>ERZ1643250.4-NODE-4-length-616410-cov-22.681510_pt1 | contig 616410 bp, 543 predicted proteins | sample MGYA00579262_ERZ1643250 | MGnify/ENA primary metagenome ERZ1643250 (study PRJEB29033, sample SAMEA4952265) | chicken gut metagenome | biome: Broiler Chicken; feature: Gastrointestinal Tract; material: Caecum | place: Ireland | collected 2018 | study: Broiler... | reverse complement strand
GAAGAGGAAAAACAAAAGGAGAAAAAGGATTGAGAATGAAGGAAATAGAGAAAAAGGGGGTATTTTCTGGGAAAAGGGATAAGTGGCGGATGGGAAGGGATAGTTGCGATTAAAGTAAGTATAGGGGCAATCCGAAAGAACGCATTTGAGGTCCGGGAAGCCAAGTTGCACAACATTTTCATCAGCAAAGTTCGGGGCGGAAACGGAAGAAGGCTACCTTTCAAGCCAAAGACATGTTAGTTTGAAACCAAGAGGGCGTTGATTTAAAAGGTAAAGGGCCTTGGTTTGAAACTAAAAGGAAACAGCCGGAGCACAGTACCCCACCCGCTCCCGAAACCGGCTCCTAAAGCAAATGTCTTCCTGTTAAAATCACCCTTTCAGAAAACAAAATCCCCTACCCCATGTTACATAACCAACTTAATTTTTATAACCTAAACCAAAAGAATTATGGCTAAAGAAAGTGTAAAAATCCTGCAAGGAAAGCTCGATGTAAAAAGTTTGATTGATCAGCTGAATGCTGCATTATCTGAAGAATGGTTGGCATACTATCAATATTGGGTAGGTGCATTGGTAGTGGAAGGTGCTATGCGCGCTGATGTACAAGGGGAATTCGAAGAACATGCTGAAGAGGAGCGTCATCACGCACAATTGATTGCTGACCGAATCATAGAATTGGAAGGAGTTCCGGTACTCGATCCGAAAAAATGGTTTGAACTGGCTCGTTGTAAATACGATTCTCCAACAGCATTCGATTCTGTCAGCCTGTTAAATCAGAACGTCTCTTCCGAACGTTGCGCTATTCTCCGTTATCAGGAGATTGCTAACTTTACAAACGGTAAAGACTATACTACATGCGACATCGCAAAGCATATTTTAGCTGAAGAAGAAGAGCATGAACAAGACCTACAGGATTATCTGACTGACATTGCCAGAATGAAAGAATCGTTTCTTAAGAAATAAATATTAGTTTCTTCAGAAATAGAAAGAGGAAATACCCCACCTGAGGCTGTTTCCTCTTTTTATTGTTTATCTCCATACAATAACTTCTCCTTTACTCCCCGGTTATACTCAAATATTCACATTTTATATGTCGCAACCGTGACAAAACAAAAAACTATGCGACTTATGGGATGAATTTCAACTCAATTATTTATCTTTGTTAGCTTTAAAAGAGCTGGCATAAAAACAATATGTACAATGAAAGATTTCTTTAAATTTACGCTTGCTACAGTGACCGGCATCGTGTTATCGGGCATTGTTTTATTCATTATCGGAGTCGTAACGCTTGTCGGAATCATTTCGTCATCGGATACAGAAACTGTGGTAAAGAAGAATTCTGTGATGATGCTCGACTTGAAAGGTACACTGGTTGAGCGCACTCAGGAGAGTTTAGAAGGTTTACTGGGTAAATTTACCGGTGAAACAGCCGATACATACGGACTGGACGATATACTGGCTTCAATCAAGAAAGCTAAAGAAGATGATAACATAAAGGGCATTTATATACAAGCCTCATGGCTGGATGCTTCGTACGCTTCGCTACAGGCGATACGTAAAGCATTGGATGACTTTAAGGAGAGTGGCAAATTTGTCGTAGCATATAGCGACAATTATACGCAAGGACTTTATTATCTTTCGAGTGTTGCCGACAAGGTGATGCTCAACCCCAAAGGCATGATCGAATGGCGCGGACTCGCTTCAGCACCTATTTTCTATAAAGATCTATTACAGAAACTGGGAATTGAGATGCAGGTATTCAAGGTAGGTACTTACAAGTCGGCAGTGGAGCCTTTCACCGCCACAGAGATGTCTCCAGCCAACCGAGAGCAGGTTACAGCTTTCATCGGTTCTATCTGGAATCAAATATTGGATGGTGTTTCCGCTTCACGTAAAATAGGAAAAGATTCACTGAATATGTATGCTGACCGCATGCTGATGTTCTATCCGTCAGACGAAAGCGTAAAATGCGGACTGGCCGACACGCTGATTTATCAAAATGACGTACGCGACTATTTGAAAACACTTGTAAAAATCGACGAGGACGATCGCCTGCCCATCTTAGGACTCGAAGAGATGGTTAACATTAAAAAGAATGTTCCTAAAGACAAGAGCGGGAATATTCTGGCTGTTTATTATGCTTCCGGTGAGATAACCGATTATGCCGGATCAGCAGCGTCTGATGAAGGTATTATAGGTAGCAAAATGATTCGTGACCTGCGTAAACTGAAAGAAGATGACGATGTAAAAGCTGTTGTATTACGCGTAAACTCTCCGGGAGGAAGTGCTTTTGCGTCCGAACAGATCTGGCATGCCGTAAAAGAGCTGAAGGCTAAGAAACCGGTCATCGTCTCGATGGGCGACTATGCCGCATCCGGTGGATATTATATCTCTTGTGCTGCCGACAGTATCATAGCCGAGCCAACCACTCTGACGGGTTCTATTGGAATCTTCGGCATGATTCCGAACGCTAAAGGATTAACCGAAAAAATCGGATTGACATACGATGTAGTAAAAACTAATCAATTCTCAGACTTCGGCAATCTGATGCGCCCGGTAAACAGCGATGAAAGAGCTTTGCTACAGATGATGATCGGCCAAGGATATGATTTATTTGTAAGTCGTTGTGCCGAGGGACGCCATATGTCTAAAGATAAAATTGAGAAAATAGCTGAAGGACGTGTATGGACCGGAGAGATGGCTAAAAAAATCGGATTGGTAGACGAATTGGGTGGAATAGGTAAAGCACTGGAAATAGCTGCACAAAAAGCCGATTTAAAAGGATACACCATTATATCCTATCCTGCCAAAAAGGATATTCTGTCTACGTTGCTTGATGTCCAACCCGGTAATTATGTAGAATCCCAAGTGCTGAAAAGTCAACTGGGAGACTATTATAAAGATTTCAGCCTGCTGAAAAATATAAAAGAACGCGCCATGATTCAAGCACGCGTTCCGTTTGAACTGAATGTGAAATAGCAAACTGCATGGAAGAAAACTCTATCAAGATACATAAATGGCTATATCCGGCTTCATGGTTATATGGAGCAGGAGTAGCATTACGAAATAAACTCTTTGACTGGGGAAAACTTCAGTCAAAGAGTTTTAATGTTCCTATTATTTGTATCGGGAACATCGCAGTGGGCGGTACGGGTAAAACGCCGCACACAGAGTATCTGATAAAGTTGCTTCATGATGAATTCCAAGTGGCTGTATTAAGCCGGGGGTACAAGCGCCATACCAAAGGATTCGTACTATCAACAGCAGAAAGTGACGCCCGCAGTATTGGCGACGAGCCTTATCAAATACAATCGAAATTCTCCGATATCCAGGTAGCAGTTGACGAAGACCGCTGCCATGGCATCGAAAAGTTACTCACACTTAAAGAGCCTCCGGTCGAAGTTATCTTGTTGGACGATGCGTTTCAACATCGATACGTGAAAGCAGGACTAAATATTCTTCTGACAGATTATCACCGTCTGTTCTGCGATGACACCTTGATGCCTGCGGGACGCTTACGGGAGCCTGCACAAGGCAAAAATCGGGCACAGATAGTCATCGTAACCAAATGTCCGCCGGATATCAAACCTATTGACTACAATATTATTACGAAAAGGTTGAATCTGTTCCCCTACCAGCAGTTATATTTCTCGTCTTTCCGATACGGAAACCTGCGGGCAGTCTTTCCCGATTGTGCCACTGTACAAGAGAGAAAATTATCCTCTTTACAGACAGAGGAACAGATACTGCTAATTACCGGTATTGCATCTCCCGATACGATCATCCGTGAATTGGAAATACATACACGGAACATCGACTTACTCGCTTTTAGTGATCATCATAATTTCAGCCAGCGAGACTTGGCGCAAATAAAAGAGAGATTCGGTAAATTAAGAAAAGGGCAACGCCTGATTGTCACAACCGAAAAAGACGCGACACGCCTGATATGCCATCAGGAATTGGATGATGGGCTGAAACCATTTATTTATGCCCTACCCATTGAAGTAGAAATATTACAAAATCAACAAGATAATTTTAACCAACACATTATTGGCTATGTTAGAGAAAATACAAGAAACGGCAGCCTTCCTGAAAGGAAAGATGCACACAAGTCCTGAAACAGCAATCATTCTGGGAACCGGACTTGGCAGTCTGGCAAACGAAATTACCGAAAAGTATGAAATAAAGTACGAAGATATCCCCAACTTTCCTGTGTCTACCGTAGAAGGGCACAGCGGTAAGCTTATTTTCGGTAAATTGGGTAATAAAGAGATTATGGCAATGCAGGGACGCTTCCATTACTACGAAGGTTACTCTATGAAAGAAGTGACTTTCCCGGTACGCGTGATGCGTGAACTGGGTATCAAAACATTGTTTGTGTCCAATGCTAGTGGCGGCACCAATCCTGAATTCGAAATCGGTGATCTGATGATTATCACTGATCATATCAACTATTTCCCCGAACATCCGTTACGTGGTAAAAACATCCCGTACGGCCCCCGTTTCCCGGATATGAGCGAGGCATACGATAAGGAACTGATCCGCAAGGCAGATGCCATTGCAGCAGAAAAAGGCATTAAAGTACAACACGGGATATACATCGGTACACAGGGACCCACATTCGAAACACCTGCAGAATACAAACTGTTCCATATCTTAGGAGCTGATGCGGTAGGAATGTCTACTGTCCCCGAAGTGATTGTAGCCAACCACTGCGGTATCAAAGTTTTCGGCATTTCTGTCGTAACAGATCTTGGGGTAGAAGGAAAGATTGTAGAAGTATCACACGAAGAAGTTCAGAAAGCAGCCGATGCTGCCCAACCGAAGATGACCACCATCATGCGCGAACTGATAAACCGTGCATAGATACTTCCTTATCATAAAATAAGATATATGAGAACAGAGATAGCAACCTTAGGTGAATTCGGACTGATCAAGCATCTCACCGAAGGAATTAAATTAGAAAATGAATCTAGCAAATATGGAGTAGGCGACGATGCAGCCGTCCTCTCCTATCCTGCCGACAAGCAAGTGTTGGTGACTACCGACCTCTTGATGGAAGGTGTACATTTCGACCTAACCTACACGCCGTTAAAGCATTTGGGATACAAATCTGCTGTGGTTAACTTCTCCGACATCTATGCGATGAATGGAACGCCCAAACAGATTACAGTTTCACTTGCTCTCTCCAAACGCTTCAGTGTGGAAGATATGGATGATTTTTACTCCGGACTCCGTCTGGCATGCCAACAATATAAAGTCGATATTGTAGGTGGTGACACCACCTCTTCTTTGACAGGGTTTGCCATCAGTATCACTTGTATTGGTGAAGCCGACAAAGATAAAGTTGTTTACCGTAATGGCGCCAAAGATACCGACTTGATCTGTGTCAGTGGCGACTTAGGTGCCGCCTATATGGGGCTGCAACTGTTAGAACGCGAAAAAGCAGTCTTTAAAGGCGAACAGGATGCTCAGCCGGATTTCTCCGGAAAAGAGTATTTGTTGGAACGACAGCTCAAACCAGAAGCCCGCAAAGACATTATTGAGAAACTGTCCGCCGCAAATATCGTTCCGACTTCTATGATGGATATCTCTGACGGACTTTCTTCGGAGCTATTGCATATATGTACTCAAAGTAAAGCAGGTTGCCGTGTCTACGAAGAGCATATCCCTATCGATTATCAAACTGCAGTTATGGCAGAAGAGTTCAATATGAACCTCACCACCTGTGCCATGAACGGTGGTGAAGATTATGAACTTCTTTTCACTGTTCCCATTGCCGATCACGAAAAAGTATCGGAAATGGAAGGTGTCCGCCTGATCGGACATATTACAAAGCCCGAATTAGGCTGCGCACTGATCACACGCGATGGTCAGGAATTCGAGTTAAAAGCTCAGGGATGGAATCCACTACAGGAAAATAAATAAAAAATTCCGAAAGAAAAACACTGATAATAAGCAGAATAGCTTTTTATCAGTGTTTTTTATTACCCTAAGGTTTGCAAAATCAAAAACTTTCACTACCTTTGCAACCGCAAACAAGAAAGGTGCCATAGCTCAGTTGGTAGAGCAAAGGACTGAAAATCCTTGTGTCCCCGGTTCGATTCCTGGTGGCACCACCAAAAAGCTTTTCAATTTTAGAAAACCCTTGAATTAGAGATAGTTCAAGGGTTCTTTTTTTACCCTCACTACGCATTTCATTACATATTTGTGAAGTTGGATTTCACCAATTCAGTGGCTTTTTTTAAGGCTTTTGAAAAAGCCATAAATATGTATCATACTTCATTGTTTTTCAGCTATTTGACAATTCCAATCTCCGGTGTGAAAAAGTAATTTTGCACACATGACCGGATGGAGTTGAAAATGTGAAATAAATTTAAAAATTCGGTATTTCCCATCGGGATAAAAAAAAGGAATCGAACCCGGGATACAAAAGGCAATTCGAACCTGAGAAAAATGGGATTTTTATGGCTTTTCCACAAGTCCCTCAAAAAAGCCACCGAATTTAACATTTCGTTTCACGTCCTCATGCCATCCGGTTTTGACGAAACAATTGGATGTAACACCTCTAAAAAAACAAAAGTGATGAAACAAGGAACAATGAACATTCTTTTTTTCGTGCTCAAAACGAAATTGTTGAAAAACGGCGAGGCCCCCGTACTGATGCGGATAACCATCAACGGGAGCTACGACGATGCCCGTATCCAAAGAAGCGTGCCTCTGAACTTATGGAATGCGGCCAAAGGATGCAGCAAGGGCAGGGACAGGGCATCCATCGCATTGAATACCTATATTGCGGAGTTACACGCACGTGCCCTCGAGAAACACAAGGAACTGGTATTGGAACAGGCCCTGATTACCCCGAAACTGATCCTGAAACGTGTTTTCGGGAAAGACACCGAAATGCGTACATTGCTCGGTACCATGCAGGATGGCATCAAGGAAATGGAAACACTGGCAGGCATAGACTACTCTCCCGTCACGATCAACCGATACAAGAACGTGGTGAAGAAATTGCAGCGGCTTATCCCCTCTTATTACGGCAAGGAGGATATCACCTTCCATGAGCTGACACCGGAGTTCATCCGTGCGTTTGACATTTACCTGAAAACGGAGGGGGGACTGTGCCGTAACACGATAGTCCGCTACATGAAATGTTTCAAGAAATTCACCAACATGGCATTGGCAAAGGAATGGATGCGCAAGAATCCCTTTTACGGTTACAAGATGGAACAGGACGAGACCGATCCGGTATTCCTGACCTACGACGAGCTGCAGACCGTAATGAAAAAGAAATTCACCATCCCACGGCTCGAGCTGGTCAGGGACATATTTGTCTTCGCATGCTTCACCGGTCTGGCGTTCTCCGATGTCGCCACTCTGAGTGGTGAAAACCTGGTACAGGACAATCTCGGTGACTGGTGGATAAGGAAGGGAAGGGTCAAGTTGGAACACCGCAGAAAAGCGTCTTCCATCAGCAACATCCCGCTGCTGCCCGTTCCACTGGCCATATTGGAGAAATACAGGGAACATCCGATCTGCGTAAAGAAAGGATGCTGCCTGCCTGTCATGTGCAACCAGAAAATGAACAGCTACCTCAAGGAAATCGCCGATTTCTGTGGCATAAAGAAAAATCTGACCACGCACGTTGCCAGGCACACTTTCGGGACCACCGTCACGCTCGCCAACAATGTACCCTTGCAGGACGTGTCCGTCATGCTCGGACATGCCTCCACACGCATGACGCAGCATTATGCGCGGGTCATGAACAGCAGCCTGAAAGAGGCGATGAACAATGTGAAGAAACGTCTGGAATGGTAAATATGCAACCGGCCCGTCATTGAAGGTATCTGAAAAGGATACCTTCTTTTTGTTATACTGTCTGTTATCCATTTTCTCTGGAAAACATCTTTGGTCTTCATAATCATCCTGTACTGGCGAAATAATTCATCATGGACACTACATATCCAAGTAACGGTATCAGTACACCGATTACATATACCATAGCGTACCCCAAAAGGACGAGAGGTAATATTTTACGGTAAAGACCGGCGATAACAAGAAATATAAACAAAAAGCAAGAACCATAAACTCCTATTTGAAAACCGGGTATCAATTCATAAACGGGTACGGGCTCGGGGTTAAGCATGGCTCCGGCCACAATGGAATAAAGACTTGCCAACAATATAAACAATGTATACAGGCAGCTCTTAAAAATCCCGGGATCGTTTCTTTTACAATAGAGAATTGTTTGGATATCACTCCTAAGAAACTCAATACCCAGCAAAAAAGCTACCATGACACCCGTATCAAAAGCAGAGAATGTATTCATTTCAATCAATCACCTTTGACGCGAAGATATGTATTTATTCCGGAATGCCACGCCTTCGCTTGTTTTACGATATGATATTGATATCCGATAGTTTGGAAAATATTTGAAAAACCTTCGTTGTATGCTTTTAAATTTGCTCATTACACTTATTACACGTTGTATCCGACAAATTGAAAATCCCAGCCATTCTTTCAATTTCTTACCTGCAAATATAGCCCTTTGCCGGGTTGATTGCGCAAGGCGGCCCCTTTCAGGGGCTGGTTGGCTAAAAGAAAATCATCCTCGCTTCGCTGCGGTATTTTCTTTTGCCAAGCCTTGCGCAATCCCCGGCAAAGGACAGTCCGGCAAGTAAGAAACCGAAAAACCGGCTCCACGGAGCCGATCATGTCAAACAAACTAAAAAAAATGAAGGTATGAACAGAGAGACGACAAGCAAAGTCCACAAAGGACAGCAGGGTGCCAATCCGAAAATGAGAATGTTGGTTTATCGGGAAAGGAGCTATCCCGCACGGGAGGTGCAAGGCAGGGACGGAAGCTATACGGTTGTCGCAGACAGCCTGGTGCCGGAACTGCTGGACGGCATCGGAAGCCTTGACCCGGCAGCTTTCAAGCTGGACGAGGAAATCGCCTGCTATTGCTCGGACGAGGAAATCCAAAAACTGGCGGACGAAGAACTGGTAGAAATAATTTATGAATGGCAACGGTTATGACTGAAACAACAACAGCAAAGGTCCGGGAAGAACAAGTAACGGGCCTTACCGCAGAGAATGCACACCGGGTCACGATGATCCGGGAAAAGGGTACGGACCATCCTCCCGTACCGTTCCATTTCAGAAAGGAGCAGCATGGAACGGGCAACTATGTACACCTGTACGGAAATCCGGAAGATCGCAATGAATTGCATTCCATGGACTTCAAAGACTGGGAAGCCGTAGCGTTCAAACATCCGGGCTATCTGGAGGATATGTGGAAACAGGCTTGCGACGCATACGCATGGAGTTCCTTCGACCCGGAGATTCGTGGCGAGACGGACATCATGATTTACGGGGAGGAGCTGCACAACGACCTGCAAATCATGCAGGAAGAGGAACGGGATACATACATCGCCGCCTACCGGCAAAAGCTGTCCGCCCAGCTCTCGGCCCTCTCACGCTGCGCCAACCCGATGGTGACGGGACGGGGCGGATTCGATTACCACAGGCAGGAGAATACGAACAGAAGCTACCGGAACCGCTACGAGGAGTTCCGCAATTGGCGGCAAAAGGTTCTTGAAGCCGTCAGACGGAAAAAGGAAGCCGCACGACCGGAGGAAGAAAAACTGGAAAAGGCATGGCAGACGCTCAAACGCGACATCAGGAGCAGCGCCGACACCATCCACGGGATTGATACCGGACAATGCCGGGGTTATAGCCGTGCCCTGTTCGTCAGCAGCATCCTGAACAAGGTATCCACCTTCGCCAATCACGGGGAAGTGGAAATCGTCCGCAGGGCCGTGGACTTCATTTCCGAATATAACGCAAGGGTAAGGAAACCCGTCATCACCCCGAGAAACAAATTCTTCCAATTGCCGGAACTTGCGGAACGGATGCGCGAAAGGCTGAAAGCGGTGCAAAGCCGGGAAAACAAGGAAGTGCCGTTCGAGGGCGGGACACTTGTATGGAACTATGGGGAAGACCGCCTTCAGATCCTGTTTGACAGGATTCCCGAAGACAACAGACGCAAGGAACTGAAATCCTCCGGATTCCGCTGGTCACCCAGAAACAAGGCATGGCAACGGCAGCTCACCTCCAATGCCCTCAGTGCCGCCAAGAGAGTGTTGAACCTTCAAAACATCTGAACCATGAATAACGACAAACTGAAATTCGTAGTCGATTCACGCAGTTTTGACGGCAGTTGCGTGACCACCATGTCTGACGGAATACACGGCGACTACCATCATGAGACACTGGAGGAACTGAGGGACAGGGAAAAGAACCCGTACCTCATAGCCGTGTCCGGAAATACCGTCCGCAAGATGATACGCATCCACCTGCAATCCCTCTGCGGCCCGTTCAGTGAGATTACGGAAGAAAGATATTTCGACTACATGGATGTCTTGCCCCCCATCCGCCATACCCGGAATTTCTTTTTCCTGGGAGAGCCTTATCATGCGGACATCTACCGGTTCTGCTTCCGGGCGGGCGGACGCTACTTCACGGGACTCCGCTCCGTTACCACGCCAAGAAAGGAGCTGGAACGGCAGATGGACAACCATTACCGGAACATTACCTTCAAAGGAGACATCCTGAAAGAAAAGCCGATGGTCATCTCTGACCACGCACGGCATGCCTCTATAATTATAGTTCCTTATCTGTTTCTTGACATAAATGGCGAGAAGAAGTTCATCTGCAACCTGATGAGAGGAACGGACGAATCGTCAGGCAGGGATGTAAGGCTGGAAACCGCCAAAATCCTGCGAAGCCTGCGCCGTCATCATTTCCTCTACTTCTCCGGCTATGAGGGAAACGACGATATGGACAAGTTCCTAGGCGAAGTGATGAAGAAAAAGCACACCCTGCTGGCAAACGGCAACTTCCTCCAATATCCCGTGAACCGGGAGTCCGTGTCTTTTACCGGAACGGTCAGGGAAACAGGCGAGCCGTTCTTCTTCCGGATTTACGACAGGGAGCTGTTCCTGCACCTGTTGTACGTCCTGAGAGGCATCAAAAGGGAAAAAGCTAAAATATAACGTGACACATAACGACGGTATGGTGACTGTCTTTCCGACCCGTCACCATACTAAAAAAACAATGAAATCATGAGAACTGTGACCGAAGAATCGTTGCGACGCAGGCTGGCCCGTCTGGAGTCGGCCCTGGAAAGCGAAAAGGCACGCCTGAGAAAAGTATGCGGCGGCATCCCCTGGGGAGCCGGGATGAGGCGTACCAAATGTACCCCCTCATTCCGAAGGGAGGACGAACTGATTGGGAAAATCAAGGCGGTGAGACAGCAACTCTCCCAAATGTCCGCAGGCGGTGACAATCACACGTTTAAAGAAACAGGCAGGTGAATGCCGGCCAATTAACTTGCAAGTCAATAATTTTAAAACCAGTTACGAATATGAACACCCGATTGGCTATAATCCGTTCAGAGGGAAAAGAACATCTCTGCTACCGGGAAGAGGAATGTTTTGTCGATGTATCCTATCCGATGGTGACATTTACCAAAGGGGAGGATGATTTTGAAATTGTCAAATGCGACCATCCGTCCATGGAAGAGACTTTCCTGTATCAGGAAAGCCGTCTCTCAATCGTGATTGAAATGTACCATAACGGCTGGCCGGCATTGTCTCTGAAAGATCCCGTGACCCATGAGATATACACGGTCCTGACGGTCAACTTAGAAGATAAGGCGGCATTCTCACTGCCTGACAGGGCATTCGTGGACATCAACAACAATCCTGATGCCATGGAGTTCCTTCTGTCTAACAAATTGGCTGAGGATACAGGTTATAGACGTCAGAGCGGCTGGGTAAGCTACCCGATGGTCACACTTAACCTTCCGACGTTTTACAGGCTTGACCCACATGCCTTTAGCGCAATATTGAATATCCGGTAATCCTTCCGGGCAATGAATCTGATATCAACAATCAATCAAATGGAAAGAACCATGGAATATCAAGCGGAAAATACCGTCTCCAGTTTCTTCTACTATATGTGGAACGCCTGGAGCGAGGAGGAATGCAAAACCGTGTATGGCGGCATGTACCCGCATTTCTGGGAAAAATGGTGCGTGGCGACAGACAAGGGCACATTCGGCGCGGCGGAACGGTTCTATCTGGAACTTTCGGAAGACAACCGCAGGATTCTGGTGGAACGGGCCGTCTCGATATACGACGGACGAGGCCTCAGAAACAGGAACAGAAACATAAAAAATCAAACAGCATGCAGGGAAACATTATCAGTCTGATCTGCAACTCATGCGGTTGCGGTCAAACGGAAGCACAGGAATACCTGGACTCCGAAATCCGGTACCTGCGCGAATTGCAGGAGGCGGACGACCTGAGAGAAGATGACATGGAAACGGCCTGTCTCAACCTCGGTCTTGACCTTGACTACCGGGAATATTTTATCAACCGCCTCGCAGGGGCATAAAAAACTTATGGCTATGACTTATTTTCAGAACATACACTCTCTGGCGGACTTGAAGAAAGAATACCGCCGGCTGGCATTGGAGCACCACCCGGACAAGGGTGGTGACACCGCAATCATGCAACAGGTGAACACCGAGTTTGGAAGGCTTTTTGAGGCTTGGAAAGAAAAACCGGATATTCCCTCGACCTCAACCGGATATGAATATGACTATCCGGGAGCCACGGCAAAGGAATACACCAAGTATGTGTATAACGAATACCGCTGGAAAGGCCGCAATTACAAGGGGCAGCACGCTCCTGAAATCGTGGGACTGGTACGGGCATGGCTCAAGGAGACCTATCCGGGATACAAGTTCTCTGTCAGACGGGAGAATTGCCACTCCATCCATATCCGGTTGATGAAAGCGGATTTCGAGGCGTTCACCAAAGAGTCCGGAAAAGTTCAAGGCGATGTCAACCACCATCATATCCATTCAGACAAATCCTTGACGGACAGGGCAAAGGATGTAATGGTGAATATCTGCGATTTCATCATGTCGTACAATTTCGATGACAGCGACCCCATGACGGACTATTTTCACACCAACTTTTACCTGACGCTCGGAATCGGAAGTTACAAACAGCCGTACAAGGTGGAACCGCCCCAACTCGGCAGCAAAGACAAGCCGGAGGTATTCAAGCATCCGGAAGGTCCGGCACACAAGGCAATGCGCCGGGCATTGGGCAAAGCGCGTTTCGGCTTCATCGAAAGCCGGAAGTATGCCGGGGAAATAATTCTGGGGGAAGACTGTTTCGGCTCACGGGGCGAAGTCTATTTTTGGCCGAAGGAATATTCAAGCGCAAAAATGGCCCAAAAACGCATCGACAAACTGGAGGAAGCCGGAATAAGGTGCGAACTCACCGGCTATAACGGAGGATACATCCGCCTGCTCGGATACACCCCTGAGATGAGAAATTCCCTGGAACGGGAACGTCAGGAGTATGCCGCCGCGTATCAGGCATGGTACTCAAAACAGAATTTAAAAACAATCTGATTCAGAAATTATGGATACAAACAATTTGGACAAGTGGTGGTACGGACTTCCGGAAAACACCAGACAGGCTATAGGAAACGATGGGATATGGGAAAAACTGGATATGCCGTCCCGTTCGGCACTACACCGGTATTCCCGGCTTAGAATTTACGGAACGGCAAAGGACAGGGATGAGGAACGCACGCTGCTCAATGAAATCGCGTGCGGACTGGGCGACCTTGCCCTTGTCCGTAAAAACGGCATCGCTTTGGAGAAAATGTGCAACGGGAACGGGGAATTTTACGATGAATACCAGGAACAGTTCGACATATTATATGACAATTACGGACATACAATAGAAAATATAAGCTGGCCGGACTGGATCGGACATACAATTCCGACAAACAGGGAACTGGTCCGGTTATTGGAACATCACGGTTACAAGCGTATGGAAATCGATACCGACAGAAGAATCCCGAAAACTTTCTATGTTTTCCGTCGTGGGTTGCACATCAACGCAAGCGAGGACTTGTCTTACCACATCGTACCGCAACAGGACAGTTTCGGACTGGGGCGTTTTGCGGTATGCGCTACCAAAGACGGTGAAAGCTCCCAGCTGGGAACTGACTGTGCCCGGCTCTTTTTGAGGCGCTTCCTTGCCTTCCTGAAGGGTGAAAGAAGCGGGAAAGAGATTATAGATGAAATATGCAACAACCGACAAACTGAACGATAGTATGAAAGCAAAAGTATTCAAGTACAGGTCTGACGGGAATACCGTCGTGGCTCCTTATATGGAACTGGAGCCGTACGCCGAGAATGTATATCTCTCCCTGTCTAGAAAGAACGAATATGGGAATGAGGACGATGACTGTTTCCATGTGGTCTGCCGGATTGAAAACGTTTATTTCTCCAGCGGGCAGTATTCACGCCGGTTCCTCAACGGAGAAAACCGCAGGGACGAAACTGCCGCCTATTGCAGGAACTGGATCGCGGATACGCTTCAGGGCGCGGAAAGAGGAGCCTTTGTCAGGTTGATCTCCGTCCGCGTGTTCGAGGCTCTCGGACTTGACACCACCCCCCTGGTGCAAGCCCGTGAGGCATACAAAAGGAGGCAGGAACAGAAACGCAGGGAACAGGAGGAGAAAGAGGCGGAAGAGCGCAGAGCGCGGGAAGAGCAACATCAGCGGCTGCTCGATGAACAGAAACAGAAATTCCTGGACGGGGAACGGATCACGGGAGGAATGTTCCTTGAAATCACCGGAAGGGACGGTTTTGACATCCATATCAGAACCAAAGGGACATTCAACAGGCATGTAAGAGGCATTGACAGGAACGGAACCGTCAGTTACCGGAAAATCAAAGGTCACCGGACTCCGGACTTTACCGGATGCCATAAGGCCGTGGGCGATTATCTTGCATTTATAACAACAAGAAAGGGCAAATAATAAAACCTGGCGGTAACGGCGTGCTCCATGCGGCTGTTACCGTTGCCGGCTTCCGGACTCACAACTTACGGTTCAGCGCCATCGCCAACGGAAACATAAACCGGTTATAGGCCTTGAGCTTTTGCAAATTCAGCGCATATCCGGCATAGGGGCTGGTCAGATCGGTATAGAAGAATACATCGGTAAATCCCGCGTGTTCCTCCACAATTTCACCATCCAACGGAATCTCCTCCACATTGAACCGCTCCAGAGGCAGCTCTTCCAGACGGGCATGCTCCGCATTGCCCAATACGTTCAGGTTGCGGTTAAACAGCACGAACCCTTTTTTCCTGTAATCCACACGCATACCATACGGACGCTCCACAAGGAAAGCATCCGCCGCTTTCTTTATATAGTTTTCCATGATCCTGAAATTAGAAACTGCAAAAATACACCATTTGTCCGGCAATGGCGAACAAATCAGGAAGATTATCTCCGGAAGCCATACAAGATCCCGCAACAAGGAACAACCGCATATTTTATTTCCCACCCTGCAAAGGTAGTCCCGTGTCCTGTGTACCCGTACAAGGTCAGGCCCCTGCGGGGTTGGCTGAAAGAAAATCATCCTCGCTTCGCTGCGGTATTTTCTTTCGCCAAACCTTGCGGGTACGGCCACGGGACTGTCAGGCAGGCGAGAAATAAAAATACCGGCTCCCGGAGCCGGACGTGTTTAACAGATAAAAATACAAAAGTCATGAAAATCCTGAATGAAGAACATTTCGAGAATGTAAGGCGCTATGCCGAATCCATCGGTGACACCTCGCTCCAAAAATGTCTGGAACGGTTGAAAAGCTGGGAAGAAAACCCTGACTGTCCCTGCGAAATCTCACTCTACTACGACCATGCCCCGTACTCGTTCGGCTTTACACAGCGCTATCCCGACGGAAGGACAGGTATCGTGGGAGGTCTGCTCTATCATGGAATACCTGACAGATCGTTTGCCGTAACATTGCAGCCGTTCCACGGATGGCAGATACATACCTGAAAAACATGAGACTCGACAATGACCGAAAAGCAGACTTCAGAACAGAGAATCCGAGGTCTGCTTTTTCATTTCTTGCTGTAAAGATAGCCGTTTGCCAGGCTGATTGCGCAAGGTGGCCCCTTTCAGGGGCTGGGTTGGCTGAAAGAAAATCATCTTCGCTTCGCTCCGGTATTTTCTTTCGTCAAGCCTTGCCGCAATCCCCGGCAAACAGGCCGGAAAGACACCAAGAAATAAAAATGCCTACCCATGTAGGCCGATGTTTTACTTAAAAAGAACGGATATGGAAACACTGGATTATAACCGGCTGCTGCTTGTCTCTCTGTGGCAATACAACCACCATGGGGATGAAGGGCTGACTCCTGCACTTTTCGAAGAAACGTTCGGAAAGGTCTATGGAAGTCACTGTTACGAAAAATGGACCGGCTACTTCAATCAGAATCTCTGGGACATGATTGCCTATTTCAGAAGCGAGAAGGAGAACGGACAGAAGTTCTGTGATATGGTTGCCCGCCAGGTCAAATTGTACCAACAAAAACGCTCTCAATATGAAGTACGGTAATTTTTATGATTTGGAAAGCCTGACTCTGCTCAACAGGCATGAAGGGTGTGCCTGTTCCATAAAGGAGTGCGACGTGGAGAAGGTGAACCGGCTGATTTCAAGGATGCGGGAGGACAGGGAAAGAGTCAGTTTACCGACCGCAGGGGATGTCGTCACTTATACTACCCGTGGCGGTGACTATTATCCGCAGGCACACATTGAAAGGGGCGATGACCGGGAAGTCCATATTTGCCTTCTCCCACAGACACCTTTCTGCCATGAAAATGAAAAGTGTACCGGTTACAATACGGAAGGAGGCCCTTGGGTTATAACCGGTCCGGAATTACTGCTTCCCGATGGCATACGCAGCAAACAGTTCCGGATGTGGGGGCATACCGGAAGGCACAGGAACGGTGCCGTCCTCTTCCACACATTCGTCAGGGCATGGAAATACACGGAACCCGATCCTCTGTACGGAAAGTACACCACAAAAGAATGGACGAGATACATCATCGAGTGTCAGCCGGATATTGAACCGGCTGATGCCTTTATCTATCGGAATGAGTCATTCACCCTTTACTCGCGGGAAGAACTGGAGCGGCTGATCGGGATTCTGCACGGAGAACTTTTCAACGGATTCCGTCCCGGTCTGTTCATACTCTGGGCATACCGTATGGAATGGAAGGAACTTCCCACATGGGAATGGAACATGCTGAAAGCGGACACCCATCTCTCTTTCCTTGGCATTTCTCCCGTCAGGATACAGACTGACCATAAAAGACATACAGTAACAATCTATAAAAAATCAGAGTAATATGGCACCATACAACACACCGCAGGCGATACGTCCGCTTGAGAAAACGGTCTGTGATTTCGCCTATTCGAACGGCTACGATCCGATATCCGTTTTCAACGATTTCCTGCGTTATGTCATTCACGGGTTCTCTCCCGGCGCACCGCCCCTTATGGACTGGAAATACAAACGGCAGCAGAACAGGTATTTTATGGAAATGCTTACCGGATGGATACGGCTCATGCAGCGGGAATTGCAATCCGGCGGATGGTTTGATGCGTTCGGCGACCTCTTCATGGCAATATCCTCCAAAATCGGCAGGCAGGTGAACGGACAGTTCTTTACCCCGCCGGATATCTGCGACCTGATGGTCTTATGTACCGATTCGGGGGAGACAGCGACAGGAAAACGTATCTGTGACCCGACATGCGGAAGCGGAAGACTGCTGCTGGCATATCATGTACGCCACCTGGGAAATTATCTTGTCGCGGAAGATGTCAACCGTACCTGTTGCCTGATGACCGTTTGCAACATGCTCGTACATGGCTGCATAGGTGAGGTCATCCACCATGACAGCCTCTGCCCCGAAAACTTCATGGACGGCTGGATGGTAAACCATACGCTGACCCAGACGGGCATTCCCTCCATTCGCCGGATGAGTGAGGAGGAATATCGGACAAGCAGGAACATGTCCGTTGACCTGCTCAGAAAGCGGAAAGAGAAATTGCGCCAAATGCAGCCTGGCAAGAAACAATTGCCATATAAACAACAGAATTTATAAACAATAAACCGAATGATTATGAAACTGAATGTTAGCAACGAATTGAAATCCCGCCTGATGCATGCGGCGGAAAACGGAAGTGTGATAGCCAAAGACATCCTTTTGGAAGTAAAAAAGAACGTACCGGTGGAAGAGATCATACGCGGTACCTACAACTGCTTCTCCACCAAGCGCAAGCGGACGGAAGCGGGCACGTTCAAGAAAATCCGGATCGTGTTCACGGCCTGCAGCAAGGATCTGGCCCATCCCAGTTTCCCGGACCGGAACAACCCGCAGGCACCCTGGTTCCCGGAGAACCGGACGGACCTGGAACCCTCCACGTTTATCGAACTGTTCAAAAATCTGGGACCGTACCCGCCCGGTGAGATCAGCTATTTCTGTAGCGCCATCTCACTGGACAGTAAGGTCACCGTCAGGCTGCATGAAGGCATGAACGATTTCATGGAAGCCTATCTGGAGAGCAACTACAGCCCCATTGCAGACAGTGGCGAATCCACCCTGCACGTTTCCTGCATGAGGTATGAGGACAAGGCACGTAATGCGGCGGACTTCTATGCCAATTTCGCAGGTGCCAAAATTCTCGTGGCAAGGGATGACAGCAACAACATTCTCGGGCGGGCCATCGTATGGGAGAATGTCTCCTTGCAGCGGACAGACGGCTTCCAAGGCACACTTTCCCTGCTGGACCGCATCTATTTCTCCCACGCATTCGTCGCCGAACTGATACGTAAGCAGGCGCAGAAGACTGGTATCCTGCTACGACGCAAATACAATGACTATGCACATACAAGGGATTTCATCGTACTGAATCCAATGAAGGAGCCGGAATGGAAAACCGGAGATAATATTCAGGCCGCATTGACGGTGAAAGTACCCGCCTGCAGATGGCACAAGAAAGGGGCACCTTACCTTGACACGTTTTACAGCCTCCATCTGACGGATGACAGTCTGGAACTGCGGAATACGGAGAATGATATGAGCATAGCTCATTGCCGGAACACGGAAGGGCACGCACAACGGATAAGATACATATGCCCCAGATGCGGTAAAATACATTCCTTTGCGGATACGGCATTCTGCAAAAACTGTCAGGACATGTTCTATATATCCTCCGTATTCGGAAAAGTACTGAAAGGCACGTCGGTGGAATACAAGGGAAAGAAATATCCGTCCTTCCTCTTCAAGAAGGGACGTCCCGTACCGGAGTTCAGACGGTACCTGCAAATCGAAAAGTTGTTCATCTCCTAAAAAGTCAGTATCATGGAAAAATTAATGGCTCTTTACAACATCTCTTCCCCCTCCGGCGGGGAGGGGAAGATGGCCGGGTTCATCATCGGGGAACTCAGGCGGATGGGGATTCCTTACCGGAAAGACCGCTGCGGAAACATCTACGCGGTCAAAGGTAACCGGAAAAGCTACCCCTGTGTCGTAGCACACATGGACGAGGTACATCGGCGCAAGACCGGCACCTATGCCGCCCACCTTGTTGCGGATTCGATGATTGTCGGTTATGACCACCGGCACAAACGGATGGTCGGAATCGGTGCGGATGACAAGAACGGCATCTGGATCTGTCTGAAGTGTCTGGAGGATTTCAAAGCGGTGAAATGCGCCTTCTTTGTACAGGAGGAGGTGGGATGCATAGGCAGCAGTCATGCCGATATGACTTTCTTTTCCGACTGCCGTTTCGTCATCCAGTGCGACCGGAAAGGGAACGGGGACATGATAACACGAATCAACGGAATGAGACTCTGCTCCAATGAGTTCATTTCAGCGATAGATCCCCGGAAGTACGGTTACAAGCCTGCACAGGGACTGGCTACGGATGTGGCGGCATTGAAAAGGAACGGGCTGGAAGTATCCTGCGTCAATCTCTCCTGCGGATATTATGAACCTCATACGGACAACGAGTACACCATCCTGGCTGATCTTTGCAAGTGCTACCGGTTTGTCCGGCACATCATCTGCTGCCATAAGGAAACCAGTACGCATATACCGGAAACGGAAAGAAAACCTTTCCCCGGATATTATGAACTGTTCGGACTGACCGGATATAGTGAAAAGGATTATATCCGTTTGTCAGAAGAGTACAAATCTGAATTTACTAAAACAAGCAAGACAGGCCATGAGAGCAAATTGTGATTTTACAGAATACAAGCATGACAAAAATCAGGGTATATACGGAAAGAATCAAAGGTATCCGTTATTGGAACGGATGGAGAATCAGGAAACAGACTTATCAACGACATTAAAAACAGAATATATGGAAGCAACAGTCATGTCGGCCACTGCACCGGTACAGAAACAGCAGGGACTCAACCAGGTAGTCATCAACAAGGTACGGCGAATGATAGAAGGCAGGCAGAGGGATGTCATGGACACCATCAACCGTCTGCTCAGTGAGGGACGGATCGCGCAGGATTTCATCGCCCCCATCGGAGTGAGCCAGCGCAGTAAGGAACACCCCGTTATCTCTTTCAAAGCGGAAGGAAGGGTACAGATGGCAATGCCCGAAGGGAACTTCAACCTGCACGGCAACGCCATCAGTCAGATTTCGGAGAAGATGGGCATTCCCGCCAAATACCTGCGTGAGCTTTCCGCAGGGGATGTTTGGCAGAAACAGTTGTGCGCCACCATCCTGAACGAGCATTCGGGATGGACCGAGCGCACAAGGGTACTGATACGGGCGGTAGGCATGGAAGTCCGGGGCGTATTGTCGGACTCCTACCGTCGGCTAAACTCGGTGGACATCCTGACCGCTTTCATCCGTGAGGCGGGAGGACAGGGAGCGGTCGTGTCCGACGCCTATATGAACGACACGAAAGTATGGTGCGAGACGATCCTGCCCACTCCGATAGAGATACCCACCCGTAAGAACGGAACGGTCATCATCTTCGCAGGAGCACGCTTCTCCACATCCGACTATGGCAACGGCTCGGTCGATATGCGGTCGTTCCTGCTCAACGGGGCATGCCTGAACGGGATGGTCCGGGAGTCCGTCATGCGGCAGGTGCACCTTGGAGGCAGACTGCCGGACTCCCTGTCCCTCTCCCAAAAGACCTACGAACTGGACACGCAGACCACCGTATCTGCCGTTTCAGACCTGACCAAAGGACTGTACAGCAAAGATACCATCATGCAGAAGGCCATCGAAATTCAAGGCGCATCGGAAATTGACGTGGATTTCGACAAGGAACTGAAGAATCTGGTGCAGAAAGGAGCCTTGTTGAAAAACGAAGGACGCGAGGTGGAAAAACTGCTGATGAACAACAATCCTGACGACGGAGTGACAGGCGGAGCCACGCTTTGGAAACTGACACAGGGAATCACCGCCTTTGCAAGGGAACAGCAGCCGGAACGTTGCCGAGAGCTGCACGAAATATCGGGGCAGTTGATGAACCGGGTAAAGGTAAATTAAGAGTGGCTAAGACTAAAGCCGTGAACGACGATGGCCAGCATCCGTTCACGGCTTTGCATAATTTCAATCTAAGGTATATAGAACAGTTCAAACTCCTCTTTTCTTCTCCTCTCTATGCTTGGAATGACTTTCCCCTGATAACAGCGGAACGATATATATTCCCTGTAAATATCCCGATCGCCACTTTCCAGTTTTTGAATCAGTCTGCTTTTGGGTATCTTCCCGTTTCCAATCAGACGGTAACAGCCCACATTAAAACCTAACAGACTTAAAAGAAGCGAGTCTTTTCCATATTTACGGAATACCTTCAGGCACCGTTCAAGGTCGCATCTCAAAAGTGAGTCCGCCTGCGCCTCGCTCAGGTTCTCGGTCAGCTTCTCATGGGGGAGCAGGCGGTGCCCGTAACCTATGTAGGGCATCTTGCCCCGATGCCAGCCTTCCCATCGTTTGATGTTGGAAACCGCTTTTTCCAGCATGGAGGGCGGATTTTCGGTACGAACATTCAAAGTGAACGGCAGTACCATCAGAATCAACAAAAGTTTCCTCATTCCATTCAATTCCTTACCTCCACATCCAACGTGCAATACGTATGTCTATCCCCGTAGCTCCACCTTCTTCCCGTTACGGTCACCACACTTTCTGCCAGGTATTCCGCGAGGGACTGCCGTTCCGTTTCCGCATTCCTTTCAAAGCAATGACAGGCCGGTGTCGTTTCCAACAGGTTGCGGGAGGACTTGTCGAGCCGTGCCGCGTCAATTTCAAGCCGGTCCCCCATATCGGGAATCCGGTCGGCCGATTCCGACAGCTGTACCTCATGGGCCATTCCCGGTATGTACAAATACAGGTATGTCATGGTTGTACCTCCTTTCCATGCGTATCATCCTTTTCAGCCGGAAGGGGGTCATCCGCGTTGAAGTCATAACTCAACCTCTGCAAATTCCCCCAGTTATCCTCAAAATAAAGGTCGATGGTCTGTGACGCGTCCGCACTCTGCGAGGTGTAGTACAACCGGAACCTCAGTTCATTCAACAGGTAGCGGTCATTGGGTTTCAACACCGTACCGTCCTCCATTTTTAAGCTACCTTTACCGTCCGGTTGGAAATATCTCAATGTATAAACTGTTCCTGAGAAGTTTCCCTCCGCTTTAATTTCCAGACGGATTTCCACCGTCTCACCATCAGCGATCTTACCGACTACCGGCATCGACTCCACCGTAAACGGGTATTCCTGCTGAACGTCCAGTTCGCTGCCACAAGAAGCGAGAGAAAGACAGGAAACTACCATGCAGCATACAAGCGTCATAAAGTCAACGATTTTTCTTTTCATGGGTATATGGGTTTAAAAATTAGAGAATGTATTTGATACCGATTCCATACTGAAAATGGGCATGCGTGGAAGCGCTGCCCCAAAGGATGCGTTCACGAAGCCGGAGCAGCAGCACCAAACGGTCTGACAGGTAGGTCTCTGCCTCCAACGTTATCGCACCGCCATAGATAAAGGATTCGCATTGTCCCAGCGTGGCACCGTCATACAGCAGTCTCTTCCCCCCGTTCACCGATTCATAGCCCAGCATCGCCGAACCGCCGATGCTTAAGAATACCGTTTTATTAGAGGAGGAAAAGAAATTATAATAATATCCGCCTTCACCGGTATATTGCACTAAAGGGATAGAACCGTCACGATAAGGCGTATTGCGTTTCAGTACCTCGCCGCCCAACACCCACTGGTTTCTCTTTTTTGTATAGGTGGAAACCGCCAGCCCGAAAGAGAAACCGGCATCCGGTTTATTCACCTTGCAGTAAAAGCCGTCCGTCATTCCTGCCGTGAGACTGACGCCCTTCATTTCCGGAAGACGGCGTTGTGCTCCCACCTGCCCTGCCAGAAGTACCAGCAGCGCGAAGGTGATATATAAATACCTCTTCATCGCACTTGCAGCTCATTGATGGTTTCCGCACGCACCAGATCCTCGTTGTCCACCTCAAAGATCTGATGACGGCCACCTTGTTTCTCATACATTTCCACTACCAGTTTCTTATCGTCGGGAATGGTGAACTTGGGCAGGGCAAACACGGTACGCTCGTCCTTCTTTCCCTCCACACGAGTGACATAGTTGAACGCACGTAGCGGATAAATCACCTGTTCCTGCATAGCGGTACGCCTCACTATCTTCTTGTCCACTATCTTGAAAGTCACGAAATCCACGTCAAACGGCACATGGGTGGCGTTTCTCACCTCGGTATGGAAATAGAGCAGGTCTCCATGCGCATAAAGTCCTTTGAGCAGGAACCGTACCCCAAAGCGCTTGCAGCCGATGTGTTTGATCCGGCGCTTGTCCTGCTTGTGTACGGATTTCATGATCAGACGTACCAGACGCGGTGACTCACTGCCCAGCTCCTGCAAATAAATTTCCATCGCGTTGTTCGGGCGGTTCACCGTCTCCCCGTCATGAATAAAATCACACATCTCCACATTAAGCAGCAACGGTTCATCGGCATACTTGACATTGAAGGTGTAAAAATTTCCGTCTTCCGTGATCACGCTCATATTCGTCTCGTTACGAAAATGCTTTCTGGCCGCTTTCACACGGATCACATTTTCCGCGCCGTCCGCCTTGCCGGCAATCAGGTTGGTGGAACCGAGGTCCACATACTTGATGGGAGAGGGGAAAATCACGTGTACGGTCTTGTCGTAAGTGATTTCCAGACCATGCGGGGGTATCATCTGGCTGAAGCCTATCTTGCGGCTCAGCCCCTCGAAATAATCTCCGCCACTCTGCTGCGCGTACGCAGCCATGAAGCCCGTCAGTAGGGCAAACATCATCAGAATCTTTCTCATGTCCGATTATTGTTGGTTGGTTGTTGAATAATTGGTTTCTTTTTTCTCGTCTGTATACCGTTTCATTGTTCCGGAGAGTGAAGCAGCAGCCTGTGTCCGGCTTTCAGCGTGACCTTGACCGTGCGCATCTTCTTGGTGATGTACTGTGACACGCCCTGTATGACGCCTTTGCCCAGATCCGAGGCTATCTGCGCTCCCGCGTCGGTGGAGATGCTGATGCTGCTTCCCATCGAACCGCCCATGCCCGCCGCTATTTCACGCACGGCATCATACTCCAGTGAGTTGGGCACCAATATTCCTTGCTGACCGTCCGCATCATACACTTCCAGTTCCACCGGAATGACGGTTCCTTGATATTCCACATTGGTGATGACAACATCCATGCGTTCTCCCTGGATCCGTGTTCCGCCTGTCAATACCGCTCCTTTGGGTATGAGGCGGTCGTCCACCGCCATCGCTTCCAGCAGGCGGACACGCAGGGCTTGTCCGTCCGATACGGTCTGTGTGCCGTGCACACAGGCGGCAATGGTATTACGGTCCGATACCGGTGTTCTGCCCACCGGCGTATGGAAACCGGTGTTCCTTTCTTCGGACGTTCCGGCTATGAAATCCCCGTCACTCACCGGTTGCGCCAGAGAAGATACCACCTCTTGTCGTATCCGCTTGACCGGCTTGACCGATGTCCTGTCTTTCCGGTCATCCGTAGGGGTAACGGAGGGTGTTTGCTTGCCGTTGTACCGGGCCGCCAGTTCGTATGACTTTTCCATCAGGGCCATCTTTTCCTCCAATGACTGTTCCTGGGACGGTCCCATGTTCTGTCTCTTTTCCAGTTCTTTGATACGCCGGAGCAGTTCCTCCTCCCGGGAGGTTTCCCGTGGCGTGTAAATAGTCGTAAGCGAGCGGTTCATGTCACGGTAGGCGGAGGTGGAGGAACGTACCGGATTATGCGTTTGCGCGGTTTCCGGTACGGACGGCAGTTCAAGGTTCACTCCGCTGTCCACTGACGGTATGGTGTCTTTCCGGTCCTTGTTCCGGTTGAACAGTTCTGACATTTCCAGGAAAGTGTCTTTCCGTCCTCTCTCTTTCTTCGACAAGGCTTCCCGCTCGTAGGCGCTGACCTTGTTGCCTTCCATACGGCTCTCTTCGGGAGACGGGATCTCGGTATTGAATCCCCTCTCTTTTTCCGCCTCCGCTTTTTCCTTTTCGGTCGGACTGTATATCAACAGGACGATCCCCGCGAATATCAGGAAGAAGAGCGGATAGACGGCGAACTTCATATACCGGCGCTTCTCTTGGAGAGTCAGCGGCCGGTCGCTTGGGAATCCCAGCTGTTTTTTAATCCTCTGGATATCTATTTTCATCGGATGGGGTGTTTAAATTGATTGTACTTTTTTCCGGTCGCAAGTCAAGCGGCCGGAGATGTTCTATTTTCATTTTTCCCTCAGGCTCTCCCAAGCTGGATAGCGAGGCGAGGATGGCATGGAGGCAGGCTGTCAGAAACAGGAAGGATGCCGTGGCTGTCACGATCTTCCGTTGTCTCCTTGTCAGGCGGTGACAGAACAGCCGGATACAGCAGTCCATACGTCTCAGGTATTTTTTTTCTTTTCTCATCGTTCCGTGCTTCTGATATCCTTGTTCTCTAGAATGGTAAACTGTTCGATGATGAACCCGTTCGGATTGTCGTCCGAACGTCCCGTATTCTGGAGTGAGCAGGTGGTGACCAAACTGCGCTCGGTCACGTTGCTCTCACGGATTATCATCTGGCGGGCATACGTCCTCGCCTTGTAAGGGTAACGGGCAAAATCACACACCACGCTGTCCACATGCACCACCTGATTGATGTTGCCCGATATCAGGCGGTTGTAATATCCCTTCTCGGCAAAATCCACATAATAGTGGTAGGCACTCTTGTCCGCCAGTTGCAGGGCACGGTCGATGTTGTGGCTGATGGCCTCTTTCTGTGGAGAAAGCGAGAAGAACAGCTCGTGAAAGCGTCTTACGTGTTCCCTCGCCTCGGCAGGACGGTTTTGCGAAAGATCCTGCGAAAGGGCCATCATCAGCGACTTACCCCCGTCCAGTACATAGATTTTCTCACGCTGCCTTTCGGCGAAGCGGTACGAGCTCCAAAGCGCGTAGCCGGTGACAAGAGTGCAGCAGCAGATAAAAACGGCCGCCATCATACGGATGCGGCGGAAACTGCTCTCAATGTTGGTCAAAGACTTGAATTCCATTTCTCGAATGATTGGTTTGAATGAATGAACAAATGTTTCCGGCAAGGCTTATTTGCCTCTCAACCGTCCTCCGATATTTCCCAACACGGCGCCGCCCACTCCTGCCGCAAAGCTGCCGGCTTTCGTGGCGGTACGGTTCAGGTTGCGGCTGAAATTCCCGGCTCCTCCCGCCTGCACGATCCAGCCCGCCACCGTCGGAACGGTAAAATACCCGATAATCCCGATAAGCATAAAGATGATATAGACGCTGTTCGAGTTGTCTATCGAGTAGTCAGGATTGTTCTGCAATTCCTGGATGTCGTTCTGGAGCATCAGCACCTGGAGCTTGGCGAGCAGGGTGCTGAACAGATCGCTGACCGGAAGCCACAGGTAGACGGAGATATACCTCGTGAACCACTGCCCGAGCGTGGACTGGAAACCGTCCCATACGCTGAAGGCGAACGCTACCGGTCCCAGAATGGAGAGCACGACAAGGAAAAAGGTCCTCACGGTATCTATCAGCAGCGACGCCGCGGCGAATATCAGCTCCAGCAGGCTGCGGAACGCGTCACGGATCTTTTTCTCAAGGTTATACATGCCCACCTCCACGTACATCCCCAAGCGGTGGGCGGCATCGGCGGGTGACCAGCCCAGCTCGTCTATCTGGCGGTCGAACTCCTCGTCGCTTACCAGGTGGGCGGTTTCAGGATTCCGCAGCATGGCCTCCTTTTCCAGCTCCTCCTTCTGGACCCGGTACCGCTCCATGTCCAGCGTCTGCCCCTCAAGCATCTTGTGCGTACCCTGCACAATAGGACTGAGCACGGTGTTCAGCGTGCCAAGTACCAGCGTGGGAAAAAGCAGGATACAGATGCCGATGGCGAAGGGGCGCAGCAGGGGATACACGTCTATCGGCTCGGCACGTGCCATCGACTGCCATACGCGCACGGCGACATAAAAGAGGGCGCCCAGCCCGGCAAGCCCCTTGCCCACGTTCATCATGTCCTTGCAGAGGGGGAGCATATCGTCATACAGGGTTCCCAGTATGGTATGCAGGTTGGCAAAATCTATCGTCAGAGGTACCATGGGCTACCAGTATTTGGAGGTTTCATTTCCATAGAGCCGCATCACACGTTCCATATCGTTCTTTTTCCTGGCGCGGAGATAGCTCACGGCTATGTTCTTGTTAGTATAATAGCTCGCCAGGTTGCGGTAACGGCGCATCTCGTAATAACAGTTGTCCACCACGTCCATACGGTCCTTGTCGGTCATGGAGAGCGTGCTCACGTTGATGACCTGTTTGAGGTCCTGTAACACGCCGTTGCTCTCCTCCAGCAGGCGGGTGTAACCGAAGGCGATGGCGTCCAGCTCGCGGGACGAGAAGTTGTCGTCGTTCATCATCTTTTTGAAGTTCGTCACATAGATGTCGGACACGTCGCCTACCATCAGGATGATGTCACGCACCTTGCGGGCGTCTTGTATCAGGTTGTTCACCGCCTTCAACTGGTCATAGTACTTCTTGGCCTGCTCGTAGATCTTTACCGTCTCCGCAAAATTGTCGGCCGTATTGACCGCCGTCTTGGAGGTATGGGCGATGTTGTCCGACATGTTGATGATGCTTTGGGCCAGATTTCCGGGATCGGTCACCACCCATTGAGCCCGGGCCATGTTCCCGCCCAGCACAAGCACCATCCCGATCAGGAATGTCCTCGCTCTCATGGGCGTTCCTCCTTCCGTACATAATCCCCGTTGGGTGAGAAAGTCAGAATATCCGTCTCCTCGTTGTAGGATACATCGATACGGTACCCCGTATTGATAAAGAGGTTGCCGTTCTCTTCCACCAACAGGTAGGTCTGCGGCCTGAGGCGGCGTGTCTTGCCACTACGGGCGAATACCGTCACCTTGTAGGCCTCTCCTTCCTTATACACCAACACGTCCGGTTTGCCATCCACGCTGGTCCACGATCCGCAGAGTCTGTCACGGTCGGTACCACCGTCCGCACAACTTTGCAATACCAGGACGGCCATGCCGATCAGGCATACCGCCAGTCTCATAAGGGGTTTGTTTCTCATAATCGTTTTCATTTTAGGGTTGATCTTTGTCCTTGTTCCTCTCGCATTTTCTCTGCCAGATGGCGGACGGCAAGTTCCAGGTTGCCGTCCAGTCTTTCTGCCAGCCGCTGTACTTCCATCTTTTCGGACTCCTCGGTCGTGAACGTGTAATATTCCTCCCCGCTCACTTCCGTGGCATATACCGCCGAGTGGGTTCCGCCAAGCCCGATCCACACTTCCCGGTAGAACCGCCCGGGATGGTTCGCCTGGTTGATGGAGAGTATCTGTCCTTTTTCTTTCTCTGTCAGGCCGAGAAGCCGCTGGATGTGCTCGAACTTGTTCATGTATTTCCGTTGGTCAAGCAGGATCTTACAGTCGGAATTGTTGATGATGGCCTCCTTCACGATAGGGGAGCTGATGATGTCATCCACCTCCTGGGTTACCACCACGGCCTCACCGAAATACTTTCTGACCGTCTTGAAAAGGTATTTGATGTATTCGCTCATATTGGCGGACATCAGGGCCTTCCAACATTCCTCTATTAAAATCATCTTGCGGACCCCCTTGAGCCTGCGCATCTTGGCGATGAAGGTCTCCATGATGATCAGCGTCACCACGGGAAGCAGTACCTTGTTGCCACTGATGTTGTCCAGCTCGAACACGATGAACCGTTTGCCTGTCAGGTCCAGCTCCTTGTCGGAATTCAGAAGGAAGTCATAGTCTCCGCCCTTGTAAAAAGGTGCCAGCACGTTCAGGAAACCGTCAATGTCAAAATCCTTCTCACGCACCTTTTTCTCCTCAATCATTCTCCTGTAGTCATCGGCGACAAACTCGTAGAAACCGTTGAAATCCGGTTTGATACTCCGGTTCTCCGAAATCATCCGGATATAGGCGTTCACCGCCCCGGAAAGGGCCACCTCCTCCGAACGTTTCGGTGCCTCGTCCTCCCGTTTCCACAAGGTCAGGATCAATGTCTTGATACTTTCCCGTTTCTCCACGTCAAACAGTCCGCAATCCGTATAGAACGGATTGAAGGCTATCGGGTTGTCCTCCTCGTACGTAATGTAGATCCCGTCCTCCCCACGGGTGCGGTCGTGAATCATGCGGCACAATCCCTGATAGCTGTTGCCCGTATCTACCAGCAGGATATGTGTGCCCTGCTCATAATATTGCCGGACCAGATGATTGGTGAAGAAGGACTTCCCGCTGCCTGAAGGACCGAGGATGAACTTGTTCCTGTTCGTGATGATTCCCCGTTTCATAGGCAGGTCGGAAATGTCCACATGTACCGGAATCCCGTTCTGACGGTCCGCCATACGGATACCGAAAGGACTGGGTGAGTTTCTGTAATTGGTCTCTCCGGAAAAGAGGCATACCGCCTGTTCCAGGAAGGTGTAAAACGACTCCTCGGCTGGAAAATCACCCGCGTTGCCGGGAATACCCGCCCAATAGAGGACCGGCATGTCGATAGTGTTATATCTTGGCGTGCATTCCATCATGGCCAGCTGGCTGCCCGTGTCGTTCCTAACGCGACGGAACTCATCCGCATCCTCGGCCCAGGCGATGACGTTGCAATGGCATCTGACGGGAAGCAGCCCTTTGGTATGTGCCTCGTCCAGATACATTTCCGTCCATTCCTGGTTTACGGCGTTGCTCCGGCTGTATCTTGACAGCGAGAGCATGTTACGTGAGTTCTTCTCCATCATCTGCAGGATTTCCTGTGCGTTGTCAATGAACACGTACTGTGAATAGATGTGGTTGCATGGCAGCAGCAGTCCCACCGGCGCCGCGAAGGAGAGGCGGCAGTCGCTGCGGTCCGTGGACATCCTCTCGTAACGCATGTCGGTGGAGAGCTTGCCGGGCAGGTCCTCCGTATCCGAGAGGGTATGCAGGCAAAGCCGCTTGTCTCCGATACGCATCCGTCCGGGCTTGAGGCAGATGTCTTGCAATACGCCACTCTCATCCTCCAGCGAGAGCGAGAGGTATTTCTCCACCAGTCCGGGACGTTCCTTCGTGCCAGTAATCTCGTCCGTTTCCAGACGCCGCAGCCTTATATGCCCGGAATCGTTCATGATGCGTTCGAACTGTTCCACCGACTCCAGAAAACGGGCAGCCGTGTCTTTGTCGGTTATCTCCCTGGGCAGCAGGAATCCCCGGCAGAGGGTGCTGAAATCGCTCCGTTGGCGGCTACGCTCTCGGGTCGTCTTTGTCAAGAACAGGTAGCATCTGTGGTTTAGGTACGGTCTTTCATTGAAATGTAGTTCATAGCTGCGTGTAAGAAAGCTTTGTTCCTCACCATCACTTTTAGAACGGTATGTTTCTTGGATGAACCAGTCCTGCTTACAGACGATGCTATGCTCCGGCAGCACCTTCATGGCCTTTATCCAGGAAGAGTGCATAGTCTCATACTCGTCCTCCGTCACCGTGTACAACTCGGGCAGCTCCACCTCGAAAGCCACGGTCAGGTCGGCGTCCTTGCTCACGATGCAGCCGTTCTCTACTGAGAGAAGGGGGAATCTGCGTTCCAGCGTTTCCGCCTTTAAAACATTTCTCATGATTGTCGCTTTTTTCTTTTCGTGAATAATCTGAAGACTCTCTTGCGGTGAATCAGGTAGCGCGGATGGCGTCTTTCGGCCAGCAGCTTCATCAGTCCGTGTTCACCGTAGCGGGCGTTCAACCGGAAAGTCACCCATACCAGCAGGCCGCCGGATATGCTCCCGAAGGGGATGCATATCCATTGGTCCACACCCGCCAGATAGAGGATGACCACCGCAAGGAGCACCATCGCAAGCCCACCGGCGAAAACGAACAGGTATTGAGACTTGAGCCCCTTGAACTCGACGGGATTGCCCGCGCCTTTGTTTACCGGATACCTCATGCCTCTAGAGGAAGAAGGAACGCAGGATGGTGGCGGCCACGATCAGGAAGATACACGCGAAGAACCAGCTGGCGGCTGTCTTCGAGGTATCAGGATCGCCACTGGAGAACTTGCCGTAGGTCTTGATACCGCCCACCAGCCCCAGGACGGCCCCGATGGCGTAGCACAGCTTAGTGGCGGGATCGAAATACGAGGTCATGAGACTGGTCGCCTCGTTGATACCGGCAAGGCCCTGACCTTGGCCCTGCGCAAAAACACTGGCGGCAATAACCGCACACATCACAGAAAAAAGGATTCTTCTCTTCATTGTCGAATCATTTAGGTGAGACATAAATTTGAATTCGACAGCGAATGTAAAATGGAATAACGTACTGTAATTCAGTGCTGTCATCAGATGTCATCAAATGTCATCAGATGTCCGGATTTGGCAGTAAACGTCTTTGCGATGACGTAAGTATCTATATTTCTTTACAGATTGCCAGGAAACTGAACTTGAGGCTAGAGGTTACCGATATCCGAGCCTGTATGCCTAATCATAGAAGAATGAGAGTGAAACACGTATATGTTGTGAAAACGTTTAAACTTAGCATAAAAGAAACAGTCTAATCTTAATCAGAGTATTTTTTTTGTATTTTTGAAAAGAATAGCGCGACAATTAAGTAAAACAGGTCCATGCGTATAAAGAGATATTCTATCGTAATCTTGTTTCTATTCGTCTTTTTGTATATAAAGGCGACGGGACAGTCTTGTGATGTCATTTACATCAATGGTGAGAAATGGTGGCTGATGGCCAGACCGATAGACAAGGATTCCGCCCTATATGCACGGTTAAGGGATTTCCTTCCGGAAAATCACTGTATGTCAACCGCCAACTGGGATGGTTATACGGCCTTTTGGAAAATAGAGGACAGCTGCCTTTACCTGCAACGTATGGAAATATGCGTATATGACAAGGCAAGCCGGAAAGATTCCACTTTGATTTACCATACGGACGCTCTGAAAACACTTTTTACCCCTTATTATGAGAACGGAAGGATTCCTGCCCGCTGGTTCAGCGGTGAACTACGGGCCGGCAAAGGTGATTTGGTACGTTATGTCCACTCCGGTTTCGACCGTAATATGGAAACCGAACAGGTAATTCTACTCAGGCAAGGCAGGATACGAAGTGTACGGACATACCATAATTTCAAACAACCTGGAATAAAGATTTTAGAATCACAAGATGAGATCATCCGGCGGTTCCCCTGGCATCGTTTCCCGAAGTACAAAGGACAGCGGCTGATATTCAGTATACGTAATATCCAATGTACCCCGGATGGACATCTCCTGGACTTTGATGTCCGGACTTTGTTCATACGTCCCAAAGGAGAAAACATTGAAGACCGGAACCACCCATTAGTGAAAGCTTTCAAAGAAACACTGAAAAGTATTTATCCATGGGAGATACTATTCATCAACGGGAAATATACCATGGAACCTCCAAGCTGCGTATTGGGTATTTGGGAGAAAAATGATTTACCATCCAAAACGGATAACGATACAACCGAATATTCCATTATAGGTAAAGTTTATGGGGAAGAAGTGCGACAGATTCCGCCCTATGATGTTATAAAAAGACCGTTGACCGGTTCCAATCTGAGAGCAGAGGGATTGCCTTTTCAAGGTTGGCTGACTGATTCTACAGGAACTTTCAGAATAAAACATTTAAAAAAAGGACAATGTCTTTTGCGGGCAGAATTTATTGGCTTGAATCCTTGTGACACACTCGTCACCGTGTCCGGAACAACATGCGCGGACACCTTACAACTGGTATTGACATTGCCTTATGACTATATCGAAGAATACGTATGTTCACCGGAATTGTCACGTGAATATATCAATAAAGGGCACCCGAATCTAAAACTGGTCATACCCATTGAACAAGACAAAAAAGTACGGGAACATATCTTTTGGAAAAAGTATGGAGTCAAATATTATAGCTATTATCCCCTGAAAGAAAACGGAAAGATGGATTGCTATTTAAACACGCCCAATCGTCTGTTGACAGCCTACAACCGGGAAGTGTTCCGCTATCTGGATGAAAAATACGGGAAAACATGGCGCGAGGAAGTACCTCCCGGCATCTTCGGACTGGATAAATCATTGGATGAGCTACGGGATGAAAGCTGGCTTATCAAGACTTTGAACCGACGATGTAAATACCCGATAGTCTGGCAGAAGAAGAACAAAGGCCGTGTCTTGCGAGTTGCTTACGAAGTAAATCCGGATGGTTACATCACCACGGCCACTATTCTTGGTAAAACGCCCCGTATATTCCGAAAATCGGTACTGGATGTTTTACAATCGCTTAGAAATGAACCTACTGTCTTATGCCCCGGAAAGGATACGCTATGCATTCAATATAGACTGGATACCATGCCGCTCCTTCCGAAGGCGGATGTGGTTATTACCGGTTATTCCACCTGCGACCAACCCGTCTTGATGAGATATGATGCCACCTTGATTGCCCGTACCCCTGAACCTCGTTTGGAAGCGGGTGTTCCGGTCTGTTATCTGAATGAGCGTGGAGATACCATTGTGCCATACGGCAGATATAAATTCTGTCAAACCGATACCATCAAAGGTATAGGCTTTGTATACGAAGACAAGCCAAGAGATGCCAGAATAGTCTGCATTAACGATGCAGGCAAGAAACTTTTTTATGTAGTCGAATGTGATAACGGACCTGATTATGTCAAGGAAGGGTTGTTCCGGATCATGGATGAAAAAGGCCTGATGGGTTTTGCCGATTCGTCGGGACACATAATCATTACTCCCCAATTCAAGTTTGCATACCCTTTTGAGGGAGGAAAGGCTAAGGTTACATTTACGGGAAAACAAAAAGTCGTATCCGGGTCTGACGGCGAAAAACATTATTGGGATAGTGAAGAATGGAGATATATAAACAGAAGATGTAAGTTTGTACAACCTTAAAGTCAAAACGTATGAAAAAAATAGCGTACTTGTTATCAGTTTATTTATTCTGCTTGTTACCCAAATTGCAAGCGCAGGATATCGATTTTCCGCTGTCACTGTCGGAAATAGAAAAGTATGAGAGCCGTATCCGCATACAAAGGCTTCCCGCTGTCACCATCACCCATGCGGACGCCTACAAAATCAGGACACGACAACCAGTATATTCTCCTCGGACAAAAGAGATTGTGCTTGATATAATCAATATGGATGGCCCTACAGCCGAGCTTGAATATCATAATCTCAAACAGATGGTAAATGGCAAATGGCTCGGTTTCCCCTTTATAGACAATCTTGTATTCGCCATTGGAGGAAGAGATTTATCCAAAGGCGATACGCTGCCCGAACATATCCGTATGTCCGAGTTTAAATATCCGTTAAAGCCCAACAGGTACCAGGCTAATTTTTATGTGTTTGCCAACATCCATACCTATTGCAATCTGACAGGTAAAAGTATTGTTTCCATAAAGGAGACGGAAATGGACGGTGCCTTTGCTTTCAAGGTATTACCATCCGATAATGATTCCATACGTATTTTATTTGAAAACCATACAAACCTGGAGGTACAACCTGTCTTTTTCCCTAGTATAAGTACAGACGAGCAGTATATGGTACATCCCTTTGCCCGTTCCGGTTGGGTAGGAGAAGCGAATTATATGAAAAGCCGTGCCCGTTTGAAAGGTGGAGAAGCGATACTGTTTACCATTCCTGTCTCATGGGATGTCAACCGGATAACAGACAGAAACGACAAGGAACGATTCCAAGCAGGCAGGTTACTTTCAGGAAAATACCGAATAGGACTGCAACTCGAAATTTATATGGATACGGAATTTGAAGTAAAATAAATACAACCGCTTATGATAACAAGACTATTATTATTGGCAATGCTCCTGCCGCTAGCCGGCCTGTCACAGGTGCAGGCGCAGGCAGACGGACGCTACATTGAAGTGACCGGGACATCCGAGATAGAGATCGTACCGGACAGGATTCACTACATTATCGAAATCCGTGAATACTTCGAGGAGGAGTTTGATGGCAAGTCCAAACCGGAGGAATATCGTACAAAGGTCTCTTTGGACCGGATCGAACAGGGACTGCGAGAAGTGCTGCATGACGCGGGTATCTCCCCGGATGCCGTCCGCACGCAGGAGATCGGTGATTACTGGCGCAAGCAAGGGCAGGATTTTCTGGTGGCCAAGACCTTCGATATCACGTTACTGGATTTCAAACAGATCGATGAAATCATCAAACGTATGGATACCAGAGGTATCCATACCATGCGCATCGGTGAACTGGAAAACAGTGACATGTTGTCCTACCATCAAAAAGGAAAAATCGCGGCCTTGAAAGCGGCGCAGAGGAAAGCGGCCTATCTGGTGGAGGCATTGGGCAAAAAATTGGGACCGGTAATACGTATTGTAGAAGACGAAGCAGGTGGCAGCCTTCCTTTCTCACAGAGTAACGTGCTGTCCTCCAATGTCGTTTCATTTGACAGCTTCCGTACAATTAAAAAGAAATACTCCATGCTTGTGCGGTTTGAGATTGCGGATTGACAGGAACCGTAACTACCGGAAATAAAGGTATGATGCCATATACAGCCATTGCCTTCAATAACCTGGTATGAAATTCGAGGAGGATCTTGAATCTGAATTCCAATGTTCTACCATATCGGATATTCATAAATAAACAAGCCAACCTATTGTAATAAGTTGGCTTGTTCTAAATTAATAACATAAATAAAGCCAAGGCATTATTGTCATCATTAACAGCATCAATAACAAAACATAAAGCAATATCCGTAGTGTATGGTTCGGACATTTCTTTTTGACAAAAGCCGATACCATCTTTATGTGTAACAGGAAATGAATGGCAAGCAGAGTGACCAATACAACTCCCGCCCACAAATGAATATTACCCCAATCATGCCTTCCCAAGCCCAGTAAACGTGAACACCATGGAGTAGCGTCCTGGAATCTTACAGCATGGCGGGAAGGAATGACTATTTCCAATATGAAGCCACTTATACTTACCAAAGCCATTGCCATCAGCATGACAAAGTCTATGATAATATTAAGTGACATCTTATTCTTTCCGGACATCATTCTTTATGACTATGTCCATGACATTCATGATGATGTTCATGGGATGAACAACCCACTCCCGAATCTGTAAGTTTCCCGCTTAAATAATCAGCGGCAACTTCCAGAATATTACCCGAACAGCCTCTTATGACTTTGATATGGTGGGATGTAAGTACATTCAAGGCACCTTGCCCCATATTTCCTGCCAGCATAACGCTGACTCCCATGTTTTCCAATTCTCCCGCGATATTGGATTTACATCCGCATCCTTGCGGAGAAGGAATAGTCTCGCTACTTAGAATCTGGTTGTCTTGTCCTACTGTCAGGATTGTGTAATACTCACAATGACCGAAATGGTTATCGACTACATTGTCTCTAGTCGGAATAGCAATTTTCATCATAATCTCATTTTTATTAATGTTAATATTACTTATGCTTAAGTCGTCGGAGTAACATACCGGACATTCCATCTTACGGATTTTAAGCGCAGGATTGATATTGTTGAATAAGAAACCGCATGCTCCGCAACGGAACCATTCACTGTCAGTGTACGCTGCTCCGCCTTCTATCATTAAGGTAACACCACGAACCAATGCCTTGGCAATCTTTCGCCTTGCGCTGACATATATCCGACTTAGTGTCGGACGTGATACTCCCATTGAAACAGACGCTTCCTGTTGGGTTTTCATTTCATAATCGCATAACCGTATCGCCTCATACTCTTCAAAATGCAAGAATATGGTATTCTTACAACAACTGTTCAGACCTATGGGCTTGAATCCTGCGGTAACGGGCATGTCATTAACTTTACGGATGTTCTTAGGACGTGGTGACATTATATATATTGTTTTTGCCTGCAAATATAATGAGCAAATGCTCAAAATAAAAATAACAGTTCCTCTTTTTTATAGAATAAATCACTTCCGAGATGAAGCCACATGCCGAACGGCATATAAATAGAAGCCGCCTTTCTGTAAAATATAGAATTCCGCCTATGTCCGCAGGCGGAATCCTATTCCCCGGAAGTGTTCTCTCTTACACCAGTTCCCGCCAGTCAACCCCGCCATTGTTCCTTTTCCCCTCTTTTTTCAAAGGTCGCGGGTTCCCATCTTCATCCAGGTTCTCTTCCAGCAGTTTATTCACGGCTTCCTCATTCCCTACCTGGGAAATGAAAAGATCGAACAGACTGGTATTGCGGATAGCGAACAACGTCCGTGCGGCACTGCTCCTTTTGTCTGCATCCTGATCCGCCCCGTTCACCCTCATCAGCACATCCCCGACAAGGCTGAACTCCTCCACCGTAACCGCTTGCGTAATCACTTCCGTTTCCGGTAATGCGCTGTCCAACTCTTCCTGCTCCTTCCGAAGGAGTTCCATCTCCTCCAGCGGAAGCAGACATTCCACATTCTCTTCCCGAATTTCCTCATCCTCACCGATATAGTCCGTCCCCTGTTCCAGCGGCTGGCTCATATAGGGGGCCGCCGTCTTCCCGGCGTTCTCGTCAAGATAGACAAAGCGTGTCTTTCCCATCACTTCTTTCTCATCCGCCGGCTCCGGTGACATCGATATCATTTGTTCTCTTTTCGTCGGCGTGTACAGCAGGTCACACAGCTCACGTACTTTTTTCTTTTGTCCCCATACCTTATATAACAGGTAAGCGGCACAGCCGACCCTCACCGACAGATAGACGAGTCCTTCCATACCATCATTTCTTTAAATTTTCGATGACATGTCTCATCAATGATATCCCGGTATTTTTCCATATGCTCCACCAACACATTGTTCACGAACGTAGGCACAGATATTCCCGGCGCAATGACCGGAAGGATCCCGGTCAATGTCTCATACAAGGATTCATCAATATAGGTTTGTCTCCTGGCTCCGGTCATTTTCCGGGTCAGGAACATTTCTCTGTAAGCACTCGCATTTTCCATGTCTTTCAATAAATCTTTGTTTTCCATATCTTCTTCTTGCTTGAATTGTTTCAAAACCGGACCGGCTTGCAGACCGGTCGTTTCCTCTACAGAAGTCCCGATAGCGTCCGGTTCCGGAATCCCGCTATTGGACAAGGCTTCAATCAGGGTCTCCCCTAAATTTTCCGGAATATCCATCTTTGCGAAATCAGGAAAGAAATCCGCATCGTCAGGATGTTCTTTGAATTCTACCGGAAATACGGTTTCCATATAAGTCGTATCATGGACTGACTTCCTCGTATCCGTTTGCATCGGGGGGAGAGCCCCGTCTTTCTTCAACCGGTTCCTGCCTGCTTTCATTTTGAGTGCCTTGTACAGCAAATATGTTACAAACAGCAGGGCTGGATAAATAAACAGATGTTCCATAATCTAATACGAATTTAGGGTACTCAAACGAACCATTTCATCCAGTTCTTTTTCATATACTTCCAAATGATGGTCAAGCACGTTGTCCAGAAAAGCGGGAACAGTCATGCCGTCACTAAGCAACGGCAGAATCCGTGCAAGCCTACGGTAGGTGTCATAACAGATATAAGTCTGCTTTCGATGGACGGCGATCTTACGGTTGAGAAAATTTTTTCGGTACTCTTGCATCTTCTCCGGAAGTGAGACTCCACTTCCGACCGGCTCGCGGGAAACAGGAAGCGGTTTATCCGCTTCTTCCCGTACGGACGGGAAAATGTCGGTTTCCCTTGTGGTCTTTTCTTCCGCAAAAGGAGTCTTAGGAGTGCCCTCAGCATCCGTACTGTTAGCCATGAACTCTTTCAACCGTTCCTCATTGACATTAAATACGCCCCTTTTTTTCATGTCTTGTCGGATTTAGGATGGATAATCCGTTCGATCTCCCCGGCCAACATATCCATATTGCTCCCTTTCAACAACTTTTCCGAAGGTGGAAAGTAGGTGCTTCTGAAAAATGTCTGCCCGCCGGAGGAGGTTTCTTTGTTATAACGTTCCATGTCCGGCATGACCGTCGAGAGCGTCTTCAGACCGATCTTCTCAAAAATCTCGTTATAGTGACGGTAAACCTCCCTGGAGACACGTCCGTCAATCTTGTTCCAGAACAGTAGGATCTCTTTTAACGGCGCTTCAGGATATTGCCGGATGAAATCCCGGAGCGTCGCCACGAAAGACAGACTGCTCTGCATGACCATCCGGTCCTGCACGACCGGCGTAAACACATAGTCCATGTTGATGATGGCCTCAAGGATTCCTGGTGTATTCACCGTTCCGGGCAAATCAAAGAAAAGGATATCACTGTTCCCCGACAACCGGTCTGCCGTTTCCAGCACCTTGCCGGGACCGGAGGTAAGGACCGGATAGGCTTTCTTCCCCGTCCGTTCATACTGCTTGCACAACAACTGTTGGAGGGACTCGCTTCTCTCGACGTTTTTCATGTCACGGGAACGTAGCGCCTGGATGCTGAACTGGGGATAGTCGCAATCTATGACCGCAACATTCTTTCCCTTCACATAGTGGAAATAACTGGCAAGCAACACCGTCATGGTGGACTTGCCCACACCGCCCTTCTGGTTGCTCAAGGCGATGAATGTGCATCGTTTGCTCATAAGCTTTCGAATTGTGGGTTAATAATCGTTTTTAATGTTCTCGCTGTTTCTTCTTTTCAACGGCTTGTCGGGTTCATGGGACATGGCACGGCACGGATGGCACATCCCGGCCTTGTTATCGCTACAGAATAACCTCCTCATAAGATATGAGGGGCTTGTCTCCCTACCGGATGATGGCATAATATTGCCGTCATATCCGAAAAACGGAAGATTGTCATATAGGTACAGGCTGTCATGCCTGTACCCTCCCGGCATCTTGTCGCCAAATGGCCGTATCATTGTATTTTCTCTTTTCATGGTTATCATTCCGTTTTTTTCTCTTGACACAATAACATAATATTTTAAAAACATGCCGTGGACAGAGGATGACCTGCCGGTAACACGGGTATATTTTATCAGCACATCGGAAGATTGTTTCCCTGTCACAGTCCAAAAGTAACGGCTATTTCCAAGACTTCCGCCAATATTGCCTAGCTCTGACATCAGATGTCGTCAGATGTCATCAAATGTCATACTGGGATCTGTTTTACAGCTTGTTGCATCCCTCTATTTTTGCAAAGTCAGAATCACGCAATGAAGGAAGAAGGAGTTCACGGACCGCGGCACGCCGCAAGCGTCGCGCTGCAATCCGACCATAGGAGGATTCTCTGTTCAAACGAACAGAGCAAGTTGTGTCCTTGTCCGACAAAAAGTCTTTTGTCCGACAAGAACCAACTTGCCCGCCCCTTCCCGGGGCGGGGGAATCCGCTCCAAAGTCGCGGATTCTGGAAGAGAAAAAAGTACAAACCAAAAATCTCATGTGTATGGAGAAAACAACAGGGACAAGGACGGGCAGAAAGCCTAAAAATGATCCGGCGGACCACAAGTACAGTTTCCGCCTGAACGCCGAGGAGAACACAAGATTTGAACAGTTGCTGGCGGATTCAGGAGCCGGCAACCTCACGCTGTTCATCAAGAAATCCATCTTCTCGGGACAGATAAAGGTCGTGAAAATAGACAAGGCGACGATGGACTATTACATCAGGCTGACAGAATTCCACAAACAGTTCCAGGCTGTCGGCAACAACTACAACCAGGTGGTACGTGCCTTGAAGAACAATTTCGGGGAGAAACGGGCGAGAGCGTTGCTCTATAAACTGGAAAGATTGAGTCTTGAGCTGATGCTCGTCTGTAAAAAGGTCATGGCGCTAACCCAGGAATACGAGCGGAAATGGTTGCAAAAATAAGTCATGGCATGAGTCTTTACGGAGCGCTTGCTTATAACTATGAGAAGGTAGCGGCTGGTACGGCTAAGATCCTTTCCGGTAACCGTATGATTTCCGACCGGCTCGGATTGCCAAGCGAGGACATGCGCTTGGCATTGCTCTCTTTTGAGAATTACCTGCTGGCAAACCGCAATACGGAGAAGCCCGTCCTGCACATCTCCCTCTCCCCGGCACCGGAAGACCGTCTGACAGACGAGCGGCTGGCAGAACTGGCAGAACGTTATATGCAGAAGATGGGGTATGGGAACCAGCCTTACATCACCTACAAACATACCGATACACACAATACCCACATCCATATTGTCAGTGTCTGTGTGGATGAACAGGGGAAAAAGATCAGCGATACCTACGAGCACCGGCGTTCCATGACCACCTGCCGGGAACTGGAAGCGGATTTCGGCTTGCGGAACGGGGTGGATATGGAAAAGCGGAATCCAAAAGCGGAACTAAGGAAGGTAGACGCCTCCTTGGGAGATGTCCGCCATCAGGTAGGCAATACCCTTAAGGCCGTGCTGGAAAGCTACCGTTTCCAGACCTTTGGGGAATATAGCGCGCTACTGTCCACGCTCAACATCGAGGCGAAACAGGTCAGGGGAGAATACAATGGTGTATCATACACCGGCATTGTCTATTCGGCCACGGACGATACAGGCAAGGTGGTCAGCCCTCCGTTCAAGAGTTCCCGCTTCGGGAAACGGTTCGGTAACGAACGGTTGGAAAAACGGATGCTGATGAACCTGAAAGCCCTCAAGGATGGGAAATGGACTCCGTCCATACAGGGAGACATCGTCCGTGCCTTACGGCAGGCGGATTCAAGGAAACGGTTTGTGGAACTGCTCGGGCAAAACCGTATCGATGTGGTCTTCCGTGAGAATGAGCGGGGACGTATCTACGGTGTCACCTTCATTGACCACAACCGCCGGGAGGTGTTCAACGGCTCACGCATGGGCAAGGAGTTTTCCGCCAATGTGTTCAACGACTATTTCAAATGGTTGGACGGCACACCCGAAAGGGAACAGGGTAGACATTCCGCAACCAAACTTTGGCAACATCATCGTTACAAGGACGGACAGGAAAGTGCGCTCGAACTGGCGGCGGGTATCCTTTCCATGGAAACCAATCCGCGGGATTACGAGGAGGAGGCTTTCGCACGCCGTATGAAGAAAAAGAAGAAAGCCAGGCGTAAGTCTCGTGGCATTTAGACAAAACAAGTATCAACCCGTTTATTCACAATTTTTATGCAACAGGAAGACGATTTGAGGGCTCTCGCCAAGATAATGGAGTTCGGCAGGGCCGTGAGTATTTTTCTTTTGGTGGTACACGTTTATGTGTACTGCTATCCAAGTATCACCGCATGGCATCTGAACCTTGAGGTGATAGACCGGATTCTGGTAAACTTCAACAACACAACCGGAATTTTCAACTGTATTCTCTGGAGCAAACTGTTGGCAGTGCTTCTGTTGGCCGTTTCCTGTCTGGGTACGCACGGAGTCAAAGGTGAAAAGATAACCTGGCCTAAAATTTATGCGGCATTGGTGGCAGGATGCGTATTGTTTTTTCTGAACTGGTGGCTTCTTGAACTGCCATTGCCGCACATGGCAAATACCGCATTCTATATTTTTACTCTTACGGCTGGCTATCTCGCCCTGTTGATGTCGGGGTTATGGATGAGCCGCCTTTATAGGCACAACCTCATGGAAGATGTGTTCAATATGGAAAATGAGAGTTTCATGCAGGAAACCCGACTGATGGAGAATGAATATTCGGTAAACCTCCCGACAAGATTCTATTATAAAAAACGCTGGAATAACGGATTTGTCAATATTGTCAATATTTTCCGTGCCTGCATGGTTATCGGGACACCGGGTAGCGGCAAATCCTATGCGATAGTCAACAGTTACATACGCCAGCTTATAGCCAAAGGCTTTGCGATTTACATTTACGATTACAAGTTTGATGACCTGTCCACCATCGCCTATAATTCTTTGTTGAAGAATATGGACAAGTACGAGGTCAAGCCCCGGTTTTATGTCATAAATTTCGACGATCCGCACAGGTCTCACCGGTGCAATCCCATTAATCCGGAATTCATGACGGACATTTCCGACGCGTATGAGGCAAGCTATACGATAATGCTCAACCTCAATCGCACCTGGATCGAAAAACAGGGGGACTTCTTCGTGGAGTCTCCTATCATTCTGCTTGCGGCAATAATCTGGTATTTAAAGATTTACAAAAATGGCATTTACTGTACGTTTCCCCATGCGGTGGAACTGCTCAACAAACCCTACTCAGACCTGTTCACCATTCTGATCTCTTATCCGGAGCTGGAAAACTACCTTTCCCCCTTCATGGACGCATGGAAGGGAAATGCCCAGGACCAGCTCCAAGGCCAGATAGCCTCGGCTAAAATACCCCTTACGCGCATGATCTCCCCACAACTCTACTGGGTGATGACCGGTAATGATTTTTCATTGGATATCAACAATCCGAAAGAACCCAAACTGCTTTGTGTAGGTAACAATCCGGACAGGCAGAACATTTATTCGGCAGCACTCGGATTATATAATTCCCGTATCGTCAAGCTTATCAACAAGAAAAAACAGCTTAAATGCGCCGTTATCATCGACGAGCTTCCCACCATCTATTTCCGTGGGCTTGACAACCTGATCGCGACGGCGAGAAGCAACAAGGTGGGCGTGCTTCTGGGTTTTCAGGATTTCAGCCAACTGACACGCGATTACGGTGAAAAAGAATCCAAGGTCATCCAGAACACGGTGGGGAATATTTTCAGCGGACAGGTGGTCGGGGAAACCGCAAAAACGCTTTCAGAGCGCTTCGGCAAGGTGCTTCAGCAGCGTCAGTCCGTTTCCATCAACCGTCAGGACGTATCCACCTCCATCAACACACAGCTTGACTCGCTTATTCCGGCATCCAAGATTGCCAACCTCTCGCAAGGCACGTTTGTCGGAGCTGTGGCGGATAATTTCGATGAGAAGATAGAGCAGAAAATATTTCATGCCGAAATCGTCGTGGACCATGCTAGGATCAGCGCGGAAGAAAAGGCTTATCGGAGAATCCCGGTCATCAACGACTTCAAGGACAGAAACGGTAACGACATCATGATGCAACAGATACAACGCAATTACGACCAGATCAAGGCGGACGCGCAGGCTATTATCAATGAGGAGATGCGGCGCATCAAAAATGACCCGGAACTCCGTAAACGACTGGGTCTGGAAGGCGAAAAAGGAAAGGAACCCGACAAATCATGACAAGTGAATGGGTAACTGAAGAAATTATGCCCCGACTGGTCGGATTATTGAAAAAGATACCGTATATTTGAAACTTGAAATAGAGAAATAAGGCTGATCCCGGTAATTGGGACCGCCATTATTATACATAAGTCGCAAGACGTCTCGAACAGGAATCTGACAAATTCAAAAAGCACAGAGGCTATTGCGTGAGGCTTATGCTATACCTTATAGCATGAGCCCATGCGGGTTTCTGTGTTGGGCTTTGTCAGAGCCTCTGTTCGAAATAAGCATGGGTTTCATGCTTTTTTAATAAGAGGTATGGCAAAAATTCAAGTTATCATGGCACTCACCCTGGACGGGTTCCTTCCGCATGAGAACGAGATACTTATGCGGTGGGTGAGGGAGAACAGACGATACGGTTTTCCGCACTGGTCGCAAGATGCCACATTCCATATTTATCCTCATTACGGTCTGATGGATCTCCTGGATGTGAAGGAAAAGCACGACAAAGGCTGCGCTTACCTGGCTGAAGTGCAGGATGGAGGAAGCGCGGAATATGCCGGCGGGCTTTTCCGGTATAATCTGGTGGACGAAGCGGTGCTTTACCTGCTGCCTCTTTCTTATGGTGACGGAATCCCCCTGACGGGAGAATTCCGGTCTGCCCGCTGGAAACTTCTTGACTGCAAGACTTTTTCAAACGGAATCTGCCGGATGATATATGAACGAAGCGAATGAGAATTCTATTTCAATCCATACCTTTCCATTTTCTTGTACAGTGTCGGGCGACTCATCCCCAACGCTTCCGCCGCACGGCTGACATTGCCGTCATATACATCCAGGGTTTTCTTGACCAGTTCCTTTTCGTCGGTTTCGTTCAACAGGCATTTTCTGCTCGTTTTACAAACGGCCGCATCAAGTTCCATATCCTTGTGGGTCAGCAATGGAGATTCCGCCAGCAATACGGCACGCCTTACCCGGTTGCCAAGCTCACGCACATTGCCCGGCCATGAGTGGGAGAGCATGGATATCTTGGCTTGTTCGGTAAAACCGGAAGTTTTCACACGCATTTCTTCTGAATGTTGTTCACGGAAGAAGTCGGCTAACGGCAATATATCCTCCGGACACTCGGATAGGGACGGCTGGCGTACCTCAAACTCGGCGAGACGGTAGTACAAATCCTCCCTGAAACGTCCCTCCCGTATGGCACGCTCCATATCCTCGTTGGTGGCTGACAATATGCGTACGTCAGCTTCAAGCTCCTTACGGCTGCCCACAGGACAATACACCCTCTCCTGCAATACCCTGAGCAGCAGGGCCTGCATTCCTGAAGGCATGTTTCCGATCTCGTCAAGAAAGAGCGTGCCGCCCCGTGCCACCTCAAAATAACCGACGGTTTCCTTCTTCGCATCGGTAAACGCCCCCTTCACATGGCCGAAAAATTCTGAGGCGGCAAGTTCCCTTTGGATACAACCGCAGTTCACGGCTACAAAAGGCTTGTCCCTGCGTCCGCTATGCTGTTGGATCAACTGTGCGACAGACTCTTTTCCACAGCCATTCGGGCCGAGAATCATGACGGAACAATCCAAAGGAGCCACACGGCAGGCTATCCGTTCTGTTTCCCGGAATGCCACGCTGCGCCTTTTCATCAATATTTTCCTTTTAGGAACGGCGACAGGCAGACCGAGCAGTCCACGCAACAGTTCCAATAGCTGTCCCTCATAGACAGGTTTGGGTAAGTAGTCCTTCGCGCCCAGTTTGACGGCACGCACCGCATCGGCTATGGAGGCATATTCGGTCATTACCACAAAAGGAATATGCAACCCTTGGGACACGCTCCATTCCAGCAGGCTGATACCGTTCCCTTCGGGAAGGCGGACATCCGTCAGTACCAGCGCCACGTCGTTCTCTTTAATTTTCCGGCGTGCCGAGGGCTCGTCTGTGGCCGTCAATACTCCGTAACCGGCTTTCAGCAGCCATTTCTCAAGAATATCGCAGAGAATCAGGTTATCCTCCACGATCAGTAAAGTCCTTTTCATTTCCGTCATCCTTTTTTTCTAATTCATTATTCACTTCATCTATCAGTATCCGTATCTGCTCCATAACCTCCAAAGTACGCCTTCTGACCGTCTCGTCACTTGCAGCCTTGTCATGCAGGATTTTCCGGTAGTCCGACAATATATCATCGGCTCCCAACAACACCCAGACCGGAGTCATCCGATGTACGGCTCTCCGCATGATCTCCCGGTCCATCCCCTTCAATGCCCCTTCCAGTTCGGCCAGATCCTTTTCCGACTCTTTCATGATAAGTCCGAACATATGCCGGCGGTCGTCCGTGCTTTCCATCAGGCGGGAATAATCAAACGGGGACGTGCCGGTAGTTCCGCCTGTCATTACGGAGGATAGAAAGGCCAGCAATCCTTTTGAGGAGAAAGGCTTGTGTATGCAACCACAAAAACCGGATTTCACATAGATACCCGAATCGCCGTCACCCCGTGCCGTCATGACAGCGACAGGGATGGTACGGGAATTTCCGATATCCGAGTTACGCAATAATTTCAACAAGCCGAAACCATCGGTCATGGGCATTTGTATGTCTGTCAATACCAGATCATAATCCAGACGGTCGAGTGCGAGAACCGCTTCTTTTACACTTTGGCAGGTCGTACATTCCACGCCGTGGCGTCCGAGCATGTCTTCTGTTATTCTCAAAAGGATGCTGTCATCGTCTACTACCAGTACACGCTTGGGAAGTACCATGGTGGATTGTATTTGGAACTCTTCCGTTTCCGGATCTTCCGTTGTTTCCAAAAGAGGGAACGTCAGGCGGAATGTCGTGCCCTTGCCCGGTCGGCTCTCCACGTCAATGCTTCCGTCCAGTACCTTTACAAGGCCTTTTGTGATAAAAAGCCCCAGACCGAACCCTTCCGAGTTTATATCCTGTGCCGCACGTTCGAACGGACGGAAGACACGGCCCAATGTCTCCTTGTCCATACCGATACCGGTATCGCCTACCTCCACATGCAATTTGCTTTCCACATATCTGGTATGGAAACGGACCGTACCGGCCGGGGTGAACTTGATGGCGTTTGTCAGCAAATTATTCAGTATCTGTTCCAGCTTGTCAGCATCTCCTCTCACCGTGATATTATTGACATTCTCATGCTTTTGTTCAAACAACAGGGCCTGTCCGGCCGCTTTCCGAGCATACTCCTCCGATATGTTGTCAAGCAGGCTGTTCAGACGGAAAGGGACCTCGTTACGGGTATCCTTAGTCTCGTTGATCTTATAAACATCCATCAGGTTGTTCACCAGATTCAGTATATGGCGGCAGGAATGGCGGATATTCTCCAGGTACCCCTCCCGTTTTCTCTTCTCACGGGTTTCCGAAGCCAGCTCCACGCAGTTGCTGATATTGCCCAAAGGTCCCCGTATATCGTGCGAGATGGTCAGGATGATCTGTTTGCGCATTCCCAGCAGCTCCTCGTTCTCCCGGTTTATCCGTTGGAGCTGTGCCCGGCCTTTCCTCTCTTTCTCAATATCATGCCGGATAATCAGAAACGAGACGAATAACAGGGCGGAGGCGGAAACAATTACTATGACAAACAATTTGAAAGAAAACTCTCCGGCTTCCGTGATTTTTTCCTCCCGGTTCATAAATGCGGCCTGTGCCTGCCCGTCAAGATGGATGACGAGCATGTTCAATTTTTGGTTCAATGCTTTGTTCTGCTTACGCAAGCTGTCCGCGTAGGCGTCTATCCGACGATCACGCTCCTCCTGCATGGCAACCAGTTTGTCATTCAATTCTTGCAACCCTTTCGACGGTTCGAAGACCTGTACTTTCTTTTTCCCTCCAAACCAGCCGGCAACCCCTTTCTTCTTTTGGGTGACTGTTCGGATACGAACCGCTTCCCTTGCAACGACAGGCAGACGGTTTGCAAGCAGGCTGTCAGCCTCCTTCAGTTGGGTGATGCTTTTCATGATGTGGAACAGATGCTCTTCTTTCGCCTCCAGTAAATGACATAAGGAATCAATTTGTTCGGGCAGGACAAACATGCCACAACTCGATTTCAATGTTTGTAGCAGGCTGTCCGTATGCAAGCGCTTTCCATGGTAGTTACGGAAATCAGCATCCTCCCAGACAATGACAGACTCCCCGTCGGTGGCAAGTTCGGTAATATGGCGATGTGCCGTATTGACATCATGACGTATCCGGCGTATCTCCAATGTTTCCGTTCTTATTGCACGCATACGGCTTCTCTCGTATAACAGGATGGAGACCACGCTGCATACGACCACGATCAATATCATATACCCTAAAAGCACTTTATGCTGCAATGAAACCTTTCCTATTCCCATAAATTCGTTTTCGTGTTATCATAAACAGACACTTCAGACAGCCAAGGATTTGTAGTGGACTTGTCAGGACAGTTCAAAGTGACAGACTATTATTATTTCAGGTAAAATATGGAAGAAGCCCCTGCCTCCTCCGATAATAGGATTCAGACAAGGGCTTCCGCATTAGAATGAATTGAATAATGGTTTACTTTACAATGGTTGATCTCATTCCGATCCGGTCAATTGCTTCCACCTGTATGCTGGCGGTTCCAAGTTCTGGTAATGACAGATACTGTCCCATACTGCTTGCCAGATACGCTACGTCCCAAAGCGGATGCGGTAAGCGTGATCACTTCCTGCTGTCCGCTGATATTCATCGCGGTACCGACCGGCAAAGTCACATTGATAGGATAAGTACCGGTAGCCGTTGTCACACCTGCCCCTGCGGCACGTGCCACGATCTCAATCAGGTAGGCTGTAATTTTATTGGTGCCGGAGGAACTGATGTCTGTACCGATCTTGTAGGAGTAAGAAGCCGATGGAACTGCCATATCACCGCTTCCGTACAGGTTATCCCAGGAGTCGGGAGTGAAGCTGACGGCTTCTGAAGTTGTCGATAAACTGATCGTTGCGCTGCACAACAGCGAGTAAGAGGTAAACTGATCAGCCACAACACTGACCTTTCCTCCCTCCACTGTATATTCCGCATCCACCCATATGCCGTTCACATACTTTTGTGCTGTGATAGTTCCGGCGATTTCCGGATCCACGTCATATTCGAGCGTTACTGGTTTCTGCAAGGTGACTGATGCGTTGGAACTGCTGATTCTCGTACCGATCAGCAGAGTGCTTCCGACAGCTTTCGTGCTGACAGAACGAAGCGCAGCTTGCTCAACTTCATCCGTTGAATAGATGGGAGTGACAATGATTTGTTCCCCCGCTTCCACAGCACCTGCCGGAGCGGTCAGGCTCATTGCTATCTTCCCCTTTTCATTTCCCTTCAATGTTTCGGATGTGACATCAGCGTTTGCCGAACCGTCGGCGTTCGCAGTAACTGTTGTTCCCTCATTGCTCAGTGTCACATTCCACACCGGATTGTTGCTGTCGCTCACTGTGACGGAAGTTTCTTTGGAAATCTTGCCATCCGCTTCTGCCTTCAAGGTATAAGTACCTGCGGCTACATTCTCGAAAACGAATGTACCGTCCGAACCGGTCGTTGCGGAAGTTCCGTTCATGGAAACGGTCGCAGAAAGACCTTCACCGTCAATACCCGTGACACGTCCACTGATGCTATGTGTCACAGCCACTTCTGGAGGTGTGACATTGCTGTAATCCGGATCATCGTCATCACAACTGGCCGTACCCCATGCTAGGCCGGCTACGAGAAGCATGAATGCTCCCTTTTTAACAAATTCGTACATAAATAAAATGAATTAAAATGTTGATTATAAATGAATAAATAACTCTCGTAATAGATAGAATCGAATATATACCATATCAGACAAGAGGGAAACCGATCCGTTCCAATTGCGCTTTCCGTTCATCCGACATTTTTCCCTGGCGGTAATCCCGTCTCTGAATAGTGCACCAACGCCCCAATGATCCTTCACGACATCCCGGCCATCGTCCTTGTCGGCTATGAAACAGGCACAATTGTTCGAAGTTGTTTTTCCAGGCTTGTTCCGCTGACCAGACAAATCCTATTTTATCCAACAAGATCAAACGATTATGGGATAATTTACCCAGTTTACGCATTTTCCGTTGTGTATGACACCATCCGCCCAAGTTCCCTTCCGTTGATTTAGGAAAACGCTGATATTTTCCGATAAAAGACTTCAGTTCCTCGTAGTTCTTCATCCATTCCCCTTGGAGGTCCTGATTCCAGACAAAGCCGATCTCATCCAAAGCCCGGATGCGCTCTTTGCTCAGATGTCCTTCTTTCCGCCTTTCCCGCTGGGTATAACACCAGGTCGCAAGCGGGCCGTCTTCACGTTTGGGCCAGCGTCCGCAGGTATCAAAGAAAACCTTCAACGCACGGTACTCTTTCATCCATTTGGAGTCAAGCAGATTCCATTCGAAGCCGATTGATTCCAGCTGGCGGCGTCGTTCCTCCTGTAATTTTCCCTGTTTATAGGCAATGCGTTGGGTGTTGCACCACAAACCGAGTTTTCCTTCCGTAACTGACGGCCAGTCGTTTTCTTCCCGACGGAATTCAATAAGCCTCTCATACATAATCTGCCAGGGCTCCAGTTCTGCCAATATCTCCTCTATGCGCAGCCGTATGTCCGACAGAAAACCTGTCGTCAGAAAAGAGGTGTTCCCTTCGAATCCTTTGGGTGACGGAAGGAGAGATAGGCGCTCCAAGTGGGGAGCCATCACGTCATAGACCGATTTCCCTGAAAGATTGTTGACAAAATCCAAGACGACCGGCTGTTTTCCTGCCCCGGCATCCAGGCAACGGCCCAATTGTTGCAAGGTAACGATATATGATTCCGTCCGTCTAAGGAACAAGACGGCATCCACACCCTCCACATGCAGTCCTTCAATCAGCATATTGACGGAGAACAATACGTGCATCCGGTCTGATTCCTCTCGGAATGCATCCAGTATCCGACTGTTCTGTCGTTCACCTTGGGCATGATGGATCTCGAACGGAATGATGACACGTCCCGCTCGCGTGAGCCATTCGCATACTTCCGGCACCATCTGTTTCAAATCAGTGAGATCGCGACAAAAGACCAGCAGCTTACGTACGCTTGTTGGCAGGAACTTCCGGATGACCTCCGGTGCACCCAAAGCCTCTTTGAAATCCACACGTGCCAGATCCAGTTTCCTCTGTACCTTTTCTTTTCGTCCTTTCGAACAACCGCTGCGTTCCAGCTTTCTTTGCAGCCGGTCCAGTTCGTTGTCCAGCCCGTAAGCGCTTTGTACCAGGACCGGAACCGGTAAGATATTGTAATACCAAGCCTGAGGCAAGGTAAGCTCATAAAACAAATTCCCTTCGAAATAAAGATCCACCGTATCGATCATTCCCTCCGGACGGATCGGCGTTGCCGACGTTCCTAGGACATAGGCACAGGGATTGTTTTCTATCACTTCCTGCAAGGCGCTTCCCCAAATTTCCGCCCCGAAATGGTGAAACTCGTCGATCAGAATATGCTCCGCCCGTAACAGCCCATTGTCCTTTCTGTTACGGGTCAGTGACTGGAATGTCCGGTACGTCACTTGCGGGGCAGAGAATCCTACGGCTTTCCGGATCTCATCCAGAATCGTGATGTTCGGAGCAAAGACCAATATCTTCTCCTTCGCATGATCCGCAATATAGCGTGCCAGCAAATAGGATTTCCCTGTTCCGGTAGCCTGCACGACAGCACCGATACGGTGCTGTTTGAATCCCCGTGTAATCGCCCTATAAGCCGCTTCGTTGTGCGGATAAAGCTCCACATGTCTTCCGGACAAGAGACTTTCAATATAGCTTTCATCCGAAACGGTCAGCCCGTGCAGTTCAAAGTCCAATGCCTCCGGCAGAAATCCGCCGTGCGCCACGATCCTGAAATAGAGATTTCGATGCCGATTGTTTAGTGGAGAGAACTTCTCGTAAAACAGTTCAGCATCCGAACGGGTCAAAGGACGTTCATTCCAGACCTCTTTCACGATAGCATGTACCATTCCCGGTTTGAAGCCTATCTGTAGTCCCTTCTCAGATTTTGTTACCCAGAAGCCTAGACGGCGATAACAATCTGTCAAAGACGGTATCATCCTATTTGTTTACAAGTCAAATGGTTCATTTAATTATCGTCCTTTGCTGTTTAAAGAGGGCTATCATGTCACCCATCGTCAGCCGGCCTGTAATATCTTCCGTTATAATTCGGTTCAAAAGCCGGAGATCTGCCTCAATTTGGGCACGGAGGCGACAGGACTCAGGATGATCTCCCCGGACTGTCCTTGCAGTTTCATCCCAAGAAGAAGCCGGCAAACGAAGGCGGGAAGAAAATTCCATACGCTGATTGTGCCCCTTGTAGATACGGTAATAAACAGTATCACGCTCGAAAGTTTTCTTACAAGGTTCAAAACGTGCAACGACTGTGGGTATCCTTGTTTTTTCAAATTGTCTCTTTTACAACAGGTTGATACAGAAACATACGCCTCCCGAAAAGTATTTCCCGTTTTGCAGGGAGGATTGAATCAGTAAATATTTCCACAATTTCCAGTCGAAGCCTACGTTCACATCATCCCCCGTATATTCGGCAATCACGCGCAGATTCTGTTGAAAAGAAGGCTGATAGGTGATACCGCCTACCACGCTGTTCCACTTCGAATTCCTGTCACGTTTCCAGTCCCGATAAGAGACATGCAGTCCGAAGCGATGCTCCCCATAATCAAAATGTTTGGATACCGCCACATAGTAATTGGCAAAAAGACTGTTCCCGATCGACTTCGGTTTTCCCGTTTCAGGATCCACCAGCGGTTCCTTGACTTTTCTATTTGAAAACATATCGTTCATGCCGACCGCCACACTCGGCCACCATTTTCCTTCCTTTTCACGCACAGGTTGAATCTTCAAGGAAAAATAGCGGTCTTTACGATTCAGTCCGGGATGCTCCACATCCTCTATACCATGTTTGATCTTAGTCGACCTCAGCAGGGTACAAGTATAGCCTAATTCCAGCCACCGGAAAGGGGTGATACTCAGATAATAGCTCATCGTATGGTATTTCTTTTCGTCGTAAACCAGCACATCCGGCGTGAATTCCTTGTTAAGGAAATGAACACCTATACGGGCATCCCCCGATTCGTCCATATCCGCACTCGGAATATGGATCAACCCGCTCATACCGGTATATTGCTGTGCGAAAGCAGAAAAAGCAGAGATAAACAAACATATCCCTAAGAACACACGACGCCAATGATTTATTTTTCGTCTTTCATTTCTCATTTTTCTTTTCTTCCTGCCTTTATGATGAAATCCGGCGCCATACGGTTGGCTCCCCAGTCCAGCCGTTCACGATTGAACCAACCTTCCCTTTCGTTCTCCTCCGGATCGGTCGTGTACATTCTGGCAGAATAGGCATCCCCCTCATGGTTATAAGTGAATCTGAAACTGGAAGCAGGACGGAAACGCACTTTCCTTCCGCTCCACTTATAAGGAGGAATCATCATCACTACCTTGAATCCCATGTTCTCCTTCCCCTTGTCACTGTATTGAGCGTACAAACCCACCGTACAATGCTTGAAATGGCGCATTGCTTCTCCTTGCGCTCCATAATCCTCGTACAAGAAACGTCCCCCACGCACTCTGAACTCCGTATTCACTTTTTCCAAATAGACACGCACCCCAGCCAAGGCACTCACCCGTTCCATCTTGCTGCATTCCCAGTCAACCGCCATGGAACAGAAACCCGTTACACCGGTCTGCGCATCCAGTGCCAACCAAGAATTTATGGGAAACATCCATTTCACGTCCAGACCGTAGCGTTCCATGCCAAACAATCCACCGCTTATTTTCAGGAAATGTTTCCGCTGCCAGTCCCATTCCTTGCTGAGTACAGCCATGTTCAAACGTACTTTTTTATAACGGTCACCGTAATCGTTATAAACGGGGACAATGACCTGTCCCGCAAGCTGCCACCGATTACCCATATACCACTTCACACCGGGAGTCAGGTTCACCAACGCTTCATACACCTTGTTGTGGAAAAGATCACGATAATGTAATTCACCCCCTATGAACATATCAACACGTGTGTGCCGTGAGGATTGTGCCTTCCCCACTAAGGTGACTATCATCATCAGACACAGAGGCAATACCCACCGGCATCTACACTTATTTATCCAGTATCTCATATACTGAATGTTTGCTTACAAATTCCGGCACCATCTCTTTCATGTGCCTCACAATTTGCATGTCATCTTCCATCACACTGGATTGTACCAAGGCTTCCACCTGTCGGCACGCATCGGCATAGTCATATTCGCGTACCTGAGCGACTAATATCTTAGGATGTACGGTCGGCCGGGTATTTTCGTTCTCGTTCAGTACCTCCTCATACAACTTCTCCCCATCACGCAGCCCTGTGAATTTGATATCTATATTCTTGGCCCCACTAAGTTGTATCATGCGTTCAGCCAAATCAACGATTTTTACCGGCTTTCCCATGTCAAAAACAAAAATCTCACCACCATTGCCCATTGTACCGGCTTCCAGCACTAGTTTACAGGCTTCCGGTATCAACATGAAATAGCGGATGATGTCCTTATGTGTCACCGTTACCGGACCACCCCGTTTTATCTGTTCCCTGAATAAAGGAATAACAGAGCCATTGCTGCCCAGCACATTTCCGAAGCGGGTAGTGACAAACTGAGTTATTCCTTCCACCTTGCCATCTTTGACGGCTTTGTCCAAACTCTGCACATAAATTTCGCAGATACGTTTGGAGCAACCCATTACATTTGTCGGGTTCACCGCTTTGTCTGTAGATACCATAACAAATTTTTTCGTGCCGTATTTTACCGCCAAATCGGCGATGATGCGCGTACCGTACACATTGTTCCGAATGCTCTCTCCCGGATTATCCTCCATCATGGGAACATGCTTGTAAGCCGCCGCATGAAACACATAGTCAGGACGGAATTTATTGAAAATTTCTTCCATACGCTCCTTCATACAGATGTCGCTCACAATAGTTTTTGCCGTTATGTCCGGCCATTGCCTTGCCATCATCAGACGGATATCATGCAGAGGTGTCTCGGCTTGGTCTATCAGGATAAGAGTTTGAGGACGAAATTGGGCTGTCTGACGGACAATTTCACTGCCAATACTGCCTGCAGCCCCTGTTATCAAAATACTTTTACCAGTCAGTAATTTTCCTATCATATCCAGATCAACATCAATCTGGGTACGAGGAAGCAGGTCCTCTATATCCACCTCTTTAAGTCGAGTATGGTCAAAACCGGATTTGCCGTCCCATTCATACGCTCCCGGGAGCATATGGATTTTCACGCCCGCTTTTACTAGCCTTTCCACCATAGCAGTATTCTCTCGTATAGAGCCATTCTTCAATGGTGATACCAGTAAAATGTGTGCATGCTTTTTTTTCATTACTTCCACCAACTGGTCATCGTTCGGATAGACATGTACCCCCATCAAATAACGTCCTTGCATATCAGAAACATCAGAAACGAATCCGGCCAAAATATATTGAGAAGCATCCTGATTTCGAATGCTTTTTGCCAGGCCAACTCCGCCTTCTTTCACCCCGTAAATAAACACCGGTTTCGCCTGCTTCAAGTGGAATGTCGAGTCGTATAGATATTTTACTAATACTCGTACAGCCCACATCAAAGAGGTCGCAAGTAAGGTAGCAAGCCCTATGTCTCTCATGCGTATCTCTACCAACCATTGGTCGGAATGCAACCCGTACTTCAGTCCCATGATCAACAGAAAACCACTTAACATGGCAAACCCCACCTGTTGCAAATCCATGAACGACGAGTAACGGATTATTCCCGAATAGGTATGGAACAGCCTAAAACCAATGAGATAAGGTAACAAATAGAAACCAAATGTTCCCACTAGAGGTCCAAAGTACTGTACCGTATGGAGGATTCCATTGTTTAACGCATAGACCAGTAGATCCGCTCCCAATACGATCAGGCAATCCAGTATAAAAATACACCAATAGGGAAGCGCACCCTTGGAAAAATACCAATTCGAAATTTTTGAAATCATATTCTAAATCGTTATTTCTTGTTCACTTTTAGATGTTGTCCATTATCATTTTGACGATATACACCACGTCCTCATCGGTCACACAGGGACCGCTTGGTAAACAAAGTCCCTGTTTGAACAATGATTCACTTATACCGTTCACATAACATGGGTTGTCCTTATAGACAGGTTGCAAATGCATCGGTTTCCATAGCGAGCGAGATTCGATACCGGCAGCATCCAATGCCATACGCATGGCTTCCACATTTCGGTTCGGCTCAACGCTTGTATGCAAGGATGAAGCTGCATGCGTGACACCGGCCGTACCTCCTACAGCATCTTGAATCACAGTCTCGTAAGCATATTCTTCGCCTTTCACATGCAAGGACGGATCAAGCAGGATCGTATTCAGCCAATAATTGCTGTCGAAATGGGAAGAGGGATTCTCATGCAACACGATTCCATCCACCCTAGCAAGCAAATCTTTATAAAGTTGGCAGATATGCCGATGATGGGCGATATGTTTATCCAACACCGTCATCTGTCCGCGTCCGATACCGGCACAGATATTCGACATACGATAGTTATAACCGATCTCTTCATGCTGGTAATAAGGATATGACTCGCGAGCCTGGGTAGCATAGAACATGATTTTCCTTTTTACCTCTTCATCCGGACAGATTAATGCACCACCTCCGGAAGTCGTAATCATCTTATTTCCATTGAAAGAAAGTACCCCATACCGTCCGAACGTACCGCAGACCTGTCCGTCATACCGACTGCCTAATCCTTCGGCAGCATCCTCGATAACCGGAATATCATACTTATTAGCAATCGTCATGATCTCCTCAATCTTGGCAGGCATACCATACAGATGAACAGGGACAATCGCCTTCGGCTTCTTACCAGTCTTAGCGATCCGGTCTTTAATGGTCTCCTCCAATAACACCGGATCCATATTCCAGGTATCCGCCTCCGAATCCACAAACACCGGAGTAGCCCCCAGATAAGTCACCGGATGTGAAGAAGCACAGAAAGTAAAGCTCTGTACAATCACTTCATCGCCAGAACCGACACCACAAGCCAACAATGCAAGATGGACGGCAGCAGTACCTGCGGAAAGGGCAACAACTCTTTTATTTACCTGATTATGAAAGTTTTGTTGTTGTGTGTTATTGACAAAATTTTCCAGATCCTCCTCGAATCCGTTAACATTGGGGCCAAGAGGTACAACCCAATTGTTATCGAAAGCTTCCTCAATATACTTCTGTTCCATGCCTGTCTCACTCATGTGAGCCAAACATAAGTAAATACGTTTGTTCATTAAATATATGATAATTTGAATTAGATTTTCATTTCAAATCTTTGACCATCCTATCGACATAGTGTGAGATATCCTATCAATTATTGCTTTTCATCATCATACACATTCCAGAACAGATTGGGAAAGCGCTTTTCCAATGGGACTCTAGTCTCATTGTCCATACAGAAGTTTTCTATATTATAAAGGGAATCTGACAGCGTATCCATAACTTGACCGATATTCTTGTCTATATAATCACTGTTTATTTTAAAGCGTTCAATGGCAAGATCAAATTGTATGGTGTCATTCTTTAGGTCATCATCCAAATAGAACATTCTTGAAATCATTTCCTTGTATGCTCTCCCTTCTCGATGAACTGCGATAGCATCTCGGTATGATTTTATAGCCAACTCTCCTGAATAGTTTGTCAATGTGTACTGAATATTCGGTTTCGTAATGGTATTAAGCATATTCTTGAAGAAACGGTCCGATATATTGTGGCATTGCCATACCTTCCTATAAATTGCGGACAGTCTCTCAATATCATCTTGGGCAAACATTGCATACAAGAAACGTTTATCTTTGTCAAATCCGTTCCCCTTTACATCACATTCTACCCTATATTTAGGACATTCGCTCTGCCATTCCAGTGTCAGTTTCTTGCCTGTCCCATAATTGTCCGCAACCTTTTGATTTAAATACTTTTCACAATTCCTACCGCATAGCTGGCATACCTCCATCATCTCATAATCGTATCTTGCAAAATATTGCTCTAATTCCACATTATTATCTTCTCTTAATACAGGTATTGGATTAGCCAAGTCAAAGAATTTATAGTAATGGAACAGAGCATTGAAGAGATAATTCCATTTGTTCAACGAATGATAAATATTCCCTATAAATGAATGTGTAAACAGAGTGGTGGAGGTATAAGGGGACAATGTCTCCAATATCTCTGTCACGCAATACATGGAGTCTTTGATCAAGAATTCCAACGTATGCAGTTTGTCTGATATACGACAAAATACGGGATCCTCCTCACTGCAAAAAATCACATCAGGAAAAAAATCCTTCCATGTTTCGTCTTTTTGTTTCGAATCTGCAAATTTGTCTGTCAACTCATTTTCGAATATCTTAAAAAGTTCCGGATTGTTATTTACCAACTTTTGGCTGTCTTTCAGTTTTGGAATCATGAGTCCCAAAATGTGCATATTCAACAATGCCTTCATTCTGAGAGAAAGTATCCGCTCATATCTGGTGTTCTCATGCCGGAGTGAACTCATGGAAATGTTATTGTATATTCCAATCAGCCTCTCATTAAAATCCCTGTTTCTTTCCTCGATATTGTTCCACGTATATTTCTTTTCATCATAATGATCCCTGGAATATGCCACGATGTATTCTCTCGCCACCTTCAATTGTTCATTCGCATAGTCATAATTCTTTTCATCTATCATACACAATTTGAACAATTCATAGTAAATCAGCATGATTTCTTCCACATCAGGGAATAGTGTCAAACGAGTCATGGATATATTTTCATACATTTGTGTGTAGAATATCCATTTCAGACGCTGTATCTCCACCACATTGATGTAGTTATAGTGTGAGAAGAGACAGAGCAGACTCTGTTTAACTATTCTGTTCTTTATTTCGTTAAGGAATTCTCCGATAACAGTCTTGCTTTTTACAGACCGGTCATGATTTTCATCCTGTTCTTCCACACGCAGATAATTCTGGATGACCCGTAGGACTTTCTTCATACTGTCGGAAGCCTTCTTCAATTCTTTTCCGTACCTGAAACATACCGAAGCCTCCCAAAAATACAATATACAAGTTTCAAGTCTGTTATATTTCTCTATGGGATAGCGTAACAGCATGAAATCGTTCTCATCTTTTTGCTTGTCTAGTTTATTGTTAACTTCATGAACATCATGCAGGAATTTACTCAGAAATTCGCTTGAAATCTCATCATTCTCTAATATAGAGCAGCTCAATGTTGTATTTCCAAGGCAGTCCAGCACCTCAGCCAATTGAATCATATAGTTCTGACGCATCGACTTAGCACTTCCTCCCAGGACTATTTGCCTTAGCACATTGATCGTTTTACTTTCTTTCGTATTATCTTTTTTTATACATTCTGTATCCACTCCAAAAAGGTTGTGCATCGTTATTCTGAGACTTCTGTTATAGTATTTGCAGGCATAACAAGGTAAAGTTCTGTTCTTTACCCACATTTTTTTTCTTTTTTCATTACATAAAGTAATATCTTTTATCGGTAGTTTTCTAAGGCGAGTCCGTCTTGGTTCCTCTTTCCAAAATGCTTTAAACAGTTTCTGTATTTGATTATTGTTTTCTTCTGTTGTTGAAAATAGTTCATTCGTAAATTGTTCGTTGTTTAGGAGATCTTGAAATTGATTATAATTTAATTCTCTGCAATATTTATATAATTTAGGGAAATATTCATAACATTTATTCTTCCCACAGAAACTTTGCAATTCAGTCTTTAAATTGAAGGCCCAATAGTATAGACTATCTACAAATGTTTCCCTTAGTTCAGTATCCCAATCGTTTTCTTTTGTATCTTTTGTTCTTTCGTAGCTGAAACCTATTAACCCATTTTTATAGAATAAAATATCGCCAAGTCTTCTGAAAAAATCAGTTGAGATAAGAAATTTTTCCTTCTCATTGGTCGTAAGACTAATATATTGGTATTCTCCTTCTATCACATCAAGGTTTGATCTCGTGATCCCTCCTAATTCTATTTTTTCATTGATAAACAATTTTGCTAATAGGGCCTGATATACGATTGGTGTATCTTCAAGCATAGCTAGTCGTTGTATTACTGTGTGCTTGTCAGAAGTCATCTGAAAGGCAAAGTCCGAAATCATATATTTACCTTTAGTACGGTATTGTAGATTTCTAAATTTCCGAGAACAACAGTAAGTTGGGAAAATTTTTCTTGCACCATCAAAAGAATGTTGATTTGAACAATACAGTATAGACTCCGTGTATGGCCATCGCTCTTTGGGCTTTTCTTTATATATCAATCCAAAATCTTTTTCATTAAATTCCCTAAACCGAATAATCCTGTCAATTATTTCATTATATATATTATAAGCAGAGCTAAAAGTTTTTCTTTTCTCAAAAACCATTCCCAATTTCAACATACACCTAATGTATGCTAGCGTAAAGGTCGCCTTATGAGAATCATCGTTATCTGTGTTTTCTTGACTGAGCACCTTCAATGCCGTCTGATATTCAAAAATGGCCAAATTGTATTCCTCATCCGCCATATATAAATCGGCGAGGATATGATGTATGCCGGCTTCGGCGTGGGGTGAGACAATCTGATGGTCGGCGTGTAACTGCTGGTATTTTGAAATCATCTCTAAATAGTGTCTCTTGACAGCTTGCGACTCATCCAGCGTAAAGTTAAATATGGCAGATATTTCTTCTGACACTTTGGACGCAAGTGATATTTCTTCCGAAATCTGTTTCCTGAACTTGAACTGAAAAAGTCCACAAGGTATCTGAATGATATGTGTCTGCATCAGGTAACTGAGGATTGAATTGATGAATCCTCTGAATTCAGGAATCTTATATACTTCCAGTAATTCAGGTGTTTGCTCAATATTTCTCCATGAAAATCCTCCACTATGGTATTTGTACAAATGGTTAATTAAGAAACTGGCCGCTACCAAAAGTTTGTCTCCAAATTGGTTTGCATCGGTTATAATCTGGTTTACAGGGAATGATATATAGTGTATGAATCCTATTACACGCTGTTCCTTTTCCCCCAATGAAAGCAGGTACTTACACCTGTCAGGTATGTATATATCCAAGTCTGCCCCCCCTAGAGGATAATGTTTGCTCCATCTTTTCGTTAGCCTGAACTCTTTTGGATCCCTTATAGGACGTACCAAATTTTCAAAAGTCAAACGCATCTTTTTGGGTGAGCCATTGCTTACATGATATAAATATACTGTAAAGTGATATAAAAGACCGACAGCCTTGTCAATGCCTGCTCTTGCTTCTTTTAGCAGAAGGTTCTTCTTATCATGCGGTATTTCCTGTTTCATTATGTTCTTTGTGTATACGGTAATAAGGAACTCATAATATAGCTTTAAATCAATGTCCATATTCGTGTATTCCTTACCGTTCAGTTTGCACTCAATGTACCTGTTTCGTATCCTATCTTCGATATACCATCTCGGTATTATCTGCCTTGCGATGAATGTTTCCGCATTATACATCACGTCCTTTTCACTCTTCTCATTCTTGCAGAAACTCTCCACATAGACGATTCCATTAAATAAACTGGATATGGCAGACTCTCTATCCGTCAGGTCTGCCAAATAACCGTCATACATTTCTCGGCCTGCGATAAAAAGGAATTTTGCCTTCGCAGTAGTGGTGAAATATTTCATGTTGGCCAACAAGTGCATCACCATAAACTTTCTTTTCCTCGATGTGCCGCCTGAGGATAGATATTTTTCATTGCTGAATTCCGGCATACCGTCATCCAGTTTTCTAAGTGGAGTCTCTATCTTGTCTAATTCGTCAAACACGAAATAGAATGTGGGATGCATAGGATATCGATATATTTGATCTAGAATGGTGATAATCCGTGACTCAATGTCTCTTATATTGGCAATGGGATAGGCAAACTCCATATTGCCTTCCAATGTTGCCTTTTTGTATCTTATTCCTATGCCTTGGGAAGATTTCAATTCCGCATCAATTCTCTTTCTCAATATTTTTAAAGAACAAAGTGTGCTGAGTTGATGATACGAAACGGCAAAAAATACTACTAATGAAGCCACTAATATAAAAATATTCTGAGTTGTTATCAGGTTGCTCCATGTAATATCCTCTCTGCTATCATAACCGGCAAGTCTTGCAATAACAGCGACAGGTATTACTATTACTCCTATACAGAGAGCCCACATCTCAACATTCGCAATTGGCGACAAGATATATTGCTTGTATTTATTATATAGCTCAGAAGTCAGCACACACAAAATATTCCTCTCATCCAAAATCTCTTGTCCTAGATTCACATTCACACTGATGTGTGAATATCGTTTGTCTTTTTCATTAGCACCGTAAATCAAATGACTTATTCTGTCCCATTCCTTTGATGTCAGTCCGCACCACATCTCCTTCATTACTTTCATCATTTTCCAAAGGGTAATGTTCTTGTCAACAACAATACATTTGATTCCTGCTTGTATGCGATACTTAATCTTTACGAAGATCTCTTTCAAATAGTAATATTTACAAAGGGCATGTAGCACTAATCCAAATAACCCAATGAAAATTATGTAACCAGTATTATTCTCTTTAATACCAGAAATCCACATAAATAAGCATACTGCGATCCCGACAAACAACCCAACTCCACCCAGATTTAGCCAAACGTTGGGCTCACCGACGAGTTCATAAAGCACCCTATCTACGAAACTTGTCTTACCCATACCACGATAACCGGTGATAAGATATGAACCGCCACTTGTCTTTTCCTTGATCAGCCAAGTTTTCAACTTTTCTATTATCCTATCCCTGCCTATCATAAATCCGGGAGTAGGAGAACCCAGCCTATCTGAAAACCAAGACTTGTGTACGTATTCAAAAGAGGGTATCGGAATATTTACCCTCTTCACCTTCGAACTATATTTGCCGAATATGTTGTCGTTTATTTTCACAGTTTATTAAGATTGCTTGTTTCTATTTCAGCATTTCTTCTATTCCTTCTTTGGCTTTATTGAAATTCTTCTTAATATCTTTTGCGCTTTTATCCGCCATGGAGTCAAGACACTCGTTAAGTATTTTGATATATTCACTTGTATTTGACCCACATATCCTATTCACTCTAGCTGCATATCTCTTAAGGCAGATAAGCCCTTCTTGATATTTTAACATCTCCCTACTCTTTATTTTATCATTGCTCTTTTCTTCACAATAGAGATATAAAGCCTGTTCCATACCAATTAAAAGCCCCCTTATACAAATTTTCACATCTTCATCTAAAATAACAATTGGGTAGGGACGACAACAAACATCACTTCTGTTTTTACTAACCTCTCTCAGCAGTGTAGGATATGGAACGTACTCTGTTTCTTTAAGATGAGGATGGATATTGTACTTATACAGTAAATACACCTTTCTTATAATCCATGTAGCAAAGATAATGCATAATATGATGACAAAAATGAATACCAGTACTCCAATGGCATTCAGTAAATAACAACCGCAAGTTTTTAGGAATTCCCAGCATTCTGTTTTTTCACAATAACAAGTACAATATCGGGATAATATCAGACTAACCATGTTCGTACTCTTTTTTACTTTTATTATTACCTTCTAGGTCTCAAAAGGTATGTACAAAACACCCATACACTTTTAACCCAAGAAATTACAATTTACTTTTGTCCTTATTAGTTAATGCATTTGTATTTAATGCTTTTATAATTTTACATCTGTTTCCTACCGCCAATACTCCATCTGGAATGTCTTTCGTCACTACCGAACCAGCACCAATTACGCTCCATCTTCCAATTCTTACACCAGGAATTACAATTGTCCCAGCACCAATCCAGGTACCTTCTCCAATCTGCACATTTCCGCAAAGTGTGGAATTAGGAGAGATATGCGCATATTCACCGATGATACACTCATGATCTACCGAAGCTCCCGTATTGATGATACAATGTTTACCGATCCGGACATCCGCCTGGATAATGGCTCCCTGCATCACCACCGTTCCTTCATCAATACTCGCTGAAGGCGATACTACTGCCGAAGGATGGATGGCCTTTCCGAACCTCACCCCGTCCAGTTTTTCAACTATTTTTTTGCGAATAGCATTCACACCGATGCTGACGATAAACGGGGATAGATATTTTGATTCATGCGATACAGGATAGCCCTGCAACTGCACAACTTCCGGATTGTCATCTACCAAACCGTCTATTTTTTCCCCAGAGGCTTCTAATATGTCAATGATCACTTTTGCGTGACCGCTTGCTCCATATAAATACATCGTAGATAATTAATACATTAACTTATAATCCGAACTACCATAAATGCTTCAGCTCGCATTTTGCTGATTGTTGCCCCTCTGTACTTTGACAATGCATCAACTGCTTCCAAAGAACGCGAAGCTGGGAAGAGAGCCATTTGAGAATGAAAAAAACTAAGAGCTTTCAGTTTCTTTTCAAAATATAATTCATTCACTTCTTCAAAATAGGTTGGAATGAACATGTCTGAAGCAACAGGATTTCCCCATTCAGTTTCTGACAAAGTTTCATATGCTAAAACTTTTTTTACCGTATAATTATTTCGAGGGCGAACAGCAACAAGTACTGCGTCGAATACCATTTTATGATCTTTATGTATATCGCCACGATGGGGAATATACACTGTGTCTATTTGAAACTTTTGTATTACTTTAGAAATTTCGATTGACATCAGATAAGAGGGTTGCTGATCTAATTTAGGTGCTGGAAAATCAAGGAAAACAGTTTCCTTGATACCTAAAAATGCATGTGCTTTTTGGGCTTCTGTTCTTACCGTATTAATATTATCTTCTGAAAACAATTCGGGAGCTCCGATATGTGCATTAGTCATAACTAGAACATACACATTGTCTCCATTGGCTATTTTCTTGACGATTGTCGCTCCACATCCCAGCAATTCATCGTCTGCATGGGGAGCAATAACTAAAATGTTGTTCATTTTTGAATAGTTCTTTCTTCTATGAGTGTTGGTCTTATAAAACTGCCGTAATCGGTCTTGCTTCTTTGGAAAACAATACGAAAAGCATTTAAGAAAATTTTCAAATCTGATTTGAAAGTTAGATGATTGGCATATTCTACCTCATATTCAAACTGCTTATCCCAACTGATTATCGGATTGGGATCTATTGAATCTGGAGGAATCAATCCGCCACGAACTCTAAAACGTAACCTTTCTCTTTCCGAATAATAAGGGTCGTAGCATGATGGTAATGGTCTTGGCCCTATTACAGCCATATCTCCTTTAATGATATTCAACAACTCGGGTAATTCATCAATTGACTTGGACCGTAAAAAGCGACCGAAAGGAGTTAACCTTTCATCATCAGGTAGTTGCTTACCCTTATTATCTTTTTTATCAATCATGGTCCTGAATTTTATCATTTGAAAATGTCGCCCATTACGTCCAGTACGCTCTTGCTTAAAAAATATGGGACTTCCTAATTTAATCCTTACTAAAATCATAAGAATGATAAAGGCTGGACTGACAACTAATAACAGTAAAAAGGAACTGATAAAATCGAATAAACGTTTAAAATAATGATACAGCATGAATCTCTATTAATTAAAAGGAATCAAATTACCCTCAGGCGTAGTGAAGTGTTCCAAATAACGGCGTTTCAATCGTGTACCATATACAACATGATATTCTGGTAAATCTTCTCCAAGCAACTGTTTTATTCTCAAATAAGGAAGATTTACCCCGCCTGCGGCTATAACAGATACAGTAGCTGTCAGCCGTGGATTTATATCCATTAATACTGGTACTCCGTCAGCATTCCGCATAAAATCAAAACCTACGTTACCGTCCATATTTAAAAGTGATACCACTTCCGAAGCAATGTGGTAAGCCGTCTCGTCATAAGCAAGAATACTTTCTTGTGCAATACTCATCAAGCTAACAATATTTTCACGCCCCACTTCATACAGAACTTTTCCCTTATCAGCCAATAGGTCAATCGTATATTCATTTCCAGACATATATTCTACTAACATCATTTCTTCCAACTTGTCTGCCTCCTTTAATATGCTTAACATATCATCATAGGAGGTATAGAAGCTATTGGGCTTTTCGTAAGCAAATATCTTGTACCGTGATTTTTTTGCATCAATGATACGAACACCACGACTACCACTTCCGTTTACTATCTTGATACATACCGTTTTTTCAGGATACCCCATTTCCGTGCATCCTTTTACGAAATCTTCTACAGAATAAACCGGATAAAACTTGGGTACCGGGATTTTTGCTTTCTGCAAACGCAGGTAGGTATGCAATTTATTGTTGGATATATTCACTGATTCTTGATTGGACAATGAAAGCATAACGCCTAATCGTTCAAATTCATCCTGTCGTTTTACAATTGCACTCACTTCCGCGGATATATTGGGAAAATAAATTTGTACACCTTCCTTTTTACATATGTCTAATACCCTATCACAATAGACTGGGTCTGTAGCAGCTGGTACAGTATAGAAAGCATCTACTAAATAACGGTTGGACGGTTCTTCGCTCATGTCCATGCCAACAATTCTTATCCGGCGTTCACCGTTGTTCCGAAAGCAGGCAATCATACCCGGCATAGACGGAGAGCCGCATGCGGACAATAAAATAGTTATCTCCTTCATTATAGATTAAAATTGAATGTCTGAAAAATATCTTCGTAAGTTTCTTGCCGTTTGATTTCCACCAAATCACCCTCAGGTGTTATACTTAGTATTTTACAATTGGGCTGTATGAAAGGAGGCTTGGATACGATGGAATAGCCACCAACGTTGCCAAACTCAATAATATCACCTTCTTGTACGGATTCGGGAAAATCGGTATAAATACAGTCTTGCTCCAAACAGGTGAAGCCCATTATATTTGTTTTTTTTACAATACTTCTTGTGTCACCTTTCCCATTTCTGACAATGCGATAGGGTAATTTTTTCATCAACACAATCTCGCCTGTATTATAATAGCTGGAATCTACCGTGACGAAGCAGCTGTCTTTTATCGTTTTTATGTTATCAACTGTAGTTACTAAAGATAAATATTTGGCTATTAAGGTAGTTCCCGGTTCTGAGAATAAAATGGGCTTTTTCGTAGCTTGTTCATAATGTTTCGCCATGGTACCTGCCACAACTTTCGCATAATCTTCATAAGAAGGTGCGGCCTCAAACTGGGCGGACAAACTTGAATCCATTTCGCCAAACATACCGCTGCCAACATCTATAAAATCAGGAACTTTTTCCAAATATGTATCGGCTACATGAAGAAGATTGTCTATTCGTTTTTGCCATGCAACGATACCGCGTGCCCGACTAATGTGACAATGTAAGCCGCATACACTAATATTTCTACAATTCTTCAGCACGGTGAAGGTTCGTTTCATCGCTTCCGAATCCATTTCGATACCGAAACGTGAAACATATCCGGCACCGATATCTGAATTAACACGGATACCTACCCGAATATGTGCTTTGGGATGCTGTTGTGCAAGCATGACAATCCGTTTGGCTTCATCTTCATTGTCAATATTGGAAATACCACCTGCCAATAAATGTTCTTCCAACATTTTACCTTTGCAGGGACCATTATAGAATATTCGGGAATGGTTATAACCGATTTTTTTTGCAAGATAAAGTTCCATGTCCGAAACGACCTCTGCATATCCCCCCATTTCCTTTACTATGCCACATACATAAGGTGTATAATTGGTTTTATAAGAATAGGCAGGAATATAATTTTTATACACGGCACGGAATGCCTCGCAAAGATGAGCGAAATTCGCCCGAAATTCGTTCTCATAAAAAAGATATAATGGTGAGCCGTAGCGCAATACTATATCTTTCAACTCACTGTCTGTTAGTAGTAATTTATTCATTTGGACTAATGTTTTCGAAATAGGATACTGCTCAATTTTTCCATTACTCTAGGGAATAATGAGGGTAGAAAAAGGTAGCGAAACCGTATAGCAAGGATATTTCCTCCTTGTCTGAATTGTTCTTCTATTTTATCTGCGTACTTGTTCTTTTTCGCACCGGACTGAATTTGTCCTTGGCAGACCACATTCTCCGCATCCTCCTTCAATAGTAAATCTCTTTTTATTTCTTGAATAACTTGATTCCCTACTTCTGTAAATACAGAAAGGGCAGACAATCCCAGTTTATTGTCTTTGTAGTTCTTGTTCCAACAATCTCCTAATTTGATGTCAGCCATTGAATTTTCCCGCTTGTATGAACAGGTATAACAACTTTCATTCAGCCAGGCATGACCGAAGAAATAGTCGTAAAATACATTGTGGTCAGTGGGGTTATTACTGTAATAAGTCTTTGTTTCAGACTCAAACCTCAGAAGGAATCTGTGCCATCCGAGCGATTTGCTGCGAAATTGAACATTGGTGAAATTTTTCACATCCATGCGTTTTTTGACATATTCCACATACTTATCCCACACGATGTAAGATGGTACACCGTGACAGTGAAAATCAACCAATAAGAATTTGTTCCGGTCGAATCGCTTCGTTTCGATATACTTCACAAGGCCTGCTATTTGGCATGGTGTACCGACTACCAAATATTTATCCTGTTTATCGAACTGGCTGATAATGCCGGAGGGAATGCTCTGAATATATTTGGAACCGCTAAATAGAGAAAGTTCCGACTCTTTATCGGCAATCTTCCAAACTGCTCGGTCTTGTTCCGTATCATAGGTCGTACCAACCACTTTGTAGCCGTTTCGGATAGCCCATCGTCCAAGTTCATAAGCCACCCCTCCGGACGAGGAGTACTGGAGCACCATTTTGTCTGCAACCTGTGCGACATAATGACGCGAAACGGAGTGACTGATGAAAGGGATAGAATGTCGCTGAGGACATACTTTGACACAAAGTCCGCAATCCACACAAGTATCATTATTGAGGAACGCCTTGTAAAATCCATGTTCGTCTGGCATTAATGCGATGCTCTTCTTTGCACAAACTGCTTCGCAGACTCCACAACCGCAACAATTGTCTATAATCTTCTTCATCCTTTTGCTATAAGATTAGTTGTCAAGAAAGATTTGGACGCTTCCATTTGTTTATTCAACTCGCTATTTACTTTCTTATAATCTATTGGCTGCGCTTTATTCATAAATTCCAAGACTTTAGGCTCATCCTTAGCTGGCAGGAATCGATTTTCTAAACCAAACATTTTTAAGATTGTAGAAAAACGTGGATCGATTGCGTTTCTTAAAATAGTTATCTGTTTATTGAACTTAATTGAAAAAGCTGTACCATGAAACGAATTTGTTACAACATAATTAGCATGTAAAAACAGATAAACAAAATCATAAGGATTGATAAAGGCTCTCACATCCTTACAATACTTCCTGTTTGTAAAATCCCAGCCAATACGAACGATATGCAGACCGTGCTGCTTGGCATATTCCGAAGCAATCTTAACCGGAGCTTCCTCCCGACCAAACATATACATCAGCAAATATTTTTTCGGAAGTCTAATTTTTGATTTTGCAGCAAATACTTTCCACTCATCTACACTTAACATCAGTACAGGATCAATCGTTACGCTTACATTGTCATAACCTATGCTTTTTACAATATCTACCGATTCGTATTCCCGAACTGAAATGGCATCATAGCGAGCTATGTCGCTCTTTATTTGTTTGGATTCAGTTTCACTGATTTTGTTTTCGCAAATACTAGAACTGTATGAAAGGCGGATACTATCGTTTTCTGCGAAATTCAAATAATAGGCTGGGTCATACCCGGCATTGCACGAAAAACTCCACACCTTGTCACTTCCGGTCATATATGCATCCAGTTCAAGATGCGCAGCCTTTATCTCATCGTTTGAGTGAAACTCTTGTGTCAAATGAAATTCTCTTTTCATGCACGGTTCAAATATCAAATGATTGATAATGGTTTCAGGAGCATAGCAAAGTCGATAGATAAACCGTGTAAAAATGTTGCGTTGCCATTGTGGAGAAGATACATGCATCAAAAGCGATTTGAATCGTCTGTTCGCCGACATATAATGTATTACGGAAACATCATGTCCCAATGATTCAAGCATCTTTTGAGTGGCGTACGTTTGCAGGAAAGAACCGAAGTTCTTGACACCATGCATCGTAATGATTCCTATTTTCATTCTTCTTGAAAAAGTTTATTTGTTACTTTTTAGTAATAATGTTTTAAATTGCCCGATAATATTCTCTAATTGCTCTTTACAGGCATAAATCATAATTCCCATGATAAGGAATATGGCAAATATGTCACAAAAGATTCTGTTGCTATAATATGCCCAAAATGAAATCAAGATTGAAGGTATTAATACGCAACATACTGTTTGGGCTTTAAGTTTCATATGAATGGATCTTCGCAATAGATAAAGGCGATACATAGCACACGTAAGATGACCACCAATCATCGACCATACAGCGGCTTGGATTCCTATTTCGCCAACTAAAAGATGGATAGTGATGACGTTTACCAATGCGCCTGCAACCGTGGTATAAAATATCTTAGATGTTTCCTTGATAGCCCCGAAAATAGCAGTAAGGAATGAGGCATACACACTAAAAATCGTAGCAATTATATATGGCGGCACGATAGATAATCCGACTGCATACTGTTCGTTGATGATAAATGGATACACTATATAAATGATAGGAATAAATAAGCATCCACCACAAATCAGTAGTTTCAAGTATGCATCTCCCATCCGGGTATAATAGATTCCTGAATCACTACTTACTCCTTTTTGGAAGGCATTTTCCTGCCAAGCCATGATAATACAGCCTGCAAGCATCTGAATAATGGCTCCAAATTTGGCAGCCATTGAGAAATACCCATTGGCTTCCATACCCAATTCCGAAGCAATCACTGTCTTAGAATAGCTATTCAATAACCAGAAAAATGCTAAATTGATACTGAAAGGCCAAGAAAACCGAAGCATCTCTTTTATGAGGCATTTATCGAAAGCGGTTCTTTTAAAATGCTTCAAGACGTGTGTCTGATTTTCAATGTAAAGACATTGAACTATCCCGGCAATTATAAATGAATAATAGAGAGCGGAATAGTCAAAGCCCCATCCAATTATCAATGCTATATTGATAGCAACATTGAATAAAGCAGCCACAATACCCGATACGGCAAAACAAGTATTTTTGTCTAAAGCACGGGCGATATAAGTATAGAAGTTCTGGCTACATAGCACAAATGCGTATGCCATAATCAGTCCTGCATACTCAATGTCTACACAGAGGTGAGTAATCAGAACAGCAATTAATATAAGAAATATTGACCCAGAGAGAATGACTCCTGCATTTTGAATCACTTTATATTTGCTTGCTTGGTCTTTCTCTTCAATAGCAAAACGCAACAAAGTCGTCCAAATCTCAAGACAAAATGAAGAGGTTATGAAACTTAGATAAGTTATTACTATGTCGTAGTAACCGTATTCTTCGGGTATTATATACGTAGAATATACAGGAAGTAATACGAAAATGATTGCGCGTGATAGTACATTCCCTAATAAGTAAATAAGTATTTTTTTTAGCATTATTTAGTTTTACAAATCAAAAACTATTACTATTTAGCAATACGAAGATTAAAAAAATATAGTCTAACTTATTTGAATGTTTTATTTTTAGATTTTCTGCGTTATTTTATTGCAAGTTATGTTTCTAACTGTGACCAATAAACAATTGATTATCTTTTGTTATTTTATAGAATGACTACCAAAAACTTACTTTTTTGTTTAATTTACATATTATCTTCAAAAGAAAATACATAGAAAATAGTCCCGATGAAATAATTGTAATATTTGTCATCAAGAAACATGCCAATGATGCAGTGACATAAGCGTCAATAAAAACAAGATCTAACTGTGGTATAATTTTTTGACGTGAATCAAAATGAACCAATAATATAAAAAATAGGCAAGATGGAATAATTGAGAATAGTTTCCCTGCATATAAATAACCTTGTCCTATCACAGGAATAATTTGATCTTGAATTAAAGATGTTCCCCAATATTTATGATTAAATATAACATTTGAAAGATCCGATCTATTGACAAAAGTTTCTCCGATTATAGGTATATTTGCAAAACAATCTTTTAGTGGAAGCAGCTGTGAGTCAATAGATGATAAGTTATTTAAACTAAGTGTAATTGCCACATTTTGTGTGCCTGAAAAATACTGCTGTAACATTGTTGCGTAGTAACTCAATGGAGTTGCAGACACAGATATTTCAAAGCGGGTAAAACTTTTATAGATAGTCAAACTTAAAAGTAAAATCGTCAGTAGTGTAAACATCCATTTTGAAATAATGATTCTTTTATTCTCATAGGCTCTATTTAAAACAGCCCAAAAAGCAATTGCGGGAAAAAGCATGTTTAATCGACTAATTTCTTTTGTAAACATCATCGAAATAGCAACCACAATTATAGAATATATGATGTATTTATTACTCTGATTGTTGCAATATTGTTTAGCCAAATAGTCTATTAGAATAAGAGGTAATAATATCTTTGAGTACTTTACTATCAATGCTAAGCTACCATACATAGGTATACTTGTAGCTGAATTATCGAATATTGAAGTTTTACTAAAAATGAAATTAACTTCATTTCTTAATGAGGGAACTGCTATCAGCAAGAATCCTCCTAAAAACAAGATCGCTATAAACATATGCTTTTTAGTGAAGAATTCTAATTCTTCTTTTACATTAGGTAGAATGGAGGAACTGTTTATAGAATATTTTCTTTTTGCGTATATCTGTAATACAATAGATATGGCAAACAATTCATATACCTGTAAAAATATAGCATTTGAGATAGGTAAACTAGATAAAGGCGGTCCCATTGATACTTTAAAATCAGCAAGATATAAAACTGTTGGTGCTATGGCATATCTTATGAATAGAGTACATAAAAAAATCATATAACCTTGATATTTTTTTGCTCGCTCAAACCAATCAAAATCAAATAACAAAAATACACCAAGTGCCAATGGTAGTAAATTTAAGTACGTGTAATGTTCTTGCTTAATTACGAATGATAAAAATACAAAATCAATCCATACTGCAATTAATAAGATAGTAGGTATAAGTGAAATTTTTTGCATATAGTCTTATTTCACAATATCTTTATATACATTAACCAACGAATTAACGCTTCCCCTAATTTCATAACCTGCAGCATTCATGGCAATATCTATATCCTTTCTACAAGGAGAAGCGTAGCCTTTCATCAGAGTAGTTTGCCATTTATCTAAAGCTTCGTCTGTGGTAGGTAAAAAATCCACCATTCCCAACCCTGCATCCACATCATGATCAATAGCTTCAGCCATGACACAATGTAATCCGGCAGCTTGTGCTTCAACACCAACCACGGGAAGACCTTCCCAACGAGAAGGAAGTGCAAAAACATTAAATATATACATGTACAATGGAATATTACTCTGCTTTCCGACAAAATGAATCCGCTTTTCAATACCCATTTTTTTACATTCCTGCTTTACATCTTCCTGCAATTCTCCCCCTCCAACAAGTACCAAATGTGCGTTTTTATGAAGATGATAAATCTTTTCGAAAATCCGAATTAAGAAAAAGTGGTTTTTTGGGGGGGAAAAAAGTCCTACATGACCAATGATAAAAGCATTTTTAGGAATACCTAATTGTTCACGTAATGCAAGAGCATCCTCTTTGTGTACTTGCTGAAAGCGATCTACATCTACTGCGTTGTGTATAACTTTGAATTGACTACCTTTACCAAAGATATATCGGCAGGCCAATACTCCACAACCGAGTAACTTGTCACTATTGTGACGAGCCAACCAGCGAAACACAGGCATGAAATAACGATGTTTGGGATTGACACACAAGGTTGTATGGGCATGGCATATAATCTTACCCTTAAAATATCGGCGACAGAAAAAAGCTGTTAATCCAACAAGATGTCCGTCATGAGTATGTACAATATCGTAAGTATTATTTTCAAAAACGTCTTTGAGTTGTTTAAGGTAATATTTCAATCCTTCCTTGCCAATACTTTTGAAGTAGAATATTTGAGAGCCTCCATCGATCAATTCTTGATGAAATGCTTCTACCGAACCATGAGTAATAAAGTCAAAGCGGATTTCATTCTTATCCATCTGTTTATAGTAGTTCAGTAAAAATTGCGCTACACCTCCGTACCCTAAAGTCGGTACTATTTGTAAAATCTTAATCATGTTTTTCAATTATTATCCTTGATGCCTCTGGAATTACTGTGGCATGGGGGGGAACATCTTTCACTACAATGGCACCTGCTCCAATCTTAGCTCCGTCACCAATTGTCACAGGGCCAAGAATCAATGCATTTGCTCCAATTAACACGTTGTTACCAATCACTGGAACTGTCGTTTTTCCGGCGCGGCCACCTATGGTTACATTTTGTCCGATTGAACAATTATCACCTATCACCGTTTTGGGGTGCAATACTACCCCTAATGCATTATGAGCGAACTTGCAATTTTTTCCAATCTTCACTTCGGGCGGAATGTCACAACTGAAAATAATATGTAACATTACTTCAATAAACCGACGAATGAAAGCATAGTTAGAATTATGCATCCGTAAATACCATTTATATACTCTGTTCATGATATACTCCTTTTTTAATGTCCGGTTACTTTATTTATTATCCCTTGGGGTATTAACCCTAATATAAGAGGTTTGATTATATAAGGTACAGATTTAAATCCTAATTTTAAGGCTTTAAAACCCTTATAACGTATAATAAATTCACCAACACGATACTTATAGGCATGGCGGGGAGTATATCCGGTAAAGCAACGATAAAAATAATGTATTTCATTGATATTTATACCCCTACCGCCAGCTGCGAAAATTCGCATGAATAAATCATAATCTTGTCCGCGCCGTGTTTCCCAAGCTATGCGGTATCCATTAACTCGGTTCAAAATTTCTTTTCTAAAAAGAGTAGTGGCGTGCATAAATGGAATAGTGAGCAGGAAATCATCTTTTGTTGGTATTTCTTTCTTGGGAAATATATCTACCCTTTCACCCGTTTCATAAAATTTCTGTAGTCCGGTTGATACAAAATCAAAAGATGTATTCTTTTCCAAAACTGTAACTTGCCTCTCTAAACGTTTCCTTGTACAATAGTCATCTGCATCCTGTATAGCTATATATTCCTTTGTGGCTATAGCCAAACACTTGTTCCTACTTTGTGCGGCACCGCTGTTTGTCTCGTTTTCAAGCAAAATGATTTTTCCTTCATTTGCATATCTGCGTAGTATAGTACGAGTATTGTCTGTTGAACAATCATCGCACACAATAATCTCTACATCCTTATAACTCTGGTTCAAGAGACATTCCAAACATTCTTCTACGTATTCTTCACAATTGTATGAAGCAACTAATACTGAAACTCCCATACCATTTACTTTTTTGAGAGCAATAACAGGTATTCCCTGTTTTTTAAAAACTCTTGTTTGAACATAGTACTGTCAAATTTTGTCTTTACTAGCTGGTAAGCATTTTGGGATAATATCTCTTTTTCGTCTTTTGAAAGGCGCAAAGCCTGTTCCATCTTATTCTTTAGACTTTCAGTTGATTTGACTTCACAGATCAAGCCATTATATTCATCTTGTACAAAATCTGTTGGTCCATTAATGCGACTGATAATAGAAGGTGTAGCTAAGGCTGCGGCTTCCACAACGGTCATTCCAAATCCTTCACGATAGCTGGGAAGTACAAGGAAATCGAAAGCAGCATGATATTTTGCAGCATTAGGAACACTTCCTGTAAATATTACACAAGGATGATCTTTTGCTTTTGTTAACAAAACCGAATCTAGCCTATTTTTCTCTACAGGACCAACCAAAAATAGGTAAATTTTCTCGCCATTGATAGAAAGGAATGCCTCCAACAATTCATTGATTCCCTTTTCGGGAACCAATCGACCGACAAAACCAAACACAAAAGAATCTTGAGGAACGGAATACATATCCCTAATATCTTTGTTCCATCTTTTTTTCATCGAACAGTCGTATTTTGTTAAATCAACCCCTGTTGCACTACCATTCAACAGTACATGACCTTTTGAAGCTTTATAAAGTCCTTCTTGGATGGAAAACTTTAAATTAGAGGGGCTGTCTGGTTGCACGCTGGTAGAAAAGATGCAAGTAATCTTCTCCATAAGTTTGTAAAACCATAGATATACCCCATGGAAATCTGTATAAGAAATACCCCACTGACAGTAAATTCTAACGGGCACACGAGCCATCCAACCTGCTATGGACGCATATAAGGCTGCATTGGAAGTTGCATATTGAATAATGTCGAATCGTTCTTTTTTGAAAATCTTATATAATGTCCAAATGGTCTTAAGCACTTCAAGAGGAGAAACATTCCCGTGTTTAATAAGGAGTGGTATAAATTGAACTTTTCCAAGGTGTTCTTTCTGAAGGATTTCACCCGGTTGACTAATGACGTAGGCTTTATAACCATTGTCAGCCATATAGTTCAAATTTCCAAGCATGAATGATTTAATCGTGATTGGAAGAGTGGTTAAACCACAAATTTTCTTCATGCAATTATTTATCATTTTAAGTTTTATAATCGTGCGTCAATTTTTTCCTTGGGAAGAATCCCTTTGACATCGTAAACAACATGATTAGTGCTACAAAGGACCGGAATATTCATTTTTTTGAATTCCTCGTGCGAAACGGCTAAAATGACCACATCGTATTTTTCGCCTTTAGGTAGTGACTTTACGATGTCAATACCATATTCTCGTTTTACTGAATCTACATCAGCCCAAGGGTCATAAACAGTTATTTTGTTTGTATATTCTTGAAGTGTAGTATAAATATCTACCACTTTAGTATTGCGGATATCAGGGCAATTTTCCTTAAAAGTGATACCCAAAATAAGTATTTTAGCATCTTTTACCATCACTCCTTTTTTGTTCATGCTCTTCAGCACTTGATTGGCGACATACGCTCCCATACCATCATTCAAACGTCGTGCAGAGAACATGATTCGAGGGAGTACACCGTACACTTGTGCTTTCTGAATCAAATAATAAGGATCAACACTGATACAATGGCCACCAACTAGACCTGGATTCATTTTAATGAAGTTCCATTTTGAAGCGGCTGCTTCTATCACATCGTGTGTGTCAATCCCCATTGCATTGAAAATCTTTGCCAATTCATTCATGAAAGCAATGTTCACGTCACGCTGAGAGTTCTCAATGATTTTGGAAGCCTCTGCTACTTTTATGGATGGTGCTTTGTGCGTACCATTTACCAAAACGGAGTTATACACATCGTCTATAACATCTGCTATTTTAGGAGTAGAGCCTGAAGTTACTTTCTTGATTTTTTCAACAGTATGCTCTTTATCACCCGGATTGATGCGTTCCGGTGAATATCCGGCAAAAAAATCCTCATTATACTTCAAACCCGAAACTTGTTCCACTATAGGCAAACATTCCTCTTCTGTAACCCCCGGGTAAACAGTTGATTCATATACAACAATATCACCTTTTGATATCACCTTACCAACAGTCTCACTAGCATCCCATAAAGGACGTAAATCGGGACGATTGTTATTATCCACCGGGGTAGGAACGGCAACAACATAGAAGTTACAGTCTTTAATTTCTTCTAAATTCGTTGTACACTTGAATCCATTAGCAATAGCCGATTGAAGAAGTTCATCAGTAACCTCAAGTGTTACATCGTGGCCTGCCATCAAAGCATCTACACGCTTTTGATTCATATCAAATCCAACTGTTTTGTACTTTGTGGAAAAGAGGCGAGCTAATGGAAGCCCTACATAACCGAGACCGATTACGCAAATTTTAATATCTCTACTCATATTAAGATGTGTTAATGTATTATGAACATGAATGGAAATGTGTTGTGTCTTTCAGATACATCACTAGTATTTTGAAAATATTTTTTTAACAAACATTGCAAAGCCGAAGGCATAATAAATAATTGAGAAATGTATCAACTATTTTTTGTGAATATATGATTTTCCGGATCCACTGGCTTCAGAAATACCAATGACAAGAGTGGATCCATTTTATTTATCAGAAATTATATGGTTAAATATTTATAACGGACTTTATATTGTTCAAATCCTCTCCTCCTATAGTCGGTTCATGGCTGATTTTCAAATTTACATATTTAAGCTTTGTATTCATGTTGCTGAATTTTATGAGTCGTCCAACTACCAGTTTATGTTGCTTTGCAGAAAGAGTTTCAATATTCGAATAGATTCCCAACTCCTTATCTAGGTTGGTTAATCCTTCCAATTCCCTGGCATCTGTTTCCACACTGTAAAATGAGACACATGGTATTTCCCGGATTTTCATAATGGCAATACTTTCATTCAAAGAAGAATCCACGGAATACACCGGGATATTATTGTATTTCACAAGTCTACCATCAACTTCCTCAACACCTGCCACATCACCATAGATAGACCGATATTTACCCCAATATACCCCAAATAGCAATATGGCATAGGACTCATCCAACTTCAAAGCATCCAATGCCTTAAATATATCTTGGTACTGAATCTGATAGCTTTTAATTGGAGGCACAAGTGTAAACCTGCTTTCATACCAATTGTAGACACGATGGTTGATCATCCTCACCACGCATTCGGCAAAACCGATACAATGCACGTCAAAACCATTACATATCAGTTCATCGCTTATTTCAACTCTTTCTGTTATCAACTTGACTTCAGTAATCAAGTCTTCCCTGTCTTTGACGGGAGGAATGGACAGATTTGTTATTTTTCTGGATTCTTCAATGATTCCATTTTTTAAAGCGGAGAGTTTATCCACACTCACCTGCGGATGCTCCTGAATCTGCTTATTTTTATCTTCTGCCTTGTTTTTAAGTTCATTAATCAAGCGCATCGAATCCTCAATACTGTAGTTGAATCCGCTCATAAGTTCATCATCTTTGCTCAATTCTTGAATATCCGCCTCCAAGTTTTCACAGATAAGTATAATCTGTTTGTTGGCATGGATACTATCTGTAACTTCTGGTATCTGACATTTATTATTATCAACCCAGAATTCAGGAACGGACTGTAGCCGCATCAGCAGCAATGCTGCATAACGCTCGACATTTTTATAAATCTGGGCATCCACACTGACATCCGTAGTCAGGCCGATAAATAGGAAATCCTTTGCTAGTCCCCAAGGAAGATTCTCTTTCATGTAAGTTTCCCGTAACATATCCCAAATTCCAGGAAAAGAACCTGGAACCAGCGGATAAGACCAGGGCATAGTCTGTGTAAATGTAAGCATCAGTTTGAGCCAACCATATTTTTTCTTATATAACATCAGTCCACCCATCATAAAGTGCATGAATAGGTATTGGCGACGGATACTGGTAAAAGATTTATCCTGCATCTCCTGTGATGGATAGTCGAAGACAAAACGGTAATACTGTTCCGCATAAGTCCAATATTGGCGGAACCATTCATTGCAATCCGCCTTCGTAATCCGGTTCACGGCATACCAAAGGAACTTCAACGTTTCTTCTGAAACGATGACCGGCAAGGTACTGTTATATAGGATAGCAGCCAATTGGTTATCATCCGCTAGAAAACTGTAGCGTTCCTTTTGGATAGTAGCCTTGATTATTTCGCGGAAAATGCCGTAATAATCATTCGGATAGTCAACAGGCTTGCCTTTGTTTTCCGTTCTGTCATAATATTGAGTCTGGTACATGACTATCTGCCCGTAAATACTGTCCAAAGACAAACGGTAAGTGTCTTCATTCCCAGACTCGGCAGCTCTCAACATGATTTTCAGACGCTGGGGTAAAGACCGGGTCTCATTATTTTCCAAATGCCGTAAAAGGTCAGAAGTGTTATAATAAGTCATGATCAATCCGTAAAGCCGTATGGATTGTACGATCAAAATAAATGTCACTGCCGCTTGGATGCATAGGAAGGTGGATGAGACAATGCCCATATTTATGCGATCCAGTATGTAAAGTAGGAAAGGCAAGATAAAACCTCCTCCCATCGCAAAGATGAGAATCTCATTGAAATGCTTATAAATCGATTCTTCCTTAAACCGCTTTATCATGAGGTCGTCATGATAAGTCTCGTCAATTCGCTGGATGGCTTGTAAGAGAGAAGGATAAGCCATGCCGATGACCATTGCAATGAATGTGATCAGGGCGCTATATGTATAATTGGTAAAATCAAACATCTCTATTTGATATGACAGTTTAAAGAGTCTCCTGCTTCAACTTTTACACGGAGTGAATCCATTTCCAACCGTATAGTTTTTGTTTCAATGGGGATTACTCTAATAGGATTTACCACAATGGTATCCATCACAATTGGTTGTACTTGAAAAACAAGAGTATCTTTTGGGCCTGTTTTTGAATTTGGAATCTTTTCCTCATAATGAAATGAATGCCCAATGATAAATCCTATGAAGACCAGCAGGATGGAGAAGAAAGCTGCACTTACAATATCCAACAACTTATAACCTGTATTCAGATTGAATTTCCACATAATAGTCCTGTTTAAAGTAAATTATGCGTTATATAGTAACATCCTTCCATAAAATCAATATTTAAGTAATTGACTATATTTCAGTTTTTTTATCTTGATTTCTAAAGTTGTCAGAAAAATGTTTCGGGAATGGGTATCACAACCGATGTAATCGTACATCCCGGCTTTCAGTAGGGTTTCTGCCTTGTCCTGCACATGCCTACCATATATTCCGACTAATGATGGAGCATTAAGTTGGAAAGATATATGTGTCTCCTTCAAAGCCTTGTATTCTTTTATCTGCATGTATTCATATCGTTCTGGATGCGCTAGCAGCGGGTAATAACCTTTACTCTTAATACGGAGCAAGATATTCTTCAACCCCATCGGTGGATTAAAATAAGAGGTCTCTACCAAAAGGTAACGTTTCCCTTCCTCTAAGGGCAGCAGGTCATCCTTTTCCAGCCGTTTTTCAAACAGATTGTCTAACATATACTCTGCCGCCAAATTCAACTCCATCGTTCCGTTGTAACTCTGTTTCAGTTCTCGGAATTTTTGTTGTAAGGCTACGGTCTTATTGGGAATGTCTTCCATGACATGTGGAGTGAGCCACACCTTTTTGACACCCAGCTTTTCCATCTCAGCCAAAATTTCAAGTGACTCATCCAAAGTCTCCACCCCGTCATCCACTCCCGGAAGAAGGTGGCTATGACAGTCAGTCATCCCTTTCAGTATACCACTTTGAGCAAGGGTTACAGTTTTACGAAACGGCCACATACTTGTAATAAACTACTATACAATAAGCATAAATAGATAACTATAAATTAGTCATCTATTTACCATCCCTATTCCCATTTCCATAATAAGAGGAATATCCGTTGTGGTAGCCATAGCGGTAACCATAATGATAACCGTACCGACCTCCGGCACTTTCTGTACCGTTCAGTATTACACTGAGATTCTTGAACCGTTTTTCTTGATAGATACATTCCAGTTCAGGCAGCATACTACGGTCTAACAGGCCACTACGGATGACAAAGATGGTGCGATCAGCCAATTTCTCGATGATCTGCGTATCGGCCACAATGTCGATAGGGGGACAGTCGATGAAGATATAATCGTACTCGCTACCCAAGACTTTTATCAATATAGCCAGTTTGCCGTTTTCCAATAATTCCGTAGGATTAGGAGGAACGGTACCAATGGGAATGATATGCAAGTTGTCATATTTTTTGTCCTCTACAATGATATCCTTGTAATTGTCAACACGGTTTCCAAGGTAGTCGCTCAAACCTGTCTGAGGGGAGTCAACATAAGAAGAGATGGATCCGTGTCTCAGGTCACCATCTATCACCAATATTCTCTTTTTCTTGATGGCGAAGCTCATGGCTATGTTCATGGAAAGAAACGACTTGCCACTGCCTGGATTGAATGAGGTGATTACGAACACGTTCTGTTTGTTATCTTTGTTTGCCATGAAATCCATATTGGAGCGGAGCACACGAAACGCCTCGTTAATGATATTGCGGTTACCTTCCTTCACTACGATAGCCTTTATGTCAGGCTGCATTTTTTTACTGAATCCCAACTTCTTTTTTGTATTGAAATATTGGGGTATCTCACCAATGAGGGGTATGCTGAGGCTCTCTAGGTCCTTGCGTCCACGCACCTTGGTATTCATGTTCTCTTTCATGAAAATAATCACCGCCGGAATGAATAGCCCGATGGTGAACGCTACCAGGAGAATATTCATCTTCCGGGGAGCGATAGGAAACATACTTCCCCGAGGGGCGGTAATCACACGGGTATTGTAAGCGGTAAAGGCTTGTGAAAGCTCGTTTTCCTCACGTTTCTGAAGTAGGTAAAGATACAATTCCTCTTTAACTTTTTGCTGACGTTCCACGGAAAGCAGATACTTGGCCTGGTTCGGGTTGGAGGCCAACTGGCTGGTCGTCGCAGCTTCTTGCTGGCGAATGCTCCGTATCTGGGTATTTAAGGAAACAATCAGGTTGTCTACTGACTGGATGATGATGCGTTGCATACTTTGGAGAGAGTTTGCCATATCCTTTGCCAGAGGATTTTTTTCACTACTGTTGGCGATCAAGCGATTGCGGTCAAGTACCATCGTATTGTATTCACCAATCTGACTTTCGATATTAACATTGGCTATACCGGAATTAGTGGGCAGCAGTTGGTCAAGTTCCTTATTATTTAATTCCTTGCGGATATACCGTGCCGTGGAAAGTTGGCTGTTGAGTGCTAACAGCTCTTTTTTGTTTTCTGCGGACTGGGCCATATATAGACTGGATGCAGCTTGCACATCAGGTAACAAGTGCTCGCTCTTAAAACCGGCAATATTCTCATCCACATTCCCCAGTTCGCTTTCTATTACACTCAGACGGTCACCAATGAATTGTGAGGTACTGACAGCGATCTGGTTCTTGTCCTGAATCCACTTTTCGTTATATACCTCAATTAGGGTATTCAGTATGTCTTCCGCTTTTGGAATGGATGCATCGTCAATGCTCAGGTTAATGATGGTGGCATCCTCGTTGCCTAATTCGGCACGCAGGTTCTGTGTGTAATAGTCGGTTACGGCATTCACGCTACCTTTATTATAGTGAATGGATGTTCCTACAAATGAATCATTCCAATATTTAGTAAGATTGATTACGAATGTACCTATTTCCATGCGAATGGAGTCGCCCATCTTACCAGAAAAGTCGATTCCTAATTCCTCTCCGTCAATCATTACATCGGATATAGTAAATTCTTTTTTGGACGGAAGGTTTATCGTAAAACTGATAGGAATTTCATCCAAGTGACGATAGGTTACAGCTATAGGATTGCATTTATACAATCCTATAGTTCTCAATCCTTTGCGGATGGTATAGGTCTCGTTCAGCCCTAATCGTTGTACAACTTCGGTCATTAGCGTGGGTGACTTCAAGGTCAGCAGCTCGTTATTGATATTGGTGTTCGATTTAAAGATACCCAAATCAGAAAACTCACTCATTGCGTTAGTGGACGAACCACTCTTGGAATCGTCCTTTACCAAGATGGCGGCGGTACGTGTATAGATATTCGGAGTACTCAACAGATAAAAGGTCGCCACGGCAAGAGCGGCAAACAAGGAAAGAACAAACCAGTGCCATCTGGGCACAAACATTCCCCACAAATCTTGTATCCGTATGAAGTCATCAGTCGACTTGCCAACAATTGTTTTTTTCTCTATCATATTCTGTCATATATAATAAAATGATATTTCAATTACTTGAACAGAAGGACACCCAATGAGGTAAGGAACGATCCAATGCTGATCCATAAGGAAACAGACTTTACGTTGTTTTCGTTAATAGTGGACTGTCCGGCGCGCACCTTGTTGGGCTGCACATACACCACATCGTTCTGCTTCAGGTAATAAACTGGAGATGTAAAAATATCCTTGCTTCGAATATCCACCCAATGAGTAACCCGTTCACCGTTTTCCTCGCGAATGACGAAAATAGCATCACGTTTACCGTAGATAGTAAGATCACCCGCCATACTGATGGCTTCTAGTAAAGATATCTGGTCTTTTGTGATACTGTATTTGCCGGGAGTTTTTACTTCACCCAAGACTGAAAAATAGAGATTCATGAACTCCACGGTCACAACCGGGTCTTTCACTAGGTCTTCTTCCACTAACCGTTTCTTGATAAGGGTAGCAATCTGGCTCTTGGTCATACCAGCTATGTGGAGTGAGCCTATGACAGGAAAATCGATGTTTCCCTTCTCATCCAAAGTATAGCCGGATATTTCTCCATTATTGTTGCCACTACGCAAGTCAGTAGTTCCGGCACGATATTGGACACGTGTCAGGTTGAACAATGCCGCAAGTTGCGGGTCTTTACTGGATACCGTGATGGATATCTGGTCTTTGGGTTGCACGGTGATATCTCTAGCGCTTTCGATCACTTCGGGTTGGTTCACCACAATGTCTTGAAAGTAAAGGATCTCCTTTGAAGTGTTGCAAGATGTGAACAACACAATCCCGAGAAGAAAAGTTAAAAATCGATTTGTCATTTTTATTTTTCTGTACAGTTTATTTTTTTATTCTGATTTTTGCAATTTCATTAGAAAGGCCTGCGGAATATAGGAGGTAGCCACGGCGCATACACCTTGGACGGTGACCACCAGACGGCTATTCTTCCTAATCCGGCAGATAACCCCTTCCGCTCCCTTGAACTTTCCGTCAATGACCCGTACACGTTCTCCCTGGTGAAACTTGGAATTGTCCTCCCCGAAATATTCCATTCCCTGCTCGCCGGACGAGGTGACCAGCATGAAAATGTTCATTTCCCGATCAGGAATGGCAAGGGGAAGTCTTTTCAATCCCTTCTGTCTTGTATATAGGATTACCTTATTGGTGAATTGTCGCTGTACTTCCAAAGCACGACAAACGGTTGAACGGAAGAACATAAGCGAATTAATGACCGGACGACGGAGTTTCTTCTTTATGCCGTTACGTTCCATCAAGGTTTCCTCACAAGGAATGTAAGTCTCGATCTTGTCTTTTTTCAATATATCCTCAATCTCGAAAACTTTGTTATAAAATACTTTTAAGGCGAACCAATGTTCGTGTGTGTGTGTTTCTATGTTCAACGAAAAGTAATGTTACCGGGTTGATAAAAAGGATATAGTTTCCATTCCTGCATCTTCCGCTTTTTCAAATAAGGAAGATACAGCAATCAAGGTTAATCCGGTTTTTTCCTTCATAGGATCTCCGGAATGCGGGCCGCTCCTGACTACAGTGAGCGGATACCGTAACCCCGTATTCGTACCGTTTCTATGTAAGAAACGGCACGAATATTTTTACCATTGATAATCAATTGCGTATGTTAATGTAAGAATCCATTTTTACTCGGTATGCTCAATTTTCAACTCAAAAATACATTCGGAAGGGAAAATAAACGGTCTCCTTTCATTTTACATCCTTATTGCAATATTATTTCGATTTATTTTAAATATCTGTTTTAATATGTTGATAATCAGGAATTTATCAATGGGGGGGGGTAAAATAAGGGAATTAAAATGGCCGTTCTTTTTTTCTTTTTTGCTGAGAATGATTATCTTTGCAGTGTATTTTTACCCTCTCTTACATAGAGACGGTATCGTTCAAATCCTTCAAAATCTTCTCGTTCGCATTATCTATCACAGCATTGTCTAAAGAATCCAAGTAAATAAGCGTAGTCCTTTCGCTACTGTGTCCCATCCCCGCACTGATGACGGCAATCGGTACGTCGTGGTTGCGTGCGGCGGTAGCCCAGCTGTGACGAGGCGTATATGAGGACAAAGGTAATGGTTCGCCAAGCAATTTACCCAACCGTTTCAATTTTCGGTTATGGTAGTTCAACCCGGTCCGATATTGCCGGTAAGCCTGATCTGGCTGTTCATCGGTAAGGATGGGGAAAAGATATGGACTTTCCGGACAAACCTGCCCATATCGTTCCAATATCACCGCCATACACGGTTCGATATGTAATGTTAAGTATTGGCCTGTCTTATGGCGACAATAGGTAATTCGCACGCTGTCCACATTCTCTTTTTTCAGATATGCCATGTCCACAAACGCCATGCCACGGGCACAATAACTGAACACGAACATGTCCCTGGAAAGTGCCAAAGCCGGTGAATCCGAGAGGTCAATCCTTTGAAGTTTCAGGATGGTTTCCTCATCCACGGCACGCTTCGATGTGCGAGCCACTCCTGTATAAACCTCACGAAACGGAAAAGTCTGCACCGCAATACCTTGCTTTACGGCCTTGTTATAAACAGCACGCAGAATCCGCATATAGAACGAGCTGCTGTTTCTCGCTACCTTTTGTTGCCACAACCATGCCTCATACCGACACGCCAGGGCGGAATCCAACGACGAAAAAGGAATGTCGTCACCGTCCAGAAAAGCGAAAAAACTGTTCAGGGCACGCTGGTAATTACGAGAGGTACCGTATTGGCCGTTCTCCCAAAGCGCATCCATCTCTTTTTTCATGTAGTACAGGAAACCGGACTCGGAAGGCAGGGAGCGATAACGGTTGAGTATTTCCGACAAGGTGTATGTTTCTCCGCTACAGTCCAGCTCGCGGATAATCTCACGGATGTCCCGTATCTCCTTTTCCGCCCGTTTCCGGTAGGCGGTCAGGACCCTCTCATTGCCAGGGACAACGACAAGTTCACGTTTCGTCTCATTCCACCACTCGGGAAATATCCTCATGTCGGTGGTAATCTGCCTGTTCTCCTGACGGTGGCAAAGCTGGTAACAGAGCGTGCCAGCCTTACCCTGTACCGTCGATGGACGGAATTTTAATTTAATGGTAGCCATATATAGTCTGTTTTATGATGAATAATAGGTACATAGATACAACCCGTGGGCTATATTGTTGAAGGAAGAAAATATTTAGTCCCAGATTCCGCTTCTCCACTTGGAACACCGAAAATCACCTGATGCCGATGCCAAACTCTGTAAATCTTCTTGAAAGACAGTCCGAATAGCCTCGTAAAGAATCAAAGTTCGAAAATGAAAAGCGACGTTTTTTTCGTGGAACAAGTCTAGAAATATTTATATCGTATAAACAACAAGACAGTATATGTTTTCTAGGAAATTCGTGAAAAACAGACGGATACCAGCGATTTCCCTATAATCAAAGATAAATCAAAACCGTATTGTCACGGGCGTTCCGGCTTCGCTTTCCATGAGTATTTTCCTTGCGACAAGTCGCGGAAAATACACATGGAAACAAACGCCCGGACAATGGTTTTGATTTCGGGAAGGATTATAGGGACTCACTGCGACCGACGCGACGCATGACCGTGTCATTGATGAAAAAAGGAGGGCCTCCTTTATATCCCTAATAAATCCGGCAGGAAGTACGGGATATATGGGCAGACCTGGCAATGTCTTATGAAAAAAACGCCGCCCCATGAGAAGACAGGGACTTCAGCTCCCTCTGCTCTGCATAATCCTCCCTTTGCGCCCGTGCCGACTTCTTCGCCTTTCCTCCGCATACCATATCCTTGTTTTCACGGCATGTTTCTCTCACGGAAAACCAGTCTTTCGGACATTTGACGACATCTGATGACATCTGATGACACCTTTTTGAAAATCAGTATTTTATTCGGATTTAGCCCATATTTTTGAAGTGTCAAAGCAATTTATTAACCCCAAAAAGAAAAGGTATGGCACAAGAAAAGAGCCCGAACGAGAAGCCTAGACGGCCCCGGAAATCGAAGGTCATGAACGATGCCCCTTTGGTGGAACAGATCACCGAGCTGATGATGATTCATAACAAGAGCGATCCGAAAGCCGGTGTACAAGTGGTCAGCGAGATCGACAAGGACGGGAAGGTCAAGACGGTTCCAGCGGACGAGAAGAATGAAAACTCATTCCTGAAATTCGACAAGAACTCGAGCATACTCGAAAACTTCATCAAGAATTTCTGGAGCCAGCTCAAGGAACCTACCCATTTCCGCCTGCTCCGCATGACCTTCCACGACTACAAGGTGAACAAGCAGGCGATCAAGGACCTGGCGGAAGGGAAAAAGACGGACGCAGTGAAGGAGTTCCTCAAACGCTACGAGATCCGTCCGAGAGAGAACAAAGAGGAACAAAACATGAATAAACAAGAGACAGCCATGGCAAAAAAAGAAACACAACCGCAGGAACCCCTGCAACAGAGTGAGGTACAACAGGCATCACAGCAACAGCAACCGCAGGCACAGCAAGAGCCGCAAGGCCCGCGCTATCGCTACAACGAGAACATGATCGACTGGGAGGGACTGGACAAGATCGGCATCTCAAAGGCGACGCTCGAGCAGCAGGGACTTCTCGACTCCATGCTGAGGGGCTACAAGACCAACAAGCTGGTGCCGCTGACACTTAACATTCCCGGCGTGCTGACAGCCAAACTGGATGCGAGGCTCTCGCTCATACCACAAGAGAACGGGCAGGTGGGGCTGGCCGTTCACGGTATACGCAAGGAACCGCAACTGGAACGCCCTTATTTCGGGTTTAACTTTAGCGAGGAAGACAAAAAGAACCTGCGTGAGACCGGCAACATGGGACGTGCGGTGGAACTCAACCTGCGTGGCAGCGAGTACACCCCCTGCCTGATCTCCATCGACAAGAACACCAACGAGCTGGTCGCTGTCCGGCAGGAGCATGTCTACATCCCGCAGGAAGTGAGCGGGGTAAGACTTACGGACGAGGAGATCAGACTGTTGAAGGAGGGACAACCCGTCAAGGTGGAGGGGATGACCTCCAAGGCGGGGAAGGAATTTGACGCCACGCTCCAATACAGCGCCGAGCGCAGGGGGCTGGAGTTCATCTTCCCGAAGAACCAGGTATTCAACGAGAAATCCATCGGGGGCGTACCACTTTCACCCACCCAGATAAAGATGCTCAGCGAGGGACATACCATTCTGGTCGAGGACATGAAGTTCAAGAACAGGGACGGAGCTTTCTCCGCATTTGTCACGATAGACCAGACGACAGGACGGCCGAATTACACCCGCCATAATCCGGAAACCGGAGAAATCTATATCCCCAAGGAGATATGCAGCGTGCAGCTGACACCCGAGGATAAGGAGGTCCTGCGCAAGGGGCAGGCCGTCTATCTGGAAAATATGATCAACCGCAAAGGAGAGGAATTCTCCGCGTTTGTCAAGCTGGACATGAATACCGGCAGGACGATGTACTCACGCACGCCGGACGGGTTCAACGAGCAGCAGGCGCCACGTATCCCGGCGGAGGTTTACGGCCATGTGTTCACGGCGCAGGAAAAGGCGAACCTCCAGGACGGGAAGACCCTCCTTGTCGAAGGGCTGAAAAACAACGGGCAGACGTTCAGCTCCTACCTGAAAGTAAACCCTTATTCCGGGCAGTTGCAGTATTTCCAAGAGAACCCAGATATCCGCAGGGACACTTCCCGTCGTGCAGCACAGGCAGATACCGCCCAAGGTCAGCAGCAGGAACAAAAGAAAGGGGCAAAACAAGCGGTATAACCCTGATCAGAGAGAGACAAAATCAGTTTTACAAACATCAAATCCCCAAACCGTATGAATACGAATCGGAACATCCCTTATAATTATAATGTAAAAGATATTGATTGGCCCGGTCTGAAGGCCGTGGGTATTAGCAAAGAGCAATTGGAAGCGGACGGCAACCTTGACCTGTTGTTGCAAGGCAAGGAATCAGAAATCATCCCATTGAAACTCTGTACTCCGGTAATCAGCCTGACCATGGATGCCATATTCAAACTGGTACCCGGTGACAACAACAGGCCAATCATGGAAATCAATGGCATCCGTCAGGAGGAATCTCCAAAGAAATAACAAAAAATAAAATAAGTTTAACCTGTTGGGTTGTCTAAAAAGTCACTCATTCGTTCTTGAGAATTGAATATTTGAAATCAATCTCAGATAGGTATTCGAATAAAAGAGGGTCAAAAATACTTTTTAGACAGCCCCCATCAAAAAGAAAAAGAATATGATCGCAATAGTGACTGACAGGCCCAACGTGGGCAGAGAGATAGCAAGAGTGTTGGGAGCCGGCAGAAAAGAGAACGGTTATATGACCGGGAACGGCTACATGGTGACATGGACATATGGCAATATGCTTTCCCTTGCAATGCCGAAGGATTCAGGAACAGCCCATGTGGAGTGGAAGGACTTTCCCCTGCTTCCGCCTTCCTTCCTGACAGTAAGGCACGTGAAGACGGATACCGGGTGGAATCCCGACATCAATGCGGTGCTCCAGTTGAAAGTGATTGCCAAGGTGCTCAACGCATGCGACACCATTATCGCGGCAACCGATGCCTCCCGGGAGGGAGAGATGCTGTTCCGCCATCTTTACGGTTTTCTGGGATGCAAACAACCCTGCCTCCGCCTCTGGATCTCGTCTCTGACGGACAAGGCCATCACGGAAGGTATGGCGAACCTCCTTCCATGTGACCGGTTCGACAACCTGTTCCTGGCGGCGGACAGCCGTAACCGGGCGGACTGGCTCCTGGGGGTCAATTCAAGCTATGCCATCTGCAAGGCGGTAGGCTTCGGAAACAATTCGCTGGGCAGGGTACAGACACCCGTACTGGCGGAGATATGCAGACGGTACCGGGAAAGGGAGAACCACATGCCGGCTGACAGCTGGCCCGTATTCATCAGCCTGTGCAAGAATGACCGTATCTTAAAGATGCGCCACGTGGACGACCTTGTGGTCCGCCGGGAGGCACTGGCATTGTACGAGGATTGCAAGGCGGCAAAAAGTGCCCGCATCACAGCGGTAGGGAAACGGACGGAGGAAATCGGGGCACCGGCACTTTACAACCTGGCCGAACTGCAGAAAGATGCGAACCGTTACCATAGCCTGACGGCCATACAGGTGCAGGAGATTGCACAAAGCCTGTACGAGAAGAAGCTGATTTCCTATCCGCGCACCTCCAGTCGCCTGTTGCCAAAGGATGTATATGACATGCTGCCGGCTGTCATGGAAAAGATGCTGTCCCGCAAGGAGTTCCGACAATATGCCGGTACGGTTGACCTTGCCGCGCCACGGGACAGTATTGAGGCACAAGACACCATGGAGCATCATGCCATCATCATCACAGGCACACAGCCCGGTAAATTGGACCGGGAGGAAATGCTGGTTTACACGCTCATTGTCGGCAGGGTGCTTGAAACGTTCATGCCACCCTGCAAGGTGGAATACACAACCGTCGATACGGTGTGTGCCGCACGTAAATTCCGCATCCGTACATACCGCATCTTGGAAAAAGGATGGCTCGGAATTTTCGAGAGGGAACATCTTGTCGCAAAAGGCTGTATGCCTTACCAGGTGGTACCGGATCTTTTTCAGGAAGAGATCCTGCCGGTGGCAGGATGCAGCCTTATACATAAGAAATCGTTACCGGTCTCCCCTTATACGGACGAGGAACTGGTGAATTATATGGACAAGGCCGGACTGGGCACCGTCTCCACCCGCACGAATATTCTCCGTACGCTGTTGGAACGTAAATACATCCGTTATTCGGGTAAATATGTCGTCCCGACTCCTAAAGGGCTTTTCCTGTATGAAACGGTACGCGGTATGAAGGTAGCCGACGCCTCCCTCACTTCGGGATGGGAAACAGAACTGGCACGGATAGAACGGGGGGAACTCTCGCAGGGAAAGTTCCTGGACGGTGTGCTGGAAACGGTAAATGAGGTGACAGGCGAGATATTCCGGAACCATCCGGTGGAAAAGCGACCACAGGGAACCACATAAACAAATGTCAAAGCCAACAAGACAAGGGAAGTGCAGACAGTCTGTCTGTACTTCTTTTTTATATGTGCAAGATACGTTTTTCCGCTTTTAAGCGGCAAAAGTCTTGGATTGCCTCGTTTTTGCCGCAAGGCGGCCCCCTTTGGGGGCTTGGTTGGCTAAAAGAAAATCATCCTCGCTTCGCTGCGGTATTTTCTTTTGCCAAGCCTTGCGCAAAAAGGCAATCCAAGGGCCGGAGGCCTATAAAATCGGGAAAACATATCCCGATGGGATTATTCATTCTTAAAAATTTAAAGACATGAAACTACAACTTATCGAAAACATCTGCAAGCAAACGGTCTCACTGGTTCTGCTTACGGGAATATGCCTGCTCTACAGCAAGGGGATCATTCCCGTGTATCTGCCCGTCCTGTTCCTTTTGTCGGGAACGCTCATCAGCCTCCTCTTCAGGACATTCACCCTCATTGTAAAAATAATTATTGCCCTGACCGTCATGGGCATGCTTGTATAATCCTTAAAGCGTAAAGACATGAGAACCGCTACATTCACCCCGTCGGCTCCGGTCATGCCGGCTGCATGGCCCGCCACAAACCGTGTGAGACCTGTTAAAAAACGGATTCCCGATACGACGGACGGACCGAAACGTATCGGCTACTATCTGGAGCCGTTGAGAGGCATAGCCTCAAATCCGGACAGACAGAGAATCCTGAAGAATTTTTTCAAGGAAACTTATGTATAACATTTTAAATTTTACCATTATGTTTTTTCAAGCAATCAACCAAATGATCACGACAGGCACAGACCTGAGTATCAACATCAGACGAGTAAACAACAACCTGACGGTGGCCGTTGTTCCCAGGCGGTCGGGGGTAAAGGACGGGGAGCGCATCGTTCCGCTCATCCTGAACGGCACGCCGGAAGAGCTGGATGCGGGCTTCCTGCAGGCTGTCGGCACACCTGTACAGAAAGCGCAGGGCATCCTTACCAACCTGGAAACGTTCGAGAAACAGGCGGAACAGGCGGTCTCACAAAGCAAAGCCGCCAGGTCTGCTGCGGAAAAAGAGTCCAAAGAGGTCCGCGAGAAACGGGAAAAGATGGAAAAACTGCTTAAGAAGGCTGAGGATGCCATGACCGGCAAACGCTATTCCGAAGCGTTGACATGGCTCAAGCAGGCAAAGGTGCTGGCACTTCCGGACAAGCAAAAGGAAATCGACGAAAAAATGGCGGAAGTACAGAAAAAGGCGTCAGAGGGAAGCCTGTTCGGCATGGAACAACCGTCAGTGTCCAAGCCGCAGCTAGCTCCACAACAGACGGCATCGCAACCGGCGGCAGCCCCGGCATCGCAATACCGGAGCGGAGAGCAAATCCCGATGTTTTTGCCCGAGCAGCCGGCTCCGGTTTCGCAACCCGTTTCACAACCGCAACCGCCCCGGTCAGCTGTACATCCCGGACAGCAAACGCCATTTACCGGACAGCCGCAAACACAATCCGTACAATATACTATTTCCGTACCACAAGCGCAACCGGTTCCGCAACAGGCAGTTCCACAACCGCAAGGAATCCAGTTTCATCAACCGATACAGATGCAACAGGCACGAATAGACGAAAAGCAATGGATGCAACCGGCTCCGCCACAGCCACGATATGCACCGGTACAGGAGGCCGCAAGAACTTATGAGGAGCGTGAATACCTCCGGCAACCGCAAGAGGCTGCAATGTACAACTTCGACAAGGACTGCGAGGACGACCGGGAAATGCTCAGGGAAGACCCGTATGCGGAATATCCGGATTTTCCGAAGGAATGCCGCATGACGGACATGGCACAAATGGACATGGTATATTGTTAAACCTTATAAAAGAAGAGAAATTATGGCACTTGAAATCAAAGGATTGCAGAGAATTTTCAAATTCAGGAAGGACTCTAAAGAACTGGTATTGAGCGACCCGGACAGTAGCCTGTCCGTAAACGAGGTGATGGACTTCTACTCCATGACCTATCCCGAACTGACAACGGCGACCGTCCACGGACCGGAATGGGAGGAAGACAAGGCGGTCTACCGCTTCAAGACAACTATCGGAGTGAAAGGATAAGCGTATGGATAAGAGAAAGAAAAAGGAGGACAAACCATGCAGACAGCTCTCAGAATCAACCAAGGAGAACCTGGCGGGACTCATTATCCGATCGGCCGACCCGTCAGACATCCGAAGAGGAACATCGGGACAAAAAAGGAGGATACTGCCGCCACCGGGAAGCGTCATGATTTTCTGACAGATAAAATTCCTCCCCTTGCACCGGATTTTTGGCATAAGGACGGATATGACGGTTCCCCGGTCAATCTCACGACACCGGAGAATTTTGACTATCTCTACCAATCGGCATCGAACTATGCCGGACTTATGGGTATAAAGCTCCCTTTCCGATACAGGAAAGGGGGCAGCCCCCGTCTGAAAATCACCGAACTGTACAAGGCGATGGAGGAGAGCGTGCCGGAATGTGTCAATCTGGAAGAGAAAGAAGGAAGGCTCCATTTCTGTCTGTTCCGCCATCACGACTGGCCGGAACCCGCATTGTTCTGGATTCCCATCGACTTTACGGAACGGCTTCCCATACCATTGAGGAACATTGTCAGGGAGTTCATCCGGCAATTCGTCCGGCATCACGGAGTCTGCAATGTCACCGAGGCGTTTTGCTATGACTTCGCCATAGAGGAACTGGAAGACTGGGAAAACCGGGATTCCGACGCCTCCCCGAAAGAAATCAGGACGAACAAGCGGCTGGCGGATTCCTACCAGTCAGGAAAACGGGCGAAAGCGCTCAAACGGATGTCGGGAAAACCGTTCTGCAACTCTCTAGAAGAGGCTGCACGGAATTACCGGACAAAAAAAGGGAAGGAACAAAAACTACTGGAATTGATAAGGGAGGGTATGGCACTGATCACTCCGGAAAGCCCGAACCTCACAGACTACCTGTACGATTGGGCGTATGAGGAGGAGCGTGATTTTTACCCGGTGGGAATGGAAAGCCAGGTCATGCTGGTCTACTCTACCCGTGACACGCTGGCTGAATGCATGGAAGGATTTATGAATTCGGACTATCAGGAGACTTATGCCCTTACCCCGGTCACATACAGGTTCCTGACACCGGAAACGGACTGTCTCTTCCAAATGGGCGACTACCCGGAAAGGCTTTCAAAATGGCTGGCACGTTTTACAAAACATATAGCTGACAACTTCTAAAATGAACGATATGAATGAACTGACCAATAAATTACAACAGGTGATGGTGCCCAAGGCGGCACTGATCGCGTATGAATACCGTGAGAACCGCTATGGGAACGGAATGCATTACCTCGAACTGCATCCCATCAATGACAGGGGCAGGATGGAGGCTGCCATGCCTGTCACCTATGAGTTCATGGACTCCCTGGTGGAATCCTATACGGATGACAGGCGGAACGTGCCGCACGGGAAAATCCCCGCCAACATGCTGTGGTGTGATACCCGTAAGGGGCACGAGAGGTATATCTGGTACAATCCTCCGGGAAAACGGCAGATGTTCTTTGCCGGAAGCCTGAATATTCCTGACGGGATATTCCATGTGCCCGGCGTGATCTACAAGGTTTCCGGTGGCAGGCTGGACATTTTCTCCTACAAGGGGGAAAAACCGGTGGAAAACAGCTCGCTTTTCCTCGCCCCTTTCTTCAATGTCACGGGCAGCAGTGTTTGTCTGGGAAACGCCGCGTTGACTCCCCCGGAAGACATGACTTTCTCAAAACTTCTCGAGTATTGGGAAAAACGTTTCTGGCTCAGCGAATTCTCCCATCTGGGAGGAAACAGGAACCCGACCGGAAGCAACCTGGTCTCGGTAACGGAAAAGGCACGCGCCAATCCGTTTGACGAGAACGAACTGAACCCCATGAACAAACAACTTAAAGACTTACTGGCATGAAAAAGATTCATTATACAGACAGATACCTGCTCAATCCCTACCATCCCGTGACCATCTTCGTAATCGGTGCGGGCGGAACAGGCTCACAGGTGGCCACCGGCCTGGCGCGGATAAGCGTGGCATTACAGGCGCTAGGACATCCGGGACTGCACGTGACGGTCTTCGACCCCGATACCGTTACGGAAGCGAACATCGGACGCCAGCTGTTCAGCGGATCGGAACTCGGATTGAACAAGGCTGCGGCACTTGTGACCCGCATCAACCGTTTTTTCGGCTTCTCGTGGGAGGCAAAAGGGCAGCGTTATCCGCTGAAAGCCTCCGCAGACCGGGAAGAGCCCGCCCTGGCGAACATCATCGTCACCTGCACCGACAACATCCGCTCCCGGATGAACCTCTGGCGGTTCCTGAAGAAACACCGGGAACACACTTCCAACAACGAGCGGTCGCCCATATATTGGATGGACTTCGGCAATGCCCGGACCACCGGACAGGTCCTGATAGGGAACATCCGTGGCAAGATTCTCCAGCCCGTCTCCAACGAATACCTGCCCGTTCCCCGCATGAATGTCATTACCGAAGAAGTACGCTACTCCACCATCAAGGAAAAGGATTCGGGGCCGAGCTGCTCGCTGGCGGAAGCCTTGCAGAAGCAGGACCTTTTCATCAATTCCATGCTGGCACAAACCGGCTGCGACATCCTGTGGCGTATGCTCAGGGAAGGAAGGACATTCTACCGGGGAGCCTATCTCAATCTCGATACACTACGGATAAATCCCATTCCGATATAGACAATAAACGTCAGTTTTCTTTTATGCATGGTAAGGATGCATAAAAGAAAACTGACGATTCCTGATTGTTCCCGCCGTGCGGTTCAGCCTTTCAGCCGCACGGCACTTGCCACTCCCTTTTCCGTCATGACCAGCTCATACCGGTCCAGCCTTTCATAGAGTTTGCCCAATGTCTTGCATCCATATCTCCTGACCTTGAATTTGGGCATCATTTTTTTCAATGCGCCGCCGATCAGCGAAAGGGACACCTCCCCTTTGCCGTCAGCCGCTTGCTCAAAAGCCTTGTCAAAATACTCCATGTCCCTTCGGATAAAGAATTCGGGAGTATTGTCCGAAACCTTGTTTTCCTTCCGGTCGGCATACAGGAACACGGAACAGGACCGTACCAGCGATACGGGAGTCTTGCCCTCCCCATATCCCAGCACCTTCAATCCGGCTTCCCGTATCCGTTGGGCAAGCAGGCTGTAGTCACCGTCACTGGCTACCAGACAGAAACAGTCCGCCCGCCCGTCACGAAGGATATCCATCGCGTCTATGACCAGTGCAATATCCGTCGTGTTCTTTCCAGGAGCATGGGAGGAAGCCTGTACAAGCCTGAATCCATGCTCCCGGGCAGTTTCCTTCCACGCGGAAAGCGCTTTCTTCGTCCAGTCTCCATAAATTCGTCTCACGATGGCATCCCCATAACGGGAAACAAAGCCCATTATATCCTCCATCTTCTCAAAGGAGGCGTTATCCCCGTCAATAAGGACCGCAACGGCATATCTGGAATTGGTATTTGTCTTCATAACAACTGTTTATGAAACAAAGTTAGCATAACTTCCGCATATTGATACCCCCACGTTCATTTTTTCTTTCCGCGTTTCAGTAAGAATTCCTGTATTTCCGAGCTTCTGTAGAAGTTCTTTCCGTTATCGTCCGTCTGGTAATAGCGGATCAGCCCCTTTTCCCGGTAACGGGCGACTGTCCGCAGCGACACGTTGAGCAGCCTGGCTATATCATAATTGTCCAGCAGCTCGTCCCCGTTCATGAAATCCTTCACACGCCCCATCCTGTCCAGCTTCTTTTCTATGCGGTCAAAACCTTCCACTATGGTCATTATCATCTTCTCAAGCACTTCATTGTCTATATACATCATGGCGTATCTCTCCTGTCTTTTAAAGGTTATTACTGAAATACCCTTTCTTGTGCGCACTTTCGAGAGTATATGCCATCTTTAGTGAAAAATCTATGCCGAAGTGCCGGTATTAACTTAGTTATATATTGCATTCTGTTGATAATCAATCAAATAATATTGCGTAATTTTTATCAGTGGATGGTATGTGTAAAATTTTGAAGTGTAAAATTGTAAAGTCCGTAATGTAAACTTTACAAGTTACAGATACCACCCCGCCTATATTCTTAAAACCGGATAAATTGATGACGCTTCCACACAAGGTATTCAACATATATGGTTGATAATATTTATTTCAGAGCATTTTCCTGAAGTTTGCCCCTGCAGCCCTCTGTTACATATGACGTTTAATGACATCTGATGTCATTTAACGACATCCTTTTGGACATGAATGTTCCCTTTCATATTTTCGTATCCGACAAAAAATGAAGTTTATGGAGTTTGTATGTATCGAGGCTAAAACATTCATGGAAATGAATGAGGCTCTGGAAGCCGTTGTAAAAAAAATGTGTGAAACATGCGGAAGTTGCGTATCCGGTATGGACGACTGGATTGACAACCAGGAGGCTTGCATGCTCATGGACGTCTCTCCAAGAAAGATGTTGCAGCTTCGCAGAAGCAGGGCCATCCCTTACAGTTATATAGACCGTAAGGTGTATTACAAGCGTCAGGATATTATCTGTTTTATGGAAAACAACATTCACCGTATAACCCCTTAAAAGCAAGATGATCCAATCCCTGTTGACCAAAGAAACCCCGGAAATCATTCGTTTTTTCCGGAGCATAGACAGCCTGTCCGAAATGCTGGACAAGCAGGAGGAGAAATTACGTCCGGTTCTGAACGGAGAACGTTACATTACGGATTGTGAGCTTGCCGAACAGTTGAAACTGACACGCAGGACGCTGGCAGAGTACAGGATAAACGGCAAACTGCCTTACTACAAGATAGGAGGCAAATTACTATATAAGGAGAAGGACATCCTTGCTTTGTTGGAAAGAAACAGGGTGGAGGCGTTTGATGACCGGTAATGTCCGTTTGGGAAATATCCGGACTTCAAGTGCTTCCTTATACTGTTCAATGTAAGACATATGAACCAAGGAATCTTTTAAAAACAGATTTTCCTTGCCGGATTTTATTGGGGGGATATATCAGGTTGCGAGGCAAAGGTTTTTCACCTTGGAATCAAGCAGTGTTCCGCATTTCTGTTTCTTACCTGCAAAGGTAGCCTTTTGCCCCTGATCGAGCAAGGCGGTCCTTTGGACCGGTTGGCTGAAAAAATCATCCTCGCTTCGCTGCGGTATTTTTTCGCCAAGCCTTGCACAATCAGGGCAAAAGACAAACGGATGCATATAAGAAAAGAAATACCGGCTTTACCAAAGCCGGGCATGTTTAACCATAAAATAAAAAAGACCATGATCCAAACAAAAAACAAGTATTGCAAGGAAACGTTCATCCGCTTGAACTACTGGTATGACCGGATGCACGGGCTTGTCCGGGAAGACATAGAGAAAGCGAACGCAATGGTGGAACACATCGAAAAGACACGTTCCGACCGGTATCCCCGTACAGGTGACAGCCTGTTCTTTATTTCCGGATACGGTGAACGTTCCCGGCCGTTCTTCGTAGATGCCGTGTATGGAGATAACATCGTGCTCCGGAATTTCTCCCGTGTCCCGTTCGTGTCCCGGGATAAGAAGGGTATCAAATGCGATATGCATGGCGGTGAGTGTGTGTTGGTAAAGGCTGGCGATGTAAGGTTCAAGGCATGGACCACCGGCCGTTTCAAGCATTGGGGGCATTACGGGGCATGTGAAAACGGGGAGGTTTACTACGATGCGAAAATAGCCCTGTGGGAATGTGGCGCACCTGAACAGCCGGAAAGCCGGGAATGGTTCAAAATCCGTATCCGCAAAAACACCCGGCCGGTCGGGGATATGTACACCGGAGAAATATCCTGCAAGGATGAGGATGGACTCAAGCAATTTATCGATGACCATGAAGGTTTCATATTCGCAGAAGAGGGTTCCCTGGAAATGGTCATACTATGTTTCAGGCACTCCGACATGAGGATTTCCCCGGAAGAATGGGAAAAGATGGACTGCCCGGTATCCGTGCGTGAGATATACGGACAGATGCAGGAAGTAAAGATCGTAAAAGACCATAAAACACATCTGACCACATTCTACTATTAACACAGGATCGCCACATTAAAAATCACCCTGCTTCCTGCCACATGCGGCAGGAAGGAAACAAGGGGATATCATCTGACAGTCTTTTCAATTCTTCTATTATTATATATGGAGCTGATTGTTTTTCCCGCACAGATATTCATTCAGGTCCTTATATCCGGAATATTCATGCGAGAGATCACATATACGGATTCCGTATTTCTCCTTTAATGCCTTCACCGCATTTTTTCCGGCGGTATCATTGTCCAGACAGCAACAGATGCCGTCATATCGTGCAAGGAAAGAAAAAGCCTTCTGTAAGTTACTGACAGAATTCAACACTATATAATCCCCCTCTTCCAAGGATGGAAAAGCCGGCCTGAAAGACAGAAAATCCATAAACCCCTCAAAAATATAGCAAATCCCGCTCTCCGGTGAGCTGATGATACAGGTGATGTCCTTGGGAGCGATACAAGCCTTGAAATACCTGTTCCTGATTTCGTACCCTCCGGAAATATTAGGGAAAGTGATGGCAAAATAATTTTTCCCGTTCCGATTAAAATGAGCCTCCTTGCATACTTTTCGGGCCGTTTCCGTATCAATGCACCGTTCCTCCAGATAGGCAAGCAGTATCCGGTTGGCAAGAGGAGTGATTTTCAAGTCCTGAAAGGCGGGATACGCTTTTTCAAAAGGGCAGGAGACAGTAACCGGCTTCAAAACCGTCCTTTTATCCTCAATACACCGTAACACACGGCTTACATCCTGTGTCCGATAAATCTCCTTGGCTAATGTTATAATATCCCCTCCCTTCCCCAGACCGAAGTCATACCATAGTTCCTTATGGAGGTCTACCTTGAAAGATGCCTCCTTTTCTGTCCTGAAGGGCGATTTGTACCATACGCTGTTCCCACGCTGTATTACCGGTTCATGTCCGAATCCGGCTAAAAAATCAACAAGCCTGATGTTCTTTGCTTCTTGTATGTTCATGACATCTCATTTTCATGGATTAGTTCACTATTAATACACGACAAAGAACCGCTTTATATCCGAAACATAAAAAGCAGTGTCATCAGATGTCATTAAAAGTCATCAGATGACATACTGTATATTCTTTTTACATGAATGGCTCAAAAAAAAATCTGTTTTGGCATGCCCACCTCCTTCATGCAGCAATGCCGCAAAGTATGATAAAGGCATGAATTATAAGTAAAACAAAACTGTACAAAATAATATTTATGGAGAAGTTATGACATTCTGAATAGTATATATATCTTTGTGTCTATACTAAAGAGTTTTGCCAACAAAAAATAATTCACAGCAAAGTGATAAGCGTAGAAAAGAGGTAAACGGCTAAGTGACTTGTTGAGGAACTGGGAAAAATTCCACTACCGCAAGCAAATTGTGTCCCCAGGTACCCCGGTTAGATTTGTATGCAGACAACATTACCACGCTACCTAACATTGACAAACTAGAACTTATAACTGGAAAAGATTGAGAAGATGACAAATCAAAAAATCGAGCATAAAACATCATTAACCTTGATACACAAGTTGGGTTATGATAACAATGTTATATTATACTCAAGAAATCATATCAAAAGGTTGGAATCGAAAACTGCTATCAACTACTACTCTAAAGTTGATGGAAGAAAACTATTAAGTAAGGATACCAATTTATCTGCGTGATTGCTCACCTGCTCTGAAAATTAAGGAGACTAATGTTTCTATTTTGCAAAAAAAATCAGAATATTACTAAGACAAGGGGACAAACATGATTTTTTTATTGTATTTTTGCCTAAACTGGTATATATAGGCTAATTGAAAATTAGGATTATAATGAGAATAGAGTACGTTTTCCCTCAATCGTTCAACCCTGATGACGTAGACATCAGGTTACAATACATATCCGTCAGTCAACTAGAAAAAATGATTGAAACGGGTAAATTATGTATACCTGAAACAGAGGAACTGCCAAGAATGTCAAATATCTGGAATGACAAAGAAAGAAGTTCGTTTATAGAATCCATTATGGCAAATTTACCCATCCAGCTAATATACTTAGATGGAAGCAAAACTCCATGGACAATAATCGATGGGGTACAACGAATCAGTTCGCTCCATAAGTTCCTTCAAAATGAATTCGTATTAAAAGGATTGGAATATTTCAATAAAGAATGTGAGGGAATGTCTTTTTCCTCCATCCCTTTTTACTTACGAAGCCGGATTGAATCAACAAACATAGTAGCTTATGTTATCAACCCCGGTACTCCCGATGCTGTAAAGTTCAACATTTTCAAGAGAATAAACAAGATAGGGAAACAACGTAACAGAGAGGAACTACGAAATGCTTTTTTTCAAAATTCTGTGTCAAAGTGCATTGCTGAATTGGCAGAATCTTCCGAATTTCTACAAGCGACCCATAAAATGATGAGTAAAAAAGGAATGTCTGATCGAGAACTTGTATGCAGATATTTCGCCTTCAGGCTTCTTCGGGAATTCTTTAATACCACAGAAACCATGGACGATTTCTTAGATAAAGGGATGAATGCTCTTTCTTCATTGTTTGAAAATGACTTTGAGAGGGAGACAGCCAGATTCAAAACTGTAATGCAACGCTGTTACGACCTACTTAGGGACATTACATTTATCAATATCAAAGCCACACGGAAACGTATAAACAAGAATTTATTTGATGCATTTTCTTATACAATATCCCAGTTGAACGATGATGAATATCAGAGTTTGCTTCGACAGTCAGACCAGTTTACAGAGAAATACAAACAGCTTTTCGAGGGAGAAGGCTTTTTATGCGGAAAAGAACTACGAAAGACTTCAAAAGAAGCTGTCCGTAAACGATTTGATACAATGAATAATTTTATCATGAAATTTACTTAGTTTATTATGATAACGGAAATAAGACTTAAGAACTTTAAGGTTTTTGAAGAAGAATCTTTCAACATAAAACCTCTAACTTTGATTACAGGTGTAAATGGCATGGGGAAATCCACCCTTATACAATCATTGCTATTCCTCAAACAGAACTATGAATTGGGGTACTTATCCAACCCGAAGAAAAAATTACGCTTAAGGCATGACTTTGTCAACTTGGAATCTGCCGGAGCTATATGTTACACATTCGCCGAAGAAAAAAGTGTATGCATATCCATAAAAGAGGATAGTGGAAATGAATATCAATGGAGACTGGACACCAGTGAATCCGAAAGTGAGGAGGTCGATTATACATATACCGGCAGCGATATCCACGGGCTTTCTTTATTTGATGACAGATTCATATTTCTAGAAGCGGAGCGGTGGGGCCCCAAAGCCCAATATAACAAATCGGAGACTAGGGCATACAATACTTCATTAGGTATACAGGGGGAACTTACTCCCGCTTACCTGAACAACGCATTATCTGTAAATGAGGAGATCGGAATAAAAGGAATGAGACATCCAAACTTGAAAGAAGAACAGATACAACTGACAGAAAATGTGAATGCGTGGATGGCCCAAATTATGCAAGTCCCTGCTTTGAAAGCAAATACGACTGAAATAGACAAAGACAAGATCAGGCTTGAATATGGTATAGCGGGAACGAAAGGCAAGAAATACTCGGCTTTACAAGTCGGTTTTGGCTTTACCTATTGCTTGCCTGTCATTGTAGCCTTACTTAGGGCAAAGGTGGGCGATCTGCTTATTTTTGAAAATCCAGAAGCACACCTGCATCCGGCCGCACAAGTAGAACTGGGTAAACTGATAGCATTAGCTGCTGGAAAAGGGGTACAAATTATAATAGAATCACACAGTGACCATATATTGAACAGTTTAAGGCTGGCAAGGAAAGAAGGAGTTATTTCACAAGAAGATTTGAATGTAATCTTTGTCCAAAGAGACTTTGGTACAGACGATGATATAGAGGTTACTTATATTAATGAAATTCAAATCACGGATGAAGGGAAATTAAACGAGCGTCCTAAAAATTTCTTTGACAGTTGGGATGATGTACTAACTCAACTAATTGACTAAAAATATGGACGCATATCTTAATGAATTGAGTGTTAGAGTTTTCTCAAACAATGAAGAGGCTCAAGATGCTTTCTTGTTATTGGGCAAGTGCTTGCATAAAATGTCGGAATTAGGTGTTTCAAACGTCCGTATGACAAATGAAATAATGAAAAAAGGAATACTTCCTGGGCAGACATGGAATAGGATCTTGAATAATGAAACAGTAATTGGCAAGGATTTAAAGTCCGTATTGATTAATAAATTGTGCACTTTAGAACCTATTGACAATCTTGAAGACAAGTACAATGTATTGGAATTCTCTTATAATAAGATACCATGTAAAGGTTTGGGATGGGCCTCGGAATCAATGGAAAATACACTTGCTTTAGGATTCAGGCAAGAAAACGTTTGGGACAATGGAAGTTACAACGTAGATATAAACTTGTTGGATGAAGATGGAAATGAACTACCGCTTACATCCGGATGCAAGCATGTGGTTTCTCCGGATGAAGTCGAGACGCATAGGGATTTTCTCCTCAAAAAAATTAATATACCAACCAACGGGAAAGTATTAGCGAAACGCTCTGCCAAATTATTTCCACATCTTAGATTTGCAGAACAGGCATCAAATCAGCTTGAGAAAATCAAAGATCCGGTTGTTGTACAACAAGTTTATTGGAGATTATTGGATTTGGAAAGAGTGGCAGCTAACTCCACCTCATCTATCTCACCGGAAAAGTTCAAATATAAAACGACACCGGAATCAGAGACACGCAGCAGATTGCCACAATTGAAAATATTATTTTTAGATGGAAAAACCAGACTCTGCTCTTGGCATTCACGCTTTACACCTAGTGCGGGACGAATACACTTTTGTCCAAATGAATCTGAACAAATCTTTTACATAGGATATATTGGTGAGAAAATCGCAGACTAAAACCTCAAGGAGCTTGTTCTAATTAAAAAGGTGAAGGAGTATAATCGGTATATTGTGTCTATTAATCGTATTCCGCCTGTTGATAAAAATAATTTTCCACCAGCAATCAATTGCTTATTTATCAACTCATAATAATACCCATGACGAATTGTGCACTCGTCATGGGTATTCTCTTTGACAATCCTTTCTTTACAGAAAATTCAGCAGATTCCCAGTGATGATTCTTTCATTATTGGCATCCTGCGAGTTAGTATCCTCATCAAGAAACACGAACGAAGGATCCTTAGGATGCCACCGAGAGCAAAAATCGCACAACAAACGGCATTTTCCCCTTGCCGTCTTGGGAGTAAAGAGGAAAACCTTTCAAGGCTTCCTCCAGTTGAGGTATCTTTAACCTACACATATCAATCAAGTTCTATTTCGTCCTCATATACTTCTACCTCTGCGCCACTGTTGAATTGCACAACGAAGCCTCTTGTAGTCCTGGCGATGATTGTGCTACGATGATAGCCACGCCATGGAGTTATCAGTTCACATTGCCGTCCGTATTCCGGGAAATCTGTATCGTTCATTGCTCTTACTTTTTGAAATTGGGGTCATAAATGATTTCACTCTCAATCAGATGAGTGTACGCTTCCGATGCAAGTTGTGAAGCCCACGCATTGCGTTCATCACAAGCACCCTGCTTATAGTTGTATGCCAACTGGCGCATAAAACAGATGAACACTTTGAACATCTGCTGCTGGAGGTAGCGGTGTGCTCTGGTCAGTTCCTTGCCGGTCTGGTCGGCGGGACACATCTGTCCATTTACAAAGTTGGCGAACTCTTGGGCGAAAGCCTTGTCTTGTTCGGAGATTATTGCTCCTAAAAATTCCTGATAGTCCATATTGCTACAATTTTAAAAGGTTGCTTGATAATAAATCTGCGCCTCGGATGATACATTATATATGTAGTTCCCACAGTGTACTAACAGGTACTTGCTGCCATAATAGAGCTTTCTCATGCCTCTCACACTCCCGGTCTTGTGGAAGTTTGGGAAATGGCTTAGTCCAGCCCCCATATCTTGCTCGATTGTCATTCTTCTTACTCGCATAATCATTTCGTTTTTGGGTTTCAATTCTTTTCCCTCTTGTGAAGCTCCTTTGAGCCTCTTGGTCGGGAAAACCATTTTTCGTGCGAAAATTCCTTGCGGACAAAAGGGAGAATAAGGCAAGTGTGAGGTCGGAGAGTGCGGACGGAATACCCCAATTTTGGAGGTACGAGAAAATTTGTGGAAGGCTGCCGTCAAGCCCTCCAATCGAAAATGTCAGTACCACTTGGCATTTCTCCTGTCCGCAATACCTTTGCACGATAAAACTGTTTCGACCAAGAAGCTCAAATGGTTGTCGAAAGCACTTGCTCCAAACTTATCCTTTCAAGAACATAACAGATGGTTATAGCCGATGCTTCCATACCTCATAATGAACAACGATACTGATTTTGTCCGGTAATACTCTATACCCATCAGTTAGGACCAACTTGATGTTGAAGATACGGAGTTGACCAACCGCAATAATTTTTCTTATTTATGAAAATATTTGGTGTAATTCGCAAATACATTTTTCTTTTTCCTTGAAATTTTATTGAGAGATCCAGACCTTTTGATTATTTTTGCCCTAATCAATGATACAACAGATTCATTATGGAAGAGAAAAGAGACATAAATCGCTTGAAAGTAGTATTGGCAGAGAAAAAACGTACCAATAAATGGTTGGCGGAGCAATTAGGCAAAGATCAAGCTACCGTTTCCAAATGGTGCACAAACGCCTCACAGCCTTCACTTGAAATGTTGCTCAAAATAGCAGAAACATTAGAAGTAGATATGAAAGACTTGTTATGGCCATTAAAATAAATTTCCTATTTCATTAGAAAAGTAAATTATATAAGTATTGGTTATGGAACAGCCTAAACTTATCGATAATATCCATTAATAATTATAAATCTATTAACTAGGGTTATATATATCCTTTCAATTAAATTAATTATGATAAAGATTCTTCATATTTCAGACTTTCATTATAAAAAAGATCATTCTAATGATTACGAAGATATTGTCAGAAAAATGTGTGACAGTTTACAGAAACAATCTATAGATATTATTGTATTTTCTGGAGACCTTGTTTTTGAGGCGTCAAATGCTGATATTTTAAACAATGCTTCAGATGTCCTTTTCACTCCATTGATCAAAACTTTAAATCTTGACAATAAAAGAGTAATTATTACCCCAGGAAATCATGATTTAAAAAGAGGTGAAGAAATGCCTATGGTTCGTAATCAATTGGATAGTATTTCTACAATTAAGGAGTTAGATACATTTTGTCAAGACCAAAAGCAATGTAAATGTAGCCTTGATAATTTTAAAAACTACAATTCTTTTATTACTACATTTTATGGCAGTAATAATAATTCTCTTCTTTATTATACTGATGTTATAAATTTGCATGATACTACTATAGGAGTTGTCTCATTTAATTCTGCATGGAGATGCACTGATTCAGTAAAGGATCGTGGTAATCTATTATATCCTGTCTATCTTGTAAAAGAGGCCCTATCAAAGGTGCAGAAATGTGATCTGATTATTTGTAATCAACATCATAATATTAGTGACTACCGAGACTATGTAGCTCAAGATATTGAAGATGAAATAAATGAAAAATGTCACATTCTATTTACGGGGCATTATCACAAAGCGTCAATTAATACAAATCATGATGCAGAAGTCGGACTACTTCATATTTCAGCGTTTGCCTCTATGAATAGATGGGACAAGGAATCAAAATACGGCTATTCTATTATTGAAATTGATGAATCTACATATGAAGGTTCCGTTTGTCACGTTAGAATGGTTGATGGTAATTTTATTGATATGCCCCCAAAATCTTTTGCAATTCCTGTATCAGAGGCAAAAAAAGAAATTAATGATTTCCGAAAACTCTTACGAAAGAGATTTGAACAAACCCTCCAAATTGCTGATGAGTTATTTGTATCAGGCAATTCTGGGGACTTTATGAAATTGTTTAACAATCCTATTATTAAGAACAAAAGTGTTCAGGAAATTATAGCAACTCAAAAAGAAGGTGAGCAAGTCTCTTTACCACAAATTATATCAAATGATAAATCTGCCATTATTTTTGGTTACAATAAAAAAGGTAAAACTTCATTGTTACGCTGGATACAAATAGATAGTATAAAGGAATGTTTGAATAGAAAAGTCATCCCGTATTATTTGGACTATAAATTGTATAAAGCCAAAACCTTTGATTTGAAGAAGGTATTAAGAAATTATCTTGAAATAAATACGAAAAAATGCGAATCGTTTTTTAATGAGTATTCTCTATTGTTATTAGTTGACGACCTGAATCCAACAGATAATAATTTCACAAATTTATTGGTAACACAGCTTAAGATGTTTCCTCATGCTCGATTTGTTGCAACTTGCGCAGAGTCAATTTCAAAGCAGTGTTCCCTTATTAACTTCCAAGACTATGCAATTGAGAAGTTCTATATCCATGACATAACCTATCGTGAAGTTCATCAACTCACACTTAGTTGGCCAAATATTTCTGTGGAAAAGAAAAAGAAAGCAGAAGAAAAGATTATTCAAATTTTTACACAGATGCATATTCCACTTAATTATTGGACAACATCTCTGTTTCTATGGATATTTGAAAAAACAGATGAACACAATATCCATAATAATTTTGACCTTATTCAGCTATATATTGATGAACTATTAGATAAGAAAAATTATATTCTTAACCCTGACAACAAAGTCAGCTACGATGATTTAAAGTCTTATCTTTCAGCTCTTGCTCAGCATATTTTAATGAATAATTACGCTATAGATGAATCTGAACTTATTCAATTTACAGAAAAATATAGGAACGATCATAAGAAGTTTACAGATACATCTTGGGATATAATTCGTTATCTTTTAGAAAAAGCTATTTTGATTAAATCAGATACCAAATTCACGATTAGATTGAAAGGGGTTTTTGAGTTTTTCTTAGCCTATAGAATGAAAGAAAATGAAAAATTTAAGAATGATGTATTAACTTTTAAAAACTACATTCTTTCCTTTGGAAATGAATTAGAATTATATGCAGGATTCTGCAAAGATGATGAAAAAACAATCTCAGAAGTCTTTGATAGTGCTAAAAAGATTTTGTATCCTATTACTAGCAAGGCTGACTATGAGAATCTAGATTCACATTTATCTAATCAATTGAAGATCACAAGTTCTGATTTTAAACATACAGGTAATTTGCTAAATAAATTGGCAGAAATGCCTAATGACGAAGGGGATGGGTTTGATTATTTGCCAGTTAGTATCTCTTCCATTGATGAAACTGAAGTAAAGCCTAAATGTCTGTATGATCAGATAGATATTGATGCGGCAATTGTTGAACGCATTATTTTTGTTTTAGCTAGAGTCTACAGAAATAGCAACGCATGCGACATGCTGAAAATTGCAGATGAAATGTTTGAGTACATTTTAAATGGTTCTTGTTATTTAGGTTTTATGTTAGTAGAAGATTCTAAGTCTTTTGATAATAATAAAGAAAATGAAACAGAAGCATTGGTTTCTTTAGTGTCAAATTTTATCCCCATTATAATTGAAGCATTTTTTTACGATGCTATCTGTCAACAGAATTTAACACGTGTATTTGAATCAAAACTTAAAGATTTGATGAATAATCCAAAAGGAAACGAAATGAGAATATTTATGCTTACTTACATTCTTGTTGATTTAGACATCAAGCAGAACATGCCATTAATTGATAAAGCACTACAAGTTATCAAAAATAAAATACTACGATTTGCAATGCTTAATAAAAACCTTCTTCTTACAATGAAATATTATGACAATCCCATAATTCTTGATAAATTAAAAATCCAAAGGCAAATACAAGCAAATGAATTTAAAGAATTTGATGGATCTGATCAAAAAATCTCACAAAAATTGATTGCTAAAAACACCAAAGAACAACATGTTAAAACTACAAACAGAATGGATTATAAGTAATAACACTCCTCTATTCTGTAAATAATCTATAACCATTATCAATAGTCATAGATTATTTACAGATATATTTTATTAAGAATACAACCTTACTTTTAGTTAATTAACATTTAATCATTTTAACAACTTGACTAATACAATAGAATTCTTTATAAACTGACTAATAGAAGTTTCCTGATAAATTTATTATATCATTTTCTCTTTGGCAACTTGATTCTATGATTATTAGTTTCCCACTTATTAATGTAAGTCCCCGATAAATTCCCCGCATAAATTATAGAATTGCTATATACATCTAATAAGTTTATAGCGATTCTCTTTTCATTAGAGTATTGTTAGATTTCTTTGGAGTTTCTCAGTTTCCAGTAATTGGGTAGTAACTCTTTTAAGTCTTTTCCCTTATCCCTTGTGTAATATGGTAACCAGGCAATTATATCGGTAAACCATTCTCTGGGATTAACTTGAGATGCTTTGCATGATGCCAACAATGAACAGATGACAGCTGTGTTTTCCGCCGCCTCATGATTTCCACAAGACAAGAAGTTTTTTTCGATAAAGCTATTGAGCGGATTGCATTTTCAGCCAGATTATTATCAATTTTGAGCCTGCCGTCTTTGAGGTAATTTCTCGTGCGTGGCCAAAAGATATAGGCATAGGCGATGGCTTGTCCCATCCGGCTTTTAGGAAGCACTTTCGGATAGGTAGTTTCCATCCATTGCGCCAGCTCGTCAAGAATAGGAAGAGCCTGTTCCTGCCTTTTTGACATTCGCATTTCAGGGGATATTCCCTGTATGTCGACTGCCTGCTCTATCCGATAAAGTTCCTGTATTTTGGCCAGCCAGAACGTATTCAGCCTGAGACTTATTTCCTCTTTGGCAGTCTCATAATGACGCCTGATATGCGCATGGCAACCCACAGGGAACACCCCTTCCTTACCTTCAAAGATGTTGTAGGCCGCATAACCGTCACTTTGAAGATATCCTTTAAATGGTTCCAATAAATTCCGTGCCGTTTCCTGTGAACGGGAACCGTCATCATAATGAAAGAACACTAATCCAGTAGTTACCGCCCTGACCATCCCCAGGTATTCCCTGACAGCTTTGTGGCTTTGCTTGTTGATGATGACAGGCAATGTGGTTTCATCCACCTGGATGTAATCAACAGCCAATACCTGCATCTTGAGTTCATCATATAAAGGTTTTAGCAGCTCACAGGCGGGTTTGAACCAGCCATGAAGCGTGTTTTCCGGGATTTTCAAACATAAGTGATGGAACTCCCGTATCTGACGGTAGAATGGAACGTGATACTCATACTTTTGCAGGAGAATTTTTGCCAACAGACTGGCACCTGGAAGTCCCTTATAAATAGGCAATAGTGGAAGATCGGCTATTACGATACCGCCCTAATATTTCTGGGGTAAAGCGGTATTGTCTTTCAATCCATATTTGGGACGTATGATTTCCTTTACATATAATTTGTCCGGTTCAAACTCAAGTGTACGCGTACGTTACTCGCCAATCCGTTTATACTTTGTAAGATCCAGGTCTTGTGGTTCTATGACAACTTCCACAACCGGAAGTCCTTCCAGCAGTTTACGGTTCTGCCGTTCTTTCTTTTTAGTAACCATAGGTGTTGTAGTTTGTCCGACTACAGTTTCTTCCAAAGGTTTCGGTTCTAAGGATTGGCCGGCTGTTCAAACAGAGATAGCTGATTTGGGTCCAGACGGGATAACTTTTCACTCTTACGACCAAAAAGTTGTCGGTTCAACCACGCTACCTGAGCCAGTAGTTCATCCAATTTGTTTTGTAACTGTTCATTCTGCCGGGTCAGCTTTCTGATGGACTCAGACTGATTGGCATTAGTCTGTTGGAGTGTGGCTACCAAAAGTTCTAAAGTTTCTGCCTGAGTCATTATTTATGAGGATTTTGAACAATACAAAAATAAGAAAAAACTCTTACTTAAACAAGGTCTAGTCCATTGAGTTTCATTGTTATATATCACTTTTTCATAACGTCTTCAATCGCTTGAGCCTCTTAGCGGATCCGTTATTAATTCCTTCCACCATCATAACCTGCTCACGCCACTCCATGGGGTATGATTTGCTTTGCTGATCATATTCGGGCAAGCGGAAGGTTCCTTCCTCCAGCCTTTTTATATACAGGACAAGACCGCCATCTTCCGCATGCAGAAGTTTCATCGTGGTCCGCAGGCGATTTATGAAAATGAATACGTCACCTAAACGAACGTCGTAACCCATCTTGTCATGAATGACTTCACAGAGTGAATTCATGCCTTTGCACATATCTGTCTTACCTGGGCAAAGGAAGTAGCGCATCGTATCATTCAGGCAAAACATGATGACCGCAAATTTGAGTGAGTAATTGTATGGCGGCATGGGATTCAGCCATACCACTGAAGCGGGCTATTATGCCACCCGGAAACTCTATTCGAATCTCTTCGGATCCCATAGCTACTCTATCATAAGACAGGTTGGAAGTGGACAAGGAGGTCAAATTGACAGGAGCGAATTCTTCGGAAGAGGAGCTTTTCGCACGATAAGGTCGAGAGATACCAAATTTTCCTTTCCAATAATAAAAGCTAGATTCGGTATAGGCTTGGCTTCATTGACACAGAAGTCTTTTATCGTCAAACCGCTTCGTTGCTGACGGGATAGAATGTCTAAGAATTCTTCTTTGCTCATTTTTCGCATAATCTTTTTTACGCAAAGATCGAGCGAAAAAAAAGAATAGATAACGGGAATTTTATCGGGGGCTTACGATCCTTATAACCTCTCCGAATAGTTATAGTTTGTATAAACAAAACCTAAAAGAGTCATACCAAACTCTGTTGTGGGTAATAATACGACTCTTCTTTTTACCTTTGCTTTATAAGATGAGTTTTACCGCATCCCCATTTTCCTTTCAACATCACAGCATACTGAGGGTTAGGGTTATCAGCATAGCTGTCTAAAAAATCAAGAATTAAAGAGTTCATACCTTTGTTATTAACATAATTCTATATTTGATTCCATTGGAAAATTAAAATGTAGTAATAGAATACGAAACAGTACATGACACAGCAAATTCATTATCACCACATCCATAATAAACAAAGTTAGTGGAATTTCTTAAAACTATCATGTTTATCTTTGAATAATCCAATAAAAGTTTGTAGAAATCGAACCTTTTATCTACCTTTGTTGAGTCAAGGAGATGACAATTGCAAAAATAATCAAGAAAAGCGATGAATTTGGTGTAGTGCTAATTCAATGGCTTTCATAAAAGATAAAGCAGTAAATGTGTAGTCAATCAGGATTTTAGAATAAACCGAAGCAAAAGGTTCGATTCCTGGTGGCACCACTTTTTAAGAAGGCAAAACGATGTAAATCCCTGAATTTCAAAGAAGTTCGGGGATTTTTCTTTTCCAAGAATAGGCAAAATTAGTGGGATTAGAGCAAACTATACGTCCTTATTCAAGGGACTGGTTTTAAAAGCCCAAAATGTTCCACTGTAAGGTGTTTACTTCATTCTTTTACAGCTTGTTGCGCTATTTTACATAACAGGGTTCTCGGTTCGATTTCCTAACTTTGTATCATTAAAAATTGAGCCGTATGGAAAGAAAAAGATTCAGCGTGTTGTTCTTCATCAAGCGTAGCAAACTGTTAAAAAACGGGGAAGCACCCGTGCGTGTACGTGTCACTTATGACCGCCTATACGTGGAACTTCAACTAAAGCGGAGCGTAAAAGTCCCACTTTGGTCGCAGGAAAAAGAGAAATCGACAGGCAAAGACCGAAACTCCGTAGAACTTAACCATTACATTGACGCCCTGCGTGTGAAATTCTATCAGATTTACCAAGACTTGGAACTGGAGGGAAAGATTATCTCCGCACGTGCCATAGTGAACCGCTATCAAGGAAAGGACGAGACTTTCAAGACATTGTATAATGTGTTCAAGGAGCATAACGACAACTGCCGGAAGCTAATCGGGACGGATTATGCCGATATTACTGTAAGACGTTACGATAATTGCCTTAAATATCTCATGGAACTGGTTAAACGTGACTACAAGGTAGATGATATGCTGTTGCGTGAGGTAAACGGAGAACTGGTGCGTAAATTTGATTTATACCTAAAGACGGAAAAACATTGCGCACAGAACACCGTTATCCGGTACATGAAATGCTTCAAGAAAGTGATAAACCTTGCCATTGCACACGAATGGATAACAAAAAATCCGTTTGTCGGAATCAAGTTTCACGAGGTGGAAGTAAACAAACAGTTCCTAAGCCAAGCCGAGATAAACCGGATATGGCAGAAAGAGTTCAGGATTGAACGGCTGGAACTGGTACGGGATGTTTTTATCTTCTGCGTATATACCGGGCTGGCATTCATAGACGTGTATAATCTGCGCCCCGAACACGTTTCAGAGGACAGCAACGGCAACCTGTGGATAGTGAAAGCCCGTGAAAAAACAAACAACCTTTGTAACATTCCGCTTTTGAGCATCCCCAAGCAGATACTTGACAAGTACAAGGATAACCCCTATTGCCTTGACAAAGGAACTTTGCTGCCCGTCCCCTGCAATCAGAAGATGAACAGTTACCTGAAAGAGATTGCCGACCTGTGCGGAATAAAGAAAAACCTCACCACGCACACAGCAAGGCACAGCTTCGCTTCGGTTATCGCACTGGCTAACAACGTGTCACTGCCGAATGTGTCTAAAATGTTGGGGCATTCGTCTACAAGAATGACACAGCATTATGCGAAGGTATTAGACCAAAGTATATTGAGAGATATGCAAGAAGTAGAAAAGAATCTGATATATTAAATACCAAATAGATAGTATTACAAATAAGAAATAAGGTATTTATAAGTATATTTGCCAATTACAAAATAACAGCCATATGACACTAAATGAATTAAAGGAGCAAATTATATTAACAATCCGAGATTTAAAAGACCACGGAGTATTTCCTAAAGAAAATCATTTGTATGATTATAAAAAAGAATTAAATTTCTTTGGTATAAATGATGCTTTAGAAATTTTCATGAGAAATTTAGCAAAAGACATCTTATCTTTTTCTAATGGAAATGGAGGTATTATTATTTTAGGTATAGAGGAAAATACAGCCACAGGAAAATTAAATGATACTGGACTTGACTCTAAGAATCTTGATTTATTAACAAAGATAGATTTAAACTTAATCACTCAAAAATTTGAGAAAATCACAAAAACAGGAGTAAACATTGATTTACAGTCCTTTCAATTAGGTACTCGTCAATTTTATTATTTGCTAATAGAAAAACAAAATCAAGTATTAATACCTATCAATGATTTCAATGACTATAAAATCAAGAAAGGAGAGATTTTATATCGTGCATCAAGTAAGAATGAAATAGCAAATCATTCAACCCAAGATTTCAATCGTTTCTTACAAATTAAATCAAATGAAAAAAATAAAGAATTTATGGAGATTTGGTCAAAGTTGTTACCTGAAATTTTTGATATTAATCCAAGAGAAATTCTAATTATAAATCCAAAGAGTAATCAGATTTATGGATTTAATGGAAAAGATAACATCTTATCCAGTAGTGAAATAGAAATAGACCATTCAGAAAAAGGGGTATTCAATGTTATACTGAATGCTATTTCTGCCGGAGAAATAGGGAAAATATCTGATACCGAAGGGAAGCCATTATACAAAATTGTTGGAGAAATTAAGACCACAGTACCAAGAGAATACATATCCTTAACAACTCTATTGGCAGAGGTCGTGAAATTATCTGGTTTTAGAGTATCAAGCGTACAATTAAAAATTTTAATGAAATATTTAGGTTGGGTTAATGATGAAAATTTTGAAGTAAAAAATCCAGATACAGATCCGACAAATCCAGAATATAATAATTTTATATGGTTAGAACGTTTTGATAAATTAAAAAACAGTTTTAAAGTTGTCTGTTCTGAAGAAGCAATACCTGAAATAGTCGCAGTTCTTAGTGATTTATCCAATCATATAAAGATTTTCAAAAAAGAATTATTACGAGTAAAAGTAAAAGCAAGTAAATGAGTATCAGTAAAGCCAGCAATACTGTTTTCAACAAAACAAGATTGCTGGCTTTCAATAAACCAATGCACCAAGTAAACAAGGTTTCAAGATTTCATGCTTTCAAGTTATCATTCCTGTAATACTTATCTAACAAATTCATTATATCACTTTCCCGATAAATGATTTTTCCCGGAAGCTGCACATATCCAAGCAGTCCTGTATCCCTGTAATCCTGCAAAGTCCGCTTACTGATACACAGTTTTTGGCAGACTTCATCACCCGTCAGATAATGTTCGCCACCCAACACCGGACGATAATTCGTTATCATGTATTCCATATTCTCCAACACCCGGTCAAGGGATGAAAACAATACTTGTGTCGTATTGGAATCTTTAGTTATCAAATCCATAGGTTTTATTTTTTAGAGTTATTCTTTACATGATTTTGCATAAAGGTTTCCACATCCGAAACCTTATAATAAATCTTGTTATTGATTTGCGAATAAGGTAATTTACCCGTATCACGATAGGTTTGCATCGTCCGGGCAGACACATTCAGTAAACGGCAAACTTCGCAATTATCCAGCCACTTATCCTGTTTTCTCCGCAAAGGAGTACAAAGGGCATCCATACGGTTGACAAAGTGGTTAAACTTTTCTTGCCAAAGTTCGAATGTTCTCTTTTCAATGGTTACTATTTCCATATTTCATTATGTTTTGATATTACTTCTTTTTTCTTGTTTGGTGCAAATATATAGCCTTGAATAGTAGCTTGTTTCAGACTGTCCGCAGATGTCCTAATATGTCCTCACTTGCATAGAGAAAAGAATAAGAAAAGCCGAAAAAGGTAAGCGATATAAAGAACTTCGTTCACGTTTCATACCCTATTATAATAAGGTGAAAAACACAAACGAACTTTCACGGTCTGATAGTATTTTAAAGCAGAGCCGAGCAAAGCAATTCCAAACGCTTAACACTTTGTTTTTTACCATTTTTTCTTATTTTATTTGTGGTGCTAATTCAAAAAACAAAGCACCATGAACAATCCTTTTGAAGAAATTTTCAAGCGGCTGGAAAACATCGAAAAGATGATTTCCCCCGTAGGCAGTTCTTCATCCGAAGAACCGGACAGCAGGCAATCTGTTTTAGTCAAAATATCCGTAGCCAGCCGGATAACCGGATATTCAGTTAATTACCTCTACCGCTTAGCCAGCAGCGGAGCAATACCATGTGTCAAACGTGGACGTTCCTTACGTTTCGATGTGAACGAGTTGCAACAGTGGATGCAGCAACAATATATACCGGCTTCCAACAAACTATCCGATGAAAGAAAAAAGGAATAACGAAGCGGAACACATCGAGGGTAGGCTATCCAAAAACGAGCGCATCGAAAGGCAACTTAATTCCCTGTACGACTTCCGGTTTAATATTGTGAAAAGCAGGACAGAATACCAGGCTGCAAATACTTCCGGTTTGTATCAGCCAGTCACGAAGTTTGCTTTGAACTCTTTCAGGCGCAAACTGGATGTTACCGTAGGCGTTGCCACCTCTGCTGAAAACATCCGTACGATATTGGAAAGCGATTTCGCAAATAAGGTGCATCCCATACGGGAATACCTAACTGCCCTACCCTTGTTGAATCCTGCCGGACATGGATATATCAAAAAACTATTGAGCACGGTGCAAGTAGCCAATTCTGGCAAGTGGGAGGAGTATTTTACAAAATGGCTTGTCGGTGTGGTAGCTAATGCAATGAATGATACAGGCTGTCAAAACCATACTTGTTTAGTCCTTACTGGCGACAAGCAGGGGCAGTTCAAAACATGGTGGCTGGATAACCTTTGCCCGTCACCGTTAAAAAATTATCTATTTACCGGGAAGATAGACCCACAGAGCAAAGATATTCTGACACTGATAGCCGAGTACTTGTTTATCAACATCGACGACCAGCTAAAGGAACTCAACAAGTAGAATGAAAACGCACTAAAGAACCTGATAACCACCCCGGCAGTCAAGTATCGCAGACCGTATGATATTTACATAGAAGAATATCCGCATTTAGCCAGCTTTATGGCTTCGGTGAACGGAAACGAGTTCTTGACAGACCCGACAGGAAACAGACGATTTCTGCCTTTTGAAGTCCTGCACATTGATAAACCGACAGCAGAAAGTATCAACATAGATAATGTCTACTCCGAAATCATGTACTTGTATCGGCAGGGGGTACGCTATTGGTTTAATGATACGGAGATTGAAGAACTGCACCTGACAAATGCGGAATTTGAGGTGCAAACGGTTGAGTTTGAAATGCTGATGCAGTATTTTGAGAAGCCCACAGAGGAAGAAGAAAGCCTATTCTTTATGACGACAGCACAAATCCTCACTTGTTTACGGGATGTATGCCCTATGCAGTTATCGGAAAAACGATTGGGAGAAGCATTGCGGAAAGCCGGATTCAAACGGGTACAAAAGCGTATCAGCAACTGGAATTATTCGGTATATGGGTACAGAATAAAACCTATTTCCATACCCTACACCGATAACGATTACGGCTAACACAGCCGTTTATAATTGGCTGGTACTGCCTATACAGTAACTACCAAAAAACATCTTACTACATTTTATTTATTGAATGCCAGCTATTTATACAACGTGTAGTAAGGAGTAAGATAAAAGCCTGAACTGTTGGGAAATTTGAGAAAAAAGAAAAGTCAGAAAACAACATAGGTAATATTTCTATCTCTTTTGTATAAAACAACTTACTTATCTTACTGCATAGAGTATAATCCGTTGAAAAAAAAAGAGATAGGTGCAAAAAGTTGACAATTTTTCTTCTTACTCACTTCTTACTTCATTACTGCAATTTACAAACATTCAAAAATAAAGTTTATGACTTATCAGGAGGCTAACCATATCAGTATCAAAGATTATCTGAAATCATTAGGCATTTTGCCTGCAGTCGATAAATATTATTACGGCATGTACCACAGTCCGTTCCGTCAGGATGGTACGCCCAGTTTCAAGGTGGATTACGGTGTAAATCTGTGGTGTGACTTCGGGACGGGTGAGGGCGGCTCTCTCATCGACCTTGTGATGAAGCAGCACGGATGTAACGCTTACGGTGCTATCTGCCGACTGGAACAGTATTCATCCGGAAATTCTTTTTCTTTTCAAGGGAAAGAGGTTTCAGAAAGGACTCAGCATGAAAGGAAACAACCGACCAGCCCGATAGACATCCGTAAAATCCAGCCGTTGCAGAATCCGGCACTCATGGATTATTTGAGAAGCAGGAACATTCCACCTCAAATGGCAGCGCACCATGTGCAGGAAATGTATTACCGTATCGGTGACAAGCCTTATTTTGCGCTTGCTTTCAAGAACGATGCCGGAGGTTACGAACTTCGCAATCCACGTTTCAAGGGCAGTACATCACCCAAAGACATCACACACATACGGCAGTCAGGCAAAAAGAACGATAGCTGTTTTGTTTTCGAGGGAGTAATGGACTATCTTTCTTTTATCGCCATCCGGCAGAAAACAAATCCCACCTATCCTTGTCTTGACTGGCAGGATTACATTATCCTGAACTCGACCACAAATGTAGATAAAGCCCTATACCCATTAGCAGATTACGAGCATATCCACTGCCTTTTGGATAATGACGAAGCAGGACGTAAAGCCACCCAAGCTATACAAAAAGAATATTGTTGGCATGTACGTGATTCATCACATCTGTACAGTGAATACAAGGACTTGAACGATTACCTGTGTGGGAAGAAGTTCAACCAAGCAGAGAATAGGATGCAACAGTCAACCCAACAAACGCAGCCGGAGAAACAAAAACAGTCTGCCAAGCAACAACAGCAGGAAAATAAAAATAGACAAACTCCCGGTGAAAAAAGAAAAAGGAGCAGGCGGTTGTAATTAGTAGAACAGGCAAAGCATACCAACGGCAAGCGGTGTGATTTAGGGGAGCAAGGTTATGTTTCGGTTTACCGAAACACCTTGCTTTGCCTGACAGCAAAGAAAATTTCTCCCGTTGGTCGCAATTTTTAAGATACCACCTAAAAACAAAAACATATGACAGAGATAAGGAACAAACCGGGAGGTCGCCCGGCAAAAAGCCGGATAGACAAGCAGAACCGGATAGTCAGCACGAAGCTGACCGAGTTACAGTTCTACGCAATCAAGAAGCGAGCCGGGGAAGCCGGGCTGCGGGTCAGCGAGTACGTCCGGCAGGCTGTCGTTTCGGCAGAGGTCATACCCCGGCTGAACAGGCAGGATGCGGACACCATCCGCAAGCTGGCGGGCGAAGCCAACAACATCAACCAACTGGCGCACCGGGCGAATGCCGGAGGTTTCGCACTGGTGGCGGTGGAACTGGTGAAACTCAAAAACAGGATTGTTGAAATCATAAACCAGTTGTCGGATGATTGGAAAAATAAAAAAGGGAAGCGGATTTAAAGGCTGCGTGAACTATGTGTTGGGAAAGGAACGGGCAACTTTACTTCATGCAGAGGGAGTGTTGGCGGAAAGCAGCCGGGACATCATACGCAGCTTCTGTATGCAAACCGAAATGAATCCCGGCTTGAAGAAGCCAGTCGGACACATTGCGCTAAGTTATTCGGCAGTGGATGCACCCAAACTGACAGACGAGAAGATGATACAACTTGCACAGGAGTATATGCGTGAAATGAAAATCACCGATACGCAGTATATCATCGTGCGCCATCAAGACCGGGAGCATCCGCACGTGCATATCGTATTCAACCGGATAGATAACAACGGCAAGACCATTTCGGATAAAAACGATATGTACCGAAACGAGCTAGTTTGCAAGAAACTGAAAACCACACACGGGCTTTATTTCGCTAAAGGGAAAGAGCAGGTAAAACAGCATCGTTTGCAAGAGCCGGATAAATCAAAATATGAGATTTACACGGCTGTAAAGAACGAAATTGGGAAATCAAGAAACTGGCAACAGTTACAAAAGCAGTTGGCAGAAAAAAGTATCAGTATTCATTTCAAGCGCAAAGGACAGACGGATGAGATACAGGGTATTTCTTTTTCCAAAGGTGAATACACATTCAAAGGTTCTGAGATTGACCGCAGTTTCAGTTTTTCCAAACTAGATAAATATTTCGGGGATGTAGGACTAACTACTGCCGGAAGCAACAAGCAGGCAATTTGCACACCTGTTCAGGAGCCAGCTACAAATAAAAGTAATAATTCACTGATAACAGGTTTCGGCGATTTGTTTTCTGTTTTATCCTCTCCGGCAGATGAAACGCCCGACAATCCCGATATGAGAAAGAAGAAGAAAAAGAAACGACAATTTAAGTTATAGACGTATGGAAGATAATTTAATTTTAGAGGGGCTTCTCTCTATAGTTACGGAACTAAAAGAGAAGCAGGAACAGCAGGTTAAGCCAGCCAGCCGGGAGGAAACGATAAACCGGCTGGATGTTATCGAGCAGCGCATTTTAGAGATGCATAACAAACCCGCCATTTCCGAAAATACGGCGCAGGAGATTTTAACCCAAATCGCCAGTATCAAGAAAGGGCAGTCAGACAGTCAGAAACAAGACCTTGATGATATAAAGGGAATGATTGTGACTTCACATCGGTATTTCAAAGAGAAACTAAAGCCATTGTTTCCGACAGATACCCGGCAACAGGAAAAGGTAGAACCCGTTTCACTATACGGCAAGATTCTAAATCGGATAACTCACTACCTGCAACCAAAATTCTTTCTTTTTTCAGCAGGAATAGTTATCGGTATTGCTTCGTTAATCCTGAATATTCGTTTTACAGAACGTATGCAACAGTTAAAGGATAATGATATAAAATACCGTTATCTCTTGATGAAAGGGAAAGCGGACGGGAATATGCTTAACCTGCTGGAACTAAAGTTTATCCGGGAATGGGACAACGCTTTCATTCAGGACTTGACAGATACGGTTATTGATTTTGAATATCGCAGCAAGAAACAAGCGGAAGCACTGGAAAGGGCAAGGTTACTGAACAAACAAGCCGAACAGTTAAAGGAAGAAGCGGGCAAATTAGGCAAACCATAAACAAGAAGCCGGAGCAGACAGGCAATTACCCGATGCTCCGGCTTTTTAGTTTACTTCTTATCCGAACCGTGTTCTTTCTCGAACTTGCGGAGCGTTATCGAACTGAACCGTTCCTTTATGAACTCCCGAACATCCGAAGCCCGGTAATACACTTTCCCGCTGATTGTAAAGTAAGGCAATACACCCAAAGCACGGTAACGCTGCAAAGTTTTAATACTTACCTTGAACAACAGGCACAAATCCTGATTATCCAGCAGGTTATCATCTTCGGGTAGCACCTTGTCAGCATTGCGCAATGCCCGTACATCCTTGCAAAGCTCGTCCAGCTTGTCGAACAGCTTCTGCATCCACTCTTTGAAATCGTAGTTTTCTATATACATAGTTGCTTCATTTTCTGATTATACATTATGGTTTGTCAATCGATTGATGAAGCAAAGTTCAGAAAACCAGTGCAAAGAAATTACGGGGGCAAACATGGAATTCCCTATAAATTGACGCTAAGTTATTGATTATCTATACCCTTTTTTATCATGTTCCTTTCGGATAAGGTCTGCCAGTCCATTAAGAAACTCGGTGATTTTACCCGGCTTTCGTTTTATCACATCCTCATGCTTTTGGTGATAGTCGCCAAGCTTGATATTAAAAAGCCATTCAAAGGCTTTTCCCAAATCCACCAAATAGGCAGGCTTACCATTTTGATATACAATGTTTTTAGAGATGAACAGACCACTGACAATTTCCATCATGTTTATAAGGGTTGTTTTGTCAGCCAAATAGAGAGGGGAAAGAGGTGGTTTGTCAAGTTGCCGTTTGAACTGTTCGGGGTATTTGATACGCCATTCTATAATACGTATTTCGTTATCTATTAGCCCTATCGCTTCATCAATTAAATGCAAATAAGGCATTTTTTTCTTGTTCAAACCGTACACGGTACGATTTGAGACGATGCAATCCGAAAGAAAAATACCGTAGTAAAATGCTATTATCCTGTTCATCCATGCTAAAATCAGCTAAATGTAACGCCAGTTCTTCAATAGCTCCTACAAGCTCTGTTGCAAAAATTTCACGCTGTGAGTATTCCGATAATAAACGGAAAAAATCTCTGTTGTAATAGGTCGTTCATTATAATTATCTAAGGAAGTTCTGCTAAAATATTGACAGAACTTCCTACTGTAAAGTTTACTTGTTTACAAATTTAAAATCATATTCGTTGTATCGATTGCCTATATTTGGATATTTATTCAGAAGCAATTCTATCTTAGATATATCATCTGGCAATAAATTAACATTGGTAGCTTTCGCATTTTCTTCTAAATACTTGATTCGTTTAGTTCCCGGTATTGGAATGATATTTTCACTCTGACCCAATATCCAAGCTAATGCAAGTTGGGCAGGAGTTATTCCTTTACTTTCTGCTATTTCTGTAAATTCAGCAGTTAATTTTTGATTATTCTCCCAATATATACCGTTATAACGTGGCAAATGCTTACGAAAATCATTTTCACCTAATGCATTCACATTAATAGTATTCGTTACCAATCCTCTACCCAATGGTGAAAAGGGAACTAAGGTTATTCCTAATTCTTTTGTCAAGGGCAAAATTTCTTTTTCTACATCGCGGGTTAATAGAGAATATTCACTTTCGACGGCAGATATAGGATGAACGGCACAGGCTCTCCGCAATGATTCGGCAGAACATTCGCTTAATCCTAAATAGCGTACTTTGCCTTCTTTTACCAATTCTACCATAGCTCCAACGGTTTCTTCGACCGGTATTGTCGGGTCTATCCGATGCGCATAGTACAAATCTATGGTTTCAATATTCAACCTTTTTAGGCTGCGTTCTACAGCTTGTCTTATATATTGAGGAGAAGCATCCACATAACTTTCACCACCATCAAATACACTACCTTGATTATTACGTAAACGGAAACCGAATTTGGTAGCAATGAAAATCTGATTTCTTTTTTCTGCTAATACCTTAGATAATAACCTTTCATTAGCACCATTGCCGTACACATCCGCAGTGTCCCAAAAGTTTATACCAAGCTCTAAGGCACGATGTAATATCTTAATACTTTCTTTTTCATCGGCTACTCCATACGCAGCACTCATTCCCATACATCCCAATCCAATGGCGGACAGGCTTACTTCTGTTTTACCTAATTTTCTATACTTCATAATTTATATTTTTAGTCGATACAAAATTAGGAGATGCTAATTGAGCAGAATTATACAATTCAAAGCATCAGTTGCATAAATCAAATAATTGCCTGTTCTCTGACTTCGCTTGGCGATTTACCAGTATGTTTGCGATAGAATTTACTAAAATAAGAAACCGTTTCAAATCCCAAGCTATACGCTATTTCTGATATTGAAAGATTAGTATGTAGTAGGTGTTGGGTACATTCTTTGATTATTCTTTCCGCAATCATCTCCGAGGTAGTTTTTCCTGTTATTTCTTTAACCACTTTATTTAAATGATTAACGTGTACAGACAGGCGGTTTGCGTAATCGGCAGGAGTGCGCAGACTTAAAATCGCGTTTGGATAATCAACGGGAAATTGTCTATCCAACAATTCTATAAATAATTCAGTAATGCGTTGCGAAGCATTCGGATGTGATTCATATTGATTGGAATCCTGCATTTTCAGGGCTGTATGAACCAACAAATGAAGATAACACCGCAAGACATCGGACTTATTTATATAGTCTGATTGGTTCTCTTCCTGCATTTGTTTGTATATATCCATCACTTTAGCAACTTGCACATCATCTAAAAAGAAAACCTTATCTCCTGTTACTTTGAACAAAGGAGTATTTGCCAAAGAACCGTTCTTTTCATCTGACTGCACAAACTGTTCATTGAAAATGCAAAACACTCCTTTTTGTTCTTCACTGATTGATTCCCAAGCATAAGGAACTAAAGGGTTGGAAAACAACAATGCAGGACGGTCTACTAAAATCCATTTGTCCGCATAATACAGTTTTCCCACACCTATAATTAATGTAATCTTATAAAATTCCCTATAACTGAATTGCACAGTTCCAAAATTACATTGCCGGGAGAAAATATTAAAATAAGGTTTCTCCATAGAATAGGTTGTATCCGATTGAATGTCATAACTTTGTATTCTCTTATAGAATTGTGTAATACTTTCTGGCATAATATAGCTATTTATTGCAAAATAAACAATTATTTTTCGAACAATAGCTTACTATTCAGGCAATAACATTAATAAATCCTCATTTTCTTCTACTAAGTAGTATGCCATGAACACCAAAGGTTCGGAATCTAAGGCATTATCAAAATGCAGTATCGGCTTATTCTTAGGTTCGTAGAATGCCTCGCCAGCTTTTATTAATTGAGGCTTTTCTCCTTCAATCTGAAATAATAAAGTACCTGAAACGATATGCCCTACAACCAGACAAGGATGCAAATGATACTCTGCCTTACCATTTATCGGTATAACAACTTTCTTAATTTCGACTTTTGACAAACCTTGTTTTTCCTTCAATTGGATTGAAAGAAGATTGGTTCTTGCTACATTTTTCTTTTCCATACTTGTGCAACAACTTAAAATGATTAATAAAATGAATAGTACTATCTTATTCATAAATGATTTATTTTGCTGCAAAGATAGAATGGAGCAAGAGATTATTTCATTGACCTATGTTAAGAGATTTAAGACGGCTTAAAGATTCAGGCTTTATTCCAAGATAAGAAGCAATATGATATTGTGATACGTGTTGTTCTATATGAGGATAATTTCGTAAAAGCAACTTATATCTTTCTAAAGCATCATCCATGAGTAATGAAGTCTCTTTTCTGCATTTTTTAATGAAGAGAGTATCCGCTATATATTTTCCTAATTTATACCCTTCATTAGAGGTTTGTAGTAATTGGTCATAATTAGATTTAGACAAACAATATAAGACTGAATTTTCTAATGCTTGTATACTTCCTACGCTTGCTTCTATTGTCAAGAAACTTCTATAGGACGTAGCAAATGAACCTTGGAAATGAAAATCACTAATATAATCTTCTCCTTCCTTTTCTATGTAAGAACGTAAAACTCCCGTTTCTACAAAACCAATAAATGAGCAGACTTGTCCCTGATGCAATAAATATTCTTTCTTCTTCAAAATAACTTCATCGCATTCACCCATCAGCCTTCTAAACAAATCGGATGAGAGTCCTATTTCCTTGATTATTAAGTTTTCTAATACCATATTTACAGTTTGATGCTACAAAATTATCTAAAAGACTTCAAATCGAAGTACTATTTACCAAACAAAAGCATATCTGTTATTTAACATATAGAGCTATCATTACTTGTTACTCAAAACAAGCTTTTACCATAGAAGTAACCCATAAACTTTATAGCAATACGGAACCCTTTTCTTTTACTTCTCACAAAGAAGTAACTTTTGCTGCAAATAGAATATAGGTAACGAAGCATTTATCAAACAAATAATTACCTTTGCAGCACAATTACAGATACTTATGTTGAATACTGAAAACATACAATCACTCATTGATAGCGGAGAAGGCTATAATGTAGAGTTCAAAGTTCGTGTTCCCTCTAAAGTTCGTGAACTGACAGAAGAAATTTGCGCTTTCACCAATGCAGACGGAGGGTATTTACTTATTGGTATAGATGATAACGGACAGATTATAGGCACAAGTTTAGAAAATGACAAACGTTCAGCTATTCAAGGCTCTATCAGTGAAATATCTCCGGCGCTTCACTGTGAACTGTATGCTATAAATATTGAAGATAAAACGGTTTGGGTGATTGATGTCCCGTCAGGTAAAGACAAACCTTATATATTCTCCGGCTCTATCTTTGTGCGGGAGGGAGCGAATTCTCAAAAACTTCGTACTGTCGAAGAAATGCGTAGTTTCTTTCAAGAATGCAATAAAATCTTCTTTGATGCAATCGCTTGCCCGTGGTTTAATATATACACGGATGCAAACGAACAAGCGATAAAAGACTTCCGTACGGAAGCACAACTAAGTCCATCCACAGCCGACAAACAGATATTCGAGAATTTGGAACTGTTTACAGATAAAGGCATAGCCAAAAATGGTGCAGCTATGTTCTTTGGCAAACAACCCGAACGAAAATTTCCGCACGCAATAACAAGATGCGTTCTTTTCAAGGGAACAACTAAAGTATATATCATAGATGATAAGTCTTTCGGTGGTCCACTATACCAGCAATATTTACAAGCAATGGCATGGCTGGAAAGCAAACTGCAAGTTGCATACAAAATTGAGGGAGCAGGACCGAGAGAGGAAATTTGGGAAATTCCTCTGACTGTATTTAAAGAAGCCATTATTAACGCTTTATCCCATCGTGATTATTACGAACAAGGAGCAACCATTACGATAGAAATGTTCGACGACCGAGTAGAAATTTCCAATCCCGGAGGGCTTTTACCTATCGTAGCCAAAGATTTCGGGCATAAGAGTATGACACGTAACCCGTTAATATTTGGTCTGTTTACTCGAATGCACTTGGTTGAAAGAGTTGCTTCTGGTATTCCTCGTATGCAGGAAGCGATGAAGGAAGCTAAACTACCTGAACCGGAATTTCATACGGATGGGATATTTACAGTAGTGTTCAAAAGAAAATACAGCATCGTAAGTGATACAGTAAATGATACAGTAAATGATACAGTAAACGAGAAAGAACAAGAGGTAATTAATCTATTAAAAAAAGAAGCAGGGTTAAATGCGACAGAAATAGCTCTGAAGTTAGGAAAGAGTATCCCAACTATAAAACGGTATTTAAGTTCTTTATCAAAATCAAACCTGATAGAATTTAAAGGTGCACCCAAAACAGGAGGATATTATTTAAAATGATTATATTATGGCAGAAGACGTAATTATCAATAGTACAGCAATTAAAAAAGTTCTGAACCGATACACTCCAGAACGAGCAATTGCTGAATATATATGGAATGGTTTTGATGCAAAAGCCACTACTGTTTATGTGGATTTTGAAATTGACAATATAGAACTAGATACATATAAAACAATTTCCATCACAGATAATGGAACAGGTATTGAATATGAAAAGCTTTCTCAAAAATTCAAGAACTTCTTAGAATCAGGAAAAGCTAAAATGGTAGTAGGTAATGACAATGATATTGTTAGAGGGAAAAATGGATATGGACGTTTTACTTTTTTCAAATTTGCTCAATGCGCAAAATGGATTACTACATATAATACAGAAAATAAATCAAAAACTTATTGTATAACAATCAATGCGGAAAATTTAAAAAAGTATGAGCCATCTATACCCCAAACTGATGACAAAAAACGACATGGGACAACTGTAATATTTACTAATATTGATACTTGTATTTCGAAATATTTTATAGACAAAGTACTTGTTGATTATTTAAAAGCGGAGTTTGCTTGGTTTCTTGCTGTCAAAAGCACATATAAAATTATAGTTAATAAAAAAGAGTTAGATTTTCGTTCATTAATTGCTGAAGATTTAGATATACCTATATCATTAACTGATAAGTCAGGAACGAACTATGACTTTAACTGTAAATATCTTAGATGGAATATAAAACTTAATGATGAATATTCTAGATTCTACTTTCTTAACTCTGATAATATTTTAAAGCAAACTAAAACAACAACATTTAATAAAAAAGGAGATGATTTTTGGCATAGCATGGTCATTGTTGATGATTTTTTCAACGAGTTTATATATGAGGAAGACAACGAAAATGAACTTGATTTATTTAATGAACAAGAGTATAAACTTAAATGTCAAGTATTCAAAAAACTAATAGCAGAACTCAATAATATATTAAAGAAAAAGAGGAGACCTTTCCTAAAAAGCAAAGCAAAATTACTAATTGCTAATTATGAAGAGGAAAATGTAATGCCTAAATTTGGGCAAGACGAATGGGATAAAATCAGAGAAAAAAGTTTTAAATCTCTAGTAGCAAATATGTATGAAGTAGAGCCAGCTATTTTCATAAAACTCAACAAGGAGCAAAAGCGAATATTCCTTGAACTATTAAATATGATTATGGATAGTCAGGAAAGAAATAGCTTATTTAATATACTAGATTCCATTTTAGAGCTAAATCATAATGATAGAAAAGAATTTTCCAAAATACTTCAAACCAATAGATTATCTGAAATTATTTCAACCATAAAAATCATAAATGATAGATTACTAGCTATTAATGGACTTAATAAAATAGTATTTGATCATGGATTGCAAGCTGGTGAAGTAAAACATCTACAAAAAGCCCTTGAGAAACATTATTGGATATTTGGAGAGGAATTTAGGTTAGTATGTGCAGAAGAAGTCAAATTTGAAGAGGCATTAAAAAGATATGTTAGTATTCTACGAAAAGATGAAGTATCCCAGAATGAATTAGTAATAGATCATCCCGACAAGAATAAAGAAATGGATTTATTTTTAACTGCTACTGATCTTAGAAATAATAAGCCTTTCAATATTGTAGTGGAAATAAAGAACCCAACGCTTATTAAAGTCCTAAAGTCCAAACAAGTTACACAACTAGAAGAATATATGGATGTTATATTGAAGCAAGACTGTTTCGTAGACAATGGAGCTTATTGGAATTTTTTCCTTATAGGACAAGATTTTGATGACATTGTTGGAAGACGAATCTTAGATCAATCAACAGGACTTATACTAAAAGGAGATAATTATCAAGTTTTTGTAAGAAGATGGAACAAAGTTCTTCAAGAAGCAGAATATCGGATGAAATATCTTTTAGACAAGCTAAATATTGAACGTTCAAAATTAAGTATAGCAAAGAGTTTACCTGATGTTATGGAGGAAACCTTAAAAAATAATAGTGCAGCGTTGAACTAAATATAATAATATTATTATATTTGCCCTCAGAAATCGTACCCAAGCTACAAACTTGTGTTGAACGGTGCAAAGCTGTGAAAACCTTATTCAAGGGATTAACATCGTAAGAAAGATATAACTTACTGAGAAATAGCGCCATACAAACTGACTTTCGGTTGCTGGTGGCACCACTTCAAAATAAAAAACGTTGTGAATCATCTTTCGCAACGTTTTTTATTTATCTCCACAAACTATATTAGTAACCTTTTTATGGTTCAAACTAGTACTTCAACAAAGTAGAAAATCCCGTAATAACCGAACTGAACTAAAGACATAACCGGAATTATATTTTTCTAACTGCTCACAGTCTGTCGATGCAGCCCATGCCGCTGACAAACACTGTATCTTTACGGAATTGCATGCCTCGATATCAGAAACCGCATCTCCTACATATATCATTTCATTCGACTTAAAGCCATAATATAATGATATGGCCTTCATTGCTTCTGATTTTCTGTTCTTTTCAGAAGAGCCGGTTTCTATTCGGTCAAAACACCCATCCATACCAAATTGTTTCAATGTAATATCACAACTTCTTATACCTTTTCCCGTAATAAGAACTACTATTACATTTCTTTCATGTAATTGCCCGATCAATGTTTTCATCCCTTCAAATGGCTTGGGACATAAAATGGCATGCATTTCTTCATAAATTACATAGAAATCATTTAATGCCTTCTCCCGACTATCACCGGAAACCACTTGATTGATCATACCTTCTTCATTTAATCCGAAGGTCCGCGCTATCTCGTCATCTGATAGTTCATGATCTACATAAGGAGTAGTCGCCTCTCTGAATGCTGCTAAACATAGCGGAATAGTATCTCCTATCGTACCATCCAGATCAAAAGCTACCAGCCGGATCATAATTTTCAGATTTATTGATTTGACGAATCACCCTACATGGGTTTCCAACAGCCAGACTGTTTGCAGGAACATTTGTGGCAACAACACTTCCGACACCAATAACACTTCCCTTACCAATAGTAACCCCGGGCAATATAATAACTCCACCACCGATCCAGCAACCATCTTCAACAGTGACTGGAAGGGCAAATGTATGACGGACATATCGAACTCCCTCCGGTGCCTCAACAGGTGTTAACCGTTCATTCAAATCAATGGGATGCGTTGCCGTATAAATCTGGACATTAGGAGCAATCAGTACATTATTACCAACTGTAATCTTATTGCAATCGACAAACACACAGCCTATATTTACCGTAACATTATCACCAATATGAATATTACATCCATAATCGCAGAGAAAAGAATGTCCTACGGAAACCTCTGTTCCGATACTACCGAACATTTCTTTCAGAATCGCATATTTTTCTTCTTTTTGTTCATAAGACAGTGAATTGTATCTCATCAACAAACGGTGAGTTTTTCCTTTTAGTTCTAGAAAAACCGGAGCATGGCAATCATACCATTCACCAGCCAAGCATTTCTCCATCTCTGTTTTCATTCGTTCCCTCCCATGCGGATTTATAAGAAAGTAACAATTTCATCCTTGTCCTTTCGGGTAGTAAAGTGATCAGGTTGCTCTTGGATATATCCCAATGATACAATAGCTACCGGATATCTTTCGGACGACAGCCCGAAATTAGCTTTAAACAATTCCGGATCAAAGTTGCACACCCAACAACTTCCCAGCCCTATTTCGGCTGCGGCTAAACAGATATGCTCTGTAGCAATAGCAGCATCGATATCCGCATGATTTTTGTTATCGGATTTACGTACCCATGCTATCGATTTATCGGCACAAACAACAATGTATACCGGTGCCCGTGCGAACCATTCTCTATTATAACATTGCCGTAAATTCTGTTTTTGTTCTTCACTGACTACCACCATGAAATGCCAAGGCTGATAATTAACTGCAGAAGGAGCTAAACGGGCACATTCAATGATATAGTCGATTTTATCCTGTTCGACCCTGTCTGACTTATAATTTCTCACCGAGAAACGTTTTTTTGTAAGTTCTAAAAAGTTCATATCCTATCAATTTTTTATATTTAAAGCAAAGTTATACCATTTCCAGATCTATTATTATGTATTACTTTTCGTTATATCGGTAAAATTACGTTTTTTAGACTATATTTGTCTTATGAAAAGAGAAAACTTACATCAACCGTTTGAGATTAGTTTCAGTGAGTTTGACGAGTCAATGCTAAAAGAACACGACCATACTTTTTTTGAGTTGGTCTACATCTTATCGGGTACAGGTATCCAATGGATTAACAATAATAAATTTTCTTATCACGACGGACACCTATTTATGATAACTCCCGGAGACTCACATTCATTTGAAATACATTCCACTACTAAGTTTATCAATATTAAGTTCAATGATATCTACATTCATTCCGCTGTTTTCGGTACAGAAAACATAAAACGATTAGAATTTATCTTACAGCATGCCAACCACCAACCTGGCTGTATTTTACGAAATCGAACAGACAAACTACTCGTAAAACCTATGATTGAAGCCATCATCAGGGAATACGTCAATAGAAACTTATATAGCAAAGAAATCATAACGCAACTGATAAACACCATAATAATAGTCGTTGCACGCAATATCGCCATGTTTCTGCCTGAACAAGTCAATGAATGCTCCGAAGAGAAATCACTCGGTATACTGCAATATATCCAGACCTACATTTATCAATCCGAGAAAATCAAAACGAAAGCTATCAGTCTACATTTCGGCATTTCAGAGAATTATTTGGGACGTTACTTTAAAAAACACACAAACGAAACAATGCAACAGTACATACTGAATTATAAACTGAAACTGGTAGAAAACAGATTATTGCATAGTGAAATGAGAATCAGTGAGATTGTAGCAGAATTAGGTTTCACCGATGAAAGCCATTTAAATAAACTATTTAAAAAATACAGAGGTTGCAGCCCCACAAATTTCAGAAAGAATAATGCAGTATAGCCCCAATAATAAGTTATACAAGTTTCAGACGCCCTATTCGTCTGATATGCCCGATATCTTCTCCTTCTTTACATTTTCCTTTTGTTGCTCTCTATACTGTCGCGGAGGCATGCCATACCTTTTCGAGAACAGTTTATAGAATGTTCCGCGGTTGTTGAATCCGGTCTGGTCCATAATCTCTTCAATAGTAAGATTCTTGGCTATTAACAGTCGTTCTGCCATTGTTAGACGGTATTCCTTAATGATATCAGCAGGAGACTGTTCGGTTATCGGTTTTAGTTTCCGGTAGAACTGGCGGGTACTATACCCCATCTCACTACTTAGCAATTCCACTTGTAAATCGGGATTTGCAATATTCTTCTCTATAATCTCGAGCATTTTATCCAGGAACTCCTGATCTTCTTTATGTATACAATTGCCATGTTCCATAGTGAAGGAACTGAAAATAGAGCTATAATATTCTTTCAAGTCTGCCTCCCGTTTGATGAGACGATAAACGATTTTCTCCAGATACTTCACGTTAAAAGGTTTGGTAACATAGGCTTCTGCTCCTGACTCGATGCCCTTTACCTGATCGTCTTCGTGATGTAGGGCGGAAAGGAGAATCAGTGGAATGTGACTCCATAATTTGTGTTGCTTTATCTTCTGAGCAAACGACAGTCCATCAATACCGGGCATCATGACGTCTGAAATAATTAAGTCGGGTTGCTTCTGCTCCAGACTGCTCAATGCATCTTTTGCATTATCAAAAGAGCACACATTGTATTTGTCTGCAAAAAGTTCTGAAACGAACCATAACATGGAATTATCATCATCAATAACCATGATGGTCCGTTTACCCGTATCAAACTCTATGGCAGTCTTTTCTAAAACAATAGGTTCCTCCGTAGCCGTATGTAATAGTCCGGTTTCATAAGTAGTTTGTGTAGTGTCCCGTTCAGTTATGGGAAGATTGGGCAAGGTAACGGTGAATGTTGTCATTTCATAGAGAACACTATTTACGCTGATTTCCCCATTCAACTGCGTAATCATGCTCTTACAAATAGCTAATCCAAGTCCTGTCCGAGAATTCTTACCGTTCATCTCAACAGAATCCAATATTTTATAACGATCGAATATTTTGGATAAATTTTCTTTGGCTATCCCTTTTCCAGAATTGGATATACAAAAAATTAACGACTGGTTTTCCACTTTCAACTCTATTGTGATAATTCCTTTGTCGGGCGTGTACTTAAAAGCGTTGGATATTAAATTGCTGACAATCTTATTGAAGCAACTGATATCCGTATTCCATTCAATGTCCGGAGAAATATGCAACTGATAATTCATTTCTTTATTTTCAGCCAGTTCTTCGAAAGATTCCGCTATGCTTCTAACCTTTTCCGACACGGATAACTGTTGAATAGAAAGTACTTTATTGCCGGTTTCCAATCTGCGAAATTCAAGTAACTCTAAAATCAGATTATTCAGTTTTTCAGTATTTTGTTGTATCATCTTTGCATACTTCTGAGTGTATGCGTCAATCTCCGGATTGGCAAGTATCTTCTCACAAGGACCATAAATCAGGGTCAGTGGCGTACAGAATTCATGAGTGATATTAGTGAAAAAACGCAATTTTGATTCGTAGATTTCTTCTTTCTTCTCCCGGTTCATCTTATCCAACATACGGTGTTGTTTGCGACGGTATATATAAATGAGCCTATATATCCCTGCAGTGCACAACAGTGCAAATAGAATGAAATATACCATATAGGCCAGCGGACTGAGATACCACGGCGGAGTGATACGGATAATGACGGACTGTGTTTGGCTTTCTTGCCCGTTTATATTGTTTTTGTATTTTACTAATAAAGAATATTCACCCGGAGCAAGATTAGAGAAAATAGCGCTGGTGGATGTTCCGTTTTCTATCCATTGGTTGCTCATTTCTTCAAGCTTATAATAAAAAGAATAGTTGTTGCCATTGATGTAATCAATAGCCATAAAATTTAGCTGAAAGAAGTTTTGACTGTAATCCAGTTGAAGGATTGTTTTACCTTCCTTTTCATAAAGAAACTTATGAATATTGTGTTCTTTGCCAAAGATAGACAGTCCTTTCAGGGTGATTTGCGGCATATACTCTTCGGTGATACAGTCATTTGTCTGAATGGAAATAAAACCATTTGTACCTCCAAAAAACAGTGTTTCCGAAACGACATCTTTATAGAAAGCACCATCACTGAACTCGGTGATTTCCAATCCATTTCCACTGTTATAGGTTTGCCCTGTACGAGTCTCGGGGTTGAAGCGTATCAATCCCTGGTTGGTACTCAACCAAAGATCGCCTTGGTGGTCCTCTAAAACTCCGTGTACAGTGTTATTTAAAAATAAGTCCGCTTTCGTATATAAGGAATCATCTTGTTCAAGATGCAACAACCCCGAGCTAGTTCCTAACCAATAACCTTTTGCGTTTTTGTAAATAGCAAAAATGTCGTTAGCTGTCTGACTGCTTACAATACTGTCAAAACGATGCGGAATCATTTCCCCTGTCTCTACATTCATGCGGTATGCACCGCAACCACGATTGCCAAACCAAAGTATGGAGTCGTTTTCCTGGTAAGAAGTAAAGAAATAGTTCGAAGCCATACGCCCGTTATCAATAACAGTACGGGAAGCAGATTTTACAGTAGGAGTAGCAGTAGAAGCATCAAAGATAACTTTTACAATGCCTTCACCTACCGTAGATACCCATAAGGTCGTATCATTCGGTTGTTTTATAGAATGCACATACTTCACTTTTTCTCCATTGGCAATGATAGGCAGTTCTTTTAATTGCCTGCTTAAGTACGAATAATAATTAATTCCATTTTCGGTTCCGATCCACAATTTATCTTTGCATCCGGGAGCAAAACAATAGACGGAATTATCTGCCAGCGCACTATTATATGGTGTAATCCGATCAGACGACATAGGCATACTGTTATCCGGAGTATACTTTTTAATGCGGAGTATCCCACTTCCTTTGGTTCCTATCCAAAGCGTTTGCTCCTGATCGTAGTAAAGAGCCCTAACCGGATTACTTATTTGATATACAGGAGTGTCTAAAAGAGTATTGGTAATAGAAAAGGTGTCATTATAATACATGTATACACCTTGTCCGTCTGTTCCTATCCATACAATATCTTGAAATTTATCTTTCATCAGACAGAAAATACCGGAATGTATTTCTGTTTTCTGTATCTGATATTTCATCTTTTGAGAGGACATATATTTTAGAACAATGAGACCACTATTTTTGAAACCGATGTAGTAATCGTTTTTTTGCTTGATGATGGAAGATACTTCCCCATGCACTTCAATTTGACTTCTTAGATCAGCTATATAGTATGCTTGCCGGTTATTAAAATCATATTCGTAAAGAGCGTAGGTTTCGTCAATAAAGTAAGCCATATCTTTCTCGGCAAAGGCATGGTATAATTTACACGAATGCGTAAAAAGATTCTTACGGGTTAATGTCAGCCCCTGTTTTGTATTCTCAATACGATAACTTTGAGTCTCTTCATTGGAGGTAAATATCCATAAAATATCGTTTGAATCTACAGTCATAGAGAGTACATGGCTAAATTCAAGATTGGGAATTTCCAATCTATTGAAAGATTGTGCTTCTCGCTGATAATAATAAAGATAGCCATCATCTTTCAGAATAAAAAGCATGTCATCCTTATTGTTGGCCATAAAGTATTGCCCTTTGAATTCAGTGAAACTCTGACTGGTCTGTTGCTTGGTATCTAAGCGATTCAATCCATAATTAGTCTGCACCCATAATATATCCTTCTCCGATTCGATGATTTGATTTATCAAGTTTCCGGAAAGTAAGGTTTTGGAAGAGTTTATTGGGGTATACAAATGTATGTCGGTTCCATCAAAGATATTCATGCCATCGCAAGAGCCGATCCAAATGATGCCCCGATCATCCTGATAAAGAGAGAGAATAGCACTATTTGAAAGACCATCTCTATTGGAAAATTGTCTCAAACTGTATGCATGAACCTCCAAAGGCAGGCAAAATAGTAAGCAAAGAAAATACAGTAGTGACAAGTATGTTCGATAAATGTATTTCATGTTAGATATAATGCATTAGTGGGTTCACAAAGATAATACATGCCGGACAAATAATTCTCAAGTGCATGATAAATGTTTTCTCCCGAAGAGATTGCCATTTCTATCAAAATAGTATCCGAATCCGGACTTGCTCCAAAACTTCTCCCTGCAAAGCAATATGAAAGGAGAGAAATGATGCAACCAGTCCGGATTGGATAAAGATCAAGATGGGATTATCACTCAATGACAGAGGCAAATCCTCCGTTACGTGCCAGACGCACTATTATTTTATCTCCTTTTTTAAGAGTATATTCTTTTTTTCTGTAATCCATAGCTTGTCGGTTAGCATTAACCCCATCCTCAAAAGAAGTCATCCGATAAGATTGTCCTTCTTTCAGGAAGTCAAAATCCAATTCAAAGGTTCTCTCTTGCTGTCGGTTGTTAGTCATGCCACCGATATACCACTTATCTCCTTTACGTTTTGCCACAATCACATATTCCCCAGCCTTAGCTTTCAAAGCAATGGTTTCATCCCATGTCTGCGGGACTTGAGTAATATATCGGGTACATTCGTCATTGCGATAGTAAAGTGTAGGATTGTCCGCCATCATCTGCAACCCACTTTCGAAAATAACAAATAAAGCCATTTGGTAAGCTCGTGTACCTATACTGGCTGAATTAGGACGTTCGGAACAATAAATTTCCGGTTGCATACTAAGCATGGCACCCGGCGTATAGTCCATTGCACCAACCGCATTTCTCATAAAAGGCAGATATATGCTGTTGTCCGGTCGACATCCACCCATTTGTTCCATTCCTCTTACGCCCTCATAAGACAATACATTCGGATACTTATATTCCAATCCGGCAGGCTTAAATGCCCCATGAAAATCGACAAACAGATGGTGCTTGGCAGCCTCTCGGGCTACTCTTTCATAATAATTCACCATCCACTGGTCACTTCTGTCCATGAAGTCGATTTTGACTCCCTTCACACCCCATTTCTCGAAAGTCTCAAACAGCCCGAAATTGTTTTCTACAGTGAGCCATGTCAACCAAAGCACAATGCCTACATTTTTTTCTTTGCCATAACGAATGAGTTCATGCACATCTACCGCAGGATTTGGTGTATAGGGATCACGGGTACTCATAGCCCAGCCCTCGTCCATAATAATATATGGTATACCATAATTAGCAGCAAAATCAATAAAATATTTGTAAGTATCGAGATTGCATCCTGCTACAAAATTAACATCCGGTCCGTAGGGAGTAGCACCGTTCCACCATTCCCAGCTTGCCAATCCGGGCTTAATCCAGGAAGTATCTTCCAATATGTTCTTTTCGGCCAATCTATAAGACATCGTATTCTCAATGAGTTGGCTATCTTCTGTACTAATGACAAAATAGCGCCAAGGGAAATTACGCTTTCCACTGGTTTGTGCTATATAGTCGGCTTCTTTCAGTATTTTGACACTCCGATCACCGTCTTCTCCAAATTCAAGAGGTACTCTGGGAAATACAGAAACCATACCATTGCTGCCATTACTTTTCAGAAAAACAGCCGGATAATCGGTTAGTGATGTTTCACTGATTAATATCTTACTTCCTTTTTGAGTATCAATCAGAATTGGCAATAAAGCCATTGAGGCAGATGATTTCCATTCTTTGCTATACAAATGGGTATATTCTTCTTCATAAGCCGTTTTAAAACTTCCGGACTGTTGCATGTGTAGCAAATAATTATCAGGGAAGTTCACTTGGAGGGTCTCATTCTTCACATTGATCATTCCTTTCTTATTGGTTATAAAACGGTAGGCAATTCCGTCATTGAAGGCACGAAACTCTACGGAATAACCTCCTTTGAAGTCTAGAAGAAGTTGGTTGTACCGATTACTTACAGACGAAAATTTCAATGGAATAACAGGCTTTAAAGACTCGTCTATATTCTTATGGCTTACTTTAGTCATTTTAGGATTCGTTCCCAATTCCTGGTCACCGATTTCCATTGCAAGGTGACACTGCTTTAACAATGTCTCATTCCGGCAAATGACATCGTAGTAGATTTTATCTGAGAGATTCACTGAAATCTGAATATTCCCATCCGGCGAAGCCAGCTTGTGTATGTTCTGTCCCTGAATATACAAAGAAATACTAAAAATTAATAGCAGCAGTAATTGTTTTTTCATACTAAATGATGTGTTTTAAAGTTTTATTATTTGCAAAATTAGCACATAAATAGAACATTCTGTTCTGCATTTGTGACATATATGTATCCATTTATGTCATTATGGGTTCTATATACTTTAATGTCATGTATTTGGGTGCGTTTTTAAGTATAGATTTCTATCTTTGTACAAATGAATAAAACTAAAATAATGTGTATATCAAAGTAAAAACTAAAGGGTATGAAAAACAAATGTATGCTAGTTGTAATTTTACTGATCTTGTCAGGTACAGCATTTGCAAAAATTGTGCTGCCACCTATTTTCTCTGATAATATGGTGTTGCAGCAACAAACCAATGCTCCCATTTGGGGTGAAGCGCAGCCTATGAAAACTGTAAAAGTAACCACCTCATGGGATGGGAAGACGTATGCGGTTCAGGCTAATAAAGCAGGAAAATGGAAAGTAACTGTTCACACGCCTGTTGCCGGAGGACCATACGAGATTGCCTTGACAGATGGTAAGAAAGTAAGTTTAAAAAATGTGATGATTGGCGAAGTATGGATATGTTCGGGACAATCGAATATGGAAATGCCATTAGGGGGATGGGGAAAGATTACAAATTACCAGAAAGAAATTGCAGAAGCCGGACACTCTAATATACGACTTCTGCAAATAGAACAAATCAACAGTACCCAACCGGAAACGAATATAAAAGTCCGCAATGACAGTTGGCAGGTTTGTTCACCGATAACCATCCCTGAGTTTTCTGCTACAGCTTATTTCTTTGGCAGAGAAATCTCAGAGAAACAAAATGTTCCGGTTGGCTTGATACATACTTCTTGGGGAGGCACAAACGTTGAATCCTGGATAAGTGGAGAAGTCTTGAAGGAGATGCCGGAATTTGTGAAAACAGTGGAGTCCATTCAGAAGATGCCGGGTGATAAGAAAATACTCAAAGCAGAATATTTAAAGGAGCTCACTGCCTGGAATAACCGTGTGGACGAAGGTTTTGCTGAAGGAAAACCGGTAAGAGCTGCTGCATCATTAGATGACAAAGATTGGGAAAGTATGAATTTCCCGGGTGAAGTGGGTCCACAATTGGCCGGCTTTGATGGAGTTATGTGGGTTAGAAAAGAAATCGAAATTCCCGCTAGTTGGGCAGGTAAAGATGTACAACTATCCCTGGGGGCTATTGATGATAATGATATTACTTATTGGAATGGAATAGAAATAGGCCGTACAGATGGGCCGACTCTTCAACGCAAATACATCATTCCAGAAAAAATGGTAAAGGCTGGAAAAGCAATATTAGCCATTCGAGTCTTGGATACAGGTGGTAACTGTGGCATTTGGGGAGACCTTTATCTTCGCTCTACAAATGATGAACAGATTAGTCTGTCCGGTGATTGGAAATATCAGGTTGCTGCGGATACTCATAAGGTAGGGGCACTTCCGGTAGACAGATCCGTAGATCCCAATTTACCGACTTCCCTTTATAATGCAATGATTCATCCACTGATATCTTATGGTATTCGAGGAGCAATTTGGTATCAGGGTGAGAATAATTCTTCCAGAGCCTATCAGTATCGGGAACTTTTCCCATTGGTAATAGAGAATTGGCGCCGGGATTGGAAACAGGATTTTCCATTCTATTTTGTGCAACTGGCCAATTTTATGCATGAAGTTTCCCAACCGGCAGAATCAGAGTGGGCAGAGCTTCGTGAAGCACAAATGCGTGCATTGGCAGTAGGCAATACCGGTATGGCTGTAATAATAGACAGAGGTGACGCCAACGACATTCACCCTAAAGATAAACAAACCGTAGGACATCGACTGGCTTTGATTGCCCGTGCCAAAACATATGGGGAAAAACTGCCTTATTCCGGCCCGATCTATCGCTCCCATCAGATTGTAGGAAATAAGATAATTCTTTCTTTTGATCATACCGATGGTGGATTGAAAAGTAGCGATGGCAAGGAGTTGAAAGGCTTTGCTATAGCCGGGCGCAATCATGAATTCCATTGGGCCAAAGCTGAGATAGACGGAGACAAAATTATAGTCAGTGCACCTGAAGCGGTACCTTATCCGGTTGCTGTGCGATATGCTTGGGCCAATAATCCGGTCTGCAATTTGTATAATGGAGCAGGACTTCCAGCTTCACCTTTCCGAACAGATGACTGGAGAGGAATTACGCAAAAGGATTAATTGTTCTCATAAAATACCCTCATCCTTTGTCACTGTTAAACGAAAGGTATGAGGGTATTTTGTAAATGCTGATATATGGCCTCCAAGGGTATCCTGAATGTTACATAAATAAATTACCGGATTACTACTTTCTGCACCCTTGTCGTATGAGATAAACATTTATCGTCCACGTAAACTATAAAACCTTTTCCCCTACCATATTTTTTCCCTTTCTTATCAAAAATAATGGTAATGGTTTTGCCTTGGCAATATACATTATCCAAACAAAAATAGTCCCAACATCCATCAGGAACAAGAGGGTTTATGATAATACTTCCATCTTCCTGCGGACGAACTCCCATTAATCCTGAAATAATCAAATTACAAAAAGAAGAGTGGTTATAATCTTTCCCTCTTTCTACACCACCTTTAGAATCATCCCAAGTTCCGTTTTTCCATGATTTCAGGCGAGTCCTCGATATCCAGTCTCCCGTATAGGGATTGATATTTTCATCAATCCAACAAATCGTATCGTTATTGACTGATAAAATACGATGACTATTACTGTATATGTTCAAAAGATTTAAATAATCTTTTTTAGTGATGATGGGAGAATCATAACTATTGAAATAGTTAGCCATTGCTGCCAGTGTCATGGAAGTCAAATAGGGCCAGCTGGGACCATTCCATTGACATTCGTGTCCTTCGTATGAAATCTTGAAATCAGGGCAACGCTGTTCTACAGTAGTTGGGCCATAGGCTGCTTCAAATCCCTTGGAATCAAATAGTTGTTTCCATGCTATGGAATAGTTATCCGGCGGTATATTATAGAACCAGGGAATGTATCCAAGAAGTTCACGTGCATAAGAGAATTCCATCTTGCCATTTAGAGGTATAACCTTATAGAAATCAGCCTGTTTATCCCATAGCCTCCGGTTTATTATTCCTTTTAACTTATCAGCCTTCTTCTGATAGGTCCGGGCTTCCATGTCACGATCTACTATTGAAGCTATTTTTGCCAACGCAACAGCCTCACCGTACATATAGCTGTTAATGGTAGGGCGATAACCACGTCCACCTTCTGACAAATGTCCGGAAACAGACATCTCCATTCCATCCCTGTCGTCAACCTGCCAGAACATTCCAGTCGAATCCTGCTTTTCTTCTTCCCACTTTGCAAAGTTATCTTTTAGCTTGGGATACAAATCGGCCAGTAGCATTTTATCATTGTGAATTAAATAGTAATTGTAGATAGCGTCTGCAGCCCCAAAGCTGTATAGCCTCGGATTCCCGCTACCAGAAAACCAGAAAGAAGCATAATCAGATAAAATTTCAGCGTTTCTCAGCCACCGGCCCTCGTAGAAATGATGGTTAGCCGCACAACTGATGGTATTATACTTTCCGGCCCAAGGAACATCCGGCAAGAATTCAGTAATAACGAACCCGTCAGGAGTCTTCTTTATATGCTTTCTATAGGTCCACCATCGAAAATAATATGTTTTCTCCAACTCCTTATCCGGACACTCAAAAAATGGAATATTCTTTCTTAAAAAATCAGATGCACCACAGTTAGGGATATCTTGTTTATACAATTCATTATCTTCACGATTGAATTGATTGACGTAAGACTCGATTACTTCCGGAGCATCTTTAATGAGGAAGTTTTGCCCCTGCATGTGCAGGGGCAAAACTATACCTAAAGCTATAAATAACTTCTTTATTTGCATATAGCTTAGAAATTTAAGTCATGATTGTCATAAATAGCCAAACCAATCTGTTCCAAATGTTCATTCCGCCCATTGTACCAAAGCATCCAGCAGTCTTTCTCTTGAATGGCAAATGGCTTGTAAGTGGCACTGGCATCCCACCCACCTTCCGTAGGAGAAATGATCGGGTTTTCGGAGTATCTTTCCCAATCATTGATTCCGTCTTTGGAACGTGCCATTCCTATCTGCGCAAAATTAATGTCATAGAAACCGATATAAAACATTAAATAATCATTTTCGCGTTCTATCACCTGACATGCGGTAACCTTATGCTGTTCCCAACTTTGTGCAGGATCGGCTTTAAATATCGGATTTTTGTCCCATTTAGTCCAATGTAACCCGTCTTTACTCGTTGCATAACCGATAGCATCGGGTTCATATTGTTCTCCTCCGGAATACCACATTTTAAAAATATTCTCGTGTTTATCCCAAATTACATGAGGACACATGACCGCAACTTTCTCCCAAGGCTGTTCCGCTGACAAGACCGGTTCTTTGCTTTGCCGTTCAAAGTTATAGCCGTCTTTACTTATAGCATATCCAATCCATGACTTACCGTCATTTTGTCCCGTATACCACATGTGATACAGTCCGTCTTTGTAAACAACAACCGGACGATTCATGTCAGCCTCCCAACTACTGCCTTCAACAGGTGGCAAAACTATTTGCGGCGCACTCCAATTTTTTCCATCTTTACTTGTGGACAATGCAATACTTTTTTGGGGGCGCCAAGAACTGTACATTTTATAAGAGTCACTATCTTTCAGTACACAAATATCGAATACCGTACCTAAATCGCCACCACCCAAGACAGGATTATTTTCATATTTTACCCATTTTCCTGTGGCCTCCTCTTTTTGTATTGTTTTCTTTGGGGAGGTAGTGCAACTACAAATTCCGATGATGACGGTAAGGCTAATCAATGTCTGAATTACATTTTTCTTCATATTCATTTTCTGTTTTTTACCTTTGCTTTTCCCCCTCCCTACAGACAGGGAAAAACAAAGGTATGGATATTACATTAAATTTTTAACTTTAACTATTACTATTTTTCCCAGCCGGGATTTTGTTTCAAGTCAGGATTCAACACCAATTGTTCAGTAGGAATCGGCTGAAGATACGCTTTTGTTGGGTCGAAATGAAAATGTCCGTCCGGAATGTGGCGTTGATAAGGTTCAAAATAACCTTCACTGTCCACCCAGTAGTTGTCCTGATTACGTTCGGGACTCCAATGCCCCACCTTTTCCATGAAATCTGCCTTATTGATTGCGGCGGGAATGTGGAAGTCGTTTTGGAAATACTTCACTAACCAATCCAGGTTTTCAAACTGAGCAGCGTTTGCCCCCTGTATTCTATCGTGATTCCATAAGTGGTGGGCACGCCAACGCTTTAAGTCATCGTGGCGGTAACCTTCACATGCTAATTCTATACGGCGTTCACGTCGAATCTCCTGTAGCAGATTGGAAACCGGTACCCCCTCATAACCTCTTGCTGCCGTAAAGTCTCCCTTCGGATCGGTATAACCTACGGAAAGTGTGAGATGTGGCATACCTACCCTATCACGCAGTTTATTAATGGTAATGTCTAAATCATTCTGTGTGATGTTACCCAGTTCAGCTCTTGCCTCTGCATAAATCAGCAGTGCTTCAGCATAGCGAAAAATGATACTTCCTTTGATACTTCCCGAAATGGTCTCCTGTTCGTTGGCATCGGGATCAGCACCTTTGGCCAGTTCATATCCTGTGGAACACTTCTCTACACCGGAAAGGGTAATATTCGGCTTTATGAACACAACCGTTGTATCCTTCCCGTTGATAGTTCTCGGACGTCCGGGAGTAAACATTGTTTGTGCCAAGCGTGGGTCACGGTTGGCAACCACATTCAATAAATTAGTATCCCCTGCATAATTTTCGGCCAGGCTTATCGGCAATGCCTGTGTACCGTCTTCACTGATGCAGAGATAGGAATCAACCAATGCCCTGGTCAATCCTACACCGGCACCATTACGTCCGGGATTACGGTTATCATTGTGCCAAAATCCCAGTGAGCGATCAAATTTCTTCCATAGCATAATCTCCTTGCTGCTTGAATAGTCCCAACGGTTGAACAGTGTGTGATAGCCGTCTTCCACGCCCATGTTGTCCAAGTCAAACAACTGGCTGTCAATGACCAACTTCGCCATTCTGGCCGCTTCTTCCATATAAGCCTGTACATTTCCCTCTCCGGCGAAAGGCGTACCGGCATGATACTTCTCCCAAGTGGCTTCGAACAGGGCAATTCGTGCTTTGTATAGCATAGCTGCCTCTTTTGAGACACGTCCGGTCTCCTGCTGACTATATGTCGGTAATCTGTCTATGGCATCATCCATGTCATTCAGAATCTTATCAGCTAACTCGTGCCGCTTCAGGCGAGGGCCGTACAATTCTCCTGATTCAAGATCCAGTGTTTTATCAATCCAGGGAGCACCGCCAAACTTCCGCAGAAACTGTTCATAGTAGAGCATAGCTCTGAAGAAGTAAGCTTCACCAATGTATTTGCGGGCTTTTTCCGGTTCGGGAGACTTGTCACAGTTATCCAACAAAAAGTTGACACTGCGTATTTTTCCCCATTCAGTAGTTCCCCAGCCTTCGCCACTGGAAGGAACCTGGTGCAAACCTTCAATCAAGTCTTTGTTATCTTGATAATTGTCACTAAGCAGGTTATCCGAACCTCGGTCAATATGATAAATATAGTTGTTAGGCGAGCCCCAAAATGAGGTATAAAACTGATTTACGTACAGTTTGCATTCATCTGCCGTATAGGTCAGATTCACATCCGCAATCTGATCCAGTGGGTCTCTTGCCAACCAGTCTTCACAAGAAGAGATTGCCATGCCGGTAAATAGGCAAAGTGTATAGATTAACTTTTTCATCTTTTTGTATTTTTAGAGTTTTAGAATGTAACGTTAACACCAAAGGAAATTGACTTGGAGATGGGATATGCACCGCCCCACGGAGCTTCGGGATCAAAGTTCTCGTTAATACCGGAGAAAGTCAGCAGGTTATCTCCACTGAAGTAAATGCGTACTTTTTCCAGCCCTACCTTATTAATAATAGCTCCCGGTAACGAATATCCCAACTGAATGTTCTTCAGGCGGCAATAAGCACCAGTATCCATGTAACGGGTCTGTTTCTGCAAATTCTTACTGGTGCTCCACAAATAGAGTCTTGGTAACCATGGATCCGGATTACTTCCATCCTCACGCCAGCAGTCCAGTGTGTTTTTCCATACATTGGAACCCCATTGTCCACCTCCGAGTCCAAAGGCAACAGGACCTTCCAGCCATAAGTCACGTTTCATGGTTCCTTGTAAGAACATCGAAAAGTCGATACCGTTCCAGTCTGCATTGAAGCCAAAACCAAAATTATAGCGGGGAGTATCATTACCAATGATAGAGAGGTCTCCATGGTCTTCCAGCGTCTGATTTCCATCGTTAATGTTAGGATCATCATCCAGATTCACATACTTGATGTCACCTACAACCCAGTCACCACCAAACTTGTTCTGTACGCCAGAATCGTTAATGGCTTTCGCTTCAGCAGGATCGGTCATTATATGATCGGTGGTATATCCCCATATGGTCCCCATCTTCTTACCTACGTAGTAGTCATATATCAGCCCCTTGGGATTTGAATATTTCAAAACAGTTCCTTGGTAATCTGAAAGATTGAACGATACACTGTAGTTGAATGATTTGGATGCCAGCGAGAACTGGTCTCTCCATCCGAGTGTCAGTTCCCAACCCTCATTACGTATATCGGCATTGTTCGTATCAGGAGAGTTTACACCCAGCACGGCAGGCAAAGTGACACCCTTTGTAATAAGTCCGATAATATCTCTTCTGTACCAGTCGAACGACATAGTAAGCCGATTGTTCAGTGCGGCGATGTCAACGCCAAAGTCCAAAGTACGATTCTTCTCCCATGTATTATAGGCAATCATATTAGGAGCACCAAAGGCACTGATTCGTTTGTCACCCATAATATAATCGGTCGTAGCGTTATAAGGTACGGTAGAGATATATTGGTAATTTTTTCCCCGCATATTGCCCAATTCTCCCCAAGATCCTCTTAAACGTAATTCGGAAAGTATCGAAGTATAAGGTTCGAAGAAAGCTTCCTTAGCCACATTCCAACCGGCGGAAAAAGCTGGGAAAGTTCCCCACTGGTGTCCTTTGGCATAACGGGAAGAACCGTCTCTGCGCAGGTCGAACTCAAAGAGATAGCGGCTCTTGTAGTCATAGTTGAAACGACCGAAGAAACCGAGAGTAGCATAATGATCCAGAGAATCCCAGGCCTCTATCTTTCCTGTACTGGTAGAAATGGACGGTTGGCCCGGTAATACCATCCCCATTTTATTGGCATAAAGACCGAAGTTCTTCTTATATTCCGACTGCATACCGGCCATTATCTTGAAATTGTGTCCCTTGAACTCTTTTTCATACGTAGTATATGCATTCATTGATGTGAAGTCATCATTGTTAGATTCCTGCCATACACGCGTATCTTCAGTTCCAAATCCACCTTCAAGGTAAGGCTCGTTGCTCACCGAGTAGGAATAAATGAGACCTTTGGAGTAACTACGTTTGTTCATCCATTTGTTGTAGGTAAAGTCGGCATTGATAGTCCAACCTTTCAGTGGCTTGATGACTACGTTAGCAGTGCCCCAGAAGTTATCGGTGTATGAGGTCTGAGGATTGGCATCGGCAATGAATACCATACGTCCGGCCGGAGAGAAATGTCCATTGGGATCACGCACAGGAATAGTAGGCCACACTACTTGTGTCCAACCAATCATATCGTTGACACTGCCACCCGGATTCATGCCGTAAGCGGGAGATACACTCTTTTCGTGTGAATAACGTACATTCAAGCCCACGGTCAGCCACTTCGTCACGTCAGTCGTAATTTTGGCCAACGCATTGTAACGTTGATAATGATCATCGTAATATCTCAGTTTGCCTTCGTCTTTCAAATATCCCAGAGACATGACGTATGTAGTCTTGTCGCTACCACCCCGAATTGAAATGTTGTGTTGTTGGTTGAGCTGGTTATTCTTGAACATAGCTTTTTGCCAGTCTTCGTTGGCATTTGAACGTCCGTCTCCCCAATCAGCCCAACGGTCCGGATTATCTCGTTGCGGCACGTTGTTGGGAATACTGGTCGGATCATAGTAATATTTTTCAATACGCTCCATCGTCTCCAGGTCAATAATACCACTACCGCCTCCATTGATGTCAGCTTCTCTAAAAAGTCTGGAAAACTCCAATGAACCGGCAGTTTTGGGTAGTACGGTCGGACTGTTGAACGAAAAATTATTGTTATAATTGATGACAGTCTTTTCATTCTTCTTACCTGACTTAGTGGTAACCAATATCACACCGTAGGCAGCTTGTGCTCCATAGATAGCACTTGCAGCAGCATCTTTCAATACAGTCAACGTCTCAATGTCATTGGGATTCAAATCATCGAAATAACCGGTTACACCGTCTATGATAACCAATGGACTGTAGGTTGCGTCCAGTCCGGCATAACCTCGGATATTGAACGATGCCTTCTTACCCGGACCACCGTCTCCATTGGAGATATTCAAGTTGGCTACCTTACCCTGAAGTGCTGCGGCAGCATTAGTTACAGGACGGTCCTCAAGTTCCTTCGCCCCCACTGTGGCAATAGCACCCGTAAGGTTGGCTTTCTTTTGTACACCGTAGCCCACTACCACTACTTCGTCTAACAATTCCGTATTGTTCTCTAATGTAATATTTAGAAAATTACCAGTTACTTTTACTTCCTGAGATAAATAACCGATAAAAGATACCACAATAGTAGAACCTTTTACAGCGTCGATGGCAAAACTACCGTCTATGCTAGTAATCACTCCGGTCGTGGTCCCTTTTACAACTACATTAGCACCAATTACAGGTTCGCCAATATTGTCTACAACCTTACCTTTTACTTGTATAGCCTGCTCTATGGCGGCCATCGCGTCCATACTTCCAAAAAGTAGCAATACCATTAGAGGTATTAGAATGTGTTTTTTTATTTTCATAATACTAACTTTGATTAAAAAGACATTTATTTTTCAACATCTGATAGTTCCTTGTTTATGTAAACAGGAAGAATGAGCTAGGAAGAGTTTTCTTTTGTCATACCAATTCTTTTTTAATAAGTGTTTATATTTATTTAGTTACTGCTAACCGAGCATACATCTCTACCATAGCAGCTTGCGTTAACAGCCACTTGCGGTCATCATGGGTTCTTCCACTGAAATCGATATCAAAAAGCCCCTTCTCATCACGCACATGTTCCCATGCATAATCCATGTTTTGATTGAAAGAGTTGATATATGTTTTATTATGGTCAGTTTGGTAGAGTTCAATGAACCCTCTCAGCATAACGGCAGTAAACCATACATCCCCCTTTTTAAGGAGTTTGAAAGGTTCCCCTTCTTCAGGTATAAAATTTATAAAAAAATAGTTATAACACGCTTTTGCTATATTTTGAGCATCCTTCAAAAAATGGCTACGACCGGTAAGTTGATATAATAAAGTGGCAGCCTGCATCATTTGCCCACTATTGTAGGCATATTTAGACTTATCAATTTTCCCATCCAAAGAGATATTGTCAAAGTATAAATAATCGGTCGAATCTTGCAGTCTTTTTTTAGTCCACTCATATAGTTCCTGCCCTTTTATCAGGTAAGAACTATCTCGGATAGCTTTGAACATTTTTAATGCGAACACTGATGCCGGTGCGTTAGAACATGTATTTTTAGATACTTTCTTTTGCTCACACCAATAGATACCTCCACCTAATTTGTCATCTGCTCCACTCTCTATAAATTTCCAGATAAGCTGGGCTTTCTTCAGGTATTTTTCTTCTTTTGTATTTAGATAAGCATCTGTGAAGTCAATACCCAACCAGATATTATCATCGTAGAAGCGGTCGGATTGGGAAGCCGTGTTTATGTACGAGGCATAACCGACAGGGCTTCTGCTGATATCTAAATATTTTTCAAGTCCCCGCAATACCTTGTTATCGAGTAATGTCTTATAGCTCTCATCCCCGGTTGCTGCACATAGTGCATTTACAGCAGAAAATGTCCCGGAATAAGGCCATAAGTAAGAATATTGATTGGGGATTGCTTTTTGTTCTTCAGAAGCCAGATACGTGGCTGTGTAATTTCCTACATTAGAAGGATAATTCTCTCTTAACAAACAGGTTCCTGATACAGAATAATTTGCATATAAAGAATCAAGTGTTTGTGTAGCCCGTATCAGAGTTAAGCCACTATCTATAGTAGTTTGTTCTTGTGTATCGCATCCGGTCACAGTCAATGCACAAATGAAGATGATGAAAAGTACTTTTTTTGAGTTCATTGTCGCTCTGTTAGATTATTATTGTGTATCATTACTTTCTTTTAAAGAGGATATTTTTAAGATATCCTCTTTTCCTTTGTTTATAAAACCTCTTTCACCTAATCAATTTCTCTAATAACTACTGAAATCTGCCTGCAAAAGTATAAGATACACTGAAAGGTGCTTTATAAATCCATGACATAAAAGTATAGCTGTATCTTATGACATAAATTTGGATAATTATGTCCCGAAATCGTATAAGAAAAAGTGAGAAAAGAGAAAAAAAGATGATTTATGAAGAAGGAAAGAGAAAATTATATATTATCCATCAACAACCAAAGTACAATTCCGGTCAAACTTTGACGATTGGTAGAGCATCACTTTATCTCTTCCCCCGGTAGTATAATTAAGATCCGAAAGCAATTCATGTTATTTTGATCGCATTTCTTCTTTGGTAACGGGGATTTATTACATCGATTCCTGTTTTTTGCCTCAAATATGATTAAGCAGATAATAAAAAATGAATAAATATCACCCATTGGAAATAAAATGCCATATTTGCACAATATTATATTCATTTTACCTAAAACAAATTATCAAATCCCATGCATACCACCATTTTAGAAACCGAACGTCTCCTTCTTCGTCCTTTCCGGGAAACGGATCTGCAAGAGCTCTTTGAATGTTGCCAAAACCCAAACTTAGGAAATAACGCCGGCTGGGAACCACATAAAAGTATCGAAGATTCCAAAGAGGTCTTACATACTGTATTTATGGGAAATGAAGGAGTTTTTGCCATAATTCTCAAAGAAGATAATTCACTGGTGGGTTCTATCGGTATTATTACTGACCCCAAACGGGAAAATACCCGGACACGTATGCTGGGATACTGGCTGAAAGAGTGCCATTGGGGAAAAGGTATGGCCTCGGAAGCGACACGAACCATATTGGATTATGGATTTAACGTACTGGGATTGCATTTGATTTCAGCGAACTGTTATCCGCATAACACCCGTTCCCGACTTTTATTGGAACGGAACGGATTTGTATACGAAGGTATACTCCATGAAGCAGAAATGACTTATGACGGACATGTATACGACCATTTATGCTTTTATCAGAAAAAAGGAAGAGTGCCCATGGACTAAAAAGATCTTACGATGATATCCGCAAATAGAGTACGGACTGAACAGCCAACAAAATCACAAAAAGATATTCCGCTGTCAGATATACTGCCAGAGAGGCGGTATAATGACTTAGCAGATACAAATAGAACAAATAAATAACAATCGTTATCAACTGGAACCAAAAGGCAATACGGGTTTTACCCGTACCCGTCACCGCATTAATATACACATATCCAGGCAAAGCAAACACATAATTCAGCAACATCACTGCAAAAGGGATACTTGAAATATTAATAAGTTGAGAACTGTCCGTATAGAATCCAGTAATCTGCCGACGAAAGACCATAGCTAATACTACCAGGGGAAGCCCAATTGCATAGCCCAACTTTAAAATTTTCCTACAAAGCGGAAACAGGTATTGCCTCTCTCCTGCTCCGATCAAATTACTGACTAATGCTCCCGTAGTGGCAGCAAACGAATTGACAATCACAAAGAAGATTGTAGAGACACTTCGAATAATATTAGAAACAGCAAGCTGAGCTTCTCCCAGTCGTTCAATAACCACGAAAAAAAGAAACCACGGAGCAACACTGATAAAGGCATGGAGTATACTCCATACGGAGAGGTGCCATAGCTCCACTAACAAACATTTGTCAAATATAAATTTTAGTCCAAAGTCTGTTCTATCGATTTTCAGCCAAGTATAAACCACAATAATCAGAAGAGAAGCAGCTTCGGACAAAGAAGAAGCTATCGCCGCACCCGCTATTCCTCTATCAAGAACAAAAACAAACCAATAATTACAGGGAATATTTATTAGAACGGCTGCCAGTGCCGCCCATGACAAAGCATTGGTTCGGACAATACCAATATAAAAAGAACGAAATGCCAGAAAGGGAAAAGAAAAAAGCAAACCGAAACATCTCCAATCCAGATAATCAATCACGGCACAATATATCTCAGAAGAGTGCACAAAATATCTCAAAAGAAACGGAGAAAAAAAATAAGAAGAGAGGCTAAGCAAGATAGCAAGTACACATAGAAAGACTAACCCCTGAAAGAAAGTTCCGCCTGTTCCGGTATAATGTCCTTTTCCATTGTACTGTCCAACCATCACTTGTACTCCCAAGCTAAAACCAAATCCTAACATATAAATAGCAAGATAATAAATACTGCCAAGAGCGGAAGCACCAAGTTCCACCTCACCAACATGCCCTAGAAAAACAGCATCGGTTATATTGATTAATTGTTCCATCAGAATGCTCAACATCACAGGATAGTTGATAAGCCAAATTTGTCGATAAGTATAATTCATTGCTCAACTTTATGAATACTGCACATTTATGACACAAGGAAGATATCCTACCCAACAGTATCAACATGTACATAACTGATAAATAAATAAATAGATATGAAACTCAGGGAGAGAAGCCGAGGCATCTATCCTATAGCTGAATAATTTTATTTAGAAAAAATTATTCGTCGAGCTTAGCTATATACAAAGTTTCATGTAGGAGATTAATGACTTAATGATGAATACGGAACAAAAGTATAAAAAAGAAGCGGATAAACAATTTTCTCCCTCAAACGTTTTATTTTCACATAGAATGAAAAAACAAATAAGAATATGGAACAGTCATTCAAAAAGGGAATTGTACTCCATCTAGCCTCATTAGTAGAATATTCTGAAGGTGGAATTATCAGTAAGCAGTTAATCAAAAGCCCTGCCGGAAACATTACTTTATTCTCATTCGACAAAGGCGAAGGACTTAGCGAACACAGTGCTCCATTCGATGCTTTAGTACAGGTATTGGAAGGATCTGCGAATATTGTTGTAAATGGACAAGTTTTTACGGTAAATGCAGGAGAAAGTATTGTATTTCCGGCTAATGCGCCGCATGCATTGACAGCTATTGAAAGATTTAAAATGTTACTGACAATGATTAAAGAGTAGAATCCTCTGATACAACATTCTGGATTGAGATAGAAGAATAATGTATTAGGTAAGTTTATTCTTGATTTTTTTAATATCTTTGTTGAAATCAAATCTTACCTCAATACGATGAATGTCAAAATAGAAAGTAGCTGGCAACAGCGCCTGCAAGAAGAGTTCGATAAACCCTATTTCGAAAAATTAGTGAACTTTGTCAAGAATGAATACGGGAAGGCACATATACTTCCACCCGGACATCAAATTTTTCATGTATTCAATTCATGTCCTTTTCAGAATGTAAAGGTAGTCATTTTAGGTCAAGATCCATATCCTAATCCGGGACAATATTATGGTATATGTTTTTCCGTACCGGACGGTGTCGCTATTCCCGGTTCACTTTCCAACATTTTTAAAGAGATACATCAGGATCTAGGCAAGCCGCTTCCCAATTCGGGTAATCTGGATAGGTGGGTCAAACAAGGAGTATTCCCCATGAATTCCGTACTTACCGTACGAGCTCACGAAACAGGTTCACACCGTAATATAGGATGGGAAACTTTCACCGACGCAGTCATCAAAAAATTAAGTGAAGAACGTGAAAACCTGGTATTCATGTTATGGGGATCATATGCCAAAGAAAAAGCATCACTAATCGATACCGATAAACATTTAATATTAACCGCCGTACACCCTTCTCCCCGATCCGCCGATTATGGATTTTTCGGTTGCAAACATTTCAGTAAAGCCAATACCTTTTTACGAAGCAGAGGCATAGAAGAAATTGACTGGTAGCATTTTTATTTGCATTCAGCAACATCGGACAAGTGCCCTCTTTCTTTTCACCCTATCTTTGCAACATTGAAATACCAATTGAATCATGGAAGGAAAAAAGACAACGCAAGAAGAATATCAGAAGTGTGTAAATGCAGTAGTAGATTATATTAATCTCCACTTGGGTGAAGAAATTGACCTGAAATCATTGGCCAGAATTTCCCATTTCTCCCCCTTCTACTTTCACCGCATTATGAAAGCGTTTTTGGGTGAACCCATCGGTACCTTTATTGTCCGGACACGAACTGAAGCAGCGGCACGCCTATTACGTTATTCATCAACTTCCATATCCGATATTGCCTATCGGATCGGATATGCTTCTCCATCGTCTTTTTCCAAAATATTCAAACAAATGTATGGCATCTCTCCAACAGAATATCGTAATAATAAAAACTATGTAATTATGAAACCAGCAATTATTAAACCGGATCTGGAATTGAAAAAGGAAATCAGAGAACTCCCCCAACGAAATGTAATTTATATCCGCCTCTTTGGTGATTATAAACTAAATGACTATGCAGGCACATGGATGCACCTAATTCAGTTTGTGAAAGAACAAAATCTTCCGATGGGAGACCCTTCTCCACTCTGTATCTACCATGATGACCCCAAAGTAACCCCAACCGATAAACTTCGTACTGACGTATGTATGTTGTTACCATCAAATGCAAGGCCGAAAGGAAATGTAGGATTCAAGCAATTGCCTGCCGGACGTTATGCAACCTTCCTATACAAGGGTTCATACGATCAGTTGCAAGCCGTGTATGACACAATTTACGGCAAATATCTACCTGAAATGGAGTGTACACTAAGCGATGAACCAAGTGCTGAAAGGTATCTTAATGATCCATCATGTACTCCTCCCGAAGAGTTATTAACCGAAATCTACATCCCAATCCGGTAAATCTTCAAAAGAATATAGGCAGGCAAGGCATTTTCTTCTCTTGCCGGCCTATTGGTACTACTGCAATAAATATATTCAATACAAATAATACATACTAATCTCTCCCCCAACTACCCTTTCTCTTATATAATAATGTAAGCATCGTATCCAATTAAACAATTATTATATAAATTCAAAATATTATCGTAATTCATAGTAATAATTATATTAATAACACTAGTTTTGTTATCACATAAACCAAACGACTAAAAAGACAAATAAATAACCCCAAAACTAAATCATGAAAAACAAGTCAATTGCATCTTTTATGATAAAAATCGTAATGATGCCTCTACTCTTTACAATCTCATGTGTAAATGAAATTTCAGAAGATCCTGTAGATATTCCCGGAGAGATACCCATCCGTCTTTCTACACAAATTTTATGTAACCACACACGTGCTATCAATAACGAATTTCAGGAAAAAGATGCCATCGGTCTGTATGTATTGACACAATTATCAACCATCAACCAGAAACGATACATTGACAATATGCGTTTCACATGTTCCCAAGCAACCGGTTTCGAACCAGAAGAAACAATCTATTATCCCAAGGGAGACGGTAAATGTGATTTTATAAGTTATTACCCTTTTTCAAGAAACAGGTATTAACCAAGACCAAAGTATAATGCAAGTCCAAATACATACCGACCAAAGTTCTGTAAGCAAACACTCGCTCTCCGACTTTATGATCGCTACAAACAGTGATATTACCCCCAGTCAAAATATGGTATCTATGGAATATAAACATAAACTCTGCAAACTGAAAATCACTATAAAACCAGCTCCGGGAGAAGATATAGATGAACTTTTAAATGACAATCCATCTCTATCATTAAATGGATTCCATTCGGACGCATCATATGATTTTCTCACAGATCGATTCGAGCCATCGGGACAAACAATTAGTGTCACACCTCATGGAGAATGGAAAATAGAGAATAACGCTCTGACAGGCAAAGAAGTCATATTAATACCCGAAAAAATAGAATCTGACAATCACTATATAAATATAGATATAAACGGTAAAAGCTATAGTTGTCCATTTCCTGATAATTTTCAATTAGCCAGTGAAAAAAATTGTTCTATAGCCATTATCTATAAATCATCCGAAGGTATCCAAATCAACAATTTCGATCATAGCATTACAGACTGGACAGAAGGGGATTCCGGTGAAACGACAGCCCAGGAAACATCAGGCGTAATTCATCTCTCAGCTCTAAAATTCAGTAAAAGTAACGTTTATAAGGCAATTAATGAAGGAACTCAGGTAGCTGAAATATGTAAAGAGTATCTTTTAGCTGATAACATCGACGCACAAGCCATTGTCGTCTATCCCGTTCTAAACGGAGCAACAGATCTGAATAACGGAACAGTAATTTGTTTACTTGACGAACCAGCATCCATTCATGGAGGTAAAGTCTCTTGGAACAAAGTTAATAATGCATTAGACTACACGCCAGGCAATCAAAGCATCATCAGCGACTTCTATATAACCCAAGACAACTCAATATCAATTTCTAAGCCGGAAAACCCTCTACCGGTGCGATTACAAGAAGAGGTCTTGACAGATATACGAAATACGGAAACCCAAACTTACCCTATAGTCAAAATAGGAATCCAATATTGGATGGGACGTAGTCTAGAAGCGACACACTATACTGACGGTAAAGCAATTACTTTAAAAAAAGATTTTACAACAACAGCAGGCTATTACACCGGCAAATTTAAAGATGCACCTCAAGACTTTTACTTTTACAATTCAGAAGCTGTTATTTCAGGCAAGCTATCACCTCAAGGATGGAGTATTCCTACCGAAACCGAGTGGGAACTATTAAAGCAATATATAAACAACGATGCTTCTAAACTGAAATTCGGACCATGGTCGAGCGATGAAAATGGTGACAAGCTTCCCATACTAAACATTACGGGATTCAATGGAGTACCAGAAGGATATATTCTAAAAAGTAAGAACGGATATACCAACGGCTTATATACGGTGGTATACTGGTCTACCAATTCATCTGGAAATCAAACAAACAGAGCAATCTATTTGCTGCATACCACAAATGAAATAAAAGATGGTAATATAACAGACAGAGCTCTTTCTGTCAGATGTATCCGTAAATAACAAGCATTTTGCATAGCATACAGAATCTAAAGTTTAGGTCAGTAACGGTGATAGCGATCTACCTAAACTTTAGATTTTATATTTTATCGTAAAATTATTCTTATCATCCGAATAGGGAATCTTCTTATTTTTTCTGTCTTTATAATCAAGAAATCAATTATAAAACCAAAAACAGAAAACATATGCAGAAAGTACTCTTTATCACCACAATCCTACTTACATTATTCGCTCTTTCTATCCGTGCCGAACACAATCCTCGAAAAAGACCCGATGTATCTGCCCAATTCCAAACCGTCTCCGGTCACAGCATCAGTTTAAATGGCATCGGACTAGCCTATAGTTATGAATATGCTTTTGCCCCCAAAGGTACTATTATTTTTAGCGCAGGATCTTCTTATGCTTTTGGAAGAATACTACAGCTCAAAATGGAATCACTCCGCGAATTTCATATCGACACCAAAGACTATCATTTAGTAACCGGAGATTTAGCCATAGAACCACGCTTTTATTATAACCTGAAGAAAAGACATCGCAATGGCAAACGTACTTGGGGCAATTCCGGCGGGTATTTATCTGTTAATTTCGGATATTCTTTTCCAATAACCATTACCAGTGGAGTGAAAGCAGCCCACATATATGTTATCACCCCCTATTGGGGATTCCGTCGCGTATGGAAGCATTTTCTATTCGATCTATCGGGTGGAGTCGGCTATATCGGATCCTCAAATGGAACTTCTGCCGTTTATCCGGGTTTAAGAATAGGTTTAGGATACAGATTCTGATCCTCCTATTTTAATTGTAGAATAAGCAACCAAAGTGTCTTATACAAAAAATGGCTACTCATCCCGAGCAACCAATCTTTTGTTAACCTTAAATCTAATACTTATGAAAAAAACACAATACAAATATACCGAATTTCAATCAATTAGCAAATATCAGATCAAAAATATTCCGTATTATAACACCGTTTAATATTCACGCCTATTTTGTTAATACTTCGCATTAAAAACGTTAACAATTAACACATTCGTTCACAATTCTCTTGTAACTCTATAGCCTTTGGGAAAACAATATTGTTCTCCAAATGAATATGATGGTGCAAATTATCTTCAAACGTCCTCAACATCTCAAGTAGCAACCTATAACTACTACAAGCATCACCAGGTACCAGATATCCATGAGTTAACCCGGAAATCCTGCGAAAACGTTCTCCTTCGGCATCATGTTCGCTCATCATTACCGAAATAGGGCTACTCACACTTCCACAATGGAAAGCCGGAATAGGACGATGTTGAGCCACCGCATCAAATAAATCATATATATAAGGAAACAAAACCATCTCCTCCTTAGTAAGATGATTGTTCAAATCTATCCAGGATTCCTGAAACAGTTCACGCACTTCATAAAGCTCCGGGTGCTTTCCGGCATGTGCTTCACAAACCCTATCAAGCAACTGGAGAATTTGCGGTCCCTGATAACGGATATTACGATGATGGAACTTCAAAATGTAATCTACTAATAAATCTATAGGCCAACTTTTAAAGTCAAGAGTTAAGGACTGTTCCGATTTTATTTGCTTCAATTCTTCAAGCAAACAATCTGCGTCTATCCCCATTTTCCCGCAAGCATCAGCCAAGGAAACATCTCCATTACAGCAAAAATCAATACCATACTTATTGAAGACCTTTGCATAATCAAAACAATCGGCTACAATTTGTCCAACCGCCATTAGTTTATAATCTTTCATAACTTTCATCTTTTATTATTCAGTGGGCAAAGGTCGGAAATGAGATACAAATAATTTGTAACCAATGTTACAGGATGGATTTTCTTTCGTTTTTTAAATAAATAGAGCGAGTACACCAAATGAGGATGTGTCAAAACCCGGATACACCACAGATCAGCATCGTTAGTTATCAATAGATTAAGTTCACTTTGTGGAACCCTGTGTTACTCTGTAGTGAGTTATGACACACCTTCAGTACTACTCTCAATTAAAATAATACAAGAAGATAGCGATACCTTCAAGGGCTTTCTTTGGCTGATCTTTAATCTCAATCGCAAATTTAATCTCGGCTTTAGCCACACCACGCAGATTAGTCAAAGAATGGAGACTTGCTTTCAAACGTACACTTTGGCCTGACAATACAGCTTGTCCAAACTTCATCTTGTCCATACCATAATTGATCATCATTTTTAAATTATTGACCTCAATAATCTGATTCCATAAATGAGGAAGCAATGACAATGTCAAATATCCGTGAACAATAGTGCTATGATAAGGACTCTCCACTTTAGCACGTTCCGTATCCACATGAATCCATTGATGATCCAATGTTGCATCAGCAAAAAGATTGATACGTTCCTGAGAAACTTCCAGATAGTCAGAGACTCCAATCTGCTGACCTATCAACTTCTCAAAATCTTCATAAGAATTAATAATCACTTTATCCATATTTCTTTATTTAAAAATGTACATCTTTGCCACAAAGATATATTTTTTTTAGATAAGTTAAAATTAATCTGATCTTTTAGATTCTTCCGAAGAAAAACCAAACGGTTTTATACATGAATCTGCTTTCCCAAATATTCTATACCGATATTTCGAAACCAATAAATAAATCGCATCCCTCAGCTTAGCCGGAATAAGAATTAATGGATAAAGACACTGCCAGAATCCCCCCAAATCTTTTAAAATATAGAGTATAGCTGTAGATTTGGAATAACAACGATTATTCCGAAAATAATAAAGAGTTTTATTAGTACTTTCAACAGCATATCGTTTCAAGAGGGATTTCCCCGTTTCGGACTGTAATGAAACAAAACGAAACAAGCCTTTTCTATCCCTCTTTACAACAAATGTAACCGCACCATTGCAAAGGTTACATATACCATCGAAAAGTATAACATTCATTCTAATATTCTAAATGATGGAAGTCTCGAATGCACTGGTCAGCATATCATAATCAGCGTCGCTGTATTCTCCTTTTTCCCTTACTTTCTTCACCTGTTTTATAAATGTTTCCACTTGTGAAAGGAAAGCCTGATAAGACTTCATTTCGCCTTCATGACCATTCACAACAGGAAGTTTTTTCGCCGCATCCAGTTGTTGGGTTAGCTCGGCTACCTTCAGATCAATACGTGGACCGTCCATCCTATGTTTACGTGCATAAAGATTCAGAATACTCTGCATCGTGGAAGACATTTTTCGGACAGACATAATTTGTGCTTTTAACGGATTATCCACCAAAAGTACCAGCTCGGCCTGTTCGGTGAACGGACTCAGAATATCAAAAATATTCTGTTTATATTCGGACATCTGCGTGCTTAACTGATAATTCACATCCAACAATTTCTTCGCATTCGTTACATCTTTCTTTTTCAAATAAGAAAGATAAGTATCAAAGTTGGCATAAAATTCTGTCCTTGCCTGAAACAATCCGGTATAGTTCTGTTTCAGATTCTGGCGGGTCTCCTCGTTGAAACAGTTACCCGGATTCAACACTATTGCCGAGTCTTTTGAAACAACGGCCGGAGGAACAATGGCAGAAAGAGCCGGGGCTTTTCCTTTTTGTTCCATATAATCCAATACAGCATTTACATCTTTTTCCTTCACCATATCTTTCAACACCCCAAGCGAAGTATTATAATACTTGATTACTTCTGCCGCATTTTCAATATCTGCCGTACTGACAACAGGAGCTTTACTCTTATCCCCGCCTGAGCAAGAAGCCAACAAGAAAGCACTTACAAGTGCTCCAACTAACAATAGATTTTTTTTCATAATGTTTCCTTTAATAATTAATAAATAGAACAAGCTTATAGAACGTTGATATTGCACTAATAACAATATAAAAATCATTTTGCTTTCAAAATCATCTATAAATTATAAAGGAAACCAATCGGATGGAAGAATAAAGATTAATATAGGGAAACTATATAACCATATAAAACAAAAAATGGCTACTCATCCCGAGCAACCAATCTTTTGTTAACCTTAAATCTAATACTTATGAAAAAACACAATACAAAAATACCGATTTCCAACTAATTAGCAAATTTACAAACCATATCCAGTCATAATATAACATGGTTTAATGTTGTCGGCAACTTATTAACATTTCACATTTACACTGTCAACAATTAACAAGTTCTTTTTTACCTCAACAGATATAAAGAAGGCTAATCTATCCCAAACTATTTATTATATCCTCCCAACTCACCGAATATAAAACATCATCCAAAAGCATCGAGTAAAGAAGCACGTATAAATCTATAAAAGCACGATTAATAATCAGATTTCAGCAATTGCAGAGATATGCAATCTGTTACTTCTAGAAGTAGAACAATGAAGTCAACACTGTATTTATGGTCTCTTCATATATGGGCATAAAAAAAGGCTATCTATCCCAGACAGCCAATCTTTTGTTAACCTTAAATCTAATACTATGAAAAACACATTGCAAAGATACGGACTTTTATCAACTTTGCAAATTTACCAAGCGAAACGGACCATCTTATAACATGGTTTAATAGAACGACCGACCTGTTAACATTTAGACTTTCTTTCGTTAACATTTAACGGATTTATAAAGATTTGGCGAAACAAAAGATATACAGATGCAAAAGTCAGGGAAATGGTGCTAAAGAGGGTTTATTCGAATAACAAATTCTGAAACAGACTGTTTATGTAAGTATCAATCCTCAAAACCATCCTATTATGAACAGATTTGAAAATAAGATAATCATTATCACGGGAGCTGCCGGTGGAATCGGCGCATCAACCACACGCCGCATTGTATCTGAAGGCGGCAAAGTAATTATTGCTGACTATTCAAGAGAAAAAGCAGACCAATTTGCTGCCGAGCTGAGTAATTCGGGAGCAGATGTACGTCCGGTTTATTTTTCTGCTACAGAATTGAAAAGCTGCAAAGAACTAATCACCTTTACAATGAAGGAATACGGGCAGATCGATGTACTGGTAAACAATGTAGGAGGTACAAATCCCAGACGGGACACAAACATCGAAACTCTGGATATGGATTATTTTGACGAAGCCTTCCATCTGAATTTATCTTGTACCATGTATTTGTCCCAACTGGTTATCCCCATTATGAGCGCACAAGGTGGTGGAAATATTGTAAACGTAGCCTCAATAAGTGGAATCACGGCCGATTCGAATGGTACTCTTTATGGAACCAGCAAAGCAGGAGTCATCAATCTGACCAAATACATTGCCACCCAAACGGGAAAGAAAAACATTCGTTGCAATGCAGTAGCACCGGGATTGATCCTGACCCCGGCCGCACTGAATAATCTTAATGAAGAGGTACGCAAAATATTTCTCGGGCAATGTGCGACACCCTATTTAGGTGAACCGCAAGACATTGCCGCGACCATCGCTTTTTTAGCCTCCGAAGATGCACGTTACATTACCGGACAGACCATAGTAGCAGATGGCGGATTGACGATACACAATCCGACAATAAACTTAGTATAAAAAGAATCTTATCAAGTTACTGAGGTTATATCAAAATCGAGAATAGCTTATAAATCCCGATAATGCATCCGTCGCTTCCGACAAAGGTATTTTTAATCACAAATCATACAGCGAATATTATTTTAACAAAATGTGCTCCTTCTCTCTAGAAGCGAGCACATCTGAATAAAACAAACAATCTTATTTATCTTCATGAGATAAAAATACAACGACACTTTCCTATTCAACCGAACCAAAAAGTATTCTAACTAAAAACATAAACTAAGCTCGTTTCAAAACGTGAATAGACAGTTTTTATACAAAAGCAAATCAAAGAAAATTAATTGACCACTTACTATATCTGTTATATTCCTGTTCTTTTGTAAAGACATCTACACAGTTCCCCAATATCTCCCGCTCAAAATTACCACAAATCATCCTCTTTAAACAAGCCATATTTCTTCACTAATAGAGATAATTCCGGATCTAGATTGGCCCGGAATCTTATCCGGTCATCCACTTCCGCCGCACTGAGCAACAACGATACAGCCCGCTGCTCATTACCCAGACGAGCATTCAGAATAGCCTGCATATATTGGGTTTCGGTAGTCTGCGACGATTGTTCAAGTATTCGTAAGGCAGCCTTATCATATCCCAAAGACATATAGGCAATTGCAGTATTTACATCCTCGTACGGACGCAGAATTTCCAAAGCTTGCTCATATTTACGTTTCTCTAGATAATCCACAGCTCGAGCATACATTGTATCCGGTTCATTGGTATAGAGTGTGTCCTGCCGCATACCCCGACGGGAGAGACTGAAAAGGAAATCCACCCTGCGTACTGCCGGATAGAGTTTGTCAAGCATATAGGCATATTCTGTCTTATACTGACTTTTAATCAGCCATTCGCGCCGATCGGGCTCCTGTTCACGATCAATAATTCTCAAGATTGCACCTTTATTGCCTTGAAAATTTTTATCATTTACAATCAGACGGCGCAGTTTCTCCCACCCCTCAGGTACGGTACGTATCTTTATCAACTCCGGCAAGTTCGGAATCCCGTCCTTCATCTCCTGCCGGATGATGTTGCCCGTCTCATCCATCTCGATAGCAGCACCGATAGCCAATGAATCATAAAGCAGTTTGAAGTCCTCCACCAAAATATTACGGATTGATTCCGCACGTTTTCGGGATATTTCTCCATTAACGTGCCAGTTACCTTCGGGTGACGAGGTAGCCAAAAGCGTCAGACTGTCTATGATATATACCGGATCGGTCATTAATGCCAGAGTAAGGTTATGTACCTGCTTCACTCCCTGCCGGTTTATGTCAATAGTTTCATCCATACGAAAACTGTTTTTTGGAAAGTAAAAGTTTACACTAGCATTTGCTTCCGCATCACGGGTAACTATTTTTCGAACAAAGCGTGGCGTCCTGTCAATAAACTTAGTCATCGAACTCACCAGATAAGTCAGCGTATCCGAGTACGGAAGGGAAAACCTGCTTCCATTACTATTCAGCACATCACCAACTACATATACCTTCATACGTGCCGAATTTTCATCTGCCGGTACTTTCTGCGAGTAGAGGAAATGTACCTGATCAGTAGCATAAATCACCGTATCGAGCTGCGCTTCAGGATTGAACGGAAAACGAACGATATCACGGTATTTTGTATCTTTCATCGCCTTACGCGCCTCATTACGGGCAATTTTCTGTGTATTATAGAACATCTTTATCAGACTGGTCGAATCAAGAGAATTGATACGTGCCAGTCGCTCTTCATAGCTCGCCTGTCGGGCTGCATGCCGCTGAGTAGGCGGATGTATGTTATACAATTTACGTATCAAACGGTATTGCGGATAAGTTGATCGCAGAAACTCGTAACGACCGATATAACGATTGACCGTAGTAGCCGAATCAAACCGGCTGAGTTCAAAATCCCGCCGTGTTTTACGTCCCGGGACACGCAATACTATAGAATCGGGCAAATCACGATGATAGGTATATAGAGGCAGAAGACCACGAAAAGGTCCTATCATTCCCCTATCAGATACCCCTTGTTGCTGCCGGACATAATATTCGTATATATCTTCTTTTGAAAGCTTCGACAGCAATGTATGCCGTGTCTGCATTGTATCTATCCGTGTCCTCGTCTCCCACAAAGGAGATAACGTATCCGGATCCGGACGGCGGAAATGAAACATCGGGAAGAAATTTTTCACCTTCTCGTAGCGACGAATATATTTCTCCGTTAATTGGTTGCGGTTCAGGTACGACAAAGTAGTATCACGTCCCACCATAAAAGCTCGCAGAAATCTTACTCCTTCTCTACTTTCAGCACGCGCGCCTTTGGTACGATAATATCGGTAAAGGGTAGCATCCAGCCGTTCCATTTTATCATTAAAATAGCCAAAGCGAGAAGCATATATTCGTATCGCAGCATCCGGGTCCGCTTTATAGAGTGCGCGCTTTGCCTGCCACATAGGGGTACTCAGTGCTTTGTCGCGAAAATAATTCTTGCGGGCTATCAGTCCATCGGATTGGAAAGCGGCATTATCGGCCCATTTATTGTTGAAGAAACGGAAACGTTCCAGCAGATGCCTACTTTGAAACTGTAAGGTGTCATTCATCCGCTCCCATGCACGACCGTATCGCCACCACTGCCGGGTAATCATTCGTTGAGAGTTATCCAACATACGACTTTTCATCAGGCTGTCCCGCCTGCCTACCTGACGGTTGAACATATCAAAACGCAACAGCAAAGGGTCCGGACGACGTTTCCTGGCATCCTGTATTGCCCAACGTTTCTCTAACCCGCGTTTATACCACTTCAAACGCTCCAGATAGCGCTCGAAAGAGTGATAGTTTACATAAGTCCGGTAAAAATTGACAGAATCCGGGATGATTTTTTCGACAAAACGGTCATAATGCCGATAATCCCGCTCTTGTGCCTCCCGAAAACGTTGGCCCGTGAAACGCAATTCTTTTAATGAATCGGGCGTATCCCCCCGCATTAATACCGGACGGATATTAAGCATCCAGTTATCCTTCTGCAGGGCTTGCGGCACCGTTACTACAAATTCTATGTTAACCATCCCGTTGCGCTCCGCCGTGTTACGGGTAGAACGGGCCGACACCACAACCTCATCCAGAGCCAGCGTAGTCAGGTTCTCTTTATGGATACTATCCCATTCTACAGACATACCCACAGGAATAGAATCTCCTTTAGAATTGACAAATGTAAAATTTGAAACCGGAGGCAAGCTAACAGAATCACGCTTTACCACATTCATCGGTCCCGTTTCCTGCCTGGCCGGCAATGCCAGTGTCACCCTGGGCTGATCTTTATGGAGAAGACCGAATGGCGTACATGCAGTAATAACCATTATCAGAAATATAATATAGAAACTTTTAGTATTCTTCATACACTCGTGGGTCGAATAAAAAATCAACCTCAGAATAAATAAACAAGATTAAATGCCAATTTAGGAGTCGGTAAAAAGTAAGTTCCCGATTTTACCTTATCTCCACAATGTTCGCAACGGTATTTTGTGTACGGAGCCACAAGCAATCCCAATCCTGCCTCCACTTCCATATTCCAGCGTTTACTCAGCAACCAGGAACGTCCGTAAGTCATTCCGGCACCATACCCCCATCCCTGATAACGGTAGTCACCACCCAACAGACCATCCCAAGCCACATTGTAACGGGCCCCCATGGCATACATACTGATAAAACTACCTGCATAGGTTTGCCAAAACCAGTACCGTGCACCGGGTTCTATCAGAAAGTGTTTTATCTTACGTGTATCGCTGAAGTTCCACGGATTATAAGAAAAACCAAGATTCAACGTCCAATGGGTACTCAAAAGCATACTGCCCTCGGCATTAAAAGTAGTGGTAGCCAATTTAAGCGTATTGGTCTGTACTGAATAAAACTGTGCCTGCAGATTACTCGTAAGACTACCTGCAAACAATAGAAAAAAGAATAATAAACAATATCGTATGATTCGTCTCATTGATGTTTCAATATATGAAGTTTATTTTTGTCAACAAATAGTTTAGTGCACCATTTGTCATAGCCATTTCGATAGCTATAGACCGTAGGTGGAACGCTAACCTGTATATGGGTATCCGAGACCAAGGTATTGTAATAATCTGAGAGGCTTAACAAACAGGGTTCGGTAACGGGAAGGAAAGGCAGACAGTCTCCATCACTCGTAAAAAATGCTTCGGTAAAGTCATCCAACTCAGGATACATGATACTCAAGTAATACGCAGAACAGCCAAATGCACACCACCTATCATCAACATAAAAAAGATAGATGTGATACAGATTGTCAAGTTCCATCATTTTTGCTAATACCGGAATTTCCATATTACATTTTATTATTGGTTAATAATCACTTACGCATCTCACATTGCTTGAAGTAGTTTTAAGCTGCCAGGAACACTGAGGCACCCCCTGTTTGAAATCGAAATACCATGCATTGGCAGCATCTTCCTCTGTGGCAGCCCAATATATTTTTGACGATACATTTTCCATCTGTGCTGCCGGATAGATAACTCCCACAGGCTCACGAAACAGCCACATCAATTGCAGCTCGCGCTGGGTAGGAACACGCCATTTACGGTTTGGGTCACCGGCTATTTTGTAACTACGGCAGCCCGTGGCAGCAGTTGATCTAAAATCTGCATTCAGATTTCCATTTCCATCGCCTGCACCTTCTGCCTGCATCCAGGTGACATTAGCTACATCGGTAGGAGCTATAATGAAACGCATCGGAATCCTGTCATTGACAATCGGGTTCCCACCATTTCCACGGGATACCTGGTGACGGATGGTTGCGTCGTTTTTCATCATTTTGAACCCGGAGACCCATTGGGCGGACCCTGCCAATCCTTCCGCATAAATCACGGCATAAACCTGGCTGTTGACAGTCTCTTTTTTGATATACTGCCCGAAAGCATCTGAAGGGAAACAGAGGCATACCCAAACAATCGGCAGGAGGATATAATATTTAAAACTCATAATTTTCACTTTTCAATGGGTTATATTATAATGAATGGTGTTAACTGCATCCGGATCCCGAAAGCCCCGTACATAGTGACGATCATCATTACTATTGACAGGTGCGGTTTTCACTTCTCCTTTATTCGTGATGATAAAAGCATTAGGACTACCAAGGGCGGTAGATGACCAGTAGCTGGCACTCAACTGACTTGCCGTACTTGCAGAAGAAATCCATGTTCCGATCAGTTCCGAGACGGAAGGAAGATACCATGAAAATGATGTATCACCTCCATTAACCAGCCCATTCAATCCTCCATAACAGGCCTGCGCCGCCGGATAATGCAGATAAAAAATATCATTTGCCTCCAGTTGTCGGGTATTGCCATAACCGTCTGTCAGGGAGGTGGCTCCACGATTATTATACGAACCTATAACCTGCCATCTCACATCCTGTCTGCCGTTTTCCTCACCCCCCGCCTGTTGTCCCGTATACTTGCTATCCTGAAAGAAAGCCTCCAGTCTTTTGGAATATTCCCATTTAACGGCAGACGGATCGGTTTTTGAAGCCAAGGCGTTGTCATTTGCATCATACGCTTTAAGTTCTCCGGAGAAATAGCCGGGAATAAACCTTATGACATTGGTGTCGTCGTCCGACCTTCCCTTCAGGGTGATATTATAGGTCAGGTTATTATTGGAGTACACACTGAAATCAGTAGTCAGGTTCTTTCCCAGATAAATCTGATAGAGAACGAAATCTTTTACTACGGGAAATGAACCCACTCCATCAGGAGACATCTCTCTACCCATAATTTGGAGATAAGTACCTCCGATTGGCGCGTTATCACGGCGAGTGCCCGAAGTGGAGATCGCTACTGACTGCTGAAGATTGACAGGGAGATAGGAAGACTTCCCATTCAGAGGAAGAGCCTCGCCTACTGTGGAGGTAAGTGGCTTGAACCAATAAGCCGAAAACTGGTTCAGGGGATCTACAGTGGGGAAAACGGCGAACCGCCCCAATGTGTTAAAGTAACTTTTATTGGGAATACTCATTAATATCAAGTCCCAATTTTTTAAGTTACTAAACGCCGGATTATCTGTCTTAACATTAAAAGTGACCTTCGCTACCGTCCGTTTCAAAGCTATGGATAGCTGTTTGGCTTCACCGGTATTTATGGTGGCATCAACCGAACCAGACATGATTATTGCATCTTTCTTCACTCCGTTTACTGTAACTTTATGCAAAGGGAAGTCTTGGTTTCCTGCTTGCGAAATATGCATATTCTGCAAATCCGAATATGTGGAAGTATTTTCCTGCAAAGTATTAAAATCTGTCCCATCAACGTTCGCTATAACCACGAACCGATGTTTAACGACGGTCCCGCCGGGCCCTGTTGTAGTTGCCTGAAGCTCTACATCCGCTGTTGTGATTACCCCATCCTTACAAGGATAGGTAGCTTTACCGAGTAAAGTGGCAGTTTCCGTTATTCCGGCGAACTGTAATACGGTATAGTTATAGACGGCGTTTTCTTTATCAATGGCTGCGACAGCATCTCTTGTAACGGGTGTTTTCACCAATTCGATGTCCATATCCTGATTGGAAACGGACCAAACAGTACTTTCTCCTCCCGAACGCGTGTCGCCCTGAAAGGGGGTATTAAAAGCCTCGGTGCTGAAATTCAACCTGACGGGAACGGTTTCCGAGGATAGAGGCATTTGGGATGAAGGCATCATGTCGTCGTCCGTACACCCCGCCAACAACGGGCATATCATGCATATTGAGAATATTAATTTTCTAATCATAAGAATATTATTCATTCATGAAATTATATGATGTCGTTATTGAAGTTGCCGGATACAACGTACAGAGAGTCTTGTGCTTTTATCTTGAGCGGATATGTTAGGGCCTCTACCAACAAGAGTGTTATCATCATAATAGAGCATAGCCCAAGCTTTGTCCTCACTTTCTTCGGTTCCTGTCCAGTAAAGTTTCTCCCGGTTTACATCATTCGTTAGTTTCAAATTTATAAATTGTTTAGTACCGGCACCATATATTGCATATACCAATAGTGCCCTGAGCTCGGATGCCCTTGGAAGCCTCCAGTCTTTAAAGCCCCCCCGTTATATTTCCTGCAAAGTTCTTTTGCAACCAACTGTCCCATTTCATCTTCCCACGGCACTGGTTCAATGGAAACATCTTTTGTAGTCATCTGAAATAGCCTGCAAGCCGGTTCCTGGGTAGCAACATTAGCATCATCCTCTATGATTATACCTTTGGGAGGAGGCGGATCCGTCACCGGTTTGGCCGGCACATATTCTCCGTTGCCACCATACTTCACAGTAGTAAGGTAATTATAATACCGACGGTCACCAGCTGGCAAGTCTTTGTATTTTGGAGGAAATACTTTGCCATTAGCCGTCGTCCAACCACCATTATCCTCGGCATAGTAGAAACTCATCTCTTGATAATTTGTAGGATTAGTTACATTTTGACCAAAATCTCCATCAATACGTGTTGATGTCCAGTTTAAAAGCCGCATATTCAGAGACGAATTATTGAATTCAACGTTATAAGTATTGGCATAACCCTGCTTGAAACCATATGTGTCTCCGTCATTGTTCAGGTGCTCTCTTCCGAGAGAAAAGATTTCTTTCTTTCCGTCAATTATCAATGTGAAAACAAGGTCGTCGTCTTTAACATTTCTATCCATAAATGCAGGAACCAGAAAGTCGTATATTATAGGAGTTGCTGTATCTCCGGAGGGATCCAGTACCTCTGCAGTCCTCACTTCTCCTATCGGTCCCTGAATAGCTCCCTGCATTGCCATACCCGTTGCCGGATTGATCTTTCCTTTGTTTTTAATCCATCCTCCCGATAGGTTGTCTATGGATACGCCGCTCAGCTTGTGACTTCCTTTATCAACAGATTTCGTTACCTTGATACTTATCCAGGAGTAGGCATGCTGAAACTTCAGAGGAATAGTCACCTTGTCTGAGCCACCGGATGAAGGTATCGTATATGAAGTGTTGGTATTGTAGAGTATTTCCTTCTGTTGGGGGTTATTGGTCTGTGTAAAATCAAACGGAATTCCATCAGTGAAGTTCTCGGTTCCGGCAATGGCAGGATAATAAGCGATTACCCTTAGCGGCTTTCCTTCCGGTCCCCGGGGAGTTACCACTGTACCACTAGCGTTATTGCTGAATTCCCAGTTCCAAGGCGCATCGTCCGAAGGTCTACTCATGGTTGCTTTCAGATTACGGGATCCTTCAAAAATCTCACCCCGTGATGCATTATCTTTGGTGACAGACATGCCAAAAATATATTCGTTTTTGGCAAAACCTTCAATGGGAACAAAACTTCTTGTTTCAGTAGTGGTTGCATCAATCGTCGACGCATTGAAATTCAGGAGCACACCGTTTGCCTGAGTCTCTGTCTCGATCCGGTCACTATTATCACAGGCTCCTGCCAGTAATAAAAAGCACGATACAAGGATGATTGTCCCGGATAAATTATGTTTCTTTTGAGTATCCATATTTATTGTATATGATATTTTTTCATTTACTGCGTTTGTCGTACACACCGGATTTTAAATTTTTTCGTTGTTTTGTCATAGGGTGCCGCATTGCCCGGATTCGTAGCATCAAAGTTGATTCCCCAAGCCTGTTCGGAGTGTCTTTTATCTACCTTCGAATCACTTACCAGATATTCCGAACCGCTCCAGTAAGTTCCGCTTAGTGGAGCAAACCCTCTCATTGCCTCCAGGCTCCCTCTGTTTAAATAGAGCAAAGCCAGCTCGGAAAGCCGCGGAAGCCTCCAGTCGCCAAATCCGTCTCCTTTATAGTTGCGGCAAATGTCAAAAGCCGTAAGGGTTTTACCCGTTTTCCACGGATTGGTATCTCCACCCGTCACGTCAGTGACATCATCGGCCGATACCATAAGGGAGGGGTATACTCCCTCATAATCAAAAGCCACCTCTATGGTGTGATATAGCGATCCGTTTCGAGGTTCTATCGGATAGGTTATAGCATAAGCGTTATTTGTTTCGTCATAAAATCCGTTATAGTTAAAGTTCATTTTAGTCCCCTTCCAGGTATCTCTCTTTTTAGGAATAGTAAGTCCGGTTGCTGTATTCCACAACAACATGCCACCATTCGTGTTTTGGTACCCCATACGGTAGCCGATTATGGAAGGCACGGAAACCGCAGGAGGGAATGTCCATGGAGTAAGCTCGGCAGTAAAGCTTATATCTTTCGGTATACTTTTATAGGCCAGTTCGGCTGTATCATAACCGTCATCCGTTACCTTCGTTACGGTAAACCGATAAACATGGTTACGCAATATGTCCATTTTTTCACCCGAAACATCATTTTTGAAATCCACGCGGTAAAATGTTTCTGTTTGCGAACCGTTATATTTACCCCCTACAATAACTGCCAGGCGATCTGTGTGGTTAGCATCATATACATCTCCCCAGTTCAAATCGGCTTCAGGAAGATAGATCTTTCCAGAACAATAAGTATTGTTTGTAATATGTGTAATGTCATAAACCTTCGTTTCCGTAGTCCCCACGGGAGAAGGACCTGTTATAGTCACTCCATCCACTCGTCCTGTGGAGGAAAAATTATTTTCAGAAGGCATGTATGCATACTGTTTTCCCGATTTCCAGATTTGAATCTGGGTCATATTAAATTTTACCCCGTTTTTGCTCCAGGTATTGGTATTGGCATCCTTTTTCCCGATACCGATATCCACACGCGCTACGGCACGCACCAAAGAGACACTCCCCAAATCCAGGGTCTCGTCGATAACTTCAGGAGTTCCGCCTTTAGGTATTCCGAACATCGGAAAACAATTATTTGTATCAAACCCGAGGTTTCCGGTAATCTCCTCGCTCAGGCATGCTTGTTGCACTGCAGCATAGCTTTTGCCTGTCATACCCTGGAAGACACCGTAGCCATTAGGAAAGTTGGCAAGCACAACAAATTTATATTTATCATTTGTATCTACGCTTTGAAGCAGTGTAGCACTGTATTTTCCACCACCTGCCACATTCTCCGTACCGATGCCCACATGCCGCAAGGTTCCGAAATCATTTCCGTTCGCATTAAACTGAAGAATACAAAGGGACTTGATAGCCGAAGCGGGATCATCGGAAACCAATGTCACATCGCTGTTGGAAGCAGAAACAGAAAGGTTTACGAGGGTAGAGCCCGAAGGAGTCCGGTTACTGTACGGCTCCTCCTGCTGGCAGGAAGACAAGGACAGCAACACCAACACCGCAGGAATAATCATTGCCAACCGGTTCAACTTCAATATAGGTTTATTCTTCATATTCTTTACTTTATCATCATTCTATAGTTTTACACTCTATGGAAATCAGTTGTATTCTTTCCAGATATACTCCTCTCCCCACCCGGTGAGTGCCAATTCCACATCCACATCGAGTCTGAAGTTCAACAAAACATTCAGCGTTTTACCCACAACTGGCAGGATGGGTTGATTCCCGCTATCAGTACTTATACTTCTGAGCAGGCTGCCGTTACGATAGATATCGATGGATATTCCGCTACCGACCGTAGTAGGAAAAAGGTTGAAAGGAGGTATGATGTAATCTTTTCCGGCTTCAAAACGGGGTGAGAACGCATAAGAAGCAGGATCTCCTCCGTAACGGCCTTCAAAGTCTACACGACTGGCAGTTTCGTGCACCACAATGGAGTAAACGCCTTCATTGCTCTGGCTGAGAAGCTCCAGACCGCGTATGGTTATATTCATTGACGACACCATACGGGAAACGGACATTTCCTTTTCCTCAATGCGGTTGGACGTCGAAGTATTGTCTACATTAAGCTCTCCATAGAATAAATCGGTGGGAGAGATGAAAATGCTCTTCTGTGCCCTTGTGACGGCAGAGGGTTTCAAAGAAATGAAACCGGCAGAGAGCGGATCGCCCGTTTTTAGGGGACTGACATACATTGTACCATCCTGTGTGTTGCCCCAAGCAATACAATGAAGGCTGGGTATGCCCGGATAGCTTAAAATGACAGGCTCTAAACTGCGTATTGGTAGTATGTCCAGCAAGCGGTCGCTACCATCAAATACATAGATGTTTATGTCTTGCATTGTTTCGGATAAAATACCTGCCGGTAATTTCACTTGAAGAGGAACACCTCTGAAACAATCGTCATTATTCTCAGCTATGCATCCCGACAACAGTAGCAGTACGAACATAAAGGATAATATCCCCGGTTGAAACCGGAATTTAATGTTGCCTATCATCATAATAGATATTCTTTCTTGTTACCGATTAAAAGCGGAAGTGCGCCCGAATGCAGATTTACAATCGGGCACATACCGATTTTATTGAATGTTCTTTCCCCATTTTAAAGGAAAAAGCTAGTTGTGAAGTTAGTTAAACTCTTTTGTAATTTCAGCAGTCGTTGTCCATTTTGCAGGATGTACCGTAACGGTAATATTTGCATCTACACTCGGCTTAGACGGATCGTCACTACCACCGCCACCATTGCCGCCCGGTTTAAAATCACCGTTCAGATTTAAACTGATATCATAAGTTTTTCCAGGCTCAAGATACGGCTGATTAGCTGGAGATGATCCTGCTTTCTTTTCACCAAAATAGATTGTAAAATATTTGGTTAAAACATCAGCACTGTTGTACTCTGCATTGTCTTTAGATCTCCATACTACTTCAACTACAAGCCCAGTCGGTTTATCAGAAGAAGCAGGATTTTCAAACAAATACCAAGGATTATCAGCAATGACATTCGCCACTTGATTTCCGGCAGAACTAGCAGCCAGATCTGTCTTTACTAAGTAAGTATCTGTTTGAAGAGGAGTTGGTGTCGGAACTGGTACCCACGGAGTACTCCCCCACGACAAGCCCCCTGCAAACGCCAAACCCGTAGCTGGAGCAAACGCACCAGCCCATGTTACCGTCCCTGCCGGAACGATTACGGCATCTGCAGGTAAAAGATGTGAGTTTGTCTGAGACATCATTAAGTAGACTTGTTTGATGGCAAACCATTTAGACTTATCTGTTTTAAAAACAGACAGAGTTGAATAGTTCTGGTTTGTATTATCAGCTTTCCATGAAATAGCTACCTTATTAATTTTAGCCGATATGAAATGCAGATTTACTGTTGCAGTACCAGTCAGCCCATCTGAACCTATTGTCACTTTCCCCATTCCACTCATATACAGACGATCCTTAGTTTGATTAATTGTATGTTTGGTTGTGGGATCTGTGGTAGTAGTAACAGAAGAAAATACTTTTGTTTTCAGCTGGTCAATACTGCTCACACCAGCTAATTTTTTACCTGTAGTTGTTTCGTCACCCCCTAGATTAGCTATTACAACCACTTGAGAAGCATCCGTAGTGGTCGTAATCGGTTTAGCAATATCCGCCGCGACACCTATGTATTTGGGAGTACCCACAATAAACCCTGTCGTATTAAAAAAGAATACAGTAATATCCTTAATTTTGGCACCTTCTTCAGTAGCTGACACATCGGCTCTTGTATCCACAGCGTCTCCCTCCAGCTTAAGGACAACCCTTGCTTCTTCACCGCCCGCCCCAGCAGGAACCACGTCATCATTCTGCGAACAACTTGCCAATGCCGCTATCGCACACATTGATAATAAGATTTTTTTAACTTTCATTCTGTGATTTTTTTAATGAATAAAATTGATAATGTTTATTTGTTTCAAGCTTAAATATTGTTTTTTACTACATCTCTATTCTATAATAGAGATTGAAAGGAGAGTAAGCAAATCATAAAACTCTAGTTATCAACAAATTAGTATCACACAACCGACATAATACCTTATGAAAAGAACAATTAATATAATAAGCTAAGGTTTAATTCACAGTATTTTAGTACAATACGAAAAGCTATCAGAACAAGATGCTGAAATAATACTGAAGTAAAATGAATAAGCCACCAAACTCAATATGATATGAATAAGAAATCTTCACTTAACAATTTGCTCTATATACAAGAGCATCGTTCATGCAGAAATTACCTGGAAAAGGTAGAAAACGGATTCAAATATATTGAATTCTCACATGAAGAAGTTATTCTGGAAAAAGAAATTTCATGGAACTATCTTTTATTTGTTCTCGAAGGAGAATGTATCATCAATTGTAATCAGTTTAGAGAACGTTTGTTTCAGGCTAACTGTATGGTGCTACTCCCCAAAACGGCTATGGTTGAAATTAAAGTCATAGCCGGTACCCGGTTACTCTCCTTATCCTTTGATGTTCCCTTAAACGTATGTGATAAGTTCATATTACAATCGTTAACAGGACTATGCAGGAAACTGGATTATAATTTCCAGTCACTCGCTATCCGTTATCCCCTTCCTCCTTATTTGGAGATTGTTACGTATTGCCTGATCAATAAGATGGATTGCGGACATTTTCACACTTTGTTGCAACAGGAATTATTTTTTTTACTCCGGGGTTTTTATCTGAAAGAAGAATTAGCCTTATTGTTCCACCCGATCATCTCAGCAGAATTATCTTTCAAAGATTTTGTCATTGGCAATTATTTTAAAGTAAGCAATGTAAATGATCTCATCTCCCTCTCCAATATGTGTAAAAGCAGCTTTTACTGTAAATTTAAAGAAGTATTCGGAATGACGGCCAAGCAATGGTTGCTGAAACAACGGAACACACATATATTAAATAAAGTGATGACCTCAGAGACTACAGTCGGAGAGTTGATGGAGGAGTTTAGATTTGAGTCACAAGCTCATTTCACCCACTATTGCAAGCAGCATTTTAATTGCACACCACGGGAGTTGATTATGAAATATCAGGTTGTAAATCAGTAGTTTTTAACTACTTTGTGAAGTTTTGTACGAAATATCAAAATTATTGTTCTTTTTGGCAATAATGGCAAACTGACAATGTCGTACTTTTGTAGCGAGAAAGATAGATTGATGAAAAATATGAAGTATTAATCTCTATTATAGAATAGAGAAATACAGAGGAACTCATTTTCTCTCCAGAAGATTATTTACCATCTTATTGATCCGGTGAAGAGGAGCCAAATCCAATTCCTTAAGATAGACAAGTGTCATTTCTTCTTTGGTATGCCCTAATCCCGCACTGATTGCCGAAACCGGGGCCCCGTATTCTCTGGCCAGTGTTGCCCATGTATGGCGCGCGGTGTACGTAGTCAACGGAGGATCAATCTTCAGTTTCGCAGAGATTATTTTTAAGTGCCTGTTGGTACGTCCTAAAGCTGTACGATACTGAGTATATTCATTTGCATTGTTTTTGATAACCGAGAATACATACTCTTCTGCATTGTTCGTATTATTCCCATGCTCGTCTATAATGGATTTGATCTGGGGTGTAATGACTATTTGTATCAATTGTTTTGATTTATGTCTTCTATAGATAATCCGATTACCACTTATATTTTTCCACTTCAGATATGCAATGTCAACAAAAGCCATTCCCTGGGCATAGAAACCAAAAAGAAAAAGATCCAATGAACGTTTTAACTCTGCATCGGAATGCAATGACAGACAAGCCAATTTAACCATCTGTTCCCGATCTAATGCACGTTTTACTGTTTTACAGGGCTTGGTACATATTTCCTTGAACGGATAATCGCATGGAGGAACCAAGCCGTCCTTTACCGCGAGATTATACAATGCCCTGAAGTTCCTTAAATAGTATCCGATCGTATTTTCCGTAGCCCCATTTTTGGATAAAAAGTCTCTGTAGCAAGTTACAAAGCGGTGGTTCACTTGCGATATTTTCACCTCTTTCTTACCGATATATTTGGCAAGTGAAGCATAGGTACTTTGATAAGCAGCGGCGGTTCCGTTTTTCATTATTGATTTTTTCCATTCTATTTGTGTATCAATGTAAGGCAGTAATAAGAATTTCCCGGTCACTTTTGAAAACATGACAGTAGTGATATCATTTATTGTATATTCCTCACCACGGCTTTCCAGTCTGCGAACTCGTGCGGTCAGTTGCTTATAGATCCTCAACAATTCGCGACTGATTTTGCAACCGGTATGGCAACCCGAAACAACATTTCCGGCAATAATTATAAAGTCCTCTTCTTTCATACGGTATTTCGTATAAATTATTTTTTTGCGCTTTTGGTGGATTAGCTGGAATACCACCGGATAATTCCCATCTTTCAATGCACGGGTCTTGTTCAATTTTAATTTTACTGATGTCATAAGTTTTAATTTAATATAACAAAATTATCTTTTCGGGTTGCAAATAAAAGATTCCTCCAGCAATTGCGCAAAAGATCGATACCAAATCCTTTATTGAACTTTTGTATTCCGAAATAATTTTGTTAACGAGCCTCCTGTTTACATCAGGAGGCTACAGTATACCGGACGTCAAGTGACTTTCGCAGTTATTTTATTTGTGTGCTTTAAATTCATTTTTTTAAGAAGTTATACTGCATAATCCAGCGACAGAACTATGTGTGTGCTACTTGTCCTAATGCCTATCATATAAGATCTGCGTCTTTATTAATTCTCTTTTCTTCATTACCATAAATACTGAATATGAGTGCAGGTTATGTCTTCTTATTTCTTGAATACAAAATTATGCAATAAAAAGAAGAAGCTTATTACCAATTTGCGTATAAAATCTACCAATTAAGGCAAGGTACTCATATTATCATCCTTATTGCTGTTTCTTATTTGCATCGGAGCGGCACCCAAATGTTGCTTACAATAAAAATTAAAATGCGAAGAGGTTGCAAATTTAAATTCATACATGATCTGCTTCAATGAGATAGCGGGATTCATCAATCTTTGTTGTATCTGCAAAGCCTTCCGTTTCTGCATCCATTTATAAGGAGATTCATCAAAATTCTCTCTGAAAAGCTTTTCAAACGTCTTTATGCCATACCCTAAAAGACCGGCTAACTCTTTAACGGTTTTCACTTTTAAATAATTATCCAACACCCGTTCGTTAAAGAGCGGATTGCTGCCTAATATAAGATAAAATATCTGTATTATCTCCTCATACGTATAGAAGTGCTTGAACATGAGATACAGTTCTTTATGTTTCAAAATGTACATATGATGACAGTTTATTCCGGACTCAAGATAATGCTTCATTTGATTCACTACTACTTTGACTTCGTCCTTCATCACTACTCCACGGCAATCGAACTTCACGCCGGCCTTTATTTTATATAAAATTCTTGCCCTGACACTCGTACATGGGAAAATGGTGGCGTTGTATCCTGTAAGAATCAACACTGTTTGCGTAACAGCTTTCCATTTAAAACAGTTGTTTTTAGGCAGAAAAAACATTTCATTTTCCAACACGGACCGATTAGTGTACTGCTCAAAACTAATTGTAATTTCACCTGAAAGAATAAAAATAAAAAAACTGGTAGTTCTATTATTCAATTCCATGCACTCTCCCTCTTTCATTATAATATACTGAGGTATCACTTTAAATTCCGGAGAGAAATAAGGACAAATATCCGGTTGTTGGTTTAATTTTTGCATGATTGTTTGTATGCGATTAAGTTTTAAAACTAATAAAAAGATAGAAAAGCACCAACTTATAAGATCTTTTTTTGTTTTTAATATCAGCTATCATCATTGAAATGAACACCGTGTATAAAGAAAATACTTTATCTTCGGAATGATGATTTTGCCATATGAACCGATACGGAATGGATTACTATAGAATATTTTGTATCTTTGACGAGAATAACAGAGAAAAAAGAACCCAATGATCATTCGTACCATACTCGATACAGACCTTTATAAATTCACTACTTCGTATGCTTATATCAAACTATTCCCGTACGCAATAGGCACTTTCAGCTTCAAAGACAGGGACGGGACTGAATATAGCGACGAGTTTATGGAAAGATTGAGAACGGAAATCAGTCAGCTATCACACGTGGCACTGACCGAAAAAGAACTGGAATATATGATAAAGAACTGCCGCTTCCTGCCCAGGGTCTATTGGGAGTGGCTCTCTTCTTTCCGTTTCCAACCCGAGAAAATAGAAATCCGTCTGGACGAGAATCGGCAGCTTCACATCGAAGTGAACGACTATCTTTACAAAGCAACGCTTTATGAAGTACCTCTACTCGCCATCGTTTCGGAGATAAAGAACCAATCGTCCGGCAATGTTGCCAACCTGGAAGACATCCTGTACAAACTGTCCGAAAAGACAGAACTGTCCAATAAGCATCAGCTACTTTTCTCTGAATTCGGAACCCGAAGGCGCTTTTCGTTCGATGTGCAGAATCAAGTCATCGGGCACCTGAAACAGACAGCCCATTACTGTATCGGCACTTCCAATTGCCATTTCGCCATGAAATACGGCATGAAGCCCATGGGTACGCATCCCCATGAATGGTTCATGTTTCACGGAGCGCAATTCGGCTATAAACATGCCAACTATATGGCCCTTGAAAATTGGGTAAATGTATACGATGGCGACCTTGGCATCGCCTTGTCCGACACTTATACATCTGCCATCTTTCTAAGCAATCTAAGCCGCAAACAGGCTAAGTTGTTTGATGGCGTGAGGTGTGATTCCGGTGATGAATTCCGGTTCATCGATCAGCTGACCGCACGTTATAAGGAGTTGGGCATCGACCCGACCACCAAGACAATCGTATTCAGCAACGCACTCGACTTCGGCAAAGCACTGGATATCCAGAAGTATTGCCGGGGAAAGATCCGTTGCTCTTTCGGCATCGGGACAAACCTGACCAACGATACGGGATTCAAGCCATCAAACATTGTCATGAAGCTATCGCAATGCAAGATGAACATGAACCAGGAGTGGCGCGAATGTGTGAAATTATCAGACGACATAGGGAAACATATCGGCAGCCCGGAAGAGGTGCGTGCCTGTCTATACGACTTGCGGTTGGAGTAACCTCCAACCGCAAATACATTTTATCATAACAGTGCTTTAATGGCATCTGTGATTTCTTCATCGGTCCGCCCCATTCGATACCCCCGGATGACCTTTCTGATCACCCGATCCTGATCTAATATAAAGAATAAAGGTGCCGCGCCATAAGTCCGGTATGACTTGACAATACCTTCATCACCGCACAAAAAACTATAATTTATTTGATTCTTATCCGCATAAGTTCGCAGCGAATGGGGTTCACGTCCCCAGGTTTCTATAGAAACCACTTCAAATTCACCGGCATTGAACTTCCCTTTCAATCCGTTCAGAAAAGGAATGGATGCATGGCAAGCACCACAACCGATACCGGTGAGGTTCACCAATAGCACTTTACTTTTAAATTCGGATAACGCCACCGGTTTCTCATACATATCTTTCAACATCCAGTCGGGAGCTTTCTGTCCTATAAGATCTGTCGCCGCAGGCTGAGTGACCTTTTTTTGCTCGCCATACTTGCGGATCTCATAGTCTTGGGGCACATAATCATATAAGTTTAAACCGGCTATCGACAATTGATTCAAGACTACATCCGAACAAGTAGTAGCAGAAATCTGATGCGACATTTCCCTGCGCATTTTATAAGGCAGACCGTCCGCTTTGCTAATCCACAATTCGTAAATCGAGGTCGGGTCTCCCAAATCAAAAGGAGGCTTCGGTATGTAGTACGCTTTTCCAAAAAATTCAACCTGCCTGTCTTCATGTATCACCAACTTGAAGTAATACGCTTCTCCTAAATCCTTCCATTCGGTGGTGATGCTATCTCCCGTACTCAAAGCATATCCGATGATATTCCGGGTATAACAAAAAAACGGAGGAGCCACCAACCTGAAAGGAAGGGATCTGGTCGTGAAATCATCGATCATAATCCCTTTATGCTCATGATAACTTATCATCCTCACGTTTCCATCATAACCAAATTCAAATCGCGTCGTATCCTTGGCGTCAAGACACACATAGCTCGCGCCGATGGTTGAATCAGAAGGATTGGTGTATTCTTTAATAAAACGATGAAAATTGGTAATGGCAACGGTATCGCCGGGTTGCCAGGACTGAGATTGCTCATGATAGGAAGCTGATTCTATCTTACCAAGATTACCGAGAACTTTTTTCAAATAAGTTCTCATATCCACATCATTCTTACCACAGACATTCATGACTAACAAGAATGAAATAACAGATAACAAAATGGACTTCATAGTATTTTATATTTTAGATACACGCAAATATAGCCAATGAAAACAGAAATCGACAAGCGGTATCCCAACTTTTATACTTAATAATAATATTATAATATCTACTAACTTTTCATAGAAAAGAGACACTTTAATGGCCCGAACACAAATAGACGAAGATATTCCTATTTTAAGATCAGAAAGAAACGATTTCTCTCTTTTTAATAACACACCGTCTATTCAAAACTTATGTAATAGAAAGATACAACGCATAGATATGACATTTACATACAGAAATCTACATTATATTGAGTAAATATACCATTTTACGTACCCAAAGACTTAACTCTTTCCGAAAAAGAAGTTAATGTTTTCCCGGTAAGAAGTTAGTCTTTTCTTCAGAAGAAGTTAGTCTTTTGTCCGGAAGAAATTAATAAAGCAAAAGAAGAGGTAAAATACATGCTTTCTGAAGTTATCAGAGACCTCAGAGGGAGCATTTACCAACTATCATTTTAGAGAACGGAATTGAGTTACATCAACAGAATGCTTCTATACCGGAAGATTATCAATTCATAATATCAGATAAAGAGCCCCAATCACATCATTTTAATTTTGACTAATGGCAAAACAACAGCTTTTTCGGGAGCAATCGCAAAGAAGCCCGGAAAGAAACGAATACAGCCCGTATTAAAAATACAGAATGACAGTTCGACGTGCTTCTGTCAAAATGAAAATTTTCATCTGAATCGTTTGTCTTTCCTCCTCTCTTTACTTACACATGCTTTTTCCGCATCAAGAGTTGTCTGATCTTCTCCCTGTCACCCACTATCCATACCAGATCTCCCAAACGGAAAACCGTACTTTGATTCATGGAAATCAACTCGTCTTCCCGCTCAATGGCAACGATAAGGCTGTCATACTGTTTTCCCAACCGTGACTGGGCAATACTTTTATTCAGGAGCGGAGATTCTTCATCTACCGTGAAAGAGTGAAGCGTCACCTCTTGTCGCACATTCTTTTCGTCCGGAAAATCCTGCCGGATGTCGAGTTCCGAACGAAACTTCTGTAACTGGCCGTCTGTACCGACCACGATCAACTTATCCTGCGGATAAATGCACTCGTCACTTTGCGGAATGTATATCCTCCGTTCTCCCCTGACAATCCCCACTACATTGACACCAAACTCACGCCTGAAAGGAAGTTCCTCCAGCGACTTCCCTATATAAGATGAATAAGGAGATACCCAAACGGAGGTCAACTCGATATCTTTATCACTAAACTCACTGTTGAAACGGCTCTTCAGCGGATAGCGATTCCGGGCTGCTTCCTCCCTTCCGTTCAGATTGGTCAGGAAGTGGTTCTCCAAATGCGAATATTGGGTGAGGTTCTCCCTGAGAAGAAGTATCAGTCCCAACACGGCAACAGCTATGACAATACCTATCCCGTAATTAAGACTAAAATAACTGATGACAACTCCCGCTATGAAAAAAACAGCCACCGAAACACGGAACAGAATCAACGCTACCAGCCTCCCGTGATTGTAATTGTCGTCATTCCACAACTTCAGAAACACGTCCGGAGAATTGTACTTATCTGAAACAAGGGCCCACAAGAAAGGAATCATCAGCAAAAGGGTGAGCAGGCACATCACTACACTCAGCCATCGTCCCGGGGAATCAAACATTCCGTTTATCGTCGGGTATACGGTCTGAACGGACAACAGCCAAATAGCAGTAAGGAGGACACTGTAAATAATCACTCTTCCGACAATCGTTTTCAGTAACCGTTTCCAGTCACTATCATGATTGACGGTCTTCTTGCCGGAAGCGTAACGGTCCAGGAATTCACGGGTCCGAGGGGAAAGTACTTTATAAAGCCATTCGGAAAACGGATTTGCCAACCGGATAAAATAGGGAGTGGTAAAGGTAGTGATAACGGATACCGCAACGATAATCGGGGGAACAAACGGGTCCAGCACCTTGAGCGAGGCTCCCAATCCCGCGATAATAAAAGCAAACTCTCCTATCTGGGCCAGACTGAACCCGGACTTGACGGAAACCTTCAGTGGTTCGCCGGATAGCAAGACTCCCAATGAAGAGAAAATCGATTTACCCACAAGAGTCACCAATGTAATGATAACCACCGGCCAGGCATACTGAAGCAGGACAGACGGATTGACCAGCATACCGACGGATACAAAGAAAATAGCTCCGAAAAGATCTTTCACCGGCTGTATGATGTGTTCTATATGTTCGGCCTCAACCGTCTCAGCAAGAATAGATCCCATAATGAAAGCACCCAGCGCAGCCGAAAAACCGGTACGGGTAGCCAGCACGACCATTGCCAGGCAAAGCCCGAGAGAGACAATCAACAGAGTTTCATTATTCATCAACCGCTTTGCTTTTTTCAGGAAGAACGGAAGGATGAATATACCGACCAGAAACCACAAAATCAGGAAAAAGGCAACTTTCAGGACACTCATCAAGAGTTCCTCACCCACAAACTCTTTGCTCACCGCCATAGTAGAAAGGATGACCATCATCAGGATAGCGATCAGGTCTTCGACCACCAAGGTTCCGAACACAATGCCTGTAAACCGTTGGCTGCGCAAACCAAGATCATCAAAGGCTTTAATAATAATCGTGGTAGATGACATGGACAACATTCCACCCAGAAACACAGAATTCATCGTACTCCACCCCAACAGATGTCCCACCATAAAACCGATCAGTAACATACTGATCACTTCGGTTGTTGCCGTAATAAACGCTGCCGATCCGACATTCATCAATTTTTTAAAGCTAAACTCGAGTCCGAGAGCAAAAAGTAAAAAGACAACTCCTATCTCAGCCCAGGTATTGATGTTCTCCATATCGCCAACAGTCGGGAAGATGCGGACATAAGGCCCGGCCAGCAATCCGGCAACGATATATCCCAGGACCAGGGGTTGCTTCAGCCATTTAAATAAAAGAGTAATGATACTTGCGGACATCAGTATTAAGGCAAGGTCAGCAATCAAGGTAGGTAAATGTGACATAGTATGGTATGTATATTTCGTTAGTACTTCATTCCGTTTTATGCTCGTTTATTGTACCCAAAGAACAATCGGTAGTCCGTTTGTGTTCCGTATATATGACATTTATTTTGAAAAAAAGCTGCGGGGCATTGCACAAAACTGAACTTTTCGTGCAAAAAGTATCCATCCTATTCAATATTTCTCTATATTTGTCGCCGAATTGGTTCGGAATCCGTGGTCAACGGACGAAGATTAAAAGGGAATCGGGTGTAAATCCCGGACAGTCCCGCTGCTGTGAAACTCTGTATAGCATCTTATCAATCAGCCAATTTCGCACCACTGACAGAAAAAGCAAACTCTGTCGGGAAGGTCCCGGTAAGATGTAGAGTCAGTCAGAAGACCTGCCATTCGTGAATAAGAGCATTCTCTCCTCGTGGGTTAGGAAAGAAAGCATCGTTGTTAAGCCCCAAATCGTAGAAATACTGTGTTTTCATCGGGTGGACGTATGTCCGCAGGGTGGAAAAGCGCGAATATGTATATGCATTTAATTGAGAAATGAATATGATTAAAAGAATCTTAGTCGCCAACCGCGGTGAAATTGCCGTGAGGGTGATGCGCTCCTGTCGGGAGATGGAAATAACGAGCATTGCCGTTTTCTCGGAAGCGGACCGAACAGCGAAACATGTGCTTTACGCCGATGAAGCTTATTGCATCGGACCGGCAGCATCGAAAGAGAGTTATCTGAATATAGAAAAAATCATTGAAGTGGCAAAGTCATGCCACGCAGACGCCATTCACCCGGGATACGGGTTCTTATCGGAAAATGCAACCTTTGCCCGCCGTTGCCGGGAAGAAGGCATCACCTTTATCGGTCCTGACCCGGAAACAATGGAAGCCATGGGAGATAAAATCTCGGCACGCATCAAGATGATCGAAGCCGGGGTACCGGTAGTTCCGGGCACTCAAGACAACCTGAAAAGTGTTGAGGAAGCCGTAGAACTCTGCAACCAAATCGGCTATCCGGTAATGCTGAAAGCCTCGATGGGCGGTGGCGGAAAAGGAATGCGACTGATTCATCATGCAGACGAAGTGGCCGAAGCCTATACAACAGCCAAGAGCGAATCGCTTTCCTCGTTCGGAGACGACACGGTCTATCTGGAGAAGTTTGTGGAAGAACCCCATCACATCGAGTTCCAGATACTGGGCGACAAGCATGGCAACATAATTCACTTGTGCGAACGTGAATGCTCGGTGCAGCGCCGCAACCAAAAGATCGTAGAAGAGAGCCCTTCGGTTTTTATCACACCGGAACTGCGCCGGGACATGGGCGAAAAGGCAGTAGCCGCTGCCAAGGCCGTGAACTACATCGGCGCGGGAACCATTGAATTCCTGGTGGACAAGCACCGCAATTATTACTTTCTGGAAATGAACACCCGCCTGCAAGTGGAACATCCCATCACAGAAGAAGTAGTCGGCGTAGATCTGGTAAAAGAACAAATTAAGGTAGCCGACGGACAGGTGCTGCAACTGAGACAAGAGGACATCCAGCAACGGGGACACGCCATCGAATGCCGCATCTGTGCGGAAGATACGGAAATGAACTTCATGCCCAGCCCGGGTGTCATCAAGCAAATCACAGAACCCAACGGTATCGGAGTACGCATCGACAGCTATGTATACGAAGGATACGAGATCCCGATTTATTACGATCCGATGATCGGCAAACTGATCGTGTGGGCCACCACACGGGAATATGCCATCGAACGGATGCGCCGCGTGCTTCACGAATATAAGTTGACGGGCGTAAAGAACAACATCAGTTACCTGCGCGCCATCATGGATACACCCGACTTTGTGGAAGGACACTATGACACAGGCTTCATCGCCAAAAACGGTGAAGTGCTTCAGCAATGCATCACGCGCACCAGCGAGCGTGCGGAAAACATTGCGCTGATTGCCGCCTACATGGACTACCTGATGAACCTGGAAGAAAACAACAGCGGACTGGCAGCGGATAACCGCCCGATCAGCAAGTGGAAAGAATTTGGATTGCACAAAGGGGTATTAAGAATATAAAAGTATGGAAATACATATAGGAAATCGCGTGGCCGAAATAGAATTGGTCAGCAAGGAAGACAACAAAGTGGTTCTCACCATCGACGGAAAAACGTTCGAAGCGGACGTTGTCATGGCAGAGAACGGGAATTGCAACATCCTGATGGACGGACGCAGCTCCAACGCCCAACTGATTCGCAAAGAGAACGGAAAGAGCTACAAAGTGAATACACACTACAGCAGCTTCAATGTCGAGATTATAGACAGCCAGGCGAAATACCTGCGCATGCGCAAGAAAGGTGAAGAGGAGCAGAACGACCGTATCACTTCGCCCATGCCGGGCAAGGTGGTGAAAATCCCCGTCAGTGTGGGACAAGAGATGAAGGCCGGAGAAACGGTCATCGTCATCGAAGCCATGAAGATGCAGAGCAACTACAAGGTGACTTCGGACTGCCGGATTAAAGAGATTCTGGTGCAGGAGGGCGATAACATTGCCGGAGAGCAGACGCTGATAACGTTAGAATAAAATTAAAGCAAGAATAACAATGGAAGATATAAATAAAGCTTATGCCACGTTCGCCGAACGTGACCGCATCGCTTCTTTGGGTGGAGGCGCAGCCAAGATTGATATACAGCACGAAAGCGGAAAAATGACCGCCCGCGAACGCATCGACATGTTGCTGGATAAGGGTACATTTGTAGAACTGGACAAGCTGATGGTGCACCGTTGCACCAACTACGGCATGGACCGGAACAAGATTCCGGGAGACGGCGTCGTGTCGGGTTACGGAAAGATCGACGGACGGCAAGTATTTGTCTATGCCTATGACTTCACCGTTTACGGCGGTTCGCTATCGGCATCGAATGCCAAGAAGATAGTCAAGGTGCAGCAACTGGCTTTAAAGAACGGTGCTCCGATCATTGCACTGAACGATTCGGGCGGTGCACGTATCCAGGAGGGAATCGAAAGCTTGTCGGGTTACGCTGACATCTTCTACCAGAATACGATGGCAAGCGGAGTGATTCCCCAGATCTCGGCCATTCTGGGTCCTTGTGCCGGAGGAGCCTGCTACTCTCCCGCACTGACGGATTTCATCTTTATGGTGAAAGAGAAAAGCCACATGTTCGTTACCGGGCCGGACGTCGTGAAAACGGTGATCCACGAAGAAGTCAGCAAAGAAGAGCTGGGCGGCGCCATGACACACAGCAGCAAGAGCGGTGTGACACACTTCATGGCCAACACCGAAGAAGAGCTGTTGATGTCGATCCGCGAGCTCCTCTCATTCCTCCCGCAAAACAACATGGACGAGGCACGCAAGCAGAATTGCACCGACGACGTCAACCGTGAAGACGCCTCACTGAACAGCATTGTCCCTGCCGACCCCAACGTACCGTATGACATGAAGGAGATCATCGAAAGAGTAGTCGATGGAGGCTATTTCTTTGAGGTGATGCAGAACTTTGCCAAGAACATTATTATCGGTTTTGCACGCATGGGCGGACGCTCGGTAGGCATCGTAGCTAACCAACCGGCTTATCTGGCCGGAGTGCTCGACATTGACGCCAGCGATAAAGCAAGCCGCTTCATCCGCTTCTGCGACTGCTTCAACATTCCGCTGATTACATTCGAAGACGTACCGGGTTTCCTGCCGGGGTACACCCAAGAGAACAACGGCATCATCCGCCACGGAGCCAAAATAGTGTATGCTTTTGCTGAAGCAACAGTACCCAAGCTGACTGTAATCACCCGGAAGGCTTACGGCGGTGCTTACATCGTAATGAACTCCAAACAGACGGGAGCAGACGTGAACTTTGCCTATCCGAGTGCAGAGATCGCTGTAATGGGTGCCGAAGGTGCGGTGAACATTCTGTTCCGCAAGGCGGACGCAGAGACGAAAGCCCAAGAGCTGAATGCCTACAAAGAGAAGTTTGCCACCCCCTATCAGGCTGCCGAACTGGGATTCATTGACGAAATCATCCTGCCGAAGCAGACCCGCAAACGCCTGATACAGGCATTGGAGATGACGGAGAACAAGATGCAGACCAATCCGCCCAAGAAGCACGGAAACATGCCACTTTAAACAGCTGGCGGATGGAGTAATCATAAGAGAGAGGAGGGTGAATACCAGTTTCAAACCTCCTCTCTCTCTTTTTAACCTGACTACTTTAAAAAAACGCTTTCACTTATCGCTGCCGCATCTCGTTTACAAATTCATCCGTTGTATACACCTTTTCCGCCAACAACGTGAAGTTGATAAACGCTGCCGTATCGGCATCCATCCCCGGAAGCTTGGCAGAAGCCGTAGCATCAAACACCACCGCTGCCTCAAATCCCCGTTCCTGCAACTCGCGCAAATGGGATTCTGCACAGAGATTGCCGGACATGCCGCACACCACTACTTTATTGACCCCGCGCTTACGGAGTTGCAGAATCAGATCATTGTTTTCCGGACCGTAAAGTTTGTGCGGAGCTGTAACGATGATGTTCGTGCCTTCGTTGATATAAGGCTTGTAGAGATCCAGCCAGTCGGCACCCGAACCTTCAAATCCCTCACCGGTCAGTTGTCCCCGGCGCTCAAACATACCCGTGTCATGCATCAGTTTCTCGATAGGCCCCTCAAAAAGCCATTGGTGATCGTGTTTGTAATAATAATGTGGAGAGATGAATACCAGCATACCTTTCGCTGCCGCTACCTCAAAGATGCGGCGGAGGTTCTCTACCGTACCGTTCTTCTGTATATTCTCTCCAAAAGCTCCCCAACCTAAACCGTTCTCACTCAGAAAATCGTTTTGTGGGTCTGTCATTACAATCGCTGTATGTTCGTCAATAACGAACGGGGTATTGATACCTTCCATAATCTTTTTCTGTTTTTAGATGTTTATATTCTTTTTCAACCCGGGTGCTGCCGTATCGGCAGCCTCCGTTTTTTTCGACTTTGCAAAGGTCGGTATTCGGTACGGTACGGGAAATGGCCATTCAACCGGATAATTTGGCAATTCTTCCCGATTACACAAAAGCATCTATTTTCATCCCGGAAAGGGACCGGTATAGGAAGGAAGCCGGAGCAGGAACACCTATTTATATATAAAACACTTATGTTATAAACCATTAGACAGTAACTCCCGAGAGTTCTTTTTTGTATTCGGGAATAATTGCCTATTCAATATGTGATATCGCTATTTCCCGTGAATTAAAAGCCGCCTATCTTTGCAACATCAGATTGAGACAACTAAAAGAAGACCCAAAACGTTATGAAAAAGAATTTATTAATTTTAGTCGCACTGCTGACATCGGCAACGATATCGGCACAGAACGGAGGAACCATTATGAAGAAGTATGAGAACCAACTACCGCAAGCCGGCAGAGGAAACGTGCATGTTGCCTACCAAGGCAAAGCCATCGACCAAATGATTTACGATTTTATGGAAGAACAGGGAATACCGGGCATGACACTTGCCATCGTACAGGCACCTTATATTCCGCGTGTAGCAGGCTACGGAGTGACGGACCTTGAAAAAGGAAACCTTGCCGCTGCCAAGACTCTTTGGCCCATCGGTCCCATCTCACAAGGATATGCAGCCGTGGCAGTGATGCAGCTCTACGAAAAAGGAAAACTAGACCTGAACGACCCGATCGGCAAGTACCTGAAAGATATACCCGAAAACTGGAAACCGATCAGTATCCTTCAGTTGATGCAACACAGTTCGGGCATTGCGGACTATCGTAATGAAAAGGGATTCGATGTATCGGCCGATTATCGCCCGGAACAACTGATCGAAACGGTAGCCGCCATTCCGCTCGCCTTCGAACCGGGGACAGACGTGAAACAGAGCGCCACAAACTTTCTGCTACTGACTTCTATCATCGAAAAGGCCGGCAAGATGCCGTATCACGACTTTGTGAAAAAGTATCAGATCGACTACCTGGGACTGAAACAGACATTCTTCGGCGAAGACCTGGCGAAAGTAAAACAGGAGGACGTGACCCTCACCGGCAACGTGCATCAGACATTCAAAAAAGATAAAGACTACATCAATCCCTCGGAAACGACTACCGGATATGTGGAAAAAGAGGGTCGCCTTGTCGCCGCACCGGCTGTCAGCCCGACGGCAATGAAAGGATTCTCCGACATCTGGGCATCAGCCGAGAATGTGAGCCACTGGGACATCGGACTGGCGGGAAGTGCATTGATCGAAAAGCCCGAAAACCGTGACATGGTGTACAAGCCAACCCGGCTGGCCAACGGCAAGGTAGTACCTGCCATGGCAGGATGGCAGTTCTATAACCACAACGGCCTGATGGACATCAAAGGCAACGTATCGGGCCATTCGGCTTTCCTGAGTCGATTTACGGACGCCTCGGAACTAGTGTGCGTTACCCTACTGGCCAATAAAGAGGGGGTAGACCTGACAAATCTGGGACGCCGTATCGCAGCCGCTTTCGACAGTGATAAGATGGGTACGGGAGCCAACGACAACCTGCTCTATACTTATGAAAGCCAGTTCAGCGTGCCCGAAACCATGACGCGCATCGAGCAGACCCTCCACACGATGGGCGTTCCCGTCTTTGCCAAGTTCGATCACGGGAAAAACGCCGAAGAAGTGGGATTACAACTCCGCCCCAACCAGGTCATCGTTTTCGGTTCACCGAAAGTTGGCACAAAACTGATGCAGGACAACCCGAGTATCTCGATCGAACTTCCGCTGAAGATCTCCGTTTGGGAGGACAAGAACGGAAGCGTATGGGCCACTTTCCCACAGATGAGGACGATGGCGGCCGAATACGGGCTGGAAGCCGAACCGGTAATCGGAAAGATGCAAGAACTACTGGAGAAAATCGTAATTAAAGGGGCAAGCGTATACTAACTTCCTGCTGTAGGGATAAACGCTTTTCCTGCAGAAAATTATTTATAAAATATTTGGAAGAAACACACGGGAAAAGTCACAAGCGGCTATAGAACAACGCAGCATGACTTCTCCCGTATTTTTTTACTGTACTCAGGCATGCAAAACAGGTTTCATTCTTTTGAGTAGGTTTGTTTATCCGAAAAGATAATATTTTTGTCTTCCGGGAACAATCGTTGAGAAATAAAACAACCGACATTTTGCGTTCAGTGAACATCTGATACGGAACAGGCGGATTGAAACGGACCTCCGGAGGGTATGTACCCCACCTGGAATCCGCATCAGTCCGCCTGTTCTACATTTATCTGTATATCCGTATTCTTAACTCGCTATTGCGAGAAACGGAATGACCGTCATTATCCTTTTTCTTTCAGGATCACATCGTGTGCACCACCCTCTACGATACTTGTGGATGAAACCAGCGTGATCTTGGCATTTTGTTGCAAATCGGGAATGGTAACAGCACCGCAACTGCACATCGTAGCCTTGATCTTACTCAGAGTGGCCGCCAGGTTGTCTTTCATCTTGCCGGCATAAGGCACGTAACTGTCTACACCTTCTTCAAACTTAAGCGATTCAGTTCCACCCATATCGTAACGTTGCCAGTTCTGGGCACGATTTGAACCTTCGCCCCAATACTCTTTCACGTAGTTGTTCTTGATGCAGAGCTTCTTGGTAGGCGATTCGTCAAAACGTGCGAAATAACGACCCATCATCAGGAAATCGGCTCCCATGGCAAGGGCAAGCACCATGTGATAGTCGTGCACCAATCCGCCATCACTACAAATAGGTACATAAATACCCGTCCGTGCCTGATATTCGTCGCGGGCACGAGCCACATCTTGCAGGGCAGTCGCCTGTCCACGTCCGATACCTTTCTGCTCACGGGTGATACAGATAGATCCACCTCCGATACCCACCTTCACAAAGTCGGCACCAGCCTCTGCCAGATAGAGGAAACCTTCTTTATCTACCACATTACCGGCACCTACCAGCACTTTATCTCCATATTGTTGCTTGATCCATTGCAGGGTCTCATACTGCCATTCTGAATAACCATCCGAAGAATCGATACAGAGCACATCTACTCCGGCTTCTACCAAGGCAGGGACACGCTCCTGATAGTCACGGGTATTGATACCGGCACCTACCAACAATTTCTTGTCGGGACTCGACACCTCGTTCGGATTCTCCTTGTGGCTGTCGTAGTCCTTGCGGAAAACAAAGTAAGCCAGACGTCCTTCTTTGTCGATAATAGGAAGTGTATTGAGTTTATGATCCCAGATAATCTGGTTGGCCTCGCTCAGTGTCAATCCCACTTCACCCACAATCAGCTTCTCAAAAGGAGTCATGAAGTCTTTGATCTTTTTATCCAGCGGGTCTCTGGAGATACGATAGTCACGGCTGGTTACCAATCCCAGAAGATGTCCGTTTGGCGAACCGTCATCCGTTATTCCGATAGTAGAGTGACCGGTCTGGCGCAACAGGCGGAGTACGTCTTCCAACGTATGTTCCGGCGTCAGATTCGAATCACTGGTCACAAAACCAGCTTTAAATTTCTTCACTTTCCGCACCATTTCCGCCTGACTGGCGATGGGTTGCGAACCGAAGATAAACGAGAGTCCTCCGTTACGCGCCAACTCGATGGCCAGTTCGGGACCGGAAACCGATTGCATGATTGCCGAAACGAAAGGGATGTTCAATTCGATTGCTGCTTGTGTGCCTGCCGCATGTTTCACCAGCGGGGTGCGCAAAGAGACATTGGAGGGTACACACTGTTTGGTGGTAAGACCGGGAATAAGTAGATATTCACCGAAAGTTCTTGAAACTTCTTCTACGTAAACTGCCATAAGATAAGTTATTTTTTGGCATGCAAAATTACATCTTTCTTTTTAATTATGTGACTGGGGAAGGGAGATTTTTTCAATAATCCTCTCAAAAGCTTATTTTTAATCACATCAGGGCAATAAAGAGGAGACTCACTCCTGAAAGCACGCCATGTAAACCACCTTCTTACAATATCACATTCTCCTGATGTCTGTCCATTCAACTACGGATATTATTGAACACAATCTTCATATCAACCTATTTTTAAAAGTTCCTTGAATCCTTCTACCGACTTATTCGGTTCAAACTCTATCACCCGATAGTCTGCCACAGCATTAAAAGGGTCCTCACCGATTATCTTTTCTACTTCTGCACGGCTCTGAGCACGGCAAAGAATAACTCCCCCCGTCCGGGGCACCTGCGGCCCGGAAGCAAGAAAGATTCCGGCAGCATAATACTTATCCAGATAGCAACAGTGTGCTTCCAGCAATTCGATCACCTTTTCGATAGGTGCTTTATAAGTCAATATTAATACGAACATGGCCCGATTTATTTTAGTTCTCCCGCAAAGGTAACACAAATCGGCCTACGTTAGGCTTTTCTTATAAATTTAATCTGAATCCGGAATATTTCTTTTAAATTAACAGGAAACAACACTACTTGGCAAACACTTTCATACCTCCGGTGTTATACATCAACATACAAAAAACAACCGCCTATGTCACAAGAAATGAAAGCATTCCCAGGAATGAAAGCTTCACAGAAACTCAACTTCAACCATTCCGAAGTTATTATCAACAGCGCACCGGACCGGAAGGTTATCTTGGAATCGACTCTGTTAGAGCAGTCATTCGTGGAAAAAGGATGTGGGGAAACCACTCCGCATGCTTGGAAAACAACATCGAAAGAGTCTCTGAAAAGACCCGTGTTTAACGAGATATGGTACACATAATGCCAGCTTGACCTGACAGCAACCTTATCCTGCCAATTCCGCCCTGTACTCCATCGGCGAAACCCCTTCGTGTCGCTTAAAATACCTACCCAGATACGACTGGTCGGGAAAATTCAGCCTGTCTGCTATCTCCTGAATACTGAGATCGGTCGATTGGAGGAGTACCTTTATTTCAAGTGCCGTAAAATCATCAATCACTTTTTTGGCCGAATGACCTGTCAGCGAACGACAGATGCTCGTCAGGTACTTAGTAGAAATACAGAGTTTGCCTGCATAGAAAACGACATCCCGTTGCGAACAGCAATATTCGTGCACCAGAGCAACGAACTTATGAAAAAGTTCGTTCGGACGACTGCCGCCCTCAATCTCTTTATGGGTGAAAAGGCGGTGTACTTTGTCGTATACATCAAGCAGGAAACTTTGCAGGTGATTGCGCGCTATCTGGTTGCGGAAACGATGATCGGTATCGGCATAAATAGTAGACGTAGCATGCAGGAGACCGTTAATGGGGGCGGTAAATTCGGAAGGAAGTGTATAACAGGGCTTCTCTTTTATAAAATGAAAAAAGGAGGGTTCAAAACGGATACAAGCCTCACGAAACATTTCAATATGTGAAGCGAAAAAGGAGACCCGAAAATCATCGCTCTTCTCATCAAGGCTGATAACAGCACCCGGAAGGAGTACAACCTGGGTATTTACCGTTATCTCGTATTTCTTCAGATCGATGGCCATTGTACCACGGCCGGCACGGCAATAAAGGATAATGGCACAATTGAGTTTATGCAAACGGTTGTAAAAGGGAGAAAAATCATCGGTCCCTGCCACAAACGGCTGGTCGAGCGTGAGGGTAAGCGGGTTTCTTTTTTCCATATCATGTTCTTTATTTTGCCTACAAAAGTAGGTCTTTTTAGTGAATTAGCCCGCATACTGTTCCGATAATGAACAATACTGGGGCGGGTATGAAAAGCAGTCGACAGTGAAAACGCTCTACCTTTGCCACGACAAAATTAAATAGGAATTATGATTGAAAAGGTTAGTAAAGTAAAGCAGGCTATATTATTCGCCTGCTGTTTGGCCGCCACCGGATGCAAGCAAGCACCGCAGGCAACTGTAGAATCGGGATACAAAGTAATAACCCTTGCGCCTACCGACCGGACGCTATCGAGTACGTACTCGGCAACAATACGCGGACGCCAAGACATCGAAATCTATCCGCAAGTGAGCGGTACACTGACACAGGTGTGTGTCAGCGAAGGAGAACGGGTAAAACGGGGACAGTCGTTGTTCATCATCGACCAAGTGCCTTACGAAGCTGCCCTGCAGACAGCATTGGCAAACGTGGAAGCAGCCAAAGCCTCACTGGCTACAGCACAACTGACGTATGACAGCAAACAGGAATTATATAAGCAGAATGTGGTTTCGGCCTTCGACCTGAGTACGGCCAAAAACTCTCTTTTGGCAGCACAAGCGCAATTGGCACAGATGAAGGCTCAGGAGGTGAACGCCCGGAACAACTTATCGTACACATTGGTAAAAAGTCCGGCGGACGGAGTGGTGGGAACACTGCCCTATCGGGTAGGAACGTTGGTGAGTGCCAGTCTGCCTGAACCGCTGACTACCGTTTCGGACAACTCGGACATGTACGTCTACTTCTCGATGACGGAAAACCAACTCTTAGGACTGATCCGACGCTACGGATCGAAGGAAGAAGCACTGAAACAAATGCCGGAAATCGGCCTCCAACTGAATGACCGATCGGACTATCCGCAACAAGGACGAATCGAGACAATCAGCGGAGTGATAGACCGGAACACCGGAACAGTCAGCCTGCGGGCAGTATTTCCCAACCGGGAAGGATTGTTGCACAGCGGCGGCGCGGGCAATGTGATTGTACCGACAGAAAAAGCGGGTGCATTGGTCATTCCGCAAGCCGCCACATTTGAGGTACAGGATAAAGTATTTGCATATAAGGTTGTGGACGGAAAAGCGCAATCCACTCCGGTACAGGTGACACGTGTGAACGGCGGGCAGGAGTACATTGTGGAGAGCGGTTTGCAGCCCGGCGACGTAATTGTGGCAGAAGGTGTAGGATTGCTTCGCGAAGGAACAGAGATAAAAACAATAAATGGTGAATGATGAACCGAACTGCCACAGCCGCCCATCCAAGTAAGCCGGCTTTTAATATCCACTTATTAAACGTATTACTAACAAGAATATTATGAATTTACGAACTTTCATTGAACGGCCTGTCCTATCGGCTGTTATATCCATAACCATTGTCGTGGTCGGGATTATCGGATTGTTTACGCTACCCGTAGAACAATATCCGGACATTGCCCCGCCCACCATCATGGTGAGCACCAGTTACTTCGGTGCCAGCGCAGAAACTCTGCAAAAGAGTGTTATCGCACCACTCGAAGAGGCCATCAACGGTGTGGAAGACATGACCTACATGACCTCCAGCGCTACCAATGCCGGAACAGTCTCTATCACCGTCTACTTTAAACAGGGGACTGACCCGGACATGGCGGCGGTGAATGTACAGAACCGAGTTTCCAAAGCTACCGGACAGCTCCCCTCGGAGGTAAACCAAGTAGGTGTCACCACTTCGAAGCGGCAGACGAGTATCCTGCAAATGTTCTCGCTCCACAGCCCGGACGACTCGTACGACGAAGCCTTCCTGGCCAACTATATCAGCATCAACCTCAAACCTGAGATTCTCCGTATCTCGGGCGTCGGAGACATGATGATTATGGGAGGAGATTATAGCTTGCGTATCTGGATGAAACCGGACGTAATGGCACAATACCGGCTGATCCCTTCGGACGTATCGACTGTCCTGGCGGAACAGAACATTGAGTCGGCCACCGGATCGTTCGGTGAAAATTCCGATGAAACGTATCAATATACCATGAAATACAAAGGACGCCGAATCACACCGGAAGAATTCGGTGAGATCGTGATCCGTTCCACCGACGACGGACAGGTGCTGAAACTAAAAGATATCGCCACAATCGAACTGGGACAGGAAAGTTATGCTTACAGTGGTACGACGGACGGGCACAACGGTGTCTCGTGTATGCTCTTCCAGACAGCCGGCTCCAATGCCACAGAGGTGAACAACCAAATCAACCGATTCCTTGAAGAGGCAAGGAAAGAACTTCCCCAAGGAGTGGAACTGACACAACTGATGTCGTCCAACGACTTCCTGTATGCCTCCATCCACGAAGTGGTGAAGACACTGTTGGAAGCCATTCTGTTGGTTATCCTTGTCGTGTATGTCTTTTTGCAGGATATCCGCTCGACACTGATTCCACTGGTGGGGATCATTGTATCACTTATCGGTACGTTCGCTTTCATGGCGATAGCCGGATTCAGTATCAACCTGATTACGTTGTTTGCCCTGGTACTGGTCATCGGTACGGTAGTGGACGATGCCATTGTGGTGGTCGAAGCCGTGCAAGCACGGTTTGACGTGGGATACAAATCATCCTATATGGCAAGTGTCGATGCCATGAAAGGAATCAGTAATGCCGTCATCACCTCCTCATTGGTGTTCATGGCAGTTTTTATCCCCGTATCGTTCATGTCCGGCACATCGGGTACGTTCTATACTCAATTCGGACTGACAATGGCCGTTGCGGTAGGTATCTCGGCAGTAAACGCCCTGACACTGAGTCCGGCACTTTGCGCCCTGCTACTGAAACCGTACATCAATGAAGACGGTACCCAGAAACAGAACTTCGCCGCCCGTTTCCGTAAAGCATTCAATGCAGCTTTCGATGTTGTGGTAGAAAAATACAAAGGCATCGTTCTCTTCTTCATCAAGCGCCGGTGGCTGACAGGATCACTCCTGATAGCTTCCATCGCCTTACTGGTAGTACTGATGAATACAACAAAAACCAGTCTTGTGCCCGATGAAGACCAGGGCGTCGTATTCGTCAACGTCAGTACGGCCGCAGGCAGTTCGCTACGGACGACAGACGATGTAATGAAACGTATCGAGGAACGCATGGAACAGATTCCACAAGTGAAGCATGTGCAAAAGGTGGCAGGATACGGATTGCTGGCCGGACAAGGAAGCTCCTTCGGTATGCTGATCTTGAAACTGAAACCATGGGACGAACGCCCCGGAAAAGAAGATGATGTGCAGGCAGTGATCGGACAAGTGTACGGACGGACGGCAGACATCAAGGATGCCAGTGTATTCGCCATCTCACCGGGTATGATTCCGGGCTACGGAATGGGTAACGCACTTGAACTTCACATGCAGGATAAGACCGGAGGAGACGTCAATGAATTCTTCCAGACCACACAGCAGTATCTGGGAGCCCTCAACCAACGTCCGGAAATCGCCATGGCCTACTCTACATTCGACGTGCGCTATCCGCAGTGGCTGGTCGAAGTCGATCCGTCGAAATGCAAGCGTGCCGGTATCACACCGGACCAGGTATTGAGTACTCTTTCCGGATACTATGGCGGACAGTATGTGTCCAACTTCAACCGATTCTCAAAGGTGTACAAGGTGATGATCCAGTCCGACCCGCAGTACCGGCTTGACGAAGCGTCACTGAACAATACATTCGTACGCATGTCTAACGGAGAGATGGCTCCCCTCAGCCAATTCCTCACACTGACCCGTACGTATGGCGCCGAATCACTGAGCCGTTTCAATATGTACAACTCTATTGCCGTAAATGCCATGCCGGCCGATGGCTACAGTACGGGTGACGCCATCCGTGCCGTTCAGGAGACAGCTTCCACTTCCCTGCCCAAAGGTTATGGATACGATTACGGAGGCATCACCCGCGAAGAGAATCAGCAAAGCGGTACGACGGCCATCATCTTCGGCATCTGTTTTCTGATGATCTACCTGATCCTGAGTGCACTCTACGAAAGCTTCCTGATCCCGTTCGCCGTCCTCCTGAGCGTACCCTGCGGCCTGATGGGTTCATTCCTCTTCGCACGCATGTTCGGGCTGGAGAATAACATCTACCTGCAAACGGGACTGATCATGCTCATCGGATTGCTTGCCAAAACCGCCATCTTGCTGACGGAATATGCCGCCGAACGCCGTAAGGCAGGCATGGGACTGATTGCTTCTGCATTGAGTGCCGCCAAAGCCCGCCTGCGCCCGATATTAATGACGGCATTGACCATGATCTTCGGTCTGCTCCCGCTGATGGTAGCCAGCGGCGTAGGTGCAAACGGTAACCGCTCGTTGGGAACAGGTGCTGTAGGTGGCATGGTCATCGGTACACTGGCACTGCTGTTCATCGTACCGTCGCTGTTCATTGCCTTCCAATGGCTACAGGAACGGATACGTCCCGTACAGATAGAACCAAGTCATGACTGGCAGATTCAGACAGAGCAGGAAGTGAGTGAACACGAAAAAGAAGAAGCTAAGAATCGCCCTCTAAAATAAATAAACAAGCATGAAAAAGTTAATCATATCCCTTGCCGCTATCCTCGCCCTAAGCAGTTGCGGCATCTACTCCAAATACAAACCCGTCACGGAGATTCCCGACGGACTTTACGGACACGGAGGAACAGACACCCCCGGGTTGACTTCCGCCGATCCGGAAATCCAACGAAGTGATACTGCCGCCAACTTCGGCAACCTCAGCTGGCGGGAGGTTTTCACCGACCCGTATCTGCGCGTACTGATCGACTCTGCCCTCGTGCGCAACACCGATCTGCGCACTGCCCACTTACGGGTGAAAGAGGCTGAAGCTACCTTGCTTTCCGCACGCCTCTCCTATCTGCCGGCTTTTTCACTTTCTCCGCAAGGTACGGCAAGCAGCTTCGATGGCGGAAAAGCTACTCAGACCTATTCACTGCCCGTCAGTGCCAGTTGGGAGATCGATATCTTTGGCCGACTGACCAATGCCAAACGTCGTGCCCAAGCTGTCGTGGCCCAAAGCCGAGATTATGAACAGGCGGTGCAGACCCAACTGATTGCCGCCGTGGCCAACAACTATTTTACCTTGTTGATGCTCGACGCCCAGATCGAAATCTCCACCGCTACGGAAGCTGCCTGGAAAGAGAGCGTCGCCACCACCCGTGCCATGAAAGCAGCGGGAATGGTGACCGAAGCTGCCTTGTCGCAAACCGAAGCTACCTATTATAATATATGTACGACTCTGCTCGATCTGCAAGAACAGCTCAACCAAGCCGAGAACGCCCTTTCTTTGCTGCTGGCGGATGTCCCCCACCGTATCCCCCGCGGACGTCTGGCCGACCAACAGCTCCCGGAGAATCTATCGGTAGGCGTACCCCTGCAGATACTCTCCAACCGGCCCGACGTACGCAGTGCCGAACAGTCGCTGGCACAGGCATTCTACACTACCAATGCCGCCCGTTCCGCCTTTTACCCCTCGATCACACTGAGTGGCAGTGCGGGATGGACCAATTCGGCAGGTGCCATGATTGTCAACCCCGGTAAGTTTCTTGCCACAGCAGTAGCCTCTCTTACCCAGCCCTTGTTTAACCGCGGAGCAAACATCGCCCAACTCCGCATAGCCAAGGCGCAGCAGGAAGAGGCACGCCTCAGCTTTGAGCAGACCTTACTCAATGCCGGAAGTGAAGTCAACAATGCTCTGGTACAATATCAGACGGCACGAGACAAATCGGCCTATTTCAACCGTCAGGTGGCCTCTCTGGAGAATGCTGCACGCAGCACGCAACTACTGATGAAGCATGGTAACACGACTTACCTGGAAGTGCTCACCGCACAGCAGACACTGCTTAATGCGCAACTCTCCCAGGTGGCCAACCGCTTTACCGAAATCCAGGGAGTCATCACCTTGTATCAGGCATTGGGAGGGGGCAGGGAAACTGCCTCCGGAGAAAGAAATTCTTAACAGAAGAATACAGCCTAACTTTTCAACCTTTCTTAAATGATGACGACTGTCTGTCCGGTACCTTGTGTACCGGGCTGCACAGAAAAAGCCCGTACTACCTCTTCTCTAACAAAAAGGATGTACGGGCTTTCCTGTTTTAAACGGTATCTTATGCGTTCAGCGCCTGTTCGATGTCCGCGATAATATCATCTGCATTTTCGATTCCCACCGACAAGCGGATCAGATCCGGACGAACACCGGCTTCTATCAATTGTTCGTCTGTCAGCTGGCGATGCGTATGACTGGCGGGATGAAGCACACATGTGCGTGCATCGGCTACATGGGTAACGATGGCCGCCAGCTTCAGCGAATCCATAAATTTGATGGACAACTCACGACCGCCTTTCAAGCCGAAAGAGATCACACCGCACGAACCATTCGGCATATACTTCTGCGCCAGTTCGTAGTATTTGTTGCCCGGCAGACCGCAATAGTTTACCCATGCCACCTTGTCGTTCTGCGCAAGATATTCGGCTACCTTCTGTGCATTGCCACAGTGCTGAGGCATGCGCAAATGCAACGTCTCCAAGCCCAGATTCAACAAGAAAGCATTTTGCGGACTTTGAATACTGCCCAGGTCACGCATCAATTGCGCGGTTGCCTTTGTCATATAAGCGCCCTTGCCGAAAGCCTTGGTATAGGTCAGTCCGTGATACGATTCATCCGGTGTGCAGAGTCCCGGGAACTTGTCCGCATGGGCTTCCCAATCGAAGTTTCCGCTGTCTACGATGCAGCCGCCTACACTGGTGGCATGCCCGTCCATGTATTTAGTAGTGGAGTGAACCACGATATCGGCTCCCCACTCAAACGGACGACAGTTGATCGGTGTCGGAAATGTATTATCAACAATCAAAGGCACACCGTGACTATGGGCAATGCGGGCGAATTTCTCAATGTCGAGCACTTCAAGCGACGGATTGGAGATGGTCTCGCCGAACAGCGCTTTCGTATTCGGACGGAAAGCCGCCGAAATCTCTTCTTCACCGGCATCGGGGCTGACGAAAGTGACATCGATACCCAATTTCTTCATCGTCACGCCAAAGAGGTTAAACGTTCCGCCGTAGATGGCCGACGAACAAACAAAATGATCGCCCGCCTGGCAAATGTTGAATATGGCATAGAAATTGGCAGCCTGTCCACTGGAAGTCAACATAGCTCCCACACCTCCTTCGAGAGCGGCGATCTTGGCGGCTACAGCGTCGTTCGTCGGATTTTGCAGACGGGTATAAAAGTAACCGCTGTCTTCAAGATCGAACAAGCGGGCCATCTGCTCACTGGTTTCGTATTTAAAAGTAGTACTTTGATAGATGGGCAGCACGCGCGGCTCGCCCTTTTTCGGAGTCCATCCTGCTTGTACGCACAGGGTTTCGGGCTTGAATTGTTTTGCCATAATGATATTGAGTTTACGATTATATTGCCTTAAAAAAGTTATATCGACGCAAAAGTAGAGAAAATTATTGGTTTAAAAGGCTATCTTTGCGAGCGAAAAAGCAAAAATTCACCTTAGAAGTCAAACAATAGCACAGCAGCCCGAGCCTGCATCTTTTATACGTAGCGATATGAAAAGAAAACTCTGTCTTCTCCTGTTCTTCTGTCTTTTATTGACTGCCCCGGCTTTGCGGGCACAGCAGAAAGCCACTCCCAGATCCGGTGAAGGTATCTCTACCTTCCTCCTGCGCCACAACCGCGCCCCGAAGAAATACTACAATGATTTCATCGAACTCAACAAAGCCAAACTAGGGAAGAGCAGAACTCTTAAAATGGGTGTCACTTACCTGATTCCCCCTGTCAAGAAAGCGTCGGCCGCCACTTCCGGAAAAACGACGGAGGCAGCAGCCGAAAAGACATCCGCACATCACCCGCGCCGTACGGAAGTCAACGAGCCGCTCTTCGGGAAGTGGCTTTCAAATGTCAAGGTCACTTCCAATCGCCTTGCCGGTACCTGCTTCTATGTTGTCAGCGGACATGGCGGTCCCGATCCGGGCGCCATCGGACGCGTTGGCAAACACGAGCTCCACGAAGACGAATATGCCTACGACATCGCCCTTCGCCTTGCCCGCAATCTGATGCAGGAGGGTGCCGAAGTCCGTATCATCATTCAAGATGCCAAAGACGGCATCCGTGACGAGGCTTATCTCTCGAACAGTAAACGTGAAACCTGCATGGGCTCTCCCATCCCGCTGAACCAGGTACAGCGCCTTCAGCAGCGTTGCGACAAAATCAATGCCCTTTATCGTAAAGACCGCAAGAAGTATAAATACTGCCGCGCCATCTTCATTCATGTGGACAGTCGTAGCAAAGGTACCCAGACCGACGTCTTCTTTTACCACTCCAACCGCAAAGCCGAGAGTAAGCGCCTCGCCAAAAACATGAAGGAAACCTTCGAGTCCAAATACGACAAGCATCAACCTAACCGGGGGTTTTCGGGCACCGTAAGCGGACGCAACCTCTATGTTCTGGCCCACACCACGCCCGCCTCTGTTTTTGTCGAGTTGGGCAACATCCAGAATACCTTCGACCAGCGTCGCCTGGTGATCCCCTCCAACCGGCAGGCACTCGCCAAATGGTTAATGGAAGGGTTTATAAAAGACTATAAATAAACAGAACCTCTTGTTTTTCTGAAAGATTACAAAAGGATGTGAATGTACTGAGAGCAGATGACCGGAGTGAGCCGATAAATCCTATATTTGTTGCCGGATGTAAAGTAAAACTTTTAAAGTCATTTTTATGGAACAGTTATCTTTTATAGAATCATTCCGGACTTCTCCTTTCATTCTCACCGAAGGCGCTATCGTAGAACGTTTGCGTCACGAGTTTCACATTTCACCGGACAAACACATTGCACATGCCGCACTGATCTACGATGACTCCCATCGTGAGATTCTGGCATCCATCTACCGGCAATACCTGCAGATAGCCACTGAGTTCCGCCTGCCACTGATGCTGATGACTCCCACCCGCAGAGCGAACATCGAGCAAATAGCCGCGTCCGATTACCGGCATAAAAATGTACTGGCGGATACTATGGCCTTTCTCTCCCGCTTCCGTGACGAAGCTTCCACTCCCGTATATATCGGCGGACTGGCCGGATGCCGCGGCAATGCGTACGACGGCCGCTACTATCTGTCGGTAGAAGAAGCCATGGAGTTTCATTTCCCGACAGTCCGCACGCTGGCACAGTCGGGGGCGGACTATCTGTTTGCCGGCATCATGCCGCAACTGACAGAAGCCATCGGAATGGCCAATGCCATGGCTGCAACAGGACTGCCTTACATCATCAGCTTCATGATATGTCGTGACGGACGCCTGATAGACGGTACTTTCATTCATGACGCCATCGATGCCATCGAAAAGGAAACTTCCACCCGTCCACTGTGCTATATGGCCAACTGCGTACATCCCGATGTGTTGCACCAGGCGCTGCTGCATCCCCGGAACGATACGCCTTTGGTGCGTCAGCGCTTTCAGGGTATTCAGGCCAATGCCGCCAACCTCAGCCCGGAGGAACTGGACGGATGCGATCATCTGATTTCTTCTTCACCGGAAGAACTGGCAGACAGACTGATGACACTGCTGTGGGACTTTCCGTTAAAAATCTGCGGAGGCTGTTGCGGAACCAACCAACAGCACATGCACCGTTTTGCAGAGATGCTGGCTTACCGCCGTGACAATAAAGCGTGGTAACTGTCTGCTCCGGTAAACGGGACCGCCCGTGCCGGCAATGCAAACTCTCACTCCTTCCTCCTGCGGTTCAGATATCTGCGCAACAATGTGGGAGTAAAGCAGAAGATCAACTGGGCTTTACTCCACTTGTAGCATTGCTGGAACACAAGCATACCGATAGCGATGAACAGGGCAGCGCCCGCAGCAGCTTGCAGAGGCAGCCAATACACACCCTCTTGCGGGACTATCAGAGGAATCAACGCCAATGCTCCGGCGGGAGCAAAGTACTTTCCGGTCCACTCGAAGACAGCAAACAAGCAGCAGATGATGAGCAAGGCGACCACCGTTTCGGGCAAATGCAAAAAGGTATGCCCGATGATCTGAAAAGCGGTCCCCAAGGCAGCTCCGGTAACCAAAAACAGAAACACCTGCATGGGACGGTTTCTGAATCCGGCTTTCGAATTGACAATCTCCGTGAATGTCACGATCAACGGAGGAATAATGAAATAACTGCATCCGCAGGAGATAGAAAGGGCAGCTACCAGTGAAACCCAAAAGAGCAGAGCCGCCCAACGGAAAATCTCCTTTTTCCACTCACGCCCGGGCAGGACGTAATCCGTCTCCCGGCGCAAACCTCCTTTTTCCATCAGCCTCTGTCCGGCAACAAGCACGGCGGAAAGCAGGAAAACGGCCGACGGATAGATCCAGGTTTCAGTGTGCAGCAGCACCGGCAGCATACAAGCCGAAATCAGCGGAATCAGAGTAGCCCGGCTGAACAGCAGGCAGCAGGCGGCAAAGGCAAATGCCAGGCATAAATTGCAGAGCAACGGCAGCGTGGAGTAGCGCACGATACAAACTCCGGCAACAGCCCCTGCTGTCATCAGCCCGATCAGCTGCCAACGCCCGACTTTCCAAACCCGCTTATCGATCACCCACAAGCCGACGGCGAGCGCTGCCATCTCCGGAAAGATAATCTCTTTCTCGCCTGTCCATTCGGCTATGCCCACCATCAGCATCACCATGAAAACAGAGAATACATATCTGACTTTTTTCGTTTTGTCCATCATGAAGTCCAATAAAGATCCGCAAAGATAGTCATTTATCAGGAGGCATCCCTCCCGAATGGCTACCGGATGGAAATTTAACCGTAAAAATTCGACGATCGCCCGATCATAACCGTCCCGGATTTGTTACTACACCAAGTGTAACATCAAATTCTTATGACCATGTCCGATTTCAACCCCAGACCGTCCGACAAACTGACGGCAAGTGAACGTAAAGAACTGGATACCTCCGAGTTCGGCATACCCCAATTAAGAGAGTTCCCCATCCACGACGCCGCCCATGTACGCGCGGCAGAAGCCTACTTCAGGTATGCGCCCGAAGAGTATAAAGCGCAGTTGGCACGGAACATCCTGGCCAAAGCACATCTGCTGGGAGTGAACGTAAAAAGCCCCGCCATCCTGGAGTGGGCAGAGAAATAACCGGAAATAAAAGCAATAAGGCAGGCGCGCGAAGAAAGATTCCCGGATTATTTCCTACTTTTGTACCCATATACCCCCTCACTTTATAAAAACTGTTGTATATGAGTTTCTCAGGATTCGTTTTTGATATGATCAGGCGCAATAAGGAGAACAGAGACCTGCTTACTCTGCGCCGAGAACGGATGAAGGACCTTCAAGGTAAAATGTACCAGAAAGGGACGCTTCAAAATCCGAATGTAACCCTGGAAGAGCTGGAGAAAATAGAAAAGGCCACCCGTGAAAAGGAAAAAGCGGAAACACAATATTATCTGCGCGCCACGCTGATCTTCCTGACCGTGACAGCCATACTGGCACTCATACTCTGGTGGATATTGTAGCATCGTCCCCGCTTTAGAGAACCGTCGGTTCCACATCCGTTACCGTTCACCTCCTCATACCTTTATTCAACCGATTATGAACACAAAGACATACCCTTGGCTGCGTACGGGCGCATCGGTGAAACGATAAAAGAGAATGCTCAGGACTACGGACGGTGTCTTCCCTTCTGAAAACGAACGGGACTTATTTGTAACCGGTATGAAAATATTCTTTCATGCCGGGATGATATTCGTCGGATAAACACTACCTTTGTTGGAATACAACGTTTCCAACCTAATATCAATCCATATAACATGACTCCAGATTTCGATTACAGTGAAGTGCCTTTCGGATTCAACTATTGCCTCAACAAATCATGTAAGCAAGCCTCCACGTGCCTGCGCTACCGGTTGTACACTCATATTCCGGCAGCTTGCCAGACCATAAGAATAATCAACCCCGTTTACGCCGCCACCATCGACAACGTGTGCCCTTTCTTCATGCCCGATAAGAAAGTGCGGTATGCCTTAGGCATCACCCACTTGCTGGATCATGTGCCTTACAGTGACGCAGTCAGCATCAAAAGACAAATGCTGGCACACTTCAAGCAGGCCACTTATTATCGTTGCCGCCGCAAAGAACGGATGCTCGATCCTTCCGAACAGGAATATATCCGTAAATTATTTGTCAGTAAAGGGATCAAAGAACTACCGGTATATGATGAATACATAGAAAAGTACGACTGGTAGCACAAGCATTTATAAAGAAACCGGCAACTTCGGTAAAGGGAAAGGATTGCTTCATAAAAGAGAAACGAATGCTTTGTCAAAGGGGAGAAAACGCCTTGTTGAAAGGGAATGGCAGACCCCTCCCAAAGGAAAAATCGCACGACCCAAAGAAGGCAGTCAGCCTGCCGAAGAGAAAAAACCTACTATCTGAAAGGGAGCAATCACTTCAACAAAAGAAATAATCACTTCAACAAAAGGGGAATAGTGCCCTCTTCAAAGAAAAATAATCGATCTGTCATAGAAAAGCAGTTGCCTCACCACAGAAAAAGAGCTGCTTCACCACCCAAGAACAGTTGCTTCACCACAGAAAAACAGACATTTAACCGATGACAAACAGATATTGCTTCCATGGCAAATCATCATTTAAATGAAGAGAAACCTTCCACTAAAGTGTCACAATCTTTACTTCTAGGCGACAACTTTTTGTCGCCCGAGAGAAAAAAGTTTTTCACCTACACGACACAAAGTGAAACAATAGAGAAAGGAATAAATACATCTCCATCTACCGGATTCTTCCACTGAATTCTTCCAATAAACTTATCGGATTCTATATTCAAAATAAGATTGCGAATGTACCGTTTTTTACAGAAGCTCCGATTCAATATCCAAGGGTAGCCGGATGTAATTGTGCGATAGTGAACTGCTATTGTGCGTGTCCGCACAATAGCAAAAGAGTGTTCAGGAATATATTGTATTATATAATAGCCATTTAGCGATATGGCATGATTCTTGCAAGCATAAAGAAAAAACAGTAATAGAACCATGATCAAGCATTACTTGAAAGTAGCATTACGCAATTTGATGAACTTTAAAGTTCATAGTCTTATTTCGGCTATTTGTTTAGCGATAGGTATCACCTGCTTCAGTATGATGAATTATTTTATTGATGCCATAACGGGTAAAGTAGAACTGTCCGATAATAATAAATACAGCATCCGGTTGTCCGGAGCATCTTCCCAGACAGCCGCCGATATCTATTTGTTTAAGGAGGATTTTGATTATCTGAAAGAGTTGCCGATAGCGGGCATAGATACCCTTGTGGCTTCTTCCTCTTATAGCAATGGAAAAGAGATTACGGCCATCGACAAAAAACAACGGGAACTGCCGTTTTTAGTGTCGTTCCAAAATGTATCATCCAATTATTTCACCTATAATTCGCTCCAATTGAAGTATGGCAATCAAGAGATAACAGCTCCCGACGAGGTGATCGTCTCCCGATCGTTTGCCCGGAAAGCATTTGGAGAAGAGAATCCGATAGGTCAGGTCATCCGTCAGGAAACAGAGGCTGCCAACCCGTCTGATCTTATGGTGTATAAAATTGTCAATGTTGCTTTGACAGAAGAAAAAGATTTTCATGGGAAAACGATCGATTGTTATTTTCCCTTGTCCGCAAAATCCCGTACTCCACTCTGCATCAGATCACGTCTCACCGGACAAACCACGACCGAAAGCCTGAATAAACAGTTAAAAGGCCTGACCTGGAAGCATGGAGACCAGGATATCTATTTATATGCCTCCCTGGAGTCAGAACAGAATAGCAGTGTTCAAAGAACGATAAGCATTCTGCTCGCCCGGTTTATAGCTTCGCTGATCTTATTGTCTGGTTTGATCAATTTTCTGAAATTCATTATCCAGATGTTCTATAACCGGCAACGAGAACTGGTGCTTCGCAAATGTATCGGTTCGGACATCAAAGGATTGTTTGCCTTGCTTTTCGCCGAAATCTTCTGGATGCTATCTGTCGCTTTCCTTCTGTCCTTGGCCGTGACGGAAATCACGCTCTCTCTGGTATATACGTACATCCGTCCGGAAGACATGATCTCATTCTCCCTGGTAGACTTGTATGGTTCACAGTTAGGTTTGTACCTCGCTTTGTTGTTGATCTGCATGCTCGCCATTCTTTATCCTATCTATCGGTTACGCCGGTTGAGTGTCCTCCATTCGGTCGTGCAGAGACAGAAGCGGCACGTGTTCCGCAATTTCATGATTGCTCTACAATTGGCGATCTCCATCCTTTTCACAGGCGGTGTATTCGGCATAACGCTTTTGTTCAATGAGATGTTTGAAGGAATGTACCGTCCTTTGAGCACGGAAGAAGAGAACCGGGTGATTTCAATATCGGTCAATACCATATGCATGCAGAAAAACATGGATGCCATTCTTTCGGATATCCAGTCTTTGTCCGAGATAACCGATCGGACATCCGCCTTCAATACCTTCGATGCCGATGTTTATACTTACATGACCTATATGAAAGACGGAAAGCCGAGAGGAAATGTGATGATGATCCAAGCAGAGCCTCATTATTTTGAGTTCTTCAAGATCCCGTTCTCCGGAAAATTAGTAGATAAGGATGCTCAAGGCTTTGTTTATATAAGCGAACAGTTTAAAGAACAATTGCAAAGGGATAGTATAACAGGTAGTGTCACGTTGGATGGCAAAGAATACCGGATTGCCGGGACTTACCGTGCACTGAACAGGGAAGATACTCAGAGCAGTTCAGTCGGTTCTGTCTTTCTAGTTAACCCGCAAGCCTACACCTATTACTTCAAAACTCTCCATTCCGATATTACTCCGGTCGCCCTGGAAAAGATAACGGAGATCTGCCGGCGTTATGTACCCGAGACATTGCCTCTTAACATTCGTAATACGGGTGATTCCAAACAGTCCGTCATGGGAACTGTAGCACTCTTGCAGACAGCATCCCTGTTGTTGGCGATAGTCAGTATCCTCCTGTTGATATTAAGTATTTATTCCGGAATCTCCATGGATGTGATAAATCGGCAAAAAGAAGTGGCCATCCGAAAAATAAACGGAGCCACCCCGAGAGTGATTGCCCTGTTATTCGGCAAAATCTATTTGATTATTTATCTTTCTGTCTTCGTCATTATCTATCCGCTGGTACGATTGGTGTTGATAAGCATCGCACAAAAAAGCAATCTGCAAAGCATATATAGTTGGAGCTGGGGAATCCTGTTGTTCTTCACGATGGCTCTTTTGATCTTTTTGGTTACGGCATACAAGATTTATAAAGTAATGCACCTGAATCCGGCAAGCGTCTTGAAAAAGGAATAAAAACGATCTCTATTGCGCCTGCCTGTTATAAGGTCAAAATGAGGAGATGTGTCAAGACTCGTATTCACCACAGGTTACACGGATGTATACAGATAAGCAGTATTGGTTATCAGCAGATAAAAAAATCGTTTAGTGTAAATCTGTGCAATCCTGTGTGGTGAGTTATGAAACCCTCTCCTTTCCTGCGCGATGCACAATAACCATGTCAGGGTGTTGATGCGCCCCAAGGCTGTGGTATTTGCATTTCCTGCTGTTCCGGGCATCCATGTGTAACAGTCCTCAATGAACGGCTTTTCAAGTTCACCAATAGCTACATCTTCAATGTTCTTTCGGGTTTTCATGAAAAGGCAAAAGACTTTTGTAGTCGGCAACCGGTTCACAACAGATGTCTTCCGCTTTTCCTTTACCTATCTTTTCCTCATGCTATTCAAGCTGTTCTTTGAAAACAACTACTTGTTTTTTAGCATGCTTACGTTATCTTTGCACATCTTTTAGAAATAGAAAGTTTAAAAGGAAAATGCCGGATTCCTTTATCCGATCTATTTGTCTCCTTTACTTTTATCCCTATCTTTACGGCCCTAAACAATAAATGATATGAACTGGATTATCCTAACGATTGCCGGATGCTTTGAAGTACTGTTCACTTTCTGCATGGGAAAAGTGAAAGAAACAACCGGAACAGAAATGTACTTATGGTTTACCGGATTCCTGATTGCAACCCTGATCAGCATGCTGTTACTGGTGAAAGCAACACACAATCTTCCCATCGGCACAGCCTATGCCGTATGGACGGGGATAGGTGCCGTGGGTACGGTACTTGTAGGTATTCTGGTATTCAAAGAACCTGCCGGCTTCTGGAGGCTCTTCTTTATAGTGATGTTAATCGGTTCGATTATCGGATTGAAGATGGTGTCGCACGGATAGAGAGGAGTAATCTGTAACATACGGTTCCGTTGACGGAAACTTTGGAAATGTGGTTACTGCTTTGGAAGTACACCGCCTACTCTTCAAAGTCATTCTCTTGTGCAACCTCGTTTTCTGCTTTATCCTCTCAGCACTGCCGGCAATTCCGCCAACGAATGAATCATCAAATACTCTCGCTCCGTCCCGGAGATCACCTCGTGTTTCCACATAGCTTCGGCCGGCACATGAATAGCATGCCCACCCAATGACAATACCGGAAGCACGTCCGATTTCAGCGAGTTACCCACCATTAAAAAAGATTGTGGAGCAACGTCCAGTGAAGAGATCAGCCGCTGATAATCCTGCGGTGCCTTGTCGGTCATGATCTCCGTATGATCAAAATAATGGGAGATTCCCGAACGTTGCAGTTTACGTTCCTGATCCAGCAGGTCGCCTTTGGTCGCTACAACCAGTTTATAGTCATCCTTCAGTGTCTCAAGCGCTTCCGTCACCCCGCCGAGCAGACGGATAGGCATCTCCAACAGTTCTTTTCCCATCTCCACGATGCGTCCGATCACTTCGGCAGGCACCCGGTTCCGGCTAATCTTCACGGCAGCCTCCACCATGGAGAGCGTGAACGGCTTAGCCCCGTATTTATAGATATCCATATTCTCCATCTCTATGGCGAATAGGCGGGACGAGATTTCTTCCGCCGTTCCATACCCGGCAAGTAAATGGCAAAATTCACTCTCAACCTTGTCGTAAAACACCTGATTATCCCATAATGTATCGTCCGCATCGAATGCGATCACTTTAATTTGCTGCATGTCTCTCTCTTTTGATTCCTGCAAAAATACGCTTATAAAATGAAAGCAGCCTGCATCCGGTAAATAAAATTAAGTTCTTTTCCGGATTCAAGAACCAACACATACGGCTTTTGTTATTACCGCATAATCAGAGATGTTCAATTTTCAAACAGTAAAATCAATGTATGATAACCTAAAACAACAGAAGTATGAAAAAGTTAATGTTTGCTGTAATAGCTTGCGCGATGGGCCTTTCGGGCTGCTCTTCGGAGGATGACTGTGCTACCAATCCCGAACCTGCGGGAGATGTGACGGAAATCAAATTAAGTGCCGGTATCCAAGGAGTGGCAACCCGCAGCCCGGTATCGACCAATGACAATATAACGGCTCCGTTTGTGGCCTCCGCCACCACCGGAGACTATACGACGAATGCATGGAGTTCCACCGTGACGTTTGTGGCATCGCCCACACCGACAGCCGCACTCTCTTTCAGCCCGGCACGGTATTATCCGGTGGATAATTCTCCCATCTATATCAGAGGTTACTACCCGGCAGGGACACTTTCCGGCAAAACAGTTACGCTGGCTGGCGATGGGACAGAAGACGTGATGCTCACCGCTCAAGCCTCAGGGACGAAAGCGACTGCAGGAGCACTGTCGTTTGTCTTCAACCATCTGCTGACGCAATTGCAATTCAAACTTGTGGCCGGTGCAGGATATCCGGCATCGGGTGTCAACGTGACCAGTCTTGTCATCAAGCAACAAAAGACACCTGCCACACTGGACCTGAATACATCCAGCCTGACGTATACCACCAAAGACCTTACCCTTTCGGGTACATTCCCCATCCTAACGGCCGGAAGTACAATCAACAACTATCCGATGGTGAAAAGCGGCGAAGCCCTCACGGTGGCAGTCACCACAAGTGACGGAGTGACTTATCCCGAATCTACCATCTCGGTCACTACCGAAGTCGGAAAATCACATTTAATCACCCTTACCTTTACGCCGAAGGAAATCACGTCCTCTATCAGTGTGACAGCCTGGCAGACAGGAGGGACCGGATCGTCCACATTACAATAAACGTTCTCATAACACGCAGGTTGTGCAGGAGATGGCGACAGCTATATCCGCGCAATCTGTCACATCAAGAAAGAAAGGGGCGATGAAACGGACTATCCTCATCTTATTGGGCTGGATGCTGCTCTCGCAAGGATGCAGCTATGGTGTGGGCGACGACTGCCTCCCACCCGAAGAACCTGTACCCATACGGATGGCGATTGCAGAAGGAAAGCTCTCCACGCGGGCACCTGTCACAACGATCGATGCAAGCAATCTGTCGAATGTCGGCATTTACGCAGTCAGCGAAGGGAGCATAGCCGGGCAATATCCCTGGACATCCACTCCTTTCGCCCTGAATCTGGTACCGAGCGGCATCAGCGGCAGCCAGCTCTCTTTCAACCCCAAACTCTATTATCCATTGGGAGGGAAACGGGTCATTTTCTACAGTTATTATCCGCGCACGACAGCCACAAGCGGCAGCAATTACATCACGGCTCCGGGCAACGGTGTCGCCCCTGCCTATCATTTCACGCTGACGGGAGCAGAAGACATCATGTATGCCGCAGGCACTCCCACAGGAAGTACCAGCACCATGCCCGTCAGCCTGACATTCAACCATGTGTTGACCCAACTCCAACTGAACACTTCTCTATTGGGCGCACTGTCCAGCATCAAGCTGCTGGGTGTGTACAATAAAGGTACGCTCGACATTGGCAACGGAAATGTCACCTACGACAGTTCCACGACGGATATCACATTGACCGTTCCCCTTCTAGGTTCGGTTACCAATACCGTAATGGTTCCTGCCGGAGTACCAAGTTATAAGGTAGAAGTCGTTCTGCTGCTTTCGCTGTTGAAAAGGACATATCTGGTGAAACCCACTTCGGGTAATTTCCAACCTGGGGTAATTTATACGATCAGTCTCTGATCAGGAAAAGAGTAACGACAGGAAGTTTGCATTCTCCTCCTGCTCTCCGTCTTCCGGATTATGGCTGTAGCCGTTCTCCATCAACAAGTCACGGTATATCAGGCAGAGCTGCATGGGTGAGTGGTAAGGCTCGTATGTGCTGACCGGAAGTTGCGACACCGCATGCAGGGCATCTGCTATTTTCATTGCCATCCGCCTGTTCTCCTGTATCCGGTGGAAACACTCTTCCCGCTCCTCTACACTTTCGGCATGTACCATCTGCGACGCAAGTTCTTCTATTCGGTTGAGAGGTCCCCGCAGCTCCCTGCTGACGTGGGCAAAAAAGGCTGAGCGCAACCGGTCCGCCTGTTCGGTGCGCTCCTTCTCTATACACAGACGGTTGGCTTCCATCACCTGTGCGGTTATATTCTTGACGTATCCTTTCAGATAATAGAATCCATTGCCCAGCGGTTGGCAGGTCACAACATGATTTTCAAGATAAAAGTCCTCTCCGTTACCATGAATCTTATAACGGATTCCTTCCTGGGGAGGACGCCCGGCATGAATGTCGGCCATAAATTGAGTGACGGTCTGCAGATCTTCACCGTTCATCAATTTCAGATAATCCGCTGGATCGACATACTGCAATTCGTCGTGCCGATGGATGGTATCGGCGAATCCAATGTAACGTAATCTTCCCGTTTCGGTACTGTATGTCCACATACCAACTCCTGCTATTTTCAGCATTTCCAGCAATACCTTTTCCCTGAAAAGGGCATCAAGGCTCTCTTTACGATGTTTTTTAGCCATTCTGTAATGATTATGAATACTTAGATGGTCCTGAGTTGTTTTACAGTTAAATCTATTTTATAAGTCCATTGTCTATCCAATTGCATAGTACACATCCGAAAGATGTTTGTTGAAGTACAACAATCGGGAAAAGAAAAGGTTCGGTAGCGGTCCTCTACTTTCCGGATAAGGAGCAGGCTGCTAAAAAGAGGATGTGTCAAGACTCCTGCTCACCACTGATTGCACTGATTGACACAGATAAACATCATTAGTTATCAATAGATTAAGTTCGCTCTGCAGAACTTAGTGTTGCTCTGTGGTGAATTTTGACACATCCCCCTATCTTCTATCCTACGCTGTGACAGCGTTACTCATCCCGATATTTGCAGCAGCCGGGCAGAGCATCGTAAACTGCTTTGACGGCCTTGTACTTATCCGTATCATGACCCGCTGCGGCAATGGCTTTGGCAACGGCGTCGGCCGATGTTTCTGACGGGTCGAGTTGCAAGTGGATCATTTGTTTCTCCCGGTCCCAATGAGCGGACCGGACACCGGAAACACCTTTAGCGGCTGTTTCGATGCGTTCCTTGCACATATCGCAAGAACCACGGACGGCAAACAGTACGTGTTCACTTTCCTGAGAGACAGCATGACTGCCAGACATACCGGACATGCTGTGTCCTTGGTGTCCGGTCATGGGAGCAATTCCCGGAGTATCTTCGTTCATCATTGAGCGTTTGCCTTCGAGTTGTGCACTGGCATCGATGGAGAAGACTCCGTTGGTCACAATCTCCTCACCATCGGAAAGTCCGTCGAGAACCACATAGGCTCCGCCAAGAGCGGGGCCAAGGGTGACTTCACGCATCCGGAAGGTGGGAGTATCCGTATCGGGCAGGCGCACATAGACCACAGCACGCTTGCCGGTCCAGAGGACAGCCGTTTGCGGAACAACAATCCGGTCTTTATACCCCTTTAGAGGGGCAGCAACCTGGGCAGTAGCATACATTTCGGGCTTCATCTCCAGAGTGGGATTGGCTACATCCACGCGGACCCGGGCCGTGCGCGTAGTGGCATTAAGAATGGGATCGATGAATGAAATACGCCCGGAATACGTCTTTCCGGGAAAGGCAGAAAGAGTAAACTCCACCTGGTCGTCTTTGGCAAGAAAAGGTAAATCCACCTCAAAAGCGTCGAACATGGCCCACACACGGGAGAGGTTGGCAATATCGAAAAGAATGCTCCCCTGTGAAACATAGTCGCCCCGGTTAACCCGCTTGGCAATGACGATCCCATTCGTGTTGGATTTAATCTCTACCATAGGAGACGCCTGGCCGGAATATTGGATAGCGTCGATCTGGGCATCCGTCAAGTTCCAAAGGCGGAGTTTCTCGCGGGCAGCCTGCACAAGAGCGGGTTGCTGCATACGGACCGCTTCGAGCAATTCCTGCTGGGCGGTGAAAAGTTCAGGCGAATAAAGAGTAGCAAGTGTCTGCCCGGCACGTACGGTCTCGCCGGTGAACTCAATGTCAAGCCGTTCAATACGTCCGCCGACATAAGCTGTCTGCGACTGCAGACTACGTTCGTCCGGAATAATCTTACCGTACAGCCGGACTTGCTTCACGGGGTTACTGCGACTGACACGGGTAGTCTGAACATCGGCGAGAGCCATGGCCTCATCAGAGAGCCGGATGGCATCGGGATCGGAAACAGCATCACCTCCAGAAATAACGTTCTTCTTAAGAGGGATCAGGTCCATACCGCAGATAGGGCATTTGCCGGGTTTGTCCTGACGAATCTGCGGATGCATGGAGCAGGTCCAGACACCGGATTCGTCCTGCACCAGATCATGAGACGTTCCATGCATATCATGGTTATGAGCTTCAGCATGTGTTCCCCCGGCAGACTCCGGAGAAGATGAAGGGCTGAACAAAAGCCATCCCAGCACAAAGCCGGCAAGGGCAATCAGGGGATAAAGTACTTGCTTCTTACGAAGAATATCTGATATCTTTTTCATACAATTACTATTTTAGTGGTTCTATTTATTTTCAGTCGGCTATCAGCTTTTCTATGGCTGCCACCGTAGTATTATAAGCGGCTACGGCCTCACTCTTTTTCAGTTTATAATCGAGCATCTGGCGCTCCACCTGAATCACATCGGTCAGCGATTGACGCCCGGCGGTAAATTCACGCACCATCAACTGCCAGGTAGAAAGAGAGAGGGCATACTGCCGTTCGTAAAGTGACACCTTACGGGCGGCATCGTCGAGCTGCTGGCGAACGTTAATGTATTCAGCCTGCAACTGGTTCTGTACATTGTCACGTTTCAGTTCGCTCGCCATCCGGTAGTTATGGCTCTCCCGCTGCCGGGCATTGTATTTCCGGCGGAACAGCGGAAGACTTACCTTGACCATCGGCATCACCATGTCCTTGCCGTTCATATCGGGCATTCCCATCGGATCGGCCACTTTATTGACCACAGAGTATTGAAGACCGATACCGATCATAGGATAACTCATGCGACGGTCCATCTTTGCCTTGGCACGATAGGCTTCTCCCTCCGCCTCGAGCATGGCAAGCATGGGATTACGGGTGAAGATGCTGTCGAGCAGGAGCTGTCCGTCTATCCGGTAGAAGCGTTGTGTCAGAGAATCGGGTACACAGACAGAAGCATCGGACGGACGGTTGAGCAGGGCGTTAAACCGGGCTTGAACGGTCAGCCGGGCAGAAAGTAAACTGGCAAGGTTATCCTCCAATCCGGCACGCTCCATTTGAATGCGGAGAACATCGGACATACCACCAACAACAACGTTTCCCATTGATCCGCCTCCCATGCCGGACATGTCTCTACCGGAAGAGCTGCCGGCAGAAACACCTGGAGTCCCCGCAGACGCCGGGCTGCCCATTCCTCCCATACCGGACATGCCACTCCCCGAAGAAAGTGCAGGCGGCATCGAAGCAACTGACGTTACAGAAGTCGACGAGGGAGCTGCCTGTGCCGACGAAGCGGAAAAGCGGTTCAGTGCCAACTGCTCGAGTTGATAAAGAAGACGGATATTAGCTTCCGTAATGTGATATTGCTCGTTGAGGCTACTAAGCTGATACCACTGGGCCTTAACCTCATACCAGAGATTATTACGTGTATCACGAAATTGTTCGTAAGCCATACGTGCCATCTCAGAAGCTTCACTGCGGGCGGCCTTGCGAGTGCCGAACCAAGGAAACATCTGCATCAACGTAAAGTCGGCTATCTGCTTTCCCATCAGCGTCTCCATAGGTTTAACGAAAAAACCGATTTCCAATTCGGGATCGGCAAAAGCACCGGCCTGAGGGATCTTCTCCAAAGAGGCTTTATAGAGCATGAAGTCGGCATTGACTTGCGGATTACTGCGTGCCGCCTGTTCCAGATAGTGAGACAAGCTGTCGACAGAGGGTTGCACCGAAACAGAAGGCACCTCCACAACGGATGGCTGCGCCGAAGCCGAAACGGCAAAATGACTCAGCGAAAGGAATATCGCCAAGGTGAGTAAAGATATATGTTTCTTGTTTATCATATCTGATTGTTTTTATGTGAATCCGATAGACGAATCGAAGACTGTCGGATTCTGATTCTGTTATTCTTTATAATGATGAGTACGGTTTCAGCCCCATACGACCGGCAGAGGGGACATTCCAAATATCCGGGAATGTCCCGGATAGCCATCAGGGAGTATGCCGGATGCCCATCTGAAGATCAGATACCGGGAGAGCTTGTAACCGGCTCAGAAACTTCACTTCCGTTTTTCTTCTCACGTCTCCTCTCCACAGTCTCACGCCACCAGCATTGTAATACCGGGACGACAAACATGGTCATTGATTGTATCAGCATTCCTCCAAACGTGGGTATAGCCATCGGTACCATGATATCCGCTCCCTTTCCGGTAGATGTAAGTACGGGAAGCAGAGCGATGAGTGTTGTCGCCGTTGTCATTGCAGCAGGGCGGACACGCTTCAGCCCGGCTTCTATTACCGCCTCACGGATGTCATATTTCGTACGGGGATCGCGTTCCAGAAAAACATGGTGAATATACGTTCCCATCAATACTCCATCATCCGTGGCCACACCGAAGAGAGCAATGAACCCTACCCAGACCGCTACACTCAGGTTGATGGGATGCATCTGGAAGAGGTCACGCATGTTTTCACCCGCAATGCTGAAATTCATAAACCACGGTTGCCCATAGAGCCACAAGAGAATAAAACCGCCAGCGAAAGCTACGAATACACCCGAAAAATGAATCAGCGAGGCCGTCACCGTACGAAACTGGAAATAGAGTACCAGCAGGACAATGAGCAAAGCCAACGGAACAACAATCATCAACCGGTCCGTAGCACGTTGCTGTTGTTCATAATTACCGGCAAACTTATAAGAAACACCTTTGGGGAGAACCAGTTCACCGCTTTTTACTTTAGCCTCGAGCAGATTACTCGCCTCCTTCACCACATCCACTTCGGCACGGCCTGAAAGTTTATCGAAGATGACATAACCTACCAGGAAAGTGTTCTCACTCTGGATCATTTGTGCACCACGGGAATATTCGATGTCCGCCAACTCTTTAAGAGGTACCTGTATTCCGGTAGCAGTAGGTACAAGCAGCATGGAAAGAGCCTCCGGACTATCACGCAACTCACGTGCATAACGTAACCGGATGGGGAAGCGCTCGCGCCCCTCTACAGTACGGGTCAACGCCATGCCACCAACAGCAGCACTGAGCACTTCCTGCAGATCGCCCACCGCCACGCCATAACGTGCCATTGACTCACGATTCAGCTTTATTTCGAGATACGGAGCACCTACCGCCCGGTCGTAGAACACAGACGAGGGAATGACAGACGGTACAGACTTTAATGCCTGCTCAATCGCCTTACCTCCCTGCTCTATATCCTCCAGTGTGGGACCGTATACCTTCACCCCCATCGGTGCACGCATACCGGTTGAAAGCATTACGAGCCGTGCCTCAATAGGTTGCAGTTTCGGTGCAGAGGTCAGTCCCGGCAAATGGGTAACATTGACAATCTGTTGCCAGATATCATTTGCATTCTTAATCTCCGGACGCCACTGGCGGAAATAGTCGCCACGCGAATCAGGCACCAGACTATCGGCAGGGATAAGCCGGAAACCATTGGCAGGATTATATGTACCTCCACCTTTCAGCAGGAATGCACCATCATAATTCACACGGAAACGGGCACGCTTTCCGTCTTCTCCGATGATATATTCGGGACGATAATTAATGGTATTCTCAAACATCTGGACCGGTGCCGGATCGAGAGCGGAATTTACACGTCCCCACTTACCGATGGCAGTTTCTACTTCTGGAATGGCCGCCAGCCGCTTATCGAGTTTCTCCACATAATCTAGATTCTGTTCAATACCCGTATGAGGCATACTGGTAGGCATCAATAGAAAAGAGCCTTCGTTCAGGCTGGGCATAAATTCCTGCCCGATACTCCGCCAGATGAGGAAACCACAAACGACGGTTGCTGCAGGAATCATCATAAACTTCCAACGATTGGCCAGACACCAACGCAAAATACGCTCGTAGAAAATGACCAGTATCCAAAGTAAAGCCAGAATGATGGCAACGCAACCGGCTACAAACAGCACATTTACCGACAGTCCCCGTTGCGGTCCCATCGGCAGCCACTCTTCGGACAGATAGAAAACAGCTACCAACAGGGCAATACCGATATTAACATAATTGCCTGTCTTAGGATTCTTCCAACGATATGCAAGCAAGTTATTGATTCCAACCGCCGTCAGTCCCAATGCAGGGACACTATCGTATACGGCGAACAAAACAATACCCGCTGCTATAAGCACACAGTTCATTACGCGCCGGATCAACCTCGAGTCAATCCGCACCGAAAAAAGGATATAAGCCAATGTAGGCAGCAAAATTAATCCCAACACAAAAGCTGATGCCAATGCATAAGTTTTTGTATATGCCAGTGGAGAGAACATTTTCCCCTCTTGCGCCTGCATGGCAAATACGGGTAAGAAACTGACAATAGTCGTAATCATTGCCGTAGCAATAGCTCCCGACACCTCGCTTACAGCTTTATAGATCAGTCCGACAAATGGTTTACCCCGCGTGATACCCTTATTCTCCGGCATCTCCATGTACCGGATAATACTCTCGACAAATACCACACCCACATCTACCATCACCCCGATGGCAATCGCGATACCGGACAGCGCCACGATATTTGCTTCGATACCGGTATATCGCATCAGTATAAATGTAGCCAATACGGCAATAGGCAGCATACTTGCTATTACAACCGATGCCCGCAAGTTAAGTACCAACACAATGATGACAATAATACAGATCAATATCTCGTGCGAAAGGCTCGTCTCCAATGTACCGATGGTCTCCTTTATCAATCCCGTCCGGTCGTAGAAAGGGACGACAGTCACTTTCGACACCGTCCCGTCAGCCAATGTTTTCTGCGGCATTCCGGCATCCATCTCATGTATCTTTTCTTTCACATTATTAATTACTTCCAGAGGATTGGAGCCATAACGGGCAATCACCACGCCCCCCACAGCCTCTACTCCTTCCTTGTCCAGACCGCCACGTCTCGTCCCCGGCCCGATATTCACAAAGGCAATATCGGAAATACGTACAGGTACCCCTTCACGGACGGTAACAACCGTATTCTCTATATCTGCCACATTTTTCACATACCCAAGACCACGAATCAAGTATTCCACTTTATTCACCTCCATTGTTTCGGCACCAATATCAAGGTTACTCTTCTTCACAGCATTCATCACATCCATCACCGACACATTGAACGAGTACATCGCATCCGGATTCAACTCGATCTGATACTCCTTGATAAAACCTCCTGCTGAAGCTACTTCGGACACACCTTCGGCAGCAGACAAAGAGTACTTGACATAAAAGTCCTGAATAGTACGCAATTCCTCAGCGTTCCAGCCGCCGGCAGGTTTCCCGGTTTTAGGATCACGCCCTTCCAGCGTATACCAATAGATTTGTCCCAATGCTGTAGCATCCGGCCCCAGCGTAGGCTGCACATTTTCGGGCAAAGTGCCCGGAGGCAACGAGTTGAGTTTCTCTAAAATGCGCGAACGACTCCAATAGAACTCAATATCATCCTCAAAAATAATGTAGATAAACGACATACCGAACATAGACGAACTGCGGATGGTCTTCACCCCCGGTATACCCAACAATGAAGTGGTCAGCGGATAGGTAATCTGATCTTGGATGTCCTTAGGCGAACGTCCCATCCATTCCGTAGCCACAATCTGCTGGTTGTCACCGATATCGGGGATAGCATCCACAGGAATCGGGTTTCGCGGCACAATCCCCCCATGCCAGTTAAAGGGCGCAGTAGAAATTCCCCAAACCACGACAAGTGTCAGCAGAAGAATAGTTATCACCCTATTTTCAAGGAAATAACGAATTATTTTATTAATCATACAGATAGATTATTTATTTTAAATTAGTAAACACTTGGCAATGCCAAAAAGGATCAGTAAAGTGATAATAAAATAGAAAGTAGGAAGCCAAATCCCCATCGATACATGGGTATGACGACTCCTACCTCACTTTAAAATCAGTAAGGTCTAATTTTCTCTTCTTTTCTGGCCGAAAGAGAAGCTATGTGAAAACTAAATCAGATAAGTACAATGATGAACAAACAGCGGAATATCTGTTTGCCAAGGTGGGAAATTGAAAGAAGCAACACTTCGACGCAGACTTTCTGCCTCCAATGGTATAAAAGCACTATACATCACAGGTAACAGTTCTGTCACTGCCGGTAATAGATTAGTTACCGGTACGTGGTTCACATCCTGATCTACCGCCAGTTTGACGTAATGCGCCTCGTCTTTACAACAATGTGAGGTCATCTTCTTCTCTCCACACGATGCACAAACGGACGCACTTCCCCACTCTACATCCGCCAGACGGCCCATGCAGTAATGGAAATTAATCGTTATGCCTGATGAAACAACGGCATAAAGCAACGTCAAGGTGATTAATATAAACTTCTTCATGTGCATTTTGAGGCTGCGAAAATAAGTATCGACACCGATACTACCGATACCCGTTACATATAATTAACGTATGAACATCCTTTTTGGTTTAATCCTTTTGGTTATCTTTACCCCACTAATTAACATAATAATTGTCATGAAACATATATCTATTAACTATATTCTAACTACTGCACTTGCTTTAGGTATCGGCATCAGCATCCCTGTCCTTATAGGCAGCACTTGCCTCAGCGAACAACACTCTGTACAATCCGAAGTTCCTTATTGCGTCACTCCTCCCACTGTCCCCGAACAAGCTGTGTTTGATGGTGACACAATCGACCTGCGTCGTTATGACCGCCGTGAACGTATGGACCGCGAACTGATGTCCTTCACTTACATGCACTCCAGCACCATGCAAATGATTAAACGGGCCAACCGCTACTTCCCTGTCATTGAACCATTACTGAAAGCCAACGGTATTCCGGACGACTTCAAATATTTGATGGTAATAGAAAGCAATCTCAACCCGATAGCACGTTCACCGGCCGGTGCCGCCGGTTTATGGCAATTTATGCCTGTCACTGCCCGTGAATTCGGTCTTGAAGTAAATGATAACGTAGACGAACGCTATCATATTGAGAAAGCTACCGCAGCCGCCTGCCGTTATTTCAAGCAGGCTTATGCCAAATATGGCGACTGGATGGCTGTATCTGCCTCTTACAATGCCGGACAAGGACGTATTTCCTCTCAACTAGACAAACAATTGGCGGATCATGCCATGGACCTCTGGCTGACAGAAGAAACCTCACGCTACATGTTCCGCCTACTGGCTGTAAAAGAGGTATTCGGCAATCCTCAACGTTTCGGTTTTCTGCTGAAGCGGGAACATCTCTACCCTGCCATTCCCTACAAAGAAGTGGCGGTAGATACAGAAATCAGTGACTTGAGCAACTTTGCACAGAAACAAGGCATCACCTATGCACAACTTCGCGATGCCAACCCCTGGCTTCGAGGTTCATCACTAAAAAACAAAACCGGGAAGAAATACGTTTTACATATACCCACGCAAGAGGGTATGAATTATGATCCTCGTAAAACAGTTCCTCACGAACATAAATGGGTGATTGACTAATGGTTAATCAAACAAGTACATTGGTATATTAATATATTGGCACATTGAAAAGTGATTCTTGGCTCCATCGTTTTTTGCATAATCAGCCGCTAAAGCATAAGCTGTATGTCATTATCTTCGAATCCGATACACCCGCAGGGAAAGCATTCGACGTAACCCTTATCATATGTATTCTGCTAAGTATCCTGCTTGCTATAATCGAAAGCCTTCAAGGTCTGCCTTCCTGGCTTTCCACTCCCTTTATCGTGCTTGAATATCTTTTCACAGTTTTTTTTACCTTTGAATATGTCACCCGCATCTATTGCTCACCCAATCCACGGAAATATATTTTCAGTTTTTTCGGTATTGTCGATCTTCTGGCTACATTGCCACTCTACCTTGCCTTCTTCCTGCCCGGAGCACGCTATCTGCTGATTATACGTGCTTTCCGGATTATCCGGGTATTCCGAATATTCAAGTTGTTCAACTTCTGGCTCGAAGGTGAACGTCTACTCACTTCCCTGCGGGAAAGCAGCAAAAAGATCGCCGTCTTTTTCCTCTTTGTTGTCATCCTCGTCGTTGCCATCGGCACTTTAATGTACATGATTGAAGGGACTCAACCCAATACACAATTTAATAACATTCCGAATAGTATCTATTGGGCCATTGTCACCATGACCACCGTAGGCTATGGAGACATCACTCCTGCTACCGCTCTTGGCAAATTTCTTTCTGCCTGCGTGATGCTGATCGGTTACACAATTATTGCTGTCCCTACAGGTATCGTCTCTGCATCCATGATGAAAGAATACAAAAAATTAAAAGACTTACAATGTCCCAACTGTCATAAAACGGGGCACGAAGAGAATGCCACTTATTGTAAATACTGCGGACATAAATTGAAAAATGATGAAATTTACCGGCAAGAAAACACGGCAACTGATCCGGATCGGACTACTTCATAAGTATCTTACCCCCTTCGATCTTTACCTCTTCTCCGTCCAACAGTATTTGCACTCCCCTGCGCATGGCAGTCTCCACATTCAATCCGAAACGTGCATACCCCAACAACTGGGCGGTTACCCGCATTAAGTCAACCAAAGGTAAAGCGACCTGCTGTTCCAGTATATTCCGAGCCGCATTGGCTACCTCACGAGGAGGTAAATCTACGGCTTCACGCTTGGAGTCTATGCGGAATCCGGTATACGAGTCTGCTTCTTCCTTGGTATTCCAGTAGAAAACCAATCCATCAATTTCCTGCTTGTAATAAGGAGTTTTATCCAGTATACCATCCATCCATTCAATCAGGCGAGCTGTCTTCCGAAGAATACCATAAGCATTAAAGATTCTGCTGCTTAACAATGAACGGCTAATCGGAGCCTCCGTACGCATGATCTCATTCAATTGTTTTCTGATACGGGGCTCCCGGCGTGGCATCATCAATTCCCAAGCAGATACATTTACAGAGTTTAGAAGAGTTTTTTCATAGATCTCCGGTGACGCAGTTTTCACTTCTTCCCGAATTACTAGCTCCGGCAACTTCACTAAACAATGTTGTGCATGGCATAGTAAACCCTCTTTTTGCACTTCTCCCGATCCTGAAGCCAAAGAAATCACCGGAACGGATCGTTGCGATTTTCCGCACTCTGCTCTTTTCAATTCCACCTCTATATGGTCAATAACTTTCTGTGAGTCTTCCCACCAATCCAGAGTCCATACTTTACAAATGTTCCATCCCAACATTTTCAGTACACTGTCTTGCACAATCTCCCTATCCCGAGCTGTTTTTGCAGCCCGATAATTCTCGCCATCACACAAAATCCCGAGCATATAACGGGAGGTATCATTAGGATCGATAATACCTACATCTACTTTGAATCCGGAACATCCGATTTTGGTTTTCACCTGATGTCCTTTTTCACGAAGTGCCGCAGCAATCAGCTCACCCATTTCGACCTCTTCGGATACCGCTGCATAAGAATGATTCAAAACTCCGGTACCCTTACCTGCATATTCAAGGAAATATTTCAAACCTGCCACTCCTATAGAAGATGTCTTTTTCAGATCAATCTGGTCGGCTCTTAATGTAGAGAAGACTTTCATCTCATATCGGGCACGTGACACTGCCACATTCAAACGACGTTCGCCACCATCCCTATTCAACGGTCCGAAATTGAGACTCACCCTTCCGTTGACATCTGGACCATAACCTACAGAAAAAAGAATAACGTCCCGTTCATCCCCTTGCACATTTTCCAGATTCTTAATAAAAACAGGTTCTTCACGATTGAATGCAAGATTCTCTAATTCTGCGTTCTGTAAAACAACATCCGATAACATGTCTTCTATTAAAGTCTGCTGTACGGAACTAAAAGTTACAACACCTATACTCTGATTTCTCAATTCCGGATCGGAAAGTCTGCGAACAATCTCGTCTACTACCGCCTGTGCCTCAGCCTGATTCTGACGACTTTTACCCTTATCGTAATATCCCTCGATGGGTACTAAAGTAACTTTGGCAGCCAGATCATCCGGAGATGGAAAAGTCAGCAACTTATTATCATAATACTGAGAATTGCTGAAAGCAATCAGGCTTTCATGTTTACTGCGATAATGCCATAACAAATATTTAGAAGGCATAGACAAAGCCAGGCAATCATCCAGGATACTCTCCAGATCTTCTATCTCTATATGTTCTTCATCAACTGAATTACTGGTAAAGAAATTAGTCGGGGGCATTTGCTTCGGATCACCTACAACGACTACATGATTTCCACGGGCAATAGCACCTACGGCTTCACAAGTAGGCATCTGTGAAGCCTCATCAAATACAACCAAATCAAACTTATCGTGGTTCACATTGATATACTGCGCTACTGACATTGGACTCATCAGCATACACGGACACATACGTGACAATAAGTTGGAAATCGAATCGAACAACTTACGAATAGACATTCCACGTCCGTTACTGCGAATACATTTCTGCAAAATACCAACCTCCGAACTTTGGGCAGCCGCAAGTACAAATGATGGGATATTAGAAGCCAGTTTTGTATAAAGTTCCTTTTTTATTAATTCCTGATACTCCATATTCAATTCACGAAAACGCCGGATGCTGTCATTGAACAGCTCCCCGTTAAAAAATTGCAGAACCTGCTCCTTCCCGATGGCATATTCAATAAAACTATGATAAAACCCTTTCAAATAAATATTCATCATCCGTTCGGCAGGCAAGTTACGTTCCGTATATGCTGCAAATACAGAAGTCAAGCCACAAGCCTCGAACCGACGAGATACATTCAACCAACGATACCAATCTTTCAGCTTATCCGTGTTTCTTGCCCAAATCTCACATTGTCGTGACGCTCCTGCCAGCCAGTCGTCTTCACAAGCATGAAGCACCTCTTTGGAAACGCCCAATAATTGCAACATCGATTTTTCCAATTGCTTTATACACTCCCAGTCGTATACCAAACCTTCCAACAACTCCCGATTCATTTGCCGGAACAAAGAATAACCCTCAGAGAGTTGTTCCGCCAGCTTCTCCTTAACTCGCCGTATAGACATAGGATCATCCACTACCTCCACCAGAAGCCTATTCAATTGGAGTATAGCCTTGCTCATCACTTCTATATCGTCCCATTGCTCTTCACCGGGATGGGATTTATTCCCAAATAAGTCCTCAAACCAACGACTACTGCTATCTACTTCCTGTTTTTGCTGCTGATAAAAGAGCAATTGTTGCAAAGCGGGAAGAACTTGTTCTTTATTGACACGGCCCTGAAGCGAAAAGAGAGACAGCTCCTTACAAAACTTCCGTTGTTTTAACAAGCGAGGCAGAAACCAACTCTGTGTAATATCTTTCCATTCCGAGATCTTTTGCTGCACCGGTAAAGTGAGAAAAGTGTCTTCAAATGATTGTTTTAGCAGATTGCAAAATTCATCTCTTTTTCGTCCATGTTCAATGATCCGGCCTATCTTATCAACATTCTCGTCAAGATCGGTTAACAACATCAAGTTACCGGTCATACCAGGAAGTTGCATTAGGATTCGGATGAACCGAACAAAGTTATCCAATAGCTTCTCTGTGCATTTATTCCCTATTCCATAATTTGAGAAGCATCTATTCATCTTCTCTTCCATCTTCTGCAACAGAATCATATAGTCTTTCAGAAGTTTATCCGCTTCTTCTTTCAGTTGAGAAGAGTACTCCATTATATTGATTCCTGTGAGAGGATGCTGATGGGAATGTCCACTTACTTTTCCAACTCCGATCAACTCTTCCACAGCATGATTCCATTCATTGAATTGCTCCTTAGTCAACGAAGCGAGCAAAGAAGCGGGTATCATTATTTCTTCTGTTTCGTCAATGGAGCTATAACGGGTAATAGCCTCGTAGACAGATATGCCACAAGGATATATTCGGTGTAATGCCTCTACATATCCATTAATCTGCTGACGCATTTTAAACAGCCTTTCCGACTCTTCCTTAAACTCTTCCGGTTCCTTATAACGAAAGATCTCAGTTGATTCTTTCAGCTGACTCAGTACATCTGTCTTTCGTGCTTTATTAGAATGCAGTTCCAGGCAGAACGGAGCTAAACCTATATTCATAAGCCTTTTCTGAACTACGGAGAGTGCAGCCATTTTTTCGGCCACAAACAATACCCGTTTACCCTGATACAGTGCATTGGCTATAATATTCGTAATGGTTTGTGACTTGCCAGTTCCCGGAGGTCCATGTAAAATAAAGCTTTTCTCATTTACAGCTTCATAAACCGCTTCAAGCTGCGAAGAATCGGCACTGACAGGCAACGCAATATCAGCAGGAGTTAAAGCATGATCCAGTTCTACGGCATTGGCATCGACTTCTGCAACCTCCCATTCCATTTTACCACTCATCAAACTGCCGACAATCTTATTTTTACTCAACTCTTCGGCATTCGAATGAATGTCATTCCACATGATGAACTTACTGAATGAAAAAGTACCCAAAATAGCCTGTTCTTCTACGTCCCAACGCTTTTCGTTCATCACAGCTTTCCGAAAGATTGAGAAAATACGTTTCACATCGGTTCCATTTTCATCTTTCGGCAATGAATTGAGCCCAGAAATAGTGATGCCAAAGTTTTGTCTCAACATCTCCAACAAGGTAATGTTAAGCATACTCTCTTCTTCACGGGCACGGATAATATATCCTTTGGATACCGACTTACGGATCATCTCAACAGGAAGTAACAATATCGGGGCATAGCGAGGACGCTCACTATGTTCGGTTTCATACCACCTCAACAGCCCCAAGGCAAGATATAAAGTATTTGCACCATTTTCTTCCAATGCTATTCTGGAAGAACGATATAAATAAGTAAGCGATTTCTTCAGATCCTGTTCGGTAAGATAGGTTCTCAATCTTTTTTGAGTCAGCTCCTGCTTAATCAAACCAATCATCGGATCCGATTCCGTTAAAGTGCCATAAAGCCCGAAGTCATACAACGGATTATCCCAATCAGAGGGCTTACCCAAAATCTGAAATTCTGTTCCGTCCGAAAAAGCATCTTCCATCTTATCTATATCCGCAGAGATCACTTGAAGGGCATTACGGGTAATACGCAGGTTCAGAAAATTATTACGTAGACTCAGGTCAAGTAACTTTCGTTCCCACAAAAGTTGTTTGGTGAATTCCACATAACTATCCTGATTATCCAAATCATATTGCTTAATCTCTTCCGGAGCACTAACAGGACTAATGTACAACCCGCCTTTAGGAATCTGAGCTACCTCCGGACTCACAGTCCATGCTTTCCCATGCATAACCCGTTGAGGTAAAGGCAAAATATGAGCAAAACGGCTGCGAGCAACATCTATAAAACAAGTAAAGTCATTCACAGCCAACATTTTGTCATTAGCCAGCCCGACTGCGGTATCGAAAGTCACATTGTTTCCATCGGTCATACAAGTGGCTTCCAGCAAAATAACTTCGTTGATACCGTCCGCCGTTCGTTTGGTCAATAACGAAGGGTCATCGTTCACCGCATCAGGAAATGTCCCGTCAATCAACCAGCATCCCACAAAAGCATGTCCCTGAATGATCACCAACAACGGATGCAACCCCATGGCTTCGGCACATGAAGCATACAACAGTGACAGATCCAAACAAGTCCCTAATTTACCGGAAAGTACATTATCCGAAAGCCTGACTCGCTGACCGGCATCACCAAAACTGGACGGAGGCGTGCAGTATGCAATATGCTGCTCTTTAATAGCCTCGTACAGAGCTGCCAACTGTAACTTCACCCGATTGGGATTACAACTCTGATAAGCATCCAATGAAGAATTACCGGACCACTCTTTCAGGATAGATGACGCCCGCGAAAGAACTCCTGTAAGTACCGGATGATTAGGAACCACAAATGCAGACAAAAGTTCAGGCAATACCTGAATGCCTCCCCATTGATCAAAAGCCAGGATATCAACAGGATACTTCTCTTGAAAAAATACGTTTTCCTCATCAGAAACTACCAGAACGATAGTACCGGACAGGCGTTCGGTTTGCTGAATAAAAAAAGAAGGGTCCAGCATCAGATTTAATCCGGTTATTGTAATAATCTCACCGGAAGCTAATTTTTCTACCATTACCGGTGAAACTGATGCAAATTCAGGCTCCAGAGTTAGAAATACCTTTAAATCCGCAAGCGGATGTTCTGTATTATTTTTAATAGAAAGTAACCGGACAACAGGTATCCGGTTTTGCTGCATGGAATAATTGATAACAGGCAAATAAATAAATTCCACATCCAATTGTGAAGAAGGATTCTCTTGACTCATGATAAACGAGATTAATTAATTCACATTCAAACAATAACATGTGGCAAAATTACATATTTATTTATAAAGGAGACCTCTTTAATTTAAAGAATTTACAAAACAAGCAGAAATATATGTATTATTTTCTTTTCTTATCTAAAAAATATTCTGCCAGTAGAATAAATACATATCCGCCGGCATAACTGACCATATCTTTCAAATCGAAAGTAGAACCAAGGGCTATACGAAGTATACGATTCGATATTCCCAACACATCGACCAACTGAAAATATTGAAGTATCTCTATGAAACAGGAAAAAGCAAGCACATACAAAGGTAATTGTGACAAACCGTTCGGAATAAAAATCCGTATAAAACAATAAATCAACACAACAACCAGTGCGTCACCCATATAAGGACGTACAAAGCTATCACGAACATATATACCAATAATAATCTCAACTACCAGTATTACGACAAAACATATCGCATAGAAAAAATTTTTATTCATGGTGTCTTTCGAATTTTATCTTTCACAGGATATACTGAGAATACAAAGTTCGATTGTTGTTTATCAATACTATTAAAAACTTTATGTATTACATCAACTTTATGATGTCAGTATTTCCGATAGAAATAATCTTTTGACTGCGAATATACGTTATTTCTAAAAAACTATTGTATCTTTAGGTAATGAATAAATGATTGAAATAAAGATAGAAAGGAAATTTACGTATGATGTTGAACTTCGACTTTGTATTAAGACTGTTAGTCGCCGGAATCTTAGGTGCCATCATTGGCTTGGACAGGGAATATCGTGCCAAAGAAGCGGGCTATCGCACACACTTTCTGGTGTCATTGGGTAGTGCACTGATTATGATCGTTTCTCAATACGGCTTTCAAGAAATCATAAAAGAAAATAGTGTTACACTCGATCCAAGCCGTGTAGCGGCACAAGTAGTCAGTGGGATTGGTTTTATCGGTGCCGGAACGATTATCTTTCAAAAACAGATAGTCAGAGGACTGACTACAGCGGCAGGGATTTGGGCGACAGCCGGAATAGGCCTGGCAGTAGGCGCGGGCATGTACGTCATAGGTATTGCTGCCATGGTACTGACCCTGATTGGTCTTGAAGTGCTAAGTTACCTGTTTAAAAGCATAGGAATGAAAAGCTCAATGATAACTTTTTCGACCGATAACAAACAAGTACTGAAAGGAGTGGCTGATCGATTTAATTCCAAAGATTACCTCATAGTGTCGTATCAGATGGATACACAGAAGCACGGAAGCATAGAAACCTATCAAGTAACAATGATCATCAAATCCAAACGGAACAATGACGAAGGACATTTGCTATCTTTAATACAAGAATTTCCTGAAGTGACAGTAGAACGAATTGAATAAGATTATTTCTGTTTTTCGGTGATATACTTCCAATAACGCACCGGCATATCCTGTTTATGTTTACGAGGATTCAGTCGTTCTTTAATTGTGATAGATTTAAAATAAGTCTTCCAAAGTTGTTGGAAAAGTTTTTCGTCCTTATCCATCAAGCTTTCGTCCAACATTCCGGTAATCAGATGTGCTGCTTGACCATCATCATCAAATGTCACCTCCTCTACCGTGTGTAGATCATAATAAAAACCATAACGGCGCTTCATGTCATAAATCAGCCACCGCTGATCGGCAAAACGATCTTTAAAGTGACCTACCGTCAAAGGTAAAGCATTGTGCTGTGGTTCAAAAGCAGCGAAAAAGGTACCATCCACCGCTTTCTGAAAACGTACGAACTGCAACATACGCAAACGCTCCCAATCTACCCGCTTCCATATTTTGGAAAGAGCGAGAACATCCGGATCACCGAAATTAGTCTCAATGGAGACGGGAGAGTCAATGGCCTTTCGGATGTATCGGAACAAAAGCATACCTACTTCCGGTAACTCTGAAAGCCAACACCAGGTGATAGCTGAAAGGGCCGATGCCGATATCTTCTTCTGCAATCCCCGCCAGACACGTCCTGCCTTCTCTTCATCAGTGATAACCGTAAAAATGTCATCATAGAAAAGTGGTAAAGTATCTCCTTTCGAGAGTAAGACATCAGGAAAGGTCTTGCGGTTATAAGCATCGAATAGTGCTGTCAGCAAGCCATCAAGTGTTTTATCGTAGATAAAAAGAATCATAACAATCTCAATCGTTAAAAACAAATGATAACTGATTTTCATCCGTCTTTTTCTTAGCAGATTTGGGCAGTAACAAGCTACGTACGGTCTGTGGAGTCATTTCATTTACAGTCCGCATGGGTAATTCGCTGCAAGTAATAAAATATTGTGCTTTTTTCATAACCACACCTATTTTTTTAAGTTGATAATATCCCAACTTCGAATAACGACGGGAAGCTATAATTAATTTTGCCGACTTTACCCCAATTCCCGGAATACGAAGTATCATTTCATAATCCGCCTTGTTGATATCAACAGGAAACTGCTCGGGATGACGTAACGCCCACGACAACTTGGGATCTATTTCCAGATCAAGATCAGGATAGGTGTCATCCACAATTTCATTGACTTTGAACTGATAGAACCGCATCAGCCAATCTGCCTGATAAAGACGATTCTCACGTACCAAAGGAGGCTGTTTAAGTGCAGGTAAACGAGTATCGTATGTATTTACTGATACGTAACCGGAATAATAGACACGCTTCATCGTGGGACGCTGGTAAAGGGCGGAAGAAAGAAAGAGAATATCCTTATCACTTTCAGCCGTAGCACCGACAATCATCTGTGTACTCTGACCCGCAGGAGCAAAGCGGGGCGCATACCGGAACTTTTTTCGTTCTTCACTACTTTCCAGTACGCCCTGTTGAATATAAAGCATCGGTGCAAATACACTTTTATGATCTTTTTCAGGAGCCAGCAGTTTCAAGTTCTCTTCTTTGGGGATCTCCACGTTCACACTAAGCCGGTCAGCATAACGCCCGGCTTCGTTCACCAATTCCCGGCTGGCTCCCGGAATACTTTTCAAATGAATGTACCCGTTAAAGCGGTGCACTTCACGCAGATCTTTCGCCACACGTACCAAACGCTCCATTGTATAATCGGGATTTCGCACCACACCGGAACTCAAAAACAACCCTTCAATGTAATTTCGACGATAAAACTCAATCGTCAAGTCTACCAGTTCGGACACAGATAACGTAGCCCTGGGCAAGTCATTACTTCTCCGGTTAATACAATAGGCACAATCGTATATGCAATAATTGGTAAGCATCACTTTCAGTAACGAAATGCAACGTCCGTCTTCCGCAAAACTATGGCAAATACCCCATCCACCCACCGTATTACCTAATGTACCGGGCTTGTTGGCACGCACCGTGCCACTTGAGGCGCAGGAAACATCGTACTTGGCCGATTCTGCCAGTATCTTCAATTTTTCGAGAACATTTGCATTCATAAGTGGTAAAGAGTTTGCATGTTTTGTATCTCGGCTTTTATCTTATCCCGCAGCGACTGGGGCTTCAACACCTCCACTGCCGCTCCTTTGGATAATAACTCCTGAATAAAATCATAAGTATGCGAAATATAAAGTTCAAAATCAACATAACTCTCTGTAACGGCAATCTCCTTTTGACTGGAATGTAAAGGAAGATTTCTCAGGTATGGAGCCTGTGAAATAGTGGTCCTGAGGACAGTGTGCTGAGGAAGCAGATTTTCATCACGAATAATACCAAAACTATCTCTGAAATGATCCTGAGGAGTAAACTTACGTGGGAAATTGAATGTCTCTTCCGAAAGAGCGATTCTCTTGATCCGATCGAGAGAATAAGAACGAAAAGCTTTATATTCCCGGTTTATTCCTATCAAATACCAGCGATGACGGAATAATTTCACGAAATAAGGCTCAAGTAGCACATCTTTGGAGTGTTCCCAGTTGTACGCCTGATATTCCATAGCAAGCACGCGTCCGCTACGCATAGCATCAATAACAAGATCCATGAATTGCACTCCCGAAGGTACTTCCTCAAATACAATCCGGTTCTTCATATCCACATTTTCCTGCAATACATTGTTCAACGAAAAACTATTCAGTAACCACATCTTCAACTTATCGCCCAACATTCCTTCGGCGTCTGCTATATAATAGGTATTGTTCCGTTTATCACATTCAATGTTTATGTCGAACATTTCTTCAATGGCCTGTCGATGGTTATGGAAAGTCCGCAAAGGTATATCAGAACGATTATCATCTCCCGCTCTCCAACGACGATTGATTTCGGCAAATGTCACAGGAGCATTCCGGAAGATAGTATCCACCAGCCAGATTAGTTTATTGAATTGTTGTTTTGCCATACTAAACTTGATTTCTGCTGCAAAGCAAGGAAATGTTTATGCCAAAAATAAGCACAATCCTCCAAAAGATCAAAAGATAATCTCTTTTTAACCACTTCATTGCAGGATACAACAGTTCTTAATAATCCGAAAACGATCTTCGTTTGTTATTTATAAAAGAGACTGAAAATTATGAAGAAGAAGTTTACTATATTTGTCGTGCTATTGGCCGGTATCATTTACATCGGCCATGCACAAGGCGTACAATGGATTTATCAACAAAAACAGGAGAAAAAAAACATGAAGAATCTGAGTGAAATATATTTTGCAGGCGGTTGTTTCTGGGGAACAGACCATTTCCTGAAACAGATCAGAGGAGTAAAATCGACTCAGGTCGGATATGCCAACGGAAACATTGCTAATCCGACTTACCAACAGGTGTGTACAGGAAAAACCAATTTTGCAGAAACCGTTAAGGTGGAGTATAATCCACAAGAAGTTCCCCTAAAGCTATTGATCGACCTTTTTTTTAAGACAATAGATCCTACAAGTCTGAATCGACAAGGCAATGACAAAGGTTCGCAATATCGCACCGGTATTTATTATACTGATGAAGTTGACTTGCCGACTATCCGGACAGCCATCGACGAATTGGCTAAAGAGCATTCCAAACCTATAGTCATAGAAGTGAAACCCTTATCCAATTTCTACAAAGCCGAGGAATATCATCAGGATTATCTGGATAAGAATCCCGGAGGATACTGCCATATTAACCCTGCACTATTCGAGTTGGCAAAAAAAGCAAATGCACAGGCTGAGCAGCCCCAGACAAATTACAAAAAACCGGATGACGCCACACTTCGTAGTAAATTGACGCCCGAGCAATATGCGGTCACACAAAAGAACGCAACCGAACCAGCTTTTCATAACGAATACTGGGATGAAAAACGAGATGGCATCTACGTAGATATCACTACCGGTGAGCCTCTTTTTATATCAACAGATAAGTTTGATTCCGGCTGTGGCTGGCCCAGTTTCACCAAACCGATAGAAAAAGAAGTGATAAAAGAGAAGATGGATACATCACACGGAATGATACGCACAGAAGTACGGAGTAAAACGGGAGATGCACATTTAGGACATGTCTTCACGGATGGCCCTAAAGAAAAAGGAGGATTACGTTATTGCATCAACAGTGCATCCTTACGCTTCATTCCAAAAGAGAAAATGAAAGAAGAAGGATATGGAGAGTACTTGAAACTTCTGCCTCAAAAATAAGTCACCAACAGATATCAAAATCATTGTCGGAATCCCAGTGTACACAAAAAGAGGATATCCACAAGATTATCGTTTCTGAAATATAGACGGATTAAAATTCTGTAAAACAAAAAAGCCGGTTTCAAAATTGAGACCGACTTTTCCATTTTTTCTATTCGTAAGATTACTTCTTTGATTCTTCCAAAGATACTTTACGGAATTCTTTCATTGCTTTTTCGATTTCCAATGAAGCTTTACGGGCACGAGTTCCTGCAGCTTTGTTACCATTTTCAATCTGAGCATTTGCATCTTTGTTGAACTCAGCTACCAAAGTAGCAATCTTTTCTACTAATTCTTTCATAATCCTTATTTATTTCTTCGTTAATAATGATGGGCAAAAATACATCCTTTCCCGAAATAAACGCATAAAAACGATATTTTTTTTGAAATTATCAGCTAAAAATCAGCAAAAAAATAAGGTTTAGTCTTTTTTATCTACTTTTGCAGGCATGAAACCGCTTACAGATACTGATTACATACACGCATTGATAGCCGAAGGGGAGCATCAACAGCAAGACTTTAAATTTGAAATATCCGATGCCCGTAAAATCGCCAAAACACTGTCAGCTTTTGCCAATACCGATGGAGGACGGCTGTTGATCGGCGTTAAAGACAATGGAAAAATAGCCGGTGTACGTTCGGATGAAGAAAAATATATGATAGAAGCAGCTGCCCAACTTTATTGCCGGCCGGAAGTTGATTATTCCATGCAAACATTTCACGTTGAAGGACGTTCTGTATTAGTCGTACAAATAGATGAAAGTGAACACAAGCCCGTTTTTGCAAAAGACGAAAACGGTAAATCACTGGCATATATTCGGATCAAAGATGAAAATATCCTGGCTACTCCGGTACATTTGCGCGTCTGGCAGCAAAGCGGTAGTCCGGCAGGAGAATTGATCCGCTATACCGAACGGGAACAACTGTTGCTGGACTTACTGGAAGAAAATACTTCGCTTTCTCTTAACCGCTATTGCCGGCAAGCAGGTATTTCCCGACGGGCTGCAGAGCATTTACTGGCTAAATTTATCCGGTTTGATATCGTGGAACCGATATTCGAGAACCATAAATTCTACTTCAGGCTAAAATAAAAGAATTTGCCCCTGATACCAATTAATTAATAGATATGAATCTAATTAACGATATATTATGGACCTACATCCTGATTGCAATGCTGTTGGGATGCGCCATTTGGTTCACGATTAAAACCCGTTTCGTGCAATTCCGCATGATCGGCGAAATGCTACGTCTGTTGAAAGACTCTGCCGGAAAAGGAGAACATGGAGAGAAACATATTTCTTCGTTCCAGGCCTTTGCCATATCACTGGCAAGCCGTGTCGGTACAGGAAATCTGGCTGGCGTAGCTACGGCAATTGCCATCGGCGGACCGGGTGCCATATTTTGGATGTGGATCATTGCTCTATTAGGAGCATCGAGCGCTTTTGTAGAATCTACCCTCGCACAATTATATAAGGAAAAAGGGAAGGAATCTTTTATCGGAGGCCCTGCCTACTACATGAAGAAAGGGTTAAAAAAAACATGGATGGGAATTCTGTTTGCCATACTGATTACTGTCACTTTCGGATTTGCCTTCAACTCAGTACAAAGCAATACCATTTGTGCAGCTGTAGAACATGCGTTTGGCATCAGCCATGTGCCTATGGGCATCATCCTGACCGGACTGACTCTATTGATTATTTTCGGAGGTATCCAGCGCATTGCTAAAGTAAGCAGCATCATCGTCCCTGTCATGGCACTGGGATATGTAGGATTGGCACTGGTCATTGTACTCATCAATATCACACATCTGCCGGATGTTATCGGAACCATTGTCAGTCATGCTTTTGGTTGGCAACAGGCTTTAGGAGGAGGTGTAGCAGCTGCATTGATGCAAGGCATCAAACGTGGGCTGTTCAGCAATGAAGCCGGTATGGGTTCGGCACCGAACGTAGCCGCAACCGCATTCGTATCACACCCGGTGAAACAAGGACTGATTCAGACCTTAGGAGTTTTCACAGATACTCTTATTATCTGTTCATGCACAGCATTCATCATTCTTTTCAGTGGTGCTCCGCTCGATGGTTCGACCAACGGAGTACAACTCACTCAACATGCGTTGAACAACGAAATAGGAAGCATAGGAGGTATATTTGTGGCAGTTGCCCTTTTCTTTTTTGCGTTTAGCAGCATCATCGGCAATTACTATTATGGAGAAGCAAATATCCGATACCTCACCCACAAACGATGGATAGTTTACCTTTACCGTCTATTGGTAGGAGGGATGGTATGGGTGGGAGCCATGTCCACTCTCGATTTTGTATGGGGACTGGCAGATATCACCATGGGGTTAATGGCCATCTGCAACCTGATAGCGATCGCCTTTCTGGGAAAATATGCTTTCCGATTGCTGCAGGACTATCGTGAACAGAAAAAGTCAGGCATCAAAAGCCCGGTATTCACCAAAAACAAGATGAAGGATATTGAAAAAGATATTGAGTGTTGGTAAAGAGCCTCAAAAAGAATAGATGTTATCCGTATAATCTGTAGTAATTTAACAACTTATTTAGTAAATTTGCAACCTCAATCTATAATTGACAAAATGACTTATGAGCATATTCGCTAACTTATTTAAAAAACAGGCCGACGTTGACGCAAAAGTAGTAGGCAATGTAGAAGATTTCGTATCACTGACACGTGTATATTTTCAATCTGTAATCGCAGTAAATTTAGGTATCACGAATATCCGTTTTCTGCCGGATGTAGCCAACTTCAAACGTTTATTCAAAGTAGCCACACAAGGTGGCAAATTAGGACTTGCCGAGAAATCAGCTTCCCGCAAGATGTTGATGCAGGATTACGGCATCAGTGAATCGTTTTTTAAAGAGATAGACACCTCTATCAAGAAAAACTGCCGCACACAAAATGATGTACAGGCATATCTTTTCATGTACCAGGGATTCTCAAGTGACCTGATGATGCTGATGGGTAACCTGATGCAATGGAAGTTCCGTATGCCGGCGATATTCAAAAAAGCCTTGCGCTCCATGACAGAAAAAACTGTGCACGATGTATGTACCAAAACAGTATGGAAAGCTGATGACGTACACAAAACGGCTGCCGCAGTACGCCAGTACAAAGAACGTCTCGGATTTTCGGAACAATGGATGTCAGAGTATGTATACAACATTGTTTTACTGGCTAAAAAAGAGCCGAAACATAAGGACGAAGAAGCGAAAGCAAAATGAAAAGCGGAATGTTATTAAACAAAAAAGAATTGTAAAGAATAGCATGAATAGCAAAGCGGAGGTTTTCTACCTCCGCTTTTTTTGTTATATTTATGCAAATATTTCAATTTTAACAATCTAAAAACAATCGCGTATGAAACAAAAGAAAATGCTTTCACTCACACTTTCCCAAATACGGCAACTATACTGTCAGGAGTTACCTGAACTCACAGCAATGGCTCAACAAAGTCTTGACGACACCGACTTTAAAAACCACCTGCAAGAGTTCCTCACTCCTTACATATCCGGAGGGAACAAAGCGGGTGAGCAAATTCGACTCCTTATCAGCTACGACGGAAAGACAGTTCATGAGCTGTCTAACGAACAGGATATGCAAATACAGACCTTATCCATTCTCCGACGCTTCTTGACCGGGAATTTGGAAAATGCTGAAATACCTACTGACTTGTTCCTGGACCTATACTATCTCTTTAAAAGGCTGGAAGAGCCGGAATCCCCACTCCCCTCTCCACAACGAATTAAAAACCGAACCGAACGCTGGGCCACCGGACTGGACGAAGATGTGATAGAGTTACGTTCCGAGAATCAGGAACGGATGCTGCATCTACTGATACAAAAAATAGAAAACCGGAAGTCCAAACCATCTTCACGTTTTCACTTTGAAGAAGGAATGAGTTATGAAGAGAAATATCAACAGGTCTGTCAGTGGTGGAACGACTTTCGCTTCCATCTTTCAATGGCCATCAAAACTCCTACCGAGTTGAACCGTTTTCTCGGGAACTCCCTTTCCAGCGAAACAATGTATTTGTTGTCACGGGCCCGCAAAAAAGGAATGCCTTTTTTTGCCACTCCTTACTATCTTTCTTTACTCAATACCAGTGGAGAAGGGTATAATGATGAAGCCATCCGCAGCTATATTCTTTACTCCCCCCGTCTGGTAGAAACCTATGGTAACATTCGTGCCTGGGAACGTGAAGACATTGTAGAAGCCGGTAAACCGAACGCCGCCGGATGGTTATTGCCGGATGGACATAACATCCACCGTCGTTATCCGGAAGTAGCTATCTTGATCCCCGATACAATGGGACGGGCTTGTGGAGGATTGTGCGCTTCATGTCAACGCATGTACGACTTCCAGAGCGAACGATTGAATTTCGAGTTCGACGCACTTCGTCCTAAAGAAAGCTGGGACAAAAAGCTACGCAGATTAATGTCTTATTTTGAAGAAGATACCCAATTACGAGATATATTGATTACCGGAGGAGATGCTCTGATGAGTCAGAACAAAACCCTGAAAAATATTCTTGAGGCTGTTTACCGCATGGCCGCACGTAAAAGAAAAGCAAATCAGGAACGCCCGGAAGGAGAAAAATACGCAGAATTGCAACGTGTCCGTCTGGGATCAAGATTATTAGCTTACCTACCTATGCGTATTAACGATGAATTGATAGAGATCCTAAGAGAATTTAAAGAAAAGGCTTCTGTCATCGGAGTGAAACAATTTATTATTCAAACTCACTTCCAAAGTCCTTTAGAGGTTACTCCCTACACCCGGGAAGCTATCCGGAAAATTCTTTCTGCCGGATGGCTGATTACGAATCAGTTGGTATATACCGTAGCTGCATCCCGACGGGGACACACCACAAGACTGAGACAAGTACTCAATTCGCTGGGAGTAGTTTGTTATTATACCTTCTCCGTCAAAGGATTCAATGAAAATTATGCCGTATTCACTCCCAACAGCCGATCGATGCAGGAGCAACATGAAGAAAAAGCATTTGGCAAGTTGACGCAGGAACAGGCTGACGAACTGTACTCTCTTCTTGAAACAGGTGAGGACATCGCTACTCGAATACGTCATTTCATGAAGAAACATCATTTACCCTTCATGGCAACAGACCGAAGTGTACTTAATCTGCCCGCTATCGGCAAGAGCATGACATTCAATCTAGTGGGAATAACAGAGGAAGGCAGACGTGTCCTTCGTTTCGACCATGACAGTACCCGCCGTCATAGCTCTATCATTGACAAACTGGGAAAAATATATATCGTAGAAAATAAATCACTCGCAGCTTATCTAAGGCAATTAAGCAAAATGGGGGAAGATCCGGAAGATTATGCCAGCATTTGGAGCTATACGGAAGGAGAAACAGAACCTCGCTTCAAGTTGTATGAATACCCTGAATTTGAATTCCACACAACAGAACGGATGAGCAATCTGGAAGTATTATAAACAACAAACAGTGAATAATAAACAGCCTCCTAATATATAATGCGTATCCTGTTTATTATTCACAGTTCATCACTCTTTGCCGAGCGTCCGTTATTCCTCGTTTTCCTCTTTCACCCGAATTACGATATTCGCTATGATAGCAGTCAAACCACCGGTCGTGATGCCAGACGAAAAGATACTACGAATAGCTTCCGGAGCCTGGCTTAACACATCGGGCATCAATTCTACTCCAAGTCCCAATGAAAGACTGACAGCCAATACCAATGTTTCCTTCCGTCCGATATTTTGTGATGCAACAATGCGGATTCCGGCTGCTGCGACAGTTCCGAACATTAACAAAGTAGCTCCGCCTAATACAGGGTCCGGCATCAGTGAGAAAACAGCTCCCACAATCGGAAATAGCCCCAAAAGAATCAACATTGCAGCTATATAGTAACCCACATACCGACTGGCCACTCCTGTCAATTGAATGATTCCATTGTTCTGAGCAAAAATAGAATTAGGGAAAGAGTTAAATATACCTGCCAGAAAAGAGTTAAAACCATCGGCCATCACACCTCCCGAAACTCGTTTGAGATAGTCGTCACCCTCGATCTTCAAACCAGAAATCATCGAATTGGCCGTTACGTCTCCGGTCGCTTCGATAGCTGTAATCATATATACGAGCCCGATGGCAATGAAAGAAGACACATTAAAATCGAGTCCGTATTTAAAAGGCTGGGGAATATTGAAACTCATCAGCATCTCTACATTCAAAGCACTCATATCTACTTTTCCCAAAACAAAAGCAAGGCCGTATCCCAAACAGAGTCCCAACACAATGGAACTCATGCGCAAATACTTATTCTTGCAACGGTTAAAAAACAGCACGCTGAGCAAAACCGCACCTGCAATCGAAAGATTCTCCCAAGAAGCAAACGTACCATTATCCATCGCAGTATAACCACCTCCACAAGAGATAATGCCTACTTTTATCAGACTTAACCCGATAAGCAACACCACGATACCCGAAACCAACGGAGTAATAATATTACGCATATATTTGAAAGTGCGGCTGATAATCATTTCAATGGGAGCAGCCGCCATACAGACACCAAAAATAAGAGGAAGTCCACCGACAAGTCCCGTAGCAATGATAGGACCGATAAACGAAAAACTTGTTCCCTGAATACAAAGCAACTTTGCCCCTATAGGTCCAAAACGGCGGCACTGGATAAAAGTAGATACCCCCGAAGCAAAGAGAGACATCGAAACCAAGAAACCGGTTTTCTCCACATCCAGTTTCAAGGCACTGGCGATAATCAACGGCGGAGTAATAATAGCTACAAAAATAGCAAGCAGATGCTGCAATGCCGCAAATAATGCATCTTTAAAAGGCGGACGGTCTTCAATACCGTATATCAAGTCTGTTTTCATCAGTTTTTAGTTTATTGTCCATTTCAGTGCCAGTGTAGGGATGACATAAAAACCATCGCGTCCACCAAAATTATTACTCAGCTCAACTTCTGAGCCCACACTCAACTTAAATTTATCACTGATACCTTTTATACGGTTCAGATTCACCCAAAACTGGGGCTCGGTAAGAAAAATAGTCTTCCCATAAGCAGTCTCCTCACGCCACCAGTCAGCAAAGCCGGAAAAAGTGAGCAAGTTATTGCTGAAATTCATATACCAGGTTCCGGTCAGCTGAAAGTTATTGGGAGAATGGTGTTTCTGAATATACTTATACATGGCCGACAATGAAAAGCCACGCGAGAAAGCAGTATTATTATAAGTATAGGTAACTCCCCCCAAATAAGCGTTCTGATAAGAAAAACCTTTGGCAAGACCTCCATTATACTCCACATGTACCGAGAACGGATTCTTCCAGAATTTCAATTCACGGGCTATTTCCCAATAAGCAGCCGCTACTCCGTCAGAAGTATAGTCCATGTCCACAAAGAAATAAGTACTACCCCACTTATCAGGATGAAACTTCTCCACGGTAGAGGTTAATACAGGACGGTCCTTTAAATCTTTATCATACAAAGAACGTCCGAAATCATAGTGCAACTGAATGTTTTGTGCCCTTAATCCGATGCCAACAGATAACAAAAACAGGCAAAAAAGAGCAATAGCAGTCCTTCTCATGTTGAATGTTTTTTTATTAAGGCGCAAAAGTAATTAAAAATCGTGGGAGTACGTTTCTATCAAATAGATATTATCACTATTTTTGCTCCCGATCAAATAGTAAACAATGGACATAGAAATAGAAAATCATCCGTTAGAGCCCTTTCTCCCCGCCAATGCCCGATTGCTGATGCTGGGAAGTTTTCCACCTCAAAAGAAACGATGGTCGATGGATTTTTACTATCCGAACCTGAACAATGATATGTGGAGAATCGTGGGATTGCTGTTCTTTAACAACAAAGACTACTTCCTTAACGAAACCCGGAAAGCTTTCTGCCGCGAACGCATTATCAGCTTTCTCAACGATAAAGGAATAGCTTTATTCGATACCGCTTCGGCCATCCGACGCCTACAGGACAATGCCTCAGACAAGTTCCTGGAAGTGGTGCAGCCCACTGATATAAGCCGACTTCTCGGACAACTCCCGGAATGCAAAGCCATTGTCACAACAGGGCAAAAGGCAACAGATACACTCCGGGCACAATTCGAAGTGGAAGAACCCAAGGTGGGCGATTTCTCTGAGTTCGTCTTTGATGGACGCCCGATGCGCTTATACCGCATGCCTTCTTCTTCACGAGCCTATCCGTTGGCACTCGACAAAAAAGCGGCAGCATACCGCATCATGTATCAGGATTTACAAATGCTTAATATAGAATAAATATGAAAACTCTCTTTTTGCAATATCCCGCATGCAGCACTTGCCAGAAAGCTAAAAAGTGGCTGACAGAAAACAACATTGAGTATACTAACCGCCTTATTGTGGACGATAATCCCACAGTAGAAGAATTGAAAGCCTGGATTCCACTAAGCGGACTACCCGTTAAGAAGTTTTTCAACACCAGTGGTGTAGTATATAAAGAGCTGAAACTCAGCAGCAAGCTTCCTACAATGACTGAAGAAGAACAGATCGCCCTTTTAGCTACCAATGGCAAATTAGTGAAACGCCCGCTGGTAGTGACCGAGCGCTTCGTATTGGTAGGATTTAAACCCGAAGAATGGGAAAAATTAAAATAATTAGCAACTTCTTTGCATAAAAGCTTGCAAATTCAGAAGTTTATTCTACCTTTGCAGCCGCAAACACGGGAGTAGCTCAGTTGGTAGAGCACCGGTCTCCAAAACCGGGTGTCGGGAGTTCGAGCCTCTCCTCCCGTGCAAGGATAAATAGCTGTAAATAAATGATTTACAGCTATTTTATTTTAGAAGTGGGACAAAATCGGGACACTTTAAAAACAATTGATTTTCAAACATTTACGCTCTTCACACTTAGCCATGGGAATTAACTATTTGGTGTTTCATATTGAAGTGCCTGCTCCAATTCCTGCCGGATAGAGTTCCGGATCTCGTCATTGAAACCATATCGGATTTGCGGAAAAGTCTCGTGATAAAGAACTCCCCAGATTGCACGATTGTAGAGAACCAGGTTACTACGGATGTGACGGGAAATACGATCGGAACCACAGCGATAGTTAATGTCAAGGAAGCGAAGGTAGGGGAAGATGCGAATGAAGAACTCTTCCCTGGAATCGGACTCAGTAAAACTAAAAGGTCGCCGGCTGAGATGTGCTTTGAGCTGTCCGGATTGAGTCTTTAGATTGGCCTGAACAACATTCTCCTGAATGGCATAAATTTGGTTTATACCTTGGGAAATGGTGTCATGAATAAAACGTTTTCTGATTAAATCGTTAGTAATCATAGTGTGCTGAAGTTATTTTTCAGCGAATGTAGGAAGGGGATACAGGAGGGGAAAGGACACAAAAAAAGCCGGGAACTACCGACCGGCTAATCTTTTGTGTAACGGAACTAAAACGATGGTAGTTCCCAGGCTTCTTCTATTTATTACTACGCTCCTGAAGCATCCAGCGGAAATCGCATCCGGATGCTCCCGGACGGTTTTGGAATTTGAAGCCGGCATCTGTCAATGCCTGGAAGAGTTGCTCCTTCGTAATATCGGGCGAAGGATCCAGACGTTTAATGGCGGTATAGACTTCATCAGTAGAGAGCCAATGGGTGGTATGACGAGCGTCTGGAGCAGGACGATAGGTTGCTTGCAATCCAGCTATATAAATGCTGATATCGGTGATTTTCTGTTCTTGATTATCCATGATTTATAGGTTTTTTGAAAGTTGATATATGTTGTGCAAGATAACGAAGGTTGCGCACAATACGGAGACAATCCTTATCTGAATCTAAAATGGCTGGAATATCTTCGGCAATGACGATATCTATAACCTCGTTGATTTGATTCAAAGTTTCATCGACATAATTTTCTTGCTGAAGAAACTTAACGGTTTGAATGGCTTCGGGAGTAATAATTGCTCCATCAACATTAGTGTTCATGGTCAACCTCCTTTTCTTTTTTAAGCGCACCCTGTAATAGAAATATTACTTCTTCAGATTCTTCACGATTGAACGCTACAATTTCGTTTCCATCAATTTTGATTAAAAATAATTCAGATTTGCCATTGATCCGATAGGTTTCAATCTTATCGACAGCTAATTCCTTGCCTGAAGTCATGATTGAACTCCTTTCTGACTATCAAGTAAAATGGTCTCCTTAGAATTATCTTCTGAAAATGCGTATGTGCTTTTTACGACGCAATAATTGAGATTAAATACAGTATCAGGACATCCACACGACATTACCCTCGCAGAGATGCAACCGGAAATCTTACTGTTATCACCACTGAAAATGATTGGTTTAAGTTTAGGATGTTCAGCATTAATTTCATTTACCTTAGCTTCAATTTCCAATTTCAAGGCATCAAGAGAACATTCATCCAAGATAAGAATGTGTTCGAACCGCCGGATCCAGTCAACGAGTTTCTTCCAAGCCCGGTTTTTAGGTGAGATGGTAGAAAGACTGTTTGTAAAGTACATCATGACTGACCTCCTTTCTGCATGGAAATAGTTAAATACTGACCTCGAGCGAGGCGGATGGAGGTGGTACCGTCATCGGAACGGTTAACGAAAAACTCACTACCTTCTTGAGATAGCATGCCTGAAAGCTCACTTAAAAATGTTTGGAGCTTAGACACCGGAACTTTGCCGGATTGGGATTTCTTTTTCATACGAATCATGTTTTAGCATTTTAGGCAATAAAAAAACGGTTGCCATTTCCCGTTCGCTAAAACATGATTCGTAATCCCGAAGGCTTAAGAATTGGGAAAGAGGGCAACCGCCTATCTCGTATTCATTTTGCTGGCACCAACAAAATGACAATGTTTGGGCATAAAAAAAGCCCATCGAATTTCGTGGAGCAATTAACCGAAGCTCACCGGGATTATATATAATCATGTTTTAGCTTTTGCAAAGATGGAGATAATATTTGAAAGAACAAAAAAAATGCGGAGTTTTTCAGGCTCCGCATTATAAATTAAAGTTTTGAAATAGACTCGTTAACTTTATTAAAGTCAATAGTGAGATCGACCATCTTGAGGTATTCTCCGTATCGTGCTTCGATCTTCTTTTGCACGTCCAATCTATCATGCACATTCAAATAAAATCCACGGGCACAATCAGAATCATGCATAATAGCTTTCATAAGAACGTCTCTTGCTTTCTCAATCTGACCAGTGCCACAATAAAGGTTGAACGATGCCTGCCAGGGCTGGGGAACATTTACGCTCTTTTTTATCGCTGAGACATTGACACACAAAACGAAAAAACAAATCAGAATAATGATACTAAGTATCACAGAAATAATTTCCAAATTCATAATTCTATTTTTTATAAACAATTTCCATTACGCCGGATGCTGACTCAAAGGACCACAATGAGTTATAATCCTAAGAAAACGAGTGCTCTGTTCAACTATTATACACCATCGATTTGAACTTGTAGCATCATAAAATGGTAGTGCTAAATAATAACCTCCTCTGCAAGCACGAAATCTATTAAAATTACTTTCTACATAGGTTTCAATATCGTCAGCATCAAATGGAAGTATAGCAGTCTCTCCATCTGAATAAACGACATCTTCATCAAAGTGATTAGTTGCATTAAATGTATATGTTATATTTCTACCAGGATTCTGTTGAACAACCTTTGAAATGCCATCAAGCAATTTAGCTTGACAAATTGAACTTTTACGATTATCAACAAAAAGAATCTGTTGTTTCCGTCTTTGAATACTGGATGCCAACAAATGATTTTGCTGGTCTGGTATAGTCAAGTATGTGTCCATAGTAATCGCTTTATCAATTAATAATACAGATCGTCACTTCCTTTTTCATCTCTCACCTTTTCTTTGCGTTTTTTTTCCTTTTTAGATTGATCATCCCCCTGATCATCTTTAAAATCTCTACGAGTATAGATGCCAGAATCCATCTCTGTATCTCCACTAAGTTCCTTACTTAACAAGTAATGATAAACATTTTGTTTAGACATACTGGAATTTTCTGTTACCACGTATGCTTGTTCAAATCGCCAACCAAACTGGGACATATAATTGAGAGCATCAACCATCGAATTGAACTTGATTTCTTTCCCTGATTTGTCAACCAGAAACTTATCAGTACTACCAGTCCAAAAATGTTTGGCCTGACCAAAATCAATTTCAATTTTCACTTTGGTACCAGTGAGGTTACCAGTACCCACAATTTCACAATAAGCACGCGTAGGATTCCAAGGATCCTGGGCAAACGAACTGATGCTAAATAATAGCGCTGCGATAAATAGTAGTTTTTTCATTATATAGAAATATACTTTTTCATTAGCTATTCAGTTGCTTCCAGGAATCACAAATTGAATAACTTTCTCCTCGAATCAATCTATTATGAAAATTCAACAATATTTGATCCTCAAGAGAGAGTTCCATATAAGTAGCTTTGATGTTAGGAAATAACCTAATATAATCTGCAAGAAAAATGCTCAAGAAAGAAAAACAATAATACATACATGACAATGAAATATTCACGTATTCAGGATCATTTTTAGGGAACATATCTCTAAACTGGAACATTGATACATATGAAGGATGAGCATTTAATGAGAATAGAGTATATACATTCTTTAGAAGTAAATGACTTGCTCCAAATAAAGAGGGTATATCCCCCCACCCATAAGATTTAACATTATTAACAGAATCTATTCTTAACTGATAGTTTTTACCTTTAATAGCGTTATCTATTTTCGACTTATTAGGTGCATCTAAAGATTTATATAGATCCGTATCTTTAATCAGCTTTATAGATTCTTCAATTTCCAATTCTTCTTGAGCAAATACACTTTGCATTGCAGGAGTTGCTGTTTCATCATTAAAACGTTTTCTATAATTCAATCCAGACAACTTATAAAGATTATATATTATGGTTCTTTTATCATCAGTATCAGGTATCGCATTGACTAACTCAAACGCACACAATGTTTCAAATATATTCCTAACTAACGTAAACAGAATAGTTGGATCAATAATGTTATTTAGTTTGTATTGACCATTATTATATTCCACTCCATTTAACATATTCTGTACATTCAATGCTTTAGTAAGAACCATTTGAAATATAATTTTCGCATCAGCCTTCGCTTGTGTATCCACAGGGTCATAATGATGCTGCTTCATCACTTTGAACATAAAATCAATATACCTATTTAGTAAGTCTCGACAATCTTCAACAGTTTCTAAATTCATTAAAGGCTTACATAAAGCACGTAGTTTTTCTTTTTCCATAATATCATTTTAATAGTTAAACAATAATTGTCTACAAAGTTAGACATTAATCTACTTTATAGTGCAAAAAATGTACTGAAAAAAAATACGGATATAAAAAAAGCCCCCACTCAGTGTGAAGGCTTCTTCTTTTTAAAGATACGTTTTTAAAAGCGATGCTTCCTCAAGAGGAGAGCACTTTTCTTTATTCGTTCACTCAAATCAAGCAAACTATTTGATAATAAATCAATTTCTTCGTCAGTAAAGGATGCAGCCTTGTTGTTGACATGATATCCATTCATACGTTGACTAAACCAAGAGCGTGACTTCTGGAAGTATTCTTCCGCTATATAAGACCAAGTAACAGCAGGAACTATGTCGTTCAACGCTTGCTTGAAATCATATTCATCAATTAACGCTTGTGACTGATCAATTGTTTCCTGAGCTTTGTGCTGAAGAGATTCAGCATATTCTCGCACTTCCTCCTCTGTTTTATCCGACAGCGTTTGGGCTATCTTACCTCGGAACTGTTCCCGTTGCTCGTCAGTATCCAACTGGAGAAACTCACTCAACAAATTATCTATTTCTCTACTTGCTTCCATAACAATAAGTATAATTTAGTTTTTAAAGCACCCCCTCAATACATGAGGGGGTTAATGTTAACCTTTCAGTTTTTTGAGGAGAACTATCAACTTATCCAGTTGAATATCGATCAGCCTCTCTAACTCTCTTCGTGGGTATCCTTGCTTTAGCAATTCCTCCTCATTCAGAGCATAAAACAGCAAGCAGCGCTTTACATGTTCTATGTGAGCCTTTAGCTCTTCCTGATTGTCAAACATCGCTTTAAAAACGTAATGCAAATATAATAAACATTTGTTTATTGGCAAAACATTTGCAGATAAATCTGCTTTCAAATTGATTATTTAACACTTACATAACCCAATGCTAATAAATCATCCAAGAAGTGCTCCGTTGAATCGGCACGAACGGTGTTCCCAGACTGGTCGTGGTATCGATCGGCAAAGTGGTACATGTATTCCTGGTCGGTACATTCGGAATCGAAACGGCTGCTCTGACGAAGTTTGGTAACAAAATCGGTGGCGCAGGTGGCGGTGATTGTACTGCCGTCCTGCAATGTGTAGGTCTTATTCATTATCTGGAAAGTTTTTTTGTTCTAAGTTTAAAATACGTTTTTTGGTCGTCGGTCAGGAAAGGCAAGTTTGCCAAGGCTGTTCCGGTGGCGATATTGGTCTGCTGAGCAAAGGTAATCATGTTGGCGATAAAGCGTATCCAATTTTCCATTTTTATGAAATTCGTCGTACCTACATGCTGGCGAAACTCAACCGTACGATGGCGGGAGTAAGACTCAAGGTTCAGTTTGTGGTAGCGATCGCCTCCGAAAGCATTCTGTAAATCTCTAAGGCTGCCGGCATTCTGAATCCGCTGTTCAGTTATGGATTGTAGCCCTCTGCAATAGTGGTTATTGCGTCGAGATTGAGGCATAAAAGCGTCAATTATACGTTCAGCTCTCCGGTAGGTAAGTATAAGGTTCTTCCAAGTGTTAATGGTAAAGTCGGCAGCGTCAATGTGGATATGAAGCCCGCAGGAGTCGTTTACCTTTACCTCGCAATAGTCAAGCACCCAGCAAACTTTCTGTAGTTCCCGAAGGCCGGCCTCTCCCTCAAGTATCGGGCTTACAAGTTTGAAAGTATTCGATCCCGATAGGCTGCCATCTGTTACCAGTTTCCAATGATTGCGGGTATCGTGGTTGTATCCTTCGACAGCTACGCTTATACCGGCTTCCCTAAGTTCTCGAGCGAGGCGTTCGCGAGTGCAGTTATAGGCTTCAATTTCAACCCCAAAGCGACGGTTGAAAGCATAATCAATCTCTGGAAGGTTATTCGGTACTACTTGGTTGCCGGGCTGGAAGGTTCCGGCTTCAATCATCCGCTTGTAGACGTTTTGAACAAAACCGTAGTTTCCATTTGTTACCAGGTCGGCAACCTAGCGGCGAGTTAAGCCTAAAAGAAGCAATTGCTGTATTTTGCTGGTCTTTGTTATTCTTTGGTTAAGAATGTTGGTAATTTGCTCGTTCATAATGCTTTATCCTTTATTATTATACAGCTAAGATAACACTATAAGTGCGAACATCGTAGCGGTTACCCATTTATTATCAAGTAGTTACCTTTGTTTAGCTAAAGCTAAACAGGATAGAAAAAAGCTCCGAATCTCACGATCCAGAGCTAATAAATATACTTCGTTTTCATTATTAATAATGAAAAAACTGTTATTGATGCACAAATATACTATTTACTTCTTGACTTAAATATCAGCCAACAGATAATAATAATAGCCATTATCAGACCACCGAATGCCCAGCCACCAAGTTCCATCTTCATGGACTCCCAACGAGTTAACTTCCTTTCAACGGGATAAGGCACCTGAACTGAATCAACTTTAACGAATGAATCCACCCGATTAATGAATAGGTACTTATAGGGTGATTAATGATATATCTATGAATGTGGGACATCATGTCAATGGTAATGGAAATAATGTATCTGGAGATATTGCATTAAGTGAATGCCAGAGAGAATTATCGCATTTGAAGCAACTGCTTGAAGAGAAGGAAAGAACTATCCAAATTCTGCTGAAACAGATCAATGACTAAGCTCACAATAAAAGATATTGAATATAATATTCTAATAATAAACATATTAATTCAATTTCGCAGGGACAAAATCGGGACATCCAATAACAAAACGAGTATTAATCGAAGTACGTATCTTTTTGATTATCAACAGTTATAAAGTATTGAGAGAGTAGAAAGAAAGTTCGAGCCTCTCCTCCCGTGCAGAAAAAATCCCGCTTAGGTCACATGACTTAGGCGGGATTTTTCATTAATCAAAAACGGATACTGATTTCTACCGGTTCCTCACCCATTGTCCAGTCAGGTCCTTCCTCGATCAAGCGAATGGCTTCCTCATCAGCCGAAGCACAAAGTCCCTTTTTAACAGTAATGTCTTGTGGACGTCCTTCCTTATCTACCCGAAAAGTAAGAATAACTTTTCCCTTGGCACGCGCACAGTCTTTATCAGACGGATGAACCAGACTCTCTTTCAGATACTTCCGAAATGCCTTTCTACCTATGGTAGGTTGGGGAGTACCGGACATTTTCAGACTCGCTACAGCTCCCGTTATACTCCCTTTCGACTGCGAACCATACCCTACCACTACCACCTCATCAAGCGTAGCTTGATCTTCGTTCATCGCTATTAATAAGCTTTTAGTCGTATCAGCCGGAAGTGTAACGGATTCATAACCAATATAATCGACTGCAAGTTCCCGATTTCCACCTGTCTTCAATACAAAATTACCATTTACGTCGGAGATAGTTCCCTGATTAGTCCCTTTCAGCTTAACGGTAGCACCGACAATAGGATAACCGCTGGAGTCTGTCACTCTGCCATGTACTTTACCCCCAACCGCTACCTGAGCAGTAAGGCTGCTGTCATTAGCCGGAATAGATTTCATAGCCGAACTTGTGGTAGCAGCCAAAGGTTCTTCGGCAATAGTGGTTTCCAATGCCTCATCAATCCATTCCTGTGTCATGGCCTGAGGCACCTCTGTGTGGGGAGATACAACAACTTTTTTCTCTCTATTCCCGGTTATCAATCCCTTCTGAATAGTTGCGGAATCTTTTCTCACCGTCGCCACCAAATCCTCTTTCTTTTCTTCCTTTTGTACAGACAAAGGTTCCAACTGAGATACTTCTTCCATCGCTATCCGTGCTTCATCCGGTAAAGTATTCTCCTGAAGCAGGAAATAAGAACCGATACAAACTCCGATCAGAAGGCTGGCAGCCACACTCCAGACAATGGTATGCCTGCGTTTTTGCGTTACGCGCATATTCACCCGGCGACGCAACAACTCTATTTGCTCATCGGCTCCACTCTCCACCCGGCTATACCCTTCCAACGCATCGGCCAAAAAAGGATCACGCATCGCTTCTTTCTCCAATCGATGTGCTTCTTTCCCCTTGCGGAATCCCCGTATGTAATCCGATAGTTTCATCCCTTAAGCTGATTTTTAATGCAAATCTTTAAATTCCGTTTTCCATTTTGGATATAGCTCTTCACATTGTTCAGAGTAAATCCGGTTTGTTCCACAATGTCGGCATACGACATCTCTTCGAGAAAGAAACGCGTAATACTGGTCCGTTGTTCTTCGGGCAACTTTTCGAGACAGTGATGTAATGCCTTCAGTTGTTCCTCCGAACTTTCCTCTTCACATAACAGATGCAGAAATTCGTCAGATTCCACAATATTAACCGTATAATCTAACGGAATTTCTTTATTTTCCTTCCGTAAAAGTTGCAGGCAATGATTCTTCGCTACCCGGTAGAGCCATGGCTTGAACACTTTTATCTCATAATTTCCCAACTTAGGTAGTAAATCTTCAAATAGTTGCATGACTGCTTCCTGTGCCCGGTCTTCATCATGCAGGTATTTCAGGCAAAGTCCATACAGTAACGGTATATATCGGTTATATAATTCGCCGAAATATTCCGTATCGCCAGACTTCGTATAGTGTATCAGTAATTCCTCGTCCGATAGTCTCGATATGTTTCTTTTGAAAAACAACATCTATTCCTCTTCTTCGTCGATAACGACTTGATATTTTTCTTTCATTACTTCAAAATCACCTGTAATCTGGTCTAATATTTCATGTGTATCTGTACTCTTTACCAATGTGGGTATACCGTAATAGACGGATGCTTTGTAGGGTAGCAGTATCATTTTGCCTTTAGGCAGTGAACGTCCCATGCCGGTCATGAACACGGGAATATATTTCACTTCAGGTCGCAGAGACAGGATACGGGCTATACCGGATTTTATTTTTCCCATTTGTTCCGACTTTCCTCTGGTTCCTTCCGGAAAAAGAATCAGTGAATATCCGGCATCAATGGCTTCGAGCATCTTGCGAATCGGATCATGTTCCGAATCTTTTTCCCCTTTTCTCCTGATTAAAAGAGTATTGATGAAAAAGTTACTTATCGAAGCCTGAAAGCGAGTTTTCCCGAAATAATCTTCTGCCGCTACAGGTTTGACTTTCCATAAAAGGTTACCGGGCAAAGAAGATAGCAAACTGAGGGTATCCAAGTGGCTGTTATGATTGGCAAGGATGATAAACTGCTTCTCCTTTTTGAGGAACTGGCAATCGGTGAACTGAACCCCTACGATTAATTTCAGGAACCAGTGGAAAACACCTTTATATATAATCCGCATGGCAACAGATTGCATGAATCTTTTTTCCATCTTTTCCTCTTAATAAGCAATATAATAAACTAAATGAAAAAATACGGGGGCAGTGTAGGCCAGAGAGTCGATCCGGTCGAACACCCCTCCATGACCGGGAATACTGTTTCCCATATCTTTGATTCCTTTGTCTCTCTTGATCGCGGAGATGACTACATCTCCCGAGAATCCGGCAATTGCGATAAGGGCACTTACCAGGATGACATTAGGAGCGGAGAGGGGAGTCAGGAAACCGAGAAAGTAACCAATCACAGTGGTACTGATTACACCACCCAGAAAACCTTCCCATGTTTTGTTCGGACTTATTTTCGGAAGTATCTTATGCCGTCCCAAGAGTTTACCCCAAATGAACTGCATGACATCATTTATTTCGGTAAGGAATACAAGGAACAACAGCAGACCTCGTCCTCCTGAACTGAATCCCGGTAGTTCGGGAAGCGACAGGAGATAAGCAAGGTGACTGATACCGAATACCGAAAGCATCAGAATCCATTGCAACAGGGCCATCGACTTGGTAATTCCATGCGTGTCTCCCTTTAAAACCAGTCGTAAAGGCAATACAAGGAACATGACTACCGGAATGAATATGATAAAGGCTCCATACCAGGCCAGGTAGGCAAGGTAATATTGAATGGGAATGGCTAGTATGCCCCAGAACAATGCTCCGCGATCCGCTTCTCTGAATCCCAGTACCGAATAAAGTTCTCTGAAGGCGATAAAAGAGAGAAATGCAAGGAAGAAATAAGAGATGTTATAGCTGATAAATACGGCACCGATAAACATGCCCGCCATGATCCACCATGAGCGTGTGCGTGCAGCGAGTTCGCTGATATTTGTTTTCGGAAATATCTTCTTTACGAGAAAGAGAATAAGGCTTGCCGTAACAAGTAGTCCGATGATAAGCGAGATGACAATAATCAGTTCATCGCTTAATGTGGGGAATATTTTATCCAGTAGGTCTTTCATTTTATTTCAGTGTTTGTAGTGTGTGATATGAGGTACAAGCGGTGTATCAGTGTTGCGATAAGACCGATGTTGATAATGATTAGAGCTATGAAACATACCATCCGGTCGTATCCTGAATAAATAGTGCAAGTGGCGACCACGAAGGTAAGAGTCAATAATGCCATACGGTGCTGCTTGGCCATCGGGCCGTTAAAGAAATGCTGGTGTGTCTTGTATGCCCCTATCCAGCGGAAATAGGCAGTCATAACAGCGAGAAGAGCAGCCAGCCATCCCAATTCAATGCCGAATCCACCAGCTACATACCCCACGGGAATGATGAACAGAGCATCGGCAAAGCGGTCGGGCATATCGTTATAAAGATCTCCATTGGCACTTTTCTTTCCTCCTTCAATGGCTACCATCCCGTCGAACAGATTGCAGAGTAATCGCGACTGCATACAAACGATAAACAGAATATAGGCTACATATTTATTGAAGCCGGGATAAATGACTGTGCCAATCAGCAGGAGACATCCCACCATAGCGAAGAATACACTCATCATGGAAATTTGGTTGGGTGTGACACCCCAATGAGTAAGTTTACGGGCAATGATATTAGCCCAGGCCGTGTTTCGTGAGGCTATTTCCCGCCTTCCATCAACTTCATTTTTCATATTTGTGATATGTTTATGATTCGCAAATATACACATCATCTGATGAGTTGCAAAGGAATGAGTGAGAATTTTGAAATGAACCTCTTTTGCAGCAAAATAAAAAAAGTTTGGGTTGTTTATGGAATCTGTGTGGAATCTGCATCTCTATAGTAAAAGCGAACTAATAGTAACATTTTAAAATAATGAAGTTATGAAAACAAATCAATTCAGAGCGATGGTGTTCGCACTGCTAATGGCAGTTATCTCTTTGGCTACAGTGAGTGCACAAGCTATTACTGTGTCGGGTACTGTAACAGATGCAAAAGATGGAACTCCGCTTGTCGGCTGTTCGGTACAGATAAAGGGTACTACGAAAGGTACGGTGACGAACATGAACGGTCAATACACGATTCAGTCTAAGAAAGGAGAGACGTTGTTGTTTCAGTATATCGGCTATACGCAAGAGAAAAGGGTGGTAAAATCGTCCACACTGGATGTGAAGATGAAAGCTGACGAACTTGTATTGGAAGAATGTGTGGTTGTAGGATACGGACACGAACTAAGGGCCACTAAATCAATGTCTACTGCTTATATGGCAGTATGTCCCGCATCGGGAATCATGTATAATGCTGTAAATGCGGAAGAATATGGCGAGATTCAGGAAAATGGTTTCAAGAATGTGTCGGATGCTCCACTTTCTACTTTTTCTATTGACGTGGATGCCGCTTCTTACAGCAATATGCGTCGTTTTATCAATAAAGGTAAACTGCCTCCAGTCGATGCAATCCGTACGGAAGAATTAGTGAACTACTTTTCCTATGATTATCCGAAACCGACGGGAAGTGATCCTGTGAAGATTACGATGGAAGCCGGAACCTGCCCTTGGAACGCAGATCACCGTCTTGTCCGTATCGGACTGAAGGCTAAAGAAATCCCGACGGACAATCTGCCTGCATCCAATCTTGTCTTTCTGATCGACGTCTCTGGCTCTATGTGGGGAGCGAACCGGTTGGATTTAGTGAAATCCTCTCTTAAACTATTGGTAAACAACTTACGTGATAAAGATAAAGTAGCTATCGTGACTTATGCAGGCAATGCCGGTGTGAAACTGGAAGCAACTCCGGGCAGTGACAAACAAAAGATACGTGAAGCCATTGACGAGCTGGAAGCAAGTGGTTCTACCGCAGGAGGTGAAGGGATCATGCTGGCTTATAAAATAGCCCAAAAGAACTTTATATCAGGAGGCAACAATCGTATCATACTCTGCACCGATGGTGATTTCAATGTGGGCGTATCATCGGACAAGGAACTTGAAAAGCTGATTGAACAAAAGCGTAAAAGCGGTATATTCCTCACCGTATTGGGATATGGAATGGGCAACTACAAAGACAACAAGATGCAGACTCTCGCCGAAAAAGGCAACGGAAACCATGCCTACATCGATAACTTACAAGAAGCCAACCGGGTATTGGTGAACGAATTCGGAGCAACTTTACACACTGTTGCCAAAGACGTAAAGTTACAGGTAGAGTTCAATCCGGCACAAGTGCAGACCTACCGACTGATAGGTTACGAGAGCCGTTTGCTTGCAGACGAGGATTTTAATAACGATACAAAAGATGCCGGAGAAATGGGAGCCGGACATACAGTGACAGCTTTCTATGAAGTAATTCCCACGGGAGTAAAGAGTGATTTTGCAGGAAAAATAGACGATCTCAAATATCAGAAAAAACAAAAACCATCTACGCCTCTCAATGAATCTGACGAGTTATTAACCATTAAGCTACGTTACAAAGCTCCGGACAGTAACACCAGCAAGAAGATAGAATTGCCGTTGATTGACCATAAAAGCAACCGGGTCTCTGCCGATTTCCGCTTTGCAGCCGCAGTAACCATGTTCGGACAACTACTGAGAGACTCGGAATTCAAAGGAAACGCCACTTATGACAAAGTGATCTCTTTGGCAAAAACCGGATTAGAAAATGATGAAAAAGGATACAAAAGAGAATTCATACGGCTTGCAGAAACTGCCAAAAGTCTCTGAGATTGTGGAAGTTTTCCACGGTATCCACACTCCAAAGTCCCGTTTTCCACAGTTTGAACTTTAGGTCATCGTTCATAAACAGCTATATACTAACACTATAGCATATCCACCTTCGTTCTGGCACGAGGCTTGCAATATTATTATCGTAAGCAAGTGGCTTACAGAAAAACAAACTTCATTTATTAACTTAAAACTTACAATTATGAAAAAGGTATTAGTAGCAGTAGCATTGGTTATGGGATTAGGTAGCTCAGTAGCATTCGCACAGAACGCAGAAAACGCTAACGCAGTGGTAGCAACCGCACAAGCTCCGCAAGACGAGTATACAAAGATTGAAGTAAAGGATCTGCCCGCAGCAGTAACCGAAGCTCTCGGAAAAGCTTATCCTGAATCAACCATCAAGGAAGCATCGGTAACAACTAAAGAAGAAGGTAAACTTTACAAAGTAGTCGTTACTCAGAAAGACGGAACAGACGTGACTGTGGTATTGAACGAAAAAGGGGAAGAAGTAAAATAAAAGTGCACGTTTAAAGGGCGAAAAGCACTGTTTCCAATCAGGGGAGCAGTGCTTTTCCCATTTATGGAGGAATGTGGACTTACCATTACAGTTTATTTGCCTCTTATCATCTATTGACTGGCCTCCTCCTGTCCGGCAACGAATGATAGGGACAATAAATATAAGCAACCGACTTCCGGAACAAAATTCAGAGTCACTACTTAAATCAACTCGTAGCTGCTGCTTTGGATGGGCATATCGAGATTGTGAAGTACCTTCTCCAACAGAATACCCTCACGATTGTCGTACTCGTAACCGAAAGTAGCACGAATGCCCTGCAAAATAAACTGCGTAGCACGGTCCAGAGCAATGGGAAGACTGTCTCCCTGCAATAAAGCTCCGGTAATGACACTCGTAAACGTATCTCCCGTACCCGGATAATGGGCGGGCAAATAGGGACATGTGATTTTCCAGTAACGGTTTCCTGTCCGATTGTAAGCATAAACAGAAGTTTTGTGGGGTTCGTCCAACACCGGTACACTGGTGATAATGACCACTTCCGGCCCTTTGTCCGACAAACAACGCAAATACTCTTTTAGTTCCTGATCGGTATTACTCTCTTTATACGGCCGGTCGAGCAGATAGAAAAGTTCCGTCAGATTGGGGGTGATCACATCGGCATGTGTGACTAAATGCTGCATTTCCACCACCATCGATTCATTGAAATTGGAATAGAGCTTACCATTGTCTCCCAAAACGGGATCTATTACAGTCAGACTATCTTTTCTGCGAAAATCACGAATAAAATCAGATACAATCTGAATCTGTCGGGGCGATCCCAGATAACCGGTATAAATAGCATCAAACTCCACTTCCAACCGTTTCCACTCAGCAATGATACGAGGCATCTCGTCCGTCAGATCAAGAAAAGTAAAATCAGGATACTGCGTGTGGTTAGACAGGATGGCCGTAGGCAACGGACATACCTGAAACCCCATCGATGACAGAATGGGAATGACGACCGTCAGAGAGACCCTTCCCATACCGGAAAGATCGTGAATGGCCGCCACCTTCTTTACTTTATTTGCAAACATACACTTATATCAATCAAAACCAATATTCATCCAGGCAACCCGCAGTCGCATCTCCTCTGACACTGCTTCGTTACTTTAATATTACCAATACATCTCTCGCTCCATGAGCTCCCATCACCAATGCCTGTTCAATGTCGGCAGTCTTTGAGGGTCCCGAGATAAATGTACCGAATTTATATTTTTCATCTTTTATCCGTTCGTAAGCCTGATGCATATTGCTCACAATACGATTTTTGTCCAGAACAATCACCAGCTTCTCGGCAATAAAATAGAGTGCCTTGTATTTCACTGTCTGAGGAATCCAGACAGCCGCATTCTCGGCTACTCCGATTTCACCTTTGACAACGGCTATATCGGTTCCGTTCAGATCCTGCGCACGACCTAACAAATCAGGATTGAACGTAGCACACGTGATTTCCTCCAAATCGGAAGCAATGCTGCCGGCATCAGGGTAAGTACGGCGAATGACAGCATTGATATCTTCTCCCTCACCGAGTACAATAGCCTCACCACCGACGGCAAAACTCATTTCACAGAATTTGGCAACCACGTCCGGATAAACAGTTGCATTGATCTGCCAATCGGGATATTCGTAGCGGTTCTTCGTATTTTTACGGATACTCGCTAATATGTCTTCTTTACTACTCATTTGTTTTCCTCCTTTCCCTGCACTTTATTTTTCTTCCACATCTCGTTAAACGATTCGCCCGCGAATTTAGGAAGTTCTCGTCCTTTTCCCCACGCATCCAAATCGTTATACTTCATAAAACGTGGCAAATGGTTAACTACCGGAGCAGCCCAAAGCGCCGCATTGAAAAGCGTAGGATGATCCATCAACACCTTCATGCCACCGGACATTATTTTCTTACCCGTATTAGCTTTTCCAATCTTATCCAGATCCTGCCTCCATTTATAAATCTGTTCGGCCAAGTCCACCTTTGCCGGACAAACATCCGAACAAGACATACAGAGAGAACAGGCTGACAGATTATCGTAATACTTTTCCGGATCATGTGCCATTCCCAGATTGATACCGATAGGTCCGGGAATAAAGTAAGTGTAAGAATATCCTCCACTCCGACGATACACCGGACACGTATTCATGCAGGCACCACATCGGATACAGTTCAAAGTCTTGATATGGTCGGGATGGGCCAGCAGGGCACTCCGTCCATTATCTACAATAATAATATGATATTCACCTCCTTCACGGGGATTCCGGTATTGAGAGGTATAAGTAGTGATCGGCTGTCCCGTTGCCGAACGTGCCAACAGACGGGTAAACACTCCCAGAGCCTCCATGTCCGGCACAATCTTTTCCATGCCGAAAGCAGCAATATTCAGTGTCGGGCACGATGTACCCATATCGGCATTTCCTTCATTGGTACAAACCACAATATCTCCGGTAGACGCCACAGCAAAGTTGGCTCCCGTCATAGCGGCTTCTGCATTCAGAAAGATATTTCGTAAGTTCTTTCGGGCGGCATGGGTCAGATAAGTGGGATCAAAATTCCCTTTCTCCGTTCCCATTTCTTTCTCAAAAAGTTCTCCTACCTGCTCACGCTTGATGTGGATAGCCGGAAGTACAATATGACTCGGTGCCAGATTCATCAATTGCAGGATACGCTCACCGAGATCGGATTCCACCACATCGATTCCTTTCTCTATCAGAAACGGGTTCAGTTCGCACTCTTCTGCCAACATCGATTTGCTTTTCACAAAATGCTTTACTCCGTGACTGCTCAATATTTCATAAACGATGGCACGATACTCTTCCGCATCTTTTGCCCAGTGAACGATGGCTCCATTGGCTGTGGCATTCTTCTCAAACTCCAGCAAGAGTTCCTCAAGGTGGCTGTTGGAGTAAAGTTTCAACGCACATGCCTTATCACGCAATTCTTCCCACTCGGGTACTTCCTTGCTCATCTTGTCTCTCTTGGCACGAACCATCCAAAGGGTCTCGTTGTGCCATGCTGCCATCACCGGATTTTCCAGGAATTTTTCGGCAGCTTTTGCATGCTTGGTACTCATAATTGTGATGCTAATATTTCTACAACATGAATCATTCGGATAGGCAGGTGCTCACGTTCGATGATACCCTGCATATGCATCAGGCAGGAGCTATCCGCTCCGGTGATGTATTCGGCACCGGTCTCCATGTGATGCCGTATCTTATCGCGTCCCATACAGACTGAAACAGCCTGCTCCTCGACCGCAAACATACCTCCGAAACCACAACATTCGTCCACATGGGAGGGCTCAAAAACTTCAATTCCTTCGACCATCTGAAGTAAATCACGCAATTTATTAAAATAAGGTATATTCAGTTCGCTCGGAGCTGACAGGAAAAGTTCACGTACACCGTGACAACTGTTATGGATGCTGACTTTATGGGGAAAGCGGGCAGGAATTTTCGTAGGTTTTATCACATCGTGAATGAAAGCGCAAAGGTCATATATCTTACCTGCGCTTTGGCACTGATGGCCTTCTTTGGCCAGAATGCCGGGATGATTCTCTTTCACAAAAGCCACACAACTGGCAGAGGGACCGACAATGTAATCGTACTTCCGGAATAAATCATCGAAACGAATAGCCATTTTTAAAGATTCATCTTGAAAACCGGCGTTCGCCATGGGCTGTCCGCAACAGGTCTGGTCAAGAGGATAATCAACATCCACCCCTAAGTTCTTCAGTAATTTATATGATGCCACCCCTACCTGCGGATAAATGGCATTGATATAACAGGGGATAAATAAACCTACTTTCATAATATATCATTAATTAGTTACAAGTCACGAGTCACAAGCTACGAGTCACAAACGATCAATAACACACAAGACACAATACGGCTGCCTATATCTTGCAGCTTATCACATATATATAGCCCGAATCAGATCCCACAGCTTATAGAATATTTATCAGTTTGTGCGTTTGCAGGCTAAGTCTCCATTTAGGATGTCGCATCACGCAATCCACCGTTTCTGCGGTGTTATTACAAGAACAAGGCTGAAGGAAAAAATGTTCGGCGGGAAGTTGTTCATAAACGTCAATATTTTGTCCTTCGTAAACAACTTTAACTTCATCCATCCGGTTTAAAGCTAAATTGACACCCTGCTTGGGAGAGCAGGTCACCCAATCGATAGCAACGGGCAAGGGTTTCGTACCATTGGTTTCGATACATACATACTTGCCTGCACGGTGCAAAAGGTCTATAAAAGCATCGTCAATCCACAAAGAAGGCTCTCCTCCGGTAAGAATCACCATGACAGCCGGATACTTCCCGATTTCATTGACAATATCTTCGTCTGTCATCATTTCACCCTCTTCGTGTCGGGTATCACAGAAGTCACATTTCAGATTACAGCCCGAGAAACGTATAAAAACAGCAGGGGTACCCGTATGATACCCCTCTCCCTGTAAACTATAAAAAATTTCGTTAATCTTTCTCATAAATCACCGTATTTGCTTCCGATTCCTGCACTTCGACCTTATAACATTGAGGTATTTGCTTGCATACCCAACGGGCAATATTTTCTGCCGTGGGATTAAAAGGAAGTACCTCATTCAGATTCCTGTGATCCAGTTTCTCCTTAACAGCCTGCTTAATCTGGGTGAAATCCACTACCATTCCATCTGCATTGAGCCGCTCAGAACGGCAGTAGACAGTGATAATCCAGTTGTGACCATGAAGACTGGCGCATTTGCTCCGGTACGGAAGAATCAGCTTATGTGCAGCCGATATCTCCATTCTTTTGATTACTGTAAACATTGTTGTAGATATTATTAATGGTTACTGCACCTAATGTCACCTCGGTGCGGGCACAAAGATAATACAAAAGATAGTTTTCATTCAGCGAGAAAAGTTATTTTTCCTATTTTTGCCGAATGAAAACTATCTGTATTATATTAGGTACCATTTCGCTGGGGCTCGGCATTCTTGGCATTTTTCTGCCATTATTGCCCACTACCCCGTTTCTGCTACTCACTGCCGCCCTCTATTTCAAGGGATCTCCCCGGTTATACCAGTGGCTTCTGAATCACAAATACTTTGGTACTTATATACGCAACTTTCGGGAAAATAAAGCGATCCCGTTACGCGCCAAAATCATCTCACTGCTGCTCATGTGGGGCACAATGCTTTATTGCATTTTCTTCCTGATCCCGTTGGTCTGGGTCAAGATACTCCTCTTCCTGATAGCCGCAGGCGTAACTTATCATATACTTTCTTTTAAAACATTGAAAAAGTGAGATAAGCCTGCACGGGCATCTTCCAAACGGTCTTCCCAGTGCTTCACAGAATTCTGTCCAATCACATCCGAAACATACTTAACCGAAATAAAAGGAATTTCTTTGGCTCTGCATACAAAAGCCTGCGCATAAGCCTCCATATCAACCACATCTCCCTCAATATCCGTCAGCTCGGTCAGGAAGCTATCACCGGTATTGCAGGTTGCCGATTCGGTCCAGTGTTGGCAAAAGCCCCTGGCAGCAAGCAATTCCGACGAATCAATACGGTATTCCATTCCCAATCCGGTCATCTTATGCATATCCCGATCGACAAAATGACGGCAGACAAAAACGTCCCCTACCTGATGATTAATAGTTCCGGCTGTTCCCTGATTGATCACAATATCGGGCTTCACTTGCTGGATAGCCTCGGACAAATGAAAAGCCGATTTCACTTTTCCAATACCGGTCCGCACATAATATACCTCCACGTCGGGCCACTTGATTTCTGTAAATTCGCCTTGTACGGCATAAGTCACCAATATCTTTAACATGATTACTTTTTTTGAATTTCATACATTTATATCGCTGCAAAAGTAATCAATTAAAGCCAAATTGACCAGATATTATCTTTAATTGGTCAGAATCTACATATACCCGGCTCCTTTTCATCCTATCTTTGCCCGAAACTTAAAGCACAAATATCATGATTCAAAACTCTATCTCCGACAATCGTATCGTCTGGCTCGACGTCATCCGCTGTGTTGCAATGATAATGGTCATAGGCGTTCATTGTATCGACCCTTTTTACATTTCGCCCACAATGCGGGCTATTCCGGAATACACGCATTGGGCAGCGATCTATGGTTCACTGCTCCGTCCGTCGGTACCTCTGTTTGTTATGATGACGGGACTGCTTCTGCTCCCCGTAAAAAAACAACCACTGGGCAAATTCTACAAAAAGCGCATTTACCGTGTTTTGTTCCCTTTTCTTATATGGTCGGTGTTGTATAGCATGTTTCCTTGGGTTACAGGCGTACTCGGACTACCGAAAGAGATCATCGGTGACTTCTTTTGCTATACACAAGGGCAGGAATCACAAAGCCTGATAGACTCTCTTAAAGATGTGGCAATGATTCCATTCAACTTCAGCCATAAAGAGAACCACATGTGGTATATCTATCTACTTATCGGTCTGTATCTCTACATGCCATTCTTCTCGGCATGGATAGAAAATGCCGACCGAAAGACCAAACGAGCTTTTCTCCTGATATGGATTATCTCACTCTTTATCCCTTATTTGAAAGAGTATGTTGCCAATTGTTTGTTCGAAAGAAGCGGATATGTATTCGGCACGGACACGTGGAATGAATTCGGGCTCTTCTATTACTTTGCCGGATTCAACGGCTATTTATTACTGGGGCATTATGTCAAAAAAGGAAATGACTGGAGCCTTATGAAAACATTCATACTCTGCATACTCATGTTTGCCGTCGGATATTATATCACTTATACAGGGTTCAGCACCACAGCGTCAAATCCCAATGCGACGGAAACGGAGATGGAACTCTTCTTTACCTTCTGCAGCCCCAATGTGCTACTAATGACTTTGGCTACCTTCTTACTATTACAAAAGGTTGTCATCACCAACTCTACTGTCATTAAAGTATTGGCCAATATGACCCAGTGTGGTTTCGGCATCTATATGGTACACTATTTTGTCGTAGGTCCCTTCTTCCTTTTAATAGGACCTTCGTCATTGCCCATCCCTTTGCAGGTTCCACTGATGGCTATCTGCATATTCCTTTGCAGTTGGGCATTTACTGCACTAATTTATAAGCTGATGCCACGAAAAGCCGTTTGGTTTATGGGATAAAGAACAAGCATTTACGGGTGAATGGAAAGATATTCGGACTCCTTCCATCCACCCGTAAATCCATAATATGAAGAAAGCTACAAAAAAGTACCGGGGCCCAATATATCATCCATATAGCTCACATTGCGAGTACGCAGCAATGTCCCATTCGGACTATAGAACAGTTGATACTGGATGTCTACATTTTGCTGTCCCACCTTAATGACAATAATCGGTTGCCATTTCGGAAATTCTACGTAAGTGACGTCCTCTACCTGCCAGCCGGAATAGGGTCCGGAAGCATACGCATTATATACCGTGGCAGAAAGTTCATCGGTATCTCCCCACTCTGTCTGCGTCATCTGCCATTGTCCCTGTGCATTGAACCAGACATTCTTTTCATAACCATTCATCATAAAATCGGCACAATAGTAACCACCGTCCTGCGACCAGGCGATTCCATCAGCCTTGGGATACATTTTTTTCAGGGCTGTCTGCACTTTGGCAGGTGCATTATCCGCAAAAACCGACACAGCCACTACCAACAAAGCCATCAACAAGCTGAATCTCAATTTTATCATAGCTAAAGCATTTTAATCGGGTGAATACTTTTCGCTAACTAACAGTTTGCAGGGATGGTTTGTTTCGAAAAAACGGCCGACACCCATTCGAACCGGCTCAAATACTCTTTTAAAGAGAAGAAGTAATACTCTCAATCGTATCTTTCACGCGTTTCACTGTCGTCACGTTCCGCTCATACTCACTGATGTGGACAGTTCCTCCCATGGATACCGCCTCATTCTTATACTCCATTCCGCTCTTAATGCTTTCACGAGCCGAGAAATGGAATTCTTGAATACCGGTCTCTTTTGCAATCCGGCAGATATTCTTTTCGTTCACCCCACAACCTGCAAGGAGAGTAATTCTGCCGTTCGCCCTTTCACGGAGTTCCTTCAACAAAGGTATTCCAAGTTCCGCCGTTGCCTGTTGCCCCGAAGTCAGGATACGGTCGCATCCCAGATCAATTATCTGTTCCAAAGCTTCAGACGCATCACGGCAGACATCAAATGCCCGATGGAAAGTGACAGATAAGCCTTTCGAGGCCTCCATCAATTGTTTCATCACCGGTACGTCTATCCCGCCATTTGTAGTCAGGCAGCCAAACACCACCCCGTCGGCTCCAAGTTGACGAGCCATTTCTATATCCTTCAGCATGGTCTTTACCTCGACAGGAGAATAAAGAAAATCGCCGCCGCGCGGACGTATGATGACATGCAGCCGGGTGGTCGTCAGTACCTCACGTGCCATTGCTATCTCGCCATACGACGGAGTAGTTCCGCCTTCGGGGATACCGGCACAAAGTTCCACACGGTTTGCTCCACCTTCCTGTGCAGCAATGCAACTCTCTACAGAGTTGGTACAAACCTCAAATAAGTAATTCTTCATATTTTATCCATATTAAAAACAACTGTTGAATGGAGAATTAAAAAAGGGCGAATTGCTTCGCCCTTATCCTAAACATTTTCTTTTTCAATCTTTACTTTGCAAAGCTCACCGCACGTGTTTCGCGGATAACGGTTATCTTCACCTGTCCCGGGTAGGTCATCTCATCCTGAATCTTCTTCGCAATTTCACCCGACAGATTCTCCGTCTGCTTATCGTCTATCTTATCCGCTCCGACAATGACGCGAAGTTCACGTCCTGCCTGAATGGCATAAGTCTTGGTCACACCCGGATAAGACATAGCCAATTGTTCCAGATCGTTCAGACGCTTGATATAAGCTTCAACAATTTCACGGCGTGCACCCGGACGTGCTCCTGAAATAGCATCACACACCTGTACGATAGGTGCAAGCAGACTGGTCATTTCTATTTCATCATGGTGAGCACCGATAGCGTTGCAAATATCCGGTTTTTCCTTAAACTTCTCAGCAAGCTTCATACCTAACAAAGCATGTGGCAATTCCGGTTCTTCATCGGGCACCTTACCAATATCGTGCAGCAATCCGGCACGTTTTGCCTTTTTCGGATTCAGTCCCAGTTCGGATGCCATCACAGCACAAAGATTAGCCGTTTCGCGAGCATGTTGCAACAGGTTCTGTCCGTAAGACGAACGATATTTCATTTTACCGATGATACGAATCAACTCCGGATGTAATCCGTGTATACCAAGGTCGATAGTGGTGCGTTTACCTGTCTCGATAATCTCTTCTTCCACTTGCTTACGCACTTTGGCAACCACCTCTTCGATGCGTGCCGGGTGGATACGTCCGTCAGTAACCAACTGGTGCAATGCCAGACGGGCTATTTCACGGCGAACAGGGTCGAACGCAGAAAGAACGATAGCCTCGGGGGTATCGTCTACTACGATTTCAACACCGGTAGCAGCTTCGAGAGCACGGATATTGCGGCCTTCGCGTCCGATGATGCGTCCCTTGATTTCGTCCGATTCAATGTGGAATACAGTTACTGAGTTTTCAATAGCTGTTTCTGTAGCCACACGCTGTATAGACTGTATCACGATGCGTTTAGCCTCTTTACTTGCGGTCAACTTGGCATCATCCATGATATCATTGATATAAGACTGTGCCTGGGTTTTCGCTTCTTCTTTCAGTGACTCTACCAGACGTTCTTTGGCTTCGTCGGCCGACAAACCGGAAAGTGCTTCCAGCTTCTCAATCTCCTGATGCTGGAGTTTGTCCAGTTCTTCTTTCTTCTTGTCTACAATACCCAATTGAGCTTCCAGATTTTCTCTGACCGCATCAGCCTCGGCTCTTTTACGCTGAATCTCTTCCTGGCGCTGGCTAAGCACCATTTCACGTTGCTTCAACTTATTTTCGGCCTGTTGGATCTTTTGGTTACGTAGAGCTACCTCTTTCTCCAAATCTGCTTTCTTATTGAGAAACTTCTCTTTCACTTCCAGCAGTTTGTTTTTCTTAATCACTTCCGCTTCTGTCTCTGCTTCTTTCAGGACATTATCATATTTGGCCTTTAGTCCGTATTTAAACAATACGTACGATAAGATTCCTCCTACGATGAAGCATGCAATGGATGCTACTATTGTTACTAACATTGTAATTTAATTTAAATATAAATAAAAACGCACTGCCAAATACCCGAGAGCTTCCTCTTTCGGGCATCTTTAGCAGTGCGTGGATTTTCTTTATAAAAATGGAAACAGTTATTCCTCGTTCCTGAAATACTCTTCCAGCATTTCCGTAAGTTCTTCTATCTTGGCCGTATACGGTTGGGTATCATTACGTTGCAGCAACTGTAGTTTCTCCAGTGAAAACTGATATGCCACCATAGCTATAATCTTCTCCGGAGCCACGTTCCTGTAGTGCTCCCGATACGCATTGAGCCTGATATTTACCTGCTTTGCCGCTTCTCTTACGGTCTCTTCCTCATCACGGTTAATGGTGAGAGGATAATAAGAATCCGCTATTTGCAGGTTTATTTTTATTTTATCGTTCATACATCCTTTTTTATGTTATTCATTCAACAAAGCGATGCATTTATCGACTTCACGCACTAATTTGGACAATCGCAGCTTCGTCTCTTTTACGTCGCTGCCGTTAAGGCTGATTGTCGTAGCTGTTTTTAGGTCTGTGTAGCTTGATTCTAACGCTTTGTATTCAGCTCTCACCTTTTCGAGTTCGGACTTCTCATCTTCGAGAAGTTGCTTTAACTCAGCATTTTCGCGCTTTAATTCATCGTGCAGATAGATTAAATGCCGCAGCCTTGCTTCAAAGGTACTTAATAGCTTCTTTTCTTCTTCTGTCATCACTACACCAAAATTGTACACAAAAATACGATTAACTCTGATATTACAAAAACTTTTCGGCGGAAAATAGTCATTTATAGTGAAAATAGTTATCCGGGGGACTTCCTTTACCTCCCCCGACTCCTAATTATATAAAAGCCCGCTACAAGCACAATTATCCAAAATCGACAACCGATTTGTTATAAATATGCAATAAGAGCGCAAAAAAACGGATACATTTTCATCTTTTTGTGGCTTTTTGTTATTAATTTAATAGAATTTATATCAGATAGACTACGATTTCGAACTTTTATTCCTACATTTGCGGGCAAATGATAACCTTTATTAAAACGCATAATCATGGCTAAAATAACCAAAGAAGCCGCATTGCTCTATCATTCACAGGGCAAACCCGGTAAAATTGAGGTGGTACCTACCAAACCCTACAGTACACAAACCGACTTATCTCTCGCTTACTCTCCCGGCGTGGCAGAACCATGCCTCGAAATAGAAAAGAACCCACAAGATGCTTATAAATATACAGCCAAAGGCAATCTGGTAGCTGTTATCTCAAACGGTACAGCTGTTCTGGGATTGGGTGATATCGGCGCTCTTAGCGGCAAACCGGTAATGGAAGGTAAAGGTTTGCTTTTCAAAATCTATGCAGGAATCGATGTATTCGATATCGAAGTCAATGAAAAAGACCCCGACAAATTTATCGAAGCCGTCAAAGCCATCGCCCCTACTTTCGGGGGTATCAACCTGGAAGATATCAAAGCACCCGAATGTTTTGAAATAGAACGCCGCCTGAAAGAGGAACTCGACATTCCCGTAATGCATGACGACCAGCACGGAACGGCCATCATCTCCAGTGCGGGATTGGTCAATGCCTTGCAAGTAGCCGGTAAAAAGATTGAAGATGTAAAAATCGTAGTTAACGGTGCAGGTGCTTCGGCCGTATCGTGTACGAAGCTTTATGTATCATTGGGCGCACGCCTTGAAAACATTGTCATGCTCGATAGCAAAGGTGTTATCAGCAAGGCACGCACCGACCTGAACGAACAGAAGCGTTATTTCGCAACCGACCGTACCGATATTCACACACTGGCCGAAGCCATCAAAGATGCCGACGTATTCTTAGGACTCTCCAAAGGAAACACTTTGTCGCAGGATATGGTGCGCAGCATGGCTCCGATGCCTATCGTCTTTGCCCTGGCAAACCCGACCCCGGAAATCTCTTACGAAGACGCCATGGCAGCCCGTCCGGACGTATTGATGGCAACCGGACGTTCGGATTATCCCAATCAGATTAATAATGTAATCGGTTTCCCGTATATCTTCCGCGGAGCTCTCGACACGCAAGCGAAAGCGATCAATGAAGAGATGAAAATTGCCGCTGTACACGCCATTGCCAATCTGGCCAAACAGCCCGTACCCGATGTAGTGAACGAAGCCTACCATGTGAACAACTTCACCTTCGGTCCGGAATATTTTATTCCGAAACCGGTAGATCCCCGCCTGATCACGGAAGTATCCATCGCCGTGGCCCGTGCCGCTATGGAGAGTGGTGTTGCCCGTAAGAATATAGAGAACTGGGATGATTATAAAACACATCTCCGCGAATTGATGGGACAGGAATCTCAGCTGACCCGCCAACTCTACGACACGGCCCGTCGCAATCCGCAACGTGTGGTATTTGCCGAAGGCGGACACCCCAACATGTTGAAAGCTGCTGTCGAAGCCAAATCGGAAGGAATCTGCCATCCTATTATATTAGGTAACGAAGAGCGCATCGAGAAACTGGCCAAAGAACTCGACCTGAGCCTGGACGGAATCGAAATCATCAACCTCCGCCACGACCGTGAAGCGGAACGCCGTGAGCGCTATGCACACATCCTCTCTCAGAAGCGTGCCCGCGAAGGTGCTACATACGAAGAGGCCAACGACAAGATGTTCGAGCGCAACTACTTCGGTATGATGATGGTTGAAACCGGAGACGCAGACGCTTTCATCACCGGACTGTACACCAAATACAGCAATACCATCAAAGTAGCGAAAGAAGTTATCGGCATCCGTCCGGAATACAAACATTTCGGAACCATGCACATCCTGAACTCCAAAAAGGGAACTTACTTCCTGGCTGACACTTTGATCAACCGTCATCCGGATACTTCCACTTTGATAGATATAGCCAAACTGGCCGATCAAACTGTCAGATTCTTCAATCATACTCCGGTGATCTCCATGCTGAGCTATTCCAACTTCGGTTCCGACCAGGCAGGAAGCCCGCTGAAGGTACACGAGGCAGTGGCCTATATGCAACAGGAATATCCCGAACTGGCAATTGACGGTGAAATGCAGGTGAACTTCGCCATGAACCGCGAGCTCCGTGACTCTAAGTACCCTTTCACCCGCCTCAACGGCAAGGATGTCAATACATTGGTATTCCCCAACCTGAGTTCTGCCAACGCAGGATATCAGCTGCTGCAAGCCATGGACCCGGATACCGAATTCATCGGCCCGATCCAGATGGGACTGAACAAACCTATCCACTTTACGGATATAGAAAGCTCGGTACGCGACATCGTAAACATCACAGCCGTGGCTGTGATCGACGCTATTGTAGAAAAGAAAAAAGCTAATAAATGAAACGGCCATTATCCAAATCACAAATAGTTTGTATCATTCTGCTTTGGGTGGCGCTTTGTTACATAGTATTGGTATACGCCGAACGTATTGACGGTCCTACCATACTTATGCTTATCATTTCGGCAGCATTAGTGTTTATTCCCGTCTATAAATCACTTAAAAAGAATAAATAATATCTTTTTATTCCTTTTTTGCGGCATAAAATATCAATTTTGATGTTTTATGCCGTTTTTCTTTATAAAATGCTTGCTAGTTCGATTTTTATGTTTACTTTTGCAACGTCATCAACAGAGACGATAGAATTTAAAAACAATCATATTAAAAAGAAAAAAGAATTATGAATGCAGCTAAGGTATTAGAAGATTTGAAGAGAAGGTTCCCCAACGAACCGGAGTATCATCAGGCAGTAGAAGAAGTTCTTTCTACCATTGAAGAAGAATACAACAAACATCCTGAATTCGACAAGGCCAATCTGATTGAACGTCTTTGCATTCCAGACAGAGTATACCAGTTCCGTGTAACTTGGGTAGACGATAAAGGCAACGTGCAGACCAACATGGGTTACCGTGTTCAGCACAACAACGCCATCGGCCCGTATAAGGGAGGTATCCGCTTCCATGCTTCTGTAAACCTTGGTATTCTGAAATTCCTTGCTTTCGAACAAACATTTAAAAACTCGCTGACCACATTGCCTATGGGTGGCGGTAAAGGTGGATCGGACTTCTCTCCACGCGGAAAGTCAAATGCCGAAGTAATGCGTTTCACTCAAGCCTTCATGCTCGAACTGTGGCGCCACATCGGTCCTGAAACCGACGTACCGGCCGGTGACATCGGTGTAGGTGGCCGCGAAGTAGGCTTCATGTTCGGTATGTACAAGAAGTTATCTCACGAATTTACCGGAACATTCACCGGTAAGGGACGCGAATTCGGCGGTTCACTGATCCGTCCGGAAGCTACAGGTTACGGTAACATCTACTTCCTGATGGAAATGCTGAAAACCAAAGGAACCGACCTGAAAGGTAAAGTATGCCTGATCTCCGGTTCGGGTAACGTGGCTCAGTACACTGCCGAAAAAGTATTGGAACTCGGTGGTAAAGTAGTTACCATGTCCGACTCCGATGGTTACATCTACGATCCGGACGGAATCGACCGTGCCAAACTGGATTACATCATGGAGTTGAAGAACCTCTATCGTGGACGTATCCGCGAATATGCCGAAACTTATGGTTGTAAATATGTTGAAGGAGCCCGTCCCTGGGGTGAAAAGGGTGATATCGCACTGCCTTCAGCCACTCAGAACGAACTTAACGGAGACGATGCACGCAAGTTGGTTGCCAACGGGGTGATAGCCGTATCGGAAGGTGCTAACATGCCTTCTACACCTGAAGCCATCAAAGTGTTCCAGGATGCTAAGATCTTGTACGCTCCGGGTAAAGCAGCCAATGCAGGCGGTGTATCTGTGTCAGGATTGGAAATGACTCAAAACTCTATCAAACTGAGCTGGAGTTCGGAAGAGGTGGACGAAAAACTGAAGAGCATCATGAAGAACATTCACGAAGCTTGCGTACAGTACGGTACCGAACCGGACGGATACGTAAACTATGTGAAGGGTGCTAACGTTGCCGGATTCATGAAAGTAGCCAAAGCAATGATGGCACAAGGAATCGTATAATCAGCAAAGAATCCAATAATGTCATAGTAAAAGAAAGCCCGTTTCTCCTAAAAGGAGGACGGGCTTTCTTTTTAAACAATCCACACTACTTCTTTACAATAACCTCCGGTTCGAAAATCTCCCTATCGAACTGCTTTCACACATATGTCCCCCCCTTTCATACCTCCGCAACCAATCAAGCAGAGCCATCCGGCGTTGCGAGTACAACTATCCCTCTTCTGGTTGCAACCATACGAAAATACGAATAGAAAACGGCTTGACAGGCATTACCAACTATATTGAAGAGCCAGTAGTGCTTTTTTAATTCCCTTCACGCGTCCACCATTTTACCGACCTCCGTCCGGTACTCCCAACGTCACCGGAATATGTCTCCCCATTCAGTTCCCACCGATATTCCGCCAACCGTTCAGTCACAAAAAATAATATTAACAGGCGGTTCAAACAGATGCCTTATCAGTTTGCTATAAAAGAAGTTGCCGGCATCACAAAAATAAAAACAATCGTTTCAATCTTTCATAAAACTAAAAAGAGGTCTCTTTTTTTAATCTATTAAAAATTTGCTTGTTTGTTTTAAACCATTTACTTTTGGAATTTTAAAAACCAAAGCCTTATTTTTGAAAAAATCACAATCAGCCTTATATTCTACTAAATGATTTTAAATAACGAGTCTAATAAGAAGAAGAAATTTGAGCAGTTTTTCATTATGACTTATCCCAAAGTCAAAGCGTTTGCATGGAAATTGTTGAAGTCAGAAGAAGATGCAGAGGATATAGCCCAGGATATATTCGCAAAACTATGGACTAATCCTGAGATTTGGGAAAATCAGGAAACTTGGAACAGCTACATATATACTATGGTCCGCAACCATATCTATAACTTTCTAAAACATAAATCAATCCGGCAGACCTATCAGGAGCAATGCACAAAAGAGGAGCCGGCTATATCCGAAACTGACATTCACGATCAACTTTATGCCAAGGAAAGTGAACTTCTGATAAAACTTACGATTGCCAATATGCCCGAACAGAGGAGGAAAATCTTCCGAATGAGCCGGACACAGGAAAAAAGTAATCAGGAAATCGCCGACGAGCTGGATATTTCGATCCGCACTGTAGAGCGCCACATCTATTTGGCACTAATCGATTTAAAAAAAGTACTCCTCACCCTATTTTTTTTCTATCTCGGTTGAGTAATCAGTCACACCTAATTGTCTTATCTATATAAAGGCTATAAAAATGAAGAATTATATTCAGAGAATCATCCGTTTGTTTGCCACCTCCGACCCCGACCCAAAGCTCACCGGAGAGATCCACCGATGGCTGCTCGATCAGGAGCATGCCGGGGAAAAGGAGACGGCACTGCACGATTTATGGAACGAAACGGAAGGAAAGGTGGACAAGACTACCTGGGATTCTCTTGCATCGGTATATACCAAAGTCGGGGCCAACTCCGGGGACAGACATCAGCCACGTATCCGTTTCGCACATTATGCGGCTGCCATAGCGTTGCTGATCGTATCAGTTTCGGTCACTTTTCAAATGACCAAACAGCACTTTACCGAAGCTCCCCTTATTGAAAACATAACACCGGACGGACGACTGAGCAGCCTTCGTCTTCCGGACGGCAGCATAGTACAAACCAACTCGGGCAGTATCTTGCTCTACCCCGAAAAGTTTAAAGGTGAAACCCGCACAGTTTACCTAATCGGTGAGGCCAACTTCAAAGTAAAGAAAAACTCCGGTCAGCCATTCATTGTCAGATCGGGTACCATGTCGGTGACAGCCTTGGGCACTGAGTTCAATGTCGCTGCTTATCCGGAAGAGAACGAAATGATTGCAACTTTGATCCATGGAAAAATAAAAGTGGAATGCGACAATGGGAAAGAGAGTTATATCGTCACTCCCGGACAACAGGTCACTTATCGTAAAAGTACGGGAGAAAGCCGGCTCGCCGAAGCAAACATCGAAGACGTAACAGCTTGGCAAAAAGGGATGTACGTATTCAGAGGCGTCACCATGTCAGAAATCCTGAACGAGCTGGAAAGACGCTATGCAGTCACCTTCCAGTATAACGCCAATTTATTTAATGATGATAAATTCAACTTCCGTTTTCGTGAAAAATCCACTTTGGAAGATATCCTGAACATTATGCAGGAAGTTGTGGGAGGATTCAGTCATGAACTGAAGGGAAATATATGTTATATAAAACCGGAGACAAAAAAATAAAATGATTTAATATATTGATTTGTTTAACCTTAAAAACAACTGTTTAGTATGTAAAAAAGTATCCGGAAAGAGGCGGCCACCTGATTCCGGATATGAAATCTGAATTCTTTGCGTTAAAGCTTATGCTTTACTTTTTGGGAAATAAATATTATGATTTAACACTAAAATTCGTTCAAATCTATGAATTTTTATCGATTAAAGTCTATTTTTTTTATAATTTTTAGCTGTTTTATTCTACAAACGGCTGCCTTTGCTCAAAACAACGTAAAAATAACAATCAAGAAAAAGAATATCACGTTGCAGGAAGCATTGCGGGAGGTTGAGAAACAATCTGATTATCTGATCGCTTTCAACGAATCCAAACTTGAGAAAACCAAGCGCGTTAACCTGAATATTAATGCTGAATCTCTGGATAAGACACTGGCTTCTATCCTGTCCGGAACGGGGCTTTCCTACAAAATCAAAGACCAATATATCATGATTATTCCGCAATCAAAAGTGGAAGTCGAAAGCAAAAAACTGTCGGGGATAGTGAAAGATGACAAAGGAGATCCCTTGATCGGAGTCAACGTCTCCTTCAAAGGCAGCCCCACAGGAACCGTCACCGGTCTTGACGGACGATTTTCCATTCTGGCTGCCAAAGGAAATATCATTGAATTCTCCTACGTAGGCTATACCACCCAATATATTACAGTGGGCGATGCTTCTTCGCTAACTGTCGTATTGGAAGAAGACGCCAAGGCACTGGACGAAGTAGTTGTTACCGCACTGGGTATCAAACGTGCGGAAAAGGCATTGAGTTATAGTGTTCAGCAGGTAAAATCGGATGCTATCAACGATGTGAAAGATGCCAACTTCGTGAACGGATTGACCGGAAAAGTTGCAGGTGTATCCATCAACCGGAGTTCCTCAGGCATCGGCGGGGCGACCCGTGTTGTCATGCGCGGAGCCAAGTCTATCGTAGGAAACAATAATGTGCTCTACGTGGTGGACGGTATGCCTATCGGCAACCCTTCAAAAGGCGAAATCAACAATGACTATAGCACTCCGGGAGGAGGTGAAGGTATTTCCGACTTCAACCCGGAGGACATCGAAAGTCTATCGATACTGACAGGTCCGGCCGCCGCAGCCCTGTATGGTTCATCGGCAGCCAACGGTGTTATCCTGATTAACACCAAGAAAGGGCAGGAAGGCAAACTGAAAATCTCGATCTCCAACAATACGGAGTTTATGACCCCGTATGTAATGCCGGAATTTCAAAACCGATACGGTAATGCAAAAGGATCATACAAGAGTTGGGGTGAGATGCTGCAACAGCCTTCAACGTTCCGCCCGAAGGACTTCTTCAAGACAGGAGCCAATATCATGAATGCCGCCAATTTTTCAGTAGGAAACAAAAATAATCAAACGTTCGTATCGGTGGCAACAACAAACTCCACCGGCATCATTCCCAACAACGAATACTATCGTTACAACTTCACATTACGCAACACCGCGAGTATGCTGAATGACAAACTCCATCTCGACCTGGGAGCCAGTTATGTTCTGCAGGGAGACCAGAATATGCTGTCGGCAGGGCGTTACTTTAATCCGCTGGTACCTCTGTATCTCTTTCCGCGGGGTGAAGATTTCGAAGCAGTCAAGGTGTACGAGCGCTATGACACCAACCGAAAATTCCCCATACAGGAATGGTCTTATGGCGATCAGGGCCTGAATCTGGAAAACCCGTACTGGATTGTGAACCGCGAAATGTTTGTTTCCAAAAAGAAACGTTACATGTTTTATGCCAATGTAAAATACGATATTCTCAGTTGGCTGAACATAGCAGGACGTATACGTGTGGATAACACCAACACTACTTCCGAGCGCAAATTACACGCTTCGACAATCAAGCTGCATGCCCAATCGGACAAAGGAGCCTACAACCGGAGCATGGAAGAATATCAGCAGACCTATGCGGATATTATGCTGAATGTGAACAAGAATTTCGGTAACTTCAACCTGACGGCAAATGCCGGATTCAGTTATGAAGATCACCTGACCACCGGCATGGGCATCGGAGGAAAACTGTTTACCGTCCCCAACCTGTTCTCTGCCTATAACTTCGATCCGGCTTCCGGACCCGGTTCGCAATCGCACACCCATACACGTAACAATTCGGTTTTTGTAAGCACCGAGCTGGGATATAAGAGCATGCTTTACCTCACACTTACCGGACGACAGGAATGGGCTTCCCAGTTAGTCAACTCTGACCAGCCCACCTATTTCTATCCTTCTGTCGGAGTGTCGGGCGTAATCTCTGAGATGGTAAGTCTGCCTAAATTTATTTCATTCTGGAAGATGAGAGCTTCCTTCGCCGAAGTAGGAGGACCGATCAACTATACCGGATTGACTCCCGGAACTGTCACCGATCCCATGAAAGGCGGAGTCATCAATCCGATATCTGTCTATCCTTTCCCGAACTTCAAAGCAGAACAAACCAAATCGTATGAGTTGGGAACTAACCTGAGACTTTTCAACAACAAAATCAATATCGATGCCACGGTGTACCTGACAGATACCTACAACCAGACCTTCCTTTCCAGCATGTCTCCTGCTTCGGGATACTCGGGCTTCTATGTACAGGCGGGTAAAGTGCGCAACAAAGGTATCGAACTGTCATTAGGCTATAACGACCGGTTCGGAAAAGTGGGATATGCCACCAATCTGACTTATACAGCCAACCGAAATAAAATCATGAAGATGGTGCATGACTATAAGAACCCTTCGGACGGTTCGCTGTTCAGCATCACTGAACTGACCCTGCAAGATAAGGGAGGAGTTTACCTGCGGGAAAAGGACGCCATCGGAGACGTATATGTAAAAGGCATCCTTGCCAGGGGCAAAGACGGTAAACTGATCGAAGAAGAAGGAGGATATAAAGTAGACCGCTCACAACGCATCAAGATAGGATCGGTCAATCCGGACTTCTCGATCGGCTGGAGACACAATGTCACCTGGAACAACATTACTCTGGACCTGCTGTTCAACGGACGTTTCGGGGGTATTGTCACTTCTTCCACCCAAGCATTCCTTGACGACTACGGTGTATCGAAAGACACTTATAAAGCGCGTCAGAACGGTGGTGTATGGGTGAACGGAACCCAATACGACGCGGAAAAATATTATACGACCATCGGCGGCGAACAACTGATGGCATATTATGCATACAAAGCAACCAATATCCGTCTTCAAGAAGCCAGCCTGAGCTATACCCTACCGGGCAAATGGTTCGGCAATGTGATCAACCGGCTGACAGTTTCCGCCATCGGGCGCAATTTGTGGATGATCTATAATAAAGCCCCATTCGATCCGGAAATGACCTCTTCGACAGGTACCTATAACCGGGGAGATGTCTTTATGCCACCCAGTTTGCGTAGTGTGGGATTTAGCGTGAAGATTGAATTATAACCTTTAAAAAATGCAACACTATGAAATTAAATAAAGTAAAGAATATGTGGAGAATTCTATCGGTCATAGCCCTCTTGGGTTCAACACTATGCACCTCGTGTATATCCGAAGATATCAACCGGAACCCGTTGCTCCCGACGAAAGAAGATGAAAAGATGGACGGAGTTATTTACGGAGCCTACCTGCCCAATCTTGAAAAAAGTGTAATCCCCATCGGCACCGCTTCAGAAAGTACAGAACCGGTAAACCGCTATCAGATCGGAGTAAATCTGGCTGGTGACGCCTGGGCGGGATACATGTCTCCCCGAGACAACAAATTCAACGGCAGCAAGAATTTCACCAACTATTTCATGTACGAAAACTGGGTGAACTATGTGTATTCTTTTATGGTGACGGATGTATATTCGCCATGGATGCAGATAAAACGCATCTCGCAGGATGAAGGGACAAGAAATGACGAGATTTATGCCCTAGCCCAGATCATCAAGATCGCGGCACTGCACCGCACTACGGATATGTTCGGCCCGATTCCCTACTCACAAGTGGGCAAAGGTTCTTTTAAAGTGGCATACGACTCTCAGGAAAGCGTATACCGCTCTTTTCTGAAAGAACTGGAAGAGGCTGTCCAAACCCTGGACGATTACTCGAATAAGAGCAAAGAAGTATTGCCTGCCTTCGACATTGTTTATAACGGCGATGTCAATAAATGGATGCGCTTTGCCAATTCGCTGATGCTCCGCCTCGCCATCCGTGTCCGTTTTGCCGATGCGGGACTCGCCAAAGAATATGCGGAGAAAGCCGTGAAGCATCCCGCAGGCCTGATCGACAGTAAAGAACTGGCAGCCCAGATGGGTAAAGGAGCCGGCCTGCAGATGAAGAATCCGCTGAAAGTGATCAACGAAGAATACAATGACACCCGTATGGGGGCCACCATCTATTCTTACCTGGCAGGATACAATGACGCCCGCGCTGCCGTATACTTTGTCAAAAACAATGGTTTCAAAGCCGTACGTTGCGGGATCGCCAAGTCCGGAGACGCCTATAACGGATTCACACGCCCGAACGTGCATGAAGACGACCCTCTCTATTGGATGAAAGCATCCGAAGTATGCTTCTTGAAAGCCGAAGGGGCACTGGCCGGATTCGATATGGGCGGCAGTGCCGGCGACTTCTACAACGCAGGCATCCGCATGTCGTTCAGTGAGAATGGCCTGGACAATTCGTCGGCCGAAACCTATCTGAAAGACTCCACTCGCAAACCGGCCAACTACACCGATACCTCCAACGGCGAGTTGAGCGCCAATGCTCCGAGCAGCATCACCATCCGTTGGGAAAACGGAGCTACGGAAGAAGAAAAACTGGAACGTATCATCACTCAAAAATATCTCGCCATCTTCCCCAACGGTCAAGAGGCATGGACCGAGTGGAGACGTACCGGATATCCCCGCCAAATAGTCGTTGCCGAAAATAAAACGAACTCCGCAGTATTGATCGGAAACGGATACGACCTGGGAGGCGTAAGGAGACTGCCCTATCCCCGCACCGAATATGAACAAAACGGCGAAAACCTCCACAACGCCATCAGCCAGTATTTGGGAGGAGTAGACAATGCTGCCACCAAAGTATGGTGGGACAAAAAAAGCAAATAGTAATGAACCTGAAAATTAAAGAAACATGAATATGAGAAATACCATTTTTACATTTATCGGAGTAGCATTGTTGGTAGGCTTCGTCGCATGTGATGACTGGACCTCACCGGAGAAACTCGATGTAGAAAACGAAGCAGTGGGTGACCTTTACTCCAAACGCGACTCCATCAAGTGGGCCGAAGAAGAAAAAAGGCATAAAGAGAACGAAGCTGCCTACGAAAAATACCTGGAGAACCTGAGAGCTTACAAAAGCACCAAGCACCCCATTATGTTCGGGTGGTTCAATGCCTGGCAACCGGACGGAGCGGGAAAATATCCCCGCCTGTCTCTTTTGCCGGACAGCATGGATGTTGTTTCGATATGGGGAAACTGGCACTCTCTGAGCGAAGAAAAAATCAAAGAGTTGCGGAGCGTACAGGCCAAAGGAACCAAAGTCATTATCGGCTGGATTATAGAAGATATAGGCGACCAGATAAAATGGGGACGCGACCAATGGCCCGCCGATGATACTCAAGCCATCAAAGAGTATGCGCAAGCCATCGTAGACACAATCAACAAATACGGCTACGACGGATTCGATTATGACTATGAGCCGTCATACGCATCACCGTTCAAGCCGGGCAATCATTGCGGCAATTTGACTTCTTGCTCACGCGATTATAATAAAGAGAAAGAAATCTTGTTTATGAAGACCATGCGCGAGCTGCTGGGCCCGGACAAACTGTTTCATCTGAACGGCTCTATCCATTGGCTGGACCCGCGTGCGGCACAGTATTTCGACCGTTTTGTCGTTCAATCTTACAACGGATCGGCTTCCAGTTTTGAGAGATGGACCAATGATATCCAAAACCGGTTGAATATCAAACCCGAACAGCTCGTATTTACGGAAAGCTTTCAGAACAAGCCCGGTGCACGAAGCAGATTCCCGGGTACATACGCCGGTTACGTGGCTTCCAAACAAGGCAATGTGGGAGGAATCGGAGTCTTTCATATTAATGAAGACGCATTTGAAGACGAAGCCTATGTTAACATCAGAAAGGCCATCTCTATCATGAATCCTCCCGTAAAATAATTAACCTAAAAACAGTTTGAAACATGAAATGTAACGTATCTTACAAATATCTGTTTATTGCGATCGGCATACTTTGCCCGCTCTTTTCCGCCTGTGACTATGCCGACGGAGAAGGTTCAGGCTCGGAAAACGCAGTATACATGGAAACACCCGATAATAAAGGCATCGTCAACTTCACTTTAGAGCCCGATGGCGGAACAACCTATCTGACACCCCGGCTGGCCAATATCAGCCAAAGCCCGGTGACTATACAAGTGGGTTATGACAAAGAGGCCTTGGATAAATACAACAAGGACAACGGGGCCTCGTATGAACCCCTTCCCCCCTCCGCTTTTAAACTGGCAGATGCAGAGGGAAACGAGCTATCCGCCTCCGAAGGCATACGAGTACCCGCCGGTGACTTTTCAGCAAAAATAATGGTGAAAGTAGGACAACTGAATTCCAAGGATTTCCCCGCCAATAAGAAATATGCAATTCCTCTTAGTATCACGGGGGCTTCCAACTATTCGCTGATTCCCTCACAACGCAGCGCGATCTTGCTCCTGAATCGTTCCATCCTTTCGTCGGTAGCCAAAGTCAGCGGTGGAGAAGGCATCCGGATAAAACCTGTCGGAATGCACACAAAGGCCGAATGGACCATTCAAATGAGCGCCATCTATTCCAGCCTGACCCGAAGCAACCTGACCACAGCCTATCTAAGCAACGGAACAGGAGGAGAATTCTATACCCGCATTTCATCTACTGCCGGCATACAAGTGAAAAACGGACGCGACGGGGACGACACATGGACTCAAATACCCCTGCAAGCGGGTAAATGGCTGCATATCACCTATGTGCACAAGGATAAGAAAACGACAGTCTATGTCAACGGAAAGGTCCAGAAGGTCTTTGAGAACAGTGCCATCACCTTTGGCGAGAACAGCATGATCGTAGTCGGAAACTCCGGTTACCGTAACGACTATCTTCGCGAGATACGTTTATGGGACAAGGCGCTGACAGAGTCGGAAATCAACGATTACTTATACCTCCCGATGGACCCTGCAACCCCGCATCTCATTTCGTATCTGCCACTGAGCAAAGAGATGGAGACCAAAGACCTGAAAGCTCCCGCCGGTACGGAGAATGTAACCACGAAAGCCCGCATTGAATATGTGGAAAACGTTAAATTCCCGGCAGATGAATTAGTAATTGTAAATCAAGAATAAAAGGAATTCAAAATGAAAAGAAGAATAAAATCCGCCCAAAGCATTTTATGGGTTCTATTACTCATTTTGTCAGCATCGTGCAGTAAAGACGAAATACAGATCGTAGATCAGGATACAAGTTGGCAAATGGACAATAAGTATATCGAAGAAGATATCCGTGAGCAACTCGGCATCGATCCGTTCACAGATCTGGTGTACCTGGGATATTACGGCAATCCTTATACACAGTTGGAGGCAATCAACGACCTGGTAAATACCACACTGGTGGGAAAGAACGAACTTTCGTTCAAAGTAAAAGTGACGAAGCCTTACAAAGAAGATATCAAAGTCAATCTTATGAAAGAAGACAAACTGGTAACCGATTTTCCAGAGATGGCGGAGAGAATACCTCTTTTTCCGAGCGAAAACTGCACCTTTGAAGGCGGTGTGCTGAAAGCCGGCGAACTGGAAACAACGGTGAAACTAACGATTAAGGATGTTGAGAAGTTAAACAACCTATCGGGTTATGTGATGGCCATAAAGCTGACGATGGAAGGATCGCATGAGCATTTGGCCATCGCCCGAACCCGCTCGGCATACTTTGTGAAACTAAATCTTTCTATACGCCTGGACAATATCGATTCAAGCAATAAAAAGATCGAAGGAAAAGGATTCAACAAAGAAATCAGTTTTAAATCGGACATACGCCCGGATAAATTAGGTTCGTTAAACGATGGCAACTTCACAGCCAACAACTGGTATACCTCCAACGCGAACAATTATCTGACGATAATTCTACCGGAAAAACAATCGCTCAAAGGGTTCAGGCTGGACACCAACACCTCTCCAAGCGGCTCGTATATGCTCAAATCCTGTAGAGTGATGGTTGAAACACCGGATGGGAATTGGGTAAACCATGGAGTATTCGACCGCAAGAGTATGGATGGAATTGCTTATATAAGCTTTAAAAAACCGGTGGAATGTACTAAAGTGCGTTTCGAGAATATGATGGCCTTCAATGGCAGATTTTCCGTTGATGTAAATGAAGTCACAGCTTTCCGGTAAAGCAAGATTTCATTACTTTTTATTCACGCCGTGAAGGGGCGGGACTGTTATTTCATAAGTCCCGCCCCTTCCTTAAAACCATGTGACAGCACATTAATATACAAACAGGTGAAGCAGTACCCTTCTCCATGTTATGCCTCTGAACGCATTTCATATTCCTTACTATCTTTAGTGAAAATGGTCTGCCATTGATCCGGCCTGATCGTCCGGCTGAGATAGTTCTCCTTCGGGAACAGCCTCAGCTACCTCACGTTCGATAATCTCCTCGATCCGTTTTCTGTTTTTGCGCAACAGATCATAAATCTCATTTTCATCAAAGCTGTCCTCAAATATAATGGGATATTTTTCCACATCTTCGCTGTCACCAGCACAAACAAGAATACGCAGTTCGCTACAATGACCGTAAGATATTATGGCACTGTATTCTTTTAAAAGTTCAGCCAGTTTGGTGAGGAAATCAAGTTCTTTAGTTGTCAGTAGTCCGATCATAGTGTGTAATAGTATTGTTGTTATTTCAATAGCTGTAAAATAAGCGTAAAACAGTTGATTCTGCAAGCATATACGTATTCCTTATATTCTATTTTTAAGCAAAGTAATATTCATTTTATTCATCTTATTCCATTTTTTCGTATATTTGCTTCGAACGGAACATTTTAACGGAAATCGTTGTTCAAAAAGCAAAAAGAACATGGAAACAGAAGAAGAAATACAGAATGTAAATGTCCATCACGGACATAACATAAGGCGCACCCGGATCGAGAAAAACATCAAGCAGGACGCATTGGCAGCACTCGTAAACATGACACAACCGAATGTATCCAAATACGAGAGGATGCGGGTGATTGAGGATGAAATGCTAAATAGATTCGCAAGGGCACTGAATGTGCCGGTAGAATATCTGAAAACGCTGGAAGAGGATGCACCTTCTGTGGTATTTGAGAATATCACAAATAATGTGCATGACAATAAAGACAGCTCAGTGCCCATTACGGGTTATAAAGGACAAGATGCCACCACCAACAGCTTTAATCCGATTGATAAAATCACCGAACTCTACGAACGTCTTCTCGAAGAGAAAGATGAAAAATATGCCGCGCTTGAAAAACGGATTCAAGGTCTGGAACAGCAAAATAACAACGGAAAGTAATTCCGCAAACATATCTCTCCATATAAATGGGTGTAGCCATCCGATGCTTAGGGTGTAGCCATATCGGGGTTAGGGTGTAGCTATCCGTCCCGGATGGCTACACCCTACTTATTATGTGCAAGTTCCATCGGGGCGGGCATCCCTCACCCGTCTCTCCGGACAAATCTTCGATCCGGGTATATTCCACATGACATTGCATATACAAATCTGTTTCTGCTAACACATCATTAAATAAAAAAACATCATATTTGCATATTATATGCTACGTTGAGTATATGACAAAGAAGTATCCGAAGGGAGGAAGCAAAATGTCAAAATGATAATCCAATGGCTCTATATCCCGTTCTTTCGGACACGTCTCTGATGAAGTTCGGAAAAATGGCTCACAGACGATTCCCCGATTATCATTTCAACAGGTCATTCAGCTGCTTCCTTATCAAATAGAAACAATAAAGGAGTATTATCCGCCGTAATCTCTTTGTTAGAGTAAAACACCATTCCTTTACACACTTCGGACAGGATACTTTCCTGCGAGCAACGGGAAGAAAATCCGTGCTCTTATCGCCCGATTTGCATAACAATATATGTAATCTGCCAAAACATTAGGAGATATTTAAAAAAGAAGTAAGCAAATTGGGAAAATGTAACCGTCTTTCGAAGCAAATGCTTACTTGTTTTGAGGTAAATGCTTACTTGTTTTCCGGAAAAGCAAGGCTCTACCGACTCAAAAGAGCGGTTCTTCGCCAAAGAAACCAGCTATTTCTCACTTCTACCGTCCTAGTTGATCCGGAGAAAGAAAAGTACGAGTCTGTAAAAAGAAGAATTTTATTGCTTTTTATCTGTATTACAGCAGAAACGATATAATTTTGATATTCCCCTTCTACATCATCAGATTTATATCTTTTCAGCAATAGTGTATACGTCTCTTACTTAAAAATAATTTCTCTAACCAGATTCAAACGAATACCGTTTTTCTGATAAAATGATGTCATTTTGTCCTTATAGCTGACCCTAAAGTTAGGATGCCTTTTATTACATACAAATGCACGCTTATATTTATATCTCGATAAATCGTGGTTAGCCTTGAAATGATCAATGGTAGTTTGTAATTGTTCGTCCACCGCATGAAAGATCCAATCGGCTGCTTGTACTTTCAGTTCAACGAAAACAATATTGTCATCATTGGTTAACATGGCATCACAACGAAAGTCCATTGTTCCGTCACTTCGATTCATCTCTACGCAATTATCGACTGCTGTAAAGTTGATAGATTGATTCGTTTGGTTCTTTACCACAGCAACCCATTTATCCGGTTGATTCCTATCTACATAAGCAGGGGTCTTTTTTTCTTCGTCTTCATCATCGCAAATGCCAAATTCCTTATCAACGATGTTCTCTGTCTGACACTTTGCTATAAAAAAATCAATGGACATAGTCACTTAGTTTTTATAATCAAACTCTTGTTCTATTTCAAGTAACTGATCGAACAATTCATTAGTCACTCCCAATTGGATATTCAAAAAGTTCTCGTCAGAAGGCAAGCCCTCGTAAGTACTTAACCTAAATACTCCTCCGTCTTTCAGTTCGTAAATCCGGAGTCGCGCCGGATCTATCGCACTGTCCGCAGGAACTACCTCTTTTATTCTCTCTTGCAAAGTTTCATTTGCAGATATTTTTTGAGTCAGCAAAAAAGCTTTTGCGGCTAAAGTGAGATAATTGATGACATAAGGACTATGCGTAGTAAGCACAAGGCGGTTCAACTCTATCTTATTGGCATAACTTAATAAATCGAAAAGTACACTTCGCTGTGACTCCGGATAGAGATTCAGTTCCATCTCTTCAACAATGTTCACAAAGCAGGAATATTTGAACCGGGACGAGATATTGCGCAACATAGCGAACTTTACCCCATCCGTAAGTGATTTATCATTCATAACTTTATTCACTTCCTTTTCAATCTGCTTCTTCTCTTTAATGCTCAGGTCCTCTTTATTGGCATTGTCCAGCACTAGGTCGGATAGGAATCTGGTAATTAAAGAAAGAGGTAAAACAGACTGATAACCACTGGAAGCTGCCGACAAACGAATCTTGTAATCGCTGCCTTTAATCCACGATATCTTATTGAGTGCGTCATATTCAAAATCAGTGTCATTGAATGGAAGCCGATATCCGGTTTTGAATGCCTCCTTAGCCTTATCAAACTCTTCAAGCAGGGTTTCTAAAGATTCCGGCAGACTTTTCAATCCATCCGTATCATCGGCTGTACTCAAAAAATTTCGTTCAGCTGGAACATACATTACCTTCGCTACCTTATAAGACTCCGGAAGTCCTTTGGCTTCGACATGAAACTTTTCATTTTCATAGAAGAAGTTATAATGTAATCCATAAAAACGGATAACCGTTTCTCTCTTAAAGTATGATTCCAAACGGTGATAGGCACAATATATTTTCTGGAATCGTGAATATTGGGTAATGTATTTTTCACTGGTGATACGGCGTGCCAGCCCCTTCTCCAACCACGTAAACATGGAGTATAATTTGGCAATGGTACTTTTTCCCGATCCCTGTTTTCCTATCAAAACCGTATATTTGTCGAACACGACATCCGCCTCGGATATAGGTCCAAACTGATATACAGTAAGATTAACTGTTTCATTCATAAATAAACCCCTATTGATATTTACATTCAAATATACTACAAAAATACATTATTAACCCGTTTTCTCACAAAAGTTAATAAAATAAGATCGGGCAGCCGCACAATCGTCGTTTGATCGAAGACCGACAACGAAGGTAAATATGAATCAATCGCAGATATAATACACTCCAGAAAGCTCCTACCCTATAATAAAACTTTGCGTGCAAACTATTAACTGTTTATCGCTAAACCATTAACCGTTTGCACGCAAAGAGTCATTTTTGGGTAGTGGTCTTAATGCCCCTATTCTTTTTTTGATGTTCCTTTACTTTGTCCTCAGACATCAGATGCCTGTTCTTTTCATATTCTTCATGGATCTGCACTTCCCGGCTCTCCATGTCCTTCTTCAATTGCCTGTCTCTATTCATACTTTCTACGTTTTAAAGATTGGCAATATGACAAATCCGGAAGAAGAAAGTTTGGAGGTTTAAGGAAGTTTAGGAGTAGCCGGACTGCTTTTCATCGACCTTCCTTACTGAACCAGGCCGATCCGGACTTTATAATTTCCGGAAGTAAGTTCCGCTCCCGATTCCTGAAGGATGGAACGCGCTTCGGAAGTCATTGTTTCTCCATCGGCATTGGTGGCGGTAAGCGTATAACTTAAATGGGTTCCACCGGTCGGGACATTAAAATATAAAAGGTCTGTCACATTACCTGCCAGGCTTGCCTGACGTCCTGTAGGACTACTTACGGTAACGGAGAAGTCTGTAAAGTTTGCCATAAATTCATCCGAATACTCAACGCCAACCCCGATATTAACTTGCGGTGCTTTCACCGAAATCAGAGTAACATCCTCCGATACAATAGCGAAAGGATAGTCGACGCTGTAGATGGGTGTACCCGATTCATTGTCCGGCGCCTCGGTCTGATCGGGAGTAAAGGCCTTCAGGGTATATTCACCAACCGGAAGAACGATCCTTTTGGAAAGTTCCGCTGCTCCCGGATCATAACTACGTACACACTCAGAACCTTGCCAGATCTCAAGCTTAAGTCCGGCATCGACGGCACGAGTAATGGGCAGCGTTTCGGTATCACAACTGAGGATGATATTTTCTACACGGAGATAACCGACGGAATGATCGGGAGCAGTTTGCTCGCTACAGGAAGCCGTAGCAAGCAAGAGGAGAAAGAGGTATATATAGGTTTTCATATTTATTTGTCGTAATGTAAAGTGAATGAATCGAGCCAGAACTGTGAACCTATGATATAAGCATCACCATATGGAACTTTTGCATCCCTAAACTTATCTTCCAAGTGATCACGATCTTCTTTAGTACCGGCCTTAAATATAATCTTCACATGAGAGATCGGTAAGTTTCTATATTCATTATTATACTCAAAATTCAAGGTTTGAGTTTGATAGGATGAATATGCAGTACCGGATTTCAAATAAGCTTTGCCAATTATGGTTTCTACTTCTCCTGTAATATTTTCCAAATAGGCTTCAATCAAATACTCATCATCTTTATATGGGGCAGCTTTGTACACAAAACTCATAGACGTTGGACGAATATAAGCCGCTTTACCATTAACTACATCTCCAGCAGCCTCATAATCTCCTACGCAAACGATACCCGCACTGATATGATTAATAACACTATTTCCAAGCCAATAATCTTTATTACCGAAAGAACAAGTGTTTCCTGCTCCCCACCCTAATGTCATCATATGAGCAACATTACGCTCACCATCAACTACCGGAAGCGTACTTGATTTAGATACATAGAATGCGTTAGCTCCATCAGTATGACAGGTCAAAGGATTTCGCGTACCAATCCAATCGCCTTTAAATGTGTATAATGGATTCTCACTCTTGGGATATGTAACATCATATCCAGCATTAAAATCAGAATTGGGTATGGATAGCGCCTCATACGTTTTCACCTCCACTTTCTCTCCCGGCACTTCTCCCCTATACTTCGCTCTCACATAATAAGAGGTTCCCGGACTCAGCCCTGCCTTTCGCAAATCTCCGGGCATCGCCTCCCAACTATTACCATCGGCACTAAATTCGTAAGCAATATCGGTAAACTTATCTAAATTGCCGGTTTTCACGCTATCGGCAGTGAGTGTGTTCAAAGTAAACTCTTTCGTCCAAACATTGCCCGGATAATAACCCACTTTAAAGACAGGTTTCACAGTCCGGATGGTATACATACCGGCATCACTCCAACGGTCATTTGCTTTTACCCGAACGGCTATTATATTATCCGTATCCTGTCCTCCATCGTGAGTCAGCATGCCGGAAGTTACTCCGGCAAAGTCGATAACTCCCTCAGTACTTCCTGCAGTCAGATCGGGCAAGACAATATTCACAGCAGCCAAAGCCCGCCGATCTTCTTCGGAAAGTTCCGACAGCAGATACGTCTTATTCAGATGTTCCAAATGCTTATCCGCAAAGTTAAAGGCAAACTCCACATCCTGAACCGGACGCAAAGCTGTATACGCAATGCCGGCTCTCGACAAAGCATCTGCCGTCTCGGTATAAGTCAACACATGATTTTCATCGAAATCCTCACTAAATACCTTAGCCTTCGGCAACCAGCTGTCGGGTACGGTTTCGTTGATAGTAATAGGTTCCTGTTGAGTTTCCGTAGTGACCTCTAGACTTACATTGGAAGCCTTCATGGAGAGCTTATAATTATACTTAACACCCGCTTTCACTGTCTCGATCGGATTCAAAGCATAACTTCCCTCCTGCCCTGTCTCTACAGAAGTACCGATCAATGCCATTGTCACCCGGCCTCCGGCTTTAAAGTAGGGATGTGTGGCGTCTCCCGGTTTCCAAGTAACCGACTCCCCCCCTGCGCTGACTTCCACATAATAATCTTTCAGACGTTTATCAAAGACCTCTTGATTCACAATCTCAAAAGTAGCCAGCGCATTGGCTACCTTACAGCCGACAGTAACCGTCGTTGCTTTACCCTTCTCGATGGCAATGTCTTGAACTTCTCCATAATAATAGGGTGCATCCAATGCCAGTGACGGATTCTCTCCAAGATAAGCCTTCAGTTGATAACTGCCTACCTTGAATACCCTTTGATCTCCGAAATCTCTCAATGCACCTTTGTATTCGGGCACGATTGTCCCTTCTCTGTCACGCAGCAACTCAATCGTGAACTGTTGCCGCAATTCATCTGACAAAGCCTCCGGCAAAGTCCGGGTAACCGCCGCTTCATCCGTCAATACGATATTCAAACTGCCGTTAGGCATCGTTTCTATTTCTTCCTGACACGACAGGAAAAAGAACAAACAACACACTAAAGATAAAACAGATTTATGCATAGCTCTCTTTCTTATTCATACAATAATTCAAATTCATCGACCCACAGTTCACTGCCTACACCTACCGAACCGGTCACCTTCATCCCGGTAAAGTCACCGCCATAATGGCTCGAAGTGGCAACAATCGTTATCTTGGCAGGCTTCGCCGTTTTATTGGTATAAGTCACATCGAACCGGAACTGAGTATATTGGGTCACCGTCTCTTTTCCGATGAACTCTCCGTAACCGATCTCGTTATCTTTATCGTCCCACAGACGGAGATAGATATGGCATTCATCATTTTTCAGATTATCCGGATTACCGACATAATCCACCGGTTTAGAAGTATATTTATACCACCCCTTCAATCCGGTGGGACGTGCCCCCGTAAACGAACGTCCAAACTTGGGGCTATCCTTGGGACTTTGGGCATTCGTTTTATAATCACCGATAAACAGATTGCCGGCAGCCACCCCTACCAGCGGCACACTACCTAAAGTGACCATATAAGCCGCCTTTCCGTTCACAACGCTCTTTTCTTCCGGGCGGGTACTCGAATCACGGCTGCCCGCCAATGAAGAGGTCACTCCATCATTTCCGGTTGCCCAGAAAGAATTTGAGCCATCGGCATTAGGATACCAACTCTTCTTAAAGGTTCCTGTGGGATTCTGCGACCAGGTATCGAAGTTTAAGTTAGGTATTTCCTGTATCTTTTCGGTAGTAAATCCGGATTCCGTACTAGGAACTTCCTCGACCACTACCCGCCAAACGTAATCGGTACCATCTTGCAATCCGGTCAGCGTCGTACTGAAAGTTGTACCACTTTCCAGTTTCACATCTGTTTCGGGTACAACGGTCCAGGTATCTTCCGACTTCTTCCTGTATTCCACACGGGGAGTGGTTCCTTGCTTCATACCCCCGTTCAATGTGGCTCTTGTAGCCCACACATCGGCACTTCCCGTGGTACCTGTCGATGTGGTACGTACCACATCGACCGTCCATAGCTCTTCTTTATCGAAACGGTTGACAACAAACTCCTGCGGTCTCCTGAAATTGGTTACAGTGGATGGATCGGGAGTGATGGTAGCCTTACTGCCTCCCAGAATCATCTTTGTTATCTTGACAGCAGACAAATCCTGTTTCTGCGAGACATACACCAATACCGTGTGATTCTTATCATCGATGATGGCAGGTAAGGCCTGGTTCTCGACTTCGACTACTCTCTCGATTGTCTGCTTAACGGTTATCATCCACTGATAATCCTGATAAGTACGCAACAGAACAGGAACGGTCTTACTGAAATCGACCCGTGTATCTGCTCCTGCCGGCAAGTCGGCTAAAGCAGAAAAGCCGGCCGAAGGAAATTTATTGGGGCTGACGCAGTATTGTTCGTCTACGCTGTAAGTGGCCTCTTCGTTCACAACGAACCTGGTAATACGCAATTCTTCTATATCGACTTCATCACCCACTTCCACTACGATGGTGCGGCTGTTCTTGTTTATCTCGGCATCACCGGTCTGCCCTTCTACTTCGAAAGCTGTAATTTCGCCTTTGATGTAAGGGTAAGGAATGTCATTCTGTATGCAAGCACCCAGAGCAAAGACCGACAGAAACAAGAATAGATAAATTTGTAAACTCTTCATTTCTCAAAACACTGCTTAAGTTAGAAATACATCGTCATTCCGAGATTAATCGAGAATAAGTCTATCTTAAAATTACCACTTGCACTATGACGGGACGCCTTGTTTACCTGATTGTGTATCTGATCGACCCATTTATAACTGAATCCCATCACTCCTACCGAAACTTCTACCGAAGCAAAATCGGATACGAATGCCGCCAATCCGGGAGCCGCACCGATCTCAAACGTGTGAGAACGCTGATAGTATCCCGTCAAGTCGTTACCCGTACCATTGGAATGTTTCCCCTGCCCGTAAGCATAAGTCAGACGCACTTCATTGAAGAAACCGAACACTTTACTGCTGCCCAGCCCCATATAGGTACGCAGAAATCCGGATGCGGAGTAGTTATGCTCCAGATACATATCGTCTTTGATGTGGAACGAAAGATCATCGCCCAGATTAATGTCTACGTTTCCTATATTGAAGTAGGTACGGGAGTAGGTGAACCTGCCTCCCGCTGCCATATTATCAGCAAAAAAGTATCCTCCGAAAGGGCTCAAACGGAATGTATAACCTTTGGCATCGATGTTTGCCAATACCAAAAACTGATATTGATCAGCACTCTGCTCCGAATACGAAACTGTAGAACCCATAAACCATTGCCCTTTCGGGACAAACACACTCTTCACGATTCCACGGTCAAACTTCTTCTTTGCCTGGACCAGTACCGGACAAAGAAGAAGTAGAAATATGATTATTTTTTTCATTCGCTATGGATTAGTTGGCGGTAACAGGTGTACCGTACACCAATTCAAAATCATCAATCAACATGACACTGCTTTCACTGCCGGTAAAGAAGTCACCATATTTACTTGCAGAAGCAACGACGATAATATATTTGGGTTTACGGGTCAAATCACGGTATTTCAAATCAATCGTAAACTGCTTCCAGACTACATTTCCGCTTTCATCGAAAGAGCCTTTAGACTCTTCATCGGTAATGGAACCGTAAGCTATAACATCTTTATTGGCTTCAGAAAGATCAACCGTATAACGCGTAGGACTGCCTTCTTTGTTATTGTTGACTTCATAAGCTGTCTTCACTCCATTATCATCAACCAAACCTTCATTGTCAGTCAAGGCAATATAGATAGCACATTTATCACCACCCGAGTTTTTCAATTCCTCCACATTATGATCTCCACGATCTATACTGGTTCCACGAGTGTATTTGTACCATCCCTTCAGCTGCGTAGGACGTGACGTAAACTCACGGCCGAAACGTATACGTGCTCCCATCGGGCTTGTATACGTTTCCATATAACGCCCGATATAGATGTTACCGGCAGCAAATTTTCCGATACCAAACATTCCCACAAATTGCGAAGACAATTTGGCCGATTTACCACCTACGGTATGTACATCGTTACTTTCTCCGATACTTGGATTTTTACTCATGGTAGCTGCTCCCACATTACCGGTATCCCAATACGAATTCTTTGCAGAAGCCTCAGCCGCAGTTCCCGGGAACCAAGTTTTTCCATTCTGATTCCATTCATCAAAACTTCCATTTTCCAGTTGTTTCTGGAGTTCGGTGGTCGCAGTCGTTATTTTTCCGTTTACTCCATTTATTGCAAAACAGAAATCATACTCCGTACCGGGAATCAGACCGGTTATGGTTGCAACAAGCTTTCCATCGGCCTGTTCAACATTGGACACCGTATTCCAATCTTCCGTTCCGGAAATGCGATACTTACACTCTTTGGTAACGACGCCGTCAGGAAGAGGAAGAGTTACGTCTGCAAAATCAGACCAGACATTTACACTCGGATTACTTTCTTTAGGAATGGCTATATTCACATTATACTCTTTGGTAGAAGGATCTAAGGTGACTGATACCCCACCAATAGCACCATTGGCCTTCATAGTATAGTTAATACGATAGTGCTGACGTTCTTTTACATCTGTAATCGGTTCGGATTCAAAAACAAAAGAACGCCCATCCGTATTTGTCAATGCCAACGAAATATTCAACTTATCCACCGCAAAATACCCGGAGCGTGTCTCGTCCTTACCAAAAACCAGCTTACCGGAAGAATTACCCACAGAACAGTTCAGTTTCGAAAAATACTTCTTCACATCAGCACTGTAATTGACTGTCACTTTCACATTGGCCAAACGGCACTCTATGTTAACACTCTGATTTACTTTCGGAACAACCGTTACTTCACTTTGCCCCCAGTAATAAGGCTCGTCAAATCCGGCTGTCCCTACATCAACCCCTTTTGAGAAAGCATTAATGGTATAGGAACCTAATGGCAATTCAAGAGGAGTAGATGTCCAGTTATGCCAATCATCAGTCTCCTTTACAACGGTCCCGGCTCTGTCAACTACCTGCAAGGCAATCGGCAACTCTTCTGCTCTTGTTGCCGGAACTAAAATCGTACTTGTATTCTTCTCCACGGAAAACTGGAGAAATCCGGTCTTACCATTGGAAGTCTCCTCTTGTTGGCATGATGCCATCACAAGAGTAAAGACAGAGACGAACAAATATATATATCTTTTCATTGAAAATTCAAATTAGTTTTTCACCACTTTTACTGTCAATTTCTTGGCTAACTCCTTACCATTATTATCAATCAGTTTAATAGTAAAATAGTGTTGCTGAAGCCCAAACGGCGATAACATAGGCATAAAACCGGATACATCAAAGATAAACTCTTTTTTATCTTTAATCGGATCATTCGGGTCAATCAGGCCTATACCGGATCCGTCTTCTAAACTACCTCCAAGTTTATCCTCCAAATCACCGGGATTAGCTAAGTCGAACGTTTCGCCCAACCCCATTTGAGAAATTAAACCTATAAACTCGTTGGAATCTGAAGTTATCGTCACAAGTAAATTCTGAATTCCAGCCGGAGCTTTCATTGTAACCTGAACTGTTGGAGGATTATTGGTATCCACTTCTACCACTTCATCCGCCCCGATAATCTCCGGTCCGTCTACTGTCGGCTGATCGGGATCTGTTGGTTGATCCGGTTCGTCCGGTTTCGATTCTTCTATCAGTTCAGTCGGTACTTTCACTGTAATGCCAGTTTCATCCATGGTCAAGTCAATATCCAACTGTATCCCCAACTTCGGATCAGAAGGAGTTACGTCGGGATTGTTCGGATCTTCACCTTCTTCTACCGGTTTCACCGTGACATTAAAAGAATCACCGCCTTGCAGACCTTCTGCATCGGGCTTCGTCACTGTATAAACAGTCTCAATGTCTCTACCACTGTCCTTCTCCGTTACTTTCGCTACAATTTTGATCGAAGTAGAGCCGTCAGGAATGCTGAGATAAATCGAACTTAAATCTTCCTTCTTTACATAAATGACTCCGCCGATTCCGTTTGAAACGGTGAACACGTAATCATCGGCAAACATATTGAGAAACTCTTCTGATATATTCAAACTAACCTTCACAGTTGCCGATTTACAAAGAACTTCTGCCTTAGACTCCATTCCTTGCTTCACTTCGATAGAAGAACTTCCTTCAAAATAGGGAGTACGCGAAGCATCTTGCAAAACACCGCTTTTAGCCACAATCTTATAGTTTCCTACCGGAACGACCAACGGCAAAGCTTCTTTCAACTTTGCATAGCTGGCAAATGAACGGACCACGGCTTCAGTGGCATTATCAACAATCTCCACTTTATAGGTATTCACATCCAGTTCATCAGTAAGTGATGTACTTTCAGCCTTTGTAGTAGGCGTAGCCTGAGTCTTGTTCACCAGATCCAATGTCAGAAGTCCCTCGTCATTCTTCAAATTATATTTGCCTTCCAATTCATTCTTCATCTCGCAGGAACTCAAACAAAGTGCTATCAATGCCAGCACCGCATATATGTTTTTTATCGCATTCATATATACCAATCTTTTTATATTTACTTACTTGCATTACCCGGCCAATACTCTTCCGGAATCTCGATATTCACATCCTTATCTTCTGTACCGGTATCCACTGTTACGTCCAACGACGCCGTACCCGTGGAAATAGTAATAACTTCCGGATCGACTGTAATAGTAAGGTGTGTTTTGGGAGCCACTTTTTTCTCAGCAACCAAAGCTTCCATCACCACCTCATTGCCTTCTTTATCTCTGAAGCCTCCTACCGTAATCGATACCTTCTCGCCATCGGCATTTGCTTTCAGATAAGCATCCTTGCCGGAATCTTTTTTCATATTCACTTCAAAAGGAGCAGTCAGGTGTGAAGTAGAGAGCGATACGGTACAATCCGAATAATATTTCAGAAAATCTTCGGTATAGACAACCGATACTTTGACATTAGCCGGTTTGCAGTACAAAATAACATTCTTTTGTTCGCCTTCACTGACCGTGAACTCCTGCCTACCTTCCACATATAGCTTGTCGAAGCCTGCGTTCACATTCTCGCCATAGAAAGCTTTTACGGTATACCCCTTACCGGCAGTCAGATCAATGGACAAGGGCATGTCTTTGTACAAGCCATTGTATAAAGAGGCACCGTCGGCATCCTTGACCGTCACTTGATAATTATCGGCTTTTTTATATTCCGCTTCGTTGACGGAACGGGTTTTCGTGGAAAAAGAAGGATTGGCAGAGAGCCCGAGGCTCAATGTTCCTACACCGTATGAAACAGCATCACTGCCGGAATCACACGAGGCAACACATGAAATTAGCATCGCCATACTAACCATAAAAGAGAGTCTTTTCATAATGATAACTACTAATTATTACTCATAAGTTGTAAAAACCGAACGCAAAGTTATAGTTTTCCTTTATTATAATAAATGCACAACATGCGATTCCTTACAAAATCTGAAAAAAGAGCCACAAAAAGTTGTTTAATCATAAAAACAGACCACAAAAAGGAGGTAAAACAAGAAAGTCCTGCATTTCTTATGAAAAACAGGACTTTTTTTATACAACGTTATTCAATTATTTATCGGGCATAAGGACTACTCCAAGTTTCTTTTTGCCATCCATTTTCACAACAATCGGCCTTTCAAAGCGTACATGACGGAGATATTCGGTTTCAAATACGGCAGGTTGCGCATTCAGGAATTCCTGATTGTATACTCCATCATTCATAAACGCGTTAATCGTGAAATATCCCACACCAAAAGAAGTCAGGTTCTGGAAGAAATGTGTTCCCTGACTGGGATCTACCCGATAGTTAGTAAGTCCGGCCTCCACAATGACACGCGCGGCAGAAATATGTGGCCACTTCACCGGAATACCCAACCAAGTATCACTGCTTCCCCATCGTCCGGGGCCGACAAGCACATAGTTCTTGCCTTCATTCAGAAATTGCTGGTTGATTTTCTCTATTTCCCAAGCTATATTCTGATTGTTCGATGCACTGTAATGATCGGTTTTGACATACACAATATCGTGTATCTCGTTCATAATGCCATGCCCCAAAGAGTTGTTGGAACGAAGCAACACGTCTTCGTCAGGAATAGTCGTAAGATCCTCGTCCAACATATCTTTACTGTCCACAATAGGACGCACCTGAAGCAGATAGAATGTACCGGTCTTATCACGGTCGTGATTGAGCGTCACGGCAAATTCGATCTCTACCGGACGGCGCATCTCCTGCTGACCATAACGAAGTACCCAGCGCAGGATGCGTGCCAACGGAAATACATCGTGCTGCAGGATGTTGGCAAACGTGATCACTTTGCGCCCTCCGGGATACAAACCGTCCCGAATCACCTGATCGTAAGGATCGTAAGTAGAGGCAATATAACGCAACGAACCGTCTTTTTCAGCTTCCTTCACATGTAACTTCAAAAGATTGAAGCCATCGTCAATCGAGAAGTTATCACCGGCATTCTTCAGGTCGAGGGCATAAAAACGGGTCTGCGTCTCTTTCAAGGCAATATCCAATTCACTGGTCTGTAGCACTTTCGAAGGATGGGCAGGCGAGAAACGCAAAGTCATGCCTCCATCTACGATATACTTGCCCAAACCGAGAGCCAGATTTACCGTACCTTCTTCAGCCTTTTCGTCACCAATGGGATAATAATTGAGAGAGCGGGCTACACCGGACATGGAAGGATAATAACGGTCACCATACTGATTGCCGACTACCTGTTGCAGGATAACGGCCATCTTTTCCTGATCGATCACATTCGAAGTGGCTTGCATATATGCCTTACTGTCACGAAAATAGACTGATGCATATACTCCCTTAATAGCATCGGACAACATGCGAAGCATCTCATATTTATCGTCCAGATAAGGAATCATATAAGTGTTATAGATGCCTGCAAAAGGCTGATAATGGGAATCTTCAAGCAGAGAAGAAGAACGGATGGCAATAGGGGACTTCACTACATCGAAGAAAGTAAAAAAGTCCTCAACCAAGCGGTCGGGTAACTTTGCTTTCAGGAAATATCTCAGAATCGTATCGTCATCAGCATCGGAAAGGGCAACCTGATACAGATTATTCGTATCCATAAACTCGTCGAATACATCGGTACAGAGCACTACTGTTTTCGGGATAGCTACACGGGCATTCTCAAATTCTTCAAATTCCGGATGGCGCTTCACCATATTGTCAATAAACGCCAGTCCGCGCCCTTTTCCTCCCAACGAACCGTCTCCGATACGGGCAAAGTTTGAATAACGGTCGAAACGGTCGCGCTTGAATACGGCTACCACTCCCTGGTTTTTCATCTTTCGATATTTCACGATGGCCTCAAAGATGATTTTGCGGTGTGCATCGACATCCTGCAGACTATGCCAGGTGATGGGACGAAGAAATTCGGCTACCGGAAACATGGCGCGTGAATACAACCAACGTGAGACATGGTTACGGCTGATATGATAAAGGAAAGATTCGGCAGGAACGGCAAAAAGGATATTTTGCAACTCTTTCAGATTCCGTACGCGGGCTATCTCGACTCCCGTTTCGGGATTACGGAACACAAAGTCACCAAAACCGAAATTATCGGAAACAATCCGGCGAAGATCGACATCCATCTTCTTGGAATTCTTATCGATAAACGTGGCCCCGTATTTTGCCGCATAGGCCGCATTCTCCGTCTCGGACGACTGGATGATTAAAGGAACAAACGGGTCTTTCTTTCTTACCTCGGCACACAACTTGATACCTGCCATACCGTCCTTCTCTCCCTTATCCACACGAGGAAAACGGACATCGGTAATAACTCCCAATATATTGTTAGTATACTTATTATATATATCCATCGCTTCCTCGTAAGTACGAGCCAATACAATTTTGGGACGACCACGCATACGGAGTGTACGTTGATGGGCATTCAAGGCCTCGGTAGAAAACTCCTGACTCTGCTTCAATACAAATTTATAAAGATTGGGAAGTACGGAAGAATAGAAGCGGATACTGTCTTCCACCAACAGAATCAACTGCACGCCCACCTCTTTTACGTCATGCTCCAGATTCATCTTGTCTTCGATCAGCTTAATGATAGACACCAGCAAATCGGTATTTCCCAACCAACAGAACACATAGTCGAATGCACTCAGATCTTCGTTTGCAATCCGTTTGGTAATACCATGACTGAACGGTGTCAGGATGACAATCGGTATCTGTTCGTACTTCTCCTTAATATGACGCCCGATATCAAAACTATCGTTATCTCCCGTACCCGGCATGCAAATCACCAGATCGAACGATACACTTTCAAGCTGCCTCAACGCCTCTTCTTCGGTGGAAACTTGTGAAAAACGGGGGGGATAACGGAGAGAAAGTGAGGTATATTCATTGAAAATCTTTTCATCGATACGCCCGTCATCCTCCAGCATAAAAGCATCATAAGGATTAGCTATCAGTAAGACGTTAAAAATTCGCCTTGTCATCAGGTTAGCAAACTGGGTATCTTTAAAGTAGAGCTGGTTTAATTTAAATTTGCTGAGCATGGGCTTCCCGTAGTTTTAAAATTCAACAGACAAAAGTCGCTGTTTTTATTGGGAAAAACAAGAAAAAACAATTCACTTTATTGCTGACTATCCATATATGCACAGATTGCTTTCTCGTTTTCGGCTTAAAATCTCTCCTACTCTCATACGTATCGACCACAAGGCCGGACATGGTTCCAACAAAGCCACAACAAAGTTAGTAAAGGAGCAAGCAGACATCTATGCATTTATCATGTATAACCTAGGGATGAAAATGAAATACTGACATAAATATCCGAATAGGTATTTTTGTCATTTTATCATTATTTAATCAAAATAATACGCCATTCCGAATGACATCAGAAAACTTTTCTTATATTTGCATATGAAACAAGTTACATTTTATCAGAATCAACCTTTTTAAAACATACTATTATGAACATCGAAAAAATCATGTCCTCTCTTGAGGCAAAACATCCCGGTGAATCTGAATATCTTCAGGCCGTAAAAGAAGTATTACTCTCTATCGAAGATATCTACAACCAACACCCAGAATTTGAAAAGGCCAAAATCATCGAAAGACTGGTAGAGCCCGACCGTATTTTCACATTCCGTGTAACATGGGTGGATGATAAAGGTGAAGTTCAGACCAACCTGGGATATCGTGTTCAGTTCAACAACGCTATCGGCCCATACAAAGGCGGTATCCGTTTCCACGCTTCTGTCAACCTCTCGATCCTGAAATTCCTGGGATTCGAACAGACTTTCAAAAATGCACTGACAACTTTACCTATGGGCGGTGGCAAAGGAGGTTCCGACTTCTCTCCACGAGGAAAAAGTGATGCGGAAATCATGCGTTTCTGTCAGGCATTCATGCTTGAATTGTGGCGTCATCTAGGGCCGGATATGGATGTGCCTGCCGGTGATATCGGTGTAGGAGGACGTGAAGTCGGCTATATGTTCGGTATGTACAAGAAACTGACCCGTGAGTTTACAGGAACTTTCACGGGTAAAGGACTTGAATTTGGCGGTTCACTGATTCGCCCGGAAGCCACCGGATTCGGCGGATTGTATTTCGTCAACCAAATGTTGCAGACCAAGGGTATCGACATAAAAGGTAAAACTGTGGCTATCTCCGGATTCGGAAACGTTGCCTGGGGAGCTGCTACCAAAGCTACCGAACTGGGAGCCAAAGTAGTTACCATCTCCGGACCGGACGGATATATCTATGATCCGAATGGAATCAGTGGAGAGAAGATCGATTATATGCTTGAGTTGCGTGCTTCGGGCAACGATATTGTGGCTCCGTATGCAGATGAATTTCCGGGTTCTACATTCGTAGCCGGTAAACGCCCATGGGAAGTAAAAGCAGACATAGCGCTTCCTTGCGCCACTCAAAACGAATTGAATGGCGAAGATGCCAAGAACCTGATCGACAACAACGTTCTTTGTGTCGGAGAGATCTCCAATATGGGTTGTACACCCGAAGCTATCGATCTCTTTATCGAACACAAAACAATGTACGCTCCCGGCAAAGCTGTCAATGCAGGCGGTGTGGCAACATCCGGACTCGAAATGTCACAAAATGCAATGCACTTGAGCTGGAGTGCAGCCGAGGTAGACGAGAAACTGCATTCTATCATGCACGGCATTCATGCACAATGTGTGAAGTATGGTACAGAGCCCGACGGATATATCAATTATGTAAAAGGTGCCAATATTGCAGGTTTCATGAAAGTAGCCCATGCAATGATGGGACAAGGAATCATCTGATTATTACTTGTCCACTAACATAAAAACTTTGTTTAGTTGTATTTGTATTTATGGTTTGCGTTATCCATCTCCTGAGACAGGACATGGGTAACGCTACTTTTTTATAAAAAGGTTTCATTTTCAACTAAAATCGCCTAACTTTGCATCTCGAAACCAAATAATAATACAAAATGTTACAACCCGAATTAAAGATGCGCCGCGATAAAATTCGTGTGCTTATGGCTCAGCAAAATATTGAAGCCGCACTTATCACTTGTAATGTAAATTTGCTCTATACTTACGGCCGTATCGTCAGCGGATACCTCTACTTACCTCTCCACTCACCGGCTTTATTATTCATCAAACGCCCCAACAATATCACCGGCGAACATGTATTTCCCATCCGTAAACCGGAACAGATTCCAGACTTGATCAAAGAAAACAATCTGCCGATGCCACAAAAGTTGATGTTGGAAGGCGACGAACTTTCGTTTACAGAATACAATCGCCTTGCTGCTATTTTCCCTGAATCGGAAATTGTAAACGGTACTCCTCTGATCCGTGAAGCGCGCAGCGTTAAGACTCCTGTAGAGATAGAATTATTCCGTCGTTCGGGTGTAGCTCATGCCAAAGCCTACGACCAGATTCCTTCGGTATATCGCCCGGGGATGACTGATCTGGAATTCTCCATTGAAATAGAGAGGCTGATGCGTCTGCAAGGTAACTTAGGTATCTTCCGCGTATTCGGTCAAAGTATGGAGATTTTTATGGGTAGCGTACTGACGGGTGACAATGCAGCTTATCCTTCACCTTACGATTTCGCTTTGGGAGGCGAAGGGTTGGATCCGGCTTTGCCAGGCGGACTGAATAAGACTCCTTTAAAAGAAGGACAAAGTGTTATGGTAGATTTAGGCGGAAATTTCAATGGATATATGGGAGATATGAGTCGTGTATTCTCTGTCGGAAAGCTAAGTGACAAGGCTTATACAGCTCATCAGGTCTGTCTTGACATTCAGAAAGCCGTTTCATCGATGGCTCAACCCGGCGTTGTATGCGAAGACTTATATAATGCAGCGATCAACATAGTAACCAAAGCCGGTTTTGCCGACAAATTTATGGGTATCAGTCAACAAGCCAAATTCATTGGCCACGGTATCGGCCTGGAAATCAACGAGGCCCCTGTACTTGCTCCCCGTATGAAACAAGAATTGGAACCGGGAATGGTTTTCGCTCTCGAACCGAAAATCGTCATTCCGGGTGTAGGTCCCGTAGGTATCGAAAACTCTTGGGCAGTAACTCCCGAAGGTGTTGAGAAACTGACTATCTGCAACGAAGAGATTATTGAGTTGCAATAAGACAGCTCTCTCTACGGATACTGATAACCGAGGGATGGTTCACACTATTGATGAACCTGAAGTGTAAATTAAAGTCGCAACAATAAAAAGAATCGGGAGAGCACTTTCAAACAAGTGCTCTCCCGATTCTTTTTTATACCACTACCGGCTGTTATGCTACTAAGGCGTCACAACCGGAGTTTCCAGTTTTATATCTTCCCAGCCTATCCACGTAGGAGAAGCCATACATTGAGGTTCCTGAATCTTATCGATCAATGCGGTTGCACGTTTCACGGCAGCACTGGTTCTGTCAAACAGTTCTTTCATGGAGATATTCCCTTTTGCGTCCCGAATGGTCTTAATCAGGAAGTAAGTATAATATCCCTGTTTCTTTTCATGATAAACGCTTGAAGTCTGGTCACCGCTACTGGACGAGAAGCTCAATGTGTTTCCTTGTGGTAAACCCACCTTTGGTACCACACGCACCCCTTTCTGTGCCAATAACGGAGCAGCACTCTTATAACCACCGCTAAAGCAAGCATCGAGGAATACATAAGCCCCTTTCACCGGATATGTAGCCAGTTTTTTATACAAGTCACTCAACGAGATACCCAAACGAATATTCTTACCGGTAATATCTACCGGCAACAGATAAGGTTCTTTGGTAGCCTCGTCGTTATTTCCATGTCCTGAATAGTAGAATATCAATTCCGCCTGCGGATCCGTACTTGCCATATTCACCAGCCAGTCGAGTTGCTCGTGCATCATACCGGCTGTGGCATTCGGCACTACCTTGATTTGTCCGTCGGGCACCCCAAAAGTACGCACGCAATACTCACGGAACAACACAGCGTCATTGACCGCATAAGGTACGTTTATTTCCGCATTAGCCCCTGTCATGCTATAATCCTCGTTACCGATAATCAATGCATACCGATGGCGATTGACAGCTCCCACAGGCACATCCTCCATCAGTTCACTCTTAAAGCCGAGTGAGAAGTCTTTCACATTCACTTTACGTGCAGCTACATTTCCACTCAGGTTCATCGAAGCGGAAGCACTCAGGTACTCTCCGACTTTCACCTTATAAGCTTCATTCAGAGAAGCCGAACGAGTAGATTCCGTGACAGCCAGCATAACTGCAATCGAATCTCCATCAAAACGTTTATTCACCAAAAAACCATAGTCGAGTATAGCTACATCTCCCGGGGCAATGCTATCGACAATAATTTCCGGCGTATCAGTCGTATATACATTCTTCGGCAAAGTAAAGTTCACTTTCACCTTGCGTGCAGTCTGCGTACCGAAATTCTGTAAGGCAACAGTCAGCTTACCGTTCTTACCCAAAGTGATGGAAGAACCCTCGGAAGCGAAGAATTGGTGATCGGCAACACGCAGACGAGGCATTGCATATTCCTGAGTGTTCACAATCAGCTCGGAAGGATCCGCATCAAATCCATTCGCCTCGAACGCATAAATATTAATCTTGGCCAGACTTGTCGGCAACTCCTTCTTGGCTATATAACGGAAAGTGTATTCCTTAGACTTCCCGGCAGCAATATTACCACCGTCCAGTTCACGAGGGCCGTCAAAATACTGATCATAGCCCTGCTGTTCAGCCAGGCGAAGCCGTACATTGTAGGCATCTCCCTTACCCTGATTCTCTATGGTGAACCGTATAGCAAAACTTTCGCCGGCATCGATCACCTTATTGTTATTAGCATCCGTAAACTGGTCTACTTTGATAACCAGCATAGCCGGTTCAATAGGCACGGGAACCGCTTGTTGCTCTTGAGCCACATTCTCCGTTTTTTTCAATGCCTCTTTATAGGCCGCAAGACGAGACGGAAAGGCGGTATAAGAAGCCCCATCCTGAACGATTTTGTTCAGCACCTCATATTCCGGTTTCATATCCATATACTGATACACCCCGGCCAGTCCCTGCATATACATTTTGGAAGAAGGATCTTTCTGCAAAATTTTCAGGAAGAGGTCTTTGGCATCCATCAGATAACCCGATGCACGTTGACGTACCAAAGCATATTCCGTATCGTTGGCAATAGTGGCACCATTGTTCACAATCTCCGTAGCACAGTTAAAGTTGGCACGTGCCACTCCCGTCATCAATTCAAAACTCTCAGGGTGCAGTGCATAAAGACGTTTATAAATATCCAATGCCTCCACATTCTTTCCCTGACGCTCCAGGATGCGTGCCTTGATAGGCAACACTTTATCATTATTCGGGTCGACAGCCAGAATACGGTCTATTGCTCCAATCAGCTTCTCCATATTATTGGTAGCAATATGCACATTCACCAGATTGTATAGGAAATCAAGCGAAACGGGATACTTGGCAATAGCCTGTTCCAGCACACGTTCTTGGTCCGCATACTTCTTCTGCTTCTGATAAATCATATTCATATAAACATAGCAGTCTTTCTGCTGGGCCTCCGTACCGGTATTGAGATATTCCTGAAAATATCTCAAAGCTTTTTCGTTCTTCTCCAGATTGAAGGCCGCTACAGCTGCGTAATACACCACCGAAGCATATCGGTTATCTTTCGGCAACAATTCACTACGGAACAGTTTCAGCTGCGGCATATCGATATAAGCAGCAGCAAAATCCAATGCTTTGGACGGTTGTTTCTGTTCCGAATAGTACACTGCCCCGTTCAGCAGATAAGGATACAACGCTCTCAGTCGATTCTTGGCGCCTCCAATATACTGACTGTTATCCGGTGCCTCTACAACCTTCATGAAATTTTCGTAACTATCCATCAAATAATCATACATGGCCGTTACGTTCGTTCCCTTATCCCGCTCACTTTCAAAAAGCACATACTGTTGGTTGGCACGTTTTGAAGCGGAGGCAGCTTCTTGTGCCCCCACTTTACCTGTTACAACAACAGTAAGAATGATTGTCAGTAAAAAAAATCTCTTCATTGTTTATTGTTGAAATGCATCCATAATTACAAACTCTACGTTGATCTTGCGGAATTCTCCACCACGCTCTTTGGCTACTTCCACATGATATTCGTATTCGTTCTTTGTATTACCCAATGTTGTCACGTTCTTCTCAATATAAGTCTTTACGCCTGCTGCACGCATCAGGGCCAACTGTTCATTCTGAGTGATTCCTCCAGCCTTGGTGACTGTGATATTATCGAGGTTGCCATCCTTATAATAAGGTTCGTCCACAAATTCTCCATAACGTCCGTCATAAGCCAGACGTCCGCGAATCGGGGCTGCGTCTGCCGATCCCGTAATAATCACCTTCACCTGCTTACCTTCAGAAAGATATTTGGCAAAGTCACCTTCAAACGCATTCTTGATAATCTTCATCAATGACATGGCTGCATTCGAACGTTCGATATTATAACCTCCCGACGGGAAGTCTTCCTTAGCCGAAAACTCTTTATTGATCACTTCATATTGGTAACCCACCTTGTAGTTCAGAATCTTTTTACCATTCGCATCCACTCCCGGGATTACCTCTGTCTTCACATTGATCTGCGTATTATCAGTGATCAGTTTATCTTGTTTTTTCTCCTCGATGACCTGTTCTTTGATCTCGGCCAATTGTGCTTCCTCACGGGTAGCCTGCTGCATAATTTCCAGAGGAACAAAGTTTTCATCTGCTTCCAGAGCAGTCAGTTTTGTACGTCCGATATTATCATAAATATAAACCTTGTTCGTCGTTTCGTTGGTAACTTCAACATAGGCCAACTCAAATTCATCTTTATCATTCAGCACATATACGGCATTCGAGAATTTCATCTTACCATCTTTAAAGTCGCCCGCTTCATTGGAGGGAACTTCCAGTCCGATAGACGGCAGTCCCTTAAAACCGATATTCAACATATTATTCGAAGCATCATAACCATCTATAAAAGGATTATCCATAGAAATACGGTCACCCGCCAATGCCGTAGCAACTTCCTGAGCAAACAGCTGTTGCTGTTTGATACGGGTTTCATCGTTTACACGAATCGCATAGTCTTCCATCGATTCCCCCTGCATCATCTTCACCCATTCGTTCATCTTGGCATCCACTTCCCTACCCATAATCTTACCATAGAACGGGTTCAGTCCGTTTGCATCCCAGAAGACCATTTGTTTCGTACGATTGGTCAGCAGAAATACCTCGCTGTTCTGGTTGTTCTTAAAGAAACGCCCGCCGGTAACACCGCCTGTAGGATCAACGATATCTTGTTCCACAACACCATTCTTCAGGTTGATGATCTCTATATTCTTTCCATCTTTCACCACACTGATATATTTTCCTTCTGGATGGAATGACGGAGAACTGAGTGTTCCTCCCAGCTTATCAAATATATCTACCTTATCCCAGTTTTTCGTATCGATAATGGTCAAGTGATTGTCATCTGTAGTTACAGCCAGCAATGCAGCATCCGGAGAGAAAGTCACCTCTTTAACGACTGCCGGCATAGGAATCGCTTTTCTCAACTCCTTTGTCTGGAAATTCCAGATATTAATATTCTGTCCTGCCGCGGCGGCGATAAAATAATTGTTCGAACTCATGGCCAGGGCAGTGGCCGGAGCCTCCCCCTGAATATAAGCTAACGGCATATATTCTTTCGTATCATAAATCACAATTTCTCCCAACGAGTTACCCACAATAAAACTACGGGCGTCAGCAGAATAGCACATCGACACCGGCATCGGTTTAGCCTTCAATTTCTTACGTTTCTCCTTCAGTTCGAAAAGCTTCTTATTCCTGTCGCGAAAAGAGTAAATACTTATCGGATTCTTCGCCCTCAACAGAGCGATGGAGCTTCCCGTCGGGTTAAACACGATACGCTCAATTTTTCGTACATCATTAATAGCGATATCACGCATGGTATACAGGGCTCCGTCAGACAAATAAGCAGTACAAAAAGTCGTGTTATCAAATGCATTAATCTTTTTCTGAGAGTCGAATCCCCTTTTTTCTACAACCTGTGCCATTGTTTGTCCGCAGAACATCGCGGCTACAAAACAAAAAGCAATACCTCTGTAAGTGTAAAATCCACATTTCATCCTATTCATACCTTAAAATGATTTAGTTTATGTTTAATAGTGTTTTGCAAAATAAGCACTTATTCCGCAATCTATCACTAACAGAAACTCCTTTTTTTTTATTTTCTCGAAAGTTTGGTTGTTTATACACAGAAATGAAAAAAGAATAGACAGAAAGAGTAGATAAAAAAAGCACTTATGTAACGGAAAACCGTTACATAAGTGCTCTATGACATATATAATCCTTTCCGGCATGAATCCCCGGAGATCACTAAAAACAAAAACTTATTGCATCTAAACCTCTTTGTTTTGTACGGGTTTCAATCCCATTTTTGCGGCTTTTTGAAGCATAAATGCATAGGCGGCTTCGTATTCATTGGGAATCACTCCGTCCAAAATAGCGTCCTTTATAGCACTTTTTAACGAGCCCACTTGCCTGCAAGGTCCCAGATTGAACACCTCCATAATCTCTTCTCCACTCACAGGTGGCTGGAAGTTACGGACACGGTCTTTTTCCTCCAGATCTTTCAATTTCTGCCTCACCAATTGAAAATTATTCAGGAAGCGCTGTTTACGTTCCATATTTTTCGAGGTTATATCCGCTTCACAAAGCGTCATCAGATCGTCTATATCATCTCCGGCTTCGAAAAGCAGACGCCGTACAGCCGAATCCGTCACCACATCATCCGCTATCACAATGGGACGCATGTGCAGGCTCACCATCTTCTGTACATACTTCATCTTCTCGTTCATCGGCAGCTTCATCTTCCGGAAGATATTCGGAATCATCTTTTCACCGATGAAATTATGATTATGGAAGGTCCATCCCGCTCTCGGCTCCCAACGTTTAGTCACCGGTTTAGCAATGTCATGCAACAGAGCACTCCAACGGAGCCAAAGGTTATCCGTCACTCTGCTGATATTGTCGAGCACTTCCAGCGTATGATAGAAATTATCCTTATGGGCACGCCCGTTCCGGGTCTCTACTCCCTGTAAAGCCACTAATTCAGGAAAAATCAATTCCAACAGCCCGCTCCTGTCCAGATCGATAAAACCCTTCGAAGGTATAGGTGAAAGCATGATCTTATTCAATTCGTCGGCAATGCGTTCACGTGAAATGATCTCAATCCGTTCTCTGTTACGGCAAAGAGATTCAAATGTATCATCATCGATGTAAAAATTCAGCTGGGTAGCAAAACGGATACAGCGCATCATGCGCAAGGGGTCGTCACTGAACGTTATGTCCGGATCGAGAGGAGTACGAATGATCTTCTCCTTCAAATCATTCATGCCGCCGAACGGATCGACCAGTTCTCCAAACCGCCCTTTGTTCAGGCAGACAGCCAGTGCATTGATCGTAAAGTCCCGGCGATTCTGATCGTCTTCCAACGTCCCGTCCTCCACAATCGGTTTACGGGAATCCCGTTGATACGACTCCTTCCGGGCACCTACAAACTCCACCTCCGTACCGTGACACTTCACCTGGGCCGTACCGAAATTCTTAAAAACAGAGACATGCGCACCGCGTCCCAAACGTTTTCCCAACGCTTCGGCCATCGCAATGCCACTCCCCACCACTACTACATCTATATCTTTAGAAGGACGTTGCAGAAAAATGTCACGGACATAACCGCCTACCACATAACACTCCAATCCCAACGCATCAGCCGTCTCTGAGATCTGACCGAAAATGGGCTCACTGAAATGCTGCTTCAATTCCTCCTGAGTCAACTCTATCATCTTTTATTTATCTTTTTTACAGTTATTGAAAAAGGCCTGCCTAAACCCTCTGACGCTTTTGGCATACCCTCTTTATAGCTAATCAGTCTGCAAAGGTACAACTTTTCGCTCTTCACTTTCCACTCTTCACTCTAAATTTGTATTTTTGCCCTCTATAACAAAGAACAACAAAATGAAGAAACTGATTGTCCTGACATGTACGTTGTCACTACTGACAGCTTGTGGTGACAGCATCGAAAAGAAAGCGGGTGAAAAGCTTGCCGCTGCCCGTGCAGCCTTTGAGCATAACGACTACAACGAAGCCAAGTTGCAGATCGACAGTATTAAAATTCTCTATCCTAAAGCTTTCGACACCCGTAAAGAGGGCATCAAGTTGATGCAACAAGTCGAACTGAAAGAGCAACAGGAAAGCCTGGTTTATCTCGACAGCATGCTTCAGGTCAAACAGAAAGAATTCGAAGCGATCAAGAACAAATATACTTTCGAGAAAAACGAAGAATACCAAAAAATCGGTAACTACTTCTGGCCTACCCAGACCGTAGAGAAGAATCTGCATCGCTCTTTCCTCCGTTTTCAGGTGAACGAACAGGGAGTAATGACACTGACGTCTATCTACTGCGGACCAAGTAACATCCACCACGTAGCCGTCAAAGTGATAGCACCGGACGGAAGTTTTGCCGAAACCCCAGCCTCCAACGACAGCTACGAGACTACCGATCTGGGAGAAAAAATCGAAAAAGCCGACTACAAAATGGGAGAAGACGGCAACGTCCTCAGTTTCCTCTACATGAACCGCGATAAGAAAAATATCCGTGTCGAGTATCTCGGCGAACGGAAATTCTCCACTACCATGACTCCTTCCGACCGTGAAGCACTCGTCGGTACTTACGAGTTGGCCAAATTACTTTCATCCATACGTCAGATTCAGCAAGAGAAAGAAGAAGCCAACCTGAAAATCGAATTTGTGAAAAGAAAAATGGAACAGAAAGCCCAAGAAGAGGCTGCGGAAAAATAAAGATAATAAAGCACCCCAACTGTCTGTTTCACCACGGATTAACGGATCACACAAAATACAGCTCACAAGCTATCGTATTTATTTGTCCCATCCGTCAATCTGTGGTGAACTCTTTCCGTCCTATCTATTTTTATCCCCTCCGAAAAGGCCGTCCCGATTATTCCCCGCTATCCTGTCGCTATCAATGATCGACCGCCTCTCCATGCTCTCACTCTTCATCTCATGAATTTCCCCAATAATACGGAGTTCAAATTAAAATAAAGATAGCAATTTTTAGGTATTTTCAGAAACAAGTTCATTATGTGTAGCGATTACACAGACTATTCATAGTATCTATCTTTGTCCCCCGAAACATTTGAGTACATATGATAGAACGCTAATATGAAAGCAGTAATCATTTCTTTTTTTATCACCCTTTCCACCCTTACTAGTCATGCTCAGCAAAGAGATATTGTATTGACAGGAACAGTTACGGATCATCAAAACGAACCGCTTCCCGGCGCCACCATCCGCATTAAGGGTACCCAATTCGGTACAGTAACAGATACCGACGGGCACTATCTGTTACGTGGCAAATGGAAAGAAAACGATCTAATTCTTTTCTCTTTCATAGGAATGAAAGAGATACGTGTGAAATATACCGGTCAGAAGGTACAAGATGCAGCTATGCAAGAAGATCCCAAAGCACTGGACGAAGTAATCATCGTTGCCCGGCAGAATATCAATGAATTGGATATTCGTGCCAAATCCGGTGTTGTACAACGGGTCGACGTAGAACGTCTCAACAGTAAACCCATGATCGATATGTCCCTCGCTCTACAAGGAACCGTTCCCGGGCTGATCATTACCAACACCGGCGACCTGGGCTCCAAACCGGAAATTCGTATTCGAGGCAATTCATCTTTCCGTAAAGGAGATATGGCTAACGAACCCCTCTACGTCATGGACGGCAAAGTAATATCATCTGATGCCTTCATGACTCTTAATCCCGCCGATATTCAGGAAATAAAGGTTCTGAAAGATGCTGTGGCTTGTGCCTTATACGGAATAAAAGCAGCCAATGGTGTAATAGAAATCACCTCCCAGCGTGGCAATCCCGACGGAAGACTAACCACCAGTTACAGTTTCAATATAGGTATCACCACCCGTGGACGCAGAGGAGTCAAGATGATGGATAGCGAAGAAAAGTTAGAATTAGAAAGACGTTTACAGAATATATCGACTCCGGGATATCGATACAGTGAAGATTACTATCGGAAATATTATGCTACCGCCCCCAACCTCGACGAGCTGATCGCAGAAGGACGACAAGTACTCGATTCATTAAAGAATATCCATACCGACTGGTTTGATGAACTGATACATCGTAGCATCTACCAGCGTCATAACCTTAGCATAAAAGGAGGAACAGATAAGACATCTTATTATATATCCACCAATTATGCCAAGCAGGGAGGACGAGTACCGGGTAATGACACTCAACGTTTCACCGCCCGTATGAGCCTCGATCAGAAACTGGGAAACTGGGGATATTTTTCCTTAAGCACCGATGCAGGTTATTCGGCAACCGATACTCCCAACGGCAGCACCCATTCCCCTACAGATCTGATTTATCAACTTAATCCTTATGAAACCAAAACCGGTAAATTAATCTCCTACTCCGAAAAATCATCCGAATATACATTAAATGATTTGATGAGCCAATACCATAGTAAATCTACCGATAAGCGTGGCGGAGTAAGCGGAAGTTTCAACTTAAGGCCACTCGAAGGTTTGGAGATAGATGCAGTAACCGGCATCGATTTCCTTCTGAACGAAGCCCTTACGCTTGTTCCTTCCACGTCTATAGCAGAGCGGGAAATGGGAATAGCGATAGCCGAACGTGGAAAATTAACAAAAGAAAAAAATACAACGACCAATATTTCCTCCAATATACGTATCACTTACAACAAGACATTCGCCGGAAGACACGACCTGACAATCGGTGGAAACATGGACTACTATCTGACCCAGACAGACAACATGTCTGCCACCGGATACGGAGTAGGGACACAAATGTCACTAAACGCAATCAACCACTCCATCACCGGAGCCCGGAAGCCGACAGCCTGTTCGCTTCTGGACAAAACGGCTCAGTTAGGATTCGGGATAGTCATGGGCTACAGTTTTGATTCCACCTATGACCTTTTTGCTACTTACAAAGCCGATGCTTCTTCTGTTCTCCCTCCGGACAAGCGCTGGAATGCAGCATGGGCAGTAGGCTTGGGGTGGACCCTCAGCCGATACTCTTTCCTGAAAAACAGTAAGGTCATCACTCTCCTGAACCTGAAAGGTTCCCATGGACGTATGGCAAACCTATCCGGAGTATCTGCCTCCGCCACAATCGGCACCTTCAGCTACTCCACCAATTATTACGGAAATGCCCGTCTGCTACAGTTACTCGGATTTTATAATACCGATCTGAAACCGGAACAGACTTCCACAACAGACTTCAGTCTATCCATCGAATTCTTCAAACGGCTGACATTAGGTCTCAATCTATACCGCCGCGAAACGAGTGATGCACTGCTGGACGTCCCCATCCCCCTTTCCAACGGTTTCAATACCATGAAACGTAACATCGGTGTATTACGCAATGAAGGCTACGAGCTGACCGCCGCACTAAAAGTGCTCGATACACCGGACTGGCGTGTATCTTTACGCGGTTCACTGGCCTACAACCGTAATAAGGTAATCAGCCTGTACTATACCGACCGTTTATACACCAGCGAAACCGCCCTGACTCCCGACTATGAAGTCGGAAAAGCTTATAACATGCTTTATGGGCTGAAGTCATTAGGCATAAACCCTATCACCGGTCTTCCGGTATTTCAAGGAGCCGATGGAAGTGAAATTCCCCCGACACAAAATCCGGCCAGAGAAAACTTCATCGTTTTAGGACATAGCACTCCTCCCTATAGCGGTACATTCAACCTGAATTTCTCTTATCGGAATTTCGATTTGGATATGGACTTTTACTATGTGTTCGGCGGCATTAAACCCTACAATTATTCTTATGTCCGTTCAGCCGACAGTGCCAATAAGAATGCCATTCAAAAGCAATTAGAAAACATGTGGTTCCACCGAGGAGATGAAGGAAAAATATACCATTCTCCATTTTACATATCTCCTGCCAATGCTTCACTCCAACAGCCCAATACAGAAACCGTCGGGAAAAGCGATTATCTGAAATTGGCCATGTTGTCGCTACGCTACCGGGTTCCACACACCTTTCTGGAGAAAAATTGTCATTTCATAAAATATGCCAATATCGCCTTTCAGGCATCCAACCTTTTTATGATTACTCCTTATAAAGAGTCCGATCCCGAAACAGGTTCATTGGCCGGAGCTATGCAGCCCGTATTAACCATCAATCTTAGTTTGACCTTCTAAATACAAGTAATATATGAACCTGAACCCAATAATAAATAATTTCCAACGCCCAATACGAAAAGTACAAATCTGTTGCATATTGATATTCAGTTGTGCAGCCTGTTCGCTCAATATCCCCTACGAGAATCAGTATTCAGATCCGGATGCCATTACCACAGTAACTGCCGCACGCGAACTATTGGCATCAGCCTATGATGCAATTCCCAAACCGGAATTCAGTTTATCCGTATTGAGCGACGACTTCCAGCCTACTTTTTTAATAAACTTGAATGCCGACCTGAATAACCTGTATAAATGGCATCCTAAACCGATGGAGGACTTATCGAACTCTCTGTGGGAAAAATATTACTCAGCCATAGCCATAGCCAATACGGTACTGGAGCGCATCCATTATGTATCCCCTATTTCAGACAGTGACAAGCAAGAGTTGCAATGTATCGTTAGCGAAGCGAAAACCCTAAAAGCGTATTGTTACTTCAATCTGCTCAGACTTTTTGCCCCCACCTATCCGGAAGGTCCCGAAAAAGACGGAATCATCTTAAAAGAGCGGTTCGAACTTGCTTTTCTAAAACGCTCGAGCATCAGTGAATGTGTGAATGCTATCCGCCAATTGCTGACCGAAGCAGTTACCGTAGACAACCGTCCTTCACAGGTCTACTGGTTTTCCCGGCAAAGTGCTTATTATCTATTGGCAGCCTTAGAACTCTATGCCGAAAATTACGATAAAGCCGAAGAATATGCCTTAAAAATCCTGTCTTCAACCAATGCATACGATGTCCTGGCCCCCGTACATTATAAAAAACTATGGGAACAAGAACCATGCGAGGAATGTATTTTTTCTCTGCATACCACCAATTCATATTATACCGATATGAATTACGAAAGGAAGAAAGGAGACTACTTCACGATCAACTCCACACTCACCCAATTATATGCTGCCAATGACATCCGTTACGAAGCAACGGTCTATCCCCAAGAAATGCCTGGTGAAAGCATCGGCGAGACCTTACCGGTACTATATCTGGGAAAATACAACAAACAGAACTGGAATTATAAGCCTATACAATATATCAACAAACTTCGTGTATCCGGCATCTGTTTTATTCTTGCCGAAGCCTATTGTCAAGACCAGAAAGGTCACGATGCATTGGCCCTGGAAGTAATAAACAACTACCTGGCCCAACGTGAAGCTCCCTTGCTTGACACATCACTTTCCGGCGCTCCCCTATTGAAAGCTATCCTTCAGGAAAAGTGGAAAGAATTTGCCGGTGAAGGTGAACGTTACTTTGATTTAAAGCGCTATCGGAAAAGCCTGCTTTCCGATTGGAATCTCTCTGCCACAATGAAAAATAAACCAATCAAACCAGATGACTACCGCTGGCTTTTCCCCATTCCGAAAGGCGAATATCTATATAATGAAAATATATCGCAAAATGCAGGATGGACCAAAATCGAAAAATAAATAAAATGCTAAACTAAATGAAAACTAGAATGAAAAAACTGTTTATCTACACAGTAGGTATCTGCCTACTGTCTGCTTTCACGTCATGCAAAGACGATAGAGAAGAAAATAAATATACAGGAATCAACAAAATCTACCTGTCTGCCGAAACCCCGGTTATTACCGAGTCCGAAAACATTCCATTAACAGTAAATGTAGATTTAACATTGACCTGTGAACAGGACCTCGTACTCAACTTTGAATTGCCCGATGATAAAAACGGAGTTCTAAAATTAGAGAACAATCCCGTCACGATTAAAGCCGGAAAACGTTCTGCAACATTCGAAGTAGTTTCCAACCAAAAGAATTTATTAACCGAGGATACATACTTTCAGGTCGGAATTTCTCAATTCCCTACCGATAATTTAATGTTAAACGAAACATTGCAGGTACGTGTCAAGCCTAACCCTAAAATTCCGGAATTGTCCCCTCAGCAAAAAGCGTTAATCAAAGGTTATAAGACCAAATACGGCATTGACCTGAATAAATGGCTCGGAGTCCTCTCTTGCCATACCACTGTGCAAAGCCCTGCAGATGGGTATCTTCAACCCTTTGCAGCAGCATTTACGAAAGAATATGATGGCAAGACCGTCATCACTCTCAGTGAGCAGGCCACAGAAGACATGCCGGTATTAAAAATGACAGACAATCCATTCGGACTGACCGAATATTTATACTTTGTACTCCGTTCCGAGACCGTAGCAGATCCGGAATTCTGGACTCAACAGCCGGAACCGCAAAAACTGATGAAACTACTCAACTGGAATAAAGAAAGTAAAGAGACATTTGCCGTATCATTGGATGCAATCAGACTCAAAGACATCACTTCCACTTCAACCCGGCTGGAATATCTGGGTCCGGGAAAAAACTATTATGGAGCTCCTATTACCATCGTTCCATTTACCTACCAATTCAGTGCTTTAGACCGTCAAAACAAGCTCCTGGAAAGTGGAAACGCAGAAATTAAAGAGATCAATGACCAGGGAGCTTCCGCAGATCCGGCTTACTACCTCAACTGCTACGATCTTGTCAATTCCGACAACTATGATACCCCCGAAAACTTTATCAAATCCACCGGAAACATAGACTTTGCCACAGATAAAATGACTTATCAATTTCTCCTGAGCCATGCTAACGCCGGAGGATATACACGCATAACCGTAGTTTATGAAAAGAAATAATAAAAACAGATATTTATACATAGCAGCTATATTCATAGCTGCTATGCTCCCGTATACAGCCTGCCCGCAGTCCACTCCAATCCTTCTTCCACCCGGAACGGTAGAGGGACGCCTTCCCAACGGACTGCACTATCTTATCCTGCACAATGCTTCTCCGGCATCCAGAGTAGAGTTCAGGCTGATCATGCGGGTAGGTTCCGTACAAGAAACAGAGCAAGAGAAAGGTTGTGCCCACTTCCTCGAACACATCACTTTCGGCGGTACCCGTCATTTTCCTAAACGCTCTTTAGTAGAGTACCTCGAGTCCTTAGGAATGAAGTACGGACAAGATATCAACGCTTTCACCGGTTTCGACCGTACAATCTATATGTTCGCAGTTCCCACCGATTTTGCCAAAGACGAAGCTCTCGATCGTTCATTACTAATCCTGCACGATTGGTTGGACGGTGTCACTATAGATCCGGAAAAAGTAGAGAATGAAAAAGGAATCATTCTTGAAGAACTACGCGGATTCGACCCGGAAGACGATTTCTATCCGCTCAAAATCGGACAAGGCATATTCAGTCACCGTATGCCTTTGGGCACAACAGACGATATCCGCAAGGTCACCCCGCAGGTGCTCAAAAATTATTATCATAAATGGTATGTTCCCTCTTTGGCAACATTGGTCATTGTAGGCGACATATCTCCCCTGGAGATCGAATCTAAAATCAAAGAACGTTTCAAATCCTTGCCCGGACGTCCGGTCAATGACTTCCGGAACTACCCGTTAGAGTACACCCGGGGAATTCATCTGGCCTCCATACGAGACTCTCTGCAACCCCGTACAAAGGTCGAACTAATGATTCCACACCCTTGCACAGTAGAGCGTACCATGGAAGACGCCATAGCAAAGGAGAAAGGGCGCCTGCTCGTCAGTGCCATTTCTTCACGATTCCGTGCACGAAAACTAAAGACCGATGTTACAGACCAATGGTATTTAAGTGACAAGAACCATTTTGTTCTGACAGTGGAAGGAGAAAACAGAAAAGAAATACTTACATCTATTTCTACAACCGTATCTCTGTTGAATGATCTGATACGCAACGGATGGCAAGAGGACGAATTACAAGATATTAAAAACAATTTTTGCCGCCGGATGAAATTGTCCACCGATGCCCCGTCACGTCCTTCCTCCATGTGGTGTGACGATTTTGCCGATTACGTTATATCGGGAGACCGCTATCTGACCGATCCATCCCAACAACAGCAACTCAAAGAAGCCATGTCCCGTGTCTCCGGCCAATCTTTGCAAACATTGCTCAAGGAGTGGATGTCTTACCGTGAAGAAACTCTATTAGTAGCCTGTTCAACCCATCCGGGACTGGGAGCCCCGTTATCGGAAACCGAAATAGCGTCGGCATGGGCCCAAGGCGAGCAAGTCGAATGCACTCCCTTTCTTTATTTCCGTCCTGAAAAACAAGAAGAGATCGACATTGAGACTCCTCCATGTCTGGCAGCCCGTTTTCCTTTCGATCCTGCATCCGTATTACGACAAACAGAATATCCGCAAAACAGGATTCGTGAAGTAGAACTGAAGAACGGCATACGGTTAGTCCTCAAACCTACCCTCGAAGCAGATTCCACCCTGCTGATCACTTCTTTTGCCCCTTTCGGCACTTCTTCCCTATCCGATGAAGAATATCCTTTATTAGAGGGATTTGCCGGATACATAGATATGGGAGATATCGCAAAAGTAGATGGACAAGTTTTGTCCGATTACCTCTTCCGGAAAGAAATCTCACTTTCCATGGCAGTCGAAAATCACTGGCATGGCTTCATAGGCATGTCTCCCACTGCAAATGCTCCCGAGCTATTCAATCTGATTTATGAAAAGATATTCGATCCCGAATTAAAATATGACGAATTTGAGGAAATACGCCAGGACCTTTTAGAAAATCAAGACAAAGAAACGATATTGGAGAAAATGCTTCAACGAAGTCCTGACCGGTTATTATCTGCCCGCATAAACGAGTTGACCGGAACCGGTTTCGCCCGCTCTTCCCAAAAGCTTTCGTCCGAACAAATCAAAAATCTGAATCTGGATTCCATCGCAGCTTTTTATAAAAAGCTCTATACGAATCCCCAAGGAACCACCTATGTCATTTGCGGCAATTTCAATGCGGACACTCTCATGCAGCAGTTTGTCTCCGTTTTCGGACGTATTCCTGTTTCGTCACATTTGTCCCGATTTTCTTATCCGCATTTCAATTTTCCAGTCAGAAAGCATATAGAAGGCTTTCCCAATGATAATGACACTCAGACACTGTTCGACTATCTTCTCCCCGGCCACTATCAACCGGGATTAAAAAACACACTCACTTTAAAATTGATGCGTGACCTTATTCGCAACCGTTTGATCTCCGTCCTCAGAGAACAAAAATCCCTTGTCTACTCTCCTTACATTTCATTAATGTACGAAGGCATCCCACAAGGAACTTTCTACTTTGACATCAATGCATCCGCCGATAACGATAACATGCCTCAAATAGAACAGTTGCTGAAAGAGATTCTCCACCAATTAAAACAGCAAGAAGTGGATAATGAAGAACTGAATACCCTTAAACGTTCATTTCTGATAGCCAAACGCGAAGCGTTAAACGAAGAATCACCTTCTGCCTGGCGAACCGCCCTGGTCGGTTTACTAAAAAACGGTGAAACCATCAGCGACTTCGATCACTACGAACAATGTCTCGACAGCATCACTCCCGCCATGCTCCGCGAAGCATTCCGTCGCTATCTGGATACCGAGAATTATATCCTTTTATATTTAAGCAAAAACAAACTGAAAAATGATACTTCAAACCATTAAACAGATTTCATGCCTGCTTTGCCTGTGCTGTTTCCTTCAGCAGTCAGCCTTCTCTCAGGATGATAAGGACAAACCGGCCTATACCCTGTTCGACAACACAGGAAAACAAATCAGCTACGGAGAATTAATCAAACGACTCTCCGGCTATGGTGTTATCTTCCTCGGGGAACTGCATAACTGCCCCATCACCCATTGGCTGGAATTCGAAATAACCCGTTCCATCTATAACATTCATAAAGATCAACTGATGCTGGGAGCCGAAATGTTCGAAAGTGACAATCAACTGATTTTTGACGAATACATGCAGCAAAAGATCTCTTACGACCGCTTTGAGGCCGAAGCCCGTCTATGGGATAATTACCGGACTGACTATTATCCGGTTGTTTTCTTTGCCAAAGAACATCACATTCCGTTCATTGCAACCAATATCCCGAGACGCTACGCCAACATTGTAAAAAATAAAGGGTTCGAAGCACTCGACTCGTTATCCGAGGAAGCCAAACGATATATAGCTCCTTTACCGATCGATTTCGAATATGATGAAGCCCAAAGCGCAGCAGCTTTCAGTATGATGAACATGATGGGAGGACGCCGGGCCGGCGACAATCGGAAGTTGGCACAGGCACAAGCCATAAAAGATGCTACAATGGGATGGTTCATAGCCCGTAATATCAAAAATAAATTCCTGCATATCAACGGCAGTTATCATTCCAACCGACAGGGAGGCATCATCCCTTATCTGCTCCGTTACCGCCCCAATACGAGTATAGTGACGGTAACCTCGGTACGTCAAGAGTCCATCCGGAAACTGGATGACGACCATAAAGGCTTGGCAGACTTTTACATCTGCGTACCCGAAGACATGGTAAACAGTTACTAACTACCGAAGCCTTCGTCCCCCCCCTGGATAAAATATCTGCCTCTTCTTCGGCATCAATATCGTTTTTTTAAATCACTATATCGATACCGGAGAAGAGGATCATCGCTTTGGTATTTCATTTTTTGTATAACCTAAGTTCAAACAAAATTCTTATAAAGCGTTCATTTCAAGCAAAATTCAATATCAAGGTACGATTAGGGCCTGGAAATAAAGCTACGGAAAGTTCCTGCTATTCAGTCACTATTGATATTCGTACAGCGTTCATTCCACGCATACCGCGCTCTATTTCAAATGTCACTCTATCACCTTCCGCAATTGTCGCAGGGGCAGAAGAGATATGGAAGAAATACTTTTCGCCATTATCCGCATCCTTCACAAAGCCATAGCCTTTCGCGGCATTAAAATACTCGATACGTCCCATAAGGGGAGCCACTTCCACATCCTCTTGTTTGGGTACAGAAACCTCGATATGAGAGGCATCCACTTCTTCCTCAAGCCTTTCCTGCGGCACTGAATGCAAAACACCGAACTGGTCGACATATGCAATCATATCCTCAAAAGAACTCGGACCGTTACTTTGGCGTTCCTCTTTACGTTGTTGCTTCTCCTTACGTTTCTGCTCCTTTAGCTTCTCCCGGTCACGTTTACTTATTGTTATCTTTTTTACCATTCAATAATTTTATGTCAGAATCAATACTGCCTGTTTTCCTTCATGTTGATTGTCAATAGGCAGTTTTATGTCACGCACACCAATAAATAAACGATTTCATTATTATATCCAGACTACACACCACGCTGAATGCTTGTAACACATAGGCGCAATTACTATTATCCTGAACAAAACAGCAAATAATGATGTCGACTGGAGAATGCCATAGTCCGCAGAATAAAGCGGAAAACAATCATGCACAAAGAAGATTTCAGTATAAACTCAATGTTAGTAACGGCAAATATACACATTTTATTCGGTTATTCCTAATTCTCCGGCCCCAATCGTGATGGAACCGGAATTGCCAGATAGCGCAATCACTTAACAGCACTATCCAAATCGACCTTCTCTATCAGTTCCTGATCCTACCAATAAGATATTACCTTTAGATGTTGCAGCCTTCCTACTATTATGGCAGGGTGAGTACAGAACTTCTCAATATTATTTCAAATTTTCCCAATAAGGTTTTAGTTTGACTTGGAGGTAATCCATTACTTCAAAAAAAGTAAGTTGAGTTGGAATCTTAAGTTTCTTCATGAATGCATTCCACCTTATGTTCAAATTCGAGTTCTTTGCAAAGGCAAGACTAAATGCAACGTGATTTTCCATGTAGTTAGTTTGGCGATTCTTGAATGTTGCCTTTATAGCTTCATCTAATATTTCCGCATTATATTTTCCTCCTTGCAAGATCGTATAGAGATCATAAAAATCTTTCATTCGACTATTTGTTTCTGCTCTTGAAATCATAGTCTGAAATTTCTCTGCCACAACTGTCTCCAAAGAATAAGCCATGATGTCAGTATTGGGGAATCCGTCAAGTAAGTTCGGATAATCCAATTCAGATGGACTGGGAGTTATCACATCTCCAAATCCTATATCCATAGAAACATACTGGCGAATCGTATCAAGAGAGGCTGTCAACGTCAATCTTACACCCGGATATTTCTTCTCAATTGCAATCTCATCAGTACGCAGTGTATCAATGTAAAATATTACACCATCTTGTTCGTAAGAGATGGAGCAAATTTCTGCAAATATCTTTTTTATATTTTCTTTGTTATTGTCGATGTGATACCCCATGAAGTCAATATCCAATGTTGGCCTCGCCAAAAAACGCTCATGAGCATATAGCAATGCTCCACCTTTCAAAAAGAAATGGTCATAAAAACGGCTGATTGATAAACGATAGAGCAAACGCTCTTGGAGGTATCGGGTTACAAGTATTTGATAGCTTTGTCCATTTCTCCGTGAAATATTCAACAACCTAGCTTTCACTGAGTCCCCATAGTTATATATTTCTTTTATAGCCATGCCTCAAGATAATGATTAAGTGTATTACGTATTCTTAGTTTAGAGGCATAATCCATCAATAGAGATATATTCTTATCGGGACGTTTCAGATAGGCTTGAAGGACTTCTGCCATCACATCAATTCCCACTTTATTTCGATACTTGACCACATCACAAACCGAACGTTCCACATCAAAGATCGGCACATCGTATCCTTGTATTTCTTTCCGAGTAGCACCGATAGATAGTAATTTGTCAGATTGATATATCAGTTGAAATTCGGGATATTCAGGCAGAACTACTTTTCGACTACGCTTAATGGCCACATAGTAAGCATTCGGAATCTGAGTAGTGAGATTATAAACCGACCATGCCGACCAAAGACAGAGAATGCCATTAGGAACAATCAGGCGAATATCCACCATTGTACCTGCCAATGCATCAATATGAGCGTATACGCCATTTTTTAAGCGCATAGCCTCTCCTTTGCGAACTGAGGCCTGCAATTGCTGTTCCTGCCAGTCAGTCAAACCTTGTGTAGAGACAAAGCCATTTTTTTTAAGTTGGTCTTCAATGCACATATTCCCTATAACTATTCCTTGCAAATATACTGCAAATATCCAAATATGCAGTATACTTTAAAGGAAAAAATACAGAAGTTATCACAATTTTTTATTTTTATACCGATATACAATCAGAATTATCAAACTAACCGCCATTAAAACATCAATAATATTTCAAAGTAGTCGTCCTAAAGTAACTTTCATAAATGCTTGGAACATTACATATCAGTAGATATTGATTCCTCAAGAGGCTCAAAGATATTATATAAAAACAGCCGGAATCACCTGTTACGGTAATCCCGGCTGCCGCCTAAAACACGAATAACCGCCGTTACCCGTTTTCCATAGCAGCCCACAACAGCCTGCTGTTTCTTTCTATCTCCTGCAATTTCATCGCCAAATCATCATCATCCTCTATCGAAAACGATTCACCATAGCGCATCACTTTCGTATCCTCCCTACCCGAACAGAGATATGTATACCACTCCTTTCTCAACAACATACGGCTGTAATTCAACGCTCCGTCACCATTATAACCGAACAAGGAATATAGATTCAGCATCAGCCTGCATCCCGATTCCCGCAAGTGCAGATAGTCTTCCGTTCCCCAATAAAGCGAACGTTCCGGTTGCATCAGGACAGGGATATAACCCGACCGGCAGATGGCATGAATCATCTCACTGAGTCCTTCCGGCTGTTGTAAAGGAGACACATCTACCAGTAACTCCTTCCCCCCTCCTATCGCCAACAAATCTCCCTTCTCCAACAAAGCCGGAAATCCTTCATCCAAACGATATCTTGCCGACAAACGCAGAGAGATATTACCGGAGTATTGCTGCTGTAAATATTGAAAGGCATCTTTCAGAAAAGAAAAAGCATTCCCTTCATTTTCCACCTTTACCGGAGGTACACAGTAGATCTGCCTGACACCTTGCTGTTCAAGATAAACCAACAATTCCAACGCCTTATCCCCAGGCAAAGCCCATGCATCCGTATTAGGAAGTAAATAAGGCTGAAAATCGGTATGTACCAAAGAAGAGAGAATCATAAATTTAAATCTTTCAACCGGGGATGCCTGCTGTCCTTCTCCGAGAGAATCACACGATCTGCCGGAATACGCCAGTCAATACCCAAATCCGGATCATCCCAGGTAAGGGCACCCTCACTATGCGGAGCATAAAAATTATCACACTTATACTGAAAAACAACTTCCTCGCTCAATACACTGAATCCATGTGCCAACCCACGGGGAATGAAAAATTGACGATGATTATCCTCCGTCAACTCTACTGCCACATGTTGTCCAAATGTAGGAGATCCTTTACGGATATCAACAGCTACATCCAATACCGCTCCTTTCACTACACGCACCAATTTACTCTGAGCAAAAGGGGCCTGTTGAAAATGTAAACCACGAAGTACACCATAACTCGATTTACTTTCATTATCTTGGACAAATGTAGTCTTGCATACTTTTTCCTCAAACTCCCTCTGATTAAAAGATTCAAAGAAATATCCCCGGTCATCTTTAAAAATACGGGGTTCGAGGATAACAACCCCATCGATAGCAGTCTTTATTACATTCATTTCAAACCAAGTTCCTGTATCACTTTCAACAAATACTGTCCGTACTGGTTCTTCAGCATAGGCTTTGCCAATTCACTCATCTTATCGGCACTGATCCAACCTCGTCTCAAAGCAATTCCTTCCAAACAAGCTACTTTCAATCCCTGACGCTTTTCTATCACTTCAATAAAAGTAGATGCTTCACTTAAAGAATCATGCGTACCGGTATCCAACCAGGCAAAACCACGACCTAGCAACTGGACTTTCAGTTCCTGATCTTTGAGAAATTCCTGATTCACTGTCGTTATCTCCAATTCTCCGCGTGCAGAGGGCTCTATTTTTTTTGCTACTTCCACCACCTTATTCGGATAGAAATAAAGCCCTACCACTGCATAATTAGACTTCGGTTCCTCAGGCTTCTCTTCCAGACTCAAGACATTTCCTTCTTTGTCAAATTCAGCCACTCCATAACGTTCCGGATCACTTACCCAATAACCGAACACCGTTGCCTTTTGCTCCACCTCTGCCATACGTACAGCTTCATTCAGCATACGGGTAAAACTCTGCCCATAGAAGATATTATCTCCAAGCACCAAACAGACCGAATCACTCCCAATGAATTCCTCACCGATAATGAATGCCTGAGCCAAACCATCCGGAGAAGGTTGTTCCGCATACTCTAAACGTATTCCGTAATCAGAACCATCTCCCAGTAAACGTCGGAAAGCAGGAAGATCATCCGGAGTAGATATAATCAAGATTTCACGGATACCGGCAAGCATCAACACCGAAATCGGATAATAAATCATCGGTTTATCAAAAATAGGAAGAAGCTGTTTACTAACTCCTTTGGTGATGGGGTACAGACGAGTACCGGAACCACCGGCTAAAACAATGCCTTTCATAAAGTTACTATCATTTCCACAATATTATCTAAGTAATTTCAAATAGACAAATTCCCGAACCTTATTTGGAATCAAACGAGATACAAACCTTATTGTTACATTTCGAAATAATTCGTAATAATTAATAAACCCCATTCTTGCAAACTCTCTTTGTAAATTCAATTCGCTGATTGCATATTTTAAACCTCCACGTCGCTTAAACATCTCTTCAGAAGATCTAAAAAACAAAAGACTTTCTTGAATATTATAAAACATAGCACCATTTATTAACATTCTAGCCCAAAGATAATAATCTTCAAAAAGTGGAAAATGCATATATCCTCCAACAGCAAGCACAGCGTGTTTTTTAAACATAACCACCGGATGATTTAATGGACATCTTTTCTTTGCATAACAAAATATACTGTTATGGAGTTCTGGAAGTGCTCTTACAGAAACAACATTAGGGACATCGTCTCTAAACTCATCAACCCAAGCTCCAACAATATCTAACTTTGGATATCTTTCAAACATCTCTATTTGTTTTTCAAATCTTTTAAATTTCGATATATCATCAGCATCCATACGAGCTATCAAATCACAAGAACAGTATTTTAAACCTTCATTAAGTGCCCTACCCAACCCTTGATTATCCAACAATTCAACGATCTTGACAGACGAGTATTTCTCAACAAAGTAGTCAATTACACTATTTAACTCCTGAGATAACAAACCATCTTTAACCAATATTATTTCAGTCGGCAAAATACTTTGGTCAAAAATACTATTTAAAGCCTCCTTCAAATATACGGCATTATCTCTATGATAAACCGACATTAAAACACTAAATTTTTCCATTTAGAAGATTACTATATATATCCAAATAATTACTAGCCATTTTATATCCAGAGAAATTATTTAAAGAATAATTTAGTGCTACTTTAGCCTTTAATTTACCAATTGTTGAAATAGCAATATTTATTGACTCTAGAAGTGATGAAATATTATCTAATTCAAAAAAAGAGACTTTAGTATCATCGAAAATCTCTTTGAATATAGATATATTAGAACATACCACAGGAGTTTGCATTAATGTAGCTTCGACCGCTGCAAGTCCAAAACCTTCACTACGTGAACACATCGCATAGACATCAAAAAGGGATAAATAATTATATGGAGTGGGTAAATAATCCAAAAATAATGTTCTATCTATTACATTTAAAGTTCGACTCAGTTCAATCAGTTCGTTTTTAGCCTCTCCTTCGCCTATTATAACTACAGCCAAATCCTTTCGTTTTTCTAGCACTTTTATTAATTGTTCTAACCCTTTAATCCGAGTTAAATAAGCATAGCTTCCAATAATCTTATAATTTAAATCTCTAAATTTATTTATTTGTGCTATAATTGAAGGATCATTCTTATCTGGTCTATACGTTATATCAATCCCATTATATACTCTACTAATAGATTTTAGTTTACATTCATATATCTTTTTTAGTTGATCTGATATCACCACTACAGCATCAAATTTTTTAACACAATACAACCATATCTTTGTAAATATAAAAGAGACGAAAAAATTATAATTATAGCATAAATCGCAAGCTATATCAGAATGAATAGTAGTAACAACTTTAGCATTAGAAATATTATTTTTCCACTTAGCAACATATTTATCAGGACGAAATCCATGAGAATGAATTATATCGTAATTATCAAAAGATATTGGTGTATCAAAATCAATTCGATATGTCTGACAACAAAAATCAATTCCATATTTTTCATCAAAATAGAAAAGATCTACTTTTTCTACCTGATTAATAAGATTTCGAACTAAAGTATCAACGACTATTATAGGCCCCTTATTTATGAGAGAAGGTACTATGAAAGCTATTTTCATTATTCTAGAAAAAAGAATTTATATTGATAAAATTCACCATTATCAAAATTATGGACTCTATAAATAAAAGAAAATGCAAAAAAGATTACCACAAGTGTATATATAGTTATCCGAGAAAAACGAGTCATTGATATTTTATCAAAAAGAATCGGAATAAGAAACAATATAACTAAATCAAAATACATAGCAATTCTAAAAAAAATCTCAATATCACCGAATGCAAAAATCAATATAAAAAACACACAATATGATTTTATCAATATTTCATTAAAATAATCTCCAATTAGTTTAGGAAATAATATAAGAATAGCACAAATAATAATTATCATTTTTATATACTCCATGATATTTAAAGTGAATCCATCTCCAGCAAGATAATTAGCCATTCTTGATTCTATAACTCCTCCTACAAACATTACTAAATTAATCGCTCCTACAATTTTCAGAAAAACTCCTATTATTAAAATAAAAATAATATTCCATATATTCAATTTAAAATATCGTAATACAAAAAAAGCAGGAAGAAAGACGATCATCGATAAATGAAAAGACAGACCAACCAGAAAGCACAATAAACATTTTATATATTTTTTTTCAATAGTATAATTGATACAGTACAAAAACATAACTACAGAAACCATTTGCCGCATAAGTACCATATTATAAAACAAGAAATAAGTTCCAAGGTATATCATTACGCTAAGCATCGGATATTTACTATATTTAAAAATCAATTTTAACAATAATAGTAAACATATAGAAGTTAAAATAAAAACAAATAGGTTAAAGCTTAATCCTACTATATTTCCCAGCCAAACAACAGTATTATACCCTGGTTCAAAAAGTTCATAAGAATATGATCCCAATTCACCATTATAATGATTTTTATATATAGCATAGTCTGTATCAACACCTCCAACATTCCGAAATCCAGCCGTTATTGACAATAATATTCCAACAATAACAACAGAAAAGTAATTGACCTTTTTTCTATCAAAATCAGAAAAAGATAAAAAAGAAACAAACACTATTACAAATAAGAGCCAAAGCATCTCAAAAATGAATAAATAATACACTGAGATAATCTCAGTGAAATTTTTAAAATATCAATAGGATTTTTCCGTATACATGATAAATTAAATAAGCTCTTATAGTAAAGAATTCCACCCTTAGGGTTTCTTTTCATAAGTTTTATAAAATTAGCGGTCAACCCATCTGGTAGATATTCACACATATAAATACCTGTATTCACACATCTTAGCAAAGGAGAATCACAGACCGAAATTTTATTCCAGACAATAGCTTCTGATATAAACTTCTCTCCTTCGATTTCAGGAAATGGGAACCGACGTATCAGCTCAGTTTTAAAAACTTCAGCTTTATCCTCATATATCTTCCATTTATAACATATTGTCAAACTTGATGCATCAATAGGCGATACAGGAAAATCTGCACCAATCATTTTTCCTGTATTATAACAAATTTTCCTAAAGCACAATCCAGCACTCTGCTTTTTATTCTCTACCTTTTCCCATTCCTTACAAATAATCTCAACAGCAGTTAAGGTTAAATAGTCATCACTATCTACAATAAAAAATAACTGCCCTTGTGCTTTTGATGCTGCAAAATTAATGGCTCGATGTTTTCCACCATTTTTTTTCTTAAAATAAGCTATTTCAATAACATCCTCCTCCAACCACTTATCAAACAATTCACTTGTTTCATCTTCACTACCATCATCTACAACCAACCACTCAAAATCTTTACACGTTTGTAATTTCAAACTTTCGTACAACTTTGGCAAAATATATGCTCTATTGTAAGTTGAAGTAAAAACAGTTATTTTTTTTGTATCTTTTTGTTGTGCCATTTCAATAATACCTTTCTCATCGTTTGTGGTAATTTTATGATAGTTAACTTAATCTGTATAGGAACTGGTAGTTTACATTTATAAAAGGTCACGATTCTACATATTCTATCCACCTTTAATTCATAATTTACCACTTCCATTTCTGTCAAATTATGCTTTCCATACAGTGACAACAATATAGAATAAGAAAATCTAATTATTTGAGCATATTCAAGTGTAACACTAGAAGTCGAATATTTTTGCATGACAGAATAAACCATATATTCCAATATACAAATAAATGAATCAAAGTTTTTCCTACCATTTGATGACGTAATAGCTCCTGACATTCGCATTTTATAAATATAAGTAGGTTTATTAACTGTAGCCATCGTCAAAGCAGTAGTAGCTAACTGATATGAAAATAATTGATCTTCATGTAATAGTCCTTCTTTGAACCATAGATTGTTTGAAACAAAATATTCTTTTCGAATAAGTTTATTCCACGCCATCTCATACCACATTCCGCTAATATAACATTTCAAAATATTATCATTTCCTATAACATATTCAGAAGTAGTAAGTCTATAAGAAATATTTCTTCCTATAACTCTAATACCGCCAACAATAAAATCAACAGAAAGATACCTTTCAGCAAGTCGCACAAAACATTCTATACAATCCGGAGTTATTTCATCATCAGAATCTAAAAAGTATACCCATTCCCCAGTGGCTTCTTTGACCCCAGAATTTCTAGCAGCAGACAATCCTTTATTACTTTTGTGATCTATAATTTTTACATTAAATCTTTTCTTTAATTTTTCAATATTAGAATGTGCAATTGACATTGAATTATCAGGAGTACAATCATTCACTAAAATGACTTCTATTTCTGAATAAGTTTGAGTATAAACGCTATATAAACAATCATTTATATAATCTTGTACATTGTATATTGGAATAATAATTGAGACCATTACTTTAAGCGTTGCCCTATTAATTTTCTATTTTTACAAAGCCATATAAAAGGTAATACTTTTATAATAAATGATTTTATATTTGTAGCATGAAATGTCCAAGCAATACTAAAGGCTTGAGAGAATTTTTTAAATTGAAAGGCTTGAGTCAAATAACGAAGTTTACTTGCATTTTCTAACTCCTTTATTGTTAGCTCTCCTTTACCATATTTACTTACAACATATTGAACAATAGCATCTATACTTTGATTAAATGCCATAGAACGTTGATAACTATTACTATTACTTATTGAAGTTGACAAACACCTATATCCTGCAGTATAATCATCTAAATAAATAATATTTGAATGTGCACTAATAGATAACCATACAGGATAATCTAATGTCTTAAAGTTACGGAGTATATATTCATCAATATCACAGTATAAATCAAACATGTTTCTTGAAAATAACACAGTTACAGCCGCAACCATATTGCTTTTCAATAAATCAGAATAACCTATTGTCTTTAAAGTTCTTTGGGATCGTGTTACTTCCTTTGAATCAGCATCTATAACGATCCAATTAGAAAAGACCAAACCGCAATTGGGAGTTTTTTCTATTATTTCAACCTGTTTATGAAGTTTAAAGGGGTCAAGCCAGATATCATCGCTTTCTAATATTGCTATATATTTACCCTTAGCTTGATTAAGCAAATATTTATAATTATGCATTAGCCCTCTATTCACCGAATATTGAAATAAATGAATTTTATTTGGATATTTTTCAGCATAAATTCTTGCAATAAAAGAGGTATTATCAGAAGAGCAATCATCACCTATTAGCAATTCTATATCAAAGTCAACCTGTTGCTGAATAAAACTCAAAATAGCCTGCTCTATAAATCTTTCATGATTATAAGTAGGCATCAACACACTAACTACCATATCTCAAAATAGAAATTATAAAATATAATTATTTTCTATCAAACAATTGAGAATAATATTCAATAATTCTTTGAAGTTTAAATTTACGTTCACATCTCCCCCAAAAGCGTTGTTCATTTCTATACTTTCCAGCATGACCATAATTAACCAAATACTTCGCATCCTTATATGATTTCATCATAATATTATTAATAAAATTTAACAGCAATTGTTTCCAATCCAAATATGTCTTATCGAGAAGCCAAGGTTTTTCCAACATTTCCAGATATTTATCCTTTGAAGAATCCAATTCTATAATATACTCAACTAATCTTTCTAAAGAATCAAAATCATGAGCATTTACAAAGGAGTCCACATTAAAATCTTTACCAACCAAAGGATTTCCCCAATATACTGGAATAGAATTCACCTGCATAGGTTCCATTATTTTTTCTGTTGTATATCCCAGTACCCTACTATTTTCAAAAGCAATATTAAACTTATATTGGCTAATAAAATCCAATTTATTATCAACAGGTCCTCCTATATTATTCCAAGCTCTTCCACCAGAGTCTACTTTCTTATAACTAGATAGTAATTTAAAGAAAGTCTCACGAATAGGATCTGCCCATTTATTATTTGAAACAACAATACTACAAAATTTACGGTCTAAAGCTTTATTTACATCAATCTTTTTATTCTGCAAGTTTGAAAATCCATCATATATAGCATATAAAGGCAACCTCAAGTAACGGTCCCCAAAATCAATATAATTAAAACCTATGGCATAATCACAAACGTTAAAATCAGGAACTATATTTTCACCTATAAACATGATTTTTATACAATCATATTCTAAATGTGACGTTCCAAAACATGAATAGAATAAATAATCTGGCTCATTAGATAGTACTACTTCGTATTGAATGGACAAAGCATCCACAATAAAGTTAGAAATAGTATCAAATCCATCCCAAAAATCAACAAATTTCAAATAAATCTTTTTCATTTTGACTAACAATATGATAGACAAGCAATCACACAAAACATTTTCACATACTTCTCAACTTTTTAATCAAAAAATCAAAAGTTTTTCTAGCAAGTAATTTTGCTTTTTTCTTACCATCATATAATACATTTAGAACACTTACACGATCTAAATACATTTTCCAAATCTTATCTATAACAATTTTATGATTTTCAAATGCATAAGAAATATCGATTGAATAAGAATCTAAAGAAAGTATTTCCAACATATTTTTCATTTTATGTTCATAAGATAAGCAAACAAAAGGAGTCTCATTATTAATAGAAAAAACTATAGTATGGTAGCGAGCGCCAACAACAAACTGAGCTCTCTTTATTATGGCTTGTTGTATATCCGAATCGTAATAAGTTGGAATCACTATAACTTTTTCGTTTTCTGCTTTTAATCTGTTAAAATAATCTTCATCTTCCATATTTGGCTGATAGAACAACTGAGGTAACAAAACAACAGTCAATCCGTTTGATGTGAATTTATCAATTAGACTAGAATAAAAACGATCTATAGACCTTTTATCATAATGAAAATAATCTATATGCCAACTATATAACTCATTAGGAACTAATACTACATATTCTTTAGGAAGTAAATTTAATAGCTCTAAAGGTAAGTCCATTCGTGGGGTTTCCAAATAAGCAGTATCAATTGATTGAATATAATGTACTGATAAATCTTCAGCATATCTATAACTCTGTGTATCTCGCAAACTTACAAAAGTAGAACGTGTCAAAATCTCCTTTGCTATTTTCCTAAAAAAATCATTCGTAGTAAAAGGACCGATTGAAGGGGAATAAATTACTAATGACTTTCCTTGATATAAAACCTCCTTCAACCTCCAAACATATCCATAATCACGATATAATCCCATATTTACCCCGCCCGGAGCACTAATAACAATATTAGCTTCTTTTATCATTTTAACTTCTCGACGTCTTTGCAAATACATTAAAGTTAAAAACCTAGTAATAAAACAAGGGCATTTCAAATATAGTTTTGTTATTTTATCTAATCCTCTAGCTTTCTTCTTTGTAGGCAATATTTGTTTTACATTTTTATACTTAAATAAACAACTTGCATCAAAATCATTCATATTATATGAAACTGCTATATCCTGAAATCCTCTATCATATAACGTACGAATTAGAGCCTTTCCCGCCGCCTCATCTCCATGATTCATGCTATGTTGATTTATAATTAATATTTTCATAACTAATGTCTTATAATTCATTTAATAATGATACGTATTGGTAGTTGAAACATCCCTTCGCATAGATATAGCTACATTAAAATGATCCAATAGTTCACCAACACCAATGATCATTATAGGTACTTCATTTTCTGGAATATAGAATTGCTTCTTCAACATCCTTAATTTACTATACCCAAAACCACATGATAAAGGTATTGTCCCTAATCCTAATGAATGTAAAGCATTTAGCAAATTCATAGCATATAAACCACCATCCACATAAGCTTGATGAACCTCATATGATAAAAAGGCATTCAAATTAGCAGTTACTAATATTGAACAATGAATTTCCTTCTCAAATCCATTCGATCCACCCTGCCATTGTAAAAGTGAATAACTCTTTTCACCTATAAAAATATGAGTAAGCCATCCTTGACGATTGCAAGCCGACGGAGTACGAGATGCTAGTTTCAACGCTTTTTCAAGCATTTCTTTAGAAGGTATTTTATTATCAAAATATCTAATAGAATGCCGACTATACAACAAAGATTCAAAAGTCTTATTACATTCCTTTAATATATCACTCTTAGCTATAGATTCTATTCCTGAATGTCTATTCAGATTTTGGAATCCAATTCTAGATACTAAGTTTAAATATTGTTGTTCTATCTTGGTAATATCTATCCCCATTTCATTAGTATATTGTATATAACTGCCAACTGTAGATATAGGGAATTTAAGAAAATCCAAATCTTCTGTGGAATATAAATCATAATATCTATTTAAATTCTGCAGCATTATTAAAATCTTAGCTTGACCAAATCCTTTGCGTGGATTTCTCATAGACATGCCTTTTTCTATAACATGTGCCTCACGCAATAAAATATATTGCATTTTTTTCATACTTGCTTCTGTATTAACAGAAGCATTATGTCTACAAAGCAAGAGCCAAAAATAATAAGCCTCTTCCAAGAATTGCAATTTTAATCTTAGCCAATTATAAAATGGCTTGAGCATTTTTTTCACAATAACAACTGATTTATATAAAAAATTAAATTGATTTCCCCCTTAATTCTTTCAAGCGAAACAACTCTTTCCATCCTTTTAAAATGGCTTTAACTTCAATAAAAAATATTGGACGATAAACAGGAATTAAAAAACAAGAAAAGAATCCTGCAAAAAATATTGTTATTATTGTAACCCAAGCAGATCCAACTATACCACAAACTGGTATTAATAATAAATTTCCACACACGCAGACACAACAACCTATAATATTACGGACAACAGCCCATTTTTGAATGTGTTCCATTATCATAATCTGACCAGAGCATACAGATAGAGCCATTCCGACTGTTTTCCAAGACATTATTTGTAAAACAGGTACCGCTGCTAGATACTTCTCACCATAAGTATAATAAATTAACCAATAAGATATAAGAGAAACTGATATAGCTATAACTATAGAAATCCAAACAACTATGCTTACAAATAATATTTTCTTTTCTTCATATTCAACAATATTCTTTTCTTTCACTCTCACTAACAAAGGAGTTATAGTCTGTACCAAAATCATTGGTAAAAATAAAATAATATCTAAAAAGCGTCCTGCTGTTGCAAAATATCCAACAGACTCATTATCAATCATATTTTTTATCATAACCTGATCAATACGTTGATAAATAACTACAGCCGCACCAGATAAGACAAGCGGAAATGATTCTTTTATTAAAAAAAAAGCTATTTTCTTATTAAAATTCCAATAAGATACTTTCCCGATTTTTCGATAATAAGATAAAAAATATCCTCCAGAAACTAAGACAGTATCAAACATAGTAGCTATAATGAAGTACTCCAACGGAGCCTTATACCATAAAAGTATTATCTTTAAAAAAGCCCCTATAATAATCCTAAAAAGTTCTGATTTAACAATATATTCATTCTGCAATATGGATGTAAAATAGTTTCTTATAACATTAAAGCAATTTGAAAAAACAGTTACTGCATATATTAATATTATAGTAGATGTAAAGAGATCAGTTTTATAAATTAATAGACTTATTCCTATTAAAATATATGCTAGTAAAGCAAAACAAAATCGTATACAAAATGCAGTGCCTATTATTGTTTGATACTTTTGGGGATTTCGTGAAAACTCCCTAATTTCAATATCATCTAAACCAAAAGAAGATATAATCAAAAAAATAGAAACATAACTGATAACATAGTTCATTAATCCATAATCACTCGGTCCTAAATAACGAGCAACTAAAATACCAACAAACAAAGCTCCTAACATATTGGCTACCTTACCTAGTATAGCCCAAAAGACATTCAAGAAAACTCTTTTTTTTGTATCTGATAAATTTAACAAATAATTTCCAACAAGTAATTTAAACATTCTATTTATTCATTTCTACTTTAATACAAAATAGAATTTACAATATCAATAATTATCTCTTACCCTGTCGAACCATAAATTCAGTCCCACCCACACAGTAATATCTCCTATTAACATTATTGTATTATTTACATAGGGCATAAACAGAATATTCACCGCACTAAACGCACAAGAAATCAGCAAGATCGTTATCATCGCCTTTCTTGGTGTGAAACCCATTGCCAGGAACTTATGATGAATATGGTTCTTGTCCGGTTCGAAAGGGCTCTTGCCACTGCGAACACGAACCATCACCACACGGATCACATCGAACGCAGGGACAATCAGCGTACTGAAAGCAATCACGAAAGCACCTTCGGTATACGGGGTGACATCCGGATTGTACTGGCTGTATTTGATGGCAAGGAAAGAGAGCACATAGCCCAAAGTCAGGCTGCCCGTATCACCCATAAAAATCTTACGGGCACGTTCCGCACTGCCGAAGACGTTATAGTAAAAGAAAGGGACCAGCACACCGAACGTGGCAAAGGCGAGCATGCTGTACGTCCAAAGTTCTTTCTGCATGAACAGGAAGCCGAAGACAAGCAGGGCAACGCTGCTCAGACCGGAGGCAAGACCGTCGATACCGTCAATCAGATTGATGGCATTGGTGACAAAGACAACCAGAAGAACCGTAAAAGGCATACCTATCCAGGCAGGAAGGGCATACAGGCCGAAAAGACCGTAGAAGTTATTGATCCAAAGGCCGGCCAGGGGAAAAAACGAAGCACAGATGATCTGGATCACAAATTTCTGACGGTAGCGCACTCCGACAAGGTCATCGGCAATACCCGTCAGGTAGAGCAAAGTCATCCCGCAGACCAGAAACAAGCACTCGGGCAACAAGTACACCGCACGGAGGGCGGGAACATCATAACCCATCAGGATGCGAAGGGCGAACACGCCACAGGAGGAAAGCAGGATGGTGGGGAAGAAAGAGACACCGCCCAAACGGGGAATGGCACGTTTATGAACCTTGCGCTCACTCGGCATATCGAAAAGCTTCTTCCGCAAAGAGATAAGCAGGATGCGGGGAATGATAAGCCGGGCAACCGAAGCAGAGATGACAAAAGCCAATATGATGAAAAGAATATTCAAGACAAAGGGGATTTAGGTTATATACAGTGTTGTGTCGAAAAAGAAAAGAGTTTACTCCTCTACTTCCCAGTTGGGATAAGGATTCTCTTCAAGACTGCGGAGTTGTTCGGCAATCTCACATTCATCGCCGGAAAGGGCACGCTCTCCCCAACTGTCGATGATGCTATGCGCCTCACGGGAGAGGTCGTCGTCAAAGACTTCACCATAGCAATAAGTCAGAAGGCGCACCTTCAGCAAGGAAGCGGGCAAGCGGTCGAGCACTTCCCAACAACGGTTCAGGATCTGCTGGATGCGGACTTCCTTGTCACCGTTATTGTAGATCGTCGCGTTATAACCCATCAGAAGCGAAAGGCACAAACGGGCTTCTTCCTCGTCGGTGGAGCCATGATGGGGATATAAAGTATTGGCACGACTGAGTACATCACCGTTCAACCGGCTGAAGTGGTCGCTGTAGATGGGGCTGCCATCGGAACCGAGATAAAGAAGTTCGTGCGCCAAGGTGTACAAAGCGGTAATTTGAGAATCTAAAGAGTTCATGGAAATATTTACAATTTACGATTTATTGTCTGCTATTTTACTGTTTAAAGATCGAGCGGCTCGATTAGAGAGGGATGGATGTAGGTGGTGGCAACGGCCATGACACCCTGGATGGAAACCATCACACGCCGATCGTTTTTCACACGGATAAACTCACCCTCGACGCCGGCAAAGATGCCTCCTGTCACACGCACACGCTGCCCTTTACGGAAAGCTACGGCTGAGGGTTCGAGATAGACCAGTTGCTGGTCGTAACTGCCGGCAACCGCCATGAAGCTGCGCATCTGGGAAGTGGGAACAACAATGGGCTGGCGGCTTTCACGATCCATGATATAACGGATCGGAAGGGTCATGCCCATCTCGTCTTTGATACGATCGATACGTTCACGGCTCGAACGGATAAACACCAGGTTGTGGACCGCAGGAACCAATTTACGCACGCGGCGCTCGTTCTTGACGATGTATTCGTAGTGCATGGGGATAAAATTCTCGATACATTCGCCATCGAGATACTCTTTTAAAGCAAGCTCACGGCTGTAAGTGACACGAACGGCATACCAAAACAGCTCTGGGGATTCCTTCACAAAAGGATGTTCTTTGGGGACACCGGAGTACGAAAGTACCTCCCGGTCAGGTGATGTAATGCGAATATCAGTCTTGCTTGCATTCATGTGATCTCAAAACCCTCCCCTATCACAGTAGAAGGATGCTGAAATGTTATGTGACCGCCTCAAAAAACAGCCGATTTCGTAAAAACGCTGATTTTTAAGACTAATTAGCTATGAACGAAGATATTAGATACGGTTTATGTTTCAAAAAACGTTCGTCTTTTGAAACATCATTTTTGATGAAATTCAGAACCGGACAAAAAGAAAAATTCAAAAAGAAAATCTATTTTTTTTAGATTCCAATAATTCATTGATTTACAGTATCATGAAGAAGATAAAAATAGAATAAATGAATTTATTTATAAAAATATTTTGCTATAGTAAAAATACTGTTTACCTTTGTTCCATTGAACGAACGTTTTTTGAAACACGCCTTCTTTTCTTTACAATTCGATTTTCCTGAAGCTTAATATATTATATATAATCGCGCGTACGCCCATGCGCATAATCTTTTCTTTTTTAATCTATTTCACTCCGTTAAGTAAATAGGTCAGGTATACCTTACCTATTTACTTAACGGAGCGAAACATCAATATAAAATAAACAATATACGCGTATATATAGAAATATCCATATAAGAACCACTAATTTTGCATTCGTAATAAAAAACTTATTAGACGAAATGAGCAAAAAAAACCGAATGAAGGAGTGGTATTAAACATGGGAAATACCCCTTACGTAGTAATCGTCAATGAAAAAAGTGACGAAGGACAGAAAGTGTTGGAAGCACTGGAAGAAAACATAGAAAAGATGGATATAGGCTCGCATAGGGAGCTTGTCATCTTCTTTTTCGTATGGCTGAACCATCAGCAGAAAGATCCCAAAAAGAGAAAAAACATACGGGAACTGGCAAAGATCATGCACCGGTCACTGTTCTTCGGACAAAAACACAACAGCAACGAGGAGATGAAGCCGGATTCCATTGAAACTGAGATATTTAAGATACTAAGGATATTAAAAAGCATGAAAAAAGCGGAAGATAAAGACTTGATTATAAATCTATTAGACGATATCAGCCTGTTTCTGGATGAAAACGTCTAACAGGGGTACAAAAAAGCCCCGTACTTTTGCAATCAAAGATTTATGTTAAACTTAAAAAATGAAAGATGAAAAGCATTAGTATTACCACTTACAGGGGTTTCAGCAAAGTGAAAGGGAAATGTTCACTGCAGGAATTGATCGGATGGGTACGGAGCAGACAATACGCCAACCTGATAGAGAAAATAGGAAGGCTGGTCAGTGAAGGAAAAACCAAGGAGGCGGAGAATGTGAAGCGGCAACTGGACTACTTCACCGTCACGGCAAACTATCATGAATGCAGGCTGGCGCACAGCATAGCCGCATACAACGACACCAGCACCATCGACATCGACAAGCTGCGGGAAGAGGAACTGGAACGCATACGGGCCCTGATAGAAGCCGACGAAGCGACGCTCGCCTGTTTCCTCACCGCCAAGCAGCACGGTTTCAAAATTCTGGCTTACCTGACAGACCTTGAGGCGGAGGCGTGGAGAAACTCGTTCTTCAAGACAGCAACCATCACCTACGACAGATTGGAACAGTATCACGCAGGCATCTACGAACTGACCCGGAAACACTACGAGAAACTGCTGCAAACAGAGGTGGACACCAGCGGAAAAGACTTGTCGAGAGGTGTCTTCGCCTCGTATGACCCGAAGGCGTTTTACTCTGCCGAAAGGGTGGCACGCATCCCCGAGCGGACACTCACCATCGAAGCTCCCGAACCTGCACAAAGGGGAAGGAAAAAAAAGAAAGAACCCGAAACGGGACAGACGGGAGATATCAGCGCCTATACGTGTATGGAATTCAACAAATGCCTCTGCTCCACGCAAAGGCTGATGAAATATACGGAAGGAAGCCGCAATTCGTTCCTCTTCACCTTGGGAAACAAATGTTTCCGAAAAGGGCTCGAAGAGTCGGAAGTGAAGCGCCTGGCGGCGGAAAGGCTGGGAGACGGAGGAGGGATGGACACGGACACACCCATCGGAAACGCCTACACATATACCGACAGGACGGAACGGGCAGAGGAGAAGAAAAAGATACCACTCGTGGAACAGGTGATAGATTATCTGAACAAGAATTATGCTTTCAGGCGAAACACGGTGCTCGACCGCCTCGAGATGTGCGACTTATCCCAAACGGAAGAGAAATCTTTCTATGCCATGCGGAACAAGGATTTCAACTCCATCTTCCTGAACATCAGCAGACAGGGCATAGCTTATCCGCTCAACAGCCTGAAATCGGTCATCGACTCGGACTATTCACCGGAGTTCAACCCCTTCACGCACTACTTCGAAGGAAATGCCCGGTGGGACAGGAAGACTGACCACATCAGAAAACTGGCGGACACCATACAGGCGGAAGATCAGGAGTTCTGGAGGGAGGGATTCCGGCGGTGGATCGTGGCCATGGTGGCCTCGGCCCTCCGACCGGGCAAAGCAAACCAAGAAGCACTGGTGTTGCACGGAGCACAAGGAAAAGGAAAAAGTACCTGGATAAGGCATCTGCTGCCTCCGGAACTGGCAGAATATTACCGAAACGGAATGATAGATCCGGCAAACAAGGACGACCTCTTACTGCTGTCCACCCGCCTGCTGATCAACATGGAAGAGTTTGAGGGTGTGAAAACGGGGGACATCGCCGAACTAAAACGAATCATCGGGCAAGAAAACGTCACCATCCGGAAAGTGTATGACACCCAGGCACAACTGTATCCACGCAGGGCATCGTTCATCGGAAGCACCAACAACATGCAGTTCCTCAAGGATTACGGAGGAAACCGGCGCTTCCTGGTCATTCCTGTAAAGACCATCGACTACCGCACCCCGGTAGACCACAAAGGGGTGTACGCGCAGGCGGTGCAACTGATAGAGGACGGTTTCCGCTATTGGTTTGAAGGAAACGAGATAGACGACATCAACACCCGAAACGAACGCCACCGCATGAAAGACCCACTGGAAGAGAACCTGTATGTTTACTTCCGTCCGGCAGGAGAAAAGGACTTTGAGGTGAAATGGAAACCCGCCGCCGCAATACTGGCTACTCTATCTGTATACGGACGGACACAGGCCAACGCGCAAACGCAACAAGTGTTGGTACAGATTCTGGAAAGGGATGCCTTCGGCAAGCGTGTAAACATCCATGGCATCACGGAGTATGCCGTAGTGGAACTCACACAACAGGAGGTGAGCGAAAACTTCAGGAAAAGGGATAAGGGAAAGGAAATGGATGAACTCCCGTTTTAAAAGTACCGGAGGGAAGGAAATAGAAGAGAAATGCCCCGTAAGAATATATGTAATCGAAATAACATATATTCTTACGGGGCAGGACATATATTGGCGTTTTATTGACAAAAAGATATTATCTATTTTAATTAGACTCCACACCTACTACAAACGACATACATATCAACAATTTTATCCTTATAGGCTTGACATATGAACAACACAACAACTCCCAATTCAAACCTTGTAATGGATTCTAATGATTCAGTTAAATATATTCAGATAGTATTATTCTATTAAAAACAACATATTTAAGAACAATGTAGAATAATCCAATAATTGTATTTTTCAAAAACAACTTTCATCTGGGTCGCAAATACCTAAATTTAGGTATTTGCGACCCAGATGAAAGTTCGTATTTTTGTATTCAGAAACTATTTAGGATTCATTAATATTTATACATTCATATTATTATTGGTTTCATTAAACCTTAGCAAACTATTTATTCATCATTAATAAAAAAACTATGAAGTATTATCTGCTGTTTTATTCACTTATTTTTTTATTTATTTTTTGTTCGTGTTACGATGAATCTCTTAATTTTGATCATGATATAATCCAAAAAGATCTTGATTCCAATTACACCTTTATTATGAACGAAGCAGATGCTCTAGACCTTGTTTCGTATTTTATAAATAGTATGGAAAACAGCCCAGCCACTCGAGTAGCTTCTTTAGATACCAGAGAAGTTGAAGGCATTGTTACCTTTCCTAAAACAAGGGCAAATCTCCTTCCGGAATGGTTACAAGAGTTCAATAAGAGATTTTATATTGTAAATATGAAAAATGACAAGGGATATGCTATAATTTCTAAAGACGAACGTGCATTCCCATTTTATGCTATTTTAGATCATGGACGGTTTAACTTTAATAGCATTGATTCTGTTTCAACATCTATCTATCAAGGATTTATAAGAAGAAATAAGATAGATATTGAAAGATCAGATTCTCTATATTTAAACAAATCATTATTTCCCTTAACGCGTAGTAGCTTAGATGATAAAACCTTTTTTCAAATCAAAGAATTAAAGAAAGGACTATTCCGTGGGTTTGGAAGATCTTCTAATTATCTTCTAAAAACGAGATGGACTCAAAATGTTACGAGACCCAATATTTATTTGCAAAAAAGTGGAGCAACCTATTATGATGTATATGGTAATACCACGAGAAGCGCTACAATAAATACAGGTGATGGTAGTATTCAAAGTACAAGATTATTTGGTTGTACTCCAGTTGCTTTTGGTCAAGTTTTGTATGGACTAAGAAGTCATAAAGGTGTCAAAGATTTATGCTATTCTAATGGACAACCAGTCTTATGGGACAGAATGGAAAAAGGTATGAATCCAGAGGTTGAACGTTTTCTAGGCTGGATCACAATGAACTGTTCTCCAAAAGTTGTTGATATTACTTTTTTAGGAACTTCATTAACTAAACCCGGAGTAATGGTCCACAATGTAGATGCAAAAAATTTTATTAAAAAAATTCTAGGAGATTATTTAGATATTCAATATGATAATTGCGTTATATGGGCTGGTGATTTAAATGGCTTTACAGGAAATAATGAAGGAAAAAAAATCGCAGAAAAGTTTTATACAACAAATAAAGAATGTTTTGCAATATTCACCGGATCCCAAAAGACAATGCCTTCCGACTACCACAGTTACGTTGTCGACAGAATGTGTGAAATTCTAATGAAACATAGAGGGGTAATTGTTACGCCGAAGGAAATTGTTGAGAGCTTTACACCAACACAAACCAATATAATGAAAGAACAAGGATTGTTAGTAATAGAGACTAATCCTAATCGCATTATCTATCATGAACCTTATTCAGTGACAATTTGTCATGTAAACTATGGCTGGGGCAATAAACATAATGGTTATTATTATTATTTTAATGAGAGAACCGATGGTGGATTAAAATATGAAGGTAATGAAGGGTTTAATAATAATTTCAACCACAATCTTGCTTATACTATTATAACTCCGAAATAAAGTAATGAAAGAATTAAAAAGACAGAACCAAATGGAAATATTAAAAAAAGGATATAAAATCTTTGTACTATTATTCAGTATAATTATTATTGCCTATTCTTGTAGAGACGGTGGAGTAGCCGCTGTGGTTAATTTCAAGCCGAATCCTATCCGATTTTCAAAAGAAGGGGGAGAATATACCATCAAGGTCAAAGGGAGTCGCGGTCCGCAATGGGATTACACCAACTGTACCACCCATTCAGGTAAGGAGGAAACAATGAAAATGGATACCATTGATAATATTGTTCATATAAGCAATGATTGGATTGAGTTTATGTTTAATTCTGGAGCAAATTGTAAATACATTGATGTGAAAGTAAAGCCGAATAATTCTGATATGAGAAGAAGTTTGATATTCAATGTCTGGAGTGTCGCTTTACCTACACAACTGGCTGTTTATCAAGATTAAAATAAAAAAGCTTCGTTACCACAAAAGAGAAAAGTACGAACAAAATTTATTCCGGCTACTTTTATCTGTTTGATTGCTGAATACATACAGATGATAAAGGTATTTGTATCATCTTATTTTTGAACTTGTGCATAAATTGCACAAGTTCAACTTCTTATCAAATCCTCCGAACCAATACCGGTATTGGTTTCTCTCTAATTTTATGCTCCCGGTTCTCCCATATATCGAAAGATCAGACGAACTTCCTTGGGCGTAAATGAATGGCGGTATTTATAGTATCCCACCTCCTCGAGCGCAGCCATCAGGAGTTTGTTGTGCCGCATCCAACGGCTGAGATTATTGAGGGCGGCATTTTCAGACAAATGGGGTGCATAAAGCAGAGCCAACTCGACTTTTGTATATACACGGATAGGAAACTCTCTCTCGTCATCTTCTAAATCTTTCATGTTTTTCAATTTTAAATTAATAAATAATCGGAACTTTACAATAGCATAAAGATAACAAAAACAAACGACATATCATAGCAGAAGTCATACTATTTCACAAAACATTCATTGATTTTCAATCTTTTATCCATACCGCCTCAACCCACGTCAACAAGCACAAAGCAGAGGTTACAAAGCGGTATCTTTGACATACCGGAAGAAAGGGAAAGAGCTCGTCCGACCTTCCGGATGCATTCTTAATTATTAACCATAAAAAACTATCAGACAATGGCAGTTCCATACAAAAAAATCGCGAGAAAAGATCCGCGAAAAACGGATGCTATAGAGAAATTTTATCCGCAACTGGTCACTTTAGGCCAAAGCGCAAGCCTGGAAAGCATTGCGTACGAAATGAAGGAGAAAAGTTCGTTATCATTGGGAGATATTAAAAGCGTACTCACCAATTTTGTAGAAGCGATGCGCACCTCCCTCTATAACGGACAATCAGTCAATATCCGGGATTTTGGAGTATTCAGCCTTTCGGCACGCACCAAAGGGGTGGATACGGAAAAAGAATGTACGGCCAAAAACATAATGGCAGTGAAAATAAACTTTCGTCCGTCATCGAGTGTACGTCCGAACCTGACATCGACCCGGGCCGGTGATAAAATCGAATTCATCGATATCAAAGCCGCACTGGAAGGTAAAGAATCTGAAAAAGGTGGAGACGGAGACATTGTGGATGACCCGACGGCATAAATCAGGATTACATAGAAAGGAGGTGTTGAAGAAATGAAAAAGTCAGGCTGGAGTACGGTTCTAAAGGTAATGATCGCAGTGGCATCTGCCATACTGGGAGTCCTTGGAGGTAATGCAATGAACTTGTAGGCAACGAAAACTAAATGGGAGAGGTGATATCCGCGTGGTATCACCTTTCCCATTTAGTTTTCATACTATCAACCGCTCCTGATCTTATTTTGCTACCATCACCTCGACATCATATCCCATAAACAATCCATTCTCGACAACTCCTGTGATTGATTTTATCTCTTTCTCGAGAGACGAATGAATATTGCCGAACCAGGCATCGAGAATCAGATTTCCATTTTCGGTAATTACAGGACCGTCTTTACCTTTAGCAAGCCTCAACTCCGTACGCAAAGCTCCCATAGTAAGCACTTCCCGCTCCACATAAGGCAGAGCCATCGGAAACACTTCGATAGGAACAGGAAAACGGCTTCCCAGAAAAGAAACCTGCTTGCTTTCGTCCACCAAAATGAAAGTACGACTGCTGCTGCATATCAAAAGTTTCTCCTTGAATAACGCTCCGCCTCTACCTTTGATCAGGTTATGATCGGGATCTACTTCATCGGCGCCATCGAACGTCCAATCGGGGCGACACATCCATAAAGTAGTCTGCGGAATGCCTAAACGGACACACTCCATCGATATCTCCATCGAGGCAGGGATCACGGTGACATGCAGATTCTCCGTACGTATCCTTTCGGCAATAGCGAGCAATGCCAGATATACGGTCGATCCGGAACCTGCCCCAATAATCTCCCCTTCTTGCACACGCATGGCAATCATACGGGCTAACTGCTCCTTATTCTCCCGGTTGGTGATCGTGTCCGACCATTGGAGATGCTCCACCAAGCTACTTTCCCATTTCATACTAACACTTGTTTATAACAGGTAACAACTTATTTCACCCTACGGTTCAGTTGGTTATTGGCTTTTGAGGGCTTTGATTTTCCGATCCGTTTACCGGAAGGTTTCTTACCTCCCGAGGCTTTGGGCCGTCCGCTACCCGGACGGGCACTGCTATTTCCGCTCTTCTTCATAAAAATCTTCATTATAATATTTGCCTAAATATCTGCGGGCTATAAAATCCCAGTTCTCGTGCAACACCCTCCTGCCATCCTCAAAAGGAAAAGTGACCTCGGACAATAAATCATGCTGCATGGCATAGTGCAACAAGTCGATGGGACAAAGTCCGGGAACATAAAACAACTCGGCCCCTTCTTGTTCGGCAATCCCGGGATTATATGTCGAGTTTCGTTCATCCCGGAAGCAAGCACCGATATTGGGAGCAAGCAAGATGCCTTTCGGATTGGCAAAAAATACAAAATTTTCTTCATCGGCCAATTCGGGCATTAACGAATCGTCTTCGTCGGCCCACTCCAACGCATCGACACAGAAACGGCGCAAGCCCGCATAATCCTCAAAATAGACAAGCTGCTTCCCTTGGGTGGCATTCAGGAACTTGCTCACATCATGGGGAAGCTCCATTTCCGGGAAAATATCCAAAACAGGTCCCGGAGGAGGCAACAGGGCACGAATCTCCGGAAGCCAGTCCATCGACTCGTCATCGGTAAGCGGGGCTTGTTCAAAATGGGCTTCAAGTTGCGCATAAATATCAGTCGCAAGTCGAAGCAGAGATTTATCCGTCGGATTCCAAGGAACCGGAGAATCGTCTGTGACAGGAGAAAGAAGCGACCATAACAGGAACGACACATCCTCAAAATTTATTTCATCATCGGCATACGCCCCTGTCAAGGTATAAAAGGGCAGAAAACGCCCGTACAACCGCTTGTGCAACCGGATGAACTTATTCCATCCACCGGAATTATTCACACAATCTTCCAGATACCAGGTGAAATAAAGAACGGCCCGGTTTTTATGAATCATCTGTCCGGTAAGCTCCGACTTCTCAAATAGGGGCAGCAGCCTGTTGGCAAAATCGACATACCATTGATCGGTATCTGCCGATTGCGGACGCGGATGGACTTCCATCCACAGTTGACGATATATTTTTTGCAGTTTCATGAATTGGAGTGTTGATTTACGGAAACAAATGTACTTCTTTTCTGATAAGATTGGCTACATTTGCACCAATTTATGAACTTTACGGCAATGGATATTACGCTCAGAACGCTCACGGAAAACGACTTGCCTTTTGTAAAAGACATCTACGACTATTATACCCTCCACACGACAGTGGTGTACTTTGTACACTGCGCCAGCATCGACGAACTAAAAAACTACATCCCCGTAGGCGATCCCGTCTACCGGTCGTTCATCATTGAAACTCCCGAAGGAGCACCCTGCGGATTCTGCTATTTCGCACGCTTCAAGCCCCGAGAAGCCTTCCGCATCTCGGTAGAGCTGACCCTCTACCTGAAACCGGAGTTTACAGGAAGAGGATATGGAAAACAAGCCATACTCCGACTGGAAGAGATCATCCGCCAAGAAGGCTTCAGCAACATAATGGCACTGATTTCGGGAGAGAACGAAGCCAGCATCCGCCTGTTCGAAAAATGCGGTTTCGAATGTTGCGCAAACATCCGGCAGGTAGCGGAGAAGTTCGGCAAAAAACTGGATTTGAGGATGTATCAGAAAATTATTTCAGACAATTCACATCTTACTCCCTGAAAGCCGATGATAGAAACACATCCACACAAGAAGTTCTCTTCAAATCTGAAAGCACGATTAGATAAAGAACTATAAATGAGCAAACATTGTGTGGCAATATTTGTATATACAAGAAATTATCGGTACTTTTGCCACAGAAATCAGAAGAAGAGCAGTAATGAAAACGGTTAATCAAATTATTGGAGAGAATCTAAAAAAAATTAGAGAGTTATCCGGTTTTACGCAAGAACAAGTAGCCCAATCTATTAAGATAGAACGCTCTACTTACAGTAATTATGAAGGAGGAACCAGAGAGATTCCTTATACCATTTTGGAAGATATCTCAAATTTATTCGGTTGTGAACCTTTTATATTGTTTGAGGACAATATTCAGACGAATAATGAAATTATGGCTACAGCTTTCAGAATTTCAAATTTAGGAGAAAATGATTTGAAAGAAATAGCAGCTTTCAAAGATATCGTAAAGTCTTATCTCAAAATGGAACGCATTGCCCAAAATGAAGCCGAATAAGTTTATCATAGAGAAGCAAGTCTCAGAGTTTCGTATGGACAATGGACTTAGCGCTACGGAGCCTATCACTTTAAAAAGCTTACTTTTGAAACTAAACATACTCACTGTTTTCAGACCTTTATCCGACAACTTCTCAGGAATGTGTTTGAAAGATAATTCAGAGCACCGTTTCATGCTTATCAATTCTAATCAACCACGAGGAAGGCAACACTTTACGATAGCTCACGAATTATACCACCTTTATATAGAGAAAAAACCGACTCCTCACAAATGTAATCCGGGATGTGTCAGCAAAGATCCGATAGAACAATGTGCCGACATGTTTGCTTCCTCTCTATTAATGCCGGAGGGCGGTATATGCCAGCTAATACCCGAAATGGAATTAAAAACCAAAAACATTTCGATGGCAACAGTCCTAAAACTTGAACACTATTTTTCCGTTTCCCGTTCCGCTTTATTGTATAGATTACAAAATATCGGACTTATAACAGAAAGTACACGTTCCAAATTGGCAGAAATAAAAGTAAAATACTCTGCCAAATGTTTCGGATATGACACAGCTTTATACGAACCGGCCAACGAAGGACTGGTTATCGGTGATTTTGGTGAAAAAGCCCGCAAGCTATTCGAACAGGAAAAAATTTCAGAAGGTCACTATATAGAGTTACTCCATAAAATAAACATCAATGGAACACAAGAAAACGAAGATAGTACTCGATGCTGATGTAATTATCCATTTCATGGAGGCTAATTATTTCTCAATATTACCCGATATATTTCCTGAGTACGAATACTTGATATTGGATGTGGTATATAATGAAATTTCCCAAAATTCCGGTACAAAAGATTTTATAGATAAATATCTCCATTTCTTCCATAAATTGAAAAAAGAAGTTTTTTCCCCAAAGAGGGAATCAATGAAAGAGTTCTTTTTATTGCAACGCACTCTGGGAAAAGGAGAAAGTGCATGCATGATCTATTGCAGGGACAACCGAGACGTATTGGGAAGCAGTAGCCTGAAAGACATAAAAGAATATTGCTCCAAGAATAATATTACCTATCTGACTACACTTGATTTTTTATATTATGCTTACTGCAGAAAGAAAATGACAGAGCAGGAGTGTAAGGAATTCATGCAGGAAGTAAATAATGCGGGAAGCAAACTTCCGATCATCGATATAACCCAATATACATGTACCGTACAAATTTAAACTCACACATTTCAAGAAAACAAGGCCAACACAACGACAAAGCCCTATCGCAGATTACATAAACAATCACATTCCCTTCCTCTGCGCTGTAACTCTATTATGCAATCTGCGACAGCAATGCCCCCTCCGTCCGTTCTCAAAGTCTTTTTAAAGCCAGCTTAATGACTTTCTCCACCGGAGCATCGGGTTCTTCTTTCAATATGGCAAGCACCGCCTTCTGTGAAGGTGCAGCGGCAAATCCGAGCATGGTCAATGCAGCGATGGCCTCTTCCTGTACTTCCGCATTCATTGCCGGCAACAAAGCACCGGCAGCACCTCCCACGGCAGTTGCAGCCATGGCACCGGTTTTAATTTTATCTTTCAAATCGACAATGACACGCTGTGCGGTCTTCAGTCCGATACCTTTCACCGTCTTCAGCATATTGGCATTTTCGGTACTGATCACATTCACCAGTTCGGCCGGTGAAAGAGCAGAAAGAATCATACGGGCCGTGTTTCCTCCAATACCCGAAACGGAAATCAGCAGCAGGAAAAGTTCCCGTTCCTGCTTGTCGGCAAAGCCATATAAAACGTAAGCATCTTCGCGGATGGCTTCGTAGATATAGAGTTTACAACTGCTCTTACCCTGAATGGCAGAATAAGTGTTGAGTGATATATTAACGGCATATCCTAATCCGTTACAATCGATAACTGCGGTTGCCGGACTCAGTTCGGCAATTTCGCCTTTGATGTATTCTATCATAATGGTTATAATCAGAACGCAAAGATAATAAATATTGTGCTTCACGAACCTTGAATAACAAAAACTAACTTTAACACCCTTAAGAGACCTGAAAACAAAGAAAATGACTAATTTTGCAACCGAAATAAAGAAATGTGTTAAACAAAACCAATAAAAAGATGAAAAAAGTAAGAGCAGCCATCGTAGGTTATGGCAATATTGGTCGTTATGTGCTGGAAGCCCTCCAAGCGGCTCCCGATTTTGAGATAGCAGGTGTGGTTCGTCGTGCAGGTGCCGAGAACAAACCGGCTGAACTGAATGATTACGCAGTAGTTAAAGATATAAAGGAACTTCAGGGAGTAGACGTGGCTATTCTTTGTACTCCGACCCGCAGCGTTGAGAAATACGCAAAAGAGATTCTCGCAATGGGCATCAACACAGTAGACAGCTTTGATATTCATACAGGCATCGTTGACTTGCGTCGTGAACTGGGTGCTTGCGCCAAAGAACACGGAGCTGTATCGATCATCTCGGCCGGATGGGATCCGGGAAGCGACTCGATCGTACGCACCATGCTCGAAGCAATTGCCCCCAAAGGAATCACTTACACCAACTTCGGTCCGGGTATGAGTATGGGCCATACGGTAGCCGTCAAAGCTATCGATGGAGTGAAAGCGGCTTTATCGATGACTATCCCTACCGGAACAGGCATTCATCGCCGTATGGTATACATCGAACTGAAAGACGGATATAAATTCGAGGAAGTGGCAGCAGCCATTAAATCGGACGCTTATTTCGTTAACGACGAGACACACGTAAAACAAGTGCCGAGCGTAGACGCACTGCTGGACATGGGACACGGTGTAAACCTGACCCGCAAAGGTGTATCCGGAAAAACCCAGAACCAACTGTTCGAATTCAATATGCGCATCAACAACCCCGCACTGACCGCACAGGTATTGGTATGCGTAGCACGTGCTTCGATGAAGCAGCAGCCGGGATGTTACACCATGGTGGAAGTTCCGGTTATCGATCTGCTTCCGGGCGACCGTGAAGAATGGATCGGCCACCTGGTATAAAAAAGCCAAGTGTCTGATACAAACTATTTCCAAAGACAAGGAAAGGACGACCGCAGATTCTCTTTTTAATTATCACCGATAATCGAAAAGATAAAAATCTGCGGTCATCTTTTATTAGATAAACACTCCGGCTTACACACAATGAAGAACAAACGGTACTCACGCGGCGAAGAGCTGTCCAATACTTTAAGCCATGGCGCAGGCACCCTGCTGGGCATCACCGCAGGATATTTTCTTTTGGAAAAGGCGCTCGCCAACCCTCACCCCTATTGGGCAACAGGCTGTGTACTGGCTTATCTGGTGGGGATGCTGGCATCGTACATCAGTTCGACCTGGTATCACGGCTCCAGGCCCGGCAAGCGGAAAGAACTTCTGCGCAAATTTGACCACGGCGCCATTTACCTGCACATAGCAGGGACTTACACTCCGTTCACCCTGTTAGTGCTACGCCATGCCGGCGGATGGGGCTGGGGAATCTTCACTTTTGTATGGCTGTCGGCTATTGTAGGATTCATATTAGCCTTCAAAAAACTGAAAGAACACAGCAATCTCGAGACGATCTGTTTTGTAGGGATGGGCTCTGCCATCCTGGTGGCCCTCAAACCACTAATGGACTGCCTGTCCGCCATCGGGGCCTCTCCCGCCTTCTGGTGGCTTCTCGGAGGAGGAGCTTCGTATATCATGGGAGCCGTGTTTTACTCGTTGCGAAAACCTTATATGCACGCCGTTTTCCACCTGTTTTGTCTAGGCGGAAGCATAGGCCATATCATAGCCATCTGGTTGATTCTTTAGCAAACCCGATCCGCTTTTTCTCTCCAAAAGTTTCCCGTTTTGGAAAACTTTCTGTATCAGGAAGAAAGAAAAGTTCTCCAAAAATTCTTGTTAAAACAAGAACAACTTATTGCTTTAACTGTTACCTTTGTAGCAGATTTCAGTACTAAAAAGAGGTTTAGTCATAAGGGAACGCTGTGCAAATCGGCGACAGTACCCGCTGCTGTAATTCTCTGAGAATCCGCACACTATGCCACTGCGCCCAGCGTGGGAAGGCGTTGCGAGGGAGAGATAAGTCAGAAGACCTGCTGAAAAAGTAAACATATTAAAAAAAAAATCTAAAGCTTTCGGGAGTTAAAGTTATGAACTACGCGGAAATTTGTATCATCAAACGAGATGGTAAAAGGGAGGACTTCTCCATCAGTAAAATCAAGAACGCTGTATCAAAAGCGTTTAGTGCCACAGGAATCAATGATGAACAGCAATTGATTGCTGACATCACGATGAATGTAATCGGACAATTTGCATCTCCTACCATTACGGTAGAAGAAATTCAGGACCTGGTAGAAAAAGAGCTGATGAAGGTTCGTCCGGAAGTAGCCAAAAAGTACATCATCTATCGGGAATGGAGAAATACCGAACGAGACAAAAAGACCCAGATGAAGCATGTGATGGACGGTATCGTAGCCATTGACAAAAACGATGTCAACCTGAGCAACGCCAATATGAGCAGTCATACTCCCGCCGGACAGATGATGACATTCGCCTCGGAAGTAACCAAAGACTATACATATAAATATCTGTTGCCGAAACGTTTTGCCGAAGCCCACCAACTGGGAGACATCCACATCCACGACCTGGATTACTATCCTACCAAAACGACGACTTGCATCCAATATGACATGGATGACCTCTTCGAACGTGGATTCCGCACCAAAAACGGCAGTATACGTACCCCGCAAAGCATTCAAAGCTATGCTACCCTGGCTACCATTATTTTCCAGACTAACCAGAATGAACAGCACGGAGGTCAGGCCATACCGGCATTCGACTTCTTTATGGCAAAAGGTGTGAGCAAATCATTCCGTAAACACCTGGCATCATTCATCAGCTTCTATGTGCAGATGAACAAGGGTGAAGAGATAGAAGAAAAGGCTATCCGTACAGTGATTGCCGAACATCTGTCGTCCATCAAAGCATCGGAACTGGAACGCGAAACGCTGCGCATGGCTCTGACTGCCCTACAGATCAATATCGACAAAGAACATCTGAACCAAATTATAGAGAAAGCATTTGTGCAGACTCAGAAAGATACGCACCAGGCCATGGAAGGCTTTATCCATAACCTGAACACAATGCACTCACGCGGCGGAAACCAGGTAGTGTTCAGTTCGATCAATTATGGAACAGACACTTCGGCCGAAGGACGCATGGTGATTGAAGAATTACTGAAAGCAACCGTAGAGGGACTGGGCACAAGGGGAGAAGTGCCGGTGTTCCCCATTCAGATATTCAAGATAAAAAACGGAGTATCGTACACAGAAGCCGATTATGAAAAGGCTATGGCTAATTTCGATGCTGCCATGGAAGGTAAATTAAAATTTGAAGCACCCAACTTCGACTTGTTCCTGAAAGCTTGCCACACTACGGCAAAAGCACTCTTCCCTAACTTTATGTTCCTGGATGCCCCGTTCAACCAAAACGAAAAATGGGACGCCAACGACCCGCAACGTTACCGTTACGAACTGGCCACCATGGGATGCCGCACGCGTGTGTTTGAGAATGTAGCCGGCGAGAAATCGTCTTTGGGACGCGGAAACCTTTCGTTCACCACGCTGAACATGCCTCGCCTAGCCATCGAAGCCCGTATCAAAGCAGAAAACATGACGGAGGACGGACACAATAAAGATGCCGTCGAGAGAAAGGCTAAAGAAATTTTCATCGAATCGATACATGAAACGGCTACCTTGATAGCCGAACAACTCTACGAGCGATATCAATATCAGCGTACAGCCCTGGCACGCCAATTCCCCTTCATGATGGGAAATGATGTATGGAAAGGAGGAGCTGCCCTGAACCCGAACGAACAAGTAGGCGACGTGCTGCGCAGTGGTACGCTGGGTATCGGCTTCCTGGGCGGACACAATGCCATGGTGGCTCTCTATGGAGAGGGACACGGACACAGCCAGAAGGCATGGGACACCCTTTATGAAGCCGTGCTGGAAATCAACAAGGTGGCTGATGAATACAAAGCCAAATACAACCTGAACTATTCGGTACTGGCTACACCGGCCGAAGGACTTTCGGGACGTTTCACCCGTATGGACCGCCGTAAATACGGAAAAATCAAAGGAGTGACAGACAACGATTACTATGTCAATTCTTTCCATGTGGATGTAAAAGAATCGATCAGCATTGTAGAGAAAATAAAAAGAGAGGCTCCGTTCCACGCCATCACCCGCGGAGGACACATCACCTATGTGGAACTGGACGGAGAAGCCCAGAAAAACGTACGCGCCATTGCCAAGATCGTAAAAGTTATGTTTGACGAAGGAATCGGCTACGGCTCAATCAATCATCCGGTGGATACCTGCCACAATTGCGGATACAAGGGCGTGATCTACGATAAATGTCCGGTATGCCAAAGTGAGAATATTTTGCGCATGCGCCGCATCACAGGCTACCTGACCGGAGACTTGAGTTCATGGAATTCGGCCAAACGTGCAGAAGAAAAAGACCGTGTAAAGCACGGATAAGGAATCATGAACATCTTGTACACGTATCCCGAAACAATCGTTGACGGAGAAGGTATCCGCTATTCGATCTATCTGGCAGGATGCAGGCACGGCTGTCCGGGTTGTCATAACCCGGAAAGCTGGAACCCGCAAGCCGGTGAGGAACTGTCCGAAGGACGGTTGGCTTCCATCATCCGCGAAATAAACTCGAACCCGTTGCTCGACGGAGTGACTTTCTCCGGGGGCGATCCTTTTTATGATCCGGAAGCATTTTTGCCTGTCATCCGGAGAGTAAAAACAGAAACGGGACAGAATATCTGGTGCTACACAGGATATACTTACGAGGAAATAGAATCGGATCCGAAACTGGCAGCCATATTGCCCTACATAGATGTACTGGTGGACGGGCGCTTCAAACAGGAACTTTATTCACCGCATCTGGAATTCAGAGGAAGCAGTAATCAGCGGATTATCAAACTGAAATAGATATAAATAAACAAGCGTCGAAAGCACCACAGATTGCACAAATATCAATGGTTTATCGGACGGACTATCAACGATAACATTGGAAGTCGATCTGTGAAATCTGTGGTGAAGACGACCTTCCACTCCCTCCCCATCAAGTTTCAATGTGTAAAAAAACTTATATATCACTACCTCCCCCAACCGAAAAAGTCCGATTTTGTTTATTTTTGTAGCACTTCCATAAAAAAGTTCTTTATGATTCTACATACACAAACTCCGGTAGTTGACGAAACAGACGGCCTTCCTCTCCCGCACCGTATATGGGCAGTTGTCGGTATTTCTTTTGCCTTATGCATGTCGGTACTCGATATCAACATTATCAACGTGGTACTCCCGACACTTTCTCACGACTTCGGAACTTCTCCGGCAGTCACGACCTGGATTATCAACGGCTACCAGCTTGCCATTGTCATCTCTTTGCTTTCATTCTCGTCACTGGGAGAAATTTATGGGTACCGCAAAATATTTCTTTCGGGAATAGCTATGTTCATCGTCACTTCCCTGATCTGCGCTTTGTCCCATTCATTTTGGACATTGACCATTGCCCGCATTTTCCAGGGATTCAGTGCTTCGGCCATTACCAGCGTCAACACGGCTCAGCTACGTACGATTTACCCCCGAAAACAAATCGGCCGGGGAATGGGGATCAATGCCATGGTAGTGGCCATATCGGCAGCAGCCGGCCCCTCGGTAGCCAGCGGAATTCTATCTGTCGCTTCCTGGCACTGGCTATTCGCTATCAACGTCCCTCTCGGATTAGTTGCCCTGACTTTGGGATTAAAGTACCTGCCCCGAAAAGAGGAACGTTCGAACAGACAATTCGACAAGCTGAGTGCCATAGCCAATGCAATCACCTTCGGACTCCTGATTTATACTTTGGATGGATTTGCCCACCATGAAAACAATGATTATATAGTGATACAACTTGCTGTATTGGCAGTTGTCGGGACTTATTATGTGCGCAGACAGTTGAACCAACCGTCTCCTCTCCTTCCCCTCGACCTGTTGGGAATTCCCATTTTCAGGCTTTCCATTCTTACCAGTATCTGTTCGTTCACCGCTCAAATGCTGGCAATGGTCTCTTTACCCTTCTTCCTGCAAAACTCTTTGGGATACAGCGAGGTCATGACCGGGCTATTGTTAACTCCCTGGCCTATAGCCACACTGGTGACAGCACCGGTAGCCGGATATCTGGTGGAACGCATTCATCCCGGCATACTGGGCAGCATCGGGATGGCATTGTTCTGTATCGGACTTTACTCTCTGTCTACATTAACGGCGGATTCATCGGTCACTGGCATCATCCTGCGATTGATGCTTTGTGGTGCAGGTTTCGGTCTTTTCCAGACACCGAACAACAGTACAATCATCTCTTCCGCCCCTACCCGACGTTCGGGAGGAGCCAGCGGAATGTTGGGTATGGCACGGCTCTTGGGACAGACATTCGGTACGACACTGGTTGCTTTGCTCTTCAGTTTTGTAGTACACGAGAAGAGTACGGCGGTCTGTCTGATAGCCGGCAGCGGATTTGCGTTTGTCGCAGCAGTGGTAAGCAGCATGCGGCTTTCACAACCCTCCACATTAAAGACGAAGCCCCGATAACCATCTCAATCCACGTATATCGTCCCACCGGAAACCAGAGTAACACAAAGTGACACAGAAAGAGCTTAAGCTATTCATAATATTGATCTGTGCAAATCCGTGTTATTTTGTGGTGAATATAAGTTTCTTGAAGACACCTCCATGTCAATCAATGAATGAAAAATTTAGTACTCAGTCTCTCTAACCACCTCCACCAGACGGGCAAAGTCCTCCGGATGTACATCTCCGATATTACCGATACGGAAAGTATCCGCTTTTGAAATTTTTCCGGGATAGATTACAAAACCCTTGGATTTAAGGGCGGTATAGAAGGCCTTAAAGTCGAATCCGGTTTTCGGATACAAGAATGAAGTGATAATAGGTGACTGGATCGCGTCATCGAGCAAAGTTACAAAACCGAGTGAACGCATACCCTCTACCAGTACCCGGTGATTCTCACAATATCTCCGGTGACGGGCCTCCACTCCACCTTCTTCAATCAGTTCGGTAAGGGCCTGCTTGAAAGCACGCACCACATGGGTCGGTGAAGTAAAACGCCATTTACCATGCCCTTTTTCCATCGTTTCCCACTGGTCGTAAATATCCAGAGAAAGAGAACGGGCTACTCCCTTACAACGCACCAGTTCCGAACGGCGGGCTATGATAAATCCGAATCCCGGAACTCCCTGGATACATTTATTGGCACTGCTGATCAGGAAGTCGATTCCCAACTCACTAACATCCATCGGGATACCTCCAAAGCTACTCATAGCATCTACAATCAGTTTCTTGCCATGCATCTTCACTACATGTGCCAGCTCCTTCAACGGATTCAGGATACCGGTAGTCGTTTCGCAGTGAACGAAGGCCACATGAGTAACATCTGAATTATTGCTCAGATAGTCGTCCACATAGTCTACCGATACCTGTTCCGTTTCATCAAAAGCAAGGAGCTCGTAGTCGATATGATAATATTCGGCAATATTCCCCATCCGGTCACCATAAGCACCGTTACTGCAAATCAGAAGTTTATCATTCTTACCGATGGCAGCACCAATCACGGCTTCTACACAATAGGTTCCGCTTCCTTGCAAAAGAACAGATGTATACTCTTCCGTATTGCGGGTAGCAATGCCGACCAGCTCTTTACGCAATGCTTCGACAATGTGCAAATTATAGTCTTCATCCCATGTACACCAGTCGGTCATCATGGTTTCCTTTACAGTCTCTGAGGTAGTAAGTGGTCCGGGGGTCAATAACAAATAAGGTTTCATATCGATTAATGATTTAGTTTTGAGTTAATTAGTTGAATCAGTGCGGGAAGTTCTTCAATGCTTCGAATGACATACGAGGCTCCCGCAGCCAGCATACGTTGTTTCACTTCAGCAATACGGTTCTCGAGTTCGGCAGCCGGCAAGGCGTGCGTCTCTTCTTCGGTGAGTGCCATCTCGTTACTTCCGAGAACCACTCCCACACTCCATACTTTGGCATGTACACCTTCCTGAATATCGGCAATGGTGTCGCCTACCTTCACCACTGTATCCGGATCGGGAACCGCCAGTTTCGTGAGATTCTCAAAAATCATATAGGGAGCAGGACGACCGGCGGGCAGCAGATTCGGAGTGGCACAGTAATCCACCCGGTATCCTTTGGCCTGTGCCTCGGGTAGTACCACATCCATCATCTCGCGGGTATAGCCTGTAGTAGAACCTATTTTCAGTCCTTCGGCACGCAACTTCTCCAACGTAGGGATCACACCCGGAATAGGATCGGTATACTCTTTCAGTGAAGCAAAAAGATATTTCTCGAACAGGTGGTTCAGTTCTACGACATCCTCCTCTGTCCAGGCACGTCGATAACGGTTTATGAATTGTTCGTTTACTTCGGGCATAGTCAGCAATTCACGGATGTGCTGAATTTTCGGCAACCCCATAGGCTTACGAGTCTGCTCGACATCGATCGTGAGTCCCTTCCCGGCAAAAGCTTTGATGAAAGCAGCCACCGGAGCGAAACATCCGTAATCGACTGCCGTTCCTGCCCAGTCCATAATGATACATTCAATCTTTTTCATTTTATGTCTATAATTTCCTTGTTTTTGAATCTGATGCAAAAGTAGGGCATCCCGTACAGAGCAAAAATGAATTCCGCATGATTCATTTCATTCATATTCCGCACATTTCTTCCGAAATATTAATGTAACATTCATATCATGATTATATAATCCAAAAGTCATATATTTGCAATGTAAACAATGCGTCGATGTACTTATGAACGAACTGGAAGATATATACAAACGAATCGAATATCTCCGTAACAACGGAGTGAAAATGAAAGAAATAGCCGACTGGATACACATGGCTCCCAGTGTGCTGTCCGCACTCTACTCCAGTGTGCTGCCCACCTATCTGAACCTGCAAAAGACCAAGCCCCGGGAAGAGGCTCTGGACGAGGCACTGGCACTGGTAAACAATGTGTCGAAGAAACGGCTGCTCGGCAATCTGGGAGAAATGAAAGAACGGCTCTTCGATCTGGAACCCAATCAGGAAGCCAACATAACAGGAAATGCTTTTCTGAAATTACTGGAAAAGGAAATGCAGGAATCTGTAGGGGAAGTCTACAATTACAGTGGCACGTACCTGAGCTACAGCCTTTCTTCATCGACAGACAGCCTCAAGGCAGAACCCTATCTGATCTGTGCATCAGAAAACAATGATTATGTGAAAGTAGGCATGATCAATGCCTATAAATCAGTGCACTGGGGAAGTGGCATTATCAGTAATCATCAAAATTCATACCTGATGTTCAATGAACGGGAACTTCCGCAGTTTGCCCTGGTAACCATCTATCTGCAATTACCCCATTATGAGTTTCCGCATATGCTGAAAGGATTATATCTCTGTCTGGACTATAACCATAACCCGATAGCCCGGAGAATTGTCCTGGTGAAGCAATCGGACAGCACAGACATAGACGAGTTCCTGAAAATGGAAGGAAAGTTAATCTCCAGATCGGAACTGACCCCTGAAGAAGAGATCTATTATAATTATACATGCCAGGAAGGGGACTATATCAAGACTTGTACGGTACCCTCACCCAAACTGGATGAATCGGATCTGGAAAGAGAAAAAAAGATGCTGAAAATATAAAGCGACATACCCTAAAAACACCACAGGCTACTCAGATTTAGTTATTGAACAGGAGTTATCCGAATAGATCCCCCCTGAAAACCTGAGTAGCCTATGGTAAAAAATACTTTTCCGAGAACTCTCCTATCAGAAGAAGAATCTCAATATATCATTGAAGTTAGCCCAAATCAAAAGGCCGAACAACAAAATCATACCCGCCATTTGTGCGTATTCCATAAATTTATCACTCGGTTTGCGACGGGCAATGATTTCATAGAACAGGAACAAGACGTGTCCGCCGTCCAACGCAGGAATAGGCAGAATATTCATAAAAGCAAGGATGATAGACAAGAATGCCGTCATATACCAGAACTGATGCCAATTCCAGGTTGCAGGGAAGATGCTTCCGATGGTTCCGAAACCGCCCAATTGTTTAGCTCCCTCTTTTGAGAAAAGATATTTCATGTTGCCTACATAGCCTTTCAAAGTCTTCACTCCTAATGCTACACCGGCCGGGAAGGATTCAAAGAAACCATACTCTTTCCTGATTACAGGAAGAAGTTGATCCGTATATGGATTGACCGCTACTCCTATTTTGAAAGCTGAATCCGTAGTCAAAGTCAATACATCGGTCTTTCCGTCACGCACATAAGTCAATGAGATCTGGTGCGGATTGATACTGTCATTTTGTAACGCTTTCGCATTTTGTCTTCTTTCAGCCATAGCTGCCAGGAAGTCTGTATAAGAAACCGGCTTTCCGTCGAGAGCAATGATACTGTCGCCCGGCTGGATACCGGCCATGGCTGCAGGTGAATTGACCATCACGCTATCGACTACATAGGGGAAACGGAATTCGGCAAAGCGAACACTGTCACCCAACAGACGCTGCATCATATCTTCAGGGATATATACAGATGCCTTCTTACCCTCACGCAACACCGTTACCTCCCGGGCATCAGCTATCTGGCTGAGCATATCGGGATCGTAGCGTACAAAATCGACTCCGTCGGCAGACAACAAAATATCTCCGTCCTGAAATCCCACCGCTTTGGCTGTTTCATTAAAGTCCATACCCAATGGGGCCTTCTGTACGGGAATGTATTGATCACCCCACTTAAACAGAATCATTGAATAGATGAACAGAGCCAAAAGGAAGTTGAACAACACACCTCCCACCATAATCAACAGGCGCTGCCACGCAGGTTTAGAACGAAATTCCCACGGCTGTTCCGGTTGCTTCATTTGCTCGGTATCCATCGATTCGTCAATCATTCCGGCTATTTTGACATATCCCCCCAAAGGTAACCAACCGACAGCATATTCTGTCTCACTTTTCTTTGGCTTAAATTTAAATAGTGTGAACCAAGGATCAAAGAATAAACAAAACTTTTCTACCCGTACTTTGAACAGGCGGGCAAAGAGAAAGTGCCCTCCTTCGTGAATGATGACGAGCAAAGATAAGCTCATAATCAATTGCAGGGCACGGATTAAAAATGTTTCCATCAGATTATTTACAATTTATTTATTTACATATTAATTCACGGGCAATCCGGCGTGCTTCCGCATCGGTTGCCACATAGTCGTCGTAAGTAGGAGTCTGTACGAAAGACACCTGACCCATGGTATGTTCTATCACATCACTCATGCCGAGAAAGCTGATTTCATCACGAAGAAAAGCCGCCACAACCACCTCGTTGGCCGCATTTACGATGCAAGGCATATTCCCTCCCCTATACATCGATTCATAGGCCAATGCCAGATTACGGAACCGCTTGGTATCGGGTTGCTCAAAAGTAAGGTTCGTACATTTCGAAAAATCAAGCCGGTCGAAAGATGAATTGATGCGATCGGGATAAGAGAAAGCATACTGAATGGGCAGACGCATATCGGGCATTCCCAACTGGGCCTTTATTGCTCCATCCTCAAACTGCACCATCGAATGAATAACCGACTGCGGATGTACCACCACCTCAATCTGGCCGGGCTGTACGCCAAACAACCATTTGGCTTCGATCACTTCGAACCCCTTGTTCATCATCGAGGCAGAGTCAATAGTGATCTTAGCTCCCATTTCCCAATTCGGATGTTTGAGAGCCTGTACTTTTGTCACAGTCTTCAACTGTTCCATAGTACATGTACGGAAAGGACCTCCGGAAGCAGTCAGGATAACTTTCTCTATCGGATTGCCTACCTCTCCGGCCAAACACTGAAATACTGCCGAATGTTCGGAATCGACAGGAAGAATCGGTGTACGGTATTGCCTGGCTAACTGATTAATCAACTCTCCGGCAACTACCAGTGTCTCTTTATTGGCAAGGGCAATGGCTTTTCCGGCACGAATGGCATTCATGGTCGGCTTCAATCCCGCATACCCCACCATAGCGGTCAGGACTACATCGATAGGGCCGGACTCTACAATCTGGCATAACGCGGCAGCACCTGCATACACCTTAACAGGCAGGTCGCTGAGAGCCTCTTTCAGTTGGGCATATTTCTCTTCATTGGCTATAACTACAGCCTCAGGCATAAACTTACGTGCCTGGGCTATCAGGAGATCTACCTTATTATTGGCAGTCAGTGCATACACCTCGTACAGTTCGGGATGCTCTTCGATAACCTGCAAAGCCTGGGTACCAATAGAACCCGTAGAGCCTAAGATAGCTATTTGTTTCTTCTTTATCTCGTTCATTATTAGAATACAATGTATTTTTCAGGATTAACCGGCCGTCCTCTGTGCCAAAGTTCAAAATGAAGATGCGGACCGGTAGTGAGCGTTCCGCTATTCCCAACCAAGGCAATAGCTTCACCTCCCTTCACAGTATCGCCTTCACGCTTCAGCAACGAACCGCAATGTTTATAGACTGATACAAAATCCTGGTTATGCTGTACCTCGATCAGGTAACCGGTTTCGGCCGTATAGGTACTCAATATGACTGTACCGTCCAAAGTGGCCAATACACTTTCGTTGGGATTGGCGGCAATATCGGTTCCAAAATGTTTCTTTTCGGCATCAAAATGATCGGAAATCATGCCACGGGTCGGACGATAAAAAATCAGTCCGTTGACATCGGGCTGTGTGGTAATAGAGGTCAGATTATATTTTTCGGTCTCTTCATATTGACGACGGAAAGCTTCTTCACGTTCGGAACGGGCAATCAGCGAATCTTCACGCATGGTGGTCAATGAATCCATTGACTGTACAGTATCCACCCGCACGGTGCCGCTGAAGATATCCTGTATATTCATGATATACATATTCTGACGGTCTACCAACTGTTGCAAAGAATCTACCCGCAAGGCATTTTCCACAACCTGAGCACGAATATCACTATTCATATATCCCGGCAAATAGTTGCGTAAAGGAGTAAAAGTGATAATGGCAGCGGCAAACAGGAAAAGCACGGTCAGAACCGAAAGTAACACGGAAAGACCATTCAGCTTGGATACATGAAGTCCCACCACCTCTTCGAGTGTATTCTCGTTGATGATAGTGAGTTTATACTTGAACTTGATATTGTTCCAAAAGGCTTTACTACGTTTCTTTTTCGGCATTATTATAGAATATCACGACAAATGTAAGCATTTCGCTTTACTTGCCGTCTGTTTCTTTATGCTATTTAACTTTCTTCATCATCGCACTCGTCCAAAGACAGCAGGCCTTCGGGCAAATCGACTGTAATGATTTTGTGCTTCTGATCGATACCGGCAATTAATTCCTCTTGTGCAGGAATCAGCAATTCATCGCCATCACGGTCCACAACAAACAGTGTATTAACGGTAGACGTATCCACATCCGTCACCTCTCCCAAAGCACCGTGACGGACATCTTCCACCCGGAATCCGACAAAGAAATCCCAGGACAACTCCCCGGGACCGGCTTCTTCGGCATGTTTCACCGGAAAATAAACTTCCACGTTGGTGAACATACGGGCACGTTCGGCAGTGTCTACACCTTCGAGTTTCACCAAAGCTGTGGAATCGGACCGGAAACGATACTCTTCTATAAAGAAAGGAACAAAAATATCATCTAACCGGCAAATCAGATAATCACAATCCGCCCGATCGAAAATATCGTCGGTAAAGGTGAACGACAATTCACCGTGTATGCCGTGTGGCTTATTGAACAAGCCTATCTTGTATACATCTTCTCTTTTTATCATATTCGTGTAATTCTTGCACCGATAGCGTTGAGTCGACCTTCGATATTTTGATATCCGCGGTCTATCTGCTCGATGTTATGAATCCGGCTGATACCTTCGGCGCTCATAGCCGCAATAAGCAAAGCGATACCGGCACGGATATCCGGAGAGGTCATATTGCCTCCCCGCAAAGTAAATCCATGATTATGTCCGATAACAACCGCACGGTGCGGATCGCAAAGAATAATCTGTGCGCCCATGTCGATCAGTTTATCGACAAAGAAAAGACGGCTCTCGAACATCTTCTGATGAATCAGTACACTACCTTTTGCCTGGGTAGCCACTACCAGCATGACGCTCAACAAGTCCGGAGTCAGTCCCGGCCAGGGAGCATCGGCAATGGTCATGATGGAACCGTCGATAAACGACTCGATCTGATAGCAATCCTGTGCCGGAACAAAAATATCATCTCCTCTCTGTTCGAGTTTAATACCCAGACGGCGGAAACTTTCGGGAATAATACCCAGATTTTCGTATGACACATTTTTGATTGTGATTTCGCTACGGGTCATGGCAGCCATACCAATGAAGCTACCCACCTCGATCATATCCGGCAACACTGTGTGATCGGTACCGTGAAGCTCCTCCACTCCTTCGATAGTCAATAAGTTCGAAGCAATTCCACTGATCTTCGCTCCCATCCGGTTCAGCATCTTACAAAGCTGCTGCAGATAGGGCTCACAGGCCGCATTATAAATCGTCGTTTTACCTTTGGCTAGTACAGCGGCCATCACGATATTGGCAGTTCCGGTCACAGAAGCTTCATCGAGCAACATAGATGTACCTTTCAATTCTTCGGCCGAAATTTCGTATATTTCCCGCTCTTCATTATAAGTAAAATCGGCTCCCAGATTCTGGATTCCTATAAAATGCGTATCCAGACGCCGACGCCCGATCTTGTCTCCTCCCGGCTTTGAAATCATGGCTTTACCGAAACGGGCGACCATAGGACCGATCAGCATCACAGATCCCCGCAGGCTGGAACACTTCTTCAGGAAGTTGTCACTTTCCAAATAGGCCAGATCGACATTCGCGGCCTTAAAACTATACGAATCGACACCTGTTTTTGCAACCGTCACGCCCATATCCCGCATTAACTGAATCAGGTTATTGACGTCCAGGATGTCCGGAATGTTATTCACTGTTACTTCTTCGGCAGTAAGCAATGTAGCGCAGATAATCTGCAACACTTCGTTTTTGGCACCTTGGGGATGAATTTCCCCACTAAGTCTGTGCCCTCCTTCGATTACAAATGAAGCCATGTTTCGAGGTGATTAGTGGTTAATGATAATGCTAATAATCACTTTGATCAGAATTTTCTTCTCTGATTATTATTTCTCTGGTTATTGTTGTTATTCGTACGTGGACGGTAGTTCTGAGCAATACGTTCAGACATCAGACGCAGAATCTCGTCATCCATCTGCAATTTGCCTCCCGAGAATTCGGCCAGGTCTTCGGCGATTTTCCGGTCGTCTACCGTATCTTTATTCCATGCCATATAGTCTTTCTTCATGTGATTGCAGATAAGGGCTACCAGATTCTTCTTTTCATCCCCTTCCTGAAATTCACACGCTTTTTTGATTAATATTTCCAATGTACGACCATAGTGGCGGTAGCGGATCTTAGTACTTGGATAAGGAATCGGATCCGGTTTCGTTACCAGATTGTCTTTACGGATAATCTCGTAAGGATAATCGATATCAAGCTTAAAGTCGGCCATAATAGCCAGATGATCCCATAATTTATGCTTGAAATCGGGTACATCTCTCAAATGGGGAAACATATTACCCATGATATTGATAATGGTATTGGCACAACGCTGACGTTCGGAACGATCCTGGATAGTCAACGCAAAGTCAACCATATTCTGGATACTGCGACCATATTCCGGCAGCGGCATTCTTTTCTGTTGAGTATTATACTGCATGTAGTTAAATTATATTTTAAAAATAGTAAATCAAATAAGGAGTGAAAAGCATTAAAGTAACTTCTTGGGTTGCGAAGCCACAAACTCTTTCAGATAGAAAGGCTCAAAATAGGCCACATCTTTATAGTCGTTGATTGCAACGGCCTTTTCTGCAAGCGGGAACATCATCTTTGCCAACGGATGAAGATCATCTATAAAATGCGCATTGGGGTGCGTAATCTTTTCACGGCACTTTGCGGCTCCATTTCCAAAGAAATAGACAGGATGCTGTTCCAGATATTCAAGATAAGAATTCTCGTCCACGATATCGGCGGAAATCTCACGCTTCACATTCAACGCACGGTCATAGATAGCCGCATATACCTCCATCCGCCGTGCATCAATCATCGGGCATAGCAATGCATCTTCCGGCAATTCATGATAAAGCAGCACAGGTACACTCAACACTTCCAATGTCGGGATACCGATCAACGGGACATTACGTCCGTAACAAATACCCTTTGCCATCGAAACGCCAATGCGAAGCCCGGTATACGATCCGGGACCACAACTGACGGCTACCGCATCCAAAGGAATGGCATGACTATCGATGAAAGACAACGCTTCATCCACAAATACTCCCAACGAAACGGCATGTGAAGGCCCCTTAAGGTCTTCTTTCACAAAAATATTCTGCCCGTCTTCACTTACTGCTACCGAACAAACGGCGGTAGAAGTCTCAATATGTAGGATACACGACATAAGAATCAGATTATTAAATTGACGCAAATTTACATGATTATTTTCAGATTACCGCACCGAGATATAAATAAAGCGCATTTCCCTTCAAAATCATTGCATTAAATTAAGTTTTTACATACTTTATCAGACTGTTTTATACAAGCAAAAGACAAATATAACAAGTTTTAAAACCTGCAATGAAACAGATACACTACTATATACTATTTCTATTTACTCGCAAGTCTGACGGGCCTCTCGATCACATTAACAAACAGACCCAACGGATAAGGATCACATCGCTTTCTCCCGTTCAAAAAGCAGAATGTTCGAAGCAGTTACTACTAACTAATGGAATATGCAAATTTCCCAAAAAACATTTTGCTTACTAAAACGCTAAATATCAGACCACTACATTAACAACAACAGGGGCGTTTGATACTGCGATTTTAGGAACGTAGAACTGGATACCCCAACTTATAACTCAAGTTTAGGAAGTGAATTTACGCCGTTTGAACCGGTATCTTCATCCTTATACCTTTCTTCAATTAACATTGTTAACGCCTTTTGCAGGTTGTCAGGTTCTTGTGCGCAAATAACAAGTCTTTTGCATTTAAAGAACTTTTTATTCACATCCAAAGAACAAGTTTTAACTCTGTGTTAAAACAAAGCTTTTAAGGACAGAAGTCTTGCTTTTTTAAGATCTTGATTTTCAAATGGTTTAGTCTAAAATTCGCTTCTTTACCTCACGGATGGACTCTTCGGGCGAAAGCCGGGATACTTGCTTTTTTGTCAACTATAAACGAGGGCTTACACTTCCGAAAACTGAATTAGATTCCATGAGTAAAAGAAAACTTGCCACCCAATTTAAAGAAGAACCTTTTTCGTATGTGTTCGGTTGCCGCACCTTCGTTATCGAAATACCGGATTCTAAGATTATTATGGCAGAAAATTCAAAACAGTTTCTTCTAACCAAGATGTCTTTTTTATCCATTTACAGCGATTATCTTAAAATTATCCCGTATTTTTGCACAAAACTTTTGGTAATATGATACAATCCATGACGGGATATGGCAAAGCAACTGCCGAACTTCCCGATAAGAAGATTAACGTAGAGATAAAATCGCTTAATAGCAAAGCGATGGATTTGTCGGCACGTATCGCACCGGCATACCGTGAAAAAGAGATGGAAATCCGCAATGAAATTGCACGTGTGCTGGAACGTGGAAAAGTTGACTTCAGCCTTTGGGTGGAAAAGAAAGAGTGTGCAGACGCTGCCACTCCCATCAACCAAGTATTGGTAGAAGGATATTACAACCAAATCAAAGCTATCTCCGAAAACCTCCACATTGCAGTACCTACTGACTGGTTTCAGACTTTACTCCGTATGCCGGATGTAATGACCCGCACCGAAACACAGGAGTTGAGTGAGGAAGAATGGGGAATAGTGTACGCAGCAGTCAAAGAGGCTGTTTCACATTTAGTCGATTTCCGAAAACAAGAGGGTGCTGCTCTGGAAAAAAAGTTCCGGGAAAAAATCGCGAATATCCATCGTCTGCTCGAATCGGTAACCCCTTATGAAAAAGAACGGGTAGATAAGGTTAAAGAACGTATCACCGATGCACTGGAGAAAACACTCAATGTGGACTATGATAAGAACCGTCTCGAACAGGAACTGATCTACTACATCGAGAAACTCGATATCAACGAGGAGAAACAACGTTTGGGCAATCATCTGAAATACTTCATCAGTACGCTTGAAAGTGGCAGCGGACAAGGTAAAAAGCTGGGATTCATCGCTCAGGAAATGGGACGGGAGATCAATACACTCGGCAGTAAATCGAACCACGCTGAAATGCAAAAAATCGTGGTACAGATGAAAGACGAACTGGAGCAGATCAAAGAACAGGTGCTGAATGTGATGTAATAACGATAGATTATGAACCCAACTGAAAGAATAACTACCCCACACAAAACGGGTGAAGCCAAAGTAATCATCTTTTCTGCTCCTTCCGGATCGGGTAAGTCAACAATCATAAATTATTTGTTGGCTCAAAAGTTGAATCTTGCATTCTCGATCTCAGCCACCAGTCGTCCCCCCCGGGGAAACGAAAAGCATGGAGTAGAATATTTTTTCCTCTCTCCCGATGAATTCCGTCAACGCATTGCAAACAATGAATTCCTGGAATACGAGGAAGTATATACCGACCGGTTCTACGGCACTCTGAAAGCACAGGTAGAAAAACAGCTTGCTGCCGGACAAAATGTTGTATTCGATGTAGATGTCGTAGGTGGCTGTAACATCAAGAAATATTATGGTGAACGGGCACTTTCGCTTTTTATCCAGCCTCCCTGCATTGACGAACTGCGCCGCCGTCTGATCGGACGCGGAACAGATACTCCCGAAGTGATCGAGAGTCGGATAGCCAAAGCCGAATATGAATTAAGCTTTGCTCCGAAATTTGATAAGGTTATCATTAATGACGACCTGGAAACAGCCAAGGCACACGCATTGAAAGTGATCAAAGAGTTTCTGGGCATCGATACAGAATAATCTCCTACTCTCTCTTATTCGTGATTATAGCATATGGCAAAGACTAAAACCGGAATCTTCAGCGGCTCTTTCAACCCGATCCACATCGGACATCTGGCACTGGCCAACTATCTGTGCGAGTTTGAAGGGCTGGATGAAGTCTGGTTTATGGTCACCCCGCACAATCCTTTCAAGAATCAGGCTGATTTATGGCCGGACGAACTGCGTCTGCAACTGGTACAGCTTGCTATTGAGGGATATCCGCGATTCCGGGTATCCGATTTCGAATTTCATCTGCCCCGTCCTTCTTATACGATCCATACGCTCAATCGCCTGAAACAAGAATATCCCGAAAGAGAATTCCAGTTGATTATAGGATCTGACAATTGGATGGTATTTGACCGATGGTTCGAATCGGAACGTATCGTCTCAGAAAATAAGATACTCGTTTATCCCCGTCCGGGATTCTCTGTAGATAAGTCACAGTTACCCCCGAACGTACACGTAGCAGATTCTCCCATATTCGAAATCAGTTCTACCTTCATCAGAGAAGCCCTGGCTACCGGAAAAGATATACGTTATTTCCTTCATCCGGCTGTATATAAAACAATTATACAACAGACCGACAGCATTGATTCTTCCCACTCCTGCCATACCTGAGAATTATTCATTCCGGAGACGATGCAGTGTAATTATCACAATCTCGGCAGGTGCACCGATACGGATATTCTTATTTGAGGTACCGATTCCATTGGTCACAATCATCGGAATCTTAGCCGAGTTATACTTCAATCCTGTCAGAAAACGGCTGCCATAGTGTGAAGGAATAATGGGAGCATATCCCAAAATCCGGACTTGCCCGCCATGTGTATGCCCTGCCAGCACCAAATCAGAATTAGCGACTGACACATCCTCGGCATAATCGGGTGTGTGTACCAATAGTATTACGAAATCAGACGGAGAAAGGGACAAAGTAGGCGAAACTCCGTTATTGGCAAGGTCAAACGGATTGCGTACACCGGCCAAGATAATTTGTGCTCCATCACGTCTCAACGTATCGATCTGATGTTCAAGAGGTCGCATGCCGTAACGTTGCATCTCACGGATAATTTCATCATGGCAACGTTCATAATCGTTATTTCCCATCACTCCATAAGTCCCCATTGGAGTTTTGACTTTAGCCAACGCCGCAAAGAGCTCGGGCACGTACTGACATCCCTCCTGGTAGTCACCTCCCATCAACAGTACATCGGCATGCTGGGCATTCAACAAACGTACCAGACTCTCCAGACCTTTCTCCTTGAAAAGACTCTTATAATGTAAATCCGAAATAAAAGCAATACGGAAACCGTCAAAAGCATCAGGCACATCACGATGGGTGAACTCGTACTTTTTCACCCGGTCGATACCCGGATAAACGGAAGATACGCTCACCGCAGAACTGGTAATACGAGTCCCCCGGGCTACAATGGAAGGAGCAGAGCGCGTTATAACAGGAGAGGCAACATGCGTTTTTTCTCTCTTCCGCTTGACTGAGAATTTTTTGAGTTCGGAGGTATCCGGCGAGAACAGCCGGGCCACTACATCGGAGCTATCCGGACGGACAGAATCAACATTCAATACCGGACGAGGAATCGGAGAAACCAGATTCTTCTTCGATTTACAAGAGGAAAGCAGCAACAAAAGTGCCGCCAACAGGTATATTATCTTCTTCATATTCTCTAATATCAGGAGCGCAAAGATAGACAAAAAAGCAAAAATATACGTTTTTTGCCCTATCTTTGTTCTCTCAAAAACGGATGATAGAAAAAGAAAATGGAAGAAGTGAAACGTAACTCGTTGCAGGCATGGATACTTGCGGCCCGCCCCAAAACACTGGCAGGTGCCATTACTCCGGTAATGATAGGTTGTGCATTGGCTTTTGCCGACGGAAAATTCAATTGGATACCGGCATTGATCTGCTGTTTGTTCGCCGGACTGATGCAGGTTGCCGCCAATTTCATCAACGATTTATTTGACTTTCTAAAAGGGACCGACCGCGAAGATCGTCTCGGACCGGAACGTGCCTGTGCACAAGGCTGGATTTCGGCAGCCGCGATGAAACAAGGTATCTTCATCACGGTAGGCCTGGCCTGCCTGATCGGGTGTACTCTCCTGTTTTATGCAGGATGGGAGTTGATTCTTATAGGTGCGTTGTGTGTATTGTTCGCCTTCTTATACACCACAGGACCTTATCCATTATCCTATAAAGGATGGGGAGACGTATTGGTCATTGTATTCTTCGGCTTCGTTCCGGTAGGGGGTACTTATTACGTACAGGCTCTCAATTGGACACCAAACGTCACGGTTGCATCACTGGTATGCGGACTGATTGTAGATACATTACTGGTAGTTAACAATTACCGGGATCGGGATGCCGACCGAAAAAGCGGAAAAAAGACCGTTGTAGTCCGTTTCGGTGAATCCTTCGGCAGATACTTTTATTTACTGCTCGGCATTACAGCTGCCTGGCTTTGTTTCTGGTTTCTATTCAACGGGCACCTATACGCAACTCTCTTACCCCAACTTTACCTGTTCTTCCACATTCGGACCTGGAAAAAAATGGTACAGATACATAGTGGCAAAAAATTAAACAGCATATTGGGCGAAACTTCACGCAATATGCTGTTAATGGGAATCCTATTGTCAATAGGACTTGTTATAAACGGTTAGCAAGTCAACGTTTGCTATACATCCGTTCGTAATATTTCTGATAATCACCACTGGTTACTTCTTCCACCCATTCCTGATTATTCAGATACCATTCGATTGTTTTCACAATGCCGACTTCAAATTTCGTTTCGGGATACCAACCCAAGGCATTAGTGATCTTTGTCGGATCGATGGCGTAGCGCTGGTCATGCCCCAGACGATCCTTGACAAACGTAATTAAATCTTCGTTTATCCAGTCGATTGAAATTTCACCATCGGCATTTTTCTCTTTTTTCTTCAACACCTCACGATATTCGGGATGTTCTGCCATCAGGCGATGAATCGTTGCGATTGTTAATTTTACAATCTCAAGATTAGTCTTCTCGTTATGTCCGCCCACATTGTATACTTCTCCTTCCACACCTTCACGAACTACCAGGTCGATAGCCTTGCAATGATCTTCCACGTACAGCCAGTCGCGCACATTGCTACCGTCTCCATACACAGGAAGTTTCTTACCTTCAAGAATATTCTTGATAATCAGCGGAATCAGTTTCTCCGGAAAATGATACGGACCGTAGTTGTTTGAACAGCGAGTGATAGTCACCGGCATCTTATAGGTATCGTGATAAGCCATTACCACCATATCGGCACTGGTTTTCGATGCACTGTACGGGCTATGCGGACAGAGTGGAGTCGTTTCATGGAAATAGCCTTCGGCACCAAGCGAACCGTAAACCTCGTCGGTAGATACCTGATGATAACGTACCCCTTTACGCCAGGTAGGATATCCGTATTCATCTTTACCGGTTACCCATGCGCGACGTGCGGCATCCAACAGGTTTTGTGTTCCCAGAATATTGGTCATCAAGAAAAGTTGCGGATTCTCAATGCTACGGTCTACATGGCTTTCAGCAGCAAAATTCACTACATAGTCAAACTTGTACTCACCAAAAAGGCGGTCGGCCAGTTCACGATCGCAAATGTCACCTTTCACAAAAAAGCAACGTTCGTTATCAATGTCGTTGGCAATCGTTCCAAGATTTCCGGCATAAGTCAGTGCATCGAGCACTACCACCTTGATATCACTGTGTTTAGCCAGAATATACTTCAGATAATTGGCACCGATAAATCCGGCAGCACCGGTTACAAGATAAGTTTTCATATTCTTTATGATTGATTTATTAATTTGCTAAGTCTATCAGATATTTACCGTATTCGGTCTTTTCCAATTTCTCGCCCAAAGCTTTTAACTGAGCAGAAGAAATCCATCCGTTACGCCAGGCTATCTCTTCAATACAACTGACATAAAATCCCTGACGATTCTGGATAGTAGCCACAAAATTAGAGGCTTCGAGCAAACTGTTGCAATTCCCCGTATCCAACCAGGCAAAGCCACGGCCAAAGAGTTCGACTTTCAGTGTTCCTTCGTCGAGATATAGCTTGTTCAAATCAGTTATTTCATATTCACCCCGGGCAGAAGGCTCCAAAGCAAGCGCTTTTTCAGTCACCGTAGCATCATAGAAATAAAGTCCGGGGACGGCATAATTGCTCTTGGGGACAGCAGGTTTCTCTTCCAACGAAACAACCTTTCCACTTCCATCAAATTCCACGACGCCATAGGCGCGAGGGTCCTTCACATAATATCCAAAGATGCAAGCTCCCTTTTCAATGGTAGCCGCCCGGCGAAGCATAGCTGAGAAACCTTGTCCGTAAAACAAATTATCTCCTAATATCAAACAGCCCGGTTCACCATTCAGAAAATCGGCTCCCAGCACAAAAGCCTGGGCAAGTCCGTTAGGCTGCTCCTGCACCAGATATGAAAAGGACATTCCAAACTCTTCACCGCTCCCCAGAAGTTCACGGAACAACGGCAGATCACGAGGAGTAGAAATAACCAACACTTCCCGTATTCCGGCAAGCATCAATGTAGAAAGCGGATAGTATATCATCGGCTTGTCATACACCGGCATCATTTGCTTCGATATGGCCTTTGACAACGGATAGAGTCGGGTGGCACTACCGCCGGCAAGAATAATTCCTTTCATATTTTGAATGTTACAAGTTACGAGCTACAGATTACAAATCACAAGCTACAGTAAATTATATATAAACTCAATGCAAAATCCGCTTATTCATAACGGGTTGCTTATAGCTTGTATCCCTAAACCTGTGACAAAGAACGGAAAGAATTCTGACGTGACAAAATAAAAATACAAATTTATTAGCCGGCCAGTTCAATCACTTCCAAATCCTTAAACACACCATTATCTATGGCAAAACGAACCATGGTACGTACTTTATGAAATCCGGACATCCCTGCAGCACCGGGATTAATGTGAAGCATATCCAGCGTCTTATCATACTTTACCTTTAATATATGCGAGTGTCCGCTGATAAACAACTTGGGTGGATGCACCAATAGACTTCCCTTGATGGACGGATCATAATTTCCCGGATACCCCCCGATGTGCTTCATCAGAACTTCGGCACCGTCCACCGTAAAACGATTCACTTGAGGAAACATCCGGCGAATTTCCTGACCATCAATATTACCGTACACAGCACGGAAAGGACGGAAAGCTGCCAACTTCTGTGCCACCTCCACTGAACCAATATCTCCGGCATGCCAGATTTCATCACAAGTTTCGAAATATTGCAAATATTTTTCGTCCCACCAACTGTGTGTGTCGGACAATAAGCCAACTTTTGTCATACTTTCTTTGTTTATCTCTGCAAAGGTAACTATATTTGGGCAAACCTTACGTGCAAATGGAAAACAAATACCAATACTTCAAAAGAGATATTAGTTGGCTATCATTCAACTACCGGGTACTTCTGGAAGCTGACGACGACCGGCTCCCACTCTACGAACGTATCAATTTTATCTCTATTTATTCCTCCAACCTGGAAGAGTTCTACAAAATCAGAGTAGCCGACCACAAAGCTGTAGCCTCCGGCGTAACAGATGGAACGGAAGAATCCCTGCAATCGGCCAAGGACCTGCTGGAAGAAATCAACCGGGAAGTGAACCGACAATTGGAGGATCGTATCCACATCTATGAAAAAAAGATCATACCTGCATTACGCAAAAATCACGTTATTTTCTATCAAAGCCGCAATGTAGAGCCTTTCCACCAACAATTCGTAAAAGACTTTTTCCGGGAAGAGATATTCCCTTACCTGCAACCGGTACCGGTATCCAAAGACAAAGTAATCTCTTTTCTGCGCGACAACCGGCTCTACCTGGCAGTTCGCCTGTTCCTGAAAGGTACAAACAAAGAAGATGCTGATCATCTGCAATATTTTGTGATGAAACTACCCTACAGTAAAGTGCCCCGCTTTATCGAATTACCCAAGCATGGCAGAGATTATTATCTGATGTTTATCGAAGATATTATCAAAGCGAACATAGACGTCATTTTCCCCGGATACGAAGTAGATTGCAGTTATTGTATCAAAATATCGAGAGATGCCGATATTATGATAGACGACACGATCAACAGTGTCGACCTGGTGGAACAAGTAAAGAAAAAAATCAAAAAGCGCAAGATAGGTGCCGTATGCCGTTTCGTCTATGACCGCGCCATGCCCGATGATTTTCTGAACTTCCTGGTAGACGCTTTCCGAATCCGGCACGAAGAGTTGGTACCGGGAGACAAACACCTTAACCTGGAAGATCTGCGTCACTTGCCGAACCCCAATCATTCCATTCCCCGGATTGAGAGACCGATCCCAATGAAACTGAATCGACTGAACGACAAGGAATCCATTTTCAGTTATGTTGAAAAGAAAGATTTATTGTTATACTATCCTTACCATTCTTTCGACCACTTTATCCACTTCCTTTACGAAGCAGTGCACAATCCCGAAACCCGTGAAATCATGGTAACCCAATATCGGGTAGCAGAAAACTCGGCTGTCATCAACACCTTGATTGCTGCTGCACAAAACGGTAAAAAAGTCACGGTATTCGTGGAACTCAAAGCCCGTTTCGATGAAGAGAACAACCTCGCCACTGCCGAAATGATGAAAGCGGCCGGTATCAACATTATCTATAGTATACCGGGGCTGAAGGTACATGCCAAAGTAGCTCTGATACGCCGTCGCAGCTTCACCGGTGAAAAGATTCACAGTTACGCTTATATCAGTACCGGCAACTTCAACGAGAAGACGGCTACACTGTATGCAGACTGCGGACTGTTTACCAGCAATCCGGTCATCGTACATGACCTCACAAACCTGTTCCGTACCCTCAGAGGCAAAGAGAATCCTCGATTCACCCGGTTGCTTGTGGCACGTTTCAACCTGATTCCCGAACTGAACAGGCTGATCGACAAAGAAATAGAACTGGCCGAAAAAGGAAGAGGCGGAAGAATCATCTTGAAGATGAACGCCCTGCAAGACCCGATAATGATAGACCGGCTCTACGAGGCCTCACAAAAAGGTGTAAAAATAGATCTGATCGTACGAGGCATTTGTTGCCTGATACCCGGACAAGAATATAGTTGTAACATACGTGTCACCCGTATTGTGGACAGTTTTCTGGAACATGCCCGCATCTGGTATTTCGGTAATGCCGGACATCCCAAAGTATATATGGGTTCACCGGACTGGATGCGTCGTAACTTATATCGACGAATCGAAGCGGTGGTACCCATTCTCGATCATGAATTACGGGAAGAAATCGTCGATATGCTTCATATCCAGTTATCGGACAATCAAAAGGCTTGCTTCGTCGATGATAAACTGAATAATATATTTAAATTCAAAACAAATGCCGCGCCCGTCAGAGCGCAATATACCTTCTATAATTACCTAAAAGAGAAGAATGAAACATTTCTGTAACATGTATGACATTTCTCTGCAATACGAAAATCCGTCCTTTGCAGCCAGAAATAACATACACATTTATGGAGACAATTTATCTATGTATTATTATCTTCCTATTCGTACTTGCCGTATTCGACTTGATGGTCGGTGTAAGTAACGATGCGGTAAATTTCCTCAATTCGGCTGTCGGAGCAAAGGCGGCATCTTTTAAAACAATATTGTTCATTGCAGGTGCCGGTATCTTCATCGGAGCGTCCTTATCAAACGGTATGATGGACATCGCAAGACACGGCATCTACCAACCGGAACATTTCTATTTCGCCGAAATCATGTGCATCCTGCTTGCCGTAATGCTGACAGACGTCGTTCTGCTCGATGTATTCAACTCTATGGGAATGCCTACCTCGACCACTGTTTCAATGGTATTCGAACTTTTGGGAGGTACTTTTGCCCTGGCACTTATCAAAGTGCACAACAGTGATACACTGGGATTGGGTGATCTTATCAACACCGACAAAGCCTTGTCTGTCATCATGGCCATCTTTGTCTCCGTTGCCATTGCCTTCTTTTTCGGTATGCTTGTACAATGGCTGGCACGCATGGTGTTTACATTTAACTACAAGAGCAATATAAAATACAGCATTGCACTATTCGGTGGCATCGCTTCTACTGCCATCGTTTATTTCATGGTGATAAAAGGATTGAAAGACAGCTCTTTCATGACTCCTGAGAACAAGCAGTGGGTACAAGAAAACACGATGATGCTGGTAAGTTGTTTCTTTGTCATCTCTACCATCCTGATGCAGATATTACACTGGCTGAAAGTAAATGTATTCAAGGTAGTCGTTTTGCTGGGTACATTTGCATTGGCACTGGCATTTGCCGGTAATGACCTCGTCAACTTTATCGGTGTACCTTTAGCCGGTTATTCTTCGTTCATAGACTATACCGCCAACGGAACTTCTGTCGGACCGGACGGTTTCCTGATGACCTCTCTGATGGGTTCAGCCAAAACACCGTGGTATTTCCTGATAGGTGCCGGAGCCGTCATGGTATACGCCTTGTGTACTTCCAAAAAGGCACATGCCGTAATCAAGACCTCGGTAGACCTCTCCCGTCAGGATGAAGGTGAAGAAAACTTCGGAAGCACACCGATAGCCCGAACACTGGTGCGTTTCAGCCTCACACTGGCCAACGGTATTTCCCGCATTACTCCACCGAGTGCCAAACGCTGGATAGATACCCGCTTCCGTAAAGACGAAGCCATCATTGCCGACGGTGCGGCATTCGACTTGGTTCGCGCTTCTGTCAATCTGGTATTGGCAGGTCTGTTGATCGCCGTGGGTACTTCGTTAAAACTTCCTCTTTCTACAACCTACGTCACTTTCATGGTTGCCATGGGTACCTCACTTGCCGACCGTGCCTGGGGACGTGATTCAGCCGTTTACCGTATCACCGGTGTACTAAGTGTCATCGGCGGATGGTTCATCACTGCCGGAGCTGCCTTCACCATCTGTTTCTTTGTTGCCATGGTCATCCACTTCGGAGGAAGCATAGCTATCATAGCCCTGATCGGTCTGGCAGCATTCACTCTGATCCGCAGCCAGTTGATGTACAAAAAGAAAAAAGAGAAAGAGAAAGGAAACGAAACTTTGAAGCAATTGATGCAAGCCACAAGCAGCCACGAAGCTTTAGAGCTAATGCGTAAGCATACACGCGAAGAGTTGAGTAAAGTACTGGAATATGCAGAACAGAACTTTGAGCTCACTGTGACTTCATTCTTGCACGAAAACCTCCGCGGACTGCGCCGGGCAATGGGATCTACCAAGTTTGAAAAACAACTGATCAAGCAGATGAAGCGCACCGGAACCGTAGCAATGTGCAAATTGGATAATCACACCGTACTTGAAAAAGGACTTTATTATTATCAGGGAAATGACTTTGCAAGTGAACTGGTATACAGTATCAGCCGCCTGTGCGAACCCTGTCTGGAACACATTGACAACAATTTCAATCCGCTGGATGCTATCCAAAAAGGTGAATTTGGAGATGTAGCCGAAGATATCACCTATCTGATCCAGCAATGCCGCCAAAAACTGGAAGGCAACAATTACAGCAATCTTGAAGAAGACCTGCACCGGGCCAATGACCTGAATTCACAGCTATCACACCTGAAACGCCAGGAACTACAGCGTATCCAGAGCCAGACCGGAAGTATTAAAGTAAGTATGGTTTATCTGACCATGATCCAGGAAGCACAAAACGTAGTAACTTATACGATCAACCTGATGAAAGTAAGCCGTAAATTTCAGATAGAAACAGATATTTAATAATCCCCTTTAAAATAGGAAGGTATTTCATAACTCACCATAGATTACACAGATTTACACAGATAAATATTATGGGTTACCAGCAGATTAAAATCTGTGTAATCTGTGGTGAATATGAGTTTTGACATCTATTTTAATCAACGTCACCTCACCACTTGATCTCCGGAAAATAGCTGCTTAAACAGCCTCGAAGTGCACTTACCGTAATGGGCTTCACCAATACTTCGGATGCACCGGCTTGCATGGCATTCTCCCGGTCTGAGCTGAAAGCATAAGCAGTCTGCATAATAATAGGGAGGGAAGCTCCTTCTTCACGAATAATCCGGGTTGCTTCCAATCCGTTCATAATCGGCATTTTAATATCCATAAGGATAGCATGTGCATCTTGAGTGTGTTCACGGTATAAGTTCAACATTTCTTCACCGTTCTTCGCCCACAGAATGTCACATTTCTTACCGATAATAGCTTTAATCAATTTGAAATTGCTATCATCATCTTCGGCCACAAGAATAAGGGGACGAAAATCTTTAATTTCTTCAATATCCATTTTATATAATAGGTTTGCTTTTTATTTCATCTTATTCGATTCAGCCCGCAAGGTATAAAAAAAAATCATAGATTTGATTATCTTTGCGGCTAAAATTTAAAGAAGCGATATGATTTCAGTAGACGGACTGGCCGTGGAATTCGGCGGAACCACATTATTTAGCGATATTTCATTTGTTATTAACGAAAAAGACCGCATCGCGCTTATGGGAAAGAACGGTGCAGGTAAGAGTACCCTACTCAAGATTCTGGCAGGCGTACGTCAGCCTACCCGTGGCAGGATATCTGCTCCCAAAGAGTGCGTCATAGCCTATCTGCCCCAACATTTGATGACAGAAGACGGGCGAACGGTTTTTGAGGAGACTGCCCAGGCCTTTGCCCATCTGCACGAAATGGAAGCTGAGATAGAACGCATGAACAAAGAGCTGGAGACACGCACAGACTATGAGAGCGACAGCTACATGGAACTGATAGAGAACGTGTCGACCCTCAGCGAAAAGTTTTATGCCATCGACGCCACCAACTATGAAGAGGACGTAGAAAAGGCACTTCTCGGATTAGGCTTCATACGCGAAGATTTCCACCGCCAGACCAGTGACTTCAGCGGTGGATGGCGGATGCGTATCGAGCTGGCTAAACTTTTATTGCAAAAGCCGGATGTGCTTTTATTGGATGAACCGACCAACCACCTGGACATCGAGTCTATTCAATGGTTGGAAGACTTCCTGATCAATAACGGAAAGGCAGTAATCGTCATCAGTCACGACCGCAAATTCGTAGATAACATCACTACCCGTACCATCGAGGTGACTATGGGACGCATTTACGATTACAAAGTGAACTACTCCAAATATCTGGAATTACGCAAAGAACGTCGTGAACAGCAACAGAAAGCCTACGAAGAACAGCAGAAATTCATTGCTGAAACTAAAGATTTCATCGAACGTTTCAAAGGTACCTATTCAAAAACACTCCAAGTGCAAAGCCGGGTAAAGATGCTCGAAAAACTGGAAATACTGGAAGTGGACGAAGAAGACACATCGGCATTGCGTCTGAAGTTCCCGCCTTCACCCCGTTCGGGCAACTATCCCGTCATTATGGACGGTGTGGGCAAGAGCTATGGTGATAAAGTTGTCTTCCGCAACGCCACTCTGACAGTAGAACGCGGTGATAAGGTGGCATTTGTCGGCAAAAACGGTGAAGGTAAATCGACACTGGTGAAATGCATCATGAACGAAATAGAGCATGACGGAACACTGACTTTAGGGCACAATGTACAGATAGGATACTTTGCCCAGAATCAGGCATCGCTTCTGGATGAAAACCTGACTGTATTCCAGACAATCGATGATGTAGCCAAAGGCGAAATACGTAATAAAATACGCGACCTGCTGGGAGCGTTCATGTTTGGCGGACCGGAAGAGTCGATGAAAAAAGTAAAAGTACTCTCGGGAGGTGAACGTACCCGCCTGGCCATGATCAAGCTGTTGCTGGAACCTGTGAATCTGCTGATTCTTGACGAACCGACCAATCACCTTGACCTGAAAACCAAAGATATCCTGAAACAGGCATTGAAAGATTTCGACGGTACACTGATCGTAGTATCACACGACCGTGACTTCCTGGACGGACTGGTGACCAAGGTATACGAATTCGGAAACCAAAAGGTGACCGAACATTTATGCGGTATCTATGAATTCCTTGATAAAAAGAAAATGGATTCGTTACGTGAATTGGAGAAATGATATCTCCGGATCTTATTCCCGTAAATTTAATATTCGATAACTAACATACGGCAACTTTTACCTGTTAAGTAAAACAGAGAAGTACAAAACCCATTTAATCAATTAAAAAAGAAACCGTATGAAGAAATTAGTTTTCTGTGCTGCTTTTATCGCAGCAATGTGCATGGCAGGCACTACTACTGCCCAAGCTCAGGACGTAAAAAAGAAAGAAGTCAAGAAAGAGCAATGTGACAAAAAAGACAGCAAAGCATGCTGTAAAAAGGAAGAAAAAGCATGTTGCAAGAAAGAAGCAGATAAGAAAACAACTGACGGATGTAAACACAAAGCTGATTGCAAGGCTAAAGCCGGATGCAAAGACAGCAAATGTACCAAAGACAAAGGAGGCAAAAAATAACAAACGTTTCCGACATTTCATTTAAGACAGGTATGTCGAAACTCACCACAGAGGACACAGAGTAACACGGAGTCGATTTTCAGTCGTTGATCATTAACCAAAAAGGCTCTGTGATACTCCGTAGTACTCCGTGGTAAAAAGTACGACGCATCTGTCTTTTTGTTTTTTAAGTAACACTGTTTGTTTTTTATCCAATGATAGATTATCTTTGCCCTGCAATAATCTAAATTAAGAATGAGGAATAAACGGTACATAGTCTCTTTTCTCCTTTTCATCAGCATGATCATGCTGGTCGTACCTGTTATCCCCCATCATCATCATGCCGATGGCGTGATTTGCATGAAGAACGACTTGACACCGGAACCCCAGTGTCCTAAACATCATCATCCGGGCAACGATTCGTGCTGCAATGACGGATGTATGACACGCCTCAACTCACCAACCCCTTCCGTACAGGCAGACAATAATCCTCATTACCTATTTACTGCCATCTTATTTACGGACTTTATCATAGAGAATTTATTCAGGCCCCAGGAGCGACGTATTAAGAATTATTACGCATACCGGGAGTCTCTCCACGGTACGGCTGTCAACCGTGCATTTGGCCTTCGTGCCCCTCCATACCCTGTTGTATAGGCTTCTAAGCCACATTTCGTAAGGTTAGGAATATCCGGACGGTTGGTTTAAAACCAACGGGAAGTTCCTTTAAAACTAACGACACCTTGGTTTTAAGCCAAAGGTCTTTGGGTTTGAAACCTACAGAAACTCACTTTTCCGAATCATTAAAAGTAAAGAATTTATATCATCATGAAGAAACTTATCTTTATGGGAATCCTCGGATTGTTTATCCTGGGTTCCTGCAACAGTAAATCGGGTGGCAACCACGAAGGCCACGACCATGGAACAGAAGCACACGACCATGAACACGAAGGGCACGACCATGAACACGAAGGCGAAGACCATGAAGGACATGATCACGAAGGTGACGAACACAGCCGGAGCAGTGAACCGGCTACCGGTCACAGTGACGAAATCATTCTGCCGAAAGCCAAAGCAGAAGCAGCCGGAGTGAAAACAAGTATTATAGAACCGGAAGTATTTGAACAAGTGATAAAAACAAGCGGACAAGTACTGGCCGCACAAGGTGACGAATCCGTAGCAGTAGCCACCGTAGCAGGAGTAGTCAGCTTTCGCGGTAAAGTGACCGAAGGCATGAGTGTAGGCAAAGGTACTGCACTGGTGACCATTTCATCCAGTAACATTGCCGATGGTGATCCCGTACAACGCGCCCGTATCGCTTACGATATATCCAGAAAGGAATATGAACGTATGCAAGCGCTGGTAAAGAACAAAATCGTATCCGACAAGGAATTCGCACAAGCCGAACAGAATTACGAAAATGCCCGGATCAGCTATGAGGCCCTTGCCAAGAATCATTCGGCAGGAGGACAGGCCGTAACCTCTCCCATCTCAGGATTTGTAAAAAACATCCTGGTGAAAGAAGGTGATTACGTAACCATCGGCCAGCCATTGGTCAGCATCACTCAAAACCGTCGCCTCTTCTTGCGTGCCGAAGTTTCGGAAAAATACTATCCGTCTCTGCGCACCATCGGTTCGGCCAATTTCAAAACTCCTTATGACAATAAGGTATACGAACTGAAAGAACTGAACGGCCGTCTTTTGTCATTCGGTAAATCGGCAGGAGAAAATTCGTTCTATGTACCGGTCACTTTCGAATTTGATAATAAAGGAGACATCATCCCGGGCTCGTTCGTTGAAGTATATTTGTTGTCGTCTCCCATGGAGAACGTACTGTCGCTTCCCCGCACGGCGCTGACCGAAGAACAGGGGCTTTTCTTCGCATACCTGCAACTGGATGAAGAAGGGTATAAAAAGCAGGAAGTCACCCTCGGAGCCGACAACGGCAAGAGCGTACAGGTACTTTCGGGTATCAAGGCCGGTGACCGGGTAGTGACCCAAGGTGCCTACCAGGTGAAACTGGCTTCGGCAAGTAACGCAATACCTGCACACAGCCACGAACACTAACGACAAGGCGCCACAGCCCGGTTTCCATGTGGTGCATAACAACTAACGAAAAAAGAATATGCTAAATAAAATCATACATTTCTCACTTCAGAACCGTATCTTGGTACTTGTAGCCTCGGTACTGTTACTGATTGGCGGAACTTATACCGCCATGCATACCGAAGTAGACGTGTTCCCCGACCTGAATGCACCGACGGTGGTCATCATGACCGAAGCCAACGGAATGGCAGCCGAAGAGGTGGAACAACTCGTGACTTTCCCCGTTGAAACAGCCGTAAACGGTGCCACCGGTGTGCGCCGGGTACGTTCATCTTCCACGAACGGATTCTCTGTCGTATGGGTAGAATTCGACTGGGGAACCGATATATACCTCGCCCGCCAGATTGTAAGCGAAAAGCTGGCCATCGTAGGTGAAGAACTGCCTTCAAATGTAGGCAAACCGACACTGGGTCCCCAATCCTCCATTCTGGGCGAAGTCCTGATTATCGGATTAACCGCCGACTCGACCTCCATGCTCGACCTGCGTACCATTGCCGACTGGACCATACGTCCGCGCCTGCTCTCTACCGGAGGTGTAGCACAGGTAGCTGTATTGGGAGGAGAGTTAAAAGAATATCAGATTCAACTCGATCCGGAACGTATGCGTCATTATGGCGTATCTATGAATGAGGTGATGACCGTCACCCGCGGCATGAACCTGAATGCCAACGGAGGTGTACTTTATGAATATGGTAACGAATACATTGTGCGTGGTGTACTCTCCACCGCAAACATAGAACAACTGGGTAAAGCGGTAGTAAAGAGTATCGACAGCGTACCTGTACTGCTGGAGGATATCGCTGATGTCCGGATCGGGCCGAAAGCCCCCAAACTGGGAACGGCTTCGGAAAGAGGAAAACCTGCCGTACTGATGACCGTCACCAAACAGCCCGCCACCAGTACTCTGGAGCTGACCGACAAACTGGAAGCTTCGTTGCAAGACCTCCGGAAGAATCTTCCACCGGATGTAAAGGTATCTACCGATATCTTCCGCCAAAGCCGTTTCATCGACAGTTCCATCAGCAATGTAAAGAAGTCCCTTTTTGAAGGCGGTATCTTTGTAGTCATCGTCTTATTCCTGTTCCTTGCCAACGTGCGGACCACGATTATTTCGCTGGTGACCCTGCCGCTCTCACTGCTGGTATCCATCCTGACTCTACATTTCATGGGACTGACTATCAATACCATGAGTCTGGGAGGTATGGCCATCGCCATTGGTTCGCTGGTAGACGATGCCATTGTCGATGTAGAAAACGTATACAAGCGCCTGCGTGAAAACCGTCTCCTCCCGGAGAATGAACGTCTTTCGGTCATCCAGGTGGTATTCAACGCCTCCAAAGAGGTCCGTATGCCTATCCTGAACTCTACACTGATCATTGTGGTCAGTTTCGTACCTCTCTTTTTCCTTTCCGGTATGGAAGGACGCATGCTGGTTCCGCTGGGCATTGCCTTCATCGTAGCATTATTTGCCTCGACGATAGTGGCATTGACCCTGACCCCGGTACTTTGCTCCTACCTGCTGGGCAAAGAAAAAGGTGATAAGCTTCCGAAAGAAGCATTCGTAGCCCGCTGGATGAAAGGGGTATACGAAAAAGCACTGACTTGGGTGTTAATTCATAAACGTCTGACCTTGGGAAGCACCATCGGACTGTTCATCATTACCCTGGGATTCTTCTTCACGTTGGGACGCTCGTTCCTCCCTCCATTCAATGAAGGTTCATTCACCATCAACATCAGTTCGCTGCCGGGCATCTCACTCGAAGAGAGCGATAAGATGGGACACCGTGCCGAGGAACTTCTGCTCTCTATCCCCGAGATACAGACAGTGGCCCGCAAAACCGGACGTGCCGAACTGGACGAGCATGCTTTGGGAGTCAACGTCTCGGAAATAGAGGCACCGTTTGAACTGAAAGATCGTTCGCGCAACGAACTGATGGCAGACGTACGCGAAAAACTGGGTACTATCACCGGAGCAAACATCGAGATCGGACAACCGATCAGCCACCGTATCGATGCTATGCTCAGCGGTACCAAAGCCAATATCGCCATCAAACTGTTTGGTGACGACCTGAATAAAATGTTCTCACTGGGCAATCAGATAAAAGAAGCCATCGGCAATATCCCCGGCATTGCCGACCTGAATGTGGAACAACAGATTGAACGCCCGCAGCTCAAAATCACTCCCAAACGTGAAATGTTGGCTAAATACGGCATTACCCTGCCGGAATTTTCGGAATACATCAATGTGGCACTGGCCGGAGAGGTGATTTCGCAGGTTTACGAACAGGGTAAGAGTTTCGACCTGATTGTGAAAGTAAAGAATAACTTCCGTGACGAAGCCGAAAAGATACGCAACCTGATGGTCGACACCCAAGACGGTAAAAAAGTGCCCCTGAGTTATATTGCCGACGTAGCCTCGTCCATGGGGCCGAATACCATCAATCGCGAAAACGTAAAACGTAAGATCGTGATTTCCGCCAACGTAGCCGACCGCGACTTGCGGAGTGTGGTCAATGACATCCAAAAGCAAGTGGACGAACAAATCAAGCTCCCCGAAGGTTATCATATCGAATATGGTGGTCAGTTTGAAAGCGAACAGGCAGCCAGCCGTACATTGGCACTGACCTCCTTCATGTCCATCGTAGTGATCTTCCTGCTGCTGTATCATGAATTCCGCAGCGTGAAGGAATCGGCAGTTATCCTGATAAACCTGCCGCTGGCACTGATCGGCGGTGTGTTTGCCCTGCTGATCACAACCGGCGAAATCAGTATTCCGGCCATCATCGGTTTCATTTCGTTGTTTGGTATCGCTACCCGTAACGGTATGTTGCTTATCAGCCATTACAACCACCTGCAACAGGTAGAAGGTTTGGGAGTATACGAAAGCGTAATCCGCGGATCACTCGACCGTCTGAACCCGATTGTTATGACAGCCCTTTCGTCTGCCTTGGCACTGATACCGCTGGCATTGAGCGGAAGCCTGCCCGGTAACGAGATTCAGAGTCCGATGGCAAAAGTGATTCTGGGCGGTCTGCTCACATCGACTTTCCTGAACGGATTCATTATCCCGATTGTTTACCTGATGATGAACGGAAAAAGAAAATAATAAGAACTTCAATAATTATATGAAACGAATAACCATACTTGCCGCTACCCTCTTCGCGCTATCCGGACTGCAAGCGCAAACCGGTATAGACGGGGTGCTGCGCAACATTGAAACCAATAATAAAGAGTTGCAAGCCAATGCGCAATTGATTGCCTCTCAAAAACTGGAAACCCGGACAGACAACAATCTGCCTGATCCGACTCTTTCGTATGCCCATTTGTGGAATAATAAAGACAAGAATAATACGATCGGAGAACTTGTAGTCTCCCAGAGCTTTGATTTTCCGAGCCTGTATGCTACCCGCAATCAACTGAACCGGCTGAAAGCCGGTGCTTTTGACGGGCAGAAGAGTGTATTCCGTCAGGGCATCCTGCTACAGGCAAAAGATGTGTGCCTGGATATCATCATGCTGCGAAAGCAACAGCAGATACTGACCGAACGGCTGCGAAACGCCGAAGAGCTCTCAGCCATGTACGCCAAGCGTTTGCAAACAGGAGACGCCAATGTAATCGAAACCAATAAGATCAATCTGGAATTGCTGAACGTGAAGACAGAAGCGTCACTAAACGAAACTGCTTTACGCAATAAGATTCAGGAACTGACTGCACTGAACGGAAACATACCGGTCGTGTTTGAAGATGCTGACTATCCGGCTGTCATCTTCCCTTCCAACTACGAAGAACTGAAAACTGAAGTCCTGGCATCGGACTATACCCTCCAGGCACTCAACAGCGAAAGTGCCGCTGCCCGCAAACAGATTGCGGTCAACAAGTCGCAATGGCTACCCAAGCTGGAACTAGGTTACCGTCGTAACACTGAATCGGGCGAGCCGTTCAACGGAGTTGTAGTAGGGTTCTCGTTCCCACTATTCGAGAATCGCAATAAAGTAAAGATAGCTAAAGCCCAGTCGCTCAATGTCGACCTGCAAAGGGCTAATACTTCGGTACAGGTAGAATCGGAACTGACCCAGCTCTATCGTGAAGCCCATACCTTGCGTACTTCAATGGAAGAATACGAGAAGACTTTTCAGGCGCAACAGGACTTATCCCTGCTGAAACAAGCATTGACGGGCGGACAAATCAGTATGATAGAATACTTTGTAGAAGTATCGGTAGTCTATCAGAGCAAACAGAACTATCTGCAACTGGAGAATCAGTACCAGAAGGCAATGGCAAAGATATATAAGAATAAACTGTAGAGAAGGAGGAATGTGCCAAAAATTGTATTCACCACAGATTACACGGATTAACACAGATAAATATCTCTGATTATCTGTTGATTAATTTCATTCTGTGTTAATCTGGGTAATCTGTGGTGAATTATGGCACACCCGGTTATAGCTCCTGCCTGTTCATTGTTAGTTATTCCTCCATATCGGGCAAATAGAAATTAAACTCAGGCGAACGGTCTGCCACCAACTGCCCGTCCTTTATCAACAATTCTGCCACCTGTGCCGATGAACGGCGCAAATGATAAGGGATGTTACCGTCTTCATCTTTGGTCTCTTCGGAATGTGCCTTACGCCCGGGATGGGTAAAATAGATAACATAAGCCTTATCTCCTACTACAACCACATCACCATGCGCACCGCTCGGCGTATCTTCGGGACGGGTACCGGGTTTATCTAGAATCACTCCCTGCTTCTCCCATGTAGTGGCATCTTTTGAACGATACACACGCATGCCGTGCCATTCGTCGGTAAGCATCCAGTAATAACCTCCGAAACGGAATACCTTAGGCCCTTCCTGGCGACTCTGGTCAATCACCGGTGTATCATTCAGCGTCCAGTGGAACAGATCATCACTTTCTGCCGTCATGATAGCCGCATTACGGGTTTCATCTTTATACCAGGCACGCCATTTTCCATCGGGCATCCGGAAGAAAGTCGCATCGATCGTTTTATCGGATGACAGCTTCACAAAGCCTTCAAATTTCCAGTCCCACATGTTCTTACTTGTATAGTGAGCCATGCGCGCATGTCCGCCCCAATCGGTTCGTACCCCCTCGATATAAGATACGAACAAATGATATACCCCATTGAAGTTTACCACCTCCGGAGCCCAGAAAGTATTCTTTCCTCTCTCCATATTGAGGTCGAGTACTCCACGATAAACCCACGTCCTGCCATGGTCACGGCTGGAAGCGATACCGATATCATTTCCATAGCAATAAGCTACGTTCCCGGCATTCACATTGGCCCGGCGCTGTGTATACAGCATCCACCAACTGCGGTCTTCTTTATTCCAGACTACGACCGGATCGGCCACTCCGTCATAAACAGGATCTCTGTAAAGAGGAGCCGGAGCAGTTTGTTTCACCTCTTCGGGATTTCCACCCGTCATTTGTGCGGATACGAACCCGCTGCATGCCAACAGGCATGACGCAATCATTGTTCTAATCATTTGTGTTTTATTTTGAGAATTAAGTTTGTGTCTGTCAGCCGCTCCGTCACGGAACGGGCACGAATTTAAAATATCCGGTATGATAACTGGAAGTTAAGCACAGGATAAGCTTTAAAGTTTTTCAGGAACTTATTGAAACGGCTCAGGTCCTGATCGATCGCCTCTTCCACAATCTTTCCGGTAGTGGCTTCAATCTTCGGATTACCATGGAACATAGCTCCCAATTCGAACTTGAACCCTACGCGTGAATGAGCTACTGAACGTCCGAATCCAATACCTACATAAGGTTTCACGGCATTGGTCTTCAAAGCTGCTTCCACACGTCCGTCCGCTCCCGGCTCGATAATGATATCTCCCACCTCTATCCGTTCGTCTGTCTGTCCCGATACTTTCAGGATGGATGAAGTACCGAACAGCAGTCCGGCGGTCACATGAAAGACGGATCTCTTGAATGGAAAATAGTCGAGCAAAAGCATGCCGTTTGTCATATTTGCTTTTGCTTTCAGAGGAACGGTATAGTATTTATCCGGATTGTAACCGGTACGAGTACCAGCATCCTGAATCAACTGATCATCACGAATTCCGTCATAATCGTAATTACACTTGAACTTCAGTAAAGAGAATCCGGCACGAAGTCCCAGATAGTCATTCAACGGAGCAGCAACCTGGAGTCCTCCCCCCAGTGTTCCGGCATTCAGCGAAACGGATAAATGGCTGAAAGGCTTCACCTTATCCGGTCCCGTCTGGGCCATAACCGGGATGCCGACAACAAAGGCAACCAACCCAATTAAAAAACGACAGAAGTTTGTTTTCATAAGTAAGTTTGTTTGTGTGAATAATAAATTAACTGTCACAGAGTTCGTATGTCATCAGGCAGATATCCGCTTCGGATACGCCACTCCTGCGGATAAAGATTGTTGGCGCGATTGCCGATGTTCTTCACAAATCCCAAAGGAATCTCTTTATAAGTGACCAGTACATAACCTTTGGGAACAGAAGGCGGAAGGACGATAGCCTCTTTCCGCAGATAGGCGATGGCTTGTTCGTAAGTCAATGCTTCGGTTGAAAAAACCGACGTTTTCAACAGACGACTCATAGCAAGTCCATGTGCGGGAATCAGATCTTTGCCTTTTACTTCAGCCACTTCCGTACCGGCCTGGACGATGCGGAGAGACTGACGAAGCAGTGCCAGATCATTTTGGTAGTACACCGGAAAAGCAGTAATCGCAGTGCCGTTCACCAATAGATTATATTCGTCGGAAGACGCCAACCAACTTTTGGCAATAGCCAGATTTTCTTTAGATACAGGTGAAGCAGCAGTGTCCCCCTTCGATTTCTTTTTCTTCGGAGAAAAAAGATCTGTATCCGCCTCCCTGTCTTCTTCCGGCTTACGAAGAGCGGCGAGAAAGAAACCTTCTCCCTGAGTCTTATGAGGCAAGAAACGATAGACAGGTGCATCGACCCCGACAAGCAAGCTACCGGTAATGTTCCACTCCGCGGGAACGGCAAGCGGTAACGGCTCAGCACCGAACTCCTGCCTGATCCAGGTAATATTCTCTTCGTCTTCGCGCGTATTATAGGTACAAGTACTGTATATCAGGATTCCTCCCGGCTTCAGGCAAGGCCAGATGTCAGTGATAATCCTGCGTTGGCGCTGCCAGCAAATCTCTACATTCTCGGGACTCCACTCTTCTATGGCACCGGGATCTTTACGGAACATTCCCTCGCCCGAACAAGGCACATCCGTCAGTATGACATCGAAAAAAGAACCGATCCGGGAAAAATCAGAAGGATCGTTATTGGTAACCACAACATCGGCATATCCCCATTTCGTCAGATTTTCCGCCAGTATCTGCGAACGGTTGCGAATCACCTCATTGGCTACCAGCAGACTACCTTCGGGCAATACACTGCGGGCATGGGTCGACTTTCCACCGGGAGCGGCACAGAGATCGAGCATCTTGACAGGGGTTGTAACGTAACGGCGGAGCACCTGTTCCACAAACATCGACGAGGCTTCCTGCACGTAATAACATCCGGCATGAAAAAGGGGATCGAACGTAAACGTCAGGCGTTGGTTCAGATAATAGCCTTCTGCCGCCCAGGGGATACGTCCTGAGATGGATGAACAGGCAGCTAAACCGGGAAACTTACTGTTCAGCCGGACACTGGCAGGAGGTTCTTGCTCCAAGGCAACAGACAATTCTTGATACTCTTCATCTCCCATCAACGCACGGGTCGATTCGATAAATGATATAGGTAATTTCATTTTTCCTTATTATAAGATATAAAACCGATCGGATTACGAGTTTTTCCGCCTGCCTGTTTGTCTTTGGCCTGCAATTCAGCAATTGCCTGATTAATTAATTCAAGTTGCATCCTCGTATCTTCATTAATATCATTGTAATCGGCAAATGCCGCTTCTACATATTCTTTTAACTCTTTTATTTCATCTTGCAGCCTGGTGATGTCATTCACCGGAAGAGCCGAGACCAATTGGCGGACAGCTACAAAAGCTCGCATAATGGAAATATTCACTTCGATGGCGATCACTGTTTAACACTCCGGAGAGCATGGCCAGTCCTTGCTCGGTAAAGGCAAAGGGAAGTTTACGGGTACCTCCCCAACTTGATATCACAATTTGTGACTTCAAGATTTCCCATTCTTCCGTATTCAGCCGGAACATAAAATCCGTAGGAAATCGTTTGCTGTTCCTCTTTACAGCCTGATTCAGGACATGGGTTTCCACCTGATATAATCCGGCCAAATCAAAGTCCAACATCACTTTCTGTCCCCGTATCCCGTAAATCTTGCTCTGTATGATCTGCAGTTCCATCACTTTTGTGTATTAATACCTGCAAATATCAAAAATATTTCGTCTCTTTGCAACTTTCTGTGGCATGAACTACGTCTAACAGACAAATAAACAAAAACAATTAAAAAACAACAGTAATATGAAACGTATCATTATCGCTTTGATGGTAGCCGTAACTTTCTGTTCGCTGGCAATGGCACAGAACCCAACCATCACCCAAGACAACAAGAACTCTTCCGACTCCACCATCGTGACCGAATACACTGACATAGTGGACAGCAGTACGGTTGACACCGACTACCAAAGCAGCAGTTTCGACTTCGGCAATGAATTTCCGTTCAACATAGACAAAGGGGCCATTAACGGAGGCATACTGACAGGATTGGTAGTTATCATACTGATATTCGGATTCCCCTTCTTTATCGTATTCATCGCCTTCTACTTCCGGTATAAAAACCGGAAAGCAAAGTACAGACTGATGGAACAGGCACTGGCAACCGGACAACCTCTGCCGGAAGGTATCTTCAAAGACACTCTGCCGCAGGACTACCGGACGAAAGGTATCAAGAACATCTGTACCGGAATCGGACTGTTCATCTTCCTCTGGGCCATCACAGACGAATTCAGCATAGGATGCATCGGATTGCTGGTGATGTTCACCGGAATCGGACAGTGGATCATCTCACGCAATCAACAGCATGAACGGCCGGAAGACCCTTTCACACGCCCTACACACAAAGACGAAACTTTGAATGAACAAAAATAATGAGCCAGCTCAATGATATATCGTTAGTCGCACAGGTCGTGGTGTTCAGAAACACCAGGGCCTTCGACCAATTGGTACAGAAATATCAGTCGCCTGTACGGCGCTTCTTTCTGAACCTGACCTGCGGCGACAGCGAACTGAGCGACGACTTGGCACAAGATACGTTTATAAAAGCCTACACAAACATTGCAAACTTTAAAAATCTCTCAAGTTTCTCAACATGGCTTTACAGAATTGCTTATAACGTATTTTATGATTATATTCGCAGCCGAAAGGAAACAACAGACCTGGATGCCCGCGAGGTAGACGCTGCCAATAGTACCGAACAAGTAAACGTGGGTGAACAGATGGATGTTTACCAATCACTCAGAACGCTGAAAGAAATAGAACGCACCTGCATCACTCTGTTCTATATGGAAGACGTAAGTATAGACAAGATTGCGGGAATAACGGGGTGCCCGGTAGGAACGGTCAAATCGCACCTTTCAAGGGCTAAAGATAAATTAGCTATTTACTTAAAACAAAACGGTTATGACGGAAACAGATGATAAACTCCTGAAGCAATTCTTCGGCGAGCAAAAACAGGAAATAGAAGACAACGGATTCAGCCGCCGCGTCATGCGTAACCTCCCGGGACGGAACCACCGGCTGGTTCAGGCATGGGGAGCAGCCTGCGCAGTAATATGCGTCATTTTGTTCTTCACTTTGGGAGGTCTGCAAGCCACCATCAGTACACTGCGCGAAGTATTTGTCTCGATGGTCCAGCAAAGTGCCACAACAGGATTCGACCCGAAATCCCTGTATATCGCCGCTCTGGTACTTGCCTTCTTCGGAGCGCGCAAGGCATGGTCGATGGCATAACACGCAGAGATCATACGAAAGTAATGCAGGATATTCAATATAACTGCCCGAAAAACAGACGAAAAACTTGCTTTCGGACTCGGGATGTACTATCTTTGTAAACAAGATACATACAATATATTCAATTTAATATGAGGTAAAAGGGAGAAGTTTCAGCTTCTCCCTTTTTTTATGGTATCATCGGCAAGTCTTCCGGCAGACGGTGTGTCCGGAGAGAATAGACGGTATCTTGGGGGGCGGAAGACGGTGAGTTTTCGCTAAAAGCAGTAATCATTCACCTCCGAAGCCCGGTTCTTCGACCCGATATCATCAGGAGATAAATGATTATCTCCTGATGATATCGGAAGTTACTCCTATTCTTTTCCAAAGAAGTGCCAAATTGTTAATCTATACTAAATCTGCTCTTGACAAAAAGAAGGCAAGAACAGAGATGTTGTATCTTTGTTTCCTTGTAAACTAAATAAAGACTGAGGTTTTGAAATTATACGTTTTAATAATAGCGATCATTCTCTCTATAGGCACTGCCCGAACACAGAATATTGACAGCCTGTTGATGCAGCGGGAGGACACCACACAATTCATCCGAAGCGACTCCCTCGTGTTACAATTTCTGGAATACTCGAATATCCCCATAACCGATAATAATAAGGTGAAACTTATCAAAAGCGGACGGGAAAAATTTGAGGACTTGTTCGAAGCCATCCGTGGGGCAAAACACCACATTCATCTGGAATATTTTAATTTTCGCAATGACTCCATAGCCAATGCACTGTTCGACCTGCTGGGCAAAAAAGTGAAGGAAGGTGTCAAAGTAAGGGCGATGTTCGATGCATTCGGTAACTGGTCGAACAACAAACCACTCAAGAAAAGGCATCTGAAAGCAATCCGGGAGAAAGGAATCGAAATCGTAAAATTCGATCCGTTCAAGTTCCCGTATATCAATCATGCGGCTCACCGCGACCATCGGAAGATTGCAGTCATCGACGGCAAAATAGGATATACCGGCGGAATGAATATTGCCGACTATTATATCAACGGACTCCCCAAGATAGGCACCTGGCGCGATATGCATATCCGCATTGAAGGCGATGCGGTAAACATCCTTCAAGAAATCTTCCTCGACATCTGGAATAAAACCACCAAGCAAAACATCGTGGGCGAAGAATATTTTCCGAACCACCCGGAGCGGGCCGACAGCTGCAATACGGTCATTTCGATTGTAGACCGCACTCCGAAACGGAATTCCCGCATGTTGAGCCATACGTATGCCATGTCCATCTATGCAGCGCAACATGATGTACGCATCGTGAACCCGTATTTCGTACCGACTTCATCCATCCGCAAGGCACTCAAAAGGGCTTTGAACCGGGGGACGAAAGTGGAAATTATGATTTCTTCCAAATCCGACATTCCTTTCACACCGGATGCTTCGCTCTATGCCGTACAGAAACTGATGAAAAAAGGGGCAATGATCTATTTGTACAACGGCGGATTTCATCACTCGAAAATCATGATGGTGGACGACCTGTTCTGTACCGTGGGTACAGCCAACCTGAACAGCCGCAGCCTGCGATATGATTACGAAACGAATGCGTTCATCTTCGACAAGGACATTACGCAGCAACTGAATGACGTTTTCGAAGCCGACATGCTGCACTGCACCCGCCTGACCCCGGAAATGTGGAAACAAAAATCAGCCTGGAAGAAGTTTAAGTGCTGGTTTGCGAACTTATTCACACCATTCCTGTAAGTTATTCAGGCTGTTTTTGTAACTTTGGCAGGAATTTTTAATAACCCAAGAAGTATACCATTCGTATGAAACAATATTTAGACCTGCTCGACCGAGTGTTGACGGAGGGAATAGAAAAAGGTGACCGCACCGGAACGGGAACCATCAGTGTCTTCGGACACCAGATGCGTTTCAACCTGGACGAGGGATTCCCTTGCCTGACTACCAAGAAACTTCATCTGAAATCAATCATTTACGAACTACTGTGGTTCCTCAAAGGAGACACGAATGTGAAATATCTGCAGGACCACGGCGTACGCATCTGGAACGAATGGGCGGACGAAACAGGAGATCTGGGACATGTATATGGATACCAGTGGCGTTCGTGGCCAACCTACGACGGAGGATTTATCGACCAGATCAGCGAAGCTGTAGATGCCATCAAGCACAATCCCGATTCACGCCGCATCATTGTCAGTGCATGGAATGTAGGAGACCTGGATCACATGAACCTCCCTCCTTGCCACGCATTCTTCCAGTTTTACGTAGCAAACGGACGGCTGAGCCTGCAACTCTATCAACGCAGCGCCGATATCTTCCTGGGGGTACCTTTCAATATAGCATCTTATGCATTGCTGCTACAGATGATGGCGCAAGTCACCGGTCTGCAGGCAGGAGACTTTATCCACACACTGGGCGACGCACATATCTACCTGAACCACCTGGAACAGGTGAAACTCCAGCTCAGCCGGGAACCGCGCCCACTACCACAAATGAAGATCAATCCGGACGTGAAAAACATCTTCGACTTCCAATTCGAGGACTTTGAATTAGTAAATTATGATCCGCACCCGCACATCGCTGGAAAAGTTGCGGTATAATCCCCCATCGGACTATGAGTAGAATCAGCATTATCGCCGCCGTAGACAGCCGGATGGCTATCGGCTTTCAAAATAAACTTTTATTCTGGCTGCCCAATGACCTGAAACGTTTCAAGGCGTTGACCACAGGAAACACAATCATCATGGGACGCAAAACGTTCGAATCACTCCCGAAAGGGGCATTACCCAATCGCCGGAATGTGGTCCTTTCTTCCAATCCGGCAGCCGAATGTCCGGGAGCAGAAGTATTCACTTCGCTGGAAGCCGCTTTGGAAAGCTGCCAAGCCGAAGAAAAAGTATACATCATCGGAGGGGCAAGCGTCTATCGCCAGGCCATATCCCTAGCCGACGAGCTGTGCCTGACCGAAGTAAATGATACAGCGCCGGAAGCCGATGCCTTCTTCCCGGCTGTAGACACAACTATATGGCACGAAAAAAGCAGAGAAGTTCATCCTGCCGATGAAAAACATCTCTGCTCGTATGCTTTTGTAGATTACGTACGGGGAATCGATTAATCCTCGTCCGTATCTACCATAATCGGCATCTGCCGCTTGATGGCTTCATGGAATGAAATCAGCGTCTCGGTGCGAGCCAATCCCAACGGCTGGAGTTTATCATGAATCACACTCAAAAGATGGTGATTGTTCCTTGCGTATATCTTGATAAACATATCATATTTCCCGGTAGTGAAATGACATTCCACCACTTCCGGTATTGCTTCCAAAGCCTTGGTTACAGAATCGAACGACTCAGGATCTTTCAGATAAATCCCAATATAAGCACATGTCTCGTACCCGATCTTCTCCGGATCGATGACATACTCCGAACCTTTCAATATACCCAGATTAGTCAACTTCTGTATGCGTTGATGAATAGCCGCACCCGAAACATTGCACGCTCTTGCCACTTCCAGGAACGGAATGCGGGCGTTGTCGGCAATCAACTTCAGAATCTGCTCGTCTAAAGTATCTAATTGATGATGTCCCATTTTAAATCAATTTGTTTTAATATATCAATGTCTTATGCAAAGTTAGCTATTTCCCCGGCAATAAATACTATAGTTTATTACTTTTATTTGTAAAAATAGAATAAATCGGCAATAGTTAGTACCTTTGTAAAAACAATAAATTCACACGATATGAAGCTGATATTAACCCTATTCACCTGTCTTTTCGTGACAGGATGTGCATACGCACAAAATTTCTCGGACTACTTCACGAACAAAACCCTACGCATCGATTATCTATTTACGGGGAATGCGGACAAGCAGTCGATCTGTCTTGACGAACTTTCGGAACTGCCCGTATGGGCAGGCAGACGCCATCATCTGTCGGAATTGCCTTTGGAAGGAAACGGACAGATTGTGATGCGCGATGTGGCAAGTGGAAAAGTAATTTATACGACTTCGTTTTCTTCGCTCTTCCAGGAATGGCTCGAGACAGATGAAGCCAAAGAGGTCACTAAAGGATTTGAGAATACTTATCTCCTCCCCTATCCCATAAAGCCGGCCGAGGTAGAAATCACATTACGCAATAACAAACGCGAAGTCAGTGCCAACCTGAAGCACGTCGTTAAGCCCGACGACATTCTGATACACAAAAAAGGGCTCACACACATCACTCCGCACAAGTATCTGCTGAAAAGTGGAAATGAAGAACAATGTATCGATGTAGCCATCCTGGCAGAAGGGTATACCACAAGTGAAATGGAAACTTTCTATAAAGATGCCGCCATCGCATGCGAAGCCCTGTTCTCACACGAACCGTTTCAGTCGATGAAGAATCGCTTCAACATCGTGGCTGTGGCCAGTCCTTCGGCAGACAGTGGGGTCAGCGCTCCCAAACAGGGAGCATGGAAGCACACGGCCTTCGGCTCCCACTTCGATACATTCTATTCCGACCGCTATCTGACTACCAGCCGGGTAAAAGCAATAAACGACGCATTGGCAGGCATCCCTTATGAACATATCATTATCTTAGCCAATACGGAACAATACGGTGGGGGCGGTATCTACAATGCTTTCACACTGACCACCGCACACCATCCCAATTTCCGTCCGGTAGTGGTACATGAGTTCGGTCATAGTTTTGGTGGCTTGGCCGACGAATATTTTTATGATGAAGACGTCATGAACGGACTCTATCCTCTCAACATTGAACCATGGGAGCAGAACATTACCACCCGCATCAACTTTGCCTCTAAATGGGAAGATATGCTCACCAAAGCTACTCCTGTTCCGACTCCGGTAGCAGATAAGGACAAATATCCCATAGGCGTATACGAAGGAGGAGGCTACTCAGCCAAAGGTATTTATCGCCCGGCATTCGACTGCCGCATGCGTACCAACGAATATCCTACCTTCTGTCCGGTTTGCCAAAGAGCTATCCAACGGATCATAGAGTTTTACACAGGTAAATAACCTGAACTTAATATAGGAGTAGTGATGGAACTATCGTCTTGCACGCCAGCCAAACAGAATTAGAGAACCAACTTCCAACCGGTCAACAGGTGTATTGAACTTTAGCCCCTAAGACCGTAAGTCTGATCATTACTCCTATATTATCTACTGTTCATTCGCCTCTACAATGCCTCCACTTTCCTTATTCCGGCTATCCATCATTTCAATCCACCACCTGGCAATAATCCTCCCCTGCGTAATCCAATCGCACCGAGAACAGTAAACCGCTCTTCCTCTGAATCCATACAGATATTGTATACACAACTCTGAATAAGGCCTACGAATGAGGTGATTCTACAAATACATGGCTCTACGAATAATATAGTTCCTATAAATACATAGCTTTACGAATGGTATAGTCCCTACGAATAACACAGCACTACGAGAACCTCTGCAGCCCCCAAACATACTCATAAAAAAAAAGCCGTCTGATTATCCTCAGACGGCCCTTTCTATGTGTAGAATCAACTTATTCGCGAGCTCTCGCAGAATAGTTAATTTTCAGTGCATAAGCTTGACGAAGAGCCTGTTTAATATCGGTAACGATACCCATCTTAGTATCCTGGTCAATTTTCAAAGACACAGTCATAAAGGGTTGGTCTTCCTCTTTCATACTTGAGCGCTCGTTAGTCACGTAAGCCTGAATCTCGTCAACTTCAGCATAAGCATCATTCAACTGGATACGGCTTTCAGACCCCAGTTTTTTACGAAATTCTGCTGTCGGTTTACCTACGTAGATAAACGTAACCAAAGATTTCTTTTCAAGCTTTTCCAACTCAGTACCTTGCGGAATCTTAAACTCAACCTTCAATGAAACTTCACGCATTGTTGTTACAATCATAAAGAAGAACAACAATGTAAAGATCAAGTCAGGCAGTGAAGAAGTATTCAGCGTAGGCATCCCGCGCTTACCTGTTTTATTAAATTTTCCCATTAATTATTCTTTTTTACTCCTTTAGGTTCAGCCTCAGATATCTTCTGAGGAAAAATATCACGAATAGCCTTCTGCTGATCTTCATTTAAATCAGCATAATTCTTCTGCCACTTTTCCTGAGCCAATTCATCTCTTAACTCGTTATAAGCAGCAACCAGCTCATTCTGAACATCAAAATAGGCCTGATAAGAAGATCCACGGTCACTCTGCAAAGAGATTACATGATTCTCCGTAACCATGACATTACCAAAGAAAGGCACATCTTTAGCGTGTTTTTCCGGTAATTTTTCATCGTTATATGGATTGGCAATGAACTCTTTGGCTTTTTCTCTCAATTGCTTCACATCAACAATTTCGCCACCGCACATCAGCTGATTCTGAAAGTTCAGAAAAATCTGCAAAACGTTACGGTCCTTAACAACTACGTCATTATCAACCTGATCCTTTTCAGGAGGTGGGGGCAACTGTCTTGCCAGACCACGGTCAGTATCCATAGATGTCGTAATCAAGAAGAAGATAAGCAATAAGAAAGCAATATCCGCTGTTGAACTTGAATTAATCTCAGGAACTGTTCTATTTCCTTTTGCCATTGTAGTTACTGTATTTTATTGAGTTTCCTCAATTAGTTATGATAATTTCTTTTTGATACTACTTCCGATGATAGCAAGAACTGTTACCAACATTAAGAAGTAGATACTATAAAGGAACATATCAGTCAGTTTTAACCAGAAAGGAACATTATCAGTTCCCTCATATCCTTGAATGGTCAGTGTTTCACCACTACCCATAGACCATGCTACGACCAATACAAGAACTAGAAGAATAAGTCCGAGCAATGATCTGATAGCACCTTTAGGATTATCTTTCAAAGCAGAACCGAACTGGAAGATAGCAGCAACCACAGTTGCAACTACAGCAATGCCAAACAGACCATACATCAAGTACAGTAAGGCATCTGTGTTTGCGGGATTATCCATGTCGTATACAATTGGAGTTTCCATTTGTCCACCGAAGTAGAACAAGCCCAATACGATCACGATAAGAGCAAACATCGCGTACAGTACGTAATACGATACTTTATATGTTAACTTACTCATCTCAGATTATTTTTTGTATTTCAAGTTATATTTGATTACCATGTCAAGCAAAGAGATAGAAGAATCTTCCATTTCGCTTGTAAGAGCTTCGATTTTAGCAAGGATGTAGTTATAGAATACCTGAAGGATCAAAGCTACAACCAAACCGAAGATAGTAGTAATCAAGGCAACCTTCATACCACCGGCAACAACTGTCGGAGAGATATCACCCTGCTGCTGAATCTTATCGAACGCCATAACCATACCTACTACAGTACCCAAGAATCCTAATGACGGAGCCATTGCGATAAACAGTGTGATCCAAGAACATCCTTTTTCAAGGTAACCGGCTTGAACACCACCATAAGATACTACTGATTTTTCAACAACATCGATACCCTGGTCGATTCTCATCAAACCCTGATAGTAGATAGAAGCAACAGGACCTCTTGTGTTACGAGCGATGTCTTTTGCAGCTTCAACATCACCTTTTTCCAGAGCTGCTTCGATAGAAGACATAAATTTCTTAGTGTTGATTTCAGCCAAGCTCAAGTAAATGATACGTTCAATACAGAAAGCCAAACCAATAACCAATGCGATAGCAACCAAACTCATGAAAGATGCAGTACCTTCGATGAATTTTACTTTAATTTCTTTGTGGATACCACCTTCTTCAGCGCCAGCAAGAGGAGCAGAAGCTTCAGCAGCCTCAGCTACAGCATCAGCAACCGGTTTGTCTGCTGCAGGAGCAGCTTGTTCGGTAGCAGCAGCATCCTGAGCCTGAACGAGTTGAGTTGAGCCAAATGTTAAGACTCCCATCACAGCAACAATTGCAAATAACTTTTTCATTGTGTGTCTAATTTTTAAGATTAATTAATTAAATTATTATTATTGTATTTACTTATCGTCTCTTGTTTATACTTCCTGCGGAGAGAGCGGGATTCGAACCCGCGATACACTTTTGGCGTATACACGCTTTCCAGGCGTGCCTCTTCAACCACTCGAGCATCTCTCCAATTGGCGCTTTCTTCAAATCGGGTGCAAATTACAAAAAAAATGCGAACCACAAGCGTTTTCAGCTACAAATGTATTCTTTTTTTTCTTCTTCTGCAGCATTATCCTTCTTTTATCTTTAATAAATCAACTAAATTAATAAAATTTAAAATCTTGTGGAGCTTATTTGAGCATTCCAAACACTTTTAATGCGCTAACAGCGGTCAATTCCGCAACTTTTTCCGGATCTTCGTTATATATTTCGGCAACTTTTATTAATGTATCTTTCACATTCGCACTCTCATTTCTCTTTCCACGATTAGGAACCGGAGTGAGGTAAGGCGAATCGGTTTCCAATACGATACGTTCCAACGGAACAGACTTCAATGTCTCCGGCAACGTTGACTTTTTGAAAGTCACCACACCGTTTATACCGATCTTAAATCCCGGAAACTCCATCATCCGGGCAGCTTCACCGGGAGTTCCCGTAAAACTATGAAAGATTCCGGTCAGTCCACTATTTTTATAAGGTTGCAATACCTTATATATATAATCGAAAGCTTCGCGGCAATGAATCACTATGGGCAATTGATAATGAAGGGCCCATTGCACTTGTTTTTCAAAAGCAATCAACTGTTCTTTCAGCCAGGTTTTATCCCAGTAAAGATCGATTCCAATCTCGCCCACAGCAACGAACCGGCCGGAAGTTTCCAGATTTGCGGCAACGATTTCAAGCTCTTTTTCATAGGACTCGTTCACGGAGGTAGGGTGCAATCCGATCATCGGAAAGCAAAAGTCCCGATAGGTATCACAAACCGACAGCATGGGTTCAATCGTCGTACTATCTATGTTAGGCATAAAGATATGCGTCACACCGGCAGCACGGGCACGTTCCATAACGAAAGGTAAATCTTCTGCAAACTCTTCCAGAAAAAGATGGGAATGTGAATCGACAAGCATATTTTAAAGAATCTCCTTATTCTGTTTTTCTCCGGTCCGATAATAATAAATCAGACCATAATCACGACATTTTTCCAAGCGTTTCTCATTGGGCGATACATCCTGGAATTTGGCTTCCACCTGATTCCAGATATCCAGAATCAGCCGGTCGGCTTGCACACGCATGGATGCAAGTTGCTCTAAACTACGATTGGTGAGAGACTGAAGGCTTTTCTGTTTTTCATATCCTTCCATGAATATATCATAATGCACTTTCACTTTAGCAATCGTGGGGTTATAAATCGGAATACCGCCTTGAGAGGTGCGTTTCCGCTCCCCTTCTATAATTTTTTGTCCCCACTCGGCCAGAGACGCTTCACTACTTAAATCGGGTACACTGAAATTATCTACGGGCAAGCCATACAAAGCCTTATGAGATTCTTTGATTTCCATACGAATCACAGCCAAATTCAAGACTTGTATGAAGTGAGAAATATAAAGCCGGGCCGTTTTTACATTCGCCTGGTGTTTCTTACTGTTCCTGCTTTGCTCTCCGTAACAGTGTACATAATAAGAATGCGCCGTTTCAAATTTAGACAGAAATATACGGGCTTCTCCCAATGTCTTGAGTGAAACAGGCAAATCATAGACATCACACATATCGCCCTTCACGACCGCTGTTTTCAGCGCCCGTATCCTGGCTTGATCTGTATTTGGCAAACGTCTATAGGGCATCTCGATATTACATCTCGCGGTACATTAAATGCTTCATCAACTTTTTCAGCTCACTCTTCTTATCCTCAATGACAGACACGGCGCCCAGGCTTGTCATCGCACGAGTGTAATACTCACGCATCTTGTTTTCGCAAACAGCCTTGATGCCAATCTGAGTGTACAATTCGGTCACAGCACTGATTTTTTCTTCGGGACAGAATGAAGTTGTACTCAACCAATGATTTAATCCCTCCAACTGATCCCGGTCGGCACGTTCCAGTGCTTTAATCAGCATATACGTCTTTTTATTGCATAGAATGTCTCCACCGATGTTTTTACCAAACACAGCAGGATCACCATATACATCCAGCAAATCATCCTGCAATTGGAAGGCTACTCCGATCTGCATGCCAAAATCATACAGATTTTCGGCATCCTCAGGAGAAGCTCCACCTAAAATAGCTCCGATTTTCAAACTGGCAGCCAACAAAACCGCCGTTTTCAAACGGATCATTTCCAGATACTCCTCTTCCTTTACATCCTCACGGGACTCAAAATTCATATCCATTTGCTGCCCCTCACAAATTTCAAGTGCTGTCAGGCTGAACAAATCCATCACTTCTTTGAGGTGTTCCGATGAACTGGCAGCCATATACTGATAGGCCAGCACCAGCATAGCGTCTCCTGACAAAATCGCAGTATTGTCATTCCATACTTTATGGACAGTTGTCTTGCCGCGGCGCATATCAGCCCGATCCATCAAATCGTCATGCAAAAGAGTATAGTTATGATAAACTTCAATAGCCGTAGCAGGGTCATAAATAGAGGACACATCCTCCTTGTAGAGGTTGTATGCCATTAGCATAAGAACCGGCCGAATACGTTTTCCTCCCATGGAAAGAACATATTTAATAGGGTCATACAAACCTGCCGGAGTACGTGTAAACCGGATATCTGAAATGTGAGAATTGATCTTATCGAGAAGCTGAAATGCTGTATACATAATAAATAAATTATAAAAAGAGAGATTGAATGAAAAGAGGCTGCTTGGACGGCAGCCTCTCTTCTTATACTATACAATGATTATTGCAGTCTGAATCGTACAGGTAATGTAAACCGACAACGAACCGGTTTACCTCTCTGCATACCCGGCTTCCACTTAGGCATGGTCTTAACCACACGAAGAGCTTCTTTATCAAGGTAGGGGTCAACGCTCTTTACAACTTTAATATCACCTATGCTACCGTCACGTTCAACAACGAACTGGAGGACAACCTGTCCCTGAGTACCGTTTTCCTGAGCGATCGGCGGATATTTGATATTCTTGTACAGGAACTGGAGACAAGCAGGCATACCACCCGGGAATTCAGGTGCATTTTCTACTACTTCAAAAATCTCTTGTTCCGAGGGTTCTTCTTCTTTTACCTCAACCGGTACATATTTTACTTCCACTTTCTGTCCGGTATCCTCTGTTGAAGCAATGGCTGTTTCTTGTACATCAGCCTCGTCATCAACAATCTTCAGGATTTCAGCCTGTTTGGGAACCTCGACAGGAGGTGGGGCCGGTTTTTCTTCCTGTTGTGTGATAGGAATCATTTCCTCTTCAAACTCAATCTGGGCTACCGCCTGGCTTGTATCGATCTTTATATCACGCTCCGTCCATTCGAACGCAACGAATATAAAGGCGAGCACCACCACGTAACCGATCAGCAGCCACTGGGTTTTCTTACCTTCGAGGTCTGCTTTGGGCGATTTTTTTACTTCCATAAAATTAGTATATAAAAATTGGTGTTCTTCTGGTTTTTAAGCTGTTATTGCTTTTGTGGCACAAATATAACGCAGATATTTTAAAAATACAGTATATTTGGCGAAAAAATTTAGATAATACGTTAAAAAAGGGAGTAAACCTGCTGCATAACATAATGAAAAAGATAACAATTGCAATTGATGGCTTTTCCTCGTGCGGGAAAAGCACCATGGCTAAAGATTTAGCCAAAGAAATAGGATACATCTACATCGACAGTGGAGCGATGTATCGTGCCGTTACATTATATAGTATAGAAAATGGCATCTTTCACGGTGATACAATCGATACGGATGAATTAAAACGACGTATCGGCGACATCCACATCTCTTTCCGGATCGATCCGGAGACAGGACGCCCCAACACTTACTTAAATGGAGTGAATGTAGAGAACAAAATCCGCACAATGGAGGTTTCTTCTAAAGTAAGCCCGATCAGTGCACTCGGTTTTGTCCGGGAAGCGATGGTGGCTCAGCAACAGGAAATGGGAAAAGCCAAGGGTATTGTTATGGATGGTCGTGACATCGGGACGACCGTATTCCCGAATGCGGAATTAAAAATATTCGTAACCGCCTCCGCCGAAATCCGTGCCCAACGCCGCTATGACGAACTGAAAGCCAAGGGTCAGGAAACCGGCTTCGAAGAGATACTGGAAAATGTGAAGCAACGTGACCACATCGATCAGACACGTGAAGTCAGCCCATTGAAGAAAGCCGACGATGCTTTGCTATTAGACAACAGCCATCTCACCATTGCCGAGCAAAAAGAGTGGCTGATGGCAGAATATCAGAAAGCGATAAAAGCATAAAAACAAAAGGGTGTAACCATCCGCCTGTTAGGGTGTAGCCATCCTAAAGAAAGGGTGTAGCCATCCGGTCAGTATGGCTACACCCTTTTCTAATCATACATTTGTAATCATTATGGTAAAAGTAGAAATAGATGAAGGTTCCGGTTTTTGCTTTGGAGTGGTCACAGCTATCCACAAAGCCGAAGAGGAACTCGCAAAAGGGGTAACACTCTATTGCCTGGGAGACATTGTACACAACAGCCGTGAAGTGGAACGCCTGAAAGAGATGGGGCTGATTACCATCAATCATGAAGAGTTCAAACAACTCCATAACGCCAAAGTGCTTTTGCGTGCCCATGGCGAACCACCCGAAACCTATATCATTGCCAAAGAAAATAATATCGAAATCATCGATGCCACGTGTCCGGTGGTACTCCGCCTGCAAAAACGAATCAAACAAGAGTATATGCAGGAGGACCTCGACGAAAAACAAATCGTAATTTACGGAAAGAACGGACATGCGGAAGTCTTAGGTTTGGTAGGGCAGACAACCGGCAAAGCTATTGTGATAGAAAAGCTCGACGAGGCTCGCCGGCTGGATTTCAGCAAAAGCATACGCCTGTACTCGCAGACAACCAAATCACTGGATGAATTCTGGGAAATCGTGGAATATATCAAGGAGCACATCTCTCCCGACGTAACTTTTGAGTACTACGATACCATTTGCCGCCAAGTGGCCAACCGTATGCCCAACCTGCGAAAGTTTGCCGCATCACACGATTTGATCTTCTTCGTCAGTGGTAAAAAAAGTTCAAATGGCAAAATGTTATTCGAAGAATGCAAAAAAGTCAACCCGAATTCACATTTGATAGACAGTGCCGACGAAATTGACGACTCTTTACTACCCGGTGTCAATTCTATCGGTGTATGCGGGGCTACATCGACTCCTAAATGGCTGATGGAAGAAATCTCTGAAGCTATAAAGGCACAGATTAAAAGACAATGAATTAACGTTATTTAATCATACAGGGCACTCCTTTTTGTTATCTTTGCAACGTCAATTAAAAAACATGATTGTTATGGGAACAGTTAAGTGTGTTGGTATTTTAACTTCCGGTGGTGATGCACCGGGAATGAACGCTGCTATTCGTGCAGTAACGCGTGCAGCAATCTACAACGGACTGCAAGTAAAAGGTATATATAGAGGATACAGAGGCTTGGTGACAGGAGAGATCAAGGAGTTTAAGAGCCAGAATGTAAGTAACATCATTCAACTGGGAGGAACGATCCTGAAGACAGCACGTTGCAAAGAGTTTACAACTCCCGAAGGACGTAAAATGGCATACGACAATATGGTGAAAGAAGGAATCGATGCCCTTGTAGTGATCGGTGGCGACGGTTCGCTGACCGGAGCACGCATCTTTGCACAAGAGTATGACATTCCATGCATCGGACTTCCGGGAACCATCGACAATGACCTTTACGGCACCGACACGACCATCGGATACGATACGGCGCTGAACACTATTTTGGATGCTGTCGACAAAATCCGTGACACGGCCACTTCTCACGAACGTCTGTTCTTCGTTGAAGTGATGGGACGTGATGCCGGTTTCCTGGCATTGAACGGTGCGATTGCTTCCGGAGCAGAAGCTGCCATCATCCCCGAATTCAGTACAGAAGTCGACCAATTGGAAGAATTTATAAAGAGCGGTTTCCGTAAATCAAAGAACAGCAGTATCGTACTGGTAGCCGAAAGCGAACTCACCGGAGGAGCTATGCATTATGCCGAACGCGTGAAAAACGAATACCCTCAATACGACGTCCGTGTCACCATTTTAGGGCACTTGCAGCGCGGGGGTAGTCCGACGGCACACGACCGTATTTTGGCCAGCCGTCTAGGCGCAGCCGCTATCGACGCTATTATGGAAGATCAACGAAATGTCATGATTGGCATTGAACACGACGAGATTGTATACGTTCCGTTCAGTAAAGCCATCAAGAATGATAAACCTGTCAAGAGAGATCTCGTCAATGTATTGAGAGAACTGTCTATTTGATAGCAGTACAACAGTAATAAGATAAACGGTGGACGGTAAACATACATGTTTATGGTTCACCGTTTATCATTTATCGGCAAGAAGCCCTTTTCCGACAAAATCCGTTCCGTCTCTTCCCATAGCTGTGCCCTTCGGTCAGGACGGGTATATTTTTCCGGTAGAGGGCGACAATGATTATTCAAATTAAACGTTGCCGTCCGTCCCTCCACTTCCGCATCGAGCAATAATCCGATTGCAGTAGCTGCTCCCTGGAGGGGAGTACGTATAAAAGGACGGAAAAAAATGTCTGTCAGCGGATCGAACCACTGGTCCATCCGTATGATATTGGTAGACACAATGCCCGGATCGGCCGCATTGACAGTAATCCCGCGTGCCCGAAGACGTTCAGCCAGTTCAATGGTAAAAAGCAACAAAGCAAGCTTGGTATTGCTATAGATAGGAATACGCCAGAAACTTCCCTTTCTCCCCCGAAGAAAAAAATCCGGGAAATCCAGTTTACCGATTGCATAGGTACAAGACACCATATTGACAATGCGGGTTCCCTCTCCCATCAAGGGAAGCAAAAGCCGCGTCAAAAGATAAGGACCTACATAATTTACACTGACCGTCCGCTCTAAACCATCTTCCGTAATGTGCAATCCGGTTTCCATGGTCCCGGCGTTATTCATCAACAAAGCGACAGGAGTCTTTTGCCGTAACATCCGGTCGGCAAAAGCCCTCACCGAAGACAGTGAAGCAAGGTCGATCTGCCATACCTCTATCTTTTCATTTCCCGTTTCTTTCACCAACTCCCGGCATTTGGTTTCAGCTTTTGACGATGAATAGCAGGCCATAATTACATCATACCCCGCACAAGCCACGGCACGAGTAATCTCCGTTCCCATCCCGCCGTCGGCACCGGTAATAACAGCAAGTTTACGTTCCATCATTTATTCTCCAACTGTTCTATTTCTTTTTTCAGGCAAAGAGGAAGTTCTTCTGTCAGATGCTGATGGCAAGCCATTTCGATCGTGTACATCCTCCCAATGCAATAATTACTATGACCGCAATTACAGCGTGCTTTCTCTTCCCGACGCATCCGATTGACAAACCCCGATTCGTTGAGTAAAGCACGTGCCATCTGCACGGCTTCGAACCCTTCGTTCAGCACTTCATCTATTTTCTCACGGGAAACAAGTCCGCCGACATAGATCAAAGGAATTTTAATTTCCGAACGAAACTTCAGAGCATCTTCCAGAAAATAGGCTTCTTTGAAAGGAACAGTCGGTATCATCATCCTCCCCGCCAATTTGACGCCGAACTTCAACCACCAACAATCCATATAATGTGTCAGGGTCTTGATAGGCATGGCCCCACGCATGACGTACATAGGGGCTTTACTGACAAATCCTCCGCTCAAAACCAACGCATGAGCCCCCAAAGATTCGAGTCGCCTGGCTACCTCGAGCGTCTCTTCTATTTCCATTCCGCCCCGAAAGCCATCACGCATATTCATCTTCACAAATACTGCCAGATCCTTACCGGCCGCCTTCATCACCTCATTCATCACCATCGTCATGAAACGCATCCTATTCTCCAACGATCCTCCGTATTCATCTTTCCGGTGATTGGTATAAGGCGACAGAAACTGACTGATCAGATAGCCGTGTCCCGCATGTACCTCGACGGCATCAAAACCGGCTTCGCGAGCCAGGCAGACAGCACGCCCGTAAGCTTTTGCCATCTCCGGCAACTCTTCGCGTTTCATCCCCCGCACCCAAGTAGGCGAATAAATATTGAAACCTGACGAAGCAGAAATTGGGGTAACTCCGCAAATACTCTTATGAGACATATTGCCGCAATGACCTATCTGTATGCTGGCGGCGGCACCTTCGGCATGAATAGCGGCAGTCACTTCACGCAAACCGGGAATAATTTCCGGACGGAGCCACAATTGCCGTGGAAACGACAGTCCGCTGCGTGTTACCGAAGCATAGGCAATGGTAGTCATTCCCACGCCTCCGGCGGCCACAGAACGATGGTAATCGAGTAACATGGGGGAAGGAGCATTTCCCGGGCACATGCCTTCAAAAGCCGCCGAACGGATGGTACGGTTACGCAAAGTGAGCGGTCCGATGGTAACCGGCGTGAAAAGCTTAGAAGCAGAATGTGTGTTCATAAGTACTGTGTATTTTAATATAAGAAAGGAAAAATTCGTTTCTTCAATCCGACCTGCGTCCCAAACTCTTCCCGATAGCGATGCCAGATAGCATCTGCTCTCGGAACAAGATTGGCAACAGTCCACCAGGCGAAAATACATCCGGACAAAGACCAAGTGAGAATAGCCCAACCTACCCACTCTACAATTTCACCCAAATAATTGGCAGAGGTCACATACCGATACATGCCTCTTTGAGGAAGGTAATGACGGGTATCTCCGGGAGCACGCAGATGACGGATGACTGAATCCGAATGCCAGTTGATCCCCATTCCGGCAAAAAATAAAAGGGTTCCTATCCAAAAGCAAGGAGTCAGCAACCATCCGGGTGTATAATAGTCCGAGGGAGCAAGATAGAATATCCATTCTCCCTGCATCAGTCCGTTGAGAATATTAAAGATCACTCCCATCAAAAGAATGAGTACCGGCATCTTGCTCTTTCCTTTCATCAGGAAAGGAAAAACAAAAGCCCTTTGGAAGTAATGTAGTTGGAAAAAAAGAAAGAAAGTGAGTTCGACAGGTAAAAAACGTCGGTCGGAATGCCACCACAACCATCCCATAACCAGAAAGACAGGAGCTTCCATCAGAATCCAGGCTATCTTATTATTCACCGAGATTCCCCAGGAACGGCTGCGAAACATGCCATATCCCGCCCTGACAAAATAAAGGGCTATGAATACGACCAAAGCCACCAGGCCCATTACTAAAAGAAGCAGATTAAAGCTTTCTATACTCATATCCAAGATTTTATACAAGGACAAAGTTAAAAGAAAAACTTTAAAGGGACAAATAGTTTACGAAAATAAAGCAAGCGTATCACAAAAGTCTGTTCTACCACAGATTGGCAGACGGTACAAACATAGAACTGACAGCTAATCAATGCCGGTACCGGTCTGTGCAATCTGTAAATCTGCGGTGAACTTCTGACTTCAAGCTTCTCTTTTACCGTTTCTTTAACGGTACATATTGTTCTTCTTCCAACACATTTTTATAAGCCGGACGAATGATACGTTTACCTTCAAAATTCAACTCTTCGTTGCGATGGGCACACCAACCCACGATACGCGCCATGGCAAACAAGGGGGTATAGATTTCCTGCGGCAGGCCAATCATCTCATAAACAAAACCGGAATAAAAATCAACGTTGCTGGATACTGTTTTCCCATTATTCTTAATCTTACCGAAAGTAGCGATAGCACGTTCTTCCAAAAGTTCAAGAAAAGCAAACTCCCGTTCACGACCTTTCTCGTGTGCCAAGTCACGTGCGAGTTCCTTCAGCAACACAGCTCGCGGATCGGAAATGGTATATACGGCATGCCCGATGCCATATATCAATCCGGTCTTATTGTAAACCTCCTTATTCAACATACGGGTAAAGTAAGTATCGATTTCATCTACATTGGTCCAGTCCTGAATATTTTCCTGTAAATGATGGAACATATCGGCTACCTGAATATTGGCTCCTCCGTGAAGCGGGCCTTTCAGCGACCCGATGCCTGCGGCAATGGCCGAGTATGTATCTGTACCGGTAGACGAAGTTACCCGGACAGTAAACGTAGAGTTGTTACCTCCTCCGTGCTCTGCCTGAAGCACCAACAAAAGGTCGAGTGTACGCGCATCCAGCTCGGTATAATCGCGTTTCAGCATATAGAGAAAGTTTTCGGCAATCGACAGATTCTCCTGCGGATGACGAATGTGTAACGAACGCCCGAAGGTGGCATGACGCAACATGTTAAAAGCATAAGCAATAATGGTCGGGAATTTCGAGATCAGATCGATGCTCTGACGCATCAGGTTGTCACGTGAAGTATCATCCGGATTAGGATCGAAACGATACATCTCGAGTACGCTGCGCGCCAGAATATTCATAATATTGTTTCCTTCAAGTTCAATGATATTCATCTTGGTCTTCTGCTCCAAAGGCATATTATCATTGATCAGCTCGCGAAACGAAGCCAGTTCTTCCTTATCGGGCAAACTGCCGGATAACAGCAGGTAGGCCACCTCTTCAAATCCGAAACGTTTTTCTTTTAAAATGGCGTGGGCTAAATCTTCCAGGTCATATCCACGGTAAAATAACTTTCCCGGGATCGGCTTCAGACCACCTCCGGGGATTCGTTCGTATCCTACGACATTACCAATCTTAGTCAATCCGACCAATACACCTGTACCGTCTTCATTGCGAAGCCCCCGTTTAACGTCAAATTTTGGAAACAATTCGTTATCAATCCGGGTACAATCCTTCATTGCCTCGGAGAGTTTATAAATCAAATATTCTTTTTTCATGTCCTGAAGGTATTAATTTTTAATTCGGTTAATGATTTCCCGGGTAAATTCCGAAGTAGAGAGCGGCTGGCCTTTGTGCATGAAACGTGCCAGGTCATTAGTGGCTTTCCCCTCGGCAAAACTGGCTTCAAGCGCCTCGACGATAAGATCGGCGGGTTCTTGCCAGCCTATATATTCAAGCATCATAACGGCCGAAAGTATCAGTGAACAGGGATTCACCACATTCTTTCCGGCAATATTGGGGGCTGTCCCATGAGTGGCCTCAAAGATGGCGTGTCCGGAATCATAATTGATATTGGCTCCCGGTGCAATACCAATGCCACCTACCATCGCAGCCAATTGGTCGGAAATATAGTCTCCGTTCAGATTCAGAGTGGCAATGACCGAATATTCTTCAGGAATCAAAAGAGTGTTCTGCAAAAAGGCATCGGCTATACAGTCTTTGATCACCAGTTTACCTGAGGCAAGAGCATCTGCAAACTCCCGCTCAGCCAATTCGTACCCCCACTTCTTAAAACCTCCTTCTGTGAATTTCATGATATTACCTTTGTGCACCAAGGTGACCGAGGGCAATTCATGCTGCAACGCATAACGGCAGGCAGCGCGTACCAGACGCTCCGTCCCCTCACGCGAAACCGGTTTCACACCAAAAGAAGAGGTTTCGGGGAAACGTACTTTACTGACTCCCATCTCTTCGTGCAAGAACCGGTAGAACTTCTTAGCTTCCGGAGTGCCTGCTTCCCATTCGATACCGGCATAGATATCTTCCGTATTCTCACGAAAGATGTACATATTCACCTTTTCGGGCTCTTTGACCGGAGACACCACTCCGCGGAACCAACGTACCGGACGCAGGCAGACATATAAATCGAGTGTCTGGCGCAAAGCCACGTTCAACGAACGTATTCCTCCTCCTACCGGAGTAGTCAACGGTCCTTTGATGCCTATCAGATACTCCTTGAAAACCTCCATCGTTTCGTCCGGCAACCACGAACCGGTAGCCCGGAAAGCACGTTCACCGGCCAGTACTTCTTTCCATTCGATGCGCCGGACACCACCATACGACATGTCTACCGCCGCATCTACTATCGCCTGCATGGCCGGAGTTATTTCCGCTCCTACTCCATCACCCGTTATAAAAGGTATTGTCGGTACATCCGGCACTGACAATACTCCATTTTGCTGTTTGGTAATTTTACTCATCTATTTATCTTTTTATATACTCCTCCAATCGTGTTCCGAAGTAAAGGTTCGTTGGTTTAGAACCAACACTCCTTACCTTTTAAACTAAAGACCCGTTGGTTTTAAACCTAAGTCCTATTGATTTTCAAACCTAAAAGCGGGCCCCTGAAAGCCTCCTGAAGGCTATTTTGCATTCAAAGCAGAACCGGCACGGAACCAGCCGATCTGTTGTTCATTATAAGTATGTTGTACTGCGAACCGTTCTTCCGTACCATCTTCGTGGTGCAATATCACCTCCAGATTGCGTCCGGGTGAAAACTCTTTCAATCCGACTACCGAGATCAAATCGTGCTCACGAATCCGGTCATAATCGGCCTTGTCTGCAAATGTAACAGCCAGCATACCTTGCTTTTTCAGATTAGTCTCATGGATACGGGCAAAACTCTTAGCCAGGATCACCTTTACATGAAGGAAACGCGGTTCCATAGCGGCATGCTCACGACTGGAACCTTCACCGTAATTTTCTTCGGCCACAACGATGGAAGAGATACCGTCCGCCTTATACTGTTTAGCCGTACCCGAAACAGTTTCATAGGTATTGGTCAAACGATTCCATACCTTATTCGTTTCGCCATTGAAAGCATTCACCGCTCCCATCAACATATTATCAGATATATTCTCCAGATGCCCCCGGAACCGAAGCCAGGGACCCGCCATCGAAATATGGTCTGTCGTACACTTACCCTGTGCTTTGATAAGCAGCGGCATATTGAGAAAATCATTGCCATCCCACGCGGGGAAAGGAGTCAACAACTGCAACCGTTGAGAATCGGGAGCCACTCTGATCTCGTTTTTCTCACCGCCGGGAGCCTGATATCCCTGATTACCAGCTACAAATCCGGCTGATGGAAGTTCGTCACCTTGAGGTTCACTGAGTTTCACCTTTTCACCGTCATGATTCACCAAACGGTCTTTCAGCGGATTGAAACAAAGGTCTCCGGCAATAGTCAATGCCAAAACAATTTCAGGAGAAGCCACAAAAGCAAAAGTATTCGGATTACCGTCGGCACGTTTGGCAAAATTACGGTTAAAGGAAGTCACTATCGAGTTTTTACGGGTCGGATCGTCCGTATGGCGTTTCCACTGTCCGATACAGGGACCACAGGCATTAGCCATAATCGTAGCTCCCATCTTTTCGAACACATCCATCATGCCGTCACGCTCGGCCGTAGCACGAATCTGTTCGGATCCCGGATTCACAATCAGCGGTGCCGCCACTCCCAGATTCTTTTCATTCACCTGCCGGGCAACAGAAACGGCACGGCTGATATCCTGATAAGAAGAGTTGGTACAAGATCCTATCAACCCCACTTCCATCTTCCGGGGATAACCGTTTGTTACCACTTTCTCTGCAAACTCTGAAATAGGAGTAGCAGCGTCCGGAGTAAACGGACCATTAATATAAGGTTCCAGTTCGGAAAGGTTTATCTCAATAACCCGGTCATAAAAATTGTCCGGTCGTGCCATCACTTCGTCATCTGCACGCAAGTCGGCAGCTACACTGTCAGCCATCGCAGCTACTTCTTCACGTCCGGTTGCTTTCAGATAAACAGCCATCCGTTCATCATACGGGAATAGTGAAGTGGTTGCCCCCACTTCGGCACCCATATTGCAGATGGTGGCCTTTCCTGTAGCCGATAGCGAAGCTGTACCCGGGCCAAAATATTCGATAATGGCATTCGTCCCACCCTTCACGGTCAAGATGCCCGCCAGTTTCAGTATCACGTCTTTCGGAGCTGTCCATCCGTTCAACTCGCCTGTCAAACGGACTCCAATCAGTTTTGGCATCTTAAGTTCCCACTCCATACCTGTCATTACATCCACAGCATCGGCTCCGCCTACACCGATAGCTACCATTCCGAGACCTCCTGCATTGGGAGTATGTGAGTCTGTACCGACCATCATCCCACCCGGAAAAGCATAATTTTCAAGTACTACCTGGTGAATGATACCCGCTCCCGGTTTCCAGAAACCGATGCCATAACGGGAAGAGACATCACGCAGAAAATCGTACACCTCCCGATTGGTTTGTGTAGCAGTTTCAATATCGCGTTCAGCCCCCCGATAAGCTTGTATCAGGTGGTCGCAATGAACCGTGGAAGGTACTGCCACCGCTTCTTTACCCGCATTCATAAATTGCAACAGAGCCATCTGAGCAGTAGCATCCTGCATAGCAACGCGGTCCGGGCGAAAGTTGACATAGTCTTCACCCCTTTCATAATTTTTTAAATCCGCCACATTATACAAATGTGTATACAAAATCTTTTCAGCCAACGTCAAAGGACGTTTCAAGGCTGCACGAACATGCTCCATCTTCCCTTTATAGGAAGCATAGAAGCTCTTCAACATATTCAAATCATATACCATAACAATTTCGGTTTTATCTGTTCTTCTATTTATTATAACCAATAATATGAAAGAAAGGTTTAACAAATTGAAATGTTTATTCCAACCCGGAAACAGAATTGTTATCTTTGCGGGAAATTTTGTGAGAAGCTATAAGTATAGCTGCTACAAATCAGATGCTACAAGCTACAAATGACTGTGACAGGTTCTGCATAAATTTCGTAATTTGTAGTCATTCCATAACTATAGTTCTTAGCATATAACTTACAGCCAATCAAGATGAATGATAATAAAATAAAGTCTTCTTCTCCACTCAGTGATCTTCAGCATCAGCAACTTTTGCTACGCATGGAATATGAATACGAGAAAGAAGAATTCCGCCGGCAGACAGAGACGATGGGCATTGCACGGAAAGTAAAACGAGGGCTCTGCTGGTATCCGGTCGGGACGGGACGGAGTTTCTACAATTCACTGAACCAATTGGTCATCGAAATAGAAAGGAAAGAAGATAAAGACATCGAACATGTATTCGAATTCGGACGTCCGGTTTGCTTTTTCGAACAGGGATATGACGGAAAAATACATTATTTCAATTCCATCTGTACAGTCAGTTATGCCGACGAGGAGCGTATGGTAGTAGCCGTACCCGGTGCCGGATCTCTACTTGAAATACAAGGAGCAGAACGTCTGGGAGTACAACTCTATTTTGATGAAACCTCCTATCGTACCATGTTCGAAGCGCTGGAAGATGTGATTCGCGCCAAAGGCAACCGCCTTGCCGAACTACGTGATATATTGCTAAGCAAGCAACCCTCCCGCTGGAGGGAAACCTATCCGGTCCGTTTCCCTTGGTTGAACAGCACTCAGGAAGCAGCAGTCAACAAAGTACTTTGCACCAAAGACGTAGCCATCGTTCACGGCCCTCCGGGGACCGGAAAGACCACCACTCTTGTAGAAGCCATCTACGAGACCCTGCACCGCGAAAATCAAGTCCTGGTCTGTGCACAAAGCAACACGGCCGTCGACTGGATTGCCGAGAAGCTGGTGGACCGCGGAGTGCCTGTATTGCGTATCGGCAATCCGAGCCGGGTAAATGACAAGATGCTTTCATTTACTTACGAACGCCGTTTCGAGGGGCATCCGGCCTATACCGAACTCTGGGGAATACGTAAGTCGATCCGGGAAATGGGAAACCGGATGCGCAAAAGCAGTTACTCGGAACGGGAAGCTGCACGCAGCCGCATCAATCATCTGAGGGAGCGTGCCACGGAGCTGGAAATACAAATCAATGAAGATCTGTTTTCGGGGGCACGGGTCATCGCTTCCACATTGGTCAGCAGTAACCACCGTATCCTGACCGGCCGGCGATTTACCACACTCTTTATCGACGAGGCAGCACAAGCCCTTGAGGCTGCCTGTTGGATAGCCATCCGAAAAGCAGACCGCGTCATCTTTGCCGGAGACCATTGTCAGTTGCCTCCCACAATAAAATGCATAGAAGCGGCCCGGAACGGGTTGGAACAAACATTAATGGAAAAAGTAGCAGCCAACAAGCAGGAAACGGTCTCACTCCTGAAAGTTCAGTACCGCATGCATCAGTCTATTATGCAATTCTCCTCCGAATGGTTCTACCAAGGCGAACTACAAGCCGCCCCCGAAGTGACCAACCGGGGGATACTCGATCTGGACCTGCCCATGAGTTGGATTGACACCTCCGAAATGGAGTTCCACGAAGAATTTGTAGGAGAAAGCTTCGGCCGCATCAATAAACCGGAAGCAAACTTATTGTTGCAAGAACTTGAAGCATACATCCGCAAAATCGGCGAGAAGCGTGTATTGGAAGAGCGTATAGATTTCGGCCTTATCTCCCCTTACAAAGCGCAGGTACAGTATCTGAGAGGAAAACTCAAAGGCTGTTCATTCTTCCGCCCCTTCCGTAGCCAGATCACCATCCATACAGTAGATGGTTTTCAGGGACAGGAGCGTGATGTCATTTTCATCAGCCTCGTCCGCGCTAACGAAGATGGACAAATCGGTTTTCTCAACGACTTGCGCCGAATGAACGTAGCCATCACCCGCGCCCGAATGAAACTGGTTATATTAGGAGATGCGGTCACAATGAGCAAGCATGCTTTCTATAAGAAATTGATCGGATATATCCGGCACATCAGCCAAGGACTCTGATGCCGATCTCCTTATTTCAGTCGTAACTTCTGTTTCCATTTAAAACCATAAAATAAGGGGCTGTCGGATTTTCGGACAGCCCCTTGTTCTATAGCATAAAAACGACATCAACTTATTTCTTCAAATACCAATCCTTATCTGTCGTTCCGCCGGATTGTGCCCATGAAGCAAAACGAGGATACGACTTATCAATAGCTTCCTTCTCCGTTGTACTGAATGACTCGACATCCGACAGATGAATGGCAAACGGATAATTCTGATCGGACACATAATAGATGCCTTTATCTTTATCTGACAAATCCTGCTGGGTATTGAACAGATCCATATTTTCTTTAGAGGTTGGTCCGTGATTTACCAAATGCACCTCTGTACGGTTCTTGTCCGTATTCTGATGCAAGAAGATAAAAGGATTGTAGGGTGCCACTCCGAAAGTTTCATGATCGACTGGCTGTTTAAATTTGTTCTGAATCTTAAAAGTAGAAGTCTTAGTGTTCTCTCCCGTCTCTTCAATCGCATTGGCAAATACCGAAATGGTGGCCTGCTCCAAGTCTTTGTCTAATCCTTGTTTGTCCCATCCCGACTTTCCTTCCAATATGCTGCATTCCACATTGCTTCTATCGGTATTCAACTGATAGGCAAAGCCATTCTTAAAGAGAGCTCCGGACCACATTGCCGTAAACGTATCTTCAGCGGAAAGCACCTGATTCTTGGTATTGAACTCTAATATAGAGCTATATTTCACAATTACATCGTTCAAATCGTAATCACCCTTAGAAGGCCAATTGTCTTCAAAAGCCAAAATACCTTTATAAGTCATGCGATAAGCAACCGACGCATCATCCGGATCTATCGGATCTACCGAAGGTACATCCGGAGCAATAGCTTCAATCGGATTAGACCAGATGTTAAACATCACATCATTGTAATCCTGATCAGTCCAATCTTCAAATGATAAAACTATAAAATCATTGATCTTGAATGCAGCCGTATGGGTACGACCATCCGAATTCAAGGCAGTGGTCGAATAAAACATTCCGAGTCCTTTACCAACACTGCCGGTCTTTTCACCCTTTTTCGTAAATGCATCATTACTGATAAACCAACCTATCTTTGTTCCTTTTGGAAAAGTAGTCCCTTGGTCTTCACCATTTTCATCGATATAATGCAGCTTCACACACTCTCCGCCTTTTATGCCGACTCCGGTTTTCGTGTTGGGAAACACCACATATTTCCTAGCATTCTCTATCTGTTTTTTAGCCGCTCCTTCCGGATAACAATAATATCCGAAAGCACTGTACGCAGCACTTGTACCTCCGACAAAACGTACCTTCACTTCAGCTCCCAATTCATCGTTGATAACAATGTCAGCCGATTGTCGATATTTCGGAGGACAATTTCCACCTTCCGGAATTGTTTGATTAATCGTCTGATAAAACGAAGAAGTCAATTCTATTACCCCTTCACTATCCAGATAATTAGGGCGTCCCTTCACGTTCCAACTTCCTAAAGTATAAAATCCCTGAGGCACTGTCTGATACTCGCCTTCGGCACGTGTCTGAACAGACTCCTCTGCCGCCGTATCCCAATTTATATCGGCTGTAATCGTATTCCCTACTACTTTAGTCTTATACAACATCGGCACTCCGATATAAGAAGTATAGATATAAACCTCCTCCCCATAGGCCGGTACCGTCTCCTTGGCACGATATTTTCCGGTTCCATCAGTCATTCTCACAACTTTAGGAGTGACATCAGTACGTTTCACCACCTGCCCATCGGCATCTGTCGTCAACGGGTTTTCAAAATAGAGTTCAAACAGAATCTGATAATCTTTCGCAGGAACATCATACTTTAGATCCAATTGGACATCCTGAGTAGTCGCAAAATCAAAAGAGTTAGGCACTCCTGATGTTTTATCGTCCGGTTTATAATGATCTTTTTCATCAATACAACCTGTTACTGCATACCCTAGTAAAAAAGCACTCAGTAATGTAGCCAGCATCCCTTTCATTGTATAAATACGATTTTTCATATGATATAATATTGTTTGTTGTTTGATCAGGGCACAAAGATATATATTAAACTTGATTTATCTATCCAAACAATCTATCTATTTTTCATATTCTACAACATACCATTCTAACAACTCAGACACAAAACACTAATTACAAGCAAAATAAAAGGAGGAAACAGCAGTTTCCTCCTTTTATCATAAGTTGTATAATCTATTCAGATCAATTATTCTCCGGACGAAGTTTACGAACAGTAACAGCTGTCTGCCACATTTCGCTTTCACGCAATGCCTTCAGTTCGGCCTCCAGTTTCTCGCGATAATCCGGTTTTGAATTAGAGTCGATAGAGATCTGTGCCTCGTTACCGGTCTTTACACTATTATATAATTTCTGAACAACGGGTTTAATAGCATCGTGGAACGGGCCCATCCAGTCAAGAGCACCACGCTGAGCCGTAGTCGAGCAGTTGGCATACATCCAATCCATACCATTCTTAGCAAACAGCGGCATCAATGACTGAGTTAACTCCTCAACCGTTTCGTTAAATGCCTCAGATGGAGTATGACCGTTCTCACGCAAAACCTCATACTGAGCCAACAGCAAACCTTGTATAGCTCCCATCAGCGAACCACGTTCACCTGTCAGGTCGGAAGTAGCTTCACGGACAAAAGTCGTTTCAAACAGATATCCGGAACCTACGCCGATACCCAATGCGATGGTTCTCTCCATAGCTCTGCCGGTAGCATCCTGATAGATGGCATACGAAGAGTTCAGTCCGCGACCTTCAAGGAACATCGTACGGAGTGAAGTACCCGAACCCTTCGGAGCGACCATAATGACATCAATATCTTTCTGTGGAACAACACCGGTGCGATCGCTCCATGTAATTGCGAAACCGTGAGAGAAATAGAGTGCTTTCCCGGCAGTCAGGTAAGGTTTGATAGTAGGCCATACAGACATTACGGCTGCATCTGACAACAGACACATAATAATAGTACCTTTCTCGCATGCCTCTTCGATGCCGAACAGTGTTTCACCCGGAACCCAGCCGTCTGCCACTGCTTTTTCATATGTTTTTCCCGGACGCTGACCAACGATTACATTGAAGCCATTATCGCGCAGGTTCAGTGATTGACCCGGTCCCTGCACACCGTAACCGATAACAGCGATTGTTTCATTCTTCAATACCTCACGAGCTTTTTCCAAAGGAAATTCTTCACGGGTTACTACATTTTCCGTAACACCGCCAAAATTCAATTGTGCCATTTTTCTTTTTTGTTTTAAAAGTCTTGTTCCGTTCGGACGAAAACAAAACCGATTATTAATAATTAAACTTATATTCTTTATCTTACAGTGCAAAACGCCAACCGACATTTAGCTGGACCACACTATTGTTTGCTTTAGGATTAGAGTCGCTTGCCCAAGATTTGTTTACGTTAATCAGTCCGATGTTATAGTTTAGAGAGATCAACAGACCACGTTCAAACTGATAACCGGCTCCAAGCCCCACTCCACAATCAAACTTGCGAATCACATTCATGCCTATGACTGTGGTACCATAGTCGGAGGATGATTTGTTCTCTGAGTTCACATTGAAACTGAACTGCGGCCCTCCAAACACATACAGCCCCTTATATATAAATTCTTTCGCATATACCGGAACATTGATATAATCCAGTTTATCCGTATAAGAGACTCCGCCCCCTTTATATTTGCTTCCCTGCATTGAGTAATACACTCCTGTTTCTATTCCAAAGCGTTCGGTCAGCATGACATCACCTCCCAGACCGATATTGAGTCCGGGACGCACTTTAGAATCCACCTCTCCGGTAGTATTTGCCAGATTCAAACCGACCTTCGGAATCAGATGAAACTCCTGTGCATTCATGCAGCAAGCAACACAGAGCAGCAAAAGAAAAACAATCTTCTTCATTTTAATCACATTTTAAACTACACAAACTTCACTTTTGCCCGGCATACAACTTCACTGCCGTTTTTCTTAATCTCGACGTGATATTCATTCTCACTTACTTCCTCTTCAAAAAAAGAAAGCTCGTCGCCATAATAACTTTCTGCCACATAGGCCATTTCAAATCGCTGAATCCGTTTCGATTTATACAAATCGATCGGAAACAAATCGAGGATATGTTCTATATAACGAATGCTGTTCACATGACCATTGATGTCGATATCGCTGTATTTAGCTGTCAACTTAGCACAAGGTTGGTCAGTAGCCACTTTGATACGCGAAGGCTTTTCGATCGGACAAGGTTCGTCACATACATAGTCCACAATACTACCGCCATGCAACGTCAGCAAATCAGCCGGCTTGCGGGTATTTAAATTAATCATGGCCCATACCGAACGGGCATATCCGATCTTCTTGCCGTCCTTGTCTATAATGGCAAAATTACGATCAGTAAAAAGACGATATACATTCTCCACCCATGTCTGTACAGTAAACTCCTCATATTGATAAGGCATCTCTTCCAGATCGATGGCCAGACGAGACAATACCCATGTATAATTGTCCTCATTCAATGTAGCGATTCCAAAGCCGCGTTCACTGGCATGAAAGCCGGCACAGTTCAACAGATGGTTGCCAAGCACCCCCATTGTCAAACGTCCGTTGAAATCTACATGAAAAGGCTCCGCAATAAACTTATAACTCCCTATCTTCTTATCGTCACTCATTCACTTTTCCTCTTTCTTGCTTAAGTTATATTTGGTCTCACGATCTGCCAGAAACTCGTTCACACGTTCAAAGCAACTGGTAGTGATTGCCACACGTCCCGAACGCACAAATTGCAACACACAATTCAATGCACTCAACTCTTCGTAGAGAGAAGTAATTTCTTCACTGATTCCATTTTTCTCGACGATGGCAAATACCGGATTCACTTCCACAATCCGTGCATTATAGCGACGAATCACCTTCGAAGCTTCCGGCTGTGACTGAAATTCGGGCATAGACACCTTATAAAGAGCTATTTCATGAAAATAGATTTCATCTTCAGTGAAATAATGTGCCTGAAGCACATCGATCTTCTTCTCAATCTGTTTGACAACCTTCTCTATCGTATCTTTATCGGTCCAAGCCGTAATAGTATATTTATGCACCCCCTTGATAGATGAAGCCGAAACATTCAGGCTTTCTATATTAATCTGCCGACGGGTAAATACTGCCGTAACCTGATTCAGCAATCCGGCAAAGTTCTCTGAATGAACAATTAATGTATATAATGTCTTATCCATAATTCCTAACTTATTAGCATTCCAACAACATCTGGTTAACTGAACCTCCCGGAGGGGTCATCGGCAACACATTTCCCTCTTCAATCACACAAGCTTCCAACAGGAACGGACCGTCTGTCGCAATCATCTCGTCAATCGCATCAGCCAGTTCTTCACGGGTAAAGACTCTTTTGGCCGGTATATCATAAGCAGAAGCAATCTTAATATAATCGGGATTCAGCATGGGTGTGAACGAGTATTTACGGTTGAAGAACATTGCCTGCCATTGGCGTACATTGCCCAGGAAATTATTGTTTAATACGATAATTTTAACCGGTGCCTTCTGTTCCATAATGGTTCCCAACTCCTGAATGTTCATTTGCAGACCACCGTCACCCATAAATACACAAACCGTACGGTCCGGTCGGCCAAAGGTTGCACCGATAGCAGCCGGCAACCCGAATCCCATGGTACCAAGTCCTCCGGAAGTAATCATACTCCGGTCTTTTGAATATTTAAAGTATCGAGCAGACATCATCTGGTTTTGACCGACATCGGTCACCAATATCGCTTCATGATTGGTCGCATCGCTTACCGCACGCACCACTTCCCCCATCGAAAGCGTATCTCCCATCGGATGCAATTCCGGACGGATTACCTTTTCTTCTTCCACCTGTTCATAAGGCAGGAAACTATCCAGCCATTCTTTATGCTCGTTGGGCTGCAGCAATGCCGTAACAGCAGAGAGCGTCTCTTTACAGTTACCCAGAACCGCTACATCCGCATGTACATTCTTATTAATTTCAGCCGGATCGATATCAAAATGAATCACTTTCGCCTGCTTGGCGTACGTAGCCAGGTTTCCGGTCACACGGTCGTCAAAACGCATGCCGACAGCAATCAGGACATCACATTTATTGGTGTTCATATTCGGTCCGAGATTACCGTGCATTCCCAGCATACCTTTGTTCAAAGGATGCTCGGTCGGCAAAGCCGACAGTCCCAACAACGTACATCCGGCGGGCATATCTGCCTTTTCGATGAAAGCACGCAATTCCTGTTGTGCGTTGCCCAGTTCCACACCTTGCCCCACCAATACCAACGGGCGCTCTGCACCGTTAATTAATTCGGCAGCCGCTTTCACCGCCTCCGGGTCAGTCTCGGGTACAGGCACGTAACTGCGTATGAAATCGAGTTTCGCAGGCATATATTCGGCTTTCTCCACCTGGGCATTTTTTGCAAAGTCGAGCACTACCGGTCCCGGGCGTCCGCTTTTCGCTATATAAAAGGCGCGGGCCACCGCCCATGGCACATCTTCGGCACGACGGATCTGATAACTCCATTTTGTAATTGGCTGCGTGATGCCTACCAAGTCGACCTCCTGAAAAGCATCTGTCCCCAAAAAAGCTGTTCCCACCTGTCCGGCAATGACTACAATCGGTGTACTGTCGATCATTGCATCCGCAATACCGGTTATGGTATTGGTAGCACCGGGGCCGCTCGTCACCAGGCAAACTCCGACCTCACCCGAAGCACGGGCAAATCCCTGAGCCGCATGTGCCGCCCCTTGTTCGTGGCGAACCAAAATATGATTCAAAGTCTCTCTATGATCGTATAAGGCATCGAATACGGGCATGATAGATCCTCCGGGATAACCAAAGATCGTCTTTACACCATGATATTCCAAAGAACGCATTAATGCTTCACCGCCTGAAATTATATCTTTACTCATGTACTAAAATTTACGATTTTACGATTTACAATTTACGATTGAAACAACTCTGTGGTTAATCAATCAGTCTCACCGCTCCTTTATCGGCAGAGCTTACCATGCTGGCATACGCTTTAAGACTTTTAGGCACATAGCGTTCACGAGTGACCGGAGTCATCGGACGTGCAGCCAGTTCTTCATCGGTCAGTCGCACGTTGATAGTCCGTTCGGGGATATTGATTTCGATGATATCACCATCCTTAATCTTTCCGATATTACCTCCGGCTGCTGCTTCGGGAGAGATATGCCCGATGCTGAGTCCCGATGTACCTCCGCTGAAACGGCCGTCGGTTATCAGCGCACACTCCTTGCCCAAGTGGCGCGATTTGATATAAGAGGTAGGATAAAGCATTTCCTGCATACCGGGACCTCCCTTCGGACCCTCGTGCGTGATGACGACTACATCTCCGCTGACAACTTTTCCTCCGAGTATCCCATTGCAGGCTGCTTCCTGTGAATCGAACACCTTTGCCGGACCGGTAAACTTCCAGATGCTCTCGTCCACTCCGGCCGTTTTCACCACACAACCATCCTGGGCAATATTTCCTTTCAGTACGGCCAGTCCTCCGTCTTTGCTATATGCGTGCTCTATGTCGCGAATACACCCTTCGGCACGGTCCGTATCCAACTCTTTATAATAGACGTCCTGAGAGCCGAGCACCAGATTGAACTTTCCGGCAGCCGCACTCTTATACTTTTTAATAGCCTCTTCACATACGTTCGGGCTAGTTATATCATATTTATCTATCGCCTCACCCAATGTCATCCCGTCGATACGCACTACAGACGTATCGATCAATCCGGCTTTGGCAAGTTGTCCCATAATCCCCATGATACCTCCGGCACGGTTTACATCCTGAATATGATACTTCTGTGTATTCGGCGCCACCTTACACAAGCATGGGCTCTTGCGTGAAAGCATATCGATATCGTCCATTTTAAAGTCCGCCTCCGCTTCATGGGCTATCGCCAGCAGGTGAAGTACCGTATTGGTAGATCCTCCCATCGCGATGTCCAGCGTCATGGCATTCAGGAATGCCTCACGGGTGGCAATGCTCCGGGGAAGTACGCTTTCATCACCGTCCCGATAATATTTATAGGTATTTTCTACAATCAGTTTCGCAGCATCTTTGAACAATTGGGTACGGTTGGCATGGGTCGCCACAATCGTTCCGTTTCCGGGGAGAGCCAGACCGATCGCTTCGTTCAGGCAGTTCATCGAATTGGCGGTAAACATTCCCGAACAACATCCGCAAGTGGGACAGGCCCGATTCTCGATCTTGGAGACTTCTTCATCACTCACACTTTCGTCGGCCGACTTAATCATCGCATCAATCAGGTCCAAATGCTGTCCATCCAGTTCACCGGCTTCCATCGGACCTCCGGATACAAATACAGTAGGAATATTCAGTCTCATAGCCGCCATCAACATCCCCGGAGTGATTTTGTCACAATTGCTGATACATACCATGGCATCCGCTTTATGGGCATTCACCATATATTCCACACTATCGGCAATGATATCCCGGGAAGGAAGGGAATAAAGCATTCCGTCATGTCCCATGGCAATACCATCATCAATGGCAATCGTATTGAATTCCGCAGCAAAGCATCCCAGCTTCTCAATTTCTTTTTTCACCAGCTGACCTATTTCATGTAGATGTACATGTCCCGGAACAAACTGAGTAAACGAATTGACGATGGCAATGATAGGTTTGCCTAATTGCTCTTTTTTCATACCATTGGCTGCCCAAAGTGCCCGGGCGCCTGCCATGCGGCGACCCTGTGTGCTGAACGAACTGCGTAACTGCTTTTTCATTTCAATATTCCTTTTAAGTAAAGAGCCTTCCTCACTGTAGTGAGAAAGGCTCTAAATCATATCTTCTATCTGTACGAATACATACATAACCTTTCTCACGCTCTTGATGGAATCACCACGACGCGAATAATATGCAGGACTGCCAGGTTAATTGATGTATGATTATTCATAACTTCTATTTTCTATTCTTTGATTGCTGCAAAGGTAAGTGCTTTTTTATAAACTCCAAACAAATTGAAGAAAAAAATCACCTAAAACAAAATAATTGTAAGCAAAGCCCATCTTTAAATATGTATTTATCATTCAAAATCCTATATTCCCAACTATTTCTTATTATAATGTACTAATTTAAAACGCCGGAATCTCAGTTTGTTTTCATCAAAAGACGGATTCTTGTAATGGCTGTCACTTAAATACAAGCCGTCTTTACCTATATAGTGCAAGGTAGATATATACGTAAAATCCGGAAAACGAGTCTCCCCGATAACATCAAAATCTTCATTCAGAATCATTATAGAGAAAGATTTACGCCCATATTGCCATATATTCAGATAATTTTTCTCCCCGTCCAAATCCGCTTTCAAGTATACAAAACGGTAATAGACTTTCCGATATTTATCATAAATCAGATTTCCGTAACAAGGAATTTCTGAGCTTGCTTTCATCGCCCCATCAAAATCCTGTGGAGGATTCTCCTTGATTGCAGGCTTATCGATATATCGACTCTTTACTTTGATTTTTTTCATTTCTCCATCTTGTAGAGAAACTACGTAAATATCTTCATCAAAAAAGAAAGAGAATACAAATTGATCCTTGTCATTTAAACAGCAACTATATGAGAGTTCATTACCTAAGGATGGTTTAGTAACATCATCCGAAGACATAATAGGAGGAAACTTAATTGGAAGAGGACTGAGCACATTTTTAACCGTATCAACCACGACGTAGACAGGAGATTTTTCCATCACTTTGTTCCCTAAACGCATATTGACGGTTTGGGGTATATACATTTTCCCGTTATTAAAGTAAATAGGGCGATATGCAAAGGTTATGGCTCCGAAAGGCAATAGAGGTATCCCATCATCCGTTTTCTCAGTTATAATCTCACGTTTTTTCTTGCCCAACTCTTCCATCACAAACACTTTACTTTGTTGCAAACTGGGCAAATATATTTCATCAAAATCAATAATATGATATCCTCCGAACATACCAACACCATTAGCCCCCTCTCTATCAAAGAAGATGCTTTTCACAAACTCTCCCGACTGCAAATCATAAACACAAATCTCTGGTTCCAATTGATTCTGAAAAGTTAGGTATTCATGCCCATCTTTATCAATAAAAGGGAATAGAGCCCTTATTTCTAACGTCACATTATCGGCCAATAAATAAACAACAGAATCTTCTGTCAGTTCCAGACCGGCATCCGCAGACTCCTTCTTACCGCTGGAACAGGATATTGCCAAAATAAAAACTCCCAGAATCCCAATTATATTTTTCATGTTTACTATTATTAATCATGTAATCACCTATACCAAAGCCATTATTATTTTCCCCTAAATTAAACAATTATTTAACTGAAAATAAAATCAACAGATAAAAATGCCCTGAGACCATTAATTAATATTTCCAAGAGCAAGACACAATGCATCCTAAACAATTATTTTGCGATAGTTCTCTCAGGAACAAAGCAGAGAAACATCAATCATAAACAGAGAAAGAAGAAAAGAGCGGAAAGAGCAGATTAAGACCGAACCAATAAAACATGGGGATGTTGTGCAGTAAAACATCCCCATGTTATAACACAAAACATCCGGATGTTTTATACAACAACATCCGGATGTTTTTACGCAAAGAGTCTAAAGTTTCAAAGTAAACAATGGCATATTACTGACGAATAAAACGTATGCTAAATCCGTAACCACGACTATATGTATTCGTAGATTGTGGTACGGATACATTCGAAGGATTGATGGAGAGCGCCCAGCAATTATGCCCATCGACACTGCTAAACCACCAATACCCGACTTCATCTTTTTCCTGGAAAGCAAAAGGTTCATCAGCATTACGCCGTCCACCGGGTTTTCCCACAAACCCGGCAATACTCAATGCCTCGGCCACTTTAGAATCCCCACCCAGGAAATTCCGCAATTTATCCCAATCGCCCAAATGATTCGGTATTTTCCAGCCTTCAGTAACTAAAGACGTAGAACCGGAAAACACACCTGCATTGTACAACAGTCCATATTGATTGCGAATGGTCCGGCTATCTTCCGTAATGCCGGCGGGAAAACCATATACAGCATATCTCGGGTTAGCATCTTTTCTCCATTCCGAAGAAATGATTCCTGCACTGTTTGTTATCGTCCGCAGATTGTCCGCCATCCAATATTGGGTACCGATTTTCATCACCCGATATGAGTTGCCTTCATTATCAGTAGTCAGATAAGGACGGAGTCCGTTTGCCTGACTATCCGAGTAGCCGATATAATCGCCGGTTATAAAACTCACTCCGTCTTCTGTAAACAGGGAGGTGAATGGTTGCGTATTGGTACCCGGCGTATAAACGGTAGTCAGATAGTCTACTTTCCCTCCGTTATCCAATACCATTCCTTCGCCAAACGCTTGGTTATAAACATTATAAGGATAAAAGACCGAGGCACTTTTACCCGATCCAAATGAATAATCGGGAATAAACTCATGACATAGTTCTCCTACTTTCACTCCCTCAACATAAAGTTCATAAACAAACGAACGGGAAGAATCGGGCACTTTAAATTCAAGCAATAAAGTGACTCCGAGCGTTGCCGACAACTTCTTGCCGTCCTTGGCTGTCAATTCAAGAATAGCAGTACCGGACAAGGCTCCATCGGCCGAGCTTTTATCAGGAGCAATCACCGTCATCTCCCCGGTGGTGTCCGACGTATATTGGGCCGTAACTGTCCAACCGACCGGAGCCGTACATACCGGAGCAATACTTTTATTTACGCCACTGCAAGTAAACGTAAAGGTCAGAGACTCACTCCGATGAAAATACGTCACTCCCGAAGCCGCCAATTCTACCTGTGCCCCTCCCCACTCCGGCACTTTAAATATGGTTCCATCAGTCAGATAAAATACAATATAACCGTCTTCACTGACCACCTTCCGGAACATAGGATCACCGGACGCACCTTTCGCTTTCATCGGATTGCCCGCAGCATCTTTCAATTCGACAGGACCGCTCCCATAATCAAGCGTCCAGTATCCTGCCGCATTGACCCCAATGACCGGAACAATACCATCGGTTCCCGAAGCTCTGACCTTTTGCCCGTTGTTGTCCAAAAGAAAAGAAGATGTTTCATCGGCATTCTTGATAGCCCAATACAGATGTCCGTCCGTATCCATTTTCATAGTGACGACGGGAGCTGTCCCATTCTGTCCTTTGTCTCCTTCCGGACCGTCCGTACCGTCTGTTCCATCCTGGCCATCTTTACCGTCGGTACCGTCCTGGCCATCTTTGCCATCGGTACCGTCCTGACCGTCTTTACCGTCAGTACCATCCTGTCCGTCTTGCCCATCGATACCGTCTTGACCGTCTTTACCGTCGGTACCATCCTGACCGTCTTTGCCATCGGTACCATTCTGACCATTCTGACCATCCTGACCATCTTCTCCTTTTTTACCATCGTCTCCTTTCTCGCCATTCTTGATGACAATCGTACCACTTTTGAAAAAACTGATGGTATAGCCGCTTCCGTCTGCAAGTTCCTTGAAACCGGTAATATAATCACCTGATTCAGACGAATTAATGATCAGCTTCAAAGCAACGATATCCCTATTCATATTTTTGCACAACTCCTCGATAGAGTTTACCTGCCCCTCCATTTCCGCGTGATTCTTCAACACCTCGTTCATCTCCTCCTGGCTACAGGCGGTTGCGAAGAACAGACAGAGAAACAATAGTTTGATTATATGATTCATATTCATTAGAGTTAAATTAATAATTTGCATCCCGGACACAACGAATGCTGTTACCTTCACCCGCCAACGCATTGCCAGAAGTCAACAGTTCTACAGAATTAGATTTGTAGGACATCCGGATGCGATAACTCGTTTCCGTCGACCACCACTGCCCTGTTGTTTCCTGGGCTCCGGTACTGCCATTACCGCCATTAACCGTATTAGCAGGCAAAGCCGTAAAACCGGTCAGATTGTTCGCCTCTATTCCCGTATCCTCCAACCAATTTCCAATTCCTTTCCCAACAGCTGTCGACTTCAGTTTACGTGCATCTGCCCCCACAAAGTCTACCAATGCTTGCAGTTCTGCTTTAGAAGGAACATGCCATCCTTGGGGAGCTATATTTCCTTTCATTGCAAACTGATTGTAAAGTACACCGTACAGGTTACGATATTGCATAGCTCCCGGAGCATTGGCATTAACCGCCCGGTCGACTTGACAGGCCGGAAGACCTTTCCCGCACTGAATTCCCCAATCCATAGATGTGGCAAAACCGGTAGGAATAGGAGTACCATCATTAAATTGGGTTGTCTTCAGATTTTCTCCCATCCAGTAGAGGCTACCTATTTTTACAACCCGGTAAGCATATCCCTGCACATCGACAGCCAAGGAAGCTTTCAGCCCGCAAACAGTCCCGTTCACCAGTCCGTCTGCCCCATCTGCCGCCATCACATACCGGCTACCGTCTTCCGTAAGTATGGCAGTGGACGACGGATTGCCGGCGACCGGCGTATATCCTGTTCCGTCATGCTGTATCGATGCTCCGTTTTCCAAGATCAGTCCGGAACCAAAAGTACGCGAAGCAGCATTATAAGAATAGACTACTGTAGCCCGGTCCGTCGTGGAATACGCCGGCACATACTCCCGGCATATTTCTCCTACTTTAACTCCCTCCATCAATACGTCATAAACCAGAGAACTATTGAACTTCGGAAGTTCAATACGATAATACAACGTTACCAAGATGTCTGCCCGGACAGTATTTCCCAAAGCATCTGTGCCTTCTATCGTTATTCTTTCCGAAGCCGGCAGAGTCGAACCGGCAGCAGGTGCTTTCACAGTCAGCGTCCCTTGCAAAGCTTTCGGCTGATAATTAATCGTAGCATCCCATGTTCCTGCCACCTTTACTATCTGTCGGAAACTGCTGCAATCAAACGTAACGTCCTGCGTTACTCCACGACGGAAGAAAAGTGGCCCCGTTTCATTGAATATCAATTTACTGTCTCCGGTTTTGGCCACTTTATAGATACTCCCGTCAGTCATGGTAAACACGACATATTCAGGATCTCCGGTATTCACAGAAGCAAAGATGGACGGGCTGCCATCTGTCACCGTAGCCACTATCTTCTCTCCGCTTCCTCCTGTGATCCATTTCGTTACACCTCCGACAGTAACCTGCCAATAGTATTCACCATCGGTATCTTTAGCTATGCCGACAGATGGAGTGACACCATTCACAGGAGTCATGATCACCTTGTTACCTTCTCCATCCGTCAGCCACTCTACCGCTCCGCCACCTATTTGTACAGTCCAGTAATAATTGCCATCCGTATCCCGTTTGGCACCCAGCAACGGAGTATCTCCTGCAGGACCTTTCACGCCGTCTTTACCGTCGTTACCGTCAACTCCGTCTTTGCCATCCTCACCATTGGCACCGTCCTGTCCGTCACTGCCATTATGCCCATCGGTACCATCAGTTCCGTTCGATCCGTTTTGACCGTCGGCTCCGTTCTGACCGTCAACGCCGTCTTTACCGTCCGTACCATCCGTGCCGTTTGCTCCATCACTGCCATTCTCACCATTGGCACCGTCATTGCCATTTTCTCCTTTATTCCCCGTCAGGCCATTCTTTATAAGAATATCTCCTCCTTTATGAAAAACAATCAGTGTACCGCTTCCATCGGGCAATTCGGTCACACTCTCAATGTAATCATGAGTCGGTATCGTATTCACTATCGTGGCAAGCAGCCTCACTTCATTATTGGTATCGGATATCCATTCCCGGAGTTTTCCCATCCGTACATTCAGTTCGGCTTCCCGGCGCAGGGCCTCGTTAATGTCCTCCTGAACACAGCCTCCCGCCAACAGAACCGACAAAATGATAAACATATATTTTTTATATCTCTTCATGATTTCCTGTTTTAAAGATTAATCTTCTTTCAAAAGCCGTACACTGTAGCCTGTCGAATTATTGTCTCCGCTGTTAAACTCGAGTACGGATGAGTTTGCGGACAATCTGAACACAGCACCGACACTCTCCAGACTGGCACTGCTCCACCAGATACCGACTTGCTGAAAATCGTTGAACGAAAGACCGTCAGCACCTCTGTATCCTCCTCCGACACCGGAAAAACCTGTGAGATCGGTTCCACCCCCTGCCAGCCAATGCTCTGTTCCGGACTCTTTCAATAATGTACCGGCATTAGAACCCAGAAAAGCCCGTAATGTGGATACGATATCCGATTCCGTTGGAAGCTTCCATCCGGCAGGCACCACTTTTCTGGCAGCAACTCTATTGTACAAAACTCCATAAGATACCTTATTGGCAAATGCCTCTGCTGCTGCAGCATTCTCATAATCGTACACGGCACAGGCACCCGAACCGCTATCATCAAATCCACTCTCTCTCCAGGCACGCCCCGACAAGCCGGTGGCAACAGGAGTTCCGTCAGGATAAGTAAGTGTCCGTAAATTCTCCGCTGTCCAGTACTGTTTACCTATTTTCACAATGCGGTAGGCATTGCCATCCGCATCAGTCAGCCTTTCCGCCTGCAGGCCGTCTCCGAAATCCGGTTCCCGTCCTTTCAACGAACTGTCGGTATAGAATTCCGATCCATTTTCAGTATAGATATACATAACTGCCGGCCTGTCAGAAACTGAAGCATGATAACCCGTACCGTCGTGCTTCACCGAAGCACCGGTATTCGTGATAAGTCCCGATCCATAAACTCCTCCTGTCAAATAAGGATAGACAACCGTTGCAGACAATCCCAGTTCCCGCTGGTATTCACGACAAAGTTCTCCTACCTTTTTACCCCAAAGACGGATGTTGTACACATAAGAACCTCTAAAATCCGGAAGCATTATCTTATAAAGCATACTCACGGTGAAAGAAGTCCGCGCCGTTTCTTCTGCGGTATTCGTACTTCGCAGTACCACATCTCCTGATAATGCTACGTCCGCTGTTCCCGCCAAAGGGGCCTCAAGAGTCAAAGCTCCCGCTTCAAAATCGACTGTCGCTTTCCACCCCTTCGGAACATCTACCGACAATTGCTCTTTTGAGATACCCTTACAACTGAAAGCAATCGCCTGAGACCCGCCCCGGTTGAAAAAAAACAGTTTACGTCCCTCCGGAACCTCAATAACCGGTCTTCCTATAGGTAATCTGAACCGGGTTGCCCCACCGCTTAAAGTAAATTCCACATAATCCGGCTCCTTCAAGTCCACCTTCTCAAACACGGACACAGCATTTTTTGCATTGGCAACTATTTTCTTTCCATCCGCTTCAATCCATGTCTCGGGACCGGTTCCAATCTTTTGCGTCCAGTAATAGTTATCGTCGCCCCCGGCGGACGTTTCCCATTGCTTCACTCCCAGTTGAGGGGTTTGTCCATCGTGTACCGTAGAGGTTGCCTTTATTCTGTTTCCATCATTGTCGGCCAGATAATAAGGTTCACCGGAACCTATTTTTATAGTCCAGTAATATTCCGAATCAGCGGGATCCTGCATAATGCCAACCACCGGATTCTGTCCGGGGTCACCTTGCTCCCCCTTATTCCCGTTGGTACCGTCGACACCATCTTTGCCATCGGTACCATCCACGCCATCCTTACCTTCCGTACCATTCGTACCATCTGCACCATCTTTACCATCGGTACCGTTCTCACCATCTTTTCCGTCCGTACCGTCGGTACCGTCCACACCGTCTTTACCATCCGTACCATCTACGCCATCCTTACCGTCTGTACCGTCTATGCCGTCTTTCCCGGCATCTCCATCCGGACCGGTATCTCCTTTCTTCCCGTTACGGATAGTAATCGGAGCACTTTTGGAGAAGGAGATAGTATACCCCGCACCATCCGCCAGTTCCTCGATATGAGTAATGTTATCTCCTATCCTGTCGGTATTGACAATCACCTGAAGATTATAAATATCCTCATTCAGTTTTTTACATAGATCTGTCAACTCCTGCAATTCTTTCCTCTGATCACCCTGTCTGTCAAGTAAATCGTTGAAATCGGACTCTTTACAGCCATGCAGCAAAGGCATCAATAACAACAACAGATATATTTTCTTTCTAATCATAGTTTTCATTTTTGGATTTCAACAATAACTCGCCTGGCAAGTACGCTGTAATTATTCGGATCGGAAGTAAGCATATCTATGCACTCTCCTTTCACGGCGATACGTTTGCCATCTATCCCCTTCTTTTCAAGATAGGCTGCCAGTGCTTCGGCACGCTGTAAAGAGATTTTTTGATTAATATCCGGATTCCCGGTATGGTCGGCATGCCCTGAAAGAATAACTTTCAGCTCAGGATACTTTTTCAGGGTTTGCACAATGCGGCATAATTCATTTTTGTACAAGGCTACATTCAGATAAGCCGATCCTCTCTTAAAATAGACCGGAGGCAATTCGTTGAATCCCAGTACCGGATCAGAACCGGTCTTCTCCTTCACTACCGTGTGCGCCTGTTGCAACTGCATATTCAAGGAAGCAATCTCCCGTTTCATCCGCTCCTTCTCTATCGAATCTTCAACGCAACAAGCAGGGGCAGGCAAGCTGACCGCACGCTCCTCTATATATCTGATCTCCACATCCGCCGCTCGCCTTGAGGCATAGAGAACATTGTCTTCTTTCTTTTTACCCACCTTCCATATCAAAGAGAGTCCGGCACTGGTCATAAAGTGGTCTTTCGACTTAATCAGCGTAGATATACCATCCATCTTATTGTTATTGACCCATATAATTCCCGTACGCAACTGTACATCAAAAGCCCGGGAAATCTTATAACGCAAAGACACATCTCCCCCTATCCCGATGTTCCACTTATCCGTCTTTTTTCCCGATAATGGGCTTTTATCTGCCTTATTTATTAACTCTGTAGAGAAATGTTGTGCATAGACGGCAGGACTCAGTAATACCGTCCAGCGACGATTTCCCCGGTTAGGGCCAAAGAAATTATTCACATTCAGATTCATCTGCAAACCAATATTCGTAAAGTGTACTTTCGAAAACACATCCTTGTACTTCCAGGTATTAAAATCCTGATTCGTATAATAAGTCATCCCGTCGGCATTCATAAGGTAATCACCCGCGTAAGATTTCGCTCCCATTCTGGTATATCCGGTTCGCGCAGATGCCTCTATGCCTATCCACGAATTGACCTGATAACCGGCAAACCCTCCAAACTGAGATCCGACATAGGTTTTATCCGCCGAGAATGAAGTAAAATCGCCAAACAGGAAAGGGACACCATATTCTGCTCCAAAATACCAATGTGAATACGATTTAAGAGGTTTATCGACCTTAACCGGCGTTTCCGTCTGGGCAAACCCGGTACCAAATAGCGGAGAAAAAAGAAGGAAAAGGATGGCTCTTCTGCATCCTGTCTCCATACAACAATGATTTTTTAACATAAGCTTCAATTTAAGAATTATTGTTTGTTTTCAATTTCTTGCGAAGTTCGCAAGGTGTCAGTCCATATTGTGACCTGCAAAATTTATTAAAGTGTGAAGGAGATGAAAATCCGAAGTCATCGATAATCTGGCTAAACTCATCACCATATACGGTAATACGGTAAATGATATGTTGCGATTTCCGATTGAGAAGCCAACGGTAGACCGACACTCCGAACTGTTCTTTAAACTTTGCCCGAAAATTAGTGACGCCATAGCCTAACAGGCTGGCCAACTCACCCACATTTTTTGCACTGAGATAGTTCTCCAGTATCTGTTCTTTAAACTTGGACGACTGTTCCGTCAAAGAACTGAACAAAATGGCAAGTTCCTGCTCATTATAAACAGAATTCAGGATATAGAACAGTTCCCGCTGCTTCGCTATATACAAGGAGAGATCATATAAATTCATCTCCATGTACTGTGCAAGAAGCTGTAAAAAAGAATTCAAAGGCTCGGCAAATTTAAGTCCCACATCTTTTGAAACAGAGCTATCCGAAGTGGCTCCGAAAGGACGGAATGTCAATAAATCATGTACTATTAAATCACCAAATGCAAATAAGATGACCTGTGAGTCCGAAAGCATCTCGCAGGTATAGTCATCTTCTTTATCCCAGAAAAAGATATGCCGCTCTCTGACGGTAGCCAACTCTTGCTGAGCAGAGGAAACTTTCATAGTACCACTCATAATAAAAATCAAAACATTGCTATCCAACTTCAATAAGGAGTTCCCTTTTAAGATGATTAAAAAGCTAAATCCGGTTTGAAAAATCTGATTGGGTAGCAAATCAGAAGTCAAATTTTCAATTAAGGTTTTCATAGGTTGATGTATATTATAAAAAAACAAAAATGTACCAATATCTTACATTTAGAAGTACAAAGGAAGGCTTTTAACAGGTCAGTTCGTTTATACATTTTATTTAATTTGTTATATATAATAACAAATGGAAAAACTTTTTTTTCAGTTTAACGGCATATAGATATACTACTTCTTTCATTTTCGTTATTCATCGCCTATCAGCCAACAGGTATTAATTTCTACTACGAAAGAATAAACTCCCCACCAGTCCATAAATCTCTGACGATTAATTCGTATATTTGTCCCCACGGAAAATCCGAATTTTATTAATAACATTATAAAGAACAGATGGAAACAGCAGAAAACAAGTACATCACTGTAGCTTACAAACTGTATACAACAGAAGATGGTAAAAGAGACTTAGTAGAAGAAACAGCAGCCGAACATCCTTTCCAATTCATTTCAGGTTTGGGCACTACGCTCGAAGCTTTTGAATCACAGATAGTAAACCTTCATAAAGGAGACAAATTTGAATTTACTATTCCTTTTGCCGAAGCTTATGGTGAATATGACGAAGAACATGTAATCGATCTTCCCAAAAATATCTTTGAGATTGACGGAAAATTCGATAACGAACATATCTATCCGGGAAACATCATTCCTTTGATGAACTCAGAAGGCCAGCGCCTGAATGGTAGTGTAGTTGAAGTAAAAGCCGATACGGTAGTGATGGATATGAACCATCCGTTGGCCGGTGAAGATTTGACTTTCGTGGGCGAGGTTACCGAGAGCCGTCCGGCTACAAACGAAGAAATTCAGGAAATGATTAAAATGATGACCGGCGAAGGCGGATGCAGTTGCGGAAGCTGTGGCGACGGTTGCGGTGACGACTGCGGAGACAGTTGTGGAGACAGCTGCGGTTGTGGACATTGCCATTAATCCCGAGCGGTAATTTATAAAACGAAAAACGGTGAACATACTGCAACTGCATCGTATGTTCACCGTTTTATTATACCTAAGGACAGACAATCTATTTCACGATCTTTATCAGGAAAGAATCCTTACTGTATTCTTTGTCATTCAAGTAAAGCCTTTTATGTATTGTAGGGTTCTGTTTCTTCCAGGTGATATATAAGTCGAATTTTACCACATCTTTCGTTCCATCTCCCCAATGAATCGTAAAGGTCTCTCCCTTATATTGATGTTCCGGAGAAAACTCACCAAAAGAAAGCACACGCTCTTTCGCTTCACCCAGCACTTCTTTTCTCAATCCCAACGGGCGGGGCATATTAAAGCGGGTATCCACAGAATTTTCCAATGGAAAGGATTTATCCCCATATTCCACAGTAATCTCATTACCCAATATATTCGACGCAACCTGTGGGTCCAGCAAGTTATTGCCGGCGGCATCCTTCACAGAAAAATAAATATTATAGTTTATGAAATCCCAAATATAATCTCCCTGGTCCTTCTCTTTATCTTCTTCTCCATAACATCCGGTCAGCAGAAGCGGAAATAATAAAAGCAACCATACAAAATGTTTTTTCATATATACAGCATTAATAGTTCGTCACTCCAACAAGATTCTTTATATCAAGAAAATGAAAGAATTAGTCTTTTACTGCTTGTCTTCTATCTTTTAACATATAGTTTAACATTAGCACCCTTTATGTGTCATGATGTCGAGCACCACCCTGTCTGTTTCATTCATACCCTGTGATCCAATCCGCGTCAGATTTCGGATGCTTTGATCGACATCCTCGTCAATAATTCCCTCGACCGAAGTAACACAACGATTCTCCATTGCCATTACCGCCGACAACACAGCTGTCGACACTCCTGTCGTCACCTTCAGAGCACAACTGGGTTTAGCTCCGTCACAAATCATTCCGGTCAGATTGGCTATCATGTTTTGAACGGCAAAAGCCACCTGCTTATAAGAGCCTCCCATCAACCAAGTAATGCCACAACTCGACCCGGTTGCCGCCACTACACAGCCACAGAGGGCGGATAGGCGTCCCAGACTCTGCTTAATATAAATCACAGTCAAATGACTCATCATCAAAGCACGAATTAATTCTTCTTCCGACTTTCCGTTTTCTTCGGCATATACCACTACAGGCAATGTCGCAGAAATCCCCTGGTTACCACTGCCCGAATTACTCATAACAGGAATCATGGCTCCCGCCATACGGGCATCACATGCTGCCGACGTATACGAAAGAATATGTGAGAAAACGCTATCCCCCATAATTTTATGTTCATAAGTGCCCCGAAGCATCTTACCCAACGCATGTCCGTAATCACCCTGAAAAGACTGTTCTGCCGCTTTTTTATTAAGCCGTGCCGTCTCAAGAATAAAGCGGATTTCATCCAACGGAGCAGTCAACGCAAAATCATACACCTTCCGTAAAGTAAGTTCCAGAGTCTCTTCTTCCTCTTCCTCCCCGGAAGTCTGCTGTTTATTCAACAGTACTTCATCTCCCTTTGCCACGTAAACAAAGGTGGTATGCCCACCGGAAATGATAGCCGTCGCCTGTTCACCACCGGCTTCGCACGTCACTTCTATATAAAGTTTCTCCGTAATGTCTTCCTTCAACGAAATACAGATACGCTTTTCATCAATCAGTTTCTTTCCCTCTTCTACAGCTTCCGGAGTACTGTCTTTCAGCACCTCGAGCTGATAATCGGACTTCCCGATCAACGCACCCAAAGCCACAGCGATGGGCAGCCCGATCATTCCCGTACCGGGGATTCCTACTCCCATTGCATTTTTCAAAATATTAGCACTCAACAATACCTTTATTTTCTCCGGTTTGGCCCCCAAAGTCTCTGTAGCTTTTGCTACACACAATGCAACTGCAATCGGCTCTGTACATCCGATAGCCGGAATCACCTCCCGCTGTATTAAAGCGATTATCTGTTTTCTTTCTGATTCAGTCATCTGTCCAAGGTTTATATTTTGCACAAAAGTAGGAAATATACTCTTATAAACCATCCATTTAACCAAAGAATATCCTATCCGGATGAGTGAATGGTTTTACACTCTATCCTCTGGTTATTTAATAATTATCATGTATCTTTGCCTCTCAATTACAAATACTTAATAAAAAAGAGTAATGAATAAAGGATTTATACTAAAAGCCCTGTTTCTGTTATGCTTTCTTTTCTCACAAACAGCCCAAGGACAATCTTTCACTCCCGGAGAGATATGGCCCGATAATCACCAGGTACATATCAATGCGCATGGCGGAGGTATTTTATATGAAAACGGAACCTATTATTGGTTTGGCGAACACAAAACAGAAGGTGAAGCCGGAAATTTAGCCAATGTAGGGGTGCATTGCTACTCGTCCGATGACTTATATCATTGGAAAGACTGTGGCATTGCACTATCAGTGATAGAAAATGATCCCGGGCATCCCATTTCTAAAGGGTGTATTCTCGAACGTCCTAAAGTTATATACAACCCTCTCACTAAGAAATATGTCATGTGGTTTCATCTTGAACCCAAAGGTGCAGGATATTCGGGAGCACTAAGCGGAATTGCCCTTAGCGACCGGGTTACAGGCCCTTACACCTTTCTAAAAGCTGTCCGTCCCAATGCCGGTTCATGGCCCATCAACGTACTGCCCATTCATAAAACCACCCGCAGACCTTCTGCAGAAGAAGAACGTCAATGCACCGGAGGTAGTCTTCCTGCCCATCCGGACAGCCTCAACATATTGGGCCGCGACATGGAGCAGGGGCAAATGGCGCGTGATATGAATCTGTTTGTCGATGATGACGGTAAAGCTTACCATATCTACTCCTCCGAAGAGAATAGTACGTTGCACATTGCCGAACTAGATCCGAGCTATACAGGCTATACAGGCAAATATATCCGGGTCTTTATTAACCGGTTCATGGAAGCTCCGGCCATGTTCAAGAAAGATGGTAACTATTACCTTATTATGTCCGGCTGTAGCGGATGGAATCCCAATGCCGCACGCTCTGCCATAGCTTCTTCCATTTGGGGAGAATGGAAAGAGTTAGGAAATCCTTGTATAGGTCAGGATGCAGACCTTACTTTTCATTCTCAAAGCACTTATATCCTGCCGGTACAAGGTAAGAAAAATCAGTTTATATACATGGGTGACCGCTGGACTCCACAAAACGCTATTGACGGGCGCTACATCTGGCTTCCCATTCATTTTGAAGGTCCCAAACCGATTATCGAATGGAAAGATTCATGGACTTTAGACTAAAAACATACCATTCTGAACATTATGACCGTTATAAAATGTTGTATTGTAGGCATTCAAATGTATCTTTTCAAAAAAGAAACTTAACTTTGCAGCCAAGTTTACAAAAAATCAACTAAACTAAAAGGATTATTAATCAAAAACAGAATCGAATGAAATTAAAGAATCTGATAGCCTGTTTCTTTCTGGGCTTTATAATGGTTTCTTGCATACAAGACGAAGCACCTAATGCAGAAGCAGACATTGAGACTTGTACAGTACCGGGTGATGTGCTCAATCGAGATCCGATTATCGGAAATGACCAAATAACCTTGCCACTAAAAAAAGGAGCGAATATCAGTAAACTTGCTCCGGAATTTACACTCACTCCCGGCGCTACCATTAATCCGGAAAGTGGGGTTGTACGCGACTTCTCCACACCACAAAAATATGTGGTTACTTCCGAAGATGGAAAATGGAAAAAAGAATATGAGGTAACAGCCCTATTCTCTGGTATACCAACTAGTTATCATTTTGAGAATGCTTTGCCAGTAAAAGATAAAAAAGGTAATATTCTATATTACAATTTCCAAGAATCTGATGCAATAGGCAATATACTGAATTGGGCAAACGCCAATGAAGGTTTCAACTATACAGGAGTACAAGCCAAGCCGGAAGAATACCCCACCAGCCCGGCCCCTGACGGTGTACAAGGTAATTGTGTGAAATTAACAACTAAAGACACAGGATCATTAGGAGCTTTACTCAAAATGTACATTGCCGCAGGTAACCTATTTATGGGAAGTTTCACTCTGGATATTGGAAATGTATTAAGAGCGACCAAATTTGGCGTTCCTTTTACGCACATTCCTACTTCGTTCAAGGGGTATTACAAATACAAAGCAGGAGAAGTATTCACCGTAAAAGGAGAACCTGTATCCGGAAGAAAAGATATTTGTGACATATATGCCGTATTTTATGAAACAGACGATAAAGTAAAGTCTCTGGATGGAACGAATGTATTTACCAGCCCTAATCTTATTTCAATAGCACGAATTTCAAATGCTAAAGAGACAGAACAATGGACCGAATTTAATTTACCCTTTATCACACTACCGGGTAAAACCGTTGATTCACAGAAATTGGAAGATGGAAAATACAATGTTGCAATCGTATTCTCTTCAAGTATCAAAGGTGACTTATTTGAAGGTGCAGCCGGTAGCACACTATACATTGATGAAGTTGAACTAAGTTATAGGGATATTAAATAGGAAAGTAACAATGAAAAAAAGTATATTATTTATTTGTCTTCTCACTTTAGCAAGCACACTTGCTAAAGTACAGGCGCAAGAAGAAAGAAATCACGGCATCATTTGGTCATCATTGCACGGACTGGAGTATGGAGTGAAAGCAGGATTTAATATCGGAGGAACATCTCCCTTACCTTTGCCACAAGAGATCAGAGCTATCACTGGATATAGTCCGAATGTCTGTTTCGCAATCGAAGGTAATGTCACCAAATGGTTTGATAAAGATAAAAAGTGGGGAATGATTTTAGGACTCCGCTTAGAGAACAAAGGGATGGAAACCAAAGCTCGTGTAAAAAATTACGGGATGGAAATCATTGGTGATGGTGGCGAACATTTGGCCGGGAACTGGACAGGAAAAGTAAAAACTAAATTTAAAGCCTCCTATTTCTCAATTCCAATCTTAGCAGCTTATCAGTTAAGTCCCCGTGTCAGACTAAGTGCCGGACCCTATGTGTCATTCATGACCAGCGGTGATTTCAATGGATATGTATCCGATGGTTATTTAAGAAAAGGTGATCCCACTGGTACTAAAGTGGAATTTAAAGATGGAAATACAGCCCCTTATGATTTTTCAAAGGACTTACGAAGTTTCCAATGGGGCATGCAAGCCGGAGCAGAATGGAAAGCCTTCAAACACTTGACAGTACATGCCGATTTAGAATGGGGCTTGAACGATATTTTCAAAAAGGAATTTAAAACAATAACATTCAATATGTATCCGATATATTTGAATGCAGGATTTGGCTATGCATTCTAAAAAAATAGAATACTGAAAATAATTTAATCATTTTCCGCAAATTATCGAGTAGGAGGATAACAGTCAAAAAGTTTTCCTCCTACTTTTGTTCTCGGACCTTCTGCAACTACTGTAGTGATTTCATATACAATAAATTCACAATCAGATACGCTATCCTTAGGTTTACCCACTCCTCTAGATTATCATTAGTCAGCAATATCGAAAAAGCATACCATCTCCACCCCATGACAGAATCATACTTATAGTTTTACACACGAAGTAATTTAAGACTTAGTTCTGCTACTGAAATACATTAGAAAACAGAGTCTCGCGATTCATTTTGTCAATGTATCTCTTTAATCATCTGCCTGTCCATATCTCGCATTAAGATTAATAGAAAAAAATATCATAGTTTACTATTGCTAAATAAAACTCAAATTCAAGTAATGACAAAACAAGAAGGGCCACCCAATTTCTTGTGCGGCCCTTTTTATTCATCGACTTACAAATTATATTTTTAATTCTGATCGTAGTTAAATCAACGGGTTACTTCCAAATACTTCACCCATAATTTACTTCCATCAGCTCCCATAAACTGATCTCCTTTTTTACTTGAAGAACAAACGATAGCTAACTTATACTTCTTCTTAGTAGGATCAAAACTTCCATTTCCTGTTTCTTTAAAAGGAATGGTTAAAGTCACATAATCAGCTTTAGCGGAACCATCTTCCAGTACAGCTTTCATAATCACTTTATTAGAAGTATTAATATTTGTACCATCCAAAGTCTCAGCATACGAGTCTACTTCATAAAGATAAGCATTGATCGAACATTCATCTTTTTCATTAGGCACAACCTCTGTATCATTCGCATTATTCTTCACTACGGTTTTATAAAATGTTGTTCCCGGAGTATACTTATAAGTAATCTTGAAATTGACAGGTTTCACACGGTAAGGCACACCAAAATGAGTACTCTTCAGCGTGTTAGTGATATCAACCTTAAATTCTCCCAAGAACATCGTTCCAGCAGTTACTCCCGGAACCAAAGTACTTGGTAATGTAGCACTTACTGTACGAGAAGTAGTAATTTCAGCAGCGTTATCACTTGCTTTTACCACAGGAGTTGGTACATCTATCCCAAACATAGGGAAGAAAGCAGCTGCTAAATTAGATGTAGTCAGACCATTAGGTTTTTCAAAATCACCGTCAGCAACCCAAGTTGCCATATCGTACACAGGATTCAATTCTGCAATACGAACCATTTTCAACATTTTCTTTGACGGATAACGAATATCTTCCGGAGTTACATGATAACCTACATAATAATTTTCCTTCAATTGAGAAAAATCAATAGCTGTATTGGGTTCCACTGCACTAACTTTCTTATTTCTATTATCATAAATAATAATAGAATCCAAGACTGCGGTAGCAGGAATTTCGATTTTAGGAATAAACACTAATTGATCATCCGGAGTCGATTCCCAAACTTTAAAGGTATAAGTATTTCCAGATACTGTAACTCCTTCTGCAACAGCATCACCTGTTACAGTAATCGTTGCCTTCGTATCTGTTGATTCTTCTACTATATTACCACTGAAGTCTACCCCTACAGTCAATCCGGCAGTAACAGCATTTACATTCAGGCTCAGCTCCATTTTCTCACCAATAATAGTACCATTTGCATCAATCAATACTTTGCCAACAGCTTCCAATGTCATTTCCTGACTCTTTGTCTTAAAACCATAGATCGGTTTACCATCTTGTTCACCTCTATGACGTACAGCAACAGTATCTAATGAGATATCACCTAATTTCAATCCCTGGAATGCGAAATCATTAATTTTCAACTTAATAGCAGAGGTATCTTTACTTACTACAGAAGTATAAACCCTCTGTTCCATCTCAATAGGAGTCGGAATATTAGACACATTAATGGTCATCTTGCCTTTGAAAGTTTTTCCAGTAAGTCCCGCTTTCTTCGCATTAATGCTGTCACCTTTAATTTCAGTAGCTGTAATACTTGCAGTCAGTACACCTTCATCTACCACTCCTTCAAAAGTAACATCATAACCAACTACTGCATTAGATGCTTTTCCACTCAACTTACTAATATATGCACTACGAGTAGTTGCTTCAAATTCTGCATTGGGTATAGAAAACTCCTTTACATCCGGAATTATATTCAGCAACTTTATAGTAAGCGATTTATCATCCTGTTGTACCAAGTCAATTTGTGCATCACCCGATACTGCCTCTCCACCTAATGTAACCTTTACCTTATCACCAGTATATTGAGCTACTACATCTTCTACCACAGGAGGAATTTCCTTCTCATCATCCTTACAAGATGATAAAAAGCCTAACATGCACATAAGAGCGCAAGATAAATACAATAAATTTTTCTTCATAAATTAATCACGTTTAGTTAGTAATTTTTAATTTTCATTCTAAAACGGAGCAAAGTAACAGCTTTATTTCCATCCAAACAAGGTCTATCTTACGTATTTTATGTTCTAAATTTAAGATTAAGTTGGTTATCGAGCGAAATCGTATTAAAAAAAAATTAATCCATGATTCGAATCGAGCAAATATAACATATCTCCATCATCATCTTTAATAAGATAATGATAGAATTGTTTTCTCCTGCTAATTACTTATATTACACTGATTATACGAAAACAAGGGTAAGAGATCCTATCTATCAAAAAAGATCTCTTACCCTTCATCTGCTTTCACACATAATAATATAATTGTATATATGCGTTTTTAATTACTGCTACCGATTATCCTATTTTTTAAGAATCAGTATATTTCGTCCAATACTTTCACCGAAATGCGGGGTATACCGGAACAGTATGCTCTTGTCTCATAATCTCACCAATCTTTTTGACAATCTCAGGATACTTAGGACTGTGAATGAATTTACACCGGACAGCTCATGAAGTCCTGCCGTTGCACAAGTAATGCAGAACATACATATCTAATATTCATACAGACTCAATATGAAACAGTCCGGCACTATTTTTCTAATGGTGATATCTTAAAAGTAGTCATCACAAAGCCGTGATCGGAAGGATAAAAGAACTCCTCTCCCATAAATTTCAAAGGCTTGGTCAACTCCTGATTATAAGATTCGGAGGTAATTGCACGAATGGTCTTGCCTTGGTAATAGATAAAATCAATACGGTCGGATCGGAGTGGTTTATCTTCATTATCATAGATCCATGTAGTCCCTATATTTTTTTCCGGTTCGGGATGTATTTCACGGAAGCTGTCTTTGAAACCTGCATTTTGCATCTCTTTAGATACAGTCCACTCCACAACTGCACCACCATGATGATACATGTCTTTCGTTGCATCAGTCCAATCAAGATGGGAATGCACATTGAAATCTCCACCCATAATCATGGGAATACTGTCAGTCTGACGAATCATCGGCTGCAAGACAGAGAGTATGCGGCGTATTTCATTATCCCGGGTACCGGCATCATCCCATGCGAGGATATCGGTTTCCGATTGTTCGGTAGGTACCAAGCGCATATCAGGTAAATAATGCAACCACGTATCGAATAAACGGACCGGTGTGCCATCCATGTCTATTTCGACTCCTCCAAAATTGAATGTAGAAATGGAGTCAGGGAAAAGATATGTTTTTTTAATCGGATAGCGGCTATAAATACACAGATTGTCTGATAACAATACATAATCATATCCCAAAGAGTCTGCAACCATTGGAGCCGCACCATAAGTCTCAATCATCAAAATAACATCGGCCTGACTCTTTCTCAGAATCCCGATAGTACCTTCACATCCTTTTTCAGGATAATTTTTAGCATGTCCCGCATGCCATACATTCCATGACAAAACTTTTAATTCTTTCTCTTTTGCACGTTCTTGCGTACAGGAAGCAAAGCTTATTGCAACAATTGCAACAAAAATATATATAAACTTATTCATACCTATTCTATTATTGAAAATAATACATGGAGATATGACAGAAGTTACCTCCTGTCACACCTCCACAAAAAGAATTAATTATTTAGTAAAAAATGCAGTTGTTACCGGATTGCCCAACCAAGCTTCGTGAGGCTCTACACCCAACAACCAGGCTTCTGTGGCAGGTACGTCAATAACCATCGTGCTTTCAGTAATCTTATAATTCTTTTTCACCCCCTTTCCATAAAAGACAAGTGGAGTCTCCATTTCATTGAGCGTTTTTCCTCCATGATTGGTACCGATACCCCCATGGTCTGCGGTCAAAATAATCACTGTTTCGTCCATCATACCGGCTTCTTCAATAGCTGCTACTATTTCACCTAAATACCCATCCAATTCATCTAACTTTTCATAATACTCTTTAGATTCCCATTTATAGGTATGTCCGGTATGATCAGGATATTCAAATATAACAGCACAATACATCGGCTTTTTCTCTTTCAGATAATTGACGGCAAATTGTGTCGCTCCCTTGGGATGATCTTTTGTCTGTGGAGCATGTACGAAATGATTGATGGCAAGCGAATCGACTAAATACTTCATGCCATCCCATTCGTAAATATAACCGAGTTCCGCTTTAGGATGTGTATCGCGCAACAATCCGTACAGTCCCGGAAAACGGCCATATTGGTTGGTGATAAAAGGAGGAATTTCCGGTGTTTTGCTTCCCCAAGTAGTGTAACCGTGAAGTTCCGGTCCTACTCCGGTAAACATGGAAGCCCAGTTAGGAGCACTCGATGAAGGGAGGATAGAACGGTTATTCAATGTAGAAGCTCCTTCTTTCATCAACCGATTGAAATTGGGCATGGGATGATTACGGATAGCAACAGCACTCAATCCGTCAAAAGCAACCAATACCACATGCTTGGGACGTTTCTTCAAACGTGGGCCGGCCGCGCTTACTTCACTGACAAATAAACCAAGAATCAAGGAAAATATAAATAGTATAGATATCTTTTTCATTTTGTATATACATTTAATTGTGTAACTTAAAATTATAAATATTACCACCAAAATCGGCAACAAACAGACAGTTACCACTAACTGCCACGCTTGAGAATACAGGTGCTCCCAAAGCCCGCTTACCGCGATAAGCCCCCGTATTCAGGTCAACGGCATGCAAATATCCATCACTGGCGCCAAAGAGAACAGTCGAACCTACAAGGACAGGCGAAACCTCGACCGTACATTCCTGATTATGTGAATACGGAACGGTATAGAAAAGACTTGTCCCGGTACGATAATTCCAGACTTCCTTAAAAGTGAGGCGGTCAAAAGCGACCACACCTTTATTGGAAGTAGAAACAATCAGATATTTATCCGTCACAAGCGGAGCGCAAGCCGAATTAAATTCATAAGAAGTTTCTGCCATTTTCAGAATATCTCCCGAACGGGGATTGATTACATACAGATTCTCACATGAAGCTAAATAGAAATTACCATCATAGAAAGTAGCTGATCCGTCTCGAAAACGAATTTTACTATCACACTTCTTCCACAACAAAGCACCATTACTGATGTCATGTCCGAAAAGCCCGTTCCAATGGGCCGATGCAACTAACACTCCCGCACCCACGGTAAAGGTAGAAGTGGTTCCCTCGCCTCCGTCCCAGGCTTTATTCTGCCATAAAATTTTTCCGTCGACAGCCCGCACAGCACAAGTACCTTTTGCATGTCCGGCATATACCACACCATCGGCTACGGCCAATCCTTCATCGAGAAGCGGCAGCAAAGAAACCGGCAATTGCGTTTGCCAGCAAGCTGTTCCTTTTTCAGCATCTATGGCATAAAGCATTCCCGAAGCATCCGAAGCGAATATACGGCCATCTTCATAGGCAATGGTATTCTTTATCGAATTGGAAGTGACAAAGGTCCAGCAAAGATGTCCTGTGGTCGCATCATAGGCTTTTACATAGCATTTCTTCGCTTTGTCATCATCAATGGTTCCGATAAAGACTTTGTTCTGCGCAACAATCGGCGAGCACATGTAAATGTTGCTGCCGACATTCTGAATCCAGTTGGTTTGCAAGGGTAAAGATACACTGTCATTCACCAGTTGGTTGTGTGCGGCATTTCCACGAAGCCCTGCCCAGACATCAGATGTCGCAATGACCGATAACGGCTGCTTAGTTACAGTATAGTCTACTCTCTTCGTCAAACGAGTTCCATCTTCAAACTCGGCAGTCACCAACAGGCGTTGCTTACCGCCGGATACCCGGACTGCCCCGCTCCATCCCCAGTCTGTTTCAGGCATAAGCGTCACAGTCGATACAAGCCTTCCGTTTCGTTCAACAGAAGCTGTCACCTTCTTCGCATCCGATATAGTACGGTAAGCATTGATCCGGACCGTCATTTTTCCGTCAGGAACTGAAACGGTTTCACCTTCCGCCGGATAGGCAGAAGTCAATATTGCGTCTATATAAGTATAACGAGTTGCTGAACTTAATTTACCTTTGGTATCAGCATTGTAAATTCTGAAACAAGAAGTTCCATGGTCTATTCCTCCTTTGTCCGGAGTGGATGAGCAGTAAGTATGAAGTCCTGACTTCAACTGCTTATAATAATGATTGTGCCAGTGTCCGTAAATCATGGCATCCAGATTGTAATCAGCAAAGTCTATCTGTTCGCCATTTTTATCTTTGAAGAGCAAATCGTCTCCCCAAAACCATAAGTCGTGATTAAATAAAACAATTCTTTTCCCTTTATCCGTTTGTGCAAGATCATTCTTCAGCCAACGGATGATGTCGGAACGCCTGTACGAAGGTGCATGATCACCACCCAGCATCGGAGTTACTACATAATGTACATTACCGACATCAAACGAATACCATGAAGGACCAAAATGACTTTGCCACAACTCTTCACCGTATTTTCCGGCACGCAGATCATGATTCCCCACACAATAGTAGGTCGGAATTCCCAAATCTACGGAACGAAGATAACGTCCATGAAAATCCTGATGAGCTTCATAACAAATATCACCGGTATGGATAATAAAAGCAGTCGGATTGGTTTTCACGTACTCTTTCAAGTTATCGATCCAATCACCGTATAGAGAAGTTTCCGTATCTGTAATTTGTACAAACGAATATCCATTCCCGGTATTTACCGAGGTCTTGCAGATACCCAATTCATACTTTTTTCCGGTTCCGTCAAAAGATAGGTAATGGGAGGTTGATGCCTGATACCCATCAGGAACAGTCAAAGTTACAAAACGTGTATCTTTATGTCCCGGAAGTATGAAATGACCATCATCTGTGGTTTTCACCACATTGAGACCATCTTGTACGCAGACTCCTTTTAGCCCCCTCTCTCCCGCATCACAAATGCCATTGCCGTTCGCATCGATATAAACTTTTCCTTCTATTTGTGCGAACACAGAGCTACCGACTCCCAGGAATAAAGCAGCCATGCTTATAAATAATTTCAACATATTTATTAATTTATCATATTAATTGCCCTTGTCACTTAACGAAAACAAGAGGGCCCCTTCATTACTGCCGAAGCAGCCCTTCCTGTTTTCTGATTAAGATAAGCCTATTCCCAGAATGGATTCTGATAGAGGTTCTCGTTAACAGTTATATCTTTGGTAGCTACCGGATAGTAATAATATTTTGGAGATACAAAAGTATACTTATTATGTTGGGCAACCAAATAGATATAGCCTTTTGTTCCTTCGGTAAGTCCGATGGTATTACCTTCCAAAGCATAAACTGTCAGTTTATACTTTTGCTTGTCTTCTTCGGGAATTTTATCTATATCTGCTTTCTTTTCTACTATAGCGACATCCGGTTGACCGTCACCTGTCACATCATAGTATCCCATCCCCGGAATATAAGCTCCTTCGGGAGCTGCTTCAAACAACTTTCCACATCCCCAACGCATCAAATCGCCATATCTGAACCCTTCGCATGCCAACTCGATTCTCCGTTCACGGCGCACTTCCAAAACAGCACCTTTCTGTGCTGACTGTACATTGGAGTAACGTTCATCCTGTACCGGATCGATATTAGCCAGCCAATCATCCAACGAAGCATCCGGCATGCCTGCACGCTGCCTGATCAGGTTAATTGTCTGGTTGACATCATCTTGTGTGAGTATACCCAGCTCGGCTTTTGCCTCTGCATACATCAACAAAACCTCGGCATAACGGATAATAGGCAAATCTGTATACGATTTTCCCCAGTCAATCTGATCGAATGTCAGCGGACGGAACTTAATCTGAGGATATCCTCCCAAGTTCAATTTCGTACGATGAGGTTCAGTGGTTCCCACATTCAAAACACCCGGTTTCATAAATGTTTGTTCCAGGCGGGGATCTCTGTTTTCAAAGACTTCAAGTACTGTCTTCGTTTTATAGCCTTCCACTTGATGAAAATACTCGGTATGTCCATCCTTAACAACTAAATAATCTTCCATCAGGCTACGGGAAAGACCGGTGTTGTAGTCAAACTGAGCCTGAGCATTGTGCAGACGTCCTAACGCCTTGTCGTAGTCAGCTACCAGAATCATTTCCGGATTCTGTGTAAGATCCGTACTGCAAAAAAGTGACTGATAGGCCGGTAAACCACTCTCTTTGGTTGTAGACAAACTGTAACTTTTTGTGTCCATAATCTTCTGGCATGCCTCTACCGCTATTTTCAAGAATCGGTCGCCGTCATTCAGCTTCAGTTCCGGATGATATTTACGGAACGTTCCTTCATGCAAAGCAATTCGTGCCTGTACAGCCAAAGCCGCATCACGATAAATACGAGTCGTGCTTTTAGTCGTTTTCATATGAGTTACGGCAAAGTCAAGATCTGCCATAATAGAGTCTACCACCAATGCTCGAGGGTCCTGCGGCTTATACAATAAATCAATGTCCGTCGTTTGCAGGTCATGGCTATACCAAGGTACATCCGAATAATCTTTCACCTTTGAATAATAGACCAGTGCACGAAACATACGTGCCAACCCAATATAATGATCAATCTCACCGCGATCTCCTTCTACACGACCTGTCCGAGCCAACATAAAATTGACTGTACGAATGTTGCTCCAGCTCCATTTACCTATATTATCCGCCCGATATTCGCCGCGCATCATTTTATAAATATCGGTATCTTCTGGGTAAAGCATATTGTCGGAAGGAGTATCCGAATAGCTTGCACCGATATAGCCGTACATGCCATTGGTATAAGTCTCCAAATCAGCAGGAGAAGAAAAAAAGACTTTCTCTGTAATACTCGTTTCCGGAAAGCGATCCATAAACCCGTCATTACAACTTGTCATCAGTCCTGCGCCTGTGAAACAGCACGCAGTCAGTAATATATGTTTTATTTTTGAACACATAGTTTATCTAAATTAGAATGTAACATTTAAACCGAATGAATAAGAACGCTGAAGAGGATAGACAATGTCACCTAAGCTTTCCGGATCTACTTTGTAATGCTTGTATAAACCCGAAAATTCACACAAATTATCACCGGAGAAGAAAATGCGCAAGCGCTCAATTCCTATCTTATTCAACAATACCTTAGGAAGTGTATAACCTACTGTGAGGTTTTTCAGACGCATATAAGCTGCATTCTGTAAATATCTGGTCTGTACCACTCCACATTCTCTATCCGTATTTTCCGCCACATAAGCTTTCATACGGGGGAAGTACGCATCCGGATTTTCCTCCGTCCAATGGTCATACATATTACCTTTGGTGATATTGGTCCAAGGCTGTGCATAGATACCCCAGAAATAGAGGTCACCCGTACCCGGATAATAATCCTTCTTACCTACTCCCTGGGCAAACAAGCTGAGATCGAATCCATTCCACTGTGCATTGGCCGATAAACCAAATGTATAACGAGCACGGCTATTACCTATAATTTTATAATCGCCATGGTCTTCCAAAGTCCATGCTCCGTCAGTAATTTTACCATCCTTGTTTTCATCTTTAAACTTCAGATCACCCGGTGCCAAAGGACGGGTACCCGGATAAGAAGTACACCATGACTGATCGGCATGATTCTTAATGTCTTCTTCGGAAGTAAAGAACCCTAAAGTTTCTACACCCCATATCTCACCAATCTCTTTTCCTACATAATAATCGCCCAGCAATCCCTTGGGATTTTCGTACTTTGTAATATAAGCACGGCTATCCGCCAGATTGAAGTTTACATCATAATAGAACGGTTTTCCGGCCAACTTGAACTGATCTTTCCAACCCACAGTCAATTCCCATCCTTCCGTCTTTAAATCGGCTGCATTCTGTTTGGGCACGTCGGTTCCCAAAACACTTGGAAGCGTAACTCCGGGGGTTAACATATCTTTTGTACGACGTACATATACCTCACCTGTTATGCTTAAACGGTTATCAAAGAAATTGGCATCCAAGGCAAGATTGGTAGTAGTTACCTTTTCCCAGGTTAAGTTACCGGCAACCAATCCGGGAGCTCCCACATATACCGGTTGCTGCTTATCCAGTATCTGACTGATTTTTCCTGATCCCATCGTGGCAAGATATGCATAAGCATCCACATCCTGGTTTCCTAAACTACCATAGGAACCTCTCAACTTCAGAAAACTGACCACTCCGGTCAAAGGCTCAAAGAACTTTTCACGTGAGATGACCCATCCTAAAGAAACAGAAGGATTAAATACAAAACGGTCATTCTTAGGGAAACGTGAAGTACCGTCATAGCGTCCGTTGAATTCAAAAATATATTTGTCGTTATAAATATATCCCAAACGCGCAAAAGCACCTCTCAGAGCCCAGGTCGTTATACTCTGGGACATATTCATATCACCTGTAGCCAGATTAATAGTAGGCAGTGAACTTGAAATCAGTTCTTTACGATTTGCTTTTACGTAATCATATTTATACTCTTCCTGATTGAAACCCACAACAGCAGTGACAGCATGCTTCTTCGCAAATGTTTTTTGGAAGGTACCATATACATCAAATAGAATATGTTTCGTATCGGAGTTACTGCTTGAAGCATCGGATACGGTCGAAATCGGATTAAATGTCAAAACAGGTAATTCCGGTCCGTTACGGTAAGTCACAGGCAAATTATACCAATTACTTCTGGTTTTTGTATTTGAAAAGGCAAATGTTCCTTGTACAAAAAAGACATCTTTGATCACATCTATCTTAGTCGACAAGTTGATATTTGTATTTGTTTTCCAGTCGGTAGCACGACCACCTTCGGCCAATGCTCCCAATGTACCGACACTGGCATCTGTCCAAGTTCCATCAGGATTCTTAACCATATCCATCGGATTCTTACGATACATCTGTTTATAAGTGTTGGTCATGGCATTCGCATAATCATAATCGGAAGTCGTCAGGCTGACATTACTGTTCAAGCTCCACCAGTCTGTCAGTTTAAACTGTAATTTGGTACGCAGGTTATATCGGTTATAAATGTCATTACCATACTTAAACATACCGTTCTGCCGATTGTATCCTCCCGAAAAGTAATAGGAAATACGATCTGTTTTTCCGGAAATATCAATGTTGTGGATAGTTGAAAAACCTACATCGTTGTAAGCCTCGTCAACCCAGTTTGTCCGACCAAAGTAAGTATAAGATCCATCCGGATTCAAGAAATAAGGAGAAGTAGAAGGATCCTCAGAACATTTCTTCGCATAGGCCAGTTGCTCCTCGTTATAAAGATTATACCATGGATATGCCATCGTATTTCGAGTGGTTGCCACCAGATAAGGATCTGTTATAATTTCCGGCATGCGGGTATTGGTACGTAATACAAAATTATTGTTATAATTGACGGTAAGTTTTTCATTGCTACCATCCTTGGTTGTCACCAGGATGACACCAAACGCAGCACGTGAACCATATATAGCAGATGACGCAGCATCCTTCAATACAGAAATATTTGCTATATCAACAGGATTCATACGATTCAGTTGATCACTGGTAGAGACCACACCGTCGATGACAACCAACGGAGAACCTCCATTCAATGAGGTGGTACCACGAATATTATAAGAAGGAGAATCATCTGCTTCACCATCACCGACCGATACATTGAGGTTGGCAACAGCACCTTGCAGCGCTTGTCCCATATTCAATACCGGACGGTCCTCGATCGCTTTGGTAGAAACAGTTGCTACCGAACCCGAAAGATTAACTTTCTTCTGAACAGCATAGCCAACTACCACGACTTCATCCAGCGCTTTACTGTTTTCCTCCAATACAATGTCTATCACTGATTTATCACCTACCTTTACAGTCTGGGCGATATAGCCGACGTATGAAAACTTAAGTGACTTACCTGCCGGAACCTTCAACGAATATTTCCCATCGATATTAGTGATAACACCGGTAGTAGTTCCCAATACCGTTACATTTACACCTATCAACGTTTCGCCTCGTGTGTCTGTAACCGTACCGGTTATCTCTTTCGTTTTCGCAGTATTATCATTTGGGGTATTTTGTTTCTCCGTACCGGGAACCAAAATAATCTTTCTATTCTCCACTACACATTTGCAGTCCGGAAGAATTTTGGATAAAATCACATCAATACGTTCGTTATTGGCTTGTACCGTAACTTTACGGTTCATGTCAATTTCGGCATCATTGTAGAAGAAAGTGTATTCACTCTTCGATTCGATCGATTTAAGCACTTGCTTTAGGGGAACTTGTTTCACATGAAGATTAATGCGGGTTTGCTGAGCATAAACTCCCTGAAAAACAAATAGAAACAAAATAAAAGACATTAGTCTAACTAAACGAATGTTTCTTTCTGTTAAGAAAAAGCTTAAAAAGCTTCTCCATTTAAATTTATTCATATCTTTGTAAAAGATTTAAAGTAAATAATTGCGCCTCCTGCAAGAGACGTGATTAAAAAAACTCAGAGATAGGTAAGTGCTGCAACATTTACCTATTTTTTTGCTTGGATGTGTGTTTCTACATATTTTCAATTCATTTTAAGATTAATACTTGTGTTGCCTATCGCTTTCTGGGAAGAATATGTAAGATACCATTCTCCCAGTAATATCTTATTGGAGCAACCAAAGTCATCGCTTTCAGAATTTCATCCAGATTCTCTCCATTCCTGACAGAGAACGACATAAATACTTTTTCAGCAAACTCTGACGGACATTCAATATCCACCCCATACCACTTATTTAAATTAATAATAATATCAGCCAATTTATCATTATCAAAAGTCAGTTCATTTTGAATCCAACTGATATAATCATCCGTATTCACCATTTGTACTTTCGTACGTTCACTCTTCTTATCATAATTAATCAACTGCCCAGGAGTCAATACTACCGAATGATTCATCTTACAACCGGCAATCTTCACACTACCTTCTACCAATACTGCTTCAACCCCGGACTTCCGTCGATAGTTGTCAACAATAAAACGAGTCCCCAATACCTCTACTTTCATCTCTCCGGCTTGCACACGGAAAGGAAGCTTCTCATTCCTCCGTACCTCAAAATAGGCTTCACCGGATAAACTGACTTCACGGGCTGATGAACTAAACGTTTCAGGATACTCCAATAAACTATTGGAATTAAGCCATACAACCGTACTATCCGGCAAAACAAATCGTCCCTTACTTCCATTGGCAGTCAACAAACGATTCATGACATCCGGCTGTTTCGGGACCGAACTGCTACCCCAATAATAAAAGACAGACCCTACAGTAAATAACATCAAAAAGACAGCTGCCACACGCAAGAACGGAACGAAGTGTTTCCGGAAAACGAATCTGTTTTTACGTAAACCGGATTCTGTTGACTGTATCCGATTTTTAAATCGCTCTAGCGCTATCTCTGTTTCCAGATCGTCGGTAGCTATCGTGTTGCCTAAAAGCCATAAATCACGGACTTCGGAAAATTCATTCCGGTTCTTTTCTGATTGTTTCAGCCAGTTGAACAGAAAAACTTTCTCTTCACCGGTAGCCGTACCATCCAGAAAACGTATGATAACTTCATTTATGTCTTTAATTTCATTCTTCATTTTTAGCTCCTCTATTAGTAATACAAGTGAAATTTAAAAAACCCTCCTCCAAAAACATACTTTTTTTTAAATATTATTTAGAGCAGAGATAAAGCAAGAATAAAAGACTCATTAAATCCTTGTTTTTAAGATGAGTACGTAGTTCCAACAAAGCACGGGTCAAATACTTTTCTACGGTTTTTGGAGAAAGATCGAGCTGAACGGAGATTTCCTTTATTTTCAGACCATAGCTTCTACTTAATATAAATACCTTTTTTACCTGCGTAGGAAGTGTTTCGATAAAAGTTTCAATTTCACCCTGGAGTTCTTTCATGAACAACGAGTTTTCCTGATTATTCTCCAGAATTTGCAGTGCTTCGATTTGATCGGAAAATTGTTCTACGGATTCTTCTTCGGTATATTTCTTACTGGAAAGGATATTAAGCGATTTATTATAGACAGCCTTAAAAAGATAGGCTTTTACCGCGCCATCAAATTCAATATCTGTACGTTTATTCCATAAAGCAACAAAAACATCCTGCACTACGTCTTCTGCAATATCCCAATCATTCACAAAACGGAACGCATATACCCGCAACACCTTATAATATTGCCGAAATAATTGTTCTACCGATTCAAGATTCGAATACATTGTATTTTCCTTCATTTTAAAGTATTAGTTAATAAAAAGGCATTGACAAAGTAACAAATAATAATAATAATCTCAAAATTTTAAGAAACGGTTTTAGTAATTGCAATAAATAAGTTGTGACAGTTTTCAAACAAACCGTTTTTCTCATCTCTATAAAAGCAGGTATCTGCATAAGGGCTTAGATAGCCATAGCCATTGAAAGCACTGTCCGTACTCATACTTACCGATTGACATTATAAAAGCAATATTCCGAAATCCGTATTAAAAAATTGCAAAAAGCCATTTTATACTAACTATTCATTTTACCAAAAACGGCGAAACAGGAGCGAATCGGCAAACAAAATGTGAATATCGGGTCTGTTTATACCCTGAAATCCGGAAGCAGGAAACAGGAAGTTAACATCGTAAAGATAAAAAACAAACTTCTTACCAAGAGAAAGTTAACATCGTGAAAGCAGGAAGTTAACTTCCTGCTTTCACGATATCTGTCTTCCAGAAAGAAAAGCAAGGCCACGTCGTAGAAAACAGAATAAATGGCCCTCGAAAAAGAGTATTTTCTTCTAGAATCCAATCACAAACGAGTATCACACAAATAGCATTTTGAAATCTTTCTAATATTTCTGCCTTTCATTTTATTACCATACAAAACCAAAAGCTCTTCTTTATAATCAAGATATCATCCAATCACAAGACGCGTGAATTACACTATCGCAAAATCCACACATTTTTATTCAGCCCATCTCCTTCGGACCGTAAAAAAGAGTTTCTACACATTTTCAAAATACAAAATGACAGGATTGTAAGTGATCATGAAAAAACAAGTTGTGATACCTATTATGTGCGTTTTCTCTTACCATCCGGGATTCTGTACCAGTTTTTTTGACTTTTGTATCTCTGCCAACGGAATGGGATACAGATACATACGTTTTTCAAAAATACGAGTTTCAAAAGCAGTACGTTTCATGAAACCTTCAAGATCGGTGGCATTCATATCCATACCATGAACCGGACCACCTTGTTTATAACCCTCCTCTTCAGCACACATCCAACGGCGCACATCAAAATAGCGTTGTCCTTCGGCAAACAATTCGATACGACGCTCGTGACGGATCGCTTTTTCCTGCAACTCCCGGTTACCGATAATTTCCGGCTTAATATCTTTCAGTAAAGGAATACCGGCTCTATAACGAACACTGTCCACATACTGAATGATGCGTGCATCACCCGGATTTACATGATTCAAAGCTTCTGCATATAACAAATAGAAATCGGCCAAACGGAACAACATACCTGCTCGATATTTGGATTTCGGATTGTTTCCCTGATTCAACAAGTCACGGTTCATGCCTTTATAAAGCAAGTATCCCGAATAACTCATATCTGCTTTAGAATTATCGTCAGGCATTCCTTTATAAAAATAAATTTTCTTATCTGTTTTTTGCCATACTTTGCCGGAATAAGTTATATCCTGGTAAAAACGAGGTTCACGGTTCTTATACATATTCGGTATACCGTCTTCACCAATGCCCTCTTCTTTATACAAACCCGATTCTTCAATGCTCTTGCCATCACTCATCAAAAAGTCATCGATGGCTTCCTGGAGGACTCCGACACAACTGAATCCGCTAAAAATTGCACGCGGTGTACATCTACGCTCACGACCCTCACCATTTACGCCTCCCCAGGAGTTCTTACTACTTTGCCAAACAGCTTCGGAATTGTTAACGCTTACCTGAAACAACTGATAAAGTGACTCAGCCGGATCGATTTCACCATTTTTCATTACTTGGTATAAAGAGTAGCGTCCCTTTGAATAATCGATAAAACGTTGTAAAGCATCCAATGCAGTCTTCCATTTCGTGTCATCTTTTGCCGGGAAAAGTTGCTTGCCTTGATTATCCTTCAAAGCAATAGCTTCGGGATAACCACCATTGAACAACGGACTTGCCGCATATACATGCAATTTAGCCAAGATAGCCAATGCCGCCCCTTTGGTTGGCGCTGCCGCACGCTCATTATTGATGGTGCCATCCGGATTCAGTTCTTTCTCCGGAAGTAGGTCATAGCATTCATTAAGTTCTTTATCGATAAAAGCGACTACTTCATCTACCGAATTTCTGTAATAGTCCAAATCAGCGGCCGAGGGATCAGCAATTTCGGTCATAATAGGAATTGGGCCATATAACTCAAACAACAGGTAATGATAATAGGCACGTAAGAAACGTGCTTCATTTTTCAAAAGAGCCAGTTCTTTTTCATCAATAAAGTCAGCCACATCGCCATTCTGCGGAATAACGTGGGCATAGGCAATGAACTCATTCGCCTGTCGTATCTGCTTATAAAGACTCCAGCGTGACAAAGTTGCCGATCCGGCATGATAACCGATTGTCGGAATCGTCTTCACATTGTTCTGTGCAGATTTCAATTCATCAGAAACAGCCGGCCAGGGATTGTCCAAACCGGTCAGATCGGCATAAGCACTCGTTATAATGATATTTGACACATCGGGAATACCCGTATAGATGTAGCGATGAAACCGACGTGCATAACTTGTGTTATTAAAAACTTCTTCCATGGTCATCTCCGCAGCCAGATCATCAGAAACATTCAGATAATCTTCACAACCGGAAAAGAGAGTCGCACTAAATCCAAGTGCCAGTATATAGGTGGATAAATTCTTAAATACTTTCATATAAATACTATTATTAATTTAGTTAGAATGTAAAGTCAAGACCAAAAGTAAATGTACGGTTCAAAGGATAAGGGAATCCTCCATTGCTGTTTCCTTGTTCGGGATCCCACATTTTAATATGATCCCATACACACAGATTGTTTCCTTGTACATAGAAACGTAATGCCTCTATATTCAACTTTTTCAGCAACTTTTTATCAAAATTATAACCTAATTCGATATTCTTCAGTCTCAGGAAACTTGCGTCACGCAACCACCACGTACTGGCTACCGTATTATTCTGGAAGTTGTTACTATGCATACGGGGAAACATTACATTCTGACTCGGATTCTGTTCTGTCCAGCGATCGGCTACCACCGAACGCACAGCAGATTCTTCAACTCCCCACTGGAAAGGGAAAAAAGTTGCGTCAGCTCCGGTTCCCAATACTGTCGAAGTGTTACCGGCTCCCTGAAAAAAGATACCTGCATAAAAACCTTTCCATTCAGCATTAAATCCAAAACCATAGACCACTTCGGGAACAGTAGGATTTCCTACATCTTCCTTCTGGTCATTACTGTCAATCTTACCATCACCGTTCAGGTCTTTGTATTTGATATCACCCGGACGCACACCGCTTGAAAGGCCGGAAACGACCCCGGGTTTTAATTCATAAGTACGGTTGAGCCCCTCACCATTGATGATAAAGTCATCATATGTATAAAGCCCCTCGGCAATATATAGTTTATTTGAGTTGAGTCGGGTGCCTCTTTTCTCCAACCAAGGATATACCTGTGGCACTTGATCGTATTCGATAATTTCATTACGGGCAAACGTAAAGTTTCCACGTGCACTCAGATTGACCTGCCCTATTTTCTGGTTAAGGATCAGACTGGCATCCACTCCATGATTCTTCACAATACCGAAATTCTGCCAAGGCATCTGCTGGAAGCCGGTTACATTGGACACTGTATTACGCTGCAACAAAATGCTTTTACGCTTATTATTGAAATAGTCAACTTGCAAATCAATACGGTTGTCGAATAACCCGAGATCAATACCGTAATTCTTCTTTTCCTCAATTTCCCATGAAAGGTAAGGAGCTTCAAACCGGGCTTCGGTTATTCCATTACCAATACCTCCCATACCTCCCGTATCGCTGAAACCGAGATCATATCCTCCATTATCCTGTTTCATCGTACCACGATACAAAAAACGGTCGCCACCGGTATCATCATTTCCCGTACGGCCGATAGAAAATCTAAATTTCAACTTATTGACCACCTTCTTCAATACCTCCGGATAAAAGGGTTCGTTACTGACATACCATGCCAATCCCATTGCCGGGAAAAAGCCGAAACGATATCCTTTGGCAAAGGTTTCGGAACCTGTATAACCGAAGTTTCCTTCTATAAAATAACGCCCGTCATAGCCATATGTAGCACGTCCCACAAGTCCCTGCTTTCTGTAAGGTAGAGCATTATTATGATATTGAGTCTCTTTTTGCATGTAAAGAACCATGGCAGTCACATCGTGTTTCTGCGCAAAAGTCCGGTTATAGTTGAACGAAGTCTCAAAATATATCTTTTTATTCGAAGAGTTTTCCAGTTTCTCGGTCAATACGTCGCTGCCTTCCACTACTTTCTTAAATTGCAATCCACCGTTTTCATCACGTCCGGTCGCCAGATATTGAGTAGGTGTCTTTGTACGTTTTGCTATATATTTCATGTCTGCATCGAAACTGATCAGACCTTTCCAGTTCAGTCCTTTGGTGATAAAGTCTAATTTTTGGTCTACTTCCAGTTTCGACTGGATAGATGTTCTCCATTCTTTGGCATATCCGGAATTCATAAGCAAGTTATACGGATTCACCCGATTACCCGAAGGACGCGGATGTCCGGCAATTGTCCCGTCTGAGTATTCAGCAGGCATCAGGTAAGACGGGGTGCGGCACATCGAATTAAAAATAGTATTTGTACTTGTCCCCGGATAGTTTGTCTGCAAATATTGCCCACTTATATCTACTTTTACTAAAGTCGTTTTCGTTGCATCAAAATCAATATTACTACGTAAATTATAACGTTTTAGCCCGATATTATTGTCATACTCGTTTTTCTTACCTTCTTTAAAGATACCGTTCTCCTGATAAAACGCTCCGGAAACAAAATAACGCGCACGTTCGGAACCTCCTCTTACATTAAGAGTATAACGCATATTGTAAGTATGCTCTCTCAACATCTCCTTCAACCAGTCGGTATCGGGATAAAGATCACGATCGGCTCCCGGACCATACATGACAATTTCTTCCGCTGTGCGTATACTGGCTGTTCCTTCATTATTTAAAGCTTCATTATACAGATCGAGTGTCTCCACCGAATTCATGAATTTAGGTAGACGAGTCGGAGTAAGCAAAGTGGACTCGGCACGAAGAGATATTTTGGGCTTCTGTGAATTTCCACGCTTAGAAGTGATCAAAATAACTCCGTTGGCACCCTCTGCCCCATATACAGCCGTCGCAGCAGCATCTTTCAGCAAAGTAAACGATTCAATCTCGTCGGGTTCGATATCTTGCATATTACGAGGCACACCGTCAACTAAAACCAACGGATTCGTACCTCCCTTAAAAGAACTTACACCTCTAATCCAAAACTCAGAGTTATCATATCCCGGCTCACCCGAACGTTGAACGGCAATCAGGCCCGGCACCTGTCCGGCCAAGGAATTGGTCAGATTTCTGTTAGATGATACTGCCAGTTCTTTAGGCCCGATGGCATTAATAGAACTTACTACACTATTTTTTTTCTGTTTGCCGTAACCAATTACCACTACTTCATCCAACAATTCGGTGTTTGGAAGCATTTTTATAGCCAAAATCTTTTCACCTTTATAGGTTATCCGCTGTGGCTCGTAGCCCACATACGAAAAAAGAAGTATGTCCCCTTTTTTGGCATTTATCGAGAAATTGCCATCTACATCGGTAATAACTCCTGTAGTAGTTCCTTCCAATTTAATTTGTACTCCAATCAAGGGCTGGCCATTCTCATCCACCACAAGTCCGGCGGCATTACGGACTTGGGCAAAGGCTGAATTGAGTCCGATAGATAATAAAAACAGAACAAAGCAAATTGATCTTAATACTTTATTCTTAAACGCATATTTTTCTGGTATCCCACCGATACGATTACTGGCAGTATCGGTATCATGACTAATATGAACAGTTATCGGTAAAACTGATATTAGCATAAAAGGTTTTCTCATAAGCTTAAATCTTTTTTGTTGTGTAGGTTTTAAAATTAATTTTCAAGAAAAGAGATACTATCCATCTATCGATGCATAGTTCTGTCTGGGATCGGGTCTTTCTTATGTTTTCATAGGCGTAATAAATATGGTTTATACTTCATCTATACTGAACCATGCTGATATTAATTTGCACAAAACGGCTGATTTTATCAGAGTTCCTGTAGAACTTAAGAAAAGAAAAAACCTATGAAATAAACAGGTAAACGATATAAACGAAAAGGAGAAATTGTAAAGTGTAGTTCAAAATCCTAAAGAAATATACCTATTTTCCACCCCTGGATATTTTCTATGAAAAAGTATATAATCAAAAGCTAGATGGTCAAATCATTGATAGTAAATAGTATAGAAAGCCATCTTATAGAAAGGAACTTTTAGAGTCATAATTACGATATTTTAAAAAAAGATATGCTTAAATAATTGTTTTATTAAAGTTATTAGTATATTTGCCACGAAAAAGAACCATTTATTACGAACTTTTAAAACTGTTAACTTCACAATCTAAAAGGTAACATCTGTATGTATAATGCATAAAACTTTCCAAGTTCTACAGGAACTTTTCTCAAGTACTTTTGAATTTATTTATTTCCCAACAGAAGTGCATATTAATAACATTTTTATAGAAGATCATTGTAAAATAATTACTAAGTCAAAAGTTGTATACGGTATATCTTTGGTAGCATGAAAACAATCTGATGACATTACACTAAAATATAAATGCGAGATAATAATTGAATTTACAACTATTAACTCGCATTATTAATTTATTTATATCAGTTGACGACTGTACCCCTTACATCCAATTCACGAATCGCAGCTACTGTACCATTACCCACCCCATCCGGAATGACCAATTTGATATAGCGTGCCGTGGATGATTTTACATAATATTTTAGTGCGGCATCCTGATTCGTAAAACCAAACTGACCGATCGATTCCCAATTCGTCCCGTCTTCACTGGCTTCAAAACGTACCACCTTTATCGGATTATTACTTCCTCGCCCACGTGGCAATAACTCTATCTGAGCTATTTTGACCCGATGATTCATATCGATAATTATTTCATAAGGTAAAGGATCAGATCCTCCCTGCCAACGCGAATGCCAGAAAGTCTCGACATTTCCGTCAATTAAATGTTTGGCATGTCCATTATTGCTGCCTTCCCCCGAAGCCTCTTCGGTAGTGAACGATACAATTTTCCAATCTGTTTTAGAAAGTTTATCCCCTTCTTTAATAATGCTATAAGCTGCATAAACATCCTTATCAGCCCGTATAGTAGCATCAGAAGTTACCTCTGCTATTTGCACGGGTAACATATAATTTCCCGGCAGGATATCGTCTTTCAGTTTATAAGTTGCTGTAACCTGATTTACTCCACTATGAAGAATCGGAGTTTCGGGAGCCACATAGGCATCGGACGGAAGCATGCTGAAATAAGTACCATGAGCCGTATTATAGGCATCAATCACCGACTGGCGGCTTTCCAAGCGACAGCTGATTTCCCATTTATTGGTGAATGGGACCCCGATCTGTACAGGTAACTCCTTTACTTCTGCCAGGTTGATCTCTTCTACTCCGGCATTCATAATAGTTACAATCGGCTCTGAAACTTTAAAGCCCAACAACACAACAGAACGTCCTGAAACAAAAGGCATTCCACTGGATGTAGCACGTAAAGGCAACACATATTTCAAATGATCATATCCGGAGAGTTCTTGTATCTTAGCCGGGTCGTAAGTGAGCTCACCTTTCAACAGCCTTTCGTTTGCGGGAATATCGATAGAACTTTTTGTTAATTGATAACAGTCAGCAGGAAGAAGTTCATATGAGGTTCCATCGGCAATATTCATTGAATCGAGCAAAGCTTTGTCCACAGAAAAACTTACTACACTGGCAGTTGACTTCAAGCCCCCCTGCTGTATCCATAAATCTGCTGTATACTTTTCGCCTACATTATAAGATTGCAATGTATTAAACCCTTCCTGAGAAACAGCCAAAACCCCATCGGCTTTGGAACTTACATCAAAACTATCATCACAACTGCTCATAGACAGTGCGACGTAAGCTAACATTCCTATGTAATTAAATCTATTCATAAGTACATCTTTTTTATTTATTCAAAAATCACCATCCCGGATTCTGTACCAGATTCTTGGTCTTTCTCATTTCGGAATCAGGCATGGGATACAGATACATTTTCCGGTTAAATACAATCTGGCTTGCTTCCACTATGCGATTGAAATCTTCTTTATCATTCGACTCACCGCGTACATTCATTCCGTGCACATAGCCATTCTGACGACCTTCCCCGTTTTTATCAGCAATCATCCATCTTCTCACATCAAAATAGCGCTGCCCCTCTGTGGCCAGTTCAATCTGGCGTTCACGTTGAATGGCAGCCCGTTGCAATTCCTGATTACCACGAATAGCCGGATTCAAAGTCTCTATATCGGGTAATCCTGCACGCTCACGCACCAGATTGAGGTATTTCAAAACTCTCGCGTCATTAGGATTGACTTCATTGGCTGCCTCAGCATACATCAAATAGAAATCTGCCAAACGGAAAATAATAGAGGGACGGAACTGGGAGGCTACTCCCGGATTAGTTAAACTGACCGAACGATTGAAACGTTTGAAAAGCATATAACCGGTCAGGGTAGCCTGTCCTTCCTGTACGCCGGAGTTACCACCATTGTAAAATAATACCTGATTACAGCTTACTGGCCATTGACGTCCATTGAAAAAGACTGTATTATAAAAACGAGGTTCACGATTGAGATAGCGATTGCTGACAGTCACATTGGTATACTTCTTAGAAAAGTTATCATTCTGATCTTTGTAAGTCCCATACCCTTCTTCCTGATAAAGTGTAGACTGCGGCAAATAGGCTGTAGCCGAAACAGGGAAACCGTCTTTCATATAAAAAGCATCGACCAGTTCCTGAGTAACTCCAGTGGAACCTAAGCCATTTTTTTCGCAACGGGGAGCAATACGACGGTCGAAAGCATCACCATTCATTCCCCCCCAATCATTATTTGCCGTAGCCCAGATAATCTCATGTGTATATTTCTGAAACAGATTATACACAGACTTATCCGGATCAATGACAGCACCGTTATCGTCTTTATACTCTTTGTATAATTCATATCTTCCGGCCTCAGCATAGTCAATAAAGTCTTTACAAGCAGCAAGAGCTTTCTCCCACTTACCGGCGTCATAATCAGGAAACAAACGGGTACCATCCGGATTTGTCACCGACAGAGCTTCGCGGTATCCACCGTTTAAAAGAGGACTTGCAGCATACAACCACAATTTTGCCCGAACAGCCAAAGCAACTCCTTTAGTCGGCCAGGCACGATAGTCCTTATCTTCAAAAATAGGCTCCTGAGTCAATTCAGAAGCAACAGCTGTGAGCTCGGAATCAATATACTCTATTACTTCATCTACTGTATTCCGGGGTACATCCTGATCCTCAGTCGCATTGTATATTTTGTCCTTTACCAAGATGATCGGACCGTATTGTTCAAACAACAAATAGTGATAAAATGCCCGCATAAAACGCACATTGGCTTTCATCTGTGTCAGCTCGTCTTCCAACAACTGGTCTCCTTGGGTTCCCGTAGTCATTATCGGATGTGCTTTCTGCAAAAAAATATTAGCCTGACGAATGTATTTGTAACAGTCACCATAACGATGAAAACCCATGTTGGCAGCATTTCTATCCGAATTATTGTATTTGGAAGAGTTTCCATACCCAACGACCAGCTCATCACACATACCCGTCCAGGGATTTTTGAAAGCTCCCACATTCACGCTGTTAATCCCTGAATAATCGGGGATACCGGCAAAAACATTGGCATACCATCTCTTTGTATACGATACATTATCAAACACCTGTTCGGTATTCTGCAAACCTCCTGCAAGTTGATCGGAAACTCCCAAATAGTCGCAAGAACTAACAAAGCACAATAGCGCTATCAACAAAGTGTATATAGAATTTTGCTTTTTCATCTTTCTATTTATTAATCAATTTTGTCTTTTTAGAATGTAAAGTCTAAACCGAGAGTGAAAGTACGGGGCAAAGGATAATTCAAACCCGCATTGGCATTACCGGCTTCCGGATCGAAATATTTAATGTCATCCCACACAGCAAGGTTATATCCCATAATATAAATACGGGCAGCCTCAAAACCAATCTTATCCATAAATTTCTTAGGAAGCTGATAACCGAACTCTATATTTTTCAGTCGTAAGAAGGAACCATTACGCAACCACCAAGTGCTTGCCACCCGATTATTGGCATTATTGGCATTGTTCTTATGCAAACGCGGAATAATAACATCCTGACTGGGATTGTTTTCAGTCCAGCGGTCTAAAGCAAACGTGCGATAATTGGACTGGTCGACGCCCCAAGAGAACGGATACCACCCTTCGGAAGTGGCTCCTCCCAGAAGAACAGATGTATTGCCTGCTCCTTGAAAAAAGATACTCGCATAGAAGCCTTTGTACTCAGCGTTAAGACCAAATCCATAAATAATTTCAGGAGTACTCGGATTACCCACTCCTCTTACCTGATCATAAGAGTCAATCACGCCATCACCATTTACATCGACATATTTGATATCACCCGGGCCAATCAGTCCTCCTAAAGTAGGACGTGGAAGTTCCGAACGGAGTTTATAGGTTTTCAATCCGTTAGCATTGGTACTGACTATAAAATCGTCTTCTGTATAAAGGCGGTCGGCTATATAAAGAGTATTCTCACTAACTCTTGTACCGGTAACAGCTTGATATCCATACTTCTGAGGTAGTTCATCATATTCAAGAATTTTATTCCGGGTAAAAGTAAAGGTTCCCCGAGCACTAAGTTTCAGTTTACCTATCTGTTGATTGAGATTCATCGACATATCTATCCCCTGATTACGTACTTTACCAAAATTCTGCCACGGGTCTTGACGAAGCCCGCCCAATTGTGGAACAGTACGACGCTGTAACAAAATATCCCTACGTTCAGAACGGAAATAATCGAAGATAATATCGATGCGGTTATCAAACAGTCCCAGATCGAAACCGTAATTCTGCTTGTCCTCAATTTCCCAAGCCAGATAAGGAGCGGCGAAACGTCCTTCAACAATTCCGTTACCAATTCCGTTAGTTCCGCCCGTATCACCGATACCCTGCGTAAATCCGCCGGCATTGGTAGTAAAAGTGGGACGATACAAAAAACGTTCCTGTCCGGTTTTATCGTTACCAGTCCGCCCGACAGACGCTCTTAGCTTTAGTTTATTTACCACTTTTTTTATTGCTTCCGGATAAAATGATTCATTGGAAAGGTAATAAGCAGCACCTATTGCCGGAAAAAAGCCAAAACGATTGCCTTCAGCAAATGCCTCAGAACCGGTATAACCAAAATTACCTTCAATAAAGTAACGCCCATCATAGCCATATGTAGCACGTCCTACGAATCCTTGCTTACGGAATGGAAGGGGAACATTATGCTGTTGCGTTTCTTTTTGCATATATAGTAACATTGCTCCCACATCATGCTTTCCAAATGTACGCTTATAGTTGATAGATGCATCGATATAAATTTTCTTGGTAGCAGATGTCGCACTGTTTTTGGGATCTTGAATATCCGGATTACCCGATACTACTGTGGAAAAAATCAGCTGCCCTAATTCATCACGGCCTGTGGCATGGTATCGTGTCGGATTATACTCGCGACGAATAATCATCTCACTATCGTAGTCATAACTTACATTTAAGTTTGCAGACAAACCTTTAGTAATAAAATCAAGTTTCTGGTTGACATTTACTTTCGATTGTATACCTGTCCTATATTCTTTGGCATACCCGGAATTCATTAATAAGTTATAAGGGTTACGCATGTTCGCATCTCTTTCCTGGGCATACGTGGCTACGGTACCATCACTGTACACTGCGGGGAAAGCATAAGGAGGCGTGATTAACATAGAACGGAAAATGGTGGAAGTACCCGTTCCCGGATAATTATTAATAAGGTATTGCATAGCGAGATCTACCCCTACAGTAGTGGTGGAAGATACAGCCATATCGATATTCGAACGCAAGTTAAAACGGTCTATACCAATATTGGTATCATAAATCCCATTCGGCCTGTTCTTGAATAATCCGCTTTCGTTATAATAGGCTCCCGACACAAAATACTTGGCTTTCTCAGTACCGCCGCGTACATTGAGTGTATAGCGATGACTAAAGGTGTTCTTCCGGAGAAGTTCGTCAATCCAATTGGTATTGGGATACAAATCCGGATCGTCGTTGTTACGGTAATGGGCTATCAGTTCATCTGAAAACTGCGGTCCTTCACCATCATTACGCAATGCCTCATTATATAAACTAAGATAATCGGCAGAACCTACAAACTCAGGAAGGCGGGTAGGTGATGAAATGGTGTGTTCGGTCTTAAAAGATATTTTAGCTTTTTCAACACGGCCACGTTTAGTAGTCACCAATACTACACCGTTAGCTCCTTCTGCGCCGTAAATAGCAGTAGCAGCTGCATCTTTCAGAACAGAAAATGTTTCTATTTCATCCGGTTCAATATCGCTCATATTTCTCGGCACTCCATCGACAAGTACGAGCGGAGAAGTTCCCCCGGCAAAAGTACTGACTCCACGAATCCAGAATTCAGCATTGTCATAACCGGGTTCTCCAGAACGTTGTACGGCGATCAGACCTGCTACCTGACCGGCAAGACTATTATTAAGGCTGCGGGAAGGAACAACAATATCTTTGGGCTTGATAGAACTCATGGAGACCACCACACTTTCCTTCTTCTGCTTACCGTAACCAACTATCACTACTTCATCGAGTGCTTTTGAGTCCTCATGCAAAACAACGTTGATATTACGACGTCCCTTTACTTTGATTTCTTCGGTATTATATCCCAAATATGAAACCAATAAAATGACATCGTCCGAGGGAAGCATCACTTCATAACGTCCTTCCATATTGGTAATGGCACCTATGGTAGGATTCCCTTTTACGACAACGTTAGCACCGATGATAGACTCACCTTTTGCATCAGTAACAACCCCGGTTACTTTAATTTTGTTTTTTTGCTGTGAAACCGAAGGTGTCGCAGAAGTCTCTTTTTTATAAATGATTATTTGACGGTCTTTAATGGTGAAACCATTATCGGTATGTGCCAGTAACTGCTCCAGTATTTTATCAACAGACTGGTTAACCACATTTACACTAACCTTCCGGTTTAAGTCAATAACACCGTCTCTATAAAAGATTATAAACTCACTATTCTTCTCTATTTCTTTAAAAACCTGTAATACGGTTTTCTCGGCAGATTGCATAGTAAAGACTTTGGTTTGAGAGTAAACACTTGAAGCATAAGCCATTTCGAATGCAAAAGTGAATAACAAAAACAAAAAAATACTTTTTATTGATAATAAAGTTCTTACTTTAGTCCTATCGGGACTAAAAATTCCATGATTATTCATACATTTGTACGATTTGATTAACAAATTTGTTTTTACGTAGTTTAATCTAATCAGGGGTTGGATGATATGAGGGTATTATCCAACCCTTTCTTTTAAAATTTAAGGTCCTTGTTTCATAGTATTAAAAATCACTTGGTTAATAAAAAATAATTATCTCTGGTCTCTATTTGTGCAGGTATAGTTTTACTTAATACTTCCAGAACATCCCGTAAATCGTCTCGTAAATCGAGCTTACCACTACAAGTCAATCCTATCAATCCGGAATCAGGTATGACACGCTTTCCATAATATCGAGATAGCTTTTCGGTTATGATTTCAATCTTCTCATGGTTGAAACAATAATAACCATCCACCCAACTTATATATTCAGACACATCTACTGTATTTACCCGTAGCCCGTCGTCTTGTCCGTCATAAGTCAACATATCATTGGGCTTCAGAACTTTTTTAGGATATTTATATGTATCCACTTCTACTTTACCTGATACTAGAACCACCGATTGATTTTTTGTAAAATCGTAAGCACTTACATTAAATTCCGTACCCAACACTTCTACTTCCATGCGATTGGTTTTCACAACGAAAGGATGCTTTTTATCAGGAGATACTTGAAGATAGACTTCTCCATTCACATAAATTTCCCGCTTATGTCCCGAAAACTCTGACGGGTATACTATACGGGTATTGGCATTTACGGCTACTCGGGTACCATCGGAGAAAGTTATGAAAGAACGTTTCCCCGAAGGAACAATTAATTGATTGTAACCGGTTTCATTTTCTTCGTCCAATTGGGTCTTTCCGGAACTAATAGCTATCTTACCACCTTCCTTGTAGTGCAACCTGCTTTCTTTCCCATCCATAACCAACTTACGTCCTTCCGATAAAATCAGCTGTATGTCATTGCTGCTATCCGGCTCGGAAATACCGGCCAAACTGTAACAAGAACTTTCTTCATAAAATGAAATAAGTGAAAAAACAAAGTAACTGCTCAATGCCAACACTGATATGCAAGCAGCAATCCCGGCCACACGTAAGAAAAGCAACTGTTTTTTTCTTTTCACTCTTTTTTCCATCGCTACCTGCCGGCTAATTCGCTCCCAAAGTGTCCCCACTTCATCGTCTGTCATCCGTTTTTGAGGGCTTTCCGCCACAGCCATTAAAAAGCTTCGGGCCATACGTAATTCTCCGGCAAAAGTTTCATTTTCCTTTTCCAGTTGTGACCAGAACTTTTCACTTTGCTCCGTAGGGTGTTGCATCGAATCCAGGAAAGTCCCGTCATTCAACAAATCGGCAGCAGTATAATGTATATAGTGATTTTTCTCCATTTTCTTCTTTTCATAAAAAGACAAACAGAGTTTCGAAATCTACTCAGTGTAAATGGATTTTTTTTATTACTTTTTTATTATCTACTGATAAACAGAATATTAAAATAGAAAAAAGAATGGTAATATACCATACATTTCACGTAATCTGGAGAGAGAACGCTGAAGTAAATTATAGGCTGACTGATAATTAAGCCCCATCAATTCACAAATGGCACTGTAATCTAATCCTTCAAAAAAACGATAGTAAATAATCTCTCGCTGTCTGGGAGAGAGTGTATTTAGCAAATGAGCAACAGTATGCTTCTGAGAGGTTTCATCTTCTGTCTCAATCAGTTTTTCTTCAACCGACAAATCGAATTCATAATTGATATTGGAGATATAAGTGTCATGCAAATTCCCTTTATTGAAAACATTAAAAATAGAATTTCTTAATGAAGACATTAAGTAGATTTTAACATTATCCGGAGGAGAAGAGTACCTATCCTTCTGCCTATAAACATTCACAAAAACATCTTGAACACAATCTTTCACCATCTCTGTATCCGTCGTAAAACGGCATCCGTACTGATAGAGTTGCTGAACATACCGGGAATATAGCCATGCATAGGCATCGTCATCTCCTTTCAGAAACGACTGCCATTTTATCTTACTACTTTCAATAAGTTCATCATTATACATATTGCACGGCTTCTAACAATATCAGTTGCGCAAAATAAATAAAAAATCATCAAATGTAGTTAATGCAGCTCTCTTTTTAATTATAAAGTTCCTTTATAGTTGCTAATTTCCTCTATCGGAATAATTAGAGAGCGGACTATGTTTGATACCAATTACAATAAGATTCATCTTCCACGGATAAAGGAAAACTCGAGAGAACAACTCTTTCCTGAATTTTATTGTTATATTTGCATATACTAAATTTTAAAGCCTTATTCAATATGTTCAATTCATTTGGCAATATTTTCAGACTAACCAGCTTTGGCGAATCCCATGGTAAAGGAATCGGAGGAGTGATCGATGGATTTCCAGCAGGTATCGTCATCGATGAGGAGTTTGTTCAGCAGGAACTAAGCCGTCGTCGTCCGGGACAATCGGTAATTACTACCTCCCGAAAAGAAGCTGATAAAGTAGAATTCCTTTCAGGCATTTTCGAAGGAAAGTCTACCGGATGCCCTATCGGGTTTATCGTATGGAACGAAAACCAACATTCTAATGACTACAATAACCTGGAGAAAGTATACCGTCCGTCACACGCCGACTACACATACACCGTAAAGTATGGAATCCGCGATCACCGTGGCGGTGGTCGTTCTTCGGCACGTGAAACCATTTCAAGGGTAGTAGGCGGTGCATTGGCCAAATTAGCATTACGCCAATTGGGTATTCACATCACGGCATATACTTCACAGGTAGGTCCTATAAAACTGGAAGGCAATTACACGGATTACGATCTGGACTTGATCGAAACCAACCCGGTGCGCTGTCCCGATCCGGAGAAAGCAAAAGAAATGCAAGACCTGATTTACAAAATCAAAGGAGAAGGAGATACCATTGGCGGTGTACTGACTTGTGTCATCAAAGGTTGTCCTATCGGACTTGGGCAACCCGTATACGGCAAGCTCCATGCTGCATTGGGCAATGCTATGCTAAGCATCAATGCCGCAAAGGCTTTTGAATATGGAGACGGATTCAAGGGGCTCAAACAAAAGGGATCGGAACAAAATGACGTATTCTACAACAATAATGGCCGGATTGAAACACGTACCAACCACTCCGGAGGTATACAGGGAGGCATCAGCAACGGACAGGACATCTTTTTCAGGGTAGCGTTTAAACCGGTGGCTACTGTTTTGATGGAGCAGGAAACTGTAAACATAGACGGTATTGATACAACACTAAAGGCCCGGGGACGCCATGACCCGTGTGTATTGCCACGTGCAGTGCCTATTGTGGAAGCTATGGCAGCAATGACCATACTCGACTATTATTTATTAGATAGAATGACACAACTTTAACAACTATTGAACGTGAACGAAATTCAGAAATACATTGCAGAGAATGAATCGACGATGATGGAAGACTTGTTCAGCCTCATCCGTATTCCCAGTATCAGTGCATTGCCGGAACACCATGATGATATGCTGGCATGCGCACAACGCTGGACACAATTGCTACTCAAGGCCGGAGCAGACGAAGCCATCGTTATGCCTTCGAAAGGTAATCCGATTGTATTTGGGCAAAAGATAGTGGATCCGAATGCTAAAACAGTGTTGATATACGCTCATTATGACGTGATGCCTGCCGAGCCCCTCGACCTATGGAAGAGCCAACCGTTCGAACCGGAAATACGTGACGGACATATTTGGGCACGCGGAGCCGACGATGATAAGGGACAAGCATTTATCCAGGTGAAAGCATTTGAATATCTCGTAAAATACAACCTGCTGGAGAATAACGTAAAGTTTATCTTTGAGGGAGAAGAAGAGATTGGTTCACCAAGCCTGGAAGCTTTCTGTGAAGAGCATAAAGAATTACTAAAAGCCGATGTTATCTTGGTATCAGATACCAGTATGTTGGGGGCCGATCTTCCTTCACTAACCACTGGACTGCGCGGTCTGGCTTACTGGGAAATCGAAATAACAGGTCCTAACCGTGACCTCCATTCGGGACACTTTGGTGGAGCGGTAGCCAATCCGATCAACGTACTTTGTGGTATGTTAAGTAAGGTAATTGATACCGACGGACGTATCACAATACCCGGATTCTATGATGCTGTAGAAGAAGTTCCACAAGCAGAACGAGAAATGATTGCCCACATCCCTTTTAATGAAGAAAAATATAAGGAAGCCATCGGAGTAAAAGAACTTTTCGGTGAGAAAGGATACAGCACTCTCGAAAGAAACAGTTGCAGGCCTTCATTCGACATTTGTGGTATTTGGGGAGGTTACACCGGGGAAGGTTCTAAAACTGTACTCCCTTCCAAAGCCTATGCCAAAGTATCATGCCGCCTGGTTCCCCATCAAGATCATCATGTGATCTCAAAACTTTTTGCTGACTACATCCGGCAGATCGCTCCTGCTACGGTAGAAGTAAAAGTGACTGCCATGCATGGAGGCCAGGGATATGTATGTCCCATATCACTGCCTGCTTATCAGGCAGCGGAAAAAGGATTTGAATTTGCTTTCGGAAAAAAGCCATTGGCAGTACGCCGAGGAGGAAGTATACCTATTATATCAACTTTCGAACAGGTGTTAGGTATAAAAACTGTATTAATGGGATTTGGCCTAGAATCGGATGCTATCCATTCTCCTAACGAAAACTTCTCTTTGGATATATTCAGAAAAGGAATTGAAGCTGTAGTAGAATTCCATCTGATATATGGAAAGAAATAATATATCCACTGCGGATAACACAGATTAATACAGAATTTTTTAGTTGAATTCTGTATTAATCTGTATCTGCCTCGGTAGACATTTTTATTTGGGTAATTCAAACATAAATGTAAACGATCTACTGTCTTTGAAATCTTTCACTACATCTCCTGCATAAACCTCTCCGTGAGTCAAAGACAATTTCTTAATACTTGCATTCGGACTAAAATCGACTTTATGTAAATCTATCCAGAAAAGGTTAGGAGTTAAAGTAGACTCAAAATAGTATACCCGATTTTTTTGATCGGAAACCGAACGCCAACGAGTGGAAGAAATGTAAGGCTTATCCGGAGTCGTAATTCCAAAAGGAACAGAAACATTACGCATGACGCTCAACACACTCGGTACGGCAATTTTTGCATCTGAGGTCTGCGGAATAGCATGAATATAGAAAGAAGCGCGTACAAAACGATCACTTGAACGATTAGTGCCCGGCAGCATATTTAAACCACCTACTTCCTTCCAATAATCATTCACAGCCAACTGTAGATCATAACGGGGTGAATTAGTCATCACCTGATACTCCTTACCTTCATGAATAATCAGATTTCCATCGATATATTCCAAAACAGCGGAATTACCCGTTTCATCAGTGATAGCCATGTGCAATGTAGATGCCGAACCATTAGGCATATCCGGAGCATCAATACGGAAAGTCTGTTTCTTCAACTCTGCTACAGCCTCACTTACCGTAGCAAAATTATCCAGCACATACTGTGTCCAAATGCTGATACCCATAACAGGACGAGTATCATTAGGACGGACATAAATAGATTCCGGCAAGAATAACAAGCTGGCAACCAGTCCTTTTTCGTTCATGCCGTCACAAGTACCGATATCATATCCGGTTGCTACAATGCTACCGTACTTCGAAATCCACTCTACCGTATTTCCTTTATTATATCCGGCCCGTTTGATACCGCGAGGGAAAAGATACAGGTTAGACTGAATATCCTCTTTCCAATCCATTGTACGCCCGGTGATTACCATATTGTCCGGACCAATATATACTGCACGCGTACATGCTTTTACCGGTTGTCCACTCCAGATAAAATTTACAGCTATGACAATCAATGTTGCCATCATTATTTTTCTTCTCATACTCTTTATATTAAAATGGTTTTGTTATCTGCATTTAGATAACAAAACCATAGAGTATTAGTTTTATTCAAAGGCGGGTACTTCCGAAATACTTCCGTATCTATGATATTCAAAGGCAATACTTTGCTCCTTAATATAATTATCAGCTCTACCCTTCCGTTTTTCACCGGAAGCGCCGCTGCAATATGTTTGTCAGCCTATGCAGCCGCCTTATATATTTTCATCGGTATCTCAAGGGAACAAGCACGGTACTAACCATGATTCTCCCGGTTCCAATGTCAATGCCCGCAGTAATTTTTCATTTTTTATTCGTTATCATTGGCCCCACTACATTACCCGGATTCCAAACACTCCCCGCTTTCATGCTGGAAGCCACATCAATCAGTTTCTTTTGGAAGTTCTTATCTTCATATACCGAACGCTCAACCAACAACGAACAGGCAGAACACTTCTGTCCCGCATTACCAAAAACTGATATGACAATATTCATAATAGTATGATCACGATCCCCCGAGGCAGTCAGAATAATGACATTCTTCCCTCCGGTCTCTGCCGAAAGCGGAGTAGCCGGAATAGCTTTTGCTATGCTACGGGCCGTATCCGTTCCACCAGTCAAGATAATATGTTTCACCTTACAATCACAAAAACATCGTAGGGCTGAACATAACGGCACGATAGCTATGCAAAGTCTGCAATGCCTGCTGTGAAAACCGATCCAAAAGAAGATGTCGGTTCACAATAACATATTTAAGGAGATGTGTATCTGTAAATGCATAGATATTTCACCAATAATCAATCATCTTTTTGATGTTTTTCCAGAAGTCGGAAATTACATTCCTTTTTTGATACCCGATTTAATCAACCATGCATTCACCGGATAGGACACCATGAATCCCAAAAGCATGGCAATCTGCATCATAAACCAGAATGTCCAGGATGTTTTTTCCAGAGATTCATCTTTAAAAAGTATAAAAGTAGCAACAGCCATCCAGCTATACATCCCTACCTGCCAAGCTAATAATGAAAAAAAATCGGCCTTAAAGGCACGAGAAACAGCTTCACGAAAAGAGATAGCTTCCATTTCGCGAATTGCAATAAATTGAAAGAAAACACCGAGAATCAATGCCAATACAAAATCGAGTGCCCAGCTACCTGCTATTAAACTTCCTCCTATCTGCAAAGGTACCCAGTATGTAAACCATTCTCCGATAATATCCGCCAAAGTGCAACCGGCTCCACAATGAAGTGCCGACAAAGTGATAGACTGCCATTGTGGACGTACTTCAGACATATCCATCTCCATCGATATCTTCATATCCATTTTCATATTCTCCATAGGTACTGTTGCCACCATATTATCTTTTCGGACACCAAAAGTATAATAAGCAAACAAAGCGAAATAATGGCCCCATAATCCGGTAAGTACCCACACTATATTCATTATTTTCATGGATTGCCTGTGAAATATTACATTAATTGCCAGAATAAGGGCTATGATAAGACCGGCGCATACAAAAAAACAAGATACCGCGTTGAAAAACATTGTATTCATAAGGCTCGTTATTAATTGATAAGTGGTATTAATAACGAGCTTTTTATAAAATAGTTCAGTTAAAATTATGTATTAACAAAACAGAAGCCCTATTCAAACGCTTTCCGATAAGTGCATCCATTTTTCCATTCGGAACAGCCATAAGCAGTTTTACCCTTGATTATCACTCCCTTTCCGCAAACCGGACAAAGTTTCCCTACCAAAGAATCTGTTTCTTTTAAGGCATCCGCCCGAACAGATTGACCGGTAGAAGACACATCGACTGTTGCAGGCTCCGATTTACCTTTCTTTTCCTTCGGAGTAGCAGATTTCCGTTCCCGTCTTTTCGGTTCTTTCTTTTTCTTTTCTTCTTCTACCACTGTAGCCTCCTGAATGGTGATACGACGGTTCGTATTATCAGATAGCACACTATTTACTATCTCAGACACCATTTGCTTCAATTCTTCCAGGAATTGACGAGCATCGTAAGTTTTCTTTTCTATCTCACGCAATTTCTTTTCCCAGATACCCGTCAGTTCAGCCGACTTCAGCAACTCTTCATGAATCAACTGAATCAATTCCACTCCGGTAGGGGTAGCTATCAGATTCTTCTTTTCCTTACGGATATAGTTACGTTTAAAGAGAGTTTCGATAATAGCTGCACGAGTAGAAGGACGGCCGATACCATTTTCTTTCAATGCATCCCGAAGTTCATCGTTATCCACCAGCTTGCCGGCTGTTTCCATCGCACGAAGCAGGGTAGCTTCCGTATAGGGTTTAGGTGGCTGAGTCCATTTTTCATTCAAATCCGGTATATGCGGACCACTTTCCCCTTTCACGAAAGCAGGAAGCACGTTTTCATCTTCACCTTCTTTTTCTTCATTCGGATCTTTTACGTCTTTGGCAAATACTACCCGCCATCCCGGTTCCAGAATCTGCTTACCGGTTACCTTGAACTCGATACTATCAACCTCTCCCATCACTGTTGTAGTAGAAACTTTGCAATCAGGATAAAAAACCGCTATAAACCGGCGAGCTATCAAATCAAATACCCTACGCTCCATATCCGTCAGGTTTTGCGGATGAACTCCTGTAGGAATAATGGCATGGTGATCGGTTACTTTCGAACTATCAAAAACCTTTTTCGACTTAGGCAATGAAGCTCCTGCCAACGGCGTAGTAAGTACTTCATAATCTTTCAGTCCTTTCAGGATATTCGGACACTTAGGATAAATATCGTCACTCAGGAAAGTAGTATCTACACGTGGATAGGTGGTCACTTTCTTTTCATAAAGAGATTGGATAAGTTTCAGAGTTTCATCGGCAGAATAGGCAAACTTCTTATTGCATTCCACTTGAAGAGAAGTCAAGTCGAACAGACGGGGAGCATACTCCTTTCCGTCTTTTTTAGCCACAGAAGTCACGACAAAAGGCAGATCTTTAATGCGTTCCACCAATGCCATCCCCTCTTCACGATTAGCTATCGGATCAATGCCCCGGTTCTCTGTTTTCTTAGCCTTACCACCGGACTTTTCTTCTTCAGCCGCCAGCTCTTCATCACTTTTACGAATAAGGGCCGAGAAAGTTGTATCACGATACATGGTTTTCAGTTCCCAATATTGTTTAGGCTGAAAATTTTCAATATCCAGTTGCCTGTTGACGATCAGTGCGAGTGTAGGGGTCTGTACTCGTCCGATCGAAAGCACTTGCCGATTCTGCCCATATTTTACAGTATAGAGCCTCGTGGCATTCATCCCCAGCAACCAGTCACCAATAGCCCGAGACATCCCCGCCTCATAAAGTGGTTGAAAATCCTTCTGATCTTTTAGTTTCGCAAATCCTTCTTTAATAGCTTCTTCTGTCAGTGAAGAGATCCACAAACGTTTTACCGGACACCGCGCTCCGGCTTTCTGCATCACCCACCGCTGAATCAGTTCCCCCTCTTGACCGGCATCACCGCAGTTTATTATCTCATCAGCCTTTTGCATCAATCCCTCAATAATATGGAATTGTTTCTCGTAAGTAGGATTCTCTATCAGTTTGATGCCAAAACGTGGAGGAATCATAGGCAGGCTGCCCAGACTCCATGACTTCCAGCCGGGAGTATATTCGTGAGGTTCTTTCAGGGTACAAAGATGACCGAATGTCCAGGTAACCTGGTATCCGTTTCCTTCAATATACCCTTCTTTCCTTTCGCGGGCTCCTAAAATATCAGCAATATCACGTGCCACAGAGGGCTTTTCGGCTATGCAAACTATCATTTGTTTTTCTTATTATAATGAGAATTGAGCAGACAAAGGTACAAAAAAATAGGAAGGGAGAAGTAGTAATCCGTCTCCATTTATTTTGTAGCTTTGCTTCGTATAATCTTTAAAATCCGAAAAAACATGAAAAGCTACAAATTATTATTGGCATTTACCTTATTCCTTGCATTTGCTTTCAATATGAAAGCACAATACGTTCACGAACGTTCCGACCAATATACGCCTCCTGAAGATAGTCTGGTAATACAAAAACTACATCACTGGCAGGACCAGAAATTTGGAATGCTGATTCACTGGGGTTTATATTCTGTTGCAGGAATCGTAGAATCATGGTCTATCTGTTCGGAAGAGGCAGATTGGATTCCACGCGACAGCACTATGGCCTATGAAGACTACAAAAAATGGTATTGGGGGCTGAAAGATTCATTCAATCCTACCCGTTTCGATCCGGAGCAATGGGCACAAGCGGCGAAGTCAGCAGGTATGCGCTATGCAATATTTACAACTAAGCACCACGACGGATTCAATATGTTCAATACGGCTTTCTCCGATTTTTCAATAGCCAAAGGCCCCTTCCAAACAGATCCCCGGGCAGACGTTGCCAAATACGTGTTTGAGGCTTTCCGTAACAATGATTTAATGGTAGGAGCCTATTTTTCTAAACCGGACTGGCATTCGGAATATTATTGGTGGCCGCGCTACGCCACTCCCCGACGTACACAAAATTACAACATTGACAAGAATCCCTGGCGTTGGAATCAGTTCAAAGAGTTCACTTACAATCAAATCGGAGAGTTAATGCATAACTACGGTCCGATCGACATTTTATGGTTAGACGGCGGATGGGTAAACAATCCCGGAACGAAGTCAGTTTTAGACATGGACCGTATTTCACAAATGGCACGACAGGCACAACCGGGTATTTTATTCGTAGACCGTACCATCCATGGCAAATATGAAAACTATCAGACCCCGGAACAGCAAATTCCGGACAAACAACTCCCCTACCCGTGGGAAACTTGTATGACACTGGGAGTAGACTGGGGATATACTCCGCATGCAGTATTCAAATCACCAGTTACAGTAATAGCAAAACTAATGGAAATCGTAGCAAAAGGAGGAAGTTTATTACTTGGTGTAGGTCCTACCCCCGAAGGGATATTACAGGATGAGATTGTCAGCCGTCTGCAAACCATAGGAGGATGGATGAAGAAGAATGGTACGGCTATTTACAACACTGTTACAACACCCCAATATTATAGTGAAGGTATCTGGTTTACCATGAATAAAGATGGAAAAACGATGTATGCATTATATAGTAATCCGGAAACTGAAAAGTTTCCCGACTATATAGAATGGGAAAACAATATCCCTGCAAAAAGAAGTGCCATCTATTGTTTACAGAACGGGAAAAAAGTAAAATGGGAAATAAAGAATAACCGAGTACGTGTCTACCTGCCTCAAAACCTAAAGACAGAAGTTAATGCACTCGCATTCTCTTTTACCAGACAAGCTATTCAATAAAGCGCAAAGGACAAACATCCGATAATAAGCCAACGGATAGAACCCAAAAGAGGCGAAGTATAAAAAAATACTTCGCCTCTTTATTGTCATTCTTTAAAGATGGTCTTTAATCCTCATCCATCAGGATTTCCAGAATCTGACAAGCAGCCTTGGCCACCGGAGTACCCGGACCAAAAATAGCAGCCACACCAGCTTTATACAAGAAATCGTAATCCTGAGCAGGTATTACACCACCGGCAATTACTACGATATCTTCACGTCCCAGTTTTTTCAGTTCTTCAATAATCTGCGGAACCAAGGTCTTGTGTCCGGCCGCTAACGAAGAAACTCCCACTACGTGAACATCATTCTCTACCGCCTCACGAGCTGCTTCGGCAGGAGTCTGGAACAACGGTCCCATATCCACGTCGAAGCCACAATCGGCATATCCGGTAGCTACTACTTTGGCACCACGATCGTGACCGTCCTGGCCCATCTTTGCAACCATAATACGGGGTTGACGTCCCTCTTTCTTTGCAAACTTCTCAGTGAGTTCGCAAGCGCGCTTAAAGTCAGCGTCGCCTTTGCTTTCTGATGAATACACGCCTGATATAGTTCTGATTATTGCTTTATAACGTCCTACTATTTGTTCGCAAGCATACGAGATTTCACCCAATGTAGCACGAACACGGGCAGCTTCTACCGCCAACTCGAGCAAATTGCCCTTACCGGTTTTCACACATTCAGTGATAGCGGCCAGTGCCTTGTCCACTTCGGCCTGATTACGACCTTCTTTCAAACGTTTCAGGTTCTCGATCTGCTCTTTACGAACAGCAGTATTGTCTACTTCAAGAATATCAATCGGATCTTCTTTTTCAAGACGATACTTATTTACACCGACAATGGTCTGCGATCCGCTGTCGATACGTGCTTGTGCACGGGCAGCCGCTTCTTCGATACGCATTTTCGGAATACCGGTCTCGATAGCCTTTGCCATACCTCCCAACTTCTCGATTTCCTGAATATGCTCCCAAGCACTGTGAGCCAATTCATTGGTCAGAGATTCCACATAATAAGATCCACCCCACGGGTCTACGTTCTTGCAGATATAAGTCTCTTCCTGAATATAGATCTGAGTATTACGGGCAATACGTGCAGAAAAGTCTGTCGGCAAAGCAATAGCTTCATCGAGAGCATTGGTATGCAACGACTGGGTATGTCCCAGTGCAGCAGCCATGGCTTCGATACAAGTACGTCCCACATTGTTGAACGGATCTTGTTCTGTCAATGACCAACCGGAAGTCTGAGAGTGCGTACGCAGTGCTAGAGATTTCGGGTTCTTCGGATTGAATTGCTTCACAATCTTCGCCCATAACATACGTGCTGCACGCATTTTGGCAATTTCCATAAAGTGATTCGTTCCAATGGCCCAGAAGAAAGAGAGACGCGGAGCAAAAGCATCAATATCGATACCTGCGGCAACACCTGCACGGAGATATTCCAAACCGTCAGCCAATGTGTAAGCCAATTCGATATCGGCTGTCGCACCAGCCTCCTGCATATGATAACCGGAGATAGAGATAGAGTTGAACTTCGGCATCTTCTGTGAGGTATATTCAAAAATATCAGAGATGATTTTCATTGAGAATGCAGGTGGATAAATATAAGTATTACGCACCATAAATTCTTTCAAAATATCATTCTGGATCGTACCGGCCATCTCCTCGAGTTTAGCTCCTTGTTCCAGTCCGGCATTGATATAGAATGCCATGATCGGGAGTACAGCACCGTTCATAGTCATAGATACGGACATCTTGTTCAAAGGGATACCATCAAACAAGACTTTCATATTCTCGAGTGAACAGATAGATACACCGGCCTTACCCACATCACCTACCACACGTTCGTGGTCGGGGTCATAGCCGCGGTGTGTAGCCAAGTCGAACGCAACCGACAGACCTTTCTGTCCGGAAGCCAAGTTACGGCGATAGAAAGCATTTGACTCTTCAGCTGTAGAGAATCCGGCATACTGGCGGATAGTCCAGGGACGAAGAGTATACATCACTGAATACGGACCACGCAAATAGGGAGGAAGACCGGCAGCATAGTCCAGGTGTTCCATTCCTTCAAGGTCTTCTTTGGTATAAACAGGCTTTACGCAGATGTGTTCCGGAGTCTTCCAGTTGGCTTCGATTCCGTTAGCCTTTTGCCATTCCGCACCGTTAGCGGGCTGGAATGCTGCGTAGATATCTAAGTTTTTAAAATCTTTTCTCATCTTACTTCAATAATTTAGCGTTGAACTCTTTAAGTGTTTCCAGTACATTGACACGTACATGGATGAAGTTCTCGATACCGGCAGCTTTCAGCTCTTCGGCACATTCCGGATTTCCGGCAATGATGAACATGGCACGACCGTTCAAGGCCCGGAAGGCCGGAATAGCGTACTCTGCATATTCGTCATCGCTTGAGCAAAGCACCACAATATCAGCTTTGGCAGCCATCGCTGCTTCCACACCTGCTTCAACCGTTTCAAAACCAAGATTATCAATCACCTCATATCCGGCACAAGCCAGGAAGTTACAGGAGTATTGTGCACGTGCCTGGCGCATAGCCAGATTACCGATTGTCAGCATAAAGGCTTTCGGACGTTTGCCACTGGCTTCCGTTTCCAGGCGTAATGCCTCAAATTGACTTGCAGCACGATCGAAGTTCAATGTAGCAACATCTTTTTCGCAAGTATCGTGCCCGCCACAACAACAGGTCGCTTCTACCGGTTTCTTATCACCGGCTTTTTCATTGAAATTAGGGAACTGGTTAGTACCCAACAGGACTTCACGACGCTGAGCCACCGCTTTATGGCGCGCTTTGTTACTTTCGTTTACAGCCGCCTGAACAGTACCGGCTTTCAAAGCAGCATAGAAGCCGCCTTCTTCTTCAACGGCAAGGAAGATTTCCCATGCCTGCTTAGCGATAGATACCGTAAGGTTTTCAATATAGTAAGAACCGGCTGCCGGGTCAATCACTTTATCGAAGTGTGATTCTTCTTTCAACAGCAACTGCTGGTTGCGGGCCAGACGTTCGGAGAATTCATCGGGAGTTTCATAGGTTTTATCGAAAGGAACTACCGTCATTGAATCTACGCCTCCCAATGCAGCAGACATTGCTTCTGTTTGTGTACGAAGCAGATTCACGTGAGCATCAAACAATGTCAGATTGAAAGTAGATGTTTCGGCATGTACCTTCATCTTGGCAGCACAACGGCACTCACCGTTAGGCCCCTTGTTTTCGCAATCACGCAGACATTCGGGATTGTAAGAAGCCACAATGTTTGCCCACAACATACGGGCAGCACGGAATTTTGCAATTTCAAGGAAATAATTAGAACTGATACCAAAATTAAACTTAATTTTCTTAGCCACGATGGCAGCGGGAATCTCGGCTTCAGTCAACTGATTCATATATTCATTACCCCATGCCAATGCATATCCCAGTTCCTGAGAAATATAAGCACCCGCATTATTCAGGGTCAGTGCATTCACATTCAGCACACGATATTTGGGTAATTGTGCAGTAGCCTCGATCAGGGCTTTGGCTGTTTGCACCATGTTTCCCTTTTCTTTGCCTTTGGCCAGCATCTTATTGAAGAAGTCATAATTGATAGAGCCTTGCAACTTCGTCAAATCATAATCCTTTTTCTGGAAATAAGCTACCAACAAATCGGCAAGCTCCACTACATGTCCCTGACAGGTAGAAAAATTCAGTTCAACACATTCTGCACAAATGTCGTTCAACAATGTCTCAATGTATTCCGCATTGAGTTCTTTTGCTTTTACATGGAAAGAAAGAGAATCGATGCCTTTGTTCAGAATATCCAGAGCTTTCGCATTGGCTTCTTTCGGAGATTCCACCTTAATCTCCTGACGAACCAACCACTCATTACTATTCTTCTTCGTGCCTCTTAAATAAGGGAATTCTCCGGGAAGCGCATCGGTTGTTTTAAGTCCTTCCAGGTCTTCCATCCGGTAGAAAGGTTTTACCTTGAATCCTTCGTTTGTCTTCCAAACGAGTTTCTTCTCAAAATCAGCTCCTTTCAGGTCAGCTGTGACCTTCTCCATCCACTTCTCGGTGGAAACAGGAGAAAAATCTGAGAAGAGTTTTTCTTTACTGTCTGCCATAGTTTATTTATTTTAAATTAAAATAAGATTGTTATCTCAATTTATGTCTCTAATTCTTTAATCAAAATGTAAGATTGCGACTTGCAAATATACTGAAATACTCTAAACCTCACGCTTTTTTTAGGGAAAATTCGCACTACCTGCTACCCCTGTGACTTCCCCAAATAAAAGGCAGGCAAATATTTGATTACCTCCGAGGTTATAGCTAATTTTGCACCCGTTTACATAAAATTATAAACTACTATATTATGGATTGGTTACAAGATTTATTATGGAACCCCAACTCCGTAGCCCACATCGTCTTCCTCTACGCTTTCGTAGTGGCGGCAGGTGTCTATTTGGGAAAGATCAAGATCTTCGGAGTCTCTTTAGGGGTTACCTTTGTTTTGTTTGCCGGCATCCTAATGGGACATTTTGGCTTCACAGGCGATACCCATATCCTACATTTCATCCGCGAATTCGGATTGATATTGTTCGTATTCTGTATCGGTCTTCAGGTGGGGCCTTCTTTCTTCTCTTCATTTAAGAAAGGCGGAATGACCCTAAACATGCTGGCCGTAGGAATTGTGGTATTGAACATTGCCGTAGCAATGGCGCTCTATTTCATTCTGGGAGGCAGAATCGAGCTCCCCATGATGGTAGGTATCCTGTACGGCGCAGTCACAAACACCCCGGGACTCGGTGCCGCACAAGAAGCACTGAATCAATTGAGTTATTCCGGCCCGCAGATTGCATTAGGTTATGCCTGTGCTTATCCGTTGGGAGTAGTAGGTATCATAGGCTCTATCATCGCAGTGCGTTACATCTTCCGCATCAACTTCGCCAAAGAAGAAGAGAACTGGAATCAAGAGACTGACGGCACTCACCACAAGCCACACCTTATGAGTCTGGAAGTACACAACGAAGCCATCTACGGAAAAACCCTGGGCACAATCAGCAGCTTCCTCGGACGTCCGTTTGTTTGTTCGCGCATCCGTAAAAACGGGCACGTCAGCATTCCAAACCACGGCACTATCCTGGAACAGAATGACCAGTTATTTGTGGTATGTTCAGAAGAAGATTCAGATGCCATTGTAGCCTTTATCGGACGCGAAGTGCAAGTAGACTGGGAGAAACAGGATATGCCGATGGTATCACGTCGTATCTTGGTAACCAAACCGGAAATAAACGGAAAGAAGCTCGGTATGCTGAACTTCCGCAGCATGTATAATGTCAACATTACCCGTGTCAACCGTTCGGGTGTCGACCTGTTTGCTAACCCCAACCTGATACTGCAAGTGGGTGACCGTGTCATGGTAGTAGGCTCCGAAGACGCTGTAGAACGGGTAGCCAGTGTACTTGGTAACTCTTTGAAACGCCTCAACGAACCGAACATTATCACATTGTTTGTGGGCATCTTCCTGGGTATCCTGTGCGGTAGTCTTCCCATTGCATTTCCGGGTATGCCGACTCCTGTCAAGCTCGGCCTTGCCGGCGGACCGCTGGTGGTAGCCATTCTGATAGGACGTTTCGGACACAAACTACATCTGGTAACTTATACAACTCAAAGCGCCAACCTGATGATACGTGAAATCGGTATCGTTCTCTTCCTTGCCAGTGTAGGTATCGAAGCCGGAGCAAATTTCGTGGATACGGTAATCCATGGAGATGGTCTGCTTTATGTAGGTTGCGGTTTCCTGATCACGATTATTCCTTTGCTGATAATCGGGGTCATAGCACGTTCGTATTATAAAATCAATTACTTCATGCTGATGGGATTGATTGCGGGTAGCAATACCGACCCTCCCGCATTGGCCTATTCCAATCAGGCAACCGGTAGCGACGCACCGGCAGTAGGTTATTCTACCGTATATCCGCTATCGATGTTTCTCCGTATCCTTGCGGGACAAATGATATTGTTGCTAATGATGTGATAACGATACACCCTGATACAGCAATGGCCAGTTACCATGTTTTTATTTACATAGTAATTGGCCATTTCTATATGGTAACAGCTTCTATTACAAAGCCAGTTTCTTCACCACAAATTCTTCTATAAACCTTACCGTTTCATCAATTCCCAATACCGAAGAATCGATGCAAAGATGATAGGTCGCAGCTGCTCCCCAGGTTTTATAGCTATAGTAATTATAATATTCTGAACGCTTCTTATCCGCCTTATTCATTTTTTCGGCGGCTGCTTCTTCAGAAATTCCGTGGATGCGGCACAGACGGGCTATACGATCCTCTTGCGAAGCAGAAATGAAAATATTGGCACAACGGGGATGTTCACGCAAGATGTAATCGGCACACCGCCCCACAAACACACAGGATTTATTTGCCGCAAGATGCCGGATGACATCACTCTGGATTTTAAAAAGAGCATCATTGCTCAGGCAATTGGTGCAAGGCATGGCACCATCACTAATAAAAGGAAAACGCATCCCAAACAACCCGCCGATAATACCCTGAGAGGCTTTCTCGTCGGCTTTCTCGAAAAACTCCCGACAGAGTCCGCTTTCCTCCGAAGCCAGATTAATCAGCTCTTTATCATAGAAATCGATGCCTAACCTGGCTGCCAATTTTTCTCCGATCTCTTTTCCGCCACTGCCCAACTGACGGCCGATATTGATGACATAATTACCATTCATAGTACTTTTGTATATTGGTTCAATAGCAAACATACACATTATTTCCGAAAGAAGAAAATAAATAATGTACCAATATACAGAGTGCCGCATTTCTTATCAATTGGTAACTTTTATCCATTTTCAGAGTCGTATCTTTGCAGCCGCAAAAAAATAAACATTGTTTTTATGAAGGACAGCATTGACTTCGGAAATATGGAAATTCCGAGACTATTCAGGAAATTATTGATTCCAACAGTACTTGGAATGGTCTTTTCCGCCGTGTTTGTAATCACCGACGGTATATTTGTCGGTAAAGGTATAGGCAGTGATGCCCTGGCAGCGGTCAACATCACGGCACCGCTATTTATGATAACCACCGGCATCGGACTGATGTTTGGAGTGGGCGCATCTGTTGTAGCTTCCATTCACCTGTCACAAGGTAAACGAAAAGTTGCGAGTATCAACATCACACAGGCACTTGCCTTTTCGGCCTTACTTATTCTAGTGCTATCGGCACTCTGCTGCTATTTCGCAGAGCCTATCGGCCGATTACTCGGCAGCTCGGAACGGTTGTTGCCTCTGGTGGTGGAGTATATGAATTGGTACGTACCTTTCCTCGTATTCTACCTGCTCCTAAGCGCCGGCATGTTTTACATCCGCCTGGACGGATCGCCCAACTATGCCATGATGTGCAACGCCGTATCGGCCATTATCAATATCATACTCGATTATGTCTTCATTTTCCAATTGGGCTGGGGAATGATGGGAGCTGCTTTTGCCACCAGCCTGGGCACTATGGTCGGCGGATTGATGACACTCATTTATCTCCTCCGTTTTTCCCGTAACGTAGGTATTTACCGTATCAAGCTGAGCCGGAAAAGCATGCGGCTTACCTGCCGTAACATCGGCTACATGATCAGGCTGGGATCTTCCGCCTTTATCAGCGAGGCATCCATTGCCAGCATGATGTTCCTGGGGAATTATGTATTTATCAGCCATTTGGGAGAAAGCGGTGTAGCCGCATTCAGCATTGTATGTTACTTCTTTCCTATCATTTTTATGGTATACAATGCCATCGCCCAATCGGCACAACCCATCATCAGCTATAATTTCGGACAACAGAACCCGGGACGAGTCGCACGTACCATCCGGTTGGCATTGAAGACAGCTTTAGGCTGCGGCATTTTTTTCTTTGCTGCCACTCTGGTATTCAATCACCAGATAGTCGGGCTGTTTATCGATAAAAGCTACCAAGCCTATGATATTGCGGTAAACGGTATTCCTTACTTTGCAGTCGGCTATCTGTTTTTTGCGCTCAACATAGTGGGCATCGGCTATTATCAAAGTATCGAACGTGCCCGGCGCGCCACTGTCATCACCCTTTTCCGGGGAACATTGTTCATGCTGGCAGGTTTCCTGCTCTTGCCTCCGGTGCTGGGAGTAAGGGGCATTTGGCTGGCCGTTCCTTTGGCCGAACTGCTGACCTTATTGCTTATTATCGGAATTTACCTGAAGGACTCTTTCACCGTTCGCCGATGATACGTATCTTTGCATCACTCAAACAGATGCAAAGAGTCTTATGGAAACATTTATTGAAAAGTTCAGAAACAGCTATCATCTTTCAGAAAACGACACGCAAACCCTGCTCAGCTATATGGAGGAGATCCGTTTCAAAAAGAAAGAAGTCATCGTCCATGAAGGCTCCAAAAACGGAAATCTGTATCTGATAAAGCAAGGCATCTGGCGTGCCCATTATCTGAAAGATGGAGTGGACACTACCATTTGGTTTGCCGGTGCAGGCGAAGCTGCCTTTTCGGTATGGGGATATGTGGAAAATACTGCATCGCACATCACGATTGAAGTCATGTGCGATAGCATAGCCTACTGTATTCCGGGATCAACCCTGAACAATCTTTATGCTTCATCGCTCGGACTCGCCAACCTGGGACGACAACTGATGGAACGGCAACTGCTCAGCCTCGAAAACTGGCTGATCAGCGCCGGAAGCCCCAAAGCTAAAGAACGTTATCTGACCCTTATCAAAGAACATCCCGAACTATTACAAAATGTGCCTTTAAAGCATATAGCCTCTTATTTGTGGATTACACCACAGTCGCTGAGCAGAATCCGGAGAGAAATGAAAATGTAATTTCGGAGCTTGACACAGCGACAGAGCGGGTGAAGACCTCAACAGAGGCTTTGCCATACTCCTCTTTCCATATTTCTCTCGTTATACCAATCATTCGCTCCATTTAGTCCTCAATCTCTTTCCTTTCTATCTCTTTTTAGTTACCTTTGTAAGGAACCGAATACGAGTTGTACAACTGGTACATGACGAGTTGCACAACTGGTATACGACGAGTTGTACAACTGGTAACGTACAAGTTGTGTAACCGGTACATCGAATCATATTAACCTTTCATACAAAGCACTATGGGACTCATTTATTTAGTCAGAAAGAAAAAGTTCAGAACAGCCGAAGGAATCAGAGAACTCTATTTTGCCATCCAGCGGAAACTTCAGAAAAGAGGCGGCAAGAACGAAGAAGACCTTGCCGAAATCCTTTCGGCAAACAGTTCACGAAGCAAAGGGGAAGTATTGAGCATCCTCACCGATCTGCCGGACGTGATAGAAGAGATATTGAAAAATGGAGAATCCGTATCCATCAGAGGGTTGGGATCGTTTCATGCCTCCATTACAAGCAATGGCTTCGAGCATCCGGAAGATGTATTGCCTCACGAGGTACGGGTATCCAAAGTATATTTCATTGCCGACCGCAAGTTTACCCAACGTGTCAGCCGGATGAAATTCTTTCGCTACCCACTATCCAAATATTTCCCAAAGGACTTGTTACGACCCGAAACAATCAGGGAAGAAGAGACTCGGGAAGAGGAACCGGAGTTCATTCCTGACGATAACGAATGAAACGGATACTGCATAAAAAACATGGAGCTTGTCCGGCATCTCTGCCCGATCAAAAGAGGAATCTGATACATCCCATTACAGACAGATGACAGCAGCCCTCCGGATTCATGAGTAAACTGACGAACCGACTTGAACTTCAGGCCTGCGTCATCCGGTGGTCTGCGGCAAAGGAGACCGGTCCGGGACAAGCTCTCTGTCTCGTTCCCGAACCGGTTTATCAAAAGACATATCCCAGATTTACATAAAATCCCACCTTATGAGATCTGCTGGAGTATCCCAAAGAAGCCTCGAGCGGACCGAACAGACTATCGTAACCATATCCCACACTACCGCCCCAAACCGGTTTTGCTCCCCAGATATCAAAAAAGTTATCATTCCGGAAAGCCACGTTTCCGGTAAAGGTGACATAGTTCTTGCTACCGATACGCTGCCGCAACTTCAGGCTTGTCACCAGAACAGAGTTGTCCACAATCTCCAGATTCGTGATGCCGGCAAAAGGAAGTTGTTGAGGCAGATAGTGCCCGAAATTCTCGCCTCCCATGGCATTCAGATACGGATAAGGTATATTTTTACCGATAAGCACCCGCCCATACAAAGAGGGAATCAGGGCAAAACGATCGGTCAGTGAAAAGACACCGGCCCATGATGCCGCAAGGGCAGAGAAGGGAGCATGGCCTTTATAATGTGTCAGATTATCGGTATAGAGCGAGTAGCGTCCCTGCACATCGGTCCCCTTGGAAGGGAAATATCCCTTGTTGTACGTATTGTAATGCAACTGTGCAAAATAGCTGAAGAAGTGTTGGGGCTTCACCTCCAGACGCTGCCCGCCGGTGTTGTAAAGAAAGTCTTTATACTTAAAGAACTCAAAATTCAGCCCGGCGCCAAAGCGCAGGTTGCGAAACCATACATCCGAGAATCCAAACTCACCCGAATGATACTTATAAGTAGTATTATAGGAACGCCTTCCGTGATCGTAGATATTGATATCGTTGTACTCAAACTGATAAGCAAAATTGAAATTGCGCATCTGCATCGGTGCCAATGTATATTCGACCCGGGCGAGATAACGTTTTCCCAGCCTTCCCGTCACCGAAACCCACGAAGGAACACGCGTCTCGAGCCGGCTCCTGACGTTCAACAGAAGCGAGGCAATCTCTTCCGAATCAAAACGGATACCCAGATTAAGATTACGTTCATACTTCTCTTCCAGGATGAAGTGCAACTGATATCCCTGAGGGGTGTCGGTCAGTTTATAGCTGACATTGGAGTAAGCCTGACTGCCGCGCAAGGTGGTCAGAGCTTCATAAAGCTGTTCCATACGCATCTTGCTGTTTTCCTTCAGGTGACAGCGATGCATGATCCATTTCTTGTCACTATCCTCGATGCCGTCAAAAGTGATCTCCTTAACAAAAATGTCTTTCGAAGACCACAATGAACTGAACGGACCATGACGCGGGGCAACATAGTTCTCAGGCAGTCCTATTTCCTTCTTCAGCTTTTGCAAAGCGGTCCACTGTTCACGGGCAGCCTCTTCGCCCCGGTTCACCAAAGTATCGAGCGCGGGAATATTGAAACTTGCAGCAGAATACCCTTTCACATCCACCTTGATATAGACAGTGGCCAGTTTGATATTCTCTTCGTATCGGGTCTGCCCGGTCAGATTGATAATCTGATTGAAGATTTCACTGAGGTTGTTCAGTTCATCGGCAGTGCGGAGATCATTCTGCACATCGACACCGATAATGACATCAGCTCCCATGGCACGGGCTATGTTGGTCGGGAAATTATTTTTCATGCCACCGTCCACAAGAATCTTATCACCCAGGCGCACCGGAGTGAATACGCCGGGAATAGCCATACTGGCGCGCATGGCGGTAGCCAACACTCCGTTATGAAATACGACTTCATCTCCGTTTACTATATTCTCCGAAACACAGGCAAACGGGATAGGCAGTTTATTGAAGTTGATGGAGTCGTGATAACCGACTGTCAGTTCCGAAAAAAGATTGGCCAGATTCTGGCCTTTGATAACGCCTCCGAACACATTGGCCTTCAGATTCTTCTTTAAAGGAACAGAGAGGACGTAGGTTTCCGAGTTCTGACGTTCGGTCATGGTCTGGTCTTCCCAACTGATACGGTCGCTGAGCAAGAGAGGCCAATTCTGATGATTGACCATGCTATCGAGCTGATGGGGAGTATAACCGATGGAATAAAGCCCGCCGATGATGGACCCCATACTGGTTCCGACAATATAATCGATAGGGATACCTGCTTCTTCAATCACTTTCAGAGCGCCGATGTGGGCCACTCCCTTGGCACCTCCACCACTCAAGACCACAGCAACACTCTTACGCTGCTGGGCATGTACAGGTGAGAAAACAAACAGACTGATACACAGGATAAGGACAAAACAGATTCGCTTTTTCATGACTACTACATTGGTTTCTGATCATTACAGATAAAAGACAAATGCCGGCTGCAATTTGTTTAGCCCACCGGCATGAAAGTAGTCAATCCTTATTTTCGCTTCAACCGAAAGAATAGAATAAGGTGTGCATGAAGGAAGACGGTCCGCATGGTATACGCCGCAACGTTCTCCGGCAGTTGCCACCGAAGTCAGGCAGCCTGTCTGTCATGGATACGGAACAAGCGGAACTGCCACCACAACATCCCCGCCGAGATCAGACTGGCTATCAAGTCGGAAACAGGCATACTTACCCATACGCCTGTCTGACCGAAATACCGGGGCAGGATCAACAGACAGGGAATCAGTATCAGCACCTGACGGGTGATAGACAGAAAGATAGCTTTACTCGCCATCCCGATGCTTTGGAAGAAGTTCGACGTCACCATCTAGAACCCGACTATCGGAAAGAACAGCACCACAATCCGAAGTCCTTCGGCCGACTGACGGATCAATTCTTCGTGGGAAGTAAAGATAGATACGGCCAAGCCGGGGATCAACATTCCCATCAGGAAACCCGTAGTTGTTACAATGGTGGCTCCGTAAATGGTAAGCTTCAACACACGGGTCACCCGGGGATAGAGCCGGGCGCCGAAATTATATCCGGCTATGGGCTGCATCCCTTGGTTCAGCCCCATCACAATCATCACAAACAAGAAAACAAGACGATTGACAATACCAAACGCACCGATAGCAAGATCTCCGCCATATTTTTTCAACCCCTGGTTAATCAGGATTACGATAAAACACGACGCAAGGTTCATCAGGAAAGGAGCCATACCGATGGCGAGCGAGTCGAATACGATTTTCCGTTTCAACCGGAAAATGCCCCGATGAAAATGGAGCAACTCTTCCTTATTGCTGAATAGCCTGAACTGCCACATCAGAGAAATGACCTGTGCCAGGATAGTGGCTATGGCTGCTCCTTGAATGCCCCAGCCGAAGCCGTAAATAAACAGAGGATCGAGAATCGTATTGATAACCACTGTAGCAATAGTGGCATACATTGCCTTTTGCGGATGACCGGCCGAACGAAGCACGGCATTCAGTCCCAGGTAAAGATGGGTAATGACATTACCATAAAGGATCACTTTCATATAATCGCGGGCATACCCCACAGTCTCGTCGCTGCCTCCGAAAAAATAAAGGATAGGATCGAGAAAAATAAGGGTAAGTATCGTAAAAGCAAGCCCGATGATGATATTCAGCACCAATACATTTCCCAGCACACGTTGCGCCGTATCGTAATCTTTTTGTCCCAGCTTTACCGAAACCAGCGTGGCAGCCCCCACTCCGACCAGCGAACCGAAAGCCGCCGCAAGATTCATCAGCGGAAATGTCAGAGCAAGCCCCGAAATAGCCATCGGACCAACCCCGTGACCAATAAAAATGCTGTCTACCATGTTGTAAAGTGAAGATGCGGTCATAGCGATAATAGCCGGAATGGCATACTGCATCAAGAGTTTTCCAATCTTTTCGGTGCCCAGCGCAGTGGGCGTCTTTTGTCCTGTCATACCTATTATTTTGAGGGTGCAAAGATACAAATCTATTTAGAATTAAAGGTGAAGAATAAAGAATAAGAGTTACAATGCCGTATTTCTAAGAAAAGTTTCGTATTTTTGCCTCCAAAATTGAGTTAATATCTAACGAAATGAACATATTAGAACTAAGTGAACAGGAAATCATCCGACGTAACAGTCTGAATGAACTTCGCGCGATGGGCATCGAACCCTATCCCGCAGCAGAGTATGTAACCAATGCTTTCTCAACTGATATTAAAGCCGAATTCAAAGATGACGAGACACCCCGCCAGGTATCCGTAGCCGGTCGCATGATGAGCCGCCGCATAATGGGTAAAGCCTCTTTCATTGAATTGCAGGACTCTAAAGGCCGCATCCAGGTATATATCACCCGTGATGACATCTGCCCGGGAGAAGACAAGGAAATGTACAACACTGTGTTCAAACGCCTGCTCGACTTAGGCGACTTCATCGGAATCGAAGGCTTCGTATTCCGCACACAGATGGGCGAAATCAGTATCCATGCACAAAAGCTGTCGGTGCTCGCCAAATCGATCAAACCACTGCCTATTGTTAAATACAAAGACGGCGTAACTTACGACTCTTTTGAAGATCCTGAATTGCGTTACCGCCAGCGCTATGTCGACCTGGCTGTCAACGAAGGTGTTAAAGATATTTTCATCAAACGCAGCAAAGTATACAGTTCCATGCGCGAATACTTCAACTCAAAGGGATACATGGAAGTGGAAACTCCGATCCTGCAGGCCATTGCCGGAGGAGCAGCCGCGCGTCCGTTCATGACTCACCACAATGCTTTGGATATTCCTTTATACATGCGAATCGCCAGTGAGCTTTACCTGAAACGCCTTATTGTCGGCGGTTTTGAAGGTGTATACGAGATCGGTAAAAACTTCCGTAACGAAGGTATGGACCGTACACACAATCCAGAATTCACTTGTATGGAGATATATGTAGCCTACAAAGACTACAACTGGATGATGGAATTTACTGAAAAAATGATCGAAAAGATCTGTCTGGACGTAAACGGTACTACCGAAGTAAAAGTAGGCGACAACATCATCAATTTCAAAGCGCCCTATAAGCGTGTCACTATGCTGGGAGCCATCAAAGAGCACACCGGTTACGATCTGACAGGAATGAATGAAGAGCAGATTCGCGAAGTTTGCAAGAAACTGAACATGGAAATCGATGATACGATGGGTAAAGGTAAACTGATCGATGAGATCTTCGGTGAGTTCTGCGAAGGCACTTATATACAGCCTACATTCATCACGGATTACCCGATCGAGATGTCTCCTCTGACCAAGAAGCATCGTGACAATCCTGAACTGACAGAACGTTTCGAATTGATGGTAAACGGTAAAGAGTTGTGTAACGCATATTCTGAGTTGAACGATCCGATCGACCAGCTGGAACGTTTCGAAGACCAGATGAAGCTGAGCGAAAAGGGAGATGATGAAGCGATGATCATCGATAAGGACTTCGTCCGTGCATTGGAATATGGTATGCCTCCTACTTCGGGTATGGGTATCGGTATGGACCGTCTGACTATGCTGATGACCGGTCAGTCGACCATTCAGGAAGTATTGTTCTTCCCGCAGATGCGTCCGGAGAAAGTCGTACCGAAAGACAGTGCTTCCAAATTTATGGAACTGGGCATTGCCGAAGAGTGGGTACCTGTCATCCAGAAAGCAGGATACAATCAGGTGGCCGACATGAAAGAGGTTAATCCGCAGAAATTCCACCAGGATATTTGTGGCATCAACAAGAAATACAAATTGGAACTGACCAATCCGTCAGTTAACGATGTAGCCGAGTGGATACAGAAAATTAAATAAATTAAGAATGAAGAATGGCGATGAGGAGCCGGAGCATTTGACCTCCGGCCTTCCCTGCACCATTCTTCATTCTTCATTTTTAATTCTTAATTTATAGAAATGAAATTACCCGGTAAGATAGCGATAATGGGCGGAGGAAGCTGGGCTACAGCCATCGCAAAGATGTGTCTGGCTCAGGAAGAGTCTATCAATTGGTATATGCGGCGCGACGACCGCATCGCCGATTTCAAACGGCTCGGGCATAATCCAGCCTATCTGACAGGCGTAAAGTTCGACATGAAGCGCATTAATTTCAGCTCCAACATCAATGATGTGGTGAAAGAGTCTGATACGCTAATCTTCGTCACCCCTTCTCCATATCTGAAAGCTCACCTGAAAAAGCTGAAAACACGGATCAGAGACAAGTTCATTATTACCGCTATCAAAGGTATTGTCCCCGATGACAATCTGATTGTCTCGGAATACTTTAACAAGGAATATGGCGTTCCTCCCGAAAATATTGCCGTACTGGCCGGTCCATGTCATGCCGAAGAAGTGGCTCTGGAACGTCTCTCTTATCTCACCATCGCTTGTCCGGACAAGGATAAAGCACGCGTTTTTGCCCGCCGACTGGGCAGCAGTTTCATCAAGACTTCTGTTAGCGATGACGTGATAGGAATTGAATACAGTTCCGTACTGAAAAATGTATATGCCATAGCAGCAGGCATCTGTAGCGGTTTGAAATATGGAGACAACTTCCAGGCCGTACTGATATCAAACGCCATCCAAGAGATGAATCGCTTCTTAAATACGGTACATCCGATAAACAGAAACGTAGATGAATCTGTTTATCTGGGTGATTTGTTGGTGACCGGCTACTCCAACTTCAGCCGTAACCGTACGTTTGGTACCATGATCGGTAAGGGATACTCTGTAAAAAGTGCCCAAATCGAAATGGAGATGATAGCGGAAGGATATTATGGAACAAAGTGTATTAAGGAAATCAATAAACATCATCACGTAAATATGCCGATACTGGATGCTGTATACAACATCTTATATGAGCGCATATCTCCGATGATTGAAATAAAATTGCTGACTGACTCGTTTAGATAAACAAGAAAGCAGACAAATAACTCTTTAACTCCTAAATAAAGAAAGATATGATTAGTTTGAACATTGAAAAAACTTTTGGATTCATTTCCAAGGAATCGGTTTCTGCCTACGAAGCTCAGGTAAAAGCCGCACAGGAAGCGCTGGAAAACGGCACTGGTAAAGGTAACGACTTTCTGGGGTGGTTGCATCTGCCCTCTTCTATCAGTAAAGAGCACCTGGCCGACCTGAAAGCTACCGCACAAGTATTGAGAGACAATTGTGAGGTAGTGATCGTAGCCGGTATCGGAGGAAGTTACCTGGGTGCCCGTGCGGTGATCGAGGCATTGTCAAACAGCTTCACTTGGTTACAGGAAAAGAAAACAGCACCGGTCATGATTTATGCCGGCCACAATATTGGTGAAGATTATCTGTACGAACTGACAGAGTTTCTGAAAGATAAAAAATTCGGTGTAATCAATATCTCTAAATCCGGTACAACTACAGAGACCGCTCTGGCATTCCGCCTGCTGAAGAAACAGTGTGAAGATCAACGCGGCAAAGAGATGGCAAAGAAAGTAATCGTAGCCGTTACAGATGCCAAGAAAGGTGCGGCACGCGTTACTGCAGATAAAGAAGGATACAAATCTTTCATTATCCCTGACAATGTAGGAGGACGTTTTTCCGTGTTGACTCCGGTAGGTTTATTGCCCATTGCAGTAGCCGGATTCGATATCGAGCAACTGGTAAACGGTGCTGCCGACATGGAGAAAGCTTGTGGAGCCGATGTTCCTTTCGCAGAAAACCCTGCAGCGATTTATGCCGCTACTCGTAACGAGTTATACAAGAACGGCAAGAAGATAGAGATTCTTGTTAATTTCTGCCCGAAGCTTCACTACGTAAGCGAATGGTGGAAACAACTTTATGGAGAATCTGAAGGAAAAGATAATAAAGGTATCTTCCCGGCAGCAGTCGATTTTTCTACAGACCTGCACTCGATGGGTCAGTGGATTCAGGAAGGTGAACGCACAATCTTCGAAACAGTGATCTCTGTAGACAAAGTGAACCATAAGTTAGAAGTACCTTCGGATGAAGCTAACCTGGATGGCTTAAACTTCCTGGCCGGCAAGCGCGTAGACGAAGTAAACAAAATGGCCGAATTGGGAACCCAATTGGCTCACGTAGACGGAGGAGTTCCCAATATGCGTATCGTGATTCCGGAACTGAGCGAATTCAGCATCGGACAATTACTCTATTTCTTCGAAAAAGCTTGCGGTATCAGCGGCTATCTGCTGGGCGTAAATCCGTTCAACCAGCCGGGTGTAGAAGCATACAAAAAGAACATGTTTGCTTTACTGAACAAACCCGGATACGAAGAAGAATCAAAAGCTATTCAGGCAAGACTGTAAGAGCCCAATAAAACAAGTATATAATAGAAAAGAGCGGTACTATCGGAAGTATCGCTCTTTTCTATTATATACCGATCCGTCAGATCAATCGTCTTGTTTATCGGAAGTTTTGATTTCCAATTCATACTTGGCCCCTTCACAATTAACAGGTTTGGAGAAAAGGTAGAATTTAAGTTTCACTCCATCTTCGGTCACTTGCTGCACCTTTGCCCTGATACCTATTTGAGTCTGAGAAACTCCATCCTTAAACCCTAACTTGCCATTATCCTTATCCGTAAACTCTTTATCATCACTGAGCGTCTCTTCCGGCAAATCATTAAAATCAATCTCCACAGCAGTCTCTTTACTACCCGGAGTTTCCTCTTTTACCAGAAACGTATTCAACTCCTCTCCATTGCCGTCCAGTTTCAACGAAATTTCGAGTTCATCATCTACTTTGAGAGGAGGTAAGGCCTCCATTTGCCGGGTATAATCCATCTCTCCGTCATTGACGTACAGTCCCTGCATTTCGATCGTAGGACTTGGAACAGAATCTTTGCAAGCGGTAGTCAGCAAGCATAACGACAGTAAAGGGAAAAACAGTTTTTTCATGCAATCATATCACTTAATAGATTTTGCAAAAATACATATTCTGTTCGATTCACCAAAATAATCGTATCTTTGCACTCCAAATCAATAGGTATATATCATGTTTCAGGAAGCAATTGCGCAATATCTCAAGCAAAATCATTATGAATCTATCCAACTGAAATCCGTGCTTTTCGATATGGACGGCGTACTTTTCGACTCCATGCCTTATCATGCCGAAGCATGGCACAAGACCATGAAGGCCCATGGACTGAATTTAAGTCGGGAAGAAGCTTACTTGCACGAAGGCCGTACGGGGGCCGGAACTATCAACATCGTATGTCAACGTCAATTGGGACGTGACGCCACTCAAGAAGAAATAGAGAGTATTTATCTCGAAAAGAGCATCGAATTCAACAAGCATCCCCAAGCCGAACGCATGCCGGGTGCATGGGAATTACTACAAAAAATCAAAGCGGAAGGTATCATCCCGACCGTGGTTACCGGTTCCGGACAAGCCTCACTGCTGGATAGACTCGAGCATAACTTTCCGGGAATGTTTCGTCAGGAATTGATGGTGACTGCCTTCGATGTCAAATACGGAAAGCCGAATCCGGAACCCTATCTGATGGCATTGGAAAAAGGAGGATTGAAACCTAATGAAGCTATTGTCATCGAAAATGCCCCTTTAGGTGTAGAAGCCGGACATAAAGCCGGAATATTCACCATTGCTGTCAACACCGGACCTCTGAACGGGGAAATACTGCTGAATGCCGGTGCCGATTTATTATTCCCTTCAATGCAAGCCTTATGTGAATCCTGGGAGAAATTAGTCCGGCTCCTACATTAATCGGCCAATAAAACTAAAATGGCTGATAATTGTTTAATTATCAGCCATTTCTTTGTACTCCCGAAGGGAATCAAACCCTTATCTTAGGTACCGGAAACCTACATTCTATTCGTTGAACTACAGGAGCATTGTTTTTATGCGACGACAAAAGTATAAAAAATCTTCGCATTTTCCTAATGATTCACCTTTTTTTGTAGTATTCATCTACCGAACGCTATATTATCAAATATTATTTTGCAACTCTTATGCTATATAAAACGATCAATTTGATAACATTTTAGCCTATTATTCATACAGATATAGATATTATTCATATCTTTGCCGACAAATAACAATCAATAAACCTATGAGTTACCTAATAAAACCTCAGAATTATAAACCTTTGCTTGACCTGAAACAGACAGAACTGGGCATCAAACAAATTAAAGAGTTCTTCCAGTTGAATCTTTCTTCGGAGCTGCGTCTGCGCCGTGTCACAGCCCCACTCTTCGTACTCAAAGGAATGGGTATCAATGATGACCTGAACGGTATAGAACGTCCTGTCTCATTTCCCATCAAGGATCTGGGCGATGCACAAGCGGAAGTAGTACACTCACTCGCTAAATGGAAGCGCCTGACCTTGGCAGATTATCACATTGAACCGGGTTATGGTATTTATACGGACATGAATGCCATCCGCTCGGACGAAGAACTGGGCAATCTGCATTCACTTTATGTAGACCAGTGGGACTGGGAACGGGTAATTACTGCCGAAGACCGTAATGCCGACTTCTTAAAAGAGATCGTAAACCGCATTTATGCCGCTATGATCCGTACGGAATATATGGTGTACGAAATGTACCCGCAAATCAAACCTTGCCTGCCACAGAAGTTGCACTTTATCCATTCGGAAGAATTACGCCAGTTGTATCCCGATATGGAACCTAAATGCCGCGAACATGCCATCTGTAAAAAGTATGGAGCCGTATTTATCATCGGCATCGGTTGCAAGCTGAGTGATGGCAAAAAACATGACGGACGCGCCCCGGACTATGACGACTATACCAGCAAAGGGTTGAACGACCTACCCGGACTGAACGGTGACCTGTTGCTCTGGGACGATGTGCTGCAACGCTCCATTGAGTTGTCTTCAATGGGTATCCGTGTAGACAAAGAGGCTCTTTTACGCCAGGTGAAGCAAGAGAATCAGGAACAAAGACTGGAACTCTATTTCCATAAAAGATTATTGAATGATACGCTTCCACTCTCTATCGGCGGCGGTATCGGACAATCGCGTTTGTGCATGTTCTACTTACGCAAAGCTCATATCGGCGAGATTCAGGCAAGTATCTGGCCGGAAGAAATGCGTCGTGAATGTACAGCCCTTAATATACACCTTATTTAATAGCCTATGAACGTACAAATAGAAGAGAGCTGGAAAACTCATTTAGAACCAGAATTTGAGAAGGATTATTTCCGCACACTGACTGAATTTGTCAGAAGTGAATATAGCCAGTATCAGATCTTTCCCCCGGGAAAGTTGATATTCAATGCATTCAATTTATGTCCGTTTGATAAAGTAAAAGTAGTCATTATCGGTCAGGACCCCTACCATGGTCCCGGTCAGGCACACGGCCTTTGTTTCTCGGTGAATGACGGAGTAGCCTTTCCGCCTTCTCTGGTGAACATTTTCAAAGAAATAAAAGAAGATATCGGCACGCCAGCCCCGTCCACCGGTAACCTGACAAGATGGGCTGAACAGGGTGTCCTGTTGCTGAACGCCACCCTGACAGTACGCGCCCACCAGGCCGGTTCACACCAACGTCGCGGTTGGGAAGAGTTTACAGATGCTGCCATCCGTGTCCTGGCCGAAGAAAGAGAAAATCTGGTATTCATCCTTTGGGGAAGTTATGCACAAAAGAAAGGTGCCTTCATTGACCGTAACAAGCATTTGGTACTCAGTTCGGCACATCCTTCTCCCCTCTCTGCCTACAATGGCTTCTTTGGGAATAAGCATTTCAGTAAAACAAACGAATACCTGAAAGCCCATGGAAAAACAGAAATAAACTGGTAAACAGAGCAAACTATCAAACGATAGTCGATAAACGATAAACAGCCGGCAATTTATGCTATAGAAATTTTAAGCATAAATTGCCGGCTGTTTATCGTTCGTCCATCAGATATTTAATACCACTGAATATTACTTTGAGTCTGACTTCTCTTATCCCACTTCAAGTCACGCAGGATACTTGCCGTAGCCCGAATCGTAAAATTATAATAGCGATAGCGGCCGAAAGGCGAAATACTGGCAGACATATTGAAGCAATGCAAATCACGTGTAATCGTGCAAGAAGTCTGAGTGATCTCCTTTGCCTCGAAATCATATCCGGAATTGAATGTAAACGACCAATTATTGGAAATCTTCAGGTTACCCGACATGTTGATATTTTGCGTATACTTAAACGGATAACGCATCGTATTACGATTGATCGGCTTACTGCGATCCTCGGAAATACGGAACGAATAGTTAACATTCAGCGACCATGGCATCTTAAATACCTGATAACCGTCACGATCCGCCTGTGCTTTTTCTACCCTCTTCTCAGTAACCGCTTCGTCACCGGTAGAATTTCCTTTTTCTTCGTCGGCACCGTCCTTTTTCTTCTTTTGATCGTTATCCTTATCTTTCCCGAACAACTTCTTCCAGGTATCATTATTGAATGTATAGTTGATGGAAGATCCCCATCCCTGGAAACGCCCGAAGCGGCCATAAGACCATTCGGTGCGGTCACCCACTATTACATTACCCGACTTATCGAATGTATAGGCATAGGTTGCGAATACCGCGTTCATATTCAGCGTATAGTTATTAAACTTCTTGAACTTCATACGCAAACGCATATTCAGGTTACTCCATGGTTGCTTCTTTGCAGCCATATTATAAGAAAGATTGAAACCGATTTCATCAATCAAACTGACTTTCACAAGAGAGTCTTTCTTGTTACGGTATTTCATCTCTAAGTTGTTCGACACATCAAAACTAACCGTTCCGGACTTCTCACGCGGAGCTGTACCAAACTGCTGACTGGAATAAGGCGAGTAATACTGATCATTACCGTCTGCATCACGATAATATTCCCAGAATTGCCCGAAACTTGGAGAGCCATTCAATGAAATCTGCGGGGTAAAGACATGGCGAATCTGTATCTCTTTCTTCTTCATAAACAGCGGCTGGTACATACCATACATCTTGGTACTTAAAGCCAGGCTGGCCGAATAGTTGAACACCCGATAGAATCCATGAATCGTATCGCCGGGGTGTGTATCCCATTTCCGGGTAGTTTCGTCATAGCTCTTCATCACCTTACGGGTATACCAACGCTCAGTGTAATTAAATGAAGGTACCACCTGCAAATACTTGAAAAGAGTGAAAGTTGCCTGTACCGGAATGTTATGCTGCATTGCATTCTCCCATTCCCTGAAACCGGCTTTAAACAAACGGTCGTCTTTTGTCTTCAGGCTGTTAGTCAGACGTCCCGAATAACGCAATGAGATCTTTTCGTACCAACGCTCCTCACCTACCGCACGTTTACGCTTAAAAGGGAAAATAGTACTCAGAGTAATATTCAAGTCAGGCAGGGTGACAGCAATGGAAGAGTCACGCATGGTTTGCGCTATGTTGAAAGTACCCGCGAGTGTCAGCTTCTGATCCGGGAAACTACGAGAGTAGCTTACACTCGAAGTTTTTGTATTCTGGGTCATCAACTGAGAATTATAGAGGTTGTTGATATTGGTACGTTCGTAACTACTGGTAGCGAAGTTTACACTTGCCGAGAAAGTGCTGTTGGGACTCGCCTTCTGGTCTTGCCGGTGATTCCACACAATCTTGAAATCTTTAGCAACCGAGTAGTCCGGCATACCTTTATCCCCAAGTTTGGTTACCTGATAGCCGGCCTGTAACGAACCGGAATATTTATAACGCTTGTTATAATTGGTTTCCATATTGGCGGCCCATGAACCTTTAGTAAAAATATCGGCAGTCAGCTTGAGGTCCATCAGGTCACTGACAGCAAAATAGTAGCCACCACCGGTCAAACCGAAACCACGGCTGGAGTCATCCATATAACTCGGCATGACAAAGCCCGAAGAATAGCTGCTGGAAAACGGAAAGAAGAAAAACGGTACGGCCAAAGGCAACGGTACATCTTCCACTACCAGATAAGCAGGCCCCGTTACCACATTTTTCTTAGGACGGACCTTGGCTTTGGTCAACTGCATATAGAAGTGCGGATGATCGTGGTGGTCGCAGGTCGTATATCGTCCATTCTCCATGAACAGTTCATCGTTTGCGCCTTTCTTCGCATTGTTACCTACCACGTAGCCTTCCCCCTGCTGGGTAACGACGTTATTGATAAATCCTTTTTTACTCTTGAAGTTATACCGGATAGCCTTCGTTTCATAAGGAGTCTCTCCATCCTTAAACACCGGTTTCCCCTTCTCCACTCCCACAGAGTCGATCACTCCACGGGCATAGACCGTACTGCTGTCCATGTTCATGGTGATAATTTCAGCTCCCAGCTCGATGTTCTCGTAGTTCACCTTTCCATCTCCATACAAATGGGCAAATCCTCCTTGTGTAAAGACAATAGAGTCATTAGCAGAATATACAACGGGAGCGTCCAGGGGTTGTTTCTTTTTCTTCACCGATTCCGCCGACAATGTATCGGCCTTCAATACATTGGCTTTCAATGTATCGTTTTTCAGTGTGTCGACTCTCAGTGAATCGTTCTTAGGGGGTGAATAGACCACCGGCCCTTTCAACTCCCTGACACGGCGACGCTGAGCCATAGCTTCGTACGGAAGCATCAGGAGGATCAACAGTAGTATGGATGATATTATCGTATTTGCTTTCAATGGCGTCATTAACTAATAGAGTTTACGCTTGAAGGGGCAAAAGTACACAATCTTCACCAAATATACTTGAGAATCTTCATTTTTAATTCTTTTTTAGGCACTAAAGAAATAGCTTACACCAATTGTTAAAACGTTGCAAACCTTCATCTCCATACTTGGCGATGCTCTTACGAGCCCCCTCCACAGTTTTCTCACGGTCGAGATGGGTTTTCGAAAAAAACTTGTCGGCAAAGCAAATCACTTGTTCTTCCATACTTACCGGCAACATTTCGCGATGGGGGACAGGAAGTTTTTGATCCATAATATCTTTCAGTGAAAGTCCCGCCCCGGTATGCCGTTCACAGACTAATGCGTGTCGGGGGAAACCTTCCTTACGGACAAGTCCGGCTCCGAGATATCCATGACAAATGTAAGGTTCCGTCCCAAAACATTGAATACCCGGAGCATGTGTCAGGAAGATACCAATATCATGCAGCATGGCGGCTTCTTCCAGAAAGACAGTATCCAGATTCAGTTCCGGATGTTTTCCGGCGATCCATAGAGCTTTATCAGCCACCGACCGGCTATGCACGTTCAAAATATGTTTCAGTTCATTATCCTGAGGATAATATTTGTCTATCAAATCAAGCACTTTCATATTCTATTATTCATTAGTTCAAAAACCACTTGCCATTGGTTTCCGGAATGGAACCCCTTCATAAGCCAAGTGTGTTCGATTGGTTTCTTAAGCACATTTCTTTCCTTCTTTACCCCTCTTTCCCGGCCTTGTTTAGTGGGCTCGGACTCGTGTGCCCATCAGCCCGGATACCCGAGCCCGCTGATGAACAAGTCAAAAGTCGTTAATACTCCCATTCAGGCTTATCCAAGAGGGCAAACCGGCTAAACAAATTAACTTCTTCCACATAGAAAACAAGTCATGAATGAGGAAGGTTCCTGCCAAAGGCAAAGATAACAACTGTTTTTTAATACGGAATGAAGATAATCAAAAGAATTGATTGTATATTTGTGCATTTCATAGTAACCCGGAAAACGGATCTGATATCATATTAAAAACAATCCAATATTTATTCCTATGACAAAACCTTCTTACAAACAGTGGATAGCAGCCTGTACTCTCACGAGTACATTGCTATTGGGAGCCTGCGGTCCCGCTCCCGTTACCAGAGACGCATCAATCGTACCGTTGCCTAACCAAATTCAACAATCCGGCAACGCTTTTGTACTAACCCCGAACACTACAATCGGTACCACCGACCCGGAATTACAGCCAGCCGCCCAATACCTGAAAGAAATTCTTTCGGCCGCCACGGGCTACGACCTTCAGGTTAAAGAGGGCAAGGGGACAATCACTCTTGCGAAAGCCAACATCGAAGGAAAAGAAGGTGCCTATACACTTTCGGCAAAATCAGACCGGATAGACATCACAGGCAACTCTTATGGAGGGGTGATAGCCGGTATCGAATCGCTTCGCCAATTATTCCCACCGCAAATCGAATCCAAACAAATCGTAGACAGTGTGGCATGGGCCATTCCCACGGCAGAGATTCAAGACGCCCCCCGATTCGAGTGGCGCGGGATTATGCTCGATGTATCCCGTCACTTCTACACCAAAGAGGAGGTAAAAGAATTACTCGACCTGATGGCACTCTACAAAATGAATAAGTTCCACTGGCATCTGACAGACGATCAAGGTTGGCGCATCGAAATAAAAAAATATCCGTTACTGACGGAGAAAGGCGCATGGCGTACCTTTAATTCACACGACAGATCGTGTATGAAGTCCGCTAAATCAGAAGACAATCCAGATTTTCTGATTCCGGAAAATAAACTCCGCATCGTCGAAGGCGACACGTTATATGGCGGATACTATACGCAGGAGGATATCAAAGAAGTGATTGAATATGCCAAAGTACGCGGGATAGATATCGTTCCCGAAATTGACATGCCGGGACATATGCTGGCTGCTGTCAGCAACTATTCCGGAGTAGCCTGTACCGATAAAGTAGGCTGGGGAACCACTTTCTCCTCACCCGTCTGCCCCGGAAAAGAATCGGCAATGGAATTCTGTAAGAATGTATATAGTGAACTGATCGACCTGTTTCCCTACAAATATGTACACATCGGAGGAGATGAAGTTGAAAAAGCAAACTGGAAGAAATGTCCCGATTGCCAGAAACGTATGCGGGATAATCATCTGAAAACCGAAGAAGAGCTGCAATCCTGGTTTATCCACGATATGGAGAAATTTTTCAATGCAAAGGGGAAAGAGATGATCGGCTGGGACGAAATCATCGAAGGCGGACTGAGCCCGACGGCTACCGTAATGTGGTGGAGAAGCTGGGCAAAAGATGCTCCCGCAAAGACAACTCAACAGGGGAACTCCATCATTTTCACTCCAAACGGACAGTTCTATCTGGATTATCAGGAAGACAAAAACTCTGTACGCAATATTTATAACTTCAATCCGGCAATCGAAGGATTGACTTCCGAACAACAGGCATTAGTCAAAGGCGTACAAGGAAACATCTGGTGTGAATGGATTCCTTCACGCGAACGCATGCAGTATATGGCTATTCCACGCTTGCTGGCTATCGCCGAACTGGGTTGGAGCCAACCCTCACAAAAGAACTGGAATGACTTTGCACAACGCATGGCAAACCAATTCGAACGCCTCAACATCATGGGTATCAATTATCGCATCCCCGACTTGGAAGGCTTCCATCGCAACAATGCTTTTATCGGTGAAGGAACCGTAAAGGTAACCTGCCTCGATCCCAATGCCGAAATTCATTATACGACGGACGGCAGCACTCCTACTCTGCAATCGCCTAAATACGAAGGGCCTATTCAAGTAAAAGAAACAACGGACTTTACGTTCCGCACCTTCCGTCCCAACGGAAAAGCCGGTGACATCTCCCGGACACGCTTCATCAAGAGCGAATATGCTCCGGCTACGACTGTCACTCCCTCTACCAAAGGATTGCAAGCTGAATGGTATGAGTTTAAAGGCAACAAGTGTGCAGACATCACTAAAGCACCGCTGAACGGAACTTACCCGATAGAAAAAGTTATGATTCCCGAAAAGGCAAAAGGAAATATAGGACTGGTTATCAAAGGGTTTATTAATGTGCCGAAAGATGATATCTATACCTTTGCCCTTTTGTCGGATGACGGCAGTACGCTGGTAATAGACGGTGAACAGGTGATCGATAACGACGGACCGCACGGGCCGCGTGAAGTTATCGGCCAGAAAGCATTATCGAAAGGGTATCATCCGATAGAAGTACGTTATTTTGACCAAAACGGTGGCCAACTGAAAATGACGGTAACCGGCACTGAAGGAAATGAAATTCCGACAAGTGACTTATATGCAAACTAACATTATTGTTCAAAGGATAAATTGACATGACACACAAGGGTGTGTCATGATCCACGACAGAGTAACACCGAATTCCACAGATCGAACTTAATCTATTATTGATAAACGATATTTATCTGTGTAAATCGGTGTACTCTGTGGTGAATACGAGTTTAGGTACACCCTCCGATACACGGATTATAATTCAGTTCCGCTCCATAACACAAAAAATCGATATCATGATAAAACTTAAACTAAGCATTCTTGTATGGGCGATCGGCTTATCGATGACCGCCTTTTCTCAAACAACTTCGTCTTTGCGGGCGAAAGTGTTAACCTTGAACGACTATCCGGATGCTCTCCGGTTGTGGGAGTTATATAACGATTCCGCTTCTGTAATGGATAAAGCGACACAGTTGCATGCCAAAGTGTCATTATATTATTATTTCAACCGTCCCGATGAAATGCTCCAATGTGTTGACTCCCTCCTCACATTGTACCCCAAAGAATGCACCACAGAACAAAAGCTGGCATATTGTTATGTAAAAGCCGAAAAGCTTTTGGAAAAAGGGCACTATAAGAAATTAAACACTTGGTGGAAGTCTTTACGAAAAGACAAAAAACTCTACAGAGAAATAGAAAAGCAGGAAAACTTCCCTTGTTCGGAAAAGGCTATTCAAGGATTGTCGGATAAGGACGACTTCCGAATGGACTTTCCGGAAAGTTCATCGACAGTTCCCACAAGCTATACTTACCCGTTGGTACTTTCAGTGACGATAAACGGAACTACCCTGCCGGCTACCATTTTTGACACAGGGGCCCCTTATACTTTTCTGACCAGGGAAACAGCAACGAAATGCAACGTACAATGCATGGGTGACACCATACCAGTGAAAAGTATGTTCGGAACCTCACAGGCAACAACCGGATTCGTCAAGACATTACAGTTGGGCAGCATTACGTTTCATAATGTGACAGTCCATGTTTCTCTGCTCGAGAAAGATCCGATCTTTTCCGGACACGATGCTTTATTAGGGCTAAAGGAACTTCGTGGAATATCCGCCTTAGAGTTTGAGTTTGGCAAATTAACTTTGAAGCAAAAATCACTAAGAAGTCCTCTCGATCCCAATATGTGTTTTGCGGAAACTGGTTGTGCATTTTTATTTGCCAACGGACAAAACTATCTGTTAGATACAGGTGGAGAAGGCAGTTTCAGCAATACGCCTGATAGCGTCTCTACCAAGGTGATAGACGTAAACGGTTATCCGGTACAATTCTTCAATACATATACAACAATCCCTGCCGCCCAAAAATCGGGTTTATTAGGATTTCCATTTTTCTCCGGATTTAAAATTTGTACACTCGACTTCGATCGTATGAACTTCTCCGGAGAAGGTTACCGACTCAGAAAAAGCTATTCGGAATTAATGAACAGTGGCGATATGATAGGACTCGACATTGAATACGAACGAATCAGCAAGACAACAGATGAAATGGGCAAATGGCTTACCAACGCATCACTCGAAATGATGAAAAACAAACCCGAAAGTTGCATTCAATACACAGACAGTCTTTTGGGGAAATATCAGCAGGAGCTTGGTGGCAGCATCATATATGTACTCAACCTCCGGGCTGCTTCACTAGCCTATCTCGGACTCTATAAAGAAGCAGGCGATCTGATGAAGATGTGCGCACAAGTCGTACCGGACATGATAAACGGCTACAATAAATGCATGGCATTAACCCCCTTTGGCGCCCAGCAGCTCAGTTGGGAACAACCGGAAGTGACTCTAAACACCACTTTTAGCGAGAAAGGATTTTTGGCCTCGGCTGAGATAAACGGAAACAAGAATAAACTCTACTTTGCTCCTGATCAAATAAACTCAAGTATCTCGGAAGCGGATGCCGGAAAGTTAAACATGAAAATCATCGAATTCGAAGACCATACAACTGCAACGGGTAAAAAACGTATGGCTATAGCCAATGAATTGAAGCTGGGCAACCTACTGATAAAAAATGTACAATTCAATCTTACGGAAGGAAATGATATCATATTAGGCAACAGCCTTCTTCGTCTCATTCCTCAATTTAGTATAGAAAGCCAAAAGTTAGTACTGATGCAGCAAGTACAGAGTTTTACGAATGCCAAGCAATACCCTCTGCTCTTGATCAACTACACTTTCTGCTTTCGCGACCCGGATGACGATACCCAAAAATATTCGATAGGTAATCCAACTCCTTATACCCGAAAAATCACATTACAGGATTTATGTAAAAGCAGTGGTAAGATAGTGTTCGATATGAAAGATATGAAGCTACTGAAAATCAACTGAATCATAATAAAATTCTAATCTAACAGACACATACCAAATGATCATGAAAAAAATAATCACAGCAAGCATGTTGAGCCTCTTATTGGGAGGTACTGTACAGGCACAAAGTCTCCCTGTCTATCTGGACGATAGCAAACCGATTGAAGATAGAATTGAAGATGCACTTTCACGAATCACCGTTGAAGAAAAAGTAGCTTTGATCCATGCACAATCTAAGTTTTCCTCTCCGGGTGTAGCACGCCTTGGGATTCCGGAATTCTGGATGACGGACGGTCCGCACGGTATCCGTCCCGAAGTGTTATGGGATGAGTGGAACCAAGCCGGATGGACCAACGACTCTTGCGTTGCATTTCCGGCACTGACCTGCCTGGCGGCAACCTGGAATCCGGAAGCAGCACTGCTGTACGGACAAAGCATCGGAGAAGAAGCACGCTATCGTAACAAAACAGTATTGCTGGGTCCGGGCGTGAATATTTATCGGACACCACTGAATGGACGAAACTTCGAATACATGGGAGAAGATCCATATCTGGCTTCACAAATGGTAGTACCCTATGTAAAAGGTGTACAACAAAACGGAGTAGCAGCGTGTGTCAAACATTATGCACTGAATAACCAAGAAATCAACCGGCATACCACCAATGTTATTGTAGATGACCGAGCACTGTATGAAATTTATTTGCCGGCATTCAAAGCCGCAGTTCAAGAAGGGAAAGCATGGGCCATCATGGGATCTTATAACCTGTATAAGAATCAACATAACTGTCATAACCGGTATTTACTGAATGATATACTAAAAGGTGAGTGGGGATTTGATGGGGTCGTAGTTTCTGACTGGGGAGGTGTTCACAACACAGAAGAGGCCATCTATAATGGAATGGATATGGAATTCGGCAGTTGGACCAACGGACTTTCCAAAGGCATGGGAAATGCTTATGATAATTACTACTTAGCACATCCCTATCTGAAACAGATAAAAGAAGGTAAAATAGGGACAAAAGAATTAGATGACAAAGTAAGACGTATTCTTCGGCTGGCCTTCCGGACAACTATGAACCGTAACCGCCCGTATGGGGCAATGCTTTCGGAAGAACACATTGCCGCAGCCCGCAAAATCGGTGAAGAGGGAATCGTTTTATTACAAAACAAGAAGAACATATTGCCTATCGACCTGAACCGGACAAAGAAAATAGCTGTTATCGGAGAGAATGCATTGAAAATGATGACCGTAGGTGGTGGCAGTTCTTCACTCAAAGTACAGTATGAATGCTCTCCGTTGGATGGAATCAAACGAAGAATGGGCGATGGGATAGAGATCAGCTATGCCCGCGGATATGTAGGAGACACAGGAGGACAGTTTGATGGCGTCTCTTCCGGACAGAATCTGAAAGATGATCGTTCTGCCAGACAGTTGATCGAAGAAGCTGTACGCATAGCACAATCGGCCGATTATGTAATCTTCATCGGAGGATTGAACAAAAGCGGGCATCAGGATTGTGAAGACACCGACCGTAAAGGTCTTGAACTGCCTTATAAACAAGATAAAGTGATAGGAGCCCTGGCCAAAGTAAATAAGAACCTGATAGTAGTCAATATATCGGGAAATGCTGTAGCCATGCCTTGGATCAGTGAAGTCCCTGCCGTCATACAAGCTTGGTATCTGGGTACGGAAGCAGGCAATGCCATCGCATCAGTTTTGGTAGGAGATGTAAATCCGTCAGGTAAACTACCCTTTACTTTCCCGGAAAAGCTAGAAGACGTGGGCGCCCATCAATTAGGTGATTATCCGGGCAGGCAGAGAGAAGATGGCATATTCGACGAAAAATATAATGAAAGTATATTTGTCGGTTACCGCTGGACAGATAAACAAAAAATCCGTCCACTGTTTCCGTTCGGACACGGATTGAGTTATACCACCTTTGCTTACGGAAAGGCTACCGTAAACAAGAAAGTGATGAAAATAGACGAACAAATCGCTATCACTGTTCCCATAACCAATACGGGAAAGCGCATTGGGTCAGAAATCGTACAATTGTATATCAGTGACCTCAAATCGTCATTACCTCGTCCGGTTAAAGAACTGAAAGGATTTAGTAAAATACAACTTGCACCGGGAGAGACTCAAGAGGTCACTTTCTTAATTGATAAACAAGCGTTAAGCTTCTTTAATGATAGTCGTCATGAATGGGTAGCAGAACCGGGAAAGTTTGAAGCACAAATTGCGGCTTCGGCTACAGATATAAAGTCAAAAGTCACTTTTGAACTCGAGTAGACCCAATATTAGAAGATACCATAGAGGCTATGTCAGAACTCTTTTTCCACAGCCCCTCATTGATCATCACAGAGTTTTAGATCAGAGAGTACGTGATAGGGCAATAATACACTGTGACACTTTTGACATAGCCTCTTATTTTTTATAAAGACCTTAAGTAGTCACATCTTTCTAAAAAAGAGAAATTTTAAGGATATACTTACAAAATGGAAATCGTGATACGATCCGCTATGCGCCCATATAGATCTATTTCATTTTAAATATATTGAATCACAGCAAACGAATCACAGCAAACTTATGTCAAACCTCAAATATCAAAAATCCGTCATAGAAGGCAACCGGGAATTTATATTTCTTTTTGATAGACACGTGTATGCTCCCCCCAAGGGTGATAGCAATCTCCTATATATACAAAATTGAAATGTTCATAATAGCCTGTATGAGTTGTACACAAGTATAAATTCCCGAAGCCTAACCGCCGGGTATCCTCTTCTACTGCTTTGATTAGTAAGTTTCCGTAATTATGCCCTCTATACTGCTCTTCGATGAATAAAGCAACCAACCACGGGTATAAGTCCATACGTGAATTAAAATCATTTGTGGCAAGTCCGGCACAACCTATAATTTCTCCTTCTTCATTTATCAGAAGATACCATTGTGGCAGAGGAGATTCCGACTCCAAACAAGTTCTGAAACAGTTATCATAAACCATTCTACTATTTTCGTCAGCCCACTTCCTTTGAAAATAAGCAATCGCCTCCTCTAAATATTGAGGGCTTTTCCGTAATGAAATAATATCCATAATTATAATCTTATTTATTAGCCGCTTACATTATTACTGTATTTTTCACTCTCTTTCTTTCTCTTCTTCCAAAGTTGCCAGCTATTAATAATGTTTTGCCACAATACATAGCTTCCCGGCCCTACAGCAGAAAGTGGGTTCAGATAAGTATGAGCCATCCAGATGGCAAGAATGGTATTCTTTTGCCCTAAAGCCTGTCCACCACTAATACGATCGTTGTATATACTGCCCAATGTTTTACCCAGAAAAAATTGAAGACAACATGCTATCAGGGCGACAACCGCAATCATAATCTCCGTAAGTCCGTCTGCCGGATCATTAATCAAAGAATAAAGCGTTTGTGCAGTGACAATAGTAAGAGAAATTCCCCATAAATAAAAAGCCAGTTCATGATAACCCAACAGCACTTTATGCACCTTGGGAATAAACCTCTGCAAGAACCAGGCTGCTAAGAAAGGACAGATCAATAAAGGAAAAACCTTACTGAGAATCACCAGAAAAGCATCTATAAAACTAATACCGGGATTGGCCTCTATCAATGGAAACAGGATCGGAACAGCAATTGCAGCTCCAATATTGGCTATCAATGTATAAGTTGTCAGACTGGCGGCACTTCCCCCCAACTTCGATGTAATAACGGCAGCCGCAGTAGCCGTGGGGCAAATAACACAAACCATCGCTCCTTCTGCCACAATTTTATTAAAACGATAAAGTAGCAGATAAACAATCAAAGATCCGAATATCTGAATCAATAAAAGCCATAAGTGTAACGGCTTCGGTTTTAAGTCACGCGGAGATACCTTACAAAAAGTGAGAAGCAACATAGTGAAAATCAGTATCGGAGTAAGGAAAGAAAAGCTGATAAATACCGGATAACCAACAGCACCTACCAGCATAGCTATCGGAAGCGTCCAATTTTTCAAGAACTTCAGCATTGTTATATCGTTTAAATTTCAGGTGCAAAGTAACGTAAAAAACTCAAAACTTAACACTAAATAGTAAGTTTTCAACAAATTTCTGCTACATTTGCACATTATTTTATATGGAACTACGTAGACCACACATATTATATATATTGATTTGCCTTTGGCTACTCGTTTCTCCATCAAACGTCAGTAGCGTCTGGGCAAAAGATTTCGTTGTAGTTATTGACGCCGGACATGGCGGTCACGATCCCGGAGCCATCGGAAAGATATCCAAAGAAAAGAATATCAATCTGAAAGTAGCATTGAAATTGGGTAATCTGATCAAACAAAACTGCAATGATGTGAAGGTGGTCTATACCCGTAGCAAAGATGTATTTATACCACTTGACCGCCGTGCAGAGATTGCCAACAATGCAAAAGCCGACCTGTTTATTTCAATCCACACTAACGCTCTGGCCAATAACCGGACCGCAAAAGGTGCTTCTACATGGACATTAGGTCTAGCCAAATCAGACGCCAACCTAGAAGTGGCCAAACGGGAGAACTCTGTAATCTTATATGAAGATGATTACAAAACTCGTTACGCCGGATTTAATCCCAATTCCGCTGAATCGTATATTATCTTCGAATTTATGCAAGACAAATATATGGAGCAGAGTGTACACTTGGCTTCATTGGTTCAAAAACAATTCCGCCATCACTGTAAACGGGTGGACCGGGGAGTACATCAGGCCGGATTCCTTGTATTGAAGGCTAGTGCCATGCCAAGCATTCTGGTTGAACTCGGTTTTATCTCTACGCCTGAAGAAGAACGTTATCTTAATACAGAAGAAGGAAGTTCTACTTTGGCAAAAGGTATATATCGGGCATTTCTCTCTTATAAAAGAGAACACGAAATCCGTTTGACAGGCAGCAGCCGCACTGCACTTCCCAATGATGATGAAGTAACCGATACTGAGGTTGCACAGATAGACAGCACAGAAAGCGAAAACAAAAAGCCCCAAAATACTCCACGCACCGACAAGCTTGTAACAGAAGCAAAAACTCAACGCCCAATTGTTGTAGAAAGCACAACAAACGACTCTGAAATTACGTTTAAGATACAAATACTGACCTCTTCACGTCCACTATCTAAAAATGATAAACGACTGAAGGGATTGAAAGATGTAGATTATTACAAGGAAAATGGACTATACAAATACACTTACGGGGCATCGTCCGATTATAATAAGGTATTACGGACACGCCGTAATACAGTCACTCCATTATTTAAGGATGCCTTCATCATTGCATTCCGCAACGGAGAAAAGATGAATATCAACGAGGCTATAGCCAATTTTAAGAAAAGAAGAAATAAATAAAAAGACTAAATAACAAAACATGAAACTCATTACAAAAGAAGTCAGGATAGGAATAGCAGGTGTTGCGGCCTTGTGCTTACTCGTCTTCGGGATCAATTATCTGAAGGGCATCAACATGTTTAAGCCTGCCAGCTATTTTTATGTAAAATTCCATAATGTAAACGGTCTGGCACAATCGAGTCCAGTATTCGCCGATGGTGTCCGTGTAGGTATCGTCCGTGATATTGCTTACGATTACAATCAACCGGAAAATGTAATAGTGGAAGTAGAAGTAGATACTGATTTACGCATACCGAAAGGAAGCTCAGCCGAACTGGTACCCGAACTGATGGGAGGAGTAAGAATGAATATTTTATTGGCCAACAATCCTCGCGAACGCTATACAGTAGGCGATACGATTCCGGGAACGCTAAACAACGGCATGATGGAGAAAGTTGCAGCAATGATGCCCGCTGTCGAAAAGATGTTGCCCAAATTAGACTCTATCCTTACTTCACTGAACACAATCATGGCAGATCAAAGCATTCCGGCAACTCTGCATTCTATTGAAAAGACAACAGCCAATCTCGAAGTTACCAGCCGTCAATTGAAAGTATTGATGAACAATGATATCCCACAATTAACAGGAAAGCTCAATACTATCGGTGATAACTTTGTTGTAATCAGCGGCAATCTGAAAGAAATTGATTATGCTGCCACATTCAAAAAAATAGACGCCACTCTTAGCAACGTAAAAATGCTTACAGAAAAACTTAACAGCAAAGACAACACTGTCGGATTACTGTTAAACGATCCACAATTATACAATAACCTGAACCAAACAACCATTAATGCAGCAAATCTGCTTGAAGACCTGAAGGAACATCCGAAACGATATGTTCACTTCTCTTTGTTTGGTAAGAAAGATAAGTAGAGAATGCGCCTTAAATAGAATTTATCTAAATAAGCGTGTACCAAACGAGGATAGGATGAAATCCTTTAAAAGTCTATTCATAGACAGAAAGGATACGTGCACCAACTATCAGGTTAAAGAATAACAGGTGGACCGTCACGTGATAAGCAATTAATTAACAAGTAGTTATAAAAAAGCAATAGCTTCCCATGAGGAGTATTTTATAGGGAAATGATAAGTCACTGAAAGTAAACACATTATTCTTTCAGTGAGAAATACAAGAAAAAGGAGATTTGTTTTTCTCGAATAAGATTCCCAATTTTGCAACCGTAGAAGTTTTGCTTAATTAATAAATGTATTACAGCCGCTATGAGTGAATCGAGTCATGTCGGCCTATGGAACCGCTGTCTTGAAATTATTAGAGACAATGTTCCTGAGTCGACATACAAAACATGGTTTGTTCCCATTGTTCCTTTAAAATATGAGGACAAAACGTTAATCGTACAAGTTCCCAGCCAGTTTTTCTATGAATTCCTGGAAGATAAATTTGTGGACTTGCTACGTAAGACGTTATATAAGGTTATAGGCGACGGCACGAAGTTGATGTACAACGTGCTGGTGGACAAAAGTTCAGGGGCAACCGTGAACCAGGAGTCTACTACCCGCTCTACGGCTATTCCCCAATCCGGACTTCCCCGTGTTGATGAAAGGAAAGCTCCGGGCTTGCTGCGTGCACCGGCCGTTCAGGATCTTGATCCCCATCTAAATCCGAACTATAACTTTGAGACCTTTATTGAAGGATACAGTAATAAGCTTTCAAGAAGTGTTGCCGAAGCTGTTGCCGAGAATCCGGCAAAAACAGTCTTCAATCCGCTGTTCCTCCATGGAGCATCGGGAGTAGGAAAGACCCATTTGGCCAATGCCATCGGTACCCGCATCAAAGAGTTGTATCCGGACAAAAGAGTGCTTTATGTTTCAGCACATTTATTTCAGGTACAATATACCGATTCCGTACGTAACAATACAACGAATGACTTCATCAACTTCTACCAAACAATCGATGTATTAATTATTGATGATATTCAAGAATTTGCAGGTGTCACCAAAACACAAAACACTTTCTTCCATATCTTTAATCACCTACATCAGAATGGCAAACAACTGATATTGACTTCCGACCGTGCTCCTGTATTATTGCAGGGTATGGAAGAGCGCTTACTGACCCGGTTTAAATGGGGAATGGTAGCCGAATTGGAGAAGCCTACCGTAGAACTGAGAAAAAACATATTAAGAAATAAAATTCATCGGGATGGATTACAATTCCCTTCGGAAGTAATCGACTATATTGCTGAGAATGTTAATGAAAGCGTGCGTGACCTGGAAGGTATTGTCATTTCCATCATGGCCCACTCTACCATTTACAATAAAGAAATCGATCTGGACCTGGCACAACGCATTGTTCGTAAAGTCGTTCGTTGTGAGACAAAAGCTGTCACTATCGATGATATCATCAACGTAGTTTGCAAGCACTTCGATTTGGAGTCATCTGCTATCCATACCAAATCAAGAAAAAGGGAAGTCGTACAGGCACGCCAAGTAGCCATGTATTTAGCTAAAACACATACAGACTTCTCTACTTCCAAAATTGGAAAATTCATAGGCAATAAAGATCATGCCACCGTTTTGCATGCATGCAAAACAGTAAAAGGGCAATGTGAGGTTGACAAAGGATTCCGATCGGATCTGGAAAACATAGAAACTTTACTCAAGAAAAGAAACGTGAGTAACGGTGAACGGTAGACGATGAACGATGGACATACTGCAAAATAATGTAAGATGTTCATCGTCCATCGCTCGCCCCATTTATCGCTCACTGTTCATCGTTATTTAATCCATAAAGCCCTGCCGGCGAAGTACCTTCAACAGATTCTCAGACATAAATTCATTATCCTTCTTTGTATAGCGGACATCCGTGAATACTTGGGCCAGAGTCTCTTTCTGATTCTCTTCTATAAATAACTTGTTCTCAGGCAAAGATTCCTTATAAGCATATAACCGGTTTATATCTTCGGCGGTATAATCGTGATAGCTCTCTTCATGTATAATGCCCTCTATCGGCAGACGGTCTACCTGTTTCGGAGATTCCGCCGGATATCCCACAGTCACTGTAGTAATGGGAAACACCAACTCGGGCAAGTGCAAAGCATCGATGATCATTTGAGGATTATAGGTAGTAGTACCCAAATAGCAAATACCCAATCCGGCTTCCTCGGCAAGCGTACAGAAAGTCTGTGCAACCAATAAAGTATCCATAGCGGCATTCAAAAAGGACATTAAATTACCATATCCCGGCACCGCATTCCTTTCCTGACAATATTTGCAAAAACGACGAAAATCCGCGCAAAATGTCAATACAACCGGAGCCTCCTTTACCATCGGCTGATTAAAATGAGCCGGAGAAAGCATTTCTTTTTTCTCGGCATCACGGGTGACAACCACACTATAAAGCTGCATTCCACCCATCGTAGAAGCGCGAAATGAAGTTTCAAGCAAATCATTTAACAAATCCGGCGTAATATCTTTTTGCTGGTATTTGCGGATTGTCCTTCTGTTCTTAACTGTATCCATCATATCTTTTTTCTGCAAAGATATAAAAAGAATAATCATTCTATCTCATTTATAAAATAGAATAATTTTCTTTTTGGAAAACTTCAAGCGTCGAACAAAAGCATCATTCATTTGTTTATCAATTGCTTATCGTTTATAAACGGATAACTTAGTACCGGTTAATAAATTATCTCGTTTTTATTTTGATATACCAAAAAACATTCATAGCTTTGCAGGCACGTTTGTTAATGATAAGTAAGCTTCTACATATTTACTTATTAATAAAGAAATCTAAGACACATTGCATCGTGGAAAAGCAAATTTACTCTTACGAGGAAGCCTTCGAAGAATCTTTACGATATTTTCAGGGCGATGAACTTGCTGCGCGAGTTTGGGTAAACAAATACGCAGTAAAAGACTCTTTCGGAAATATTTACGAGAAGTCACCGAAGGATATGCATTGGAGACTTGCCAACGAGGTGGCTCGCATTGAAGCAAAGTACCCCAACGCACTAAGTTCCGAACAGTTGTTTGAGCTGTTTGATCATTTTAAGTATATCGTACCGCAAGGTAGTCCGATGACAGGTATAGGTAACGATTATCAGGTTGCTTCACTTTCCAATTGCTTTGTGATTGGTATTGATGGTTCTGCCGATTCATACGGTGCCATCATCAAAATAGACGAAGAACAGGTGCAACTGATGAAAAGACGTGGTGGTGTAGGTCATGATCTCTCGCACATCCGTCCCAAAGGTTCTCCTGTGAAAAACTCCGCTCTGACTTCTACCGGTCTGGTTCCGTTCATGGAACGTTATTCCAATTCCACACGTGAGGTTGCTCAAGACGGACGTCGCGGCGCACTGATGCTCAGTGTATCGATCAAGCATCCGGACTCGGAAGCATTTATCGACGCCAAAATGACAGAAGGTAAGGTAACAGGAGCCAATGTTTCAGTTAAGCTGGACGATGCATTCATGTCAGCAGCCGTAGAAGGCAGAAAATATACCCAACAATACCCTATTGACTCCGATCACCCGACTACGGTAAAAGAGATCGAAGCTTCCAACCTATGGAAAAAAATTGTGCATAACGCATGGAAATCAGCAGAACCGGGTGTATTGTTCTGGGATACCATTATTCGCGAATCAGTGCCCGACTGTTATGCGGACCTGGGATATAAAACGGTTTCGACAAACCCTTGTGGTGAAATTCCATTATGCCCCTACGATTCTTGCCGACTGTTGGCCATCAATCTATATTCATACGTAGTCAATCCGTTCACCAAAGATGCCTACTTCGACTTCGATCTCTTCCATAAACATGTAGCACTGGCTCAGCGCATCATGGATGATATCATCGATCTGGAATTGGAGAAGATAGAACGTATCATAGAGAAAATCGATCAGGACCCCGAAAACGAAGAAGTGAAACACACCGAACGCGGACTGTGGGAAAAGATCTATAAGAAGAGTGGTCAGGGACGACGTACCGGTGTCGGTATTACAGCCGAAGGCGATATGCTTGCCGCTCTCGGAATGCGTTATGGAACAGAAGAAGCGACAGAGTTTTCAGAGAAAGTGCACAAAGCAGTCGCTTTGGGCGCTTATCGTTCATCAGTGGATATGGCCAAAGAACGCGGAGCATTCGATGTATATGACTCGGAAAGAGAAAAGAACAATCCGTTTATCAACCGCTTGCGCGAAGCCGACCCGGCATTGTATGAGGATATGAAAAAATATGGTCGCCGTAACATTGCGTGCCTGACCATCGCTCCTACCGGCACAACCAGTCTGATGACCCAAACGACCTCGGGTATCGAACCAGTATTCCTTCCGGTATACAAACGCAGAAGAAAAGTAAACCCGAACGATACCAACGTACGAGTCGACTTTGTTGACGAAACCGGAGATGCCTTTGAAGAATACATCGTATTCCACCACAAGTTTGTGACTTGGATGGAAGCAAACGGCTATGATCCGGCTAAACGATACACTCAGGAAGAAATAGACGAACTGGTAGCAAAATCACCTTATTACAAAGCAACGTCCAACGATGTGGACTGGCTGATGAAGGTGCGTATGCAAGGTAAAATTCAGAAATGGGTAGACCACTCCATCAGTGTGACCATCAACCTGCCGAACGATGTAGACGAAGAATTGGTAAATCGCCTGTATGTGGAAGCCTGGAAGTCAGGCTGCAAGGGCTGTACGGTTTATCGTGACGGTTCCCGTTCAGGAGTGCTGATCTCTGCGAAGTCCGACAAAGATAAGAAAGAGGAACTCCCTCCTTGCAAACCACCAACGGTAGTCGAGGTACGCCCGACAGTGCTTGAAGCCGACGTCGTACGCTTCCAAAACAACAAAGAGAAATGGGTGGCCCTGGTCGGCTTGCTCGACGGCAGACCTTATGAGATATTCACCGGTCTGCAAGACGATGACGAAGGAATCATTATTCCGAAAAGCGTAAATACCGGACGCATCATCAAGAACGTCGATGAAAACGGAAACAAACGCTATGACTTCCAGTTCGAGAACAAACGCGGATACAAAATGACCATCGAAGGTCTGTCTGAGAAGTTCAATAAAGAATACTGGAACTATGCTAAACTGATTTCAGGTGTACTTCGCTGGAGAATGCCGATCGAACAGGTGATCAAACTGGTAGGTTCGCTGCAATTGGACAGCGAGAACATCAACACTTGGAAGAATGGTGTAGAGCGTGCGCTGAAAAAATATGTGCAGGACGGAACAGAAGCCAAAGGCAAGAAGTGCCCCAACTGCGGAAACGAGACATTAGTTTATCAAGAAGGTTGCCTCATCTGTACCACTTGCGGTGCATCCAGATGTGGATAAACTTAGCCAAGTAAATGATTAATATGTAAGCAAAAAGTGTTGAAAGGAGCCCATAGGCTCCTTTCAATGTTTAATCATACAAAGAGCACAAACGTTTGCATACTATTTTAAAGTAGTTCGACGAAAGTAAAGATACGACATATGTAGAATATTTCTATACTTGCAAAATCATTAGTCAATAATTAAATCTAATATATATGATAGTTACATTTCATATTGAATATCGCACAAGCTGGGGAGAAGAAGTCAGAATATTAGGTTCTGTCCCCGAACTTGGGAAAAATAATCCGGAGCAGGCTGTAGCCCTTACCACAGTAGACGGCATTCATTGGAGCAATGAAATATCCATTCAATTGCCGGCCGAAGGGGTTGTCGAATACAGTTATCACATATATCGTGACGGTAAGGCCATCCGTACCGAATGGAACTCCTTTCCGCGACTCATCTATCTACCGGCCGACGTTAAGAAAAGCCTGCGCATCAATGACTGCTGGAAGAATCTTCCGGAGCAGCAATACTTCTACAGTTCGGCATTTACCGAAGCACTGCTGGCGCACTGCGAACGAAGCGCAATCCCCAAAAGCTACAAAAAAGGATTGATGATCAAGGCTTATGCTCCACGCATCAACAGCAAGTACTGCCTGGCCATCTGTGGTAACCAGAAAGCACTCGGCAACTGGGACCCGGACAAGGCATGGCCCATGAGTGATGCCAACTTTCCGGAATGGCAAGCCGAACTGGATGCTTCCAAACTGGAATTTCCACTAGAATACAAATTTGTATTGTACAATAAAGAAGAGAAGCGTGCCGAAGCTTGGGAGAATAACCCCAACCGCTATCTGGCTGCTCCCGAAATCAAAGCAAACGAGACATTGGTCATTGCCGACCGATATGCCTACTTTAATATTCCTTCCTGGAAAGGTGCAGGCGTAGCTGTCCCTGTATTCTCACTAAAGTCGGAAAAAAGTTTCGGTGTAGGAGACTTCGGAGACCTGAAGAGAATGGTGGACTGGGCGGTCAGTACCAACCAGAAGGTAGTACAGATCTTACCGATCAACGATACCACCATGACTCATACATGGACAGACTCTTATCCCTACAACAGCATTTCCATTTATGCCTTCCACCCGATGTATGCCGACCTTAAACAGATGGGCAACCTGAAGGATAAAGAAACTGCTGCTACCTTCAACCGAAAACAAAAAGAACTGAATGCACTTTCCGCCATCGACTACGAAGCTGTCAACCGGGTGAAATGGGAATATTTCCATCAGATATTCAAGCAAGAAGGAGAAAAGGTGCTGGCTTCGAAAGCCTTCCGCAGCTTCTTCGAAGCCAACAAAGATTGGCTGCAACCGTATGCTGCATTCAGCTACCTGCGCGATTTATACCATACACCGAACTTCCGCGAATGGCCCCAATACTCGGAGTACAATGCTCAAGAGATTGAAGAACTGTGCCGCCCCGACACGGCGGACTATGCCCATATCGCCATCTACTTCTATATCCAGTTCAATCTTCACCTGCAATTGCTCGAAGCCACCACTTATGCCCGCGAGCATGGAGTAGTGCTGAAGGGGGACATCCCCATCGGTATCAGTCGCAACAGTGTAGAAGCCTGGACAGAACCTTATTATTTCAACCTCAACGGACAGGCCGGTGCTCCACCCGATGATTTCTCTGTCAACGGGCAGAACTGGGGTTTCCCCACCTATAACTGGGATGTGATGGAGAACGACGGTTATAAATGGTGGATGAAACGTTTCCAAAAGATGGCTGAATACTTTGACGCCTACCGCATCGACCACATTCTGGGATTCTTCCGCATCTGGGAAATCCCGATGAATGCCGTGCATGGATTGCTGGGACAGTTTGTACCCGCCCTTCCCATGAGCCGTGAAGAGATAGAAAGTTACGGACTCTCTTTCCGTGAAGAGTTCCTGCGGCCGTATATCCATGAATATTTCCTCGGACAAGTGTTCGGACCACATACCGACTATGTAAAGCAGACGTTCATCGAACCGACTGAAACTTACGAAGTATACCGTATGCGTCCGGAATTTGATACCCAACGCAAGGTAGAAGCCTTCTTTGCCGGCAAGAACGACGAAGACAGTATATGGGTCAGAGACGGATTATATGCCCTGATCAGTGACGTATTATTTGTTCCCGACCGCAAAGACCCGAACCTGTACCATCCCCGCATCGGCGTGCAGCACGACTTTATCTACCGTGCCCTGAACGACTGGGAAAAAACAGCATTCAACCGCCTTTACGACCAGTACTACTATCATCGTCACAATGACTTCTGGCAACAGCAAGCCATGAAGAAATTGCCACAGCTTACCCAGTCTACCCGCATGCTGGTATGTGGCGAAGACTTAGGCATGATTCCCGACTGCGTGGCATGGGTGATGAATGACTTACGTATCCTGAGTCTCGAAATTCAGCGGATGCCCAAGAATCCGGCAGAAGAATTCGGGAGGCTGAACGAATATCCGTACCGTTCGGTCTGCACCTTCTCCACCCACGATATGTCGACCCTGCGGGGCTGGTGGGAAGAAGACTATCAGCAGACCCAACGCTACTACAATCAGATGCTGGGACATTATGGTACCGCTCCTGCCATAGCAACACCGGAGCTGTGCGAAGAAGTAATACGCAATCACCTTTACAGCAATTCCATCCTCTGCATCCTATCCCTGCAAGACTGGCTGTCGATGGATGGAAAATGGCGCAACCCGAATGTACAGGAAGAACGGATCAATATCCCCGCCAATCCGCGTCATTACTGGCGCTACCGGATGCACCTGACACTGGAACAACTGATGAAAGCAGAAAGCCTGAATGAAAAAATCAGGGAATTGGTGAAGCAGACAGGCAGAAATCCGGAAAAGTAACATCCGCCTGTCACTTTAAGAAGAAAAAGAACAAAGAGAGAAGAGTGAAACCAAGTGTTTTTCACTCTTCTCTCTTTGTTTTCAGTAATATTCAGTATCTTTGTCAGACCAACTACACAAACATCCGGAATGGGAGATGACAAAAACAAACGAATAGATTTTGTGGACTTAACGAAAGGAGTCTGCATCATTCTGGTAGTAATGGCACACATAGGTGGAGCCTTCGAAAAACTTGATTATCACTCGATGATTGCCAGTTTTCGCATGCCTCTTTATTTCTTCATCTCAGGCATTTTCTTCAAATCCTATGAAGGCCTTTTCGGCTTCTTCATCCGAAAGATAAACAAGCTGATCATCCCTTTCCTCTTTTTCTATCTCAGCGCGTTCTTTCTGAAATACATTGTATGGAAAATCGCTCCCGGAGTCTTCCAGCTTCCGGTCAGCTGGACGGAACTCCTAGTTGTGTTTCATGACCATGCGCTGATCAAGTTCAACCCTCCCATCTGGTTCTTGCTGGCACTCTTCAATTGCAACATCTTGTTCTATCTGGTTCACAGTTTGCGCAACCGGCGGTTAGGTCTCATGTTTGCCCTCACTTTGCTGATCGGGACAGCCGGATTCTATATGGGCAAGCATCAGATAGAATTGCCCCTTTATATGGACGTAGCCATGAGCGCCCTGCCTTTCTACGTAGCCGGATTCTGGATTCGCCGTTACAATTTCTTCCTCTTTCCCCATCGTTTCGACAAGCTGATTCCCTTATGCATCCTGGCAGCCCTGGCAGTGATGTACTTCACCGCCACATTCGTGGGCATGCGCACCAACAATTATGCCGGCAACATTTTCCAATTTTGGGCCTCAGCCTTTGCCGGCATATTTATGATCATGCTTTTCTGCAAGAAATTCAAGAAGCTGCCCGTCATCTCGTATATGGGGCGTTACTCGGTCATAACACTGGGCATACACGCACCTTTACTCCATTTTGAATATCCGGTTGTCAGCCGGTTTATCCACAACGAATGGGGACAGGCCATTGCCTTACTGCTGCTGACGCTGACCGTCTGCATCATTGCGACCCCCATATTCCTGAAACTGATTCCGCAAGCAGTGGCACAAAAAGACTTTATTAAAACCAAACAATCGACACAACAAGGATCATAATTGCATTAATTATCCTATTTTTGCCGGAAGATACATCAATTATAAAACTTATGACTACCCAGCATTATATCTTCCTGGAAAACGTACGTTTCTACAGTTATCACGGAGTGGCCCCCCAGGAGACCGCCATCGGCAATGAGTTTATCATCAACCTGAGACTGAAAACAGACTTCGGCAAAGCGACCGAAACCGATGAAGTGGAAGATACCGTGAGTTATGCCGACATATATGCCACACTGAAAGAAGAGATGGAACTGCCTTCAAAACTGCTGGAACATGTATGCGGACGAATCGTAAAAAGGCTCTTCCGGGACTTTCGGAAAATCAGGGAGATAGAAATCAAACTGGCGAAAAGAAACCCGCCCATGGGAGCAGACATCGACTCTGCCGGAGTAGAGATGCATTGCACGCGAGACTGAATCGACATTAAAACACTAATAAGATGAAAAAACTTTTATTAATCCTCCTACTGGTACTGGCAGGAGAAATCAGCGCACAACAAGCAGCAACGATTGTAGTCAAGACTACCCCGGACAACGAAATTGCTTATTGGCCTACAGGCAAAGAACACCTGTTCTGCATTGCTCTGGGAACCAAAGCACAAGCCGGCCCTCTGGGAGAATTTGTCCATCAATTCCGCACCGACCGCCCCGGCATGGTGCAGGTATGGACCCAAGGGAGTGATTCTTTTACACTCTACCTGACACCGGGAAGCAAAGACACCATTACCGTGACCAAAGATACCCTGATCATCAGCGGTACAAACTCGGCCTATAACCGATGCCTGAAAACAGTGAACGATTATCAGAAATACAGCGATAAACTGGTGTACATGCAGCCGCACGAACTGCGAGGAATCACTTCACTGGAGCAATATCACCGGCTGGCAGACGCCAGAATGCGGCAGGCACTCGACGCTGTAAATACTTCCGGACTCAATGAAGAGTTTCTCGCGGAACAGCGTGCACACATCGATTACATCCGCCGGTCTATATTTATACACATTGCAAGGCAGCTGTCGAGAAAAGAAAAACTACCCGAAGATTGGCAAAGAGAACTGACAGAAGTCATCAATTCATCCGTCAACGGTGATTATCTGCGTTCCTACCGCGGAATCGGATTCTTTGTAAACGACCTGGTTATGATGCAGTTCACCAACCTCGAAAACGGTGACCTCAAAGAGATAAAGGATTACGCCTCCTTCCTCTTCGACCGGTATCGGAAGTTCTTCACAGGAGACAATCTGCAATACATGCAGGCCCAGCTTATCTACGAAGATGAATTTCAGGGTAGCAAAACTCCTTCGATCCCCCAACTATACGAAACTTATAGGGCAGAGTTCCCCAACAGTCCTTTTTTGAACGTACTCGAACCGGGCGTTAAAGAAAACCTGCGCTTTCAGAATAGCCGTATCACCGACAAAGACTATCATATTCTGACATGCGACTCCACCATCACCAGTCTGGAGGATGCGGTAAAACCCTTTAAAGGTAAAGTTGTCTATATCGATGTATGGGCTACCTGGTGCGGTCCCTGCCTCAAAGAGTTCCAATACCTGCCCGCCCTCAAGGAAAAAGCGCACAACATGGACGTTGTATACCTATACATTTCGATAGACCGTCCGGAGGAGCGGAAGAAATGGGAAAAGACCATCGCATACCATCAACTGAAAGGTTATCATTTATTAGTAAACGAAAAGTTAGGAAAATCGCTATACACCGAATTGGGAAACGAACGGCAAATACTGAGTATCCCCTGCTTTGTCATTATTGATAAGACGGGAAAGATAGCCATCCGCCATGCCGCAGCACCGAGTGAACCCGAAAAAGTGATCGAACAGTTGAGCACCTATTATAACAAGTAAAAACAGACTTCGGAATAAGCTGATCAAGAAAAGAAAAACGGGCAAAAGCTTGACTTCCGCAAAGAAAAAGAGTATCTTTGCCTATGTAATCATAAAGTATATTCCAATTAAAGTACGGTAATAGGGAGAAGCCAATGCTTCTCCCTATTTTTTATACTACTAACAGTGCGTTTCCGCAGAGCCGGTTTCCAAAGCTTGCAGAGCCGGTGTTCACCTACTTTAGAGCCGTTGTTTTCCTCATTTACACGGTTGCTTCCGCTACTTTTCCCGGTATGTCGGCTCCCATTTCCCGGCATGAAAATCGTTTTTCACCAGAAGATAATTTCTTATCTCCTATTGATAATGAACAACGGAAAGGATGAAGTCCCGAAAGTTAACAATACATAAATCTGCTATTGACAAAAATAGGCGGAAAGACAGCAGCCGGAACCGATACATCACAAAGTAAACGCGCCACAAAATACACAGAGAGCACAAAGTTATTATATAGTGATTCTACATAATTAAAACTCCGTGCTCTCTGTATACTCTGTAGTGAAATATATTTCGTAACCGAATAGGCTCTTATTTCTTTCTCTTTCTTTTCTTCACCGATTCTACCGCCTCGGTCACCACCGGTTTATTCTCGAAACGTTTCGTATAGCCCGAGTAGTCCGGATGTGTCCGTTCATAGTCCGGATCAAGGAAGAGCGGACTTGAAATAATATGATCGGCAGTGGAACGGTTGCAACAAAAGACGATGTTTTCCACACTTGCCAGACGGGTCAGTGCCTTCACATCCGTATCGTGCGGCTGAAGAGTCATCGGGTCGGTAAAGAAGAAAAGATAATCGATCTCTCCATCCACAATACGCGATCCCATCTGCTGGTCGCCGCCCAGAGGACCGGATTTCAGGATAGTAAAATCCCACTCCACATCGGGATGTTTCTCTTTCAATGCCTCCTGTATCAGCGTACCGGTGGTACCTGTACAATAAAACTTATGTCCCATCAATAACTCCGAGTTCCAAAGAACCCATTCAATCAGGTCTTTTTTCATAGCATCGTGCGCTACCAGCCCGATTCTTCGAATTAGTTTTTCCATAACGTCATCCTTTTAAATCTGATAATTGTGAAAAGAACTTCCGCCCTTTCACATAGAATTGCACTAAGATACTACTTTTTATCCGTTCGGGAATAAAGTGTGAGGAAGTTTTTCTGAGATTCTCCGCTCTTGCATCCCGGAAACTGTCACGTAACAACTTGAATTCGCGACGGGCACGAACCACCGCTTTCGCATTGGGCAACTGCCCTTTAAGCGCAAACGTAGCAGCCGCGATGTAATCGAGCCAGCAACGTACACGCATCACTCCGGCCAGTTCTCTGTCCGGAAGATTCTTGTAAAGCATGACAAGGTTATTACGAAAATTGAGGAAGGTCTTGTGCGGATTCTCCTTCTTCAACGTGGCTCCTCCTACATGATAGACCACACTTTGGGGGATGCAAACAATTCCACGTCCGCGGGCACGGAGTCTCCAACAAAGATCGATCTCTTCCATGTGGGCAAAGAAGCGTCCGTCCAGTCCTCCCGCTTCGCGATAGTCCGCCAGACGGATGAACATGGCGGCACCGGTAGCCCAGAATATCGGCAGTACGGTGTCATATTGCCCCCGGTCCGCTTCGACTACTCCCATCACCCTTCCCCGACAAAACGGATATCCGTAGCGGTCGATGAATCCGCCGGCAGCTCCGGCATATTCGAACCATTCTTTTTGTCGCCAACTGCGTATCTTCGGCTGGCAGGCAGCCACCTCAGGATGGGCGTCCAAATAGGCAGCCATCGGTTGCAACCACTGTCCGGTCACCTCGACATCGGAATTGAGCAGCACCACATACTCGGCCTCCACCTGCCGAAGGGCAAGATTGTACCCATCTGCAAAACCATGATTCCCATCCAGCAGAATCCGGCGTACCGAGGGAAACTCGCGGCGCAGCATCTCCACCGACTGATCCGTAGAACCGTTATCAGCCACACAGACTTCCACACCTTCAGCCTCCGAATATCGAAGCACGGAGGGAAGAAACGAACGGAGCATCTCGCAACCGTTCCAGTTCAATATAACGACAGATATCCTATTCATTTTTCTTTTCGGGGCGTTTCAGTTTCCAACGCTTATGCGACCATAGCCAATAGGCCGGTTCTTTCCGAATGGTCTGTTCCAGCCTGCGGGCAAATATTTCGGTAATCTCCCCGTCGGCTGTCTCCTTCGGACGGTCGGTTACCAGATCGAAGTCTACCCGGCAATATCCTCTCCGCTCCTTCCGCAGCTCGCAATAGAAAACCGGAAAATCCATCATCTTGGCGATACGTTCGGCACCATCCATAAATACCGTATCCTGATTCAAGAAAGTAGTCCAATAATGGGCTTCATGCATATTGGGCGATTGGTCTGTAATCAATCCGATGGCCATCTTCTTGCCGGCACGCTTCAGCTTGATCACCTCGCGGGCGGTAGAGTGTTTCGGAACATTATATCCTCCGAAACGGGCACGGATGTATTTAAAGAGTCCATCCAGATAGACATCTTTCAAGGGCTTGTATACCTGCACGGGCACATCGCCCGGACGCATAATCATTCCCATACCCGTAATCCACTCAAAATTAGCGTAATGGGGTATCAATAGGACAATCCCGCCCCGTTCGTCTATCATCCGGAGGTAGGTTTCCTTATTCTCGTAGGTCATCCGTTTGCAAAGTTCTTTCTCCGACATGCGCAGCATTTTCACATCTTCGAGCATATAGTCGCAAAGATAATGAAAAAACTTGCGTTCGATGGCCTTCAATTCTGCTGCCGACTTTTCCGGAAAAGAGTTCTTCAGGTTGGTACGTACCACCTTCCTCCGGTAACCGATCACATGATACAGCCAGAAATAGATAAAATCGGACAGCGCATACAATACCGGAAACGGAAGAACAGCCAAAAGCCACATTCCTACATAGGTCAACAAATAGAGGAGTTTCGATTTCATGTTTATTGTGTTATAGTTCCTTTCAGTGCGGTACCCTCTTCATTAAAATCTCCCAAAAGAACATTCACTACTTTATTATCCAACGCGGCGTCACTCTCCACTTCCACACGGATATAGTTTGCCGTAAATCCATGCATCAGCGCTCCCGCTTTGGGCTTTTCCATCAGGACAGGCATGGTCTGCCCGATGTAACGGGCATAAAAGGCTTTTGTTTTTTCATCCGACAGTGCAAGCAGACGCTGGCTTCGCTGGTGTTTCTCTTCAGGAGTCACCACATGGTCTATTTTCAGGGCCTGGGTTCCCGGACGTTCCGAATAGCTGAACACATGCAGCTGGGTGACGTCCAGTCCGTGAATAAATTCATAAGCTTTCTCAAAGTACCCGGCAGTTTCGCCCCGGGTACCTACAATCACATCCACACCGATAAACGCATCGGGCATCACCTCTTTTATCTTCGCAATCTTCGAAGCAAAAAGTTCTGTCCCATAGCGGCGACGCATCAGTTGGAGAACTTCGTCACTACCGGACTGCAAAGGGATATGGAAATGTGGCATGAAACTGCGTGAACGGGATACGTATTCTATAATTTCATCCGTCAGCAAATTGGGTTCGATGGAAGAAATACGATAACGTTCGATACCTTCCACCCGATCGAGGGCCTTTACCAGATCAAAGAAGGTCTCTCCGGTGGACTTTCCGAAATCGCCGATGTTGACTCCGGTCAGCACTATTTCCTTTCCGCCTTCGGCGGCAGCCTGCCGGGCCTGTTCCACCAAAGAAGCAATGGTACCGTTACGGCTTCGTCCGCGGGCAAAGGGAATAGTACAATAAGAGCAGAAGTAATCGCAACCATCCTGCACTTTAAGGAAAAACCGGGTACGGTCACCTCGCGAACAAGACGGTGCAAACGAACGGATATCTTTTGTAGCGGTCGTATAGGCTTCTCCTCCTTCGTGCTTATGCAGGTCGCCCAGATACTGAAGCAAATCTTTCTTCTGTTCCGCACCGAGTACAACGTCCACTCCCTCTATCTTTGCCACATCGCCGGGTTTTAACTGGGCATAGCAACCTGTCACCACCACAAAAGCGCCGGGATGTTGTTTCACCAGCCGATGAATGGCCTGACGGCATTTCTTGTCCGCCATCTCGGTCACCGAACACGTGTTGACAATACAAAGGTCAGCCTTTTCACCTTTCCGGGCTGTACGTACACCTGCCTCACGCAGGATTTTACCAATCGTCGAAGTCTCTGAGAAATTCAGTTTGCAGCCTAATGTATAATAAACGGCTGTCTTATCTTGAAATACAGTGGTATCTATCATAATCTGTAAAAACGCATATTCAGCGCAAAGTTACACATTATTATTAGGAGTAAAGAGGTGAAAGGAGTTAAAAGGAGTTACAGGGGACCGAAGAAGAGGTACGGGACGTGAAGGACACCGGAAAGAAACATTCCACGTTTGTAAATCCTTCTGCCTGCATCAAAAGGCATCCCTCTTTGGTTTAAAACCAGGGAGGCGTTGACTTTAAGCCAAAGACACCTGCCTTTTAAAGCAAGAGCCCGTTGCTTTAAAAGGTATTTCCGTGAAGGATAGAATGCTATATTTCAACCGATTAGAGAAGAGTACGGATAGTTATCGTTTCCTCTTCATGTAAAGATATAAATAAACAATAAGCCTAATTAACACCTAAAGGTTTCTTAATCCGGAAGTTTATACCTACTTTTGCACAAATCTTCAAAAAACGTGCAATGATAAAAGAAAACTTCATTAAACTCTACGAGAACAGTTTCCGTGAAAACTGGGATTTACCTTGCTACACCAACTATGGCGAACCGGAAAGTTATACCTACGGTGAAGTAGCCGAAGAAATAGCCAAACTTCATTTACTGTTCAAGCACTGTAGTTTGCGACGGGGAGATAAAATAGCCGTTATCGGAAAGAATAATGCCCGCTGGTGCATCGCTTACATGGCTACCATCACATACGGAGCCATCATAGTGCCCATCTTGCAGGACTTCAATCCGAACGACGTACACCATATTGTCAATCATTCCGAATCCGTTTTCCTTTTCACCAGTGACACCATCTGGGAGAATCTGGAAGAAGAACGCCTGACGGGTATCCGTGCTGTCTTTTCACTGACCGACTTCCGTTGCCTGCACCAGAGGGACGGAGAAACAGTACAGAAATTCCTGAAGCATATCGATCAGTACATGACAGATACTTATCCAAAGGGATTCCGGAAAGAAGATGTGCTCTACACCACCCTGTCCAACGATAAGGTGATGCTGCTGAACTATACTTCCGGCACCACCGGATTCAGCAAAGGAGTGATGCTGACAGGCAACAACCTGGCCGGCAACGTGACTTTCGGTATCCGCACGGAACTGCTGAAAAAGGGTGATAAAGTGCTTTCTTTCCTTCCGCTGGCCCATGCTTATGGATGCGCCTTCGACTTTCTGACAGCCACGGCAGTCGGTACGCATGTAACCCTTCTCGGTAAAGTGCCCTCACCCAAAATCATCATGAAAGCATTCGAAGAGGTAAAACCGAATCTGATTATTACGGTACCGCTGGTCATCGAGAAAATCTATAAAAACGTGATCCAGCCCATCATCAGCAAAAAAGGAATGAAATGGGCCTTGAGCATTCCTCTACTGGATAATCAGATTTATGGCCAGATCCGCAAAAAGCTGATCGATGCGCTTGGCGGACGCTTCAAAGAAATCATTATCGGTGGAGCCGCCATGAACCCGGAAGTAGAAGAGTTTTTCCACAAAATCAAGTTCCCCTTCACCATTGGCTACGGCATGACGGAATGCGGTCCGCTTATCAGTTATGCTCCTTGGGACAAATTCGTCCCCTCTTCATCGGGCAAAATACTCGATATTATGGAAGCCCGCATCTATAAAGAGAATCCCGAAGCCGAGACCGGAGAGATTCAGGTACGGGGAGAGAACGTAATGACCGGATATTATAAGAACCCGGAAGCCACTCAGGAAGTGTTCACTAAAGACGGATGGTTGCGCACCGGTGACTTAGGCACCATGGATGACGAAGGCAATATCTTCATTCGCGGCCGACTGAAGACGATGATCCTCAGTTCAAGCGGGCAGAACATCTTCCCCGAAGAAATCGAGGCTAAACTTAATAATCTTCCATTTATTCTTGAAAGTCTCGTGATCGAACGAAACAAAAAACTGGTTGCCCTGGTCTACGCCGATTATGAAGCTTTGGACTCTTTAGGACTCAATCACGAAGACAACTTAAAAACGATCATGGACGAGAATCTGAAGAATCTGAATAATAATGTAGCCGCCTACGAAAAAGTAAGCCAGATCCAACTCTACCCCACTGAGTTTGAGAAAACTCCGAAAAGAAGTATCAAACGCTATCTATATAACAGTATAGCAGAAGATTAGATATGTTTTAAAACATACAAAAAAACATAATGAAACATTCTTCTAAAAAAAAAATAAAAAAAAGTTGGGCTTAGGAGTACAACATATACAAAAAGTACATACCTTTGCAGCGTTTTAATAAGCAATTGATTGTATTACAGATTTAAAAAGCAAAGAAAATGAAAAAATTAGTTTTGATGTTCGTAGCTATCGCAGCAGTATCATTCGCATCTTGTGGTAACAAAGCAGCTGACGCTGAAAAAGCAACTGCAGATTCTATCCGTATCGCTGACTCTATCGCAGCAGTAGAAGCAGCTGCAGCTGAAGCAGCAGCTCAGGCAGCTGATACTATCGCAGCTGACACTACAGTAGTAACTGAAACTGTTGTAGCTGAATAATCTCGAACAACATTAGAGAGAATTGAAAGTCTGCCGTGCCAAAGCACGTACAGACTTTTTTTGTGTCCTTACCTCTCCCCTCTCCTCAAAACAAACTCTTCCGGACGGCAACAGACAGTGTCCTCATACCGTAATCGAAAGAAGTTAATATCGCAGCAACAGGATATTAACATCCTGACTACAGCAAGTTAACTTCCTGTCATCAGCAAATTAACTTCGTATCAGCAAAGAAGTTAATATCGTAACGTCACATAAGGATACTAAAAAAAGGGCATTCTCTTTCAAGAATACCCTTTCCTTATATCTCGGTATTGTATGCTACTTATTCAGCTACTACTTCGAAAGGAATTTCTACAGAAACTTCTTTGTGCAGTTTAACGATAGCTTTGTAAGCACCAACTTCTTTCACAGCGTCTTTTACAACGATGATCTTTCTGTCGATCTCGTGGCCCAATTTAGCCAATTCCTCAGCGATCTGGATGTTACCAACAGAACCGAAGATAGTACCGGTTGAGCTAACTTTTGTAGCGATAGTCAATGATACGCCTTCCAACTTAGCAGCCACTGCTTCAGCATCTTTCTTGATTTTCTCAAGTTTGTGAGCACGTTGTTTCAGTTCTTCAGCCAACATTTTCTTTGCAGAAGGAGAAGCAATAACAGCTTTTCCAGTGGGGATCAAGTAATTACGACCATAACCAGACTTAACAGTTACGATGTCATTCTTATAACCCAAGTTTACTACGTCTTCTTTCAATATAATTTCCATACTTTTCCTCCTTATTTCATCATGTCAGTTACAAATGGAAGTAACGCCAGGTGACGTGCTCTCTTTACAGCCTGCGCAATACGACGCTGGAACTTCAAAGAAGTACCGGTGATACGGCGCGGAAGGATCTTACCTTGTTCATTCAAGAATTTCTTCAAGAATTCAGGATCTTTGTAGTCGATATACTTGATACCGCTTTTTTTGAAACGGCAGTATTTTTTCTTTTTAACGTCTACTGAAGGCGGAGTTAAATATCTGATTTCTGATTGAACTTGTTGTGCCATGATTAATCCTCCTTTTTGTTTGATTTAACACTTCTTCTCTTTGCAGCATATTCTGCAGCGTATTTATCCATTCTGAAAGTCAAGAAACGGATTACACGTTCATCACGACGGAAATTTAATTCCAACTTGTCAATTACAGTAGGTTCTGCATTGAACTCAATCAACTGATAGAATCCTGTAGACTTCTTCTGGATTGGATAAGCCAGTTTCTTCAGTCCCCAGTTTTCTTCATTGATAATCTCAGCACCTTCAGCCTGAAGAATGCCTTTGAATTTTTCTACCGCTTCCTTCATCTGAACATCAGACAAAACGGGAGTTAAAATGAAAACGGTTTCGTATTGATTCATACTCGTTTTAATTAAATAAATAAATTATTTGATTTTAAAAATGCGGTGCAAAGGTAGGCATTTTATTTTGAACTGCAAACATTTAATCTTTTTTTGTGTTACGAGATAGGATTTGTCAAAGAAGACATTTATCTTTGCAAAGTTGCTTAAACAATAATTTCATGATCGAACAATTTAACTTTGATATCAGGCTGATCTTTGCCATCTTGAATGGTAAGGTCTCTGCTGCCATTAATCGGAAACTATACCGGAACTTCAGACAGAACGGTCTGGAAATCAGTCCGGAGCAATGGACGGTTCTTATTTTTCTCTGGGAAAAAGACGGAGTGACACAACAAGAGTTGTGCAATGCAACTTTTAAAGACAAACCGAGTATGACCCGCTTGATTGATAATATGGAACGCCAACATCTGGTGGTACGCATCTCCGATAAAAAAGACCGCCGTACCAATCTGATTCATCTGACCAGAACAGGAAAAGAGCTGGAAGAAAAGGCCCGTATCATAGCTAACCGGACCCTTAAAGAGGCGCTGCATGGCATCACAGTCGAAGAGCTAAGCGTAAGCCAGGAAGTATTAAGAAAAATATTCTTCAACACCAAAGATTAATCGACAGGAGGGAGAAGTGAGAGCAACAAAATCAACTATTTATGGCTAATTAATGGTTTTTTTGCGAAAAATATTTCGTCCGTTAAAGAATTATGCGTTAATTTGTGACTGGAATATAATAATCTATTAAAATACACACACATGAAAGGCTTATTAAAGAATTTAGGATTGCTATTAATCTTAGTCGGAGTAATCATTCTGATTGCTTGCTCTCTGACCGGAGAAGTAAACAACAACGCTGTCTTGGGAGGCTCGATAGTATTGGTGGTACTCGGACTGATTACTTATATTGCGATAAACAAAAGAATTGCAGATTAATAGTTTCAGCAAGAAATAAAAAAGCCGGAAAACGAATGTTTTCCGGCTTTTTTATTTCTATACACTCCCCTATCCATTATGATTCGGGTTCGGGGGTGATCAACTTGTAACCTTTTCCGTGGATGTTGATAATCTCAATCGAATCATCATCTTTCAGGTGCTTGCGCAGTTTAGTGATATACACGTCCATGCTACGCGCATTGAAATAGTTGTCATCGATCCAGATAGTCTTCAAGGCAAAGTCGCGCTGCAAGATTTCGTTAGCATGCGCACAAAGCAATCCCAGCAATTCCGATTCTTTGGTAGTCAGTTTCGTTTGTTTGTCGCCGATAGCCAGGATTTGCTTCTGGGTATCAAACGTAAACTTACCAATCTTATAAACATTGCTCTCCTTGTTCTTCTTTCCGCGAACACGTCTCAGGATAGCCTCGATTCTGAAAGTAAGCTCTTCCATACTGAAAGGTTTGGTGATATAATCATCCGCACCGATCTTAAATCCTTCCAGGATATCTTCTTTGAGTGTTTTTGCAGTCAGGAAGATAATAGGAATTTCCGCGTTGGCCGCACGAACCTCCTGTGCCAGTGTGAAACCATCTTTTTTAGGCATCATCACGTCAAACACGCATAAGTCATATTTATTCTTCAGGAAAGCTTTAAATCCGGCTTCTCCATCAGGATACAACTCAGCAGAGTAACCTTTAGCCTGTAAATATTCTCTTAAAAGCATGCCAAGATTTTCATCATCCTCGCATAATAAAATACGCAGTTTCTCGTCCATATCAATCATTTTTTAATAAAGGTAATGCAATAATAAATTTAGTTCCTACATTCAGTTCACTCTCTGCCCGGATGGTTCCCTTATGATCCTGAATAATCTTTTTCACATAAGCCAGTCCCAGACCGAAACCTTTTACATCGTGCAGATTACCTGTATGCACGCGATAGAACTTATCAAACACCTTCTTCAGGTTTTCTTTTTTAATACCAATACCGTTGTCCTGTATCGAAATCATCAGTTTACCGGGCTCGTTCCAGGTTCTCACGTTGAGCACCAGGTCTTCTTCGGGCTTCTTGTATTTCACCGCGTTATCCATCAGGTTGAATATCACATTGGTGATATGCATTTCGTCCGCAAATATAACAGGATTGGTAGCCTCAAGGTTCGATGTAATCTTACCATTATAGCGTTCCACCTTCAAAGCGAACGTATTGATAACTCCGGTAATCAACTCATTGGCATCGAGTTCCTTCATCTTCAGCGTTGCTTTCTGCCTGTCGAACATAGACATCTGAAGCACCTTCTCCACCTGGAATCTCAACCGCTTCGTTTCATCATTGATGACTCCCGATATATGCTGGAACATCTGCGGCGACTTCCCGACTGCGGGGTCTTTCAGCATCTGGGCAGCAAGCGAGATGGTCGATATCGGTGTCTTGAACTCATGCGTCATGTTGTTGATAAAGTCATTCTTCATCTCTGTCAACTTCTTCTGACGGAAGACGATGTAGATGGTGAAGATGAATGTAATCAGCAGTACGATAGTGAATATCATCGAAGGAATCATAAAACTAACCGAGTCGAAGATATAATCTTTCTTACCGGGAAAGTGCACCTTCACAATACTCATCTTCGCAGGCGGATCATTCTGGAACAGAGGTTGCGTATAAGAGTCTTCACTCCCTCCGTCTTCGTAGTCCGAGCAACGATATACTTCACGTCCATCTTTATCGATCACCGAAAAATGGTAGAGCAACTCTACACCATTATTAATAAAGTTCGATTTCAGATAATTATCCAGCTTCTTAAAGTTCACCCGTTCGCCAATCGATTTATCGCTTGCCTTGTAAATCATCCGCAAAGCCACATCGTCGAGCAGAAAACGCTGATACATATACCTATTTTTAATAGCGTCAGTCAAGCTCCGTGATGTCTGCGGAATGGTATTCCGGCCATGCCTTTCGGAAATCATGGCTTTGGGCACTTTCGACGGCTCGGTGGTAATCATCTTCAGTTCAAACTCCGAATACAGGGTTCCGTCCGGTGACTTGAACCTATAACGCTCCGATTGCTGAATTAAACCGTTTTTCTGTTCGGTAGTAGAAGAAGACTGAGCCAGTGCTCTGCGTTCCGCTTCAGTGATATCCTCTAACAGCCAACGTTGCGTTTCATCATACTCTACATCCTTTGAAACCTGAAACAAAGCATTTCGCACGGATGTATTAAATTGTTCTTTACGCATCTTCACCATTTCTTCGATGTAGCTCACTTGTAAATAGAGCAAACTCAGAAAGGAAAGACCCATAATAATGCCTAATATCCAGATTGTTGACTTTTTCATAGCAACAAAATTAACACTCCCTAATTAACACTCCTAACAGCTTAACCTGTTTTAACAGGACGTTCTCTATAATTAACCGAAAGGCGTTTTTTAGGTCGTATTCTGACCACTATAACAAAACGTATACACCTTTGGTTTGCAAATTTAATAAAAAATTAAAGATTTCTCTTCAGAAAATCTACTTTCTTTAATCATTGTTAATGGACGGGAAGGCTATAAGATACCGGTTACGTCCTCTCTCACAACCGCCACACCGGACAAGCACGTCCCAAAGAATACCTAAAAAAGTAAAGCTACGAGTAGCTGCACATTCATTGCACACTTCTCGTAGCCTTATCATTTAGTAGCACAGCCACTTATAGCCTAAACCCGGCAGCTTATGACTATAACTACTCTTCTGTTTGTTTGGATTCGAAGTCTTTTATTAACTTATCCTGCACATCACTCGGAACCAGTTCGTAACTTGCAAATTTCATAATGAACGAAGCACGGCCTCCGGTAAGCGAACTAAGAGCGGTTGAATAAGAAGACATCTCTTTCAAAGGCACTTTAGCCACCAGTTTCTCATAACCGTTTTCGCTGCTCATACCCATGATCATGGCACGGCGTCCCTGAAGGTCACCCATCACGTCACCCATCTTATCGGACGGTACGAAGACTTCCACATCATAAATTGGCTCGAGAATCTTCGGTCCGGCGTTCTTAAACGCTTCGCTGAAGGCATTACGTCCGGCCAGCATGAACGAAATTTCATTAGAGTCTACCGGGTGCATCTTTCCATCATATACAATGACGCGTACATCGCGGGCATACGAACCGGTCAGAGGTCCCTGTTCCATGCGGGACATGATCCCTTTAAGGATGGCCGGCAGGAAGCGGGCATCGATAGAACCCCCGACAATACTGTTAACAAATACCAATTTTCCGCCCCATTCCAATGGAACTTCCTCAGTACCCTTCACGTTAATCTTAAATTCCTGTCCGCCGAATTTATACATATCGGGCACCGGCATTCCTTCATAATAGGGTTCCACTATCAGATGCACCTCGCCGAACTGTCCGGCACCACCCGATTGCTTTTTGTGACGATAGTCGGCACGGGCAGCTTTTGTGATGGTTTCACGATAAGGGATCTTCGGTTCTTCAAATTTCACCTGAAGCTTTTCATTGTTCTCCAGACGCCATTTCAACGTACGGAGGTGGAATTCTCCCTGGCCATGCACGATGGTCTGTTTCAGTTCCTTCGATTGTTCGATGACCCAAGTCGGATCTTCCTCACGCATACGGTTCAAGATGGCCATCATCTTTTCCGTATCGGCCTCGTTCACCGGCTTGATGGCGCGTGAATATTTAGAATTCGGATATTTGATAAAATTAAACCGGTTCTCGGCACCTTTACCGTTCAGTGTATTTCCGGTATGAACATCTTTCAGCTTCACCGTACAGCCAATGTCACCTGCCACCATCTCTTCTACTTTGATACGGTTGGCACCGGCGCAAGCATAAATCTGCGCCACACGTTCTTTCGAACCGCGATCGGCATTGGTAAAGTCGTCTCCTTCATGCACTTTTCCGCTCATGACCTTGAAATACTGAACGTCACCAATGTGTGGTTCCACACCGGTCTTGAAGAAATACAAAGAGGTAGGTCCGTTGGGATCGGGTTCCACCACTTCACCACGGGTATTATGCACTTTCGGCATTTCCGATACACCGGGCACTACATTACCCAGGAATTCCATCAAACGACGTACCCCCATATCTTTGCCTGCACATACGCAGAATACGGGGAACATGCCGCGTGCAGCCAGACCCTTACGGATACCTTCGCGCATCTCGTCTTCCGTCAGTGAATCTTGTTCGAAGAATTTCTCCATCAAGCCTTCATCGTTCTCGGCAGCGGCCTCGACCAGTGCTTTGTGCAGCTCCATGGCTTTATCTTTCTCTTCAGCAGGAATTTCTTCGATGATAGGTGCACCGCCTTCGGGTGCCCAAGAGTACTTCTTCATCAACAGCACGTCTATCAGCGAGTTGAAGTTGGGACCGGTAGCCAGCGGATACTGAACCGGAACTACTTTGGGACCGTAGATGGACTTCAGTTGTTCAAGCACCATATCATAATCACACTTCTCGTTATCGAGCTGATTCACCAGGAAGATCACCGGTTTACCCAGTTTCTCGGTATAGCGGAAGTGGTTTTGAGTTCCCACTTCGGCTCCATATTGTCCGTTCAACAGCAAAATTGCTGTATCCGTTACATTGAGTGCTGTCATGGCAGCGCCTACAAAGTCATCGCTGCCCGGGCAGTCTATGATGTTCAGTTTCTTCCCGTTCCATTCTACATGGAAGATGGTCGAAAAGACAGAATATCCATATTCCTGTTCTACCGGAAAGTAATCGCTTACGGTGTTTTTGGCAGTGATTCTGCCGCGACGTTTTATAATACCACTCTCATAGAGCAGCGCTTCTGTGAGAGTGGTTTTTCCTGAGCCGTCATTGCCAAGAAGGGCAATGTTCTTAATTTCGTTCGTCTGATATACTTTCATGATATATAAGATTTAAATGAATGATTCAGTATGTGTTTTTCGCATACCCTTTTTTTACTGAGGCGCAAATTAGGCATTAATCAAATGAAAAGCAATAAAACGGACAGTGTTACTAAACAATGTTATGTAACATACAGCCTTCGACAAGCGCGAAACAGGCTATCTGACAGAATGGAAGTATTCTTTCCGATTCCCGATTAAAAAGAGCAGTTTGCCTTACATTTACTGACTCCTTCTTCTTCCGGACAGGATGAAATAGAATGCAGCAGCAGACTTTTCGGTGCAAGACGGAGGTTTTTCCAACCAAAGAAGGGGGTATTTCGGGTTGAACACGGTGCATTTTCCCAAAAAGAAGCAAACATTCCGTGCAAAAGAAGTAAGCATTTCCGGAAAATGCTTACTTCTTTCGGGTAAGATGTCTATATGTTTTGCCTCATCACATATATTGTTATGTGCAGAACCCCGAACCGGTGCTTTTTTTTCTCCGGTTGCCCCGCAGAAGCATACGGAGAGAATATAGCAAAAGCATCGGGACAGAGACAGAACGAAAGCAAATTCATCGGATTCCGCCCCAAGTCCGTCCATTTGCACACATATACCATAAATCTGTGACACAGGAGAAAAGTCTGTTGGCAAATGCAGGCGTTTTTCCGGCCAACCTTCAGGACGGCACGAAACGAAAGCATTCTGAGGCCATCGGATTATCAGATTGTCAAATGGTCAAAAAGGAACTTTCCTCCCGTTAAATAAAAGAGAATATCTACCCTACAGGGTTGTTTACTAACACGAAAACCTTACTTTTGCAATTTGAAACGCAAAAATAACTCAGACCATCATGGCAGGCATATACATACACGTCCCCTTCTGTAAGACACGCTGTATCTATTGCGATTTTTACTCAACGACGCGAAGCGAATGGAAAGGACGCTACATCGAAGCACTCTGCAAAGAGCTGGAAATGAGATATACTTACCTGAAAGGAAAGCCTATTGAGACGCTCTACTTTGGTGGAGGTACTCCTTCGCAGCTCGACGAAAAGGATTTCCGGAAAGTATTCGACACCGTCCGCCGGGTTTATGGGATGGAGAATTGCCATGAAATAACACTTGAAGCCAATCCGGATGACCTCTGTCCGGAATACCTGCAAATGCTCTCCGAATTGCCGTTCAACCGCATCAGCATGGGCATCCAGACATTTGACGACACTACGCTCAAGTTGCTGAAACGCCGCCACAATGCGGCTCAAGCCATTCGTGCGGTAGAGTTGTGCCGTGCCCACGGTTTCCGCAACATCAGCATCGACCTGATCTACGGGCTCCCCGGTGAAACAACGGAACGCTGGGAAAAAGACTTGCAACAGGCTATTGCCCTAGACGTGGAACATATATCGGCTTATCACTTGATTTACGAAGAAGGTACTCCCATTTATAAAATGTTGCAAAAGCATCAGGTCGAAGAGGTGGACGAGGACAGCAGTGTCCGGTTCTTCACCTTATTAATAGACCGGTTGCGTGAAGCCGGATACGAGCATTATGAAATATCCAACTTCTGCAAGCCGGGCATGTATTCGCGCCACAACACTTCGTACTGGCAGGGAGTAAGTTATCTCGGCTGCGGCCCGTCGGCACACTCTTTCGACGGACAAACCCGGGAATGGAACTGCTCTTCGATCGAAAAATACATGTCCGGCATTGAAAGCGGACAACGGGACTTCGAACGGGAAGAGCGGGATCTGACCACCCGATACAACGAATTTATCATTACCTCTGTCCGCACTCAATGGGGAATTTCACTCGAACGCCTCAGTAATGATTACGGAACGCAACTGGAACAATATTGTCTCAAAATGGCACGTCCTTCTTTAGAAAACGGCAAATTAGAAATATACGAAGGTGCTTTGCGCCTCACCCGCGAAGGAATTTTTATTTCCGACAGCATCATGAGCGACCTGCTCTGGGTGGAAAACTAAAATTATAAAGTCATGACCGAATCAGAGGTTCGAAAACTACTCAGACGAATGAAGGAACTGGATTCGCAAACAGCGTTCCGGGCCTTCTACGATATGACGTACGACCGTCTCTACCGCATCGCCTACTACTATGTAAAACGCGAAGAATGGTCGCAGGAAATCGTACTCGATGTGTTCCTGAAACTCTGGGAACAGCGCAGCTCGCTTCCCGAAGTCAAAAGCATTGAGGACTATTGCTTCATATTGGTTAAAAACGCTTCACTCAACTATCTGGAGAAAGAAAACAGGCGTACCACGGTATCTACCGAGACATTGCCGGAACCCGAAGCACAAAGCGACTCACCCGAAGAATCGATGATCAGTGAAGAGTTGTTTGCCATTTATGTGAAAGCACTCGACCGCTTGCCCGAACGTTGCAGAGAGGTATTCATCCGCATCCGGGAAGAGAAGCAAAGCTATGCACAGGTAGCAGAAGAACTGGGTATCAGCACCAAGACCGTAGACGCTCAACTCCAGAAGGCAACCATCCGGCTGAAAGAAGCAATATCGATGGTGAATAATGATCGATAAACAATCGACAGTGAATAATGCCCGGCGAACAGCAAGAGAGGTTTAACTTTTATTTGCACACTTCCGATAGGGAGATTCTTCAAACGCTCTGTCTTTATCCATGAAGTTCATTTAAACCAAAACACAAAGACTTAGCTTATGAAGAAGTTATTAAGACCTACAACCTTTGCACTGCTTACAATGGCACTGTGTTTCACTGCGTGTGAGAACGGCAACAACTCTTACCCCAAAGAATACCTGGGATTCGAAAAGAAAGCGCAGGATTTCTCTTATCAAAAGAATGCAGAGGAAACGGAACTGCAAGTAAAAATCGTTGCGGCTGATAAAACAAGTGAAGACCGGATTGTCTTCATCGAGTCGCCCGCACGGCCGACGAAGCCCGGGAGCTCTTCGGCACCGTTTTATAAAATTAAAGATAATAAAATCACCATCAAGGGCGGCAGCAAATCTGCCAAAGCCACAATCCTGGTTTATCCCCGGAAAGTGGGAACGAATGAATACATTCAGCTTATCTGCCGGCCTCAGAACGGAAAGTCGGAAACGACCAAGATGTCTATCCGGCTGGTGAAAAAATAACGAAATAAACAATGAAATATACAGACCGGGAACTTGACCGATTACTGGAGAAACTTATCGCATCCACCCGCTCGCCCAGAGGAAAATTCTCGGCAGCGGCAAGCTATCAGATATTAGAGAAACGATTGCCGCGTCCGGCACTTCGCCTCTTCTCTTTACGCACCTTGTCGGCAGTAGCTGCCATCGCTTTGCTCTGCTTCATAGGATGGAACACTTACCGCTATCTGAAACCTGCCGCCCTACAGACAATTTCCACACTGGCCGATACGCGGACCATCAAACTGCCCGACGGAACGGAAGTGACGCTGAACCATTTCTCGTCACTCACCTATCCCGAAAAGTTTAAGGGAGAACACAGGGAAGTGAACCTGAAAGGAGAAGCGTATTTCGAAGTGACGAAAAATAGGAAACACTCTTTCATCGTACAGACAGAGTCGGTCAATGTAGAGGTACTGGGCACTCACTTTAACGTAGAGTCCTATCCGGACGATCCGGAAGTGAAGACCACGCTACTCGAAGGTTCTGTAGCCGTGAGCAATAAAAGCAATTCTGTACGTATCGTCTTGAAACCAAACGAAAGTGCTATATATAATAAGGAGAAAAAAAGCATGACCCTTGAAGTTTCAGACCGCGTTGCCGAAGAGATAGCCTGGCGGAACGGAGAATTGATTTTTACCAATCTCCCCTTGCAGGAGATTGCCCGCCAGTTGTCCAACACATTTGGCGTAGATATCTCCATAACAGACACTGCTTTGCAGAATTACCGGATCACGGCACGGTTCTCCAGTGAAGAAGGTCTCGACCAGATTCTCGATCTGCTACATACTGTTGGCAATTTCAACTATTCATACAATAATAAAGAAATAACGATTACTACTAAACTTAACTAGACATGAGAAAATCCAATCCGGATTTCCACCACATCAGAAGTTACATTCTGATGTGTGTGGTTTCCCTAACCTTTTCGACAATCTATGCGCAAACACCGGAACCCAAGCTCACACTCAAACTGCAAAACACCAGCTTGTCAGAAGTCATCCGGCAGATAGAACAGGACACCGGCTTCTCTTTTATCTATGGAGAGGAGGTGAAGCTCGACCATAAAGTCAGCCTCAACGTACAAAAGAAACCTCTCAGAGAAGTCCTGAACCTGCTATTCGCCAATAAGCCGATAAGCTATAAAATAACCGGGAAGCATATCTTATTACAAAAAACGCCCCCCAAACCCGTAAGCCGGAAGTTCACTGTCAGTGGATACGTGACCGACGGAGCGTCTGCCGAAACGCTGATTGGTGCAAATATTCTTGAGAGTCGTCATCATCAGGGAACTACCACCAATCCTTACGGTTTCTACAGCATCACGCTGCCTGAAGGAGAAGCTCGACTGAGTTTCTCCTATTTGGGATATACCGGCCAGCAACATGTGCTGAACTTAACCGCAGATACTCTACTGAACATCCGGATGAAAGACAACAATATGCTGCAAGAAGTAGTCATCGTGTCGGACAAAGCCGAATCGGGAGTCATGGCCACCCAGATGGGAGCCAGCGAAATACCGATGACCCAGATAAAAAACACACCCAGCATCCTGGGAGAAGCCGATGTGATGAAAGCCATCCAGCTGATGCCGGGCGTACAAGCCGGAATGGAAGGCTCTGCCGGACTCTATGTACGCGGCGGAGGCCCCGACCAGAACCTGATCCTTCTGGACGGAGTACCGGTATACAACGTAGACCATTTATTGGGCTTCTTCTCCGTCTTTACACCTGAAGCCGTGAAGAAAGTGACACTTTTCAAAAGCTCTTTCCCCGCCCGCTTTGGCGGACGCCTCTCTTCCGTTATCGATGTGCGCACCAACGATGGCGACATGAAGAACTATCACGGAGTGGTCAGCGTGGGGCTTCTGACCAGCAAAATCAATTTCGAGGGACCGATCATAAAGAACCGGACTTCGTTCAACATTTCCGCCCGCCGTTCGTACATCGACCTGCTGGCCAAACCCTTCATGCCCAAAGACGAGAAATACAGTTATTACTTTTTTGATGTCAATGCCAAGATCAACCATAAGTTCTCTGATCGCAGCCGCCTGTTCCTCAGTGCATACAATGGCAAAGACCATTTTATGACAAAGTATGACGACACTTACTACGGTGACGAAGACAAGTACAGGGATGGCGGAAAGATGAACTGGGGAAATACCATCGTTTCGGGACGCTGGAACTACATCTTTAACAACAAGCTGTTCAGTAATACCACAGTCGCTTTCAATAACTATAAGTTTGACGTCAGTACATTCACCAAGAATGAGATACATACAAACAACCAAATCACCTGGAACCGCTATAAGGCCGATTATAAATCGGGAATCCGGGATTGGAGCGCTCAGATAGATTTTGACTATAACCCTATCCCCACACATCATGTCAAGTTCGGAGTGCAATATCTGCACCATAGCTTCCGTCCGGAAGTCTCCACCTCGAAGATATTCGACAAGACCGGAGAAACCATCGAGCGGGACACGACGTATTATACTACCTCCAACAGTGAGATCCTTGCCCACGAAGCATCTGCCTATCTTGAAGATAACTTCAATCTGAGCAGTCGCCTGCGCATGAATCTGGGTCTGCACTTCTCGACTTTCCAAGTGCAAAAGAAAAACTACTTCTCCGTGCAGCCCCGCATCTCCGCACGCTATCAGCTCAGCAAAGATGTAGTATTGAAAGCTTCGTATACGAAAATGAGCCAATATGTACACTTGATTTCATCCATGCCTTTTGCCATGCCCACCGACTTGTGGGTACCTGTCACCAACAAAATCAAACCCATGCAGGCCCATCAGGTCTCGTTAGGCGGTTACTATACGGGAATCGACGGATGGGAATTCTCAATAGAAGGATACTATAAAGGAATGAAAAATGTACTCGAGTACAAAGACGGTGTCAGCTTTCTCGGTTCTTCTACCGGATGGGAGGACAAAGTGGAGATGGGACACGGCCGCTCTATGGGTGTAGAGTTCATGGCGCAGAAAACCATAGGAAAGACAACGGGATGGCTGGCATATACCCTGGCTAAGAGTGACCGTAAGTTTGCCACAGGAGGAATAAACAACGGCGAACGCTTTCCATATAAATATGACCGCCGACACAACATCGACCTGACACTCAATCATCGGTTCAACGAACGGATCGATGTAAGTGCTTCCTGGATATTTACCACCGGAGGTACGACAACGATCCCCACCGAACTGACAGGTATTATCCGTCCGGGCGACAACGACTCATCGATAGAAGAGGGAGACTACGTCAAGCATCGCAACAATTATCGCCTCCCCGCCACCCACCGGTTAAATGTAGGGGTCAACTTCAGCAAGAAGACTAAACATGGCATGCGCATCTGGAATGTCAGCATATATAATGTATACAATGCCATGAACCCCACTCTGATATATCGCACCTACAAAAAGACTGAATATACTCAAGGCGAACAAGCACAAGGCAACCGCATACCGGTCATTCGGAAATTCACTCTGTTGCCTTGCATTCCTTCATTCAGTTATACATATAAATTCTAAGTATTTATGAGACGATCAATTCTTGATATATTCCTTTTCTTGCTGGTTATCATATCCACTGCGGCATGCAATAACGATCTTCCTTTCGACTTGAAGGAGAATCCGCCCAAGTTAGTGATGAATGCCATTATCAACGCCGACAGCACCTACAATACCTTGTTTCTGAACCTCACCGGCAGAAACCAGATCGGACAAATAAAAGGAGCCACCGTAGAAGTACGCATCAACGGTTCTCTCAGTGAAACTCTCCGTCCCGATCCGCATAGCAGCGATAAAGGGCGCTTTTATATAAACAGTGCTTTCCATCCGGGCGATGTGGTCCGTATAGATGCTATGACGGATGACGGCGAACACCACGCATGGACCGAAGTCACCGTACCTCAACCCATCGGGAAGATAGAAAAGGTGGATACGGTCTCCATCATGAGAAAGCCGAGTAACTATGGCTACGGAACTCCGCCAAGACGACATCTCCGTTACCAAATCAAAATCAAGGACCGCCCGGGAGAGAAGAATTTTTATCGGATCATTGTGGAACAACGGAAATACTGGAAATACTATTGGGAACAAAATGACCAGACCTGTTGGAGTTCGGCAATGCAGAAAAGCTTTAAACTGCAAACAAACGAAGACGTGGTGTTGACCGACGGCAAACCCAGTACGGAAGAAGATGATGAAAACGGACTGTTCGGCACTGTCAATAACAAGTATGCCATATTTGACGACTCACGTTTCACCGACGGAAGTTATACGATGAACGTCTATAACGATATCTACGGATGGGGATTCTGGGGACAGGAGTATATCTGGATAAAGACGGATGTCTACATCCGCATACTCAGCATTACCGAAAAAGAATATTATTATTTAAGAGCGTTGAATCTGCTCGACTCCGATGCCTACGACAACACCCTGAGCGAGCCTATCGCTTTCCCAAGCAATGTAAACGGAGGTACCGGAATGGTAGGGTTCAGTACAGAAACAAACTATATGCTGACAGTTAAAAACAACGCAGTTCCCCCAATGGTACCGGATTTATAAAGAAACCACTATCTTTGTGCCCTAAAAGCACATTTATATGTTTATAATTATCGGAATCATGCTCACGGGCATGCTACTGGGTTACCTGTTACGTAGCAAAAGGCTCACGTGGATACATAAAGTCATCACATTATTAATATGGCTGTTGCTCTTCCTGCTCGGCATCGATGTAGGAGGCAACGAAGCCATCGTGAAAGGATTGCATGCCATCGGGCTGGAAGCTCTCATCATCACGGCAGCTGCCGTAACCGGAAGCACACTGGCTGCCTGGGGACTTTGGTATCTGCTCCATACACGCTATCAGAAAAAGGAGGCTAAACCATGAAAGGCAGTCTCATTATCGTCTCTTTCTTCATTGTCGGCACTCTGTGCGGACTTTTTCAGCTGATCCCGTACGATTTCAGCCAAAGTAAACTCAGTTTTTATGCCTTATGCGGGCTGATGTTCTGCGTCGGCATTAGCATAGGCAACGATCCGCAGACACTGAAAAGTTTCCGGTCACTGAATCCCCGCCTACTCTTCCTGCCCGTCATGACCATTCTGGGAACATTGGCAGGATGTGCCGTAGTCAGCCTCTTTTTGTCCCATCGTTCACCGTCCGATTGTATGGCGGTAGGTTCCGGATTCGGGTATTATTCACTCTCAAGTATATTCATCACCGAGTACAAAGGAGCCGAATTGGGTACCATCGCATTGCTTTCAAACATCATGCGCGAAATCATCGCTTTGCTTTGTGCCCCCCTATTGGTAAAGTTCTTCGGAAAACTGGCCCCCATTTCAGTCGGAGGAGCCACCACCATGGACACGACTCTTCCCATTATCACCCGTTGTTCCGGACAGGAATTTGTCATCGTCTCCATTTTCCATGGATTCATTGTAGACTTTAGCGTACCGTTTCTGGTGACATTATTCTGCTCCATATAGGCATCATATTACAAAACGATTTCAGTTTTCTCTAATATCCCATCTTTTTTGCAGCATATTTTTGATATACATCAAGAAATGATATCATTCTGCCCACTTTTCTTTCTTTGCGCTTTTATGTTGAATAACATATTTGTATATTTGCATAGGTAAAAAGAAAAAGCTAAGCGCTTAGCAATTGTTTTTAATAGGTATTAGGGTCCTTATGACAAGGATAAGGACAAAGATTAGTTTTCAGGAATAACAATTAAAAAAGTAGGTATTATGAAAAGATTAGGATTAACATTAGTGGCAGCGCTATGCCTTGTTGCTACTACATTTGCAGCAGGCAATCAACCTACAGTTGCAAAATGGGAAGGTAACATCAATGTGAATAAATTGGGTAAATACCTGAATTTATCTTCTGTACAGGCAGAAGAAGTAGCCAACATTTGCAACTATTTTGACGAACAGATGGGAAGAGCCACCACTGCGAAAAAGAACAAGGATACCATGGTTCGTAACGCTGTTTACGGCAATCTGAAATTGATGAAAAAGACGTTGACAGATGCTCAGTACACTAAGTATACTACAATATTGAACATGACTTTGAAGAACAAAGGCATCGAAGTAAAGTAGGAACTTGATTGATGAATAAAAGGAGAAAAGACCGGTGTCGTCGAATGAACTGACATCGGTCTTTTATTTTTATGCCAATCACTGACAGCCGCGAAGATGGTTAACACTGATGTTTCCGGTTAAATCAGTAATTCCTCCTAAGCCAGATATTGAAAAGTCTATCATACACCTGATATCCTCCAGACTCCTGAGTCAACATGTCTTTTTCCAGTAAACCCTTCAACCCCGACTGCACCGAACTGGCAGAAGTCAACCGATATTTTTTAATAAATGCAGCAGAAGTAACTCCTTTTGCTTTCTGCTCTTTGGCAATGGCAATCATTATCTCTTTTTGCTTTTCCGGAAGACGAGAAAATATTTCTTGAAAAGTAAAGTCTTGTGTAGCAATTATATTGTTTAGTGCCAGATTTATCATAGGTACATCACAGATACCCTTTTTATCTGTCAAAATAAAAAGTTCATTCAACATTAACTGCACATACCAAGTGTGCCCATCAAACAGGGTATATACATTCTCTACCAATTGATCTGTCACTTTCTTACCATTCTCCTCAAACAATCCCTTCACAAAAGGTTTATATACCTCCAAAGGAATTGCTCCTAAGTGCATCATACTCACGCTTTGATAAAATGGCCTGGAAGGGCTGTTGAATATATTCATCATTATATGCCTTTGACTTCCTGCAAAAACAAAATTAGAGTTACTGCAATGCTGAACTTTAGTCCTTAAAATAGCTTCCAGATTTTTCTCCGGATATGAACTGATTTGCTGAAATTCATCTATTGCTACAATACAAGGCTTGTCTGCCTGCTCCAGATAGATAAAGATTTCTTCTAAAGTAGTTTCAGGAGCATGAATATCTCCCAAACCAAGTTCTAAAATCGGTTCTCCTGTAATACTATCTAATTTAAATCCAATCCTTAAAGAGGTAATTATAGAAAAGAAACGATCTATGAATTTATTCCCCTGGGGCTTTAACTTCTCAAAAATCCCTTTACCCAAAGCAAAAACAAACTCTTTCAAACTTGAAGTCGCATATATATCAATAAAGAAAGTATAATAGCCTTCTTTAATCAAAGGCTGATAAAAACAATGCCTTATCAATCCCGTTTTTCCCATTCGGCGAGTTGAAACAAGAGCCACATTTCTCCCATTCATCAAGTTACGGATCAAGTTTTCTGTTTCAGCAACTCTATCACAAAAATAACGAGGAGAAACGTATCCTCCAACTACAAAAGGATTAATAACAGCCATAACAAAATTATTATATTTATAATTATTGCAAATATAATAATTATCTTTTAGGTAAAAGATGCAAGTGAAAATATTTGCGCATAAGAACAATATATATTCCACTCAGCAAGAGCACCACATCAATCATGTGCTCTTATTTTCATATAATATCAGAACATAAAACAAAATCCCTTCTTTTGTGAAACTTTGAAACGCTCAATCTCCAAAGAGATGGATTTTTTCAACTGCCCTGTCATAAAGTCCAAGAAAGGCTGATTGGTTTCTTCGTCCTGACATTGGCGCAGGGAAAGGATATAGATTTCTCTATCTTCTTTGAATATCTTAGTTGGAAAAAGATGATAGCAGAATTGAATATAATTCATCAGCAATCGAGCAGTTCTACCATTTCCATCTACCCACAGATGAATAGTTGCTAAATTAAGGTGGGCATTGAAACTTAGTTCATATAAGAATGTCCACCAACACCAGCCGTAACACCACATAAGCAAAATTCACCCTTAGAAGAATCGAAAGAGCCACCCATTACACTGTGTACACTGCCTGTAGTGTGCATCAGCATTGCATTCAACCTTTGTAGAAAAGCAGAAGTTATCGGCACAAGGTGGTCAGATTCTGCTTTGACAAACTCATACGCTTGCTTCAAGTCCTCATTCATCAGATGATGTACAAGCGGTTTTCCTTTCGCTGTCCCCCCCCTCGTCAAAGAGAAGCTGCGTATCAAGTTCCGTAAGTGTCGAGCCTTCAATGGCGGTGGAATGAGTGATAAGAGAATACAGGTAGTACTTATCATAGTCCACCGCTTCACTGATACCAAGTTTCTGAAACTTTTGGTATAACTGTTCTATCTCTAGCCAAACACCTTGTTCCATTGCTTTTTATATTTAATAGGCTTTATTTCTTTTCAAAGGTAGGTATTTACCATGTTCAACCAAAGAAAACACTCGTTTAATACCGTATTTTTGCATGTGTGAGGAAAATGCGGGGAAAATGTCAGGGAAAATTCAGACGGTTACCATACTTCGCTATTGTCCGATTATTCATATTATACCCGTTTAACGAAATGTCCCCGGTTTTATACCTGACATGGTATAAAACCGGGGACGGAACAAAAATCTATACCCATTAGGGCATATCTCTTTTCTACTTCGTAAATCTCCGATAAGCCTCTTCCAGTTTTTTATCGTACTGATTCTGAGCATATCCGGGACCATTATATCTTTTGGCAAAACCGGTCCAGTCTTTCCGCTCCAGATTGGGCCGTAACTCAGCAAATTTAATGAATCTGGCAAATGCCTCCAGTTGCTTATCTTCTCCGGTACACATATATGAGTAATTAATTTGATTTATGTAAATAGAAGAATCTCTTCATAAATAGGAAGTATAATAGCCCTAATACCAAGATGCTCCCTAATAAATATCCATATCCATACTCCCGTAACAGTAAATATCCTACCAAAACTACAGTTTGCACCGACATATAGGTCAATGCCACTGCCACGTGTGGTATCTTCAGTTCATTGGCCATGATCTGATACAAATGTTTCCGGTGAGGCAAACCAATATTTTCATGTAGCAACAACCGGTGTACGATCGTCAACACACTATCCACCCCGTACACAACAAGCAATACAAGCCAGCTGAAATCTTTCGTTTGAAGAATCAAACTCCCGATCAGGAACAGGATTACAAAAGCTATACTGACCGAACCCACATCACCGGCGAAGCATTTCGCTCTCTTACGGAAATTAAAGAAGTCAAACACCAACACAGAACAAATCATCGTATAAATAAAACTCTGTTCTGTGAAGGAGATCACTTCCGCATTCACATATGCCAAAGAAACCAGGATAACCAATGAATACCCGCCGGTAATGCCGTTAATGCCATCCATAAAGTTATAGGCATTGATAATCCCCGTACAGACGATCAGAGCGACAAGCAACGTCCACCAAGGCAAGCTGAACAACCCCCATTGATAGAATATCAGGGCCATTGCCGCAAAATGGAAGACTAAACGCAAACCCTGCGAAGTAGAACGGATATCATCTATAAAACTGATAAAAGTGATCAAGGTCAAAGCCAGTATAAACCAAGGGTATTCAAACTGATTCGTCAGGAAAAAAGTCAATGCACCCAAATAGAAGATGATTCCTCCACCTCTCAGAGTAATCCGGGTATGCGAACTCCGCTCATTCGGCTTGTCGATAATATTACATTTATCAGCAATACGGAAATAAAAAAGTTCTGTCAGGAATAGCAGAACTAAAACAATAAGGTAATACATCTATAAAAATAATTCTACGCCATTACTTCCATCTGCATGGCAAATTGTACATCATTAATTGTTAAACCGTAAATGATTTGATTGTTTTTATCAGCCCCTCCTTAGCCGTTACCGGCATCTTATCAATACCCAACGCCTTCTTTATTTTTGCATTACTTACTACGTAATTCTCCGTCAATTTCCGAAGCCGCTCTATATTCAAAGGCAAATGAAGCAAGCTTCCCAACTCGGCACAGCCCTCCATCATCATTCTATTCATTTTCCAGATATGAGGTTTTTTCCCCATAACTTCGCACATCGTAGCTATCAACTCATTGGTAGATAAAGCTTCGTCATCTCCCATGTGATAGATACCGCTCGGCACATCTTTTGTCAGTAACCCATCAATCACATAGCTAAGATTATCAATCGAAGTAAATGAACGTCGGTTTTCAAAATCGCCCAAAGGCCAAGGAATTCCTTTTCTCACCACATTATAAAGCAGATTTAAGTTTCCTTTATTACCCGGACCATGTATCATGCACGGACGAAGAATGTACACTTGCTTTTCTCTTAACGAACACCTACTTAATTGTTCCAAGATATAATTTTCAGCTTTTATTTTACTCTCACCATAAGGTCCCACCGGAGTTGGAATAACATCTTCTGTGAGTACCTTCCCTACGACGCTATCCGCAGCAGCCTTTACTGAACTAAAAAAAATGAACTGCTTTGTATTCGATTCTAAAAAGAAATCGAATATTCTTTGTGTCAGCTCTGTATTTATATAAAAATAAGCTTGTTCCTTTGATTGGTTCTTAGTGTCATGGGCTTTACCAGCAAGATGGATGATTGCATCAAACTGTGGCAGTTGTTTCATCGAGTCCGTTTCTTCTTCAATATCTTTCCACAAGAAAGTTGTCACTACCCCCTCTTTCCTTGGTGTTATAATATCCAAGCCATAAAGTCTGTGACACTTCTTTAAAGTTTCGACAAGATTAGAACCCACGAAGCCATGAATTCCAGTAATAAGTATGTTCATGAAAAAATTTCTATCGATTAGACAATAGTTTCCTATATAATTCTATATACTTTTCACCCTGTACCAATTCAGTGAAATTATCAGAATATCTCTTGTAAGCATTCTCGCCTAAAAGCGTACAGATTTCCACATTATTAAATAAAAAATTCATTTTATCGCTTAATGCTGCAACTGTATTTGGTGGCACGACAAAACCAGTTATCGAATCCAGATTCACAAAGCTTGTACCAGTACCCAATTCTGTAGAAATCATAGCCTTATGATAATAGCTAGCTTCCAATAAAACTTGTCCAAAGCACTCTCCTCTATTGCAAGATGGTAAAACAAAAAAAGAACAATGTCGAAAAAGGAATGCAACATTCTCATCCGATTGGTAGCCCAATAAAAAGACATTCGATATATTCTCTGACGAAATTCTCTTCTTCAAAAAATTCATTTCCGGACCTTTCCCAACTATGACTATGTTATTATCAATTTTTTTAGCCGCATCCAGCAATATCCCTAAACCTTTATAAGGTCGTAACACTCCTACAAACAAAGCAAAATTACCAAAAGATAAAACCTTTTTTTTAAAATCCTCCGACGGTTCATTCAATCGCAGGAATCTGGTTTTATCTAACCACAAATTAATAGGAAGAATTTTATCCTTAAAATCATTCAATAGCGGTGTTGAATCTGCCAAGTTTTTGCTTGTTGGAACTATTATATTTGCCTTATTCAATAGTTGTTTTACAAAAGGAGAATAACACTTTACCATAAAATTCCGACCAACGATCTCTGCATGATAAGTGATAATAATCGGCTTGTGTATTTTGTAAAACAATGTAAGCAATTCCACAAACGGATATGGAAAATGCAACTGAATAATATCCGAACGTTCTATTATCTTTTTAAAGTCTTTCCATAGAGAGAAACTTATAGGCATCGTAGAAATTCCACCATTTCTTTTATAAGAGATACACTTTATTCCATCAAGAACTCGAACCCCCGGATTAGAAGATACAGATACAACGTTGACTTCATAGCCTTTCGAAACTGAATATTTCCCAATTTGTCTGATTGCCTCTTCCAATCCTCCCTGCGTGTCAGGGAAATAGGTTTTAAAAATGTGTGTGATTGTTTTCATTGGATCTTTATTTCAAGTAATTTTTCTGTATAGAAACGAATCATGTTCGATGTTGAAAATTGCTTTGCTATATTTTTGTAATGTTCCCGAACTTCTGAGCCTGTTTTTATTTGTTCCAATGCTTTTTCTATTTCGTCTAAACTCCTCACATCAAAAGTATACTGGCTACCAAGATGTCTGGATACAAAGTCAAATCCACCTCCACAAGTCTTGGAAACAAGCACTCCCGATCCACATGCCAAAGCTTCTAAAATGATATATCCAAAACCTTCTAAATTCAAGGTCGGAACAACTACCGAATCAATCTTCGTATATAAACATTGTAATTGCTTATAAGAAATAAATCCCAAATAATGGATTCTTTGAGGATTATTGGCAGCAATTCTTTCCACGCTATCTTTTAATTCTCCTACACCTGTTATAAAAATCTCATATTTGACTTGTACTTCTTCTTTTAGACTATTGAATTGTTCCAAAAATTCCACGACTCCTGTCCGTGCTGTTAATCTACGAGGAATCAATATGTTTATTTTTTGGGGATTTATTTCCCAAGGTAAGTGGATATTGTCATCTGTTTGAGAAACATCAATATAGGGAGGCAATATAGTGCATTTATGGCAGCAAATGCCATGCTCCAGACAAGCCAAATCACACATATAATCAGAATGAAAAATAATCTTCTGAGATAAATAAGATGTCACTTTTTGCAATAGCCACAGCAGCTTATACACGATTCCCTTTTTTCCAGTCATTAATAAATACTCCTTATGAATCGGACCATGGTAATGGTAAATAATTTTCTTTCCCATTAAACGTCCCAATATGCTTCCCCAAAATCCCATTACAGGATGTTCTACAATAAGGTAAGTTGCCATCCATATCTCCTTCGCATAAAGAAAAGGATTCATAATAGAAAGATAGCCCAACTCTTTCACTCTACCTTTTTGTTTCCACTGTCTATATTCATCCTCTGCATCATTATCATCTGCTACATAACGACTCGTTCTATCTTTTGCCCTGGTTATCAGTTTCAATTCAAGTTCCGATGGAAAATTTTTCATTAAATCATAGACATGTTTAGATGAACCACCGGCATAATTAGGGTAGCAATAATCTCCAATAATTAATATTTTCTTCATTGTTTGCTATATCGAATAAGATATTTTTTTTGATAATGGAAATGTATATACATTAATAGAATAATAAATAGAAAAATAAAATTAGTGCGATACCGGATAGCAGATCCTGAATTGAATATCCCAAATGGATAGTGCATAAAACAGATGCCTGTAAATAAGATCCAATAAGTAGGAATGATCGTTGCATTATATTTTCCATCAAAGACAAGTCGAATTAATGGTTGCTTCGCCATTCTAATAAATAGAACTAACATTATGATACTTTCCAAACCGGCAAGGAAATGAGTTGGTTTAGAAAACATTTCATTAATAGTGGGCCCCCAAAAAGCGACTAGCATTCCCAATGGAGCCTCTTTATAAAAATCATTTTCTTTCATCCATATATTTTCATTTCTATTGGATGAAGCCTCCGGATTATCAAAGTTCAAAAACATAATGTCCGCATACATATTCACCGTGTCACGAACCAAATACAATCCTCCCACATTCACAGCAATAATAAATATAAAAAGTAAAGCTTTGGATCTAATATTCTTACAATACTCATTGAACAGATAAATCAATAGTAAACACTCTAAAATAGCCGGAAGATACTGGGGCTTAAACATCAAACACAAATAAAGAGCAAGCCAATCTTTCTTTTTTATTTTATAATCTCTATTAAAAAATCGAATAATTAAAACGCCTAATATAGCCGAGAAAAGCAAGCCAAAAACTTCCTTTGAACAAACAGATGTCCACACACAAAAATTGGGGAGGCTAATTAAAATCAATAAAAGCATATTATTTCCTGCTGGCATCTTAAAGTTCAATTCTTCAATCGCCCATTTTATAATACAAAAAGAGAAAACAGTAAAAGGTAGATTAGACACTACATTGGAACCTCCCAAAAGCCCACCCAAAATGCCACCTAAAAAGTCCAATAACCATGTCGATTGATAAAATATCTTCCAAGAAAAAAAAAATCCAGCCGACATATAACGATCTGTATCTCCCAAAGGGGTCAATTTTGCATAAACTAGAACTGCAAAAAACAAATAGAATAATCGAATTAGGAAATAAGTGAACCAGAATCGATCTACCTTATGAGACACTTTCATTTTGCCTTATCCGCATTATAAAGACTACCATATCTGATAAATCCCAATATCCGATATTTGAAAGAATAATAATATAACTTTCTTTTTTTCAAAGGAAGCAAAGCTGCAACCAAGCGTATCAAAATTCCATAACAAAAAGAATACATAAAAACATATTTATGCCTGGAACAAATTTCTTTTCTCATTAAAGCCCCATATCCAAGATTATACTTCATGCTACGGCTTTCAATATTAGTTTGAGGTACAGCCAGGGAGTGAAAGATACATATGCCACCGTCATAACAGGCAGAATAACCAATTGAAAGTAAATTCGATACAAAATCACTTTCTTCACCTGAACCAAAATAGCAACCTACTCCAAGTTTTTCATCAAAATGCAAATCTGATATATTCTTATATTTCACAAAAATTCCAATGCTGATAGTATAATGATAATAGCTCGTACGACTCAGGAGCTTTTGCTGTTGGCATTTATTAAAACACCCTCCTGTGTCAGGGTCTGAAAAATTAATTGTTAATATATCAACCTTCGGATTCGAGTCAAAGAAACAAGTAACTTGTTTCAGGGTTGATACATCATACTTGCAATCATCATCGGGAAAAGCTATGACTTCTCCCTCAACAAGAGTCAAGCCTAAATTCCGACTTATGCTAAGCCCTTTTTTATCCGATTTTATATATTTAATTGGAAATTTCGTTTGGAAATGTTCAATTGCCACATTCAGTCTATCATCATCATTCTGATCGACTACAATACATTCAAAATCTTTAAAGCTTTGATTTTCTAAAGAAGAAAAAAAATCGCATATTTCATCTACTCTATTTAGAGTACAAAGAATCAATGAAAACTTTACCATAATTTATTATATCATCTCCCCCCTGTTATTACTGATGTAAATTGAGGAAGTTTTTTTCTCAAAAAATAGTATAATCCTAATCCTAAAAAGACAACGAAAGCGATAGAACCCAAATATATAAGCAGAAGCAATATCGAACTATCAGGAGCTATTATTTTGAAAAGCACCTTACCACAAAACAACAAAAGCATAGAATGATATGCAAAAATAAAAAAACTCGCATCAGAAAGGAATGAATTTACAGTCCATACTCCTCGTTCCAGACTATAGGAAGAGATAGCAACTATGGAAATAATGCCTATAACAATGCTCATATTCAGCATATATGCATTGCACTCGTACAATAAGAGAATCGACACAAGCACTATATACAAAACAGAAGCTGGGTATAACCAAGGACGCATTATCTGCACAAAATCAACCTTATTGATGCTAAACCACGCTCCTGCGGTAAAAAAGAAAAAAGCTGTGATACTGAATCCCACAAATGAAAACCAATAATCAAAGAACCAAAATAATCCTAACAGAAGTACTATAAAGACACGAACATATTTTATAGAATAATACACCAAAGGAGTGAGTAATACTATAACCATCAAATCACGAATAAACCAAAATTGCCCACTAATAGGCATGTCCGCATGAACACTCCAAAAGGCCATCACCCAATCGGTTAAAGTATATTCACTCACAGGAGTATTCATCCCGGAAGTCAACCCGGGGAACAAGCTCTGTACAAGAAAATAAAGTACAATGACCAAAAAATTCCAAAACAAATAAGGGACTAAAAGAGTATGAACTCTTTTCTTCAATTTGTATAAATACATAAACAATGAAAATTCCGATTTATAAAAAAACAGGAAACCCGAAATAAAAAAGAACAGAGGTACACATATTCTTGCTATAATATTCGAACAAAGCAAAGATATCGTCTGATAAACAGGAAAGCCTTCTGTTTGTGACACATCTACACCATCAATCATTAGATTAGAGAAATTAGCATGAATAAACACCACACCTACAATCAAAGGGAAACGAAGAAAAGAAATTGTCTGAGACAATATCGAGTCACTGTTTTTCATAAAAATTAAATTAAAATATTAAAGAATACATATTTGGACTATCAAAATCATCTGATATACCGATAAGCTAGTATGTAATACGGAAACATTAGAATACGATATATGCCATAACAAAAACTATTCTTTTTATTTAAACCCCATTTATTCAGGCTAAAATTTATATTATGCTTATACAAAAACAATATCCTTATTAAAAAAGGAGCTTTTCCTTTAATGTAATTATTATACACAAATCGTTCAACATCGAATGCCTTATTAAACAAATATCCAACAGAAAACTTTCCTGATACAGAATCTCTGTAAACTCTATATTTTACAGTAGAGGAATCTAAATAGAAAAAACATTTTCCACTTAATACTACATGTAACCACATCGGCCAGTCTTCACACATCCTCATTTCTTCATTAAATCCTCCAATTTCTTCCCACAACAATTTACTAATAATTACAGTAGGAGCAGGCACTGATCTGCCTAAAGCAATCGCACAATATTGCCGTATAGATGTGCTGTCCGTTTGTATCAATGCGGTAGGAAAATTATCAACTACATCTAAAAAATTTTCTGTAGAAAACGTATTAGCATACCTATCCATTTTTGAATAGCCAATTGTTGCTTCCGGGTGATTTTTTATGAAATCCATATAATATTCAATACAATAAAGATGCAGACAATCATCACCGGCAAGCCCCTTAATCCACTCACCTGATGCAGCCTTATACGCACGATTACAATTAATAGAAATACCTGTATTAACTGGTGTAGTTAATAAAGAAACACTAATAAAGCGATTGACATTTTTTTTTATCCATGACTGACAAATGACAACAGTATCATCAGTAGAACAATCATCACTAACTATTAATTCGATGTTTTGATATGTTTGTTTTTTTACACTCTCTAATGTTTCAATAATAAATTCTGAAGAATTATATGTAATAACACAAACCGAAACCAAAGGTTTTTTAGACATAAATTATTTTTTATATCAAAAATTATATTTACAGCAAACTTACTTTTGAACAGTTACTGAACCCAACATGTATTTAATCTAAATTTATTTTATTCAAAAGTTTATCACTTTAAAAGGCTTTCCATAAATTAATGAAGCAGCATAAGGATAACCGCTCTTATACATACGACCAGTTTTGAGAAGATATATTCTTTCAGCATTAGCTATCATAAAGAAGTCTAAGAAAGTCTTCTCAAAAGTTTCATACCCTTTGTCCCGAGTATTATCTATGTGTGTAATGGAACCAGGATTTACAAACACATAAGGAAACGCTTGAGCCCTTTCTGTAAAAGTTATACTATCACTATTTACCAATATCTTATAATGGGGATATTGGCGATGAAACTCTTCTATTTGCTTCAAATTGGCAGAAATAAGTCGTTCCTTTTGTTCGTCAGGAAGTGGCATACCATAGCCAAATGATTCATTAAAATCACCCAGCAAATCCAAGAAACGGGCAGAGACGCTTATATAGAGTTGATTTATAGACTGCTTAAGAACTTCAATAGAATGCTCTAACCTTGGTGTTAATGCAAATAACTCCGAAAAGAGTACACTATAATCGTAGTCATAGCTATAACAAACATTGGTGTAGCAATGATATTGTTTTGTTTTCATACAGATATGATTATATAACCATCTTTCCTGCTTCTTCCTGCTATAGGCATCATCAGAGGTTGCATCGAGTACTAATAATTCTACTTTATTCGTGTCACATTCTATATTTTCTTCAAGCATGCGCCAATCATATTGATTAGGCTGCAAATACCATTCTAGATCAAAAGGATGTTTGAAATGAAGTTTAAAATCAATGCCTCTATCCTTACAAGTTTTATAAACTGACAAGATACCGCGTAGCCTATCGGCTAACCCTCCTTGATAAACATTACCCTCATAAAGACAGACTACTCCCTGAAAAGGCTCTTTAGGGCAGCTCCGCTTTTCTTTATAGACACACAAAAGCTTTTCCTTTATTTTCTTGCTGCGAATTGCACACAAATAATACCATAACCAGTACTTATTACGCTGAATAAGATGGCTATAAAAATAGTCAAATACTTTTCTTGAAAAAATTATCGGATTCATCATCTGAACAATTTTACAAATCGAAGTTTAACAATAGATATTGACTTTCTTAGAAAAACTGATAGCAAGAATAATTCAAAATTGCAGGTTAACATTATCCTCGTGCAGGGCGACATGGATGCTATAACCAGTTTCCTGTCTATTTTGCCCCAATATTCACGCAATATTCGCAACATATTCTTTCTTTCCAGCTTCTTTATTTTAAAATAGTATTTTTCATACAAAAGACTCAAATTGCATAAACCCTGCAATAAATCTGATTCAGAGGCCTGTTGAAGTGCTACATCTTGTGGAAAATACTCTTTTATAACATCTGAGAGGTATTTATAGGAAGGCAAAAAGCCAAAACGGCTAATAGAAACAACCCGGGTAATTGAAGTGGGATTTTCTCTCCGCCAATATATTGTATCGCAAAACGCTACTAATTTAGAATTAAGAAGAACAAAACGAGTTGTTATTTCGTCTGAATTCGAATTTGCAAAAGCTATTTTATTATCATGCAAAGCCTTTATAAAAGTGTTTTTTTTTATCAATCCACCATTGGCATTTATTTTCCATCCTCCAATAGTCATCCTACAAGCTTCCTCGCCTGAGATAACCTGTGAAAAATCAAAACTGGCAGCAGGAAGCCGATTCGAAAGTATCTCCCTGCTCTCTGTTATCGATTGAAATGTTTGATGAATACAATCCGCATCAGTTTCCATTGCTCTTTTGTACAATTTCTCCAAGCAATCCTTATCAACAAAATCATCAGCATCCAAACAATGTATCCATTCTCCAAAAGCTTCTTTTACAGCTTTATTACGTGGTATGTGAGCACTGCCTGTATTTTGTTCCAAATGGAAGACACGTATACGTCCATCCAGTGCAGCATATCGATGAGCGACACTTAACGTTTCATCAGTAGAGCAATCATCCACAATAACTAATTCCCACTCTTTAAAGGTCTGTTCCATAATGCTTTCTATCGCATCTGGAAGATACTTCGCCACATTATAACAGGGCATGACTACAGATATGACTGGTTTTATCATTCTATTTTTTATTATATGTTTTAGGTATTCCCCACACTATCTTAGAGAGGAGAGGATACTTCAACGTGTATTTGTAAACAATAATACACATTGCCATGATACCTGCAGCAATGGCAGGAACAACAACGAATGTATTGAAAGCAGGCGATATGATAATGGGCAGATGTAGATAACATAAAAGTCTCTCAAGCACCAAATACTGAATTACATAGATGTAAAGGGTTAGCTTTCCCAAAGAAGCAAAATGAATTATTTTTTTCAATAATAACCCACGACTTAAACTAAATAAATTTGCAAATAACGAGATGAAAATAAGTGAAATAGATATTGCAAATACAATTCTATACATATATATGTATATACTGAATAAATTCAAAGGCGTAAATTGAGATGAATATGAAATTTTATATCCGCTGCATAACAAAGTAAAGATAATTATATTTAATAGTAAGAACCACGGTGATGCTATTTTGAAGAAAAACATCTTTTTTAGTCCAATTCCAAACACAAAAAAAGGTAGAGTCTCGCAGATATACCATAAGTCTAGTTTTCTATAGAATAATAAAACCATAACAACTACTAAAGATAACATAACCCTAATCCAGATCCTCTTGCAACTGCAAATCAATACAACAATTATAGTATCAAGTAAGAGTGATTTCAAGAACCACTGGTCCATGACAAGAATATTTACCCCCCCCTGAACTGTTAAAATACGTTTATCAAATATAAAATTTAAGGCCAACAATATAACAAAAAGGATAAAAGAAACTACAATGCACGGTTGAATGAGAGTTATAAAACGCGTTTTTAAATAGGCTCGTGTATAAGAAAAGTTTAGAAAGTTGCTTGAATGAAAGAAAAAGCCAGAGATAATCAGAAATAATGGAACATGAAAGGTATAAATAGCCAACCACAACGGATTTGTTTGATAACTGTCATATAAATATTGAATACAATGCCCCACTATGACCAAATACATAGCAAACAACTTCAACAAATCAAAAAAATCTAACCTGCCCTCAGTCACTATTTTATTCATTTTTCTTTTTTGAAAATTTATTTATTACAAAATTTCTGATGGATATGCGCTTATCAAGCTCCCTGAATGAATATGCGACAATTCCCACAGAAGCCAGTAACATAAGAGAATACGAGACATGAGCATCCTTTATAAAGGAAAATATGAAACAGCCAATCAGACCTAACACAAGTGGCAATGCCAAGCGGTAAAAAGAAAAAGGCAAGACTATGCCATAACGCCAATACGTCAATACCGAAACAACTACAGCATCTATTAATGAATTCAAAATAGCTGCATATCCAAGCCCGTTTAAACCATAAAAATAATACATACAAATAAAAATAAGAGGTGTTTTGATATTAGTCCAAATACCCTCTATCGCAAAATAATATAGTTTATCACCTTTTGAAATAGAAAGATAGCCCATAGGAAAACAAAATGCCTTGAATACCAAACCGAAAGCCATATAACGCACAAGCTCCACTATGGATAAAAACTCCTGTGTCAACAACAAGGCAATAATAGCGGGAGCTATCAGCAGCACTATAGAAACAATGGGAGTAATAATCAGTAGCACCAATTCCGTCTGCTGGTTCACCAGTGAAAGCGTAGCCTTCTTATTATGGATGATGCCGGAAAGCCGAGGATAATAATCTGTAGCCATTGCCGTAAATACTAACCCACAATATTGCATTGTCAACGAATTAGCCGCATTATAAAGTCCGACATGCTCTATTGAACCCATACAGCGAATAAATCCCAAAATGATGTAATTAGCTAAATTGCCGAGACATGCTCCTACAGTCATTAAGATTCCGATAACTATAATAGATCGACAAATAACGGAGTTCTCTTTCCATGTCTGCTGAATAAATTTTAATCCGATCTTTCTTGTGCCGTACCAAGAAAAGCCATATAGTACGAGCGAAGAAGCAATCAAAGCAGGTACAATGCCATCTACACCTTTCCAGTAATAGAGCGGAACTCCCACAAACAGTCCGCATAATGCTCCGGCCACGTTACACACAGCCAAGCTTTTTAATTGCCTAAAACCTTGGAGAATAGAATTCTCTCCATTGGCCAACAAACTAAAGAATACAAATACGGAAAGAAATATAAACGACCATTTATACCTGTCACTGCCAAAAGTGACTTCACTTAACCAACCTGCAAACAAGGCTGTGAAAAGTGCACCAATGTATGCCGAAAACTTAATTGCTTGTCTCAGTGCTTTCACAATCCGACTCGCTTCAAGCACATTACCACATTCATTGGCTACAGAAATATCTCTTACTGAAGCTAAATTGAGCCCTAATGAAGCAAATTGTTGGATGGTGGAACAAGTTGCCGTAAATAAAGATACAACCCCCAAACCGGCTACCCCGAGAAAAAGGGCTACTAACTTACCACGTACTAAACCTATTAAGACATTAATAACCTGCACACCACCAAATATGGCAGTCCCTTTCATTATACTTCTATAGGCACCTGTATCATTTTTCATTCTAAATTCATACCTTTCCAGATACTTAACAATTCCGCCACTTCCCTAATTTCCTCCTCCGCCATAACCGAACTCATTGGCAAGCTCAACTCTTCATCATGAATTTGTTCTGTAATTGGAAGACTTAAATGATTCCATTCTTTATAGCATTCTTGTTTATGCGGAGGAATAGGATAATGAATGATAGTCTGTACTCCATTGGCAGCTAAATATTTCTGCAATTCATCGCGTTGTTCGCAACGGATGGGAAATATATGGAAAGCATGGCTATCCCAATCATTTACTATTGGAACAATTATTTTAGGATTCGTAATATTTCCAATATAATATTTCGCTACTTCTTTCCGAATAGCTACATCTTCATCTAAATATTTCAATTTTACATTCAACACGGCTGCCTGTATTTCATCCAAACGGCTATTACGGCCTATATACTTAAATACATACTTCTTTGTTGAACCGTAGTTAGCAATGGCACGTATTACCTTTGCTAATTCTTGATCATTGGTAGTTACAGCACCGGCGTCACCAAACGCACCAAGGTTCTTACCAGGATAAAAGCTATGACCGGCAGCATCACCTAACGAACCCGTTTTTTTTCCATTATACAAACAGCCATGCGCTTGCGCATTATCCTCAATCAACTTTAAATTATACTGTTTACAAATCTTATCAATCTTATCAGTATAGGCACACTGGCCATATAAATGTACTATCAATATTGCTCGTGTTTTAGAAGTAATTGCAGCTTCTATCCGATTATCATCAATTTGATAAGTCTCAATGGAAGGTTCTACCAGTACAGGTTTTAAACCATTTTCTGAAATGGCCAGAATAGAAGCAATATAGGTATTAGCCGGCACAATCACTTCATCACCTACCTGCATAATTCCCAATTCAATATAAGCCCGAAAAATCCAAATCAAAGCGTCTAAGCCATTAGCACATCCCACTGTATATTTCGTCCCTATGTACTTGGAATAATTCGTTTCGAATTCTTCATTTTCTTTGCCCTGAAGATACCAGCCACTGGCAACAACCCGGTTAACAGCCTCATGAATTTCCTGCGAGTATTTCTGAGTTATTTTTTGTAAATCTAAAAATTTTACCATTACTTTATATTATATGTTCTAATCCGTTTTTATCTCTTTTTTCTAAATCCAACAAGATTCCCTCATTAGTAATATATCCATGATGAACAGCCGGGTTACCATACCAAACAGTATTGGCCGGAATGTCTTTGGTTACGACACTACCTGCACCCACAAACGCATATTCACCAATTGTATGTCCTGCTACAATTGTTGAGTTAGCGCCTATTGATGCACCTTTTTTAATTAAAGTCTTTAAAAATAAATCAGGATACATTTTAGAACGAGGTACCCTATCATTAGTAAAAGTTACATTAGGACCGATGAAGACATTATCTTCCAAGGTGACTCCGTCCCACAACTGAACACCGGACTTTACCGTAACATTATTGCCCAATTTAACATCATTCTCAATTAGCACATTGGCGCAAATATTACAGTTCGAACCAATTTTTGCACCGGGTAAAATTATACAATACTGCCAAATATGGGTATCATTCCCTATTTGTTGAGATAAAACTTCGGAAGATGGATGTATTCTAATCATTTTTGTATTCTATAAAATCCTGATGATCTCTTATATAGTCATCTTCATCATAAGCATGGGAAGCCAATACCAAACAAACAGCTCCAGACGAAAAATCATCTAAAGTTCTCCAAATACCCGGAACAATTAGAAGACCTTGATAAGGACGATTCAGCACAAATTTACGTTTTACCTTTCCATCGTCTAAAGTAACGGTAAAACTACCACTGGCAGCAACAATCAATTGCCTAAGTTCTTTATGAGCGTGTCCGCCACGGCTTTCACCACCAGGAATATCATATAAATAATAAATGCGCTGTACATCAAAAGGTATTGTTTGATTGTTTTCGACTACAGTAATGTTACCTTTAGTATGATGGTGCTTATCCAATTCAACTATTGTACAGTCATAAACACAGGTATCTTTCATTATGCCACCTCCTCCTTACTTTTAGTAAAAAGGAAAGGCAAATAAAAAATTTTAGGGTTTACCCCCCCCCCCGTTAACATTTATATACATTTCAAAAACACCTTGTGATTTATAATTTAAAAAGCCTTGATAATCTCTTAAATAATCATCCTCTTCATATACATGAGAAGCCAATACTAAACAAACTGAACCAGAAGAAAAGCCTTGTTCTGAGGCCCAAATACCAGGAGGGATGTGCAAACCATAAAAAGGGCGGTTCAACAGTACTGTACGTTTACTAATCCCATCATCTAATACAACCTCGAATGAACCACTTGCGGCAATCAGGAACTGATGACATTTTTTGTGGGCATGGGCACCACGCGACTCACCTCCAGGAATGTCATAAGAATAAAAAATACGTTTGATTTGAAAGGGAATATTTACCCAACTATGAATAGGAGTAATATTTCCCGAACGATTCTCTATTTTAGGGAGTTTAACAATAGAACAATCATACACTGTATTTGGGGGCGAAATATACTGATTCTTAATATGAGTTCCCATCCTATTTGTGTTTCGTCTTTAAAAATTCATTATAATCACGAATATAATCTTTCTCTTCATAAACTGTAGATGACAGTATCAAAGCCAATGAATTCGTAGAAAAATTATTCATTTCACGCCATAATCCTTTAGGTACATAAAGGCCATAATAGGAACGATTTAAAGAAAAAACTTTCTTATTGTTACCATCATCCAAAACCACATCAAAGCTCCCGGATAAAGCCACAATAAATTCTTCATTTTCTCTATATGCATGTCCCCCACGTGACTCTCCTCCTGGAACATCATAAATCCAGTAAGTTCGTTCTATTTTGAAAGGGATATTCTTGAATTCTTCGATAATGGATAAGTTACCTCGCTTATCCAAGATTTTAGGAAGTTCTATGATTTGAGCTGATTCAGTTTTCATTTTTAGAAAGTTCTTCTATTACTTTAAGCAAATACTGTCCGTACTGATTCTTCAGCATAGGTTGTGCTATTATTTTCATTTCCTCTATAGTAATCCAACCTTGCCTTAAAGCAATACCCTCTAAACAAGCAACTTTCAATCCCTGGCGTTTCTCGATTACCTCAACAAACGTACTTGCTTCCGACAAAGAATCATGTGTACCCGTATCCAACCAGGCAAAACCACGACCCAGCAACTGAACCTGCAAAGCCTCCATATTCAAATATATTTGATTGACTGTTGTAATTTCTAATTCTCCGCGAGAAGAAGGTTTTATCCCCTTAACTATATCTATCACACTATTCGGATAAAAGTACAAACCTACAACCGCATAATTAGATTTAGGGGCAGTAGGTTTCTCTTCGATACTAACCACCTTGCCTTCTTTATCAAAATCCACTACTCCGTAACGTTCGGGATCATTCACCCAATAGCCAAAAACAGTGGCTTTCTCTGACCGTTCGGCTGCATCAACCGCCTCATGTAATTTAGGGGTAAAGCCTTGCCCATAAAAGATATTATCGCCAAGAACCAAACATACAGAATCATTGCCTATAAATTTCTCACCAATAATAAATGCCTGTGCCAAGCCGTCGGGAGAAGGTTGCTCAGCATACTCAAAACGTACTCCAAAGTCAGAACCGTCACCCAGCAAACGTTGAAAGCCGGGTAAGTCATAAGGAGTGGAAATAATCAATATTTCACGAATCCCCGCCAACATAAGTACAGAGATAGGATAATAAATCATCGGCTTATCAAATATCGGAAGCAACTGCTTACTGACTCCTTTGGTGATAGGATATAAGCGAGTGCCGGAACCACCGGCCAAGACAATACCTTTCATGATTAAAACTTAAAAAGAAATTTTGATAAAAAGGGAAGAAAACGTCTCCTCTCCCCCTTATTAATTTAGTTTCAACCGAATGAATTACCAGTTAACAATCTCGTACTCCGGAGCAGTAGGGATTGCATCCACTTCTGCCGGAGGCATCACCTTGATTTTATCCCAATCGAAACCGACCTTATTAAAATCTTCTACCGATTTAATATGACTTTTCACACCGTTCGTACTCAAATACACCGGATCAGAGTCATTGGCTTTAATCAGACAAGCATCCAAAGAGAGAGGAATACCCACAGGAATAGCACTCACTTCCTCAGAACTCTTTACCACGATCTTATCCCAAGCAGGGAATAAGGCAAAATAAACATCCGGATTCGGAATATGATGACGACTACCAAATTGAACCAGGTAAACCTCATCCGCATTGTCAGCTTTGAGGAGCATACCTTCCGGACAGTCGGAAGCCAGATCAGGATGGAGTCCATCTATCAGAGTCAAAAGTTCGGCACGCCATTTACGGCCGTCCCAGCCGATATAATGCATTACCGTATCAGTATGCGCACGTGAATGGTCACCATTGGGAGCATGGACAAAATGATCACCCTCTATCTTCATCTGCCAGTTCTCGCCCGCATCCGATATGTAATTCAAGATGGAATCCGTATGACATTTAGTCGTATCACCATTTTCATAATGATAGAACTTGCCATCTTTGTACTCCGCCGTCCAACGTCCATTGGTGTTCCAGGTAAGATAGTCTAAATGCGAAGAAGCGATTTTTGTCTCTTGAGGATTTTCAAGAGAAGTAAATACAAACCATTGTTTTTTCATAATGCTGAATTTTTAATAGTTAAGAAACAAAGATTATTATATAGATAGATCACCTATGGCGAGTCCTCAACCAATATGTGACTTTACTATTCAACAAGATAAAAATTTCGTAAGCGTCCAAAACCTGATACACACCACTTAGGACAGATACCTGAGGACATCTGCCAAAATTTTGGAGCACGATTTTTAATATTTATTGATTTGAGACCTATAGTCTGCGGAAGTAAGTTCTCATAATCGCCCCTTCCGGCTTGGAGTTCTTTCATTACCCGTCGGAAGTAATCCCTGAACGAGATACCCATTTGCTTACAGGTCTCAATCAAACAACTCTTTCCATTTGGCATACTGCCAATCCAATATCAACCATCTCACGGCTTCAATTTAACAAAAGCAGGATATTTAACACCGCAACCAATCAACGGGTCTAAATAACCTTCTCCCCGAACCGTAGAATATACTTTACGACCATCCCTGAGTTGTATTTCTATATCACATTCAATCGTAACAACAGCCACCCCTACAATATCTGCAGGAATGGTCAAAGTAGCCGAAGCATCGGTATTCCCAAAGTGACTACTCTTTTTCCCCTGATTATAAATCGTATATCGTACATCGCAATTGACTGCTCTATTCGCATTTTTCAGTTTATCACCCGTATCGTAAATATATTCCAGATGCAACGACGGCTTGTATTTCTTTTCCTCGTCAATGCCTTCAACTGTCAATCCATTAATCCTCTGATTCATATACAACCATTCCATAAGAGAAGGCAATTCCGGTTCAGGATCGTAATATTCATTGAAAAAGATATTCATCAAGTCCAGCTCCTTTCCTATCGTCAAGACGCGGTGCTTATTGTAATCTATCTGATATGTTTTGTCATTCAATACGTAGGATGTTGTAATCAGCATACAGGAATCTTTGTCGCTTGCAGGGTCGATAGGAACAGGGCTCAGACCCGTATTGTAAAAGTTAAAGGTTGACTGGGAAGTTGTTTTATTATACGTGCCGTTCACCCCTTTCCACTGCAAGAAAGTTCCGCTATTCTTCACCGTATTCGTCCGGATATCGTCTGCTATCCTCAAGCAATTGAGCGATTGGGCCAACAGGCGATACAATGTTTTATGCGATATTTTGACTGCCACTACATCCGAGTTATTGGGGCACATTTGAAACAAATCGGTTCCGGTGACAACTCCTTCGGGTAAACCGGCACGAAAACTTCCACCATTCTTCAACACCACCCAAGGCTCCTTACCTGTTTCCATATGAGTTTTTTCGAGTTTAATCCGCCAGGCATCCAGCATGATGTAAGTCCACAATTTCCCGAGTAATGTCTGGGTCAACCGCATCGGTTCCACATTCTTTTTCTGATTATTCTGAAAATAAGAGGCGGACGCTCCCCACAAAGGTTCTGTCATCCGATATCTCAAAGGGCCATACATCTGATTCACCTTTTTACGCAAGACGGATTCACGCTCCCGGATTGCAGGGTCTATCCGAATATCCCTCACGTCTTCGAACGAGAGCAACCGGACTTTTCCCAACTTAATGGATTTATCAGGATTGATGGCGCACTTTATCTCACCTATTTTCTGCGCGGCCGTACCGGTTTGTATCAGGACCCGAGTCGAATCTGCATTATAACGTATGTACTCTTCGTGGCTGTCACCATCCACTATTATATCAAGTCCGGGAATCTCAAGTAACTCCTGACTGTTGTTAGGAAGTCCCAAATGCGTAATCGCAATGATGATTTTAGCCCCTTTGCTCTTCAGTCTCTGAACTTCTACTTTGGCAAGTTCTTTGTAATGTCCCACATTATTATCATCACATAGAAATTCCAATGATTCTGTTTTCGGACAAGCCGACTTGATGGTAGTCAGACCAAAGATACCGATTGAAAGCCCGTCAAGCTGCTTAATAAACGAAGCGCCATGGGGTACCTTCTCTGTTTTAAAAGTATCCAGATAATCCTTTTTCGTTACAACATCCTTAATATTCGCCGAAACATAAGGAAAAGCGGACTCCCGAATACGACATCCCAACTCATCCAGCCCCCCGTCGAAGTCATGGTTTCCCAAAGTGGAAGCATCATAGCCTGCCAGATTAAGCAAAGCAGCCAGATCTTTCAGGAATCCGGGAGCGGCAATAGGCATTCCATAAGCCAAATCACCCGCATCCAGCAGCAAAGTCGGGCTACCCGCATTCTTTTTCAGAGAAGCGGCATAAGTAATATCGATAATACTATCCCGGCTTTCTTTCAGAACATGACCATGTAAATCATTCGTACAATAAATACTCAATTGCTTACCCTGTGCCGAAAGCCCCAGGGATACCAATAGAAATAGATTGAACAGAATCGCGAACCTACTATTTATTTTCTGATTTTTCATACGCTAAATTTATTTCCAGGCAGCTATATAAACTGTAACATCATTATAATCATTATCACCTTCATCTTCAATTGCACACATGTAGACAAAGGCTACAGGTTCGTTGACATTGTTCGTGATGACCTGTCGGCGTTCCACCGATTTTAGCGTCACTGCGCGCCCTAAGTTATTCAACACAGTTATATCGAGTATAAGATCTTTCCCGGCCGATTTCGGATAACTTTTCTGAATAAGGCTGATATCCGAAGGGACAGGCCATTGACTGGTACGACTGTCAAATGTACTCCCACTGCTATCCGTCAGGGTGACTGTAGCCTTGTTCTTTAATTGTGCCGTTACATACCATGTAATATGCGTCATTGCGGACGTTTCATTCAATACTACTTTCATAACGCTGTACGTTTTAGATTAATTTCGAAACTTCCAACCTGATAAAAAGATGCAAGCCTCTTTATAATTATAATTACTACCCGATGAAACCAATACCGTGAGGCTTGCCCCTATTCGGTCATCATTGATATCGACCGGCATACTGACATTTTTGACATGCAATTTCTTACCGGCCGAAATACGCATTGTCAATGTACGTCCCGACACATTCGAAAGGTGAGACTCCGACATATAATAGTTTTGTGCATACTTCGGATCGGTACTGTCAAAATACACAAGCCCTTTATTATCATAAACACAAATATGCACACTCGCTTTATCCATAATTTCGGCATGCCATGCCAAGTAGCGCATCTGATAGAACGTGTCTATCTGGTAGAACTGAATATCGCCTTCATCTTGTATAGAGGAGGCAATTGATGAAAAATTAATTGGAGTTTCCATATGTATATCATTTATAGTCAAAAAGAGATGCACGTCACACGGGCATAGCCCGGACTTCCGGCAAGATCACGTTGAAGTTTGCGCAAAGAAAGCAGACATTTTTTACTCTTCAACATACTCCCACGGATAAGGATTATCCACCACAGTCTGAAACTCGTTGATAGCCTCTTGCTGTTCAGTAGTAAGTGACACCGAATCCCAAGAAGCGATAATTGCACGGGCTTCGTCAGCCAAAGGCTCGTCGAATACCTCACCATAGCAGGCGGTAAGCAAACGAAGCTTCAATAGTGAAGCGGGAAGAGTATCGAGGATATCCCAGCAACGATCTAATATCTTCTGGACATGTTCGCGCTTTTCTCCGTGGTCGATGAACGATGCGTTGTAACCCATTAGGAGAGCGAGACAGACAGAGGCCTGTTCTTCAACCGTGGAACCTTGGACACCGGAATTATACAATGTTGTGGTCAAGCGGTAAACTTCATTGTTGCGGCGGGACAAGTCATCGCTGTAAATGGGACTCCCGTCCATGCCCAAATACATCAGGTCGTGCGCGGCACGCTGAAGGGAAGCTACTTCTTCGGAAAGAGTCATAATAAATTTGAATTATGAATTATTTGATTACTTCTATAAGATCAGGGTGAATAGTGGCCATGGCAACAGCTATGACACCTTGTATAGCAATGACTACGCGACGATCCCGGGCACCTTTCACTTTCAGGAAAACACCTTCCTGACCCTCAAAGTCACCACCTGTAATACGGACTTTGGTTCCTTTGGACAGGTTGAGTTCATCGGGTTGAAAGTATAAAAGATGGTCACTGTAAGTACCGGCTACAGCGATGAAACGCTGCATTTCATTGTCGGGGATAATTATCTTCTTGCCGCTACGGGTATCGGTGATATATTGCAAATAAGCAACCATAGACTTGACACGCTTCACTTCGGAAGGACAAGCATGAATAAAAATTAGATTGTGAATGATAGGAACCAAAACACGGACTTTTTTCCCTTTCTTTATACTTATCTTATATTGCATAGGAACAAAACAGCCCAAGTTCTCTTTCGCAAGCAACCGCATAGCGTCAGTCTCTCGACGATAAGTGGCACGCATAGCGAACCATATTTCGGTCTCTTTTTCCACTTCCATTATACGATTATTTCAGAAAAGGACATTCTCCCGGGGCTTTGAACTTCTTACATACACTTGAAATTCAATCACTTGCGAGTACTTTATGTAATATACGGCAAGCTTTGTACTCTCTTGCCACGGTTTCTTGCAGTTACTCATTACCTATCTGGTAAGAAACTATAGACGAACGAATTACACTAAAAAAGTGTGTTTTTAGACGTACGTATTTTAAAACACCATTTTTGTAAATAAATCAAAAATAAGAGACAAACAAAATCAGACAGATAATAGACTGTTTTTTATCAATTCGCAGACTACTGTATATCAACACATTAAATGTATAAGCATCTGCAATAAATTATTTTTTTTATTAAACATTTTGTAGTTCTAAAAATACCCTCTATCTTTGCGTTCAATTAAACGTACGTCTATTGAAACACTCCTTTTTTCCATTAACACAACACTATATATCAAATAGTTAACCTTACAAAGGCGTTTATTTTCCCTTTAATTCCACATTCATTTGCCTACCGATAGATTCCTTTCTACCTTTGCAACATCTTAACATCATTTAATAATTAACAAAATAATGAGTTTTATGAACAAGAAAAAAGTATTATTTCAAGCCGCTAACAAAAGTGTAAAAAAACGCCATTAGCAAATCGCAACAGCCTACTACAGAAACAATTAAAGAAACAAGAGGCAGAAAAGAAGGAACACAGATACCGGGAATTATCTCCAACAATAAACAAATTATAGAAGTGCTGATAAAAGCCTATAAGCAGGACGCAAAAGAACAAAATATCAAGACATGCAAAGATTCATTGGCACGATACATAGAGAGAGAAAAACTTTTTGGAAAAATGATAAATGGAGAATTCAAGCCATTAGTTTTCAGCACAATCAGAACTTACGTCAACGAAGTCTGGAATGAAATGGAAAGAAAGAAAAAGAACCAAGAAGGAAAGCGCTGAAATACGTACAATGAATTTTATCAAACCGGAATACATTCGATCCGACTTACCTTTGGGGCGATAATTTATCTATTAACCCTTTAAATCATATACGTATGAAACAGAAGAAAAGACCGGCATCACAAACTGAAGCCATGAAACTGAGATGGAAAAAACGGATTGTCTTTGAGAAAGGATACACTGAAATGTGTGCCGAATGGATGGCGGAGCGTCTGGAAGCGTTGACCGACCATCTGCAATACGGGCACGCAGCCATCGCTTATCAGAAGCAGAACGGAGACTTCAGGTTGGTGAAAGCGACACTGATCTACTATGAAGCGGAATTCCACAAGAAGTATGATCCCACAAAAATAGAAGGCGCAGTAGTCTACTGGAATGTGGACGAACAGCGATGGACGACATTCCAGGTGGAGAACTTCATGGAGTGGAGACCGATCGCATAGGACGCCACCACAGATTACACGGATTTCCACGGATGAATGATTTTTATGTTGAGGAATCAAGTGAAAACGTCTTTGGGAATCCGGGGTAATTTGTGGTAAATCCGGAATAATCCGGGGTAATTTGTGGTGAATGTATTATTGAAAGTACAAACGACTAATCTAAAAAGAGCAAATATGGCAACAATATATGACGGGATCAACTATTTCCCGGTGGGCGTGAACTTCATGGAAGAGAACGCAATGGAAGTGATAGAAGCTAAATACGGAATAAAGGGTTCGGCAATCGTACTGAAACTGCTGTGCAAGATATACAAGGAAGGATACTTCATCCGTTGGGATGAAGAGCAGTGCCTGATCTTTGCCAACAAGGCGGGAAGGGAAGTGCAGGCCACTGAGGTGCAGGGAATCATTGAGATCCTCTTCATCAAAGAGATACTGGACAGAGACAGTTATCTGGAAAACGGAATACTGACTTCGGAAAACATACAGAAGGTATGGATGGAGGCGACAAAGCGGAGAAAGAGAGAGTTGTCGGAACTCCCCTACCTGATGGTGAAAACGGAAAAGGACACAGGAAATGTAGTACATGATGTAGCCGTTGACGCAAAAAATGCATGCAATTCCGGACAAAGTAAAGTAAAGAAAAGTAGAGAAAAGGAAAGTAAAGAATTCCCCCCTCAGCTCCCCCCGAGGGGAAGGAGGAAGAAAGGAAGGAGGATTCCGCTTCTCTCCCCATACCGGGATACGCTTTCAATACGATGACGCACAATTATCCGGGACTGACGGATACGCTCCAAAGATTGGGGATTAACGAGGTGAGCGAGGTAAACGCCATTCTCAGGCTGTCGGACTACGGAAGAAAGGAAACGACGGTGTGGCGACTGATAGCCAACACTCATTGGGGTGACATAGGGGCAAAAGGAAGGTATCTGATAGCGGCACTGAACAAGGCAAAACGGAAATAAACGGAAGCAAAACGAAAATTAAACGGGCGGGGCAAGGTCTCTGTGTGTAGTTGACAAAAGAGCAAGTATCTCGGTTTTTGTCCGCAGAGGCCTTCTGGGAGGCTAAGGAGAGAACATCAGGTTTAACAAACTGAGTGACAAGCTATTCAAAACACAAAACATCCATCAACAAAAGCTTTGTTTTAACACAGTGTTAAAGTTTGTTCTTTGGATGCAAATAACAAGTGTTTTAAATGCAAAAGGCTTGTTATTTGCGCACAAGAATAAGACAATCGGGAAATGACATTAACAATGTTAACTGTCAAATGACTTATATGGAATTTGTACAATAATTCATTTATCTGCTGTGTTTCAATGGGATTTGTAAAGCATAATACAATCGAGATACAAATCTTCTATCTGAGGTCTGAAAATTGTATTCAATGAAAGGATTAAGCTGAAATTTTCATCAGAAAAGGAGTCTCCAAATAAAATAATTAGGGATTGAGCGAAGACTACAATCGTTTGGTTGTGGATTTTCTATAATATGTATTACTTTTGTAGCATACAAACCGATAACCATCAGATGGTTTATGAGTGAAACCCTTACAAAAACAGAACAGGCATTGGGAATCAAGATTATCAAAGACTCAAATCAGATTTGATTGAGCAGTTAATAGTGAAGAACAAAGGACTTGAAAATATAACAATGGAAAGTGAAGCGGCTCTTGAAAATGGCCTGATTGAAGGTTATCTGAAAGAATTAGGATTGATCGAATAAATAGTGAGTGATGACAAAGCAATTTGAAATACGAAACAGCACGGCTGAGTTCCTTATCTTTGCGATAGAAGGGAAGGAAGATGGCATACAGGTGATGTATCAGAATGAGACCATCTGGTGTACTCAGAAGGCTATGGCAACGCTGTTCGACTGCTCGTCTGATAACATCGGACTGCATTTGAAGAACATCTATACCAGCGAAGAGTTACAAAAGGAAGCAACTACCGAGTTTTTCTCGGTAGTTCAAACAGAAGGCGAACGTCAGGTGACTCGTAAGACTCGGTTTTACAATCTTGATGCCATTATTTCTGTAGGTTATCGTGTGAATAGCATCCGCGCCACGCAGTTTCGCCAATGGTGTACTTCCATCATTCGTCAATTCTCGATTCGTGGCTACGTGATAGACAAGAAGCGAATGGAGAACGGATCCTTTATCGGTGAAGACTACTTCGAGCACCTGCTGGCTGAAATCCGTGAGATTCGCCTGAGTGAACGCCGTTTCTATCAGAAACTCACCGATATTTATGCCACAGCCATTGACTACAATCGTGACGCACCCACCACACGCCTGTTCTTCAAGAAGGTTCAAAACAAGATGCACTATGCCGTGCACGGTCAAACTGCTGCTGAGCTCATAGTAAATCGAGCAGATGCCAATAAAGAGCACATGGGACTGACGACATGGGAGAAAGCACCCAACGGTAAAATCGTGAAGACTGACGTAAGCATCGCCAAAAACTACCTTAAAGGTGTAGAACTGGAAGACATGGGACATTTGGTCAATGGTATACTTGATATAGCCGAGCGTATGGCGAAGCGTCACATGCCTATGACAATGGAAGATTGGACAAAGCGTATCGACATCATCCTCGAAGCTGGTGGAGACTCCATCCTGCCTAACACAGGAAAGGTTACAGCTGAATACGCCAAAGAGTTTGCCGAGTACGAATTTGAAAAGTACCGTATCATCCAAGACCGCTTGTTTAGCTCTGATTTCGACCGTTTTAATAATGGCGACAGTATGTTGCCGTTTGATATCAACCCTGATAATAAAGACGAATGATCATGGCAAATAATAACAATAATAATATCCCCAATGTTCCAACTCTGAGATTCTCTGAGTTTATGAGGGAATGGAAGAAAATTTCTCCTATTCTTCTTTAAGAAAAAAAATCAAACCTGACAGGAGATGAATGGAGGAGAATTTTTGAAATTCTTATGAAATAAAAGGGTGTTTCATAACTCACCACAGATTACACAGATTCACACAAAATAATTTTTAATCTACTAATAACCAATAATATTTATCTGCGTAATCTGTGGTGAATACGAGTCTTGACACATTCCCTTGTAATTAGCTCAACAATACTCCCTCTTAAACCAAAGTTCGAATACAGGATCAGAAAGCACATACAGTTCCCCCTCCTTCTCAATAAAATCACGCTCGGTCAGCATGCGTTTGTTGCGGGTGATGGTTTGCGCGCTTCCCAATTCATATTTCCGCACTACAGGAGAACAAAGACACAAATTATACATCAACGTATAATACATCGATGTATAATTTTAAAGATTATCTATTTCAAAAACAGGCATAGAAGCATCATTTAATGGTCACCATGGTTGCTCCGAAACCATATTCCTGAAATGAAGCATCCTGATAGCGGCAATTACTATATTTTCGCTTTAATTCATCAATCAATGCTTTACGAAGCACTCCGTCACCTTTACCATGAATGAAAACTATTTTTTGTTCACGTTTGGCTTTGTACTTCTCCATCACTTCACGGAATTTATCCAACTGGTAATTCAGTATCTCGGCATTCCCCATGCCACGTGTGTCATCCAGCAATTCGTTGATGTGCAAGTCTATCTCAAGAATCTCATTCTTTCCGCCACGTTTCACAATCGGTTGTGACTTAGGCTTATCCACTTCCTTCTTCTGGATCAATACAGACTGCAGTTCCTCAGCCGAAACAAATACCTGACGGGTAGGAACATCGTCTTTCACAATATCATAAACCAAAGCCGGCTGTTCAAAGAAGTCCGACTCACGGAATGTATGCAGTTTATAGAACTTCACCGTATCGATACGCAACTCCACACAAACTGCAGGTTTCAAAGGCGCTGTCCGTCCATCTTTAAAAGCAATGAACTGAACGGCCACATGCTCCATTTCATTCAGCATATCCTTAGTAAACTCTTCCAGCAAAAACTTCGTATTGGGTTCCACCAGTCCATGCGAACGGGTTTTCCAGGCCTTTCCTTCGGCACTCTGATACGTATAATACAAATAATAATTGCTGTCATTTACCAAATAAGCCTCAAACGAAGTACTGCTGATAGCTTTCACGTCTTCGGGCACATAAGCCAGAAAAACATTTAAAACATCACCACCCCGCACTTCGGCCGAACGAACTACCGGAATCTCAGGCTTTACCGGTTTGACGGGTTCTTCGGGTTTCTTTGGTGCAGGAGCAGCCTTCCGGGTCATATTATAATCATCCGTATCGATCACCACACACTCGCGTATCTGCATCGGGATATCAAATCCATCAGCATCTTCCACCAATACAATATCTTTTCCCCGGAATCCTTTTACGATTCCTCCGCCCACCTCACTGAGGAAGCGCACTTTATCACCTATTTTCATTGTTCTGTTTACAATTTACCATTTACAATCTACAAATTAAGGCAAATATAACTACTTTTGTCGTCGCAAAGAAAGAAATGATGAAAGAAAACCCGAAACATATCCGTATTAGCGAATACAATTATCCATTGCCGGATGAACGCATCGCTAAATTCCCGTTGCCTGTGCGCGACCAGTCTAAGTTACTCATTTATCGTCATGGCGAGGTCAGTGAAGATGTATTTACCTCTCTACCGGAATATTTGCCAGCCGGAAGCCTGATGATATTCAACAACACCAAAGTGATTCAGGCACGGCTCCATTTCCGCAAAGAGACAGGAGCACTCATCGAGGTATTTTGCCTGGAGCCCATTCAACCCAATGACTACGTACTCAACTTTCAGCAAACGGAACATGCCGCCTGGCTTTGCATGGTCGGCAATCTGAAAAAGTGGAAAGACGGTCCGCTATGTCGTGAAATGACTGTAAAAGGATTCCCGATCACGTTGACCGCCACCCGCGGTGAATGTCGTGGCACCAGTCATTGGATCGATTTCCGGTGGGACAATCCGGAAGTAACATTTGCCGATATTCTCGAAGTGTTCGGTGAGCTACCTATCCCTCCCTACCTCAACCGGGATACGGAAGAAAGTGATAAGGAGACCTATCAGACAGTCTATTCAAAAATAAAAGGCTCGGTGGCCGCTCCTACGGCAGGTTTACATTTCACCCCTCGTGTACTGGATGCCCTGACCGAAAAAGGGATCGACCTCGAGGAACTGACTCTCCATGTTGGCGCCGGTACTTTTAAACCGGTAAAAAGTGAAGAGATAGAGGGGCACGAAATGCATACGGAATATATATCCGTATCACGCAGTATTATCAAAAAGCTGATAGACCACGACGCTTGTGCCATTGCCGTAGGAACAACTTCTGTGCGTACCCTTGAAAGCCTCTACCACATCGGCGTAACACTGGCTAACAATCCGGAAGCCACAGAAGAGCAATTGCACGTAAAGCAGTGGCAACCTTACGAAAGGGAATGTGATGTTCGCCCCGTAGTAGCCTTACAGAAAATATTAGGTTATCTCGACCGACATGGAATGGAGGCACTGCATACCAGTACACAGATCATTATTGCTCCGGGATATGACTATAAGATAGTCAAGGCAATGGTTACCAATTTTCATCAGCCACAGAGCACTCTGCTATTATTGGTTTCGGCATTTGTGAAAGGCAACTGGCATACCATTTATGATTATGCACTCGGACACGATTTCCGCTTTCTGAGTTATGGAGATTCATCTTTATTAATACCTTAAAACATGCAAAGCGATAATAATCAGGAAATGTTCCCCATCGTAGACGAACAGGGAACTATTACAGGAGCTGCTACACGCGGCGAATGTCATAGCGGAAGCAAGCTATTGCATCCGGTTGTCCATCTGCACGTATTCAACTCAAAAGGTGAACTTTACTTGCAGAAGCGCCCTGAATGGAAAGATATACAGCCGGGCAAATGGGATACTTCCGTAGGCGGACACATCGATCTGGGAGAGAGTGTAGAAATAGCTTTAAAGAGAGAGGTCGCCGAAGAGCTGGGTATCACAGACTTCACACCGGAACTCCTGACAAGCTATGTCTTTGAGTCTGCCCGTGAACGGGAATTAGTCTTTGTGCATAAAACGGTGTACGACGGAGAAATACATCCCAGCGATGAATTAGATGGCGGACGTTTCTGGAGCTATGAAGAAATCAAAACGAATTTAGGAAAGGGTGTCTTCACACCGAACTTTGAAAGTGAAATAGATAAAGTAGAGATTTTCTCTTCTACTTCCCCCAAAGAGGCTGTGTAGAGACACTTTTCACCACGGAACACAGAGTAACACAGAGTCTTTTTTTGTTAATAATCAACAATTTAAAATTGCCACTGTGTTACTCTGTATCTTCTGTGGTGAGTTTTAACACCTTAAATTACTTTTTTTCTATCCAACTGATTATCGTCTCTGAAAAAGGACTCTCTTTGGGAGCTACAAAACCAACCCAATTTCCATTCTCATCAATCATAAACTTCTGAAAATTCCACTGTACCGGCGCATCTTGCTTTCCGTTCAGCTTCTTCTCTGTCAACCAGTGGTAAAGCGGAGCCATATCTTTACCCTTTACCGATATCTTGGCCATTATCGGGAAGGTAACATCATAGTTCACCGAACAAAATTTGGCGATCTCTTCGTTTGTCCCCGGCTCTTGTCCCATGAAGTTATTGGCAGGAAAGCCGATAATCACAAAATTCTGATCTTTATACTGATCATACAACTCCTGCAACTCTGCATATTGCGGAGTCAGTCCACACTTGGAGGCGACATTCACTACCAGCACCTTCTTACCTTTCAGACCTGACAGTGGATACTCTTTGCCATCTATGGTCTTCACTGTGAAGTCATAGAATGATTTATTCTGAGCAGCCATCGACAGTGAAAGTACCAAGGCTGCTACGAAAGAAAAAAATGCTTTCATATCTTATTATTTGGTTTATCAAATAATTAACAAGCAGCCCCGGCAGAATGTTTGAAAGCAGCCTACTCTTCAGACATGGAATAAGGTTTAGCTTCTTTGGCAAGCCCCCTCTTTTTATTCGGAGAAGCAGCCATATCAAACTCAAGTGTTCCTCCCGCCAAAAGGTCGGCATGAGTAATATACATCTTATCGTAAACCTTTCCGTTCAGCTTCACCTGCCGGACATAGCAATTACGATCGCTCACCTTTGGCGCTTTTATTTCGAAAGTGCGGCCATTGGGCAGATTCATACGGATATACGGCAGATAAGGTGCTCCCAATACATATTGGTCAGTACCCGGGCAAACCGGATAAAATCCCATTGCCGTAAACAGATACCAGGCAGACATCTGGCCGCAATCGTCATTGCCGCCCAGGCCGTCAATATCATTTTTATACATCCGGTTCATGACCGTCCGCAGCCAGTATTGCGTCTTCCAGGGTTGGGAAGTCCAGGCATACAGATACGGAATGTGATGACTGGGCTCATTGCCATGTACATACCCTCCTACCAAACTTACTTCAGCAATATCTTCATTCTTTTCGTAATATTTGCGGGGAAGTGCCATTGAGAACAGTGTATCCAACCGACTGACAAACTTCTTCTCACCTCCCATCAAACGAATCAATCCGGCCACATCATGAGGCACGTGGAAAGAAAAATTCCATGAATTTCCCTCTATAAATCCTTCCCCGTAAGTCTGCATTGCATCAAATTCCTTCCTGAACTCTCCGTTGCTATAACGGGGACGGGCAAAACCAACCGAAGTGTCGAAAACATTCCGGTAATTATTCGCCCTTTTCTTATAAAGATCGGCCAACTGGTCGTCTCCCGCCAACAGAGCCGTCCGGTAAATAGTCCAATCGTCATAGGCATATTCCAATGTAGTGGAAGCAGCTGTCCCACTTTGATCGAAAGGTACATAACCCAATCTTTTATAAGCTTCAACTCCTTCGTAATAAGGAACATTAGCTGTATGATCCATTGCCATCAAAGCCTCCCCGACAGATATATCCGCTCCTTTGGCAACCGCATCAGCCAAAGCAGACACTGCATGATAACCGCTCATACACCAGCCTTCATTGCCCATCAGACTCCAAACCGGCAACATGCCATGTACACTTTGCTGCTGATGACGGATCATAGACTGCACCATGTCCGTATTCTGCCGGGGTTTTAGCAAGTTCAAGAAAGGGTGCTCCGCACGATATGTATCCCATAATGAGAAGATAGTATAATTGGTAAATCCTTCGGAAGTATGGATATTATGATCGAGTCCACGATACCGACCGTCTACATCCATATAAACGGACGGGTTAATCATGGTATGATACAATGAAGTATAAAACATGGCCAACTGATCGGGAGTTCCTTTGGCTTCGAGTACATCCAACTCACGATTCCATGCAGAATTTGCCTCGGCAACCAATTGATTGAAAGTTTTTCCGGCAGCCTCTGCCTGTAAATTCTTTACTGCACCTTCTGTGCTCACAGCCGAAAGAGCGACTTTTATCACTAGCTCCGGATTCTGCCGGGTATCGAAATTAAAGTAAGCCACCAGCTTCCGACCGGTCATTTCCGGGAAATTACGGTCGGTATTAAACCGCCGCCAAAAGCCTTTATACAGAGCTTTCCCTTTATCCGTATACCCATAATCCTTGATGGGCTGAGACAAAGAGATGGCAAAATATGTGTAATTGGTACGTGCCCATCCGTTCGTTATACGATAGCCCGTCAGTAATGTGTCATTTTCCACACGTAAATTAGCCCATAGAGTTTTTCCATCATAGTTGTAGATTCCGTGTATCAGGTCAAGAATGATGTGTCCGTCCGCATTATCGGGAAAAGTATATTTATGTATTCCTACCCGTTGAGTAGCTGTCAGTTGTGCCTTTATGCCATAATCAGCAAGCTCCACTTCATAATACCCCGGACGAGCAACCTCTGTGTCATGACTGAAACGGGAGCGGTATCCCTCGTCAGGAGTACCGGCTCTTCCGGGATTCAACTTCAGTTGACCTGTGGCGGGCATAATCAAAATATCACCCAGATCCGAATGTCCCGTACCACTCAGATGGGTATGGCTGAATCCCACAATTGTCGGATCATGATACTGATATCCGGCACAATATTCATACGCATTTCTTTGATAAGTTCCATCTATGTTGTGAGGAATCGTATCTGTATCCGGACTTAACTGTACAAGTCCGAACGGAGCACAAGCACCGGGAAATGTATGCCCCATACCATTGGTTCCGATGATCGGGTTGACAAATGCACATACATCCGGCACTTCTACCGTCTGCTGGGCCATCACTGTCGTAAATGCCGGAAGGAATGCCAGCAAGGAAAGTACTTTTTTCTTCATAATCTTATCTTTGTGATGTGTTGTTGATATGCAAAGATAGTTTTTTTGTTTATCCAGCGTTAAATAATTAAGGAATAAAAAACAAATATTAATGCACGCTTGCAGAATACTCCTACAAGCCGTATCTTTGTAACCCTAATTCTAAATACTCAAATATGGCTTTCACCAACAACGTAATGATTGTGCGCCACAAGTTGCTGGCTAAATTGGTAAATCTCTGGAAAGAGAACAAATTAACGAATGAAATTGACAGACTTCCCATTGAACTGAGCCCTCGCCGTTCACGCCCGCTCGGACGCTGCTGTATCCACAAAGAGCGTGCTGTATACAAATATAAACTTTTCCCGTTGTTGGGTTTCGATATGACAGACGAAACGGACGAGCTCACTCCACTTTCGGAATACGCACGCCAGGCGTTGGAACGTAAAAACAAACAGAAAGAAAATATACTCTGCGTCATCGATGAAGCTTGTTCATCTTGCGTACAGGTTAACTATGAGGTGACCAACCTCTGCCGTGGTTGTGTAGCCCGCAGTTGCTATATGAACTGCCCCAAGGATGCCATCCGTTTCCGAAAAAACGGACAGGCAAAGATTGACCACGACGCTTGTATCAGTTGCGGGAAGTGTCATCAAAGCTGTCCGTACCACGCCATCGTATTCATTCCGGTTCCTTGCGAAGAAGCCTGTCCCGTGAAAGCTATCAGCAAAGACGAGAACGGTATCGAACATATTGATGAAAGCAAATGTATCTACTGTGGCAAGTGCCTCAATGCTTGTCCTTTCGGAGCCATTTTCGAGATTTCCCAGGCTTTTGATGTCCTTGAAGGCATCCGTAGCGGTGAAAAGATGATAGCGATACCTGCTCCCTCTATACTCGGACAATTCAACACATCCATCGAAGCAGTATACGGAGCACTTCGCCAGATGGGATTTGCCGATGTAGTCGAAGTGGCGCAGGGAGCTATGGACACCGTAAGTCACGAAGCTGCCGAACTGAAAGAAAAGCTAGAGGAGGGACAGCCGTTTATGACAACCTCTTGCTGCCCGTCTTACATCGAATTAGTGAACAAGCACATACCGGGAATGAAGCCTTATGTTTCTTCTACGGGATCCCCGATGTATTATGCCGCCCGCATCGCCAAGGAACGCCACCCGGATGCAAAGATCGTGTTTATCGGCCCGTGTGTGGCCAAACGTAAAGAAGCCCGTCGCGATGAATGCGTAGACTATATACTTACTTTTGAGGAAATGGCTTCGATCTTTGAGGGACTGGACATCCAACTTGAACAGACACAGCCATTCTCAGTACTCTATACTTCGGTACGCGAGGCACACGGTTTTGCTCAGGCAGGTGGTGTAATGGGAGCTATTAAGGCCTACTTAGGCGAAGAGGCTAAGAAATTCTCCGCTATCCAGGTCTCGGACCTGAACAAGAAAAACATAGGCTTGCTGCGTGCTGCTGCCAAAACAGGCAAAGCACAAGGACAGTTCATTGAAGTCATGGCCTGCGAAGGCGGATGTATCAGCGGCCCCAGTGCCCATAATGACGCTATCGGTGGACGCCGGCAGTTGAACCAAGAACTGATAAAACGCCGTGAATCATATGAAGAAACTCATAGATAAATTAAGGGAGGAGCGCACCCTCACCTCCGAAGAGTTCGCACACCTGTTGTCGCACTATGATGATGAAGCCTTGGCATACATCAATCAGCAGGCACGGGAAGTAGCGACCGCACACTTCGGACAGGGAGTCTACATACGCGGACTGATCGAAATAAGTAATTATTGCCGGAATAACTGCAACTATTGCGGTATCCGGAAAGACAATTGGCGAGCCGATCGCTACCGACTCAGTAAGGAGATGATTTGGGATTGTTGCGAACATGGCTACAAACTCGGATTCCGCTCATTCGTTCTCCAGGGAGGCGAAGATCCGAAACGGTCGGACAATGATATGGAGGAGATCATTGCGGAAATCCGCCGGCGATATCCCGAATGTGCCATCACGCTGTCTATCGGTGAAAAACCGGCGAAAGCTTACGAACGCTATTTTATGAAAGGCGCCGATCGGTATCTGTTACGCCACGAAACATTCAACAGAGGGCATTACTACTGTCTGCACCCCTATGAAATGTCCAACGAAAGACGTATCAAATGCCTTCAGGAACTCAAACGAATCGGTTTCCAGACCGGGACAGGCATCATGGTGGGAACCCCTCACCAAAGAGTGGAATTTCTGATAGAGGATATACGTTTTATTGAAAACTTCCAACCGGAAATGATTGGTATCGGACCTTTTATCCCCCATCAGCGAACCCCATTCTGTGACGAAAAAGCAGGCAGTGTAGAGCTGACCTTGTTACTGCTCTCTATCTTCAGGCTGATGCATCCCAAGGCACTGATCCCTTCGACAACTGCGTTGGCAAGCCTGGCACCGGACGGCAGAATACGGGGTATTCTTGCCGGCGCCAATGTGGTCATGCCCAATCTGTCGCCTATCATTGTAAGAAACAAATATAACCTGTACGACCAGAAAGTAGCTTTCGGTGCCGAAGCGGCCGAAGGACTGGCCTTATTGGAAAAGCAACTGACAGCGGTCGGATATCACATCGACTACAGCCGGGGAGATTATAACAACTAATCAACAAAAGACATGTATAAAGTAGATTCACCTGATGCTGTCGACTTTATTAACCATCAGGAAATTATTGAAACACTGGAGTATGCCCGCGCCCATCGGAATGACCGGGAACTTATCCGAAATTTAATAGAGAAAGCCCGCCTTTGTAAGGGGCTCACCCACTGGGAAGCCGCCATATTGCTGGAATGTGCTGAAGAAGATCTTACTAAAGAGATTTTTCATCTTGCCAAAGAGATCAAGCAAAAATTCTATGGCAACCGCATCGTCATGTTTGCTCCGCTTTACTTATCCAACTATTGTGTCAATGGTTGTGTGTACTGCCCGTATCATCTCAAAAATAAAACCATCATCCGCAAAAAGTTAACTCAGGAAGAGATATGCCGGGAAGTTATTGCCCTGCAAGATATGGGACACAAACGCCTGGCACTCGAAGCCGGTGAAGACCCTGTGCGTAACTCAATCGATTATATACTCGAATCAATCCGTACCATCTACAGTATCCATCATAAAAACGGAGCTATCCGCCGGGTAAACGTGAACATTGCCGCCACTACGGTAGAGAATTATCGCAAGCTGAAAGATGCAGGTATCGGTACATATATCCTCTTTCAAGAGACATATCATAAAGAAAATTACGAACAGCTGCATCCCACCGGACCTAAAAGCAACTATGCCTATCATACCGAGGCCATGGACCGTGCCATGCAAGGAGGAATCGATGATGTAGGCATGGGAGTCCTGTTCGGCCTGAATACATACCGCTATGATTTTGTAGGATTGCTGATGCATGCCGAACACTTGGAAGCCGTTTATGGCGTGGGACCGCATACGATAAGCGTTCCCCGCATCTGCTCGGCCGATAACATAAATGCCGAAGACTTTGAAAATGCCATCTCTGACGAGATCTTCCAAAAGATAGTAGCCGTTATTCGCATCAGCGTACCCTACACAGGCATGATTATTTCCACACGAGAATCGCAAAAGACCCGTGAAAAAGTGCTTGACTTAGGTATATCGCAGATCAGCGGAGGATCACGGACCAGTGTAGGCGGTTATGCCGAAGCAGAAACTCCGGAAGAGAACTCCGCCCAATTCGATGTCAGCGACACCCGGACACTGGACGAAGTGGTCAACTGGTTACTGAAACTGGGCTATATTCCCAGCTTCTGTACAGCCTGTTATCGTGCCGGACGCACGGGTGACCGGTTTATGTCACTTGTCAAATCGGGACAAATAGCCAACTGCTGTTCCCCTAATGCACTGATAACCTTACAGGAATATCTGGAAGATTATGCCTCGGAAGAGACGAAAGCTCGCGGAGTAGCCATGATAAAGCAAGAAATGCAACATATCCCCAACCCTAAAATCCGAGAACGGGCTTTAGAAAACCTGAAGCAAATTGCGGCAGGAGAAAGGGACTTCAGGTTTTGAAAACGTCGCCCCGCTCCAATCGCCTGCACATTGCCTTGTTTGGTAAACGAAACAGTGGCAAGTCGTCATTGATTAATGCATTGACCAATCAAAACGCTGCTTTGGTATCGGACATCGCCGGTACTACTACCGACCCTGTATATCAACCGATGGAAATACATGGTATCGGTCCGTGTGTATTCATCGATACAGCCGGATTCGACGATGAAGGTGAACTGGGCTCCCTACGTATCGAACGAACCTTACAAGCTGCGGACAAAGCCGACATCGCACTGATGGTTTGTTGCGATACGGAACTTTCCGAAGAGCAACGATGGATAGAGTTACTGAAAGAGAGGAATATCCCCTACCTGTTGGTACTGAATAAAGCCGATCTGTTAGAGAAACCGGATGAAGTCGCCGATAAATTGGAACAACAGACAGGACAACACCCTTTAATTGTCAGTGCCAAAGAAAAAACGGGCATAGACTCAATCCGTCAGTCTATTCTTCATCGGTTACCGGAACTTAACGAGCAACCGGATATTGTGGGAGACTTGGCCAACGAAGGCGATGTGGTACTACTCGTGATGCCACAGGATATACAGGCTCCTAAAGGGCGACTTATCCTGCCACAAGTACAAACACTGCGCGAACTTCTTGACAAAAAATGCATCACCTTGAGCTGCACAACCGACCAGTTGGACAATGCCCTCAAAGTCTTGTCAGCTCCCCCCTCATTAATCATTACCGATTCGCAGGTTTTCAGAACCGTCTACGAAAAGAAACCGCCACAGAGCCGGCTAACCTCCTTCTCGGTATTATTTGCCCGCTACAAGGGAGACATTGACTACTATACCGAAGGAGCGTATATCATCGACCAACTGACAGAAAATTCCCGGGTCCTGATAGCCGAAGCCTGTACTCATGCTCCACTGTCCGAAGACATCGGCAGAGTGAAACTTCCACGAATGTTGCGCAAACGTATCGGAGAGCAACTGCATATCGACATTGTTTCCGGAAATGATTTTCCTAAGGACCTGAATTGCTACGACCTGATTATTCATTGCGGAGCCTGCATGTTCAATCGCAAACATGTCCTGAATCGGATAGTCAAAGCTAAAGCACAAGGTGTCCCAATGACTAACTATGGAATAGTTATCGCATATATCAATGGCATACCTTTCCACTGACAACAAACGCCTTATGAGACACGATCGTACTTCATAAGGCGTTTATGCTCCTGTCATCTAATGAAACCAAAAACTTGAAATTTATTCAAAGAGTTTGATATAATAAAACAGTTAATAATATTATTTTATCTTATATATGATGAAAATCGGATTTTCATTGGCATTTCTTTTTTGCAATTCTTGTGGTACAGTAATTTGAGTTTGTTCTTTAAATGTTTCTATCTCATAAGGTGTAACAACCTGTACCAGATTATTTCCTAAGACACGTCCCCATACCGGGAACCGGTTATGCCCCTTACTACCTACCATACCTAACTGCATATTGATATCAGCCAAGTTATAAGCACTTGTCTCAGGGATATCACACTGCTCCACAACAGTTTCTCCACTGTGTTTATCCACCGAAGCCACATAATACTTCTCATTCAGCATCATGCGCAGATAAAAACGGCGAGGCGTCTCAAAAATATCACTTACAAAAATATCACCGTTAGCAGGGAATCTTTTAATATCGCGAATATTGAGCCCACGAATAACCTCTTCATCCGAATTGCTTAGACCGGCCACTAAAACAGGCTGTATGGTATCTGCCGACAAACGGTAAATGGTATCATTGCTAGCTGTTTTAAACAAGACTGACGCCTGCTTCCCATCCGAAGGTGAACCCATTACTCCAAAAGTAAAGCCTGAATCTTCACGAGGTACCAACGGCGAATAGAAATCGTTTTTGGTAATTATCGCCTCACCGTCCTCTTGAAATACCCCAATACCAAAACTACCGTTCTGAAACGGCATAAGAGGCATAGCGATGGCACCAATGCGCTTGTTACCAAGGTGATGAGCATAAATAATGGGAGAATTTACAGGCAGGTCTTCCACAAACGTGCCTTCCAATGTATATATGCCAACCTTATTGCCGATAACATAGAAACGATTATCAGCCTCATCAGCCTGTATAAAACCTATCATACCATTAAAGTCATCGGGACCTTGGCCTTGGCGAAGGAATGTACGCAAAAAGTGTCCTTGACGATCGAACAGTACGATACGGGCTTCCTTGCCCACCAATACATAAATGTATTTGCTTGTGATGGCAAAGTCTACCACACCGTCTATCAATGAGGCATCATCATTGGTCATTTCCAAAGGGATATATTCAACTGACTCTATCTCATCAGCAATAGACAAAGTTGCCGGCGAATTAAGTGCATCACGAACGGAAGCGGTTAACAGACCTGTTTGGTCGACTTGATTTAAATTACAAGATGCCAAAACAAAAACGCCAATGGCAACCATGAAAAAAGACTTTGTGTTCATCATGTTTTAAAGTTATATTTTGGTCAAAGATACAGAACATTTGTTATTTACCATTTCTTTTTCCGGATATTTTTCCATGAATCCACAAAACATATAAAGCTGAAATTCCTATATTTGTAATAAAAAAAAGATTACTGTCCAAAAGTATTATAACTAAAAAAATCTTTTACTTTTACTTATATTTCTCCGGAATCTTCCTCTCGATGATGGCATCAAATACCCGTGACAACTCTTTAATAACCAAAAAACATTTCTGTCACTTGAAAATTGGGTAATATAATTAGGCTGTGAATGTCAAATGATAACATTCACAGCCTATCACTATCCAACTAACTTTCAGTAGGATATATTACCTAAAATATATAGTTCCGGTTCTAATAAAACCGGCTATTCACTTTCTCTATAGAACAATACCTCTGTCAGTATTGAAAATCTTCCCCTTTGACGTACACCCGGTAATCTTTTATCATGCCGGGATATCCCTTTTCGGCACGGGGCAAATAGCGGAAACCGGTTACGGTATAGTCTCCACCCAGATCGATGACTAATTGATGAGGATAAGCATCTTTAGCCACCGTCATCCAGTAAGTGGATTCCTGAAGGTCGAACACTTTATCTCCCGTACAGTTACCGCTACGTGTCTCTTCGCTGTCGGCATAGCGTATTCTCCACTTTTCACGTGAAATTGGCTTACCGTCGGCACCCAGTACATCAAGTTCGGCGATGGCTGCTATCTTCTTTCCTTTTTGTGCCGAAAGGGCCTCAAGGCAGAAATAACGACCGATACTCTGACGATCAAAGCAAACTTCCTGCCATCCGTTGCCCGGAACAAACGTACCTTCGGCAACGGGAGTTTCCCGACTCAAGTCCAGTTGTTCACCCTCTTTGCGATGGGTAGAAGCCCCTTCATTGCGTAACCAATCCAAGATGGGCTTCTTCAGTCCGCGGATAGATGCTTTCTCAGGGCCTTTCAAATCAAGAACAATAATTTCATTTTCTCCCTCTTTGAGCCAACAACCGGGCATGAAGAGTGTCTGCTGCGGACCAATCTCCCAGAAACGTCCGATAGCAAGGCCATTAACCCATACCATACCTTTACCCCAAGTACTCATGTCAAGGAACGTATCGCCAACTTTATCCAAACGGAAGGTAGTCCTATAATACGCAGGCATAGTCTGAGCTGTCCCATTTTTATATCTTTTATCTTGCACAAACGAATAATCCACCGGAAAACTATAAACCGTCCAATTCTTTAACTCTGCAGATTGCTTTCCACGGACAAGTTCTACTTTTTCAGTGATACCTTTGCGATCGTGAATCGACTCATCAAAGTTAACGCGTCCCATAGCTTCTACCAGGATGTCGATACGCGTTCCTTTCTTCAAAGCCGGCAGTTGCAAGACAAATTCACCACGACGACGGTCCAGACGAGCCAACAATTTACCATCGGCAAAAACTTGTGCCCAATCATGTACTTCTGTGATCTTCATCGTAGTGCCATTTTCGACAGGCTCCTGCAAAGTAGTCCGATACAAAATCGTTCCCCACCCCTGATCAAAAGCCTCCATCGGTTGTATATCCATACTCTCTTTAGCCTCGGGCAAATTGGAAAAGAGAGGAGCAATCTGAGTAAACTCCACTTCAGGTATCTCAATCACCGGAAAAGCTTCGGGAATCTCAGGCAATTGTTCTCCTGCAGGCAGATAATTTTTCAGCAGATCACGAAGCTGGAAATATTTGTCCGTAGTCCATCCCGGCTCACTGATAGGCGCATCGTAATCGTAAGAACTACACATAGCGGAGTAAGACGGATTGTTGGCACCACCCCAATGCCCGAAAGTAGTACCTCCATGGGCCATATAGAGACTGAATGAAATATTACGGTCAAGCATATCTTTGATACCCTGCACCATGCTTTTGGCAGGACGGGTCTCATGCTTGCGTCCCCAATGATCAAACCATCCACTCCAGAACTCACTACACATTAATGGAGTCTCCGGACGAGCCTCTCTGAGACGCTTGAACTGCTGTTCAATGTTGGCTCCCGTACCAAAATTGATAGTCCAGAGCAAATCGTCCAATCCATTCCGATCAAAGGTACTGCTCCAGTCACATTGAAAAAGGGGAACTTCGGTAAACCCGGCACTTTTCACTATATCACGAATAGCCGAAACATAGGGTTTGTCAACTGCATAAGCACCATATTCATTTTCTACCTGCACCATGATAATGTTTCCTCCGCGAGTAATTTGCAAAGGTGCAAGCTGTTTTCCGACTTCTTTCATAAAGATTGCAGTGCGCTCCATAAAATAAGGATCGAGTGTACGAAGTACAATATCTTTCTTCTTCAGTAACCACCAAGGAAGTCCGCCCATCTCCCATTCGGCACAAACATAAGGACCCGGGCGTACAATCACATACATCCCATGCTTCTGAGCCAGGCGGCAAAAAGCGGCTATATCATTTTGTCCGGTAAAGTCAAACTGTCCCTCAGTCTGTTCATGGATGTTCCAAAATACATAAAGACAAATCGTATTCATCCCCAATGCCTTACACATCTCGATACGATGCTCCCAGTAAGGAGCCGGAATACGGGTATAATGCAACTCGGCAGCCTTAACCGTAAAAGGCTTGCCATTCAAAAGGAAAGTGCTCTTCCCGATTGTGAAATTTTGTGCTGCAACCGGCAACGAAAAAATCAAAATGAGAAGCAGAATCAGTTTTTTCATGTTCTTATTAAATTGTTTTGAGTTTTTGAGTCGTCTCACTAAAGCCTCCTTTCTTCAAAGAAAGACAGTGTTTCCGATATCCGACAAGGGTTTCTCCCATGATATTTCCGAAAACAGAAGGTACAAAGAAACGGGAAATATTATTTCGAAAAAATAGACTTTGTTAAAAAAAAGATGGATTATATTATGATAAAAAAGGCTGCATCGTTACCAATACAGCCTTTCGTATATTTATTAAATGACTTACTTAGCCAATTCGTTGATTACGTTCATAATCTTCTGCCCGATCTCCTCAGCAGCTTCCATAGTCGATGCTTCGCTATATATACGGATGATCGGTTCGGTATTACTCTTGCGCAAGTGTACCCACTTATCGGCAAAGTCAATTTTCACACCGTCAATATCATTGATCTCTTCATTCTTATAGATATCTTTCACTTTAGCAAGAATGGCATCTACATCGATTTCCGGAGTCAGATCGACACGGTTCTTGGCAATGAAATAAGGAGGATAAGTTGCACGCAACTCACTAACCTTCTTACCTTCGTGTGCCAAATGGCTAAGGAATAATGCAATACCTACCAAAGCATCACGTCCGTAGTGACTGGCTGGATAAATCACTCCACCGTTTCCTTCACCACCGATCACGGCATTTGTTGCTTTCATCTTGGTCACTACATTTACTTCGCCTACAGCAGAAGCATTGTATTCCATACCATATTTGCGGGTTACGTCGCGCAAAGCACGGGTAGAACTCAGATTGGATACAGTATTGCCCGGAGTATGTTTCAATACATAGTCTGCCACCGTAACCAGTGTATATTCTTCACCATACATCACACCGTTTTCGCAGATCATCGCCAAACGGTCTACGTCCGGGTCAACGACAAACGCTACATCAGCTTTTCCACCCTTCATCAGGTTCATGATATCTCCCAGATTTTTTTCCAACGGTTCCGGATTGTGGGCAAAGTTTCCGGTCGGTTCACAATAGAGTTTTTCGACGTGTTTCACCCCCAGACGTTCCAACAATTCGGGCAGGATGATACCTCCTACAGAGTTCACACAGTCGATAGCCACTGTGAAATCAGCTTTTTTGATAGCCTCAACGTCTACCAAATCGAGTGCCAATACACTGTCGATATGTTTTTTATTATAGGTCAAGTCTTTGCGATAAGATCCCAAATGATCGACATCCGCATAATCGAACTCCTCGGCAGCAGCAATACGAAGTACTTCTTGCCCTTCGGCTGCATTCAGGAATTCTCCATGCTCATTCAGCAATTTCAATGCATTCCATTGTTTGGGGTTATGTGATGCAGTCAGAATGATACCGCCACAAGCCCCTTCCATTGTAACAGCCAGTTCGGTTGTCGGAGTAGAAGCAAGATCGATATCAACTACGTCCCAGCCCATACCCATCAAGGTACCGACTACGACATTCTTTACCATCTCACCGGAAATGCGGGCATCACGGCCCACTACTATCTTGTTACTTTTTGATTTGCATGTTTTGCGAATCAAAGTGGCATAAGCCGACGTGAATTTTACAATGTCAAGCGGGTTCAGTCCTTCGCCTGCGCCTCCGCCAATGGTTCCACGGATACCAGAGATAGATTTGATTAGAGTCATAGGTTGTTGTTTTAGAAAATTGGTTATTTAGTAGTTTTAGTTCAATGCTTTCTGAAATTTACGAATATCGTAGAAATAGGGGTTTACATATTGGTTTGCACTCTGATGTCCCATCTTCGAAGGTACAATCATTCTCACATGGGCATAATTGGTAACATACTTTAAAGCAAGCAGCCATCCGGGAGGAACATCCGTCGTACCATATTTGGCATACATCGACCCCTCTGTAAATACACCGGCTACTGAAGTACCGTTATCCACATAACGGAAAACGTCCGGATAAGTATAGTAATTCGGATAATTTTCGAAACCGGGAAGCACCACATTGAAGCAAGTGGTATCGTTCGCCTTGATGTCGTGCTCTACAAAGCGTACGGCTACAATATTGTTATTCTTGATAGAGTCATTTTCCGGTTTATCGGTAACTATACCCTTATCCACAATTTGCATGTAGACTCCGTTTGAGAAAGCCACGTATTCGTTCTTGGTCGTATCCGTTTTATATCCGTTTGCTTCAAAGTCACTCTCGGAAATAGTCTGGATATTGTGTTTTTTAATAAAGGCGTTTACTGCGTCTTTCTCTTCATCCAGCATTTCAGCATAAGTCTTCGAATTGTCGCAAGCCTGGAACATATATCCAAAGGCTAACAAGGAAAAAAATAACAATAGAAGTTTTTTCATTTCTGTATCTTAAGTATATTCCGTACAAATGTATTTTAAATTAGTCGAATCTTTAGATTTAAAAGCAGAAAGTTCAAGTCTTTTAACCTTTGACTTTCAACTTTTAACGGAAGAGCGATGAGCCAACCGTCAACTTACCACTTTATTCTTTCAAAAGTGGTTTATATTTCTCCAATGCTTGTTCAAACACTTTTACAGCCTCTTCCATAGTACCGTAAAACTCCCCTCCGGACGCATTGAGATGCCCGCCGCCATTGAAAAATTCCGCAGCTAACCGATTACAAGGAAACTTACCTACTGAACGGAGAGAAATCTTAATCATTTTCTTTTCAGTGTCCTCACGTAGAAAACAAGAAAAACAGACATTCTTGATAGACAGAGGTATGTTGACAAACCCCTCGCTATCCCCTTTGATATAATCAAATTTGCCCTGTTCTTCCTTTGTCAGTGAAATAAGGGCGGAATTGTAATCTTTATACACCTTCATATTCGATAACACATATCCCATCAGACGCAAACGGCTTTCGGAATAAGTATTGTAGACTTTCCGGTAAATATCATCTTTATCGATTCCTTTTGAGAGTAACTCACTGATGATGAAATAGATTTCACGATTATTAGAGTTATAAGTGAACCCTCCGGTATCTGTCATCATGCCCGTATAGATACATTCGGCTCCTTCTTTGGAGATATCACTAAAATATCCCATCCGGCAAATCAATCGAAACACCAGTTCGGAAGTAGAGGAAATCTCAGGATGTGAAATGGTGATTCTGCAAAAATCTTCAGGATAAAGATGGTGGTCTATCATTATTTTGCGCCCCGGTGAAGCGGCCACTATATCACTCATTTCATCAATACGCTTCAGCGCATTAAAGTCAAGACAACAAATGACATCCGCCTCCATAATCAGCTTGTCGGCAAATTCCTGGTAACGGTCATACAGCAAAATATCCTTACTACCCGGCATCCATTTCAAAAAATCGGGAAAAGCATTGGGGACAATCACATTAACAATTTTATCTTGAGAATCCAAAAAATGATACAATCCCAATGATGAACCAATGGCATCTCCATCAGGTGACACATGAGATACAATTACTATTTTGTCGGCCCGTTCAAACCATTTGGTAAAATGATCAATATGAGCCTGAGCAATCACTTTAGTCAGCATAACTTGTTTGTATAAATATTGAGTTGGCAAAAATACGATAAATCTTTGTACTTAGAGCAAAAACCTCACAGAACCTTCGTCGGAAAGGGAGATAAAATGCAACCCCAACCGGCGACATTCTTCACTATAAGCCTCTTTATAATAAGCAGACAGAGAAGAATCCAAAATAACTTCCCGGCAATGAAACAAACCTACCAATGACTCCAACTTCCCTGTATAGCCTTTGCATACATACAAATAATCTATGTTTAACGATTCAGCAACGGTTTTGTTCCGCCAACGATTGTCACTAACCATACAGATACGTTTATTACCGAACATAAGCAAATGATCCTGCATCCAAAAACCGGACGAATGAAAATTGTCTGTTATAGCAACCGGAACATCCAGATGCAGTCTATTCCAATATCCGGCTACTGCACGCGAAAGCCGTCTTTCATCCGGAATGCTGTCCGCATAAGCCAGCCACGACTTACCACAAGCTTCGATACAATGCACCACCGGACATCCCCGGACATTATAGAAAACAATGCTTTGCACCGGACGGTCCATCATTCTGCTCACCCAATGAAAACTTCCCATAGCCAAGATACAAATACCAAAAACATATAAACATTTCAAACTGCGCACTACTTTATAACGTATACCGATCAACAAGACCAGATAAAAAGCAAAAGCTTCTGTCGGATAGATCCAGACACGATCTATAGATGCCAACGGTAAATGTTCCACCCAACGGACCATAGTATTCAACCAATCAACAAGAGATCTCACTACCACTGAACATCCTGTATAAAGCATAGGAAAAGGGGTGAGTACCAGCAATGCGACCGTTGCATACATGATGCCTGAAACAAGTGGAATTACCAACAGATTAGTCAGCAAAAAATGAGTAGGAAATCTGGAGAAATACAATAAAACCAAAGGAGCAGTACCTATTTGTGCAGCAAGCGAAACACTCATTAATGCCCATACCTTCTTTAACAAGCTATTACCGACCGGCAATTGGCGGAACAGCCAGGGATATAATAACAGAATAGCTGCAACTGCTGAAAATGAAAGTTGAAATCCTACATCGAACAGCCAAAAAGGATGAACCACCAACATGATACATGCAGTCAATGCAAGTGTATTGAGTGAAATACCTGTACGCCGGGATAAAACCGACAAAGCCAACAGTGAAAACATGATAACGGAACGGACGACCGAAGGAGAGAGACCGGTAAAAAAAGCGAATCCCCACAATGCGGTAATTATCACTACCGCACGAAAAAGTCTCACACCAAAAGCATTCCCTGGCAGCCACTTCAGAAAAAACAGAAGCATCATATACAGAAACCCGATATGAAGTCCGGAAAGTGCCAGTACATGACTGGCTCCCGATACAGAGTAAGTTTCCCGAATATCTTCGCTCAACTCCTCCTTATAACCTACCGTAAGTGCGGCAAGTACGGCAAATTCATCCGGATTAAACTTCAAAGCACGATATTGGTCAAGAATCCGCTCCCGGTATTCCAATGCAATCTGCCTGCATGATCGGGAAAACCGATATCCGGTAATTTTCCAATTCCCACTTGCAACAAAAGCAATCCCGCTAATCCCTTTGTAGCGCAGATAACGCGCATAATCAAATTCATCGGGATTACCATTATTTGAAGGTGGAGATACATGGGCAAGAAATATTAACTCATCCCCACTACGTAACCCTTCGGACAATGAATCCTTCGATATATAAAGCAAAACTTTTCGATTTACCGGCATGGTGCACACTGAATCCTGCCTTTCCTCCAAAAATGCCCGACAAAGGAAGCTATGTTCCTTAGGCTCCGGTTGTTCCGACACTACAGCCCGGTAAACACATTTTTGTTCCGAAAAAGAATAAAGCGTCTGTTGCAAAGCCTGATTTATTCCACCTGCTCCGCCAAAAAACACGAACAGGTACAAAATACAGCCGAACATCCAACGTAAAGAGTAACGGTGAGAAAAATAAACGACTAGGAGCAGAAGAAATAATCCTGCCAACCCTCCTGCCAGCACGCCCTTCGAAACACAGACTCCCCTAAAAAACAACCCATTGCCAACAAGAAAGCCTGCTATCAGAGGGAATAGCAGGCGTATAAAAGGATATCGGTGTAAATACTGAAAGTTCACAAGACGGCTCTACAGCCCTTTCATGGCGTGAATCATTCCTTCCGGATTCTCAGCAGCAAAGATAGCATTTCCTGCCACCAATGCATCTGCCCCAGCAGCTATCAGACGGGCGCCTGTTTCCAGATTTACCCCTCCATCAACTTCGATCAGTGCTTTAGATCCGGTACGCTCAATCAGTTCACGAAGCTCTTTCACTTTCTCTACCGAGTGTTCAATAAATTTTTGTCCGCCAAATCCGGGGTTCACACTCATAACCAGCACCATATATACATCCCGGATAATATCCTGCAACAGGGCTATCGGAGTGGCCGGATTGATAGTGACCGCTGGTTGCATACCTGCTTCACGAATCTGTTGCACGACCCGGTGTAAGTGAGGACATGCCTCGTAATGCACATTCATGATGTGGGCACCCAATGCCTTCACTTCAGGAATAAACTTTTCCGGATTGACTATCATCAGATGTACATCCAACGGCTTTGAAGTTAACTTAGCTACATATTTCAGTACCGGAAAGCCGAAAGATATGTTCGGCACAAATACTCCGTCCATAATATCAATGTGTACCCAGTCTGCTTCACTACGGTTGATCATCTCAATGTCCTTTGCCAGATATGCGAAATCTGCAGAAAGGATAGAAGGGGATATAATTGGTTTCATATTCATCATTCTTAAAATAATAGCACAAAATTAACAAAAAAACATCAGGGCTCCCCCTCAATAACAATTTATTTGGCAGAAATTCTTTTTCTGCTATTTCAAATTCATAATTATAATCAACGGGATCGGCTCATATCCCAAAAGGATAATGCACTATCTGTTATTACACAGCCTTCATCTTAAATGCTTCAGTCAGATAGAATCCACGTAAAAGTTCATCTGTCTTCAGTCTCTTTTTACCTGGCAACTGCAACGAAAGGACATTTACAAATCCATCCAGCACAGCCACTCTCAAAAAGTTTTTTCCATCAGTAACAATGCTTCCGGGAGCCAACGTATGCACCTTTGGCAACTTCTCACTCTCAAAGATTTTCACGACAACCGCTTCCCCTTCCGGATTCACCAACTCACTCCATGCAGCCGGATAAGGCGAAAGCCCACGAATAAAATCATAAACCCGTTTCACCGGCTGATTCCAGTCAATTCGGCAAGTCTCTTTAAAAATCTTCGGAGCCGGACGAAGTTCGCCTGCCACTGCCATTTCTTCCTGAGGAATTGATTTCACCTTTCCCTCCAGAATAGCGTCTACAGTTTCTATAACCAACCGACCGCCCAAATGCATCAACTTGTCATGCACAATCTCTACATTGTCCGTATCGGCAATGGGAATACGTACTTGCTGGATTACTTCCCCCGTATCTATTTCATGTTTCAGGAAAAAAGTAGTAATACCTGTTTCGGTGTCTCCGTTGATCACTGCCCAGTTTATAGGCGCTGCTCCACGGTATTGCGGAAGCAGAGAAGCATGGAGATTAAAAGTTCCCAGACGTGGCATATTCCATACCACTTCCGGCAACATACGAAAAGCTACAACAATCTGTAGATCGGCTTTCCACTCACGTAACGCCTGAATGAATTCTTCATCTTTCAGTTTTTCCGGTTGCAGCAAAGGCAGTTGATGATCCAGTGCATATTGCTTTACCGGAGAATACTGAATTTTATGTCCGCGACCGGCAGGTTTATCGGGCATCGTAATCACTCCAACCACATTATAACCGCCTTCAACCAGACATTGCAGGGCTTCCACGGCAAAGTCCGGAGTTCCCATATATACAATTCTTAAATCTTCTTTCTTCATAATTTATAAGTTATGAGTTTCACACTGCAGATTACGAAAGTAACGAATTGCCTGCAAAGCACACTATCCGTTACATACAGCCATCGCCGTTCCGTCAATCTTCCGAGAAATGTACCAATACCTGGCGATATGAATTAAATATCTTAGATTTGGATACAAATCCCAGGTATTTGCCCTCTTCATTGACCACAGGTAAGTTCCACGCTTTTGTATCGTCAAAAGTCTGCATCACCTGTTCCATGCTATCTGTATCATACAGACGGGCAGGGACCGAGGTCATCAGTTTACTAACGGTAAAACGATGATAAAGTTCCTGACGGAACATGATGTTCCTGATATCGTCCAGTAGCACGACGCCCAGCAAGACCCCGTCTTTATCCGTCACAGGAAACATATTACGATGCGAAGTTGAAATCGCCTTCACCAATTCGCCCAGATCCATTTCCGGACGCACGCTGACAAAGTCAGTTTCAACCACATTTTCGACTTTCATCAGTGTCAATACAGCTTTATCCTTGTGATGGGTCAGCAACTGTCCCTTTTTAGCCAAACGCATAGAGTAGATACTATGCGGTTCAAACACGATGATTGTCAGATACGAACTGACCGAAACAATCATCAGAGGCAGGAAGAGGTCATATCCGCCCGTTAGCTCGGCAATCAGGAATACTCCAGTCAGAGGTGCATGCATGACTCCACTCATAACCCCTGCCATTCCCATCAACGCAAAGTTCTTTTCGGGCAAAGTCGAGGTAAAGTCAAAATCATTGCTAAAGTGCGAAAACACAAAACCGGCAATACATCCCAGATACAGCGAAGGTGCAAAAATACCGCCACATCCGCCTCCACCGTTGGTCGCACTCGACGCAAAGACTTTCAACAGAATGATCAGCACCAAATAGACCAGCAACAGATTACCGTATCCATAAAACAACGAGTTATTCAGTACCGTATCCCAGTCGGCATTGCTCACGCCGTTCAACAATAGTTCGATCGTATCGTAACCTTCACCATACAAGGGTGGAAAGAGGAAGATGAGCACACTCAGCATCACACCTCCCAATGCCAACTTCTTATACGGATTGGAGAGTTTGCCAAATACTCCTTCCACAGAGTTCATAGCGCGAGTGAAATAAAGCGATACCAATCCGCAAAAGATTCCCAAAAGAATCACATAAGGAATACGCTCCAATTCAAAAGGCTGATCCAGATGAAATTTAAACATAGCCTCCTGTCCGGTCGTAATATACGAAACAGTGGCAGCCGTGACAGCCGAAATCAGCAATGGTAATAAAGACGACATGGTAAGGTCGATCATCAGTACTTCAAGCGTAAACACCAGTCCGGCAATAGGCGCTTTAAAAATACCTCCGATGGCACCCGCCGCTCCACAGCCTACCAGCAACATCAGTGTACGGTGCTCCATCTTGAACATACTTCCCAAATTCGACCCGATTGCCGATCCGGTCAACACAATAGGTGCCTCGGCTCCTACCGATCCGCCGAAACCGATGGTAATGGCACTGGCAATGGTCGACGACCAGATATTATGTCTTTTGATACGCCCCTGCCTCCTCGAAATTGCATAAAGAATCTTCGTGACTCCATGGCTGATATCATCCTTTACGATATTGCGCACAAACCATCCTGCCAGAAAAATACCGACCACCGGATAAACCAGATACAGGTAGTTGGCCTCCGTCGTATTAAAGTTATCTGTCAGGAAATTCTGTATCGTATGAATAAAGAATTTTAGGAGCAGTGCAGCAATGGCAGTAAAAATACCGACCAGAAAACTTAAAATGAGAATAAACTGCTTTTCTTTGATTTTATTCTCGCGCCAGATAATAAAGCGCTGTAATAAACTTATCTTTTCTTTTTCCATCATTCGCGAATAATCTTGATCACTCCACCTTTATCCAGTTTAATGATACTCGATGGTTTAGGACGACTCATATCATCTTGTCGAAAATTGACAATGTAATCCACCGACGATTTTATTTCTTCGCTGATTTCATTAAAATTGGCTGCTCCCGGTTGTCCGCTGACATTGGCAGATGTCGAGACAATCGCTTTGCGAAACTGCTGGCACAAACGACGGGAAAACGCCTCCTTTGTCACCCGGATGCCTACGCTTCCATCCTCTGCAAGCAGATTTGAAGCCAGGTTGCGGGCACCGGAATAAATGATAGTTAATGGTTTATCGGCAACCTCAATCAAATCCCAAGCTACCGAAGGAACATCCTGCACATAGAATTCCACTTTCACCGGCGAGTCTACCAATACCAGCATCGCCTTGCTGTCAGCACGTCGTTTTATCTCATACACCCGGCGCACAGCGTCTTCATTAGTAGCATCACAGCCAATTCCCCAAACCGTATCGGTGGGATAGAGAATCACCCCGCCTTCGCTCATCACTTGACAAGCTTTTTTAATGTCTTCTATCATTTCTTGATCTATTTCTTGTGAGAATAACGTGCAAAAATACTAATTTTGCCCAATAATAACAAAGGTTAAGAGAAAACAAATGGAAGAAATCGAATTTCATCACAGTTTACCTATACAACTACGATTCAACGACGTAGACAAATTCGGACACGTCAACAACACCGTCTATTTTTCATTTTACGATCTCGGCAAAACAGAATATTTCGCTTCTGTATGCCCGGGAGTCGACTGGGAAAAAGACGGCATTGTAGTCGTACACATTGAAGCCGACTTTCTGGCACAGATTTTTTCATCGGACCACATCGCCGTACAAACCGCAGTTTGCGAAATCGGAACCAAAAGCTTTCATCTGCTGCAACGGGTCATCGACACCGAAACAATGGAAGTGAAATGCATCTGTCGTTCGGTCATGGTGACATTCGATCTGGAGAGACACGAATCCAAGCCACTGACCGAAGAATGGATAGAGGCAATCTGTCGGTTCGAAGGGAGAGACTTAAGAAAGAAAAAATAAATAATCCTCCGTAGATACTTTTTTTCTACGGAGGATTTTGTTTTTCTCCTTAATATAAGAATTCCTTATTCACGTTCCCCGACACACTCGCGTCAAACCAGGAAAGATTGGATTGATCAAGCACCCATTTCTCATAATTAGGATATGCTTTCGTAATGATAACTCTTTCCTTGGGATAATTCCAGGCCGGTGAAGAGTCTTCCTTCCGTGGGAAATCAAGAGCCCATGGATATCGGTTATCCATACGATAATAAACTTCAGCCCCAGGATCCGATCTGTCATTTTCTGTCCCGAAGAGTGAAGTGTCGGCATGTTTTGTCGGCTTATAATCTACCAGATGTATTTCTCTTTGACGGCTGTTGACAAAAATAAACGGATTAAACTTCTGAGTTAACAAGCTGCTGACAGGAGTCTTCAGTCGTACGGTTACTTCAACCGGAATAGCGGAAACTCCGACCGCCGCACCCTCCGTATTCACATATCCTTCAGTCGTACCGAAAGCAGTATTAACATCATTCCAGACAATAAAAGTGGCCCGGTCATTACCCTCTTCAAGTGTAGCACCTTCCGACTTTGCTTCGTCGATATTGTCAGCCGAAAGCGGCAGTTCGATGCCTACACCGATATGCGTCCATGAAGCTGCTCCCTTTGCAATCGGCGTGAAAGTCAACTTTAGAGCAGTAATCATATTATTATCCCCTTTCTCCAACTCATAACTGTAATTCATCACAAAATCGTTGAAGTCATAGTCCCCCATCTTAGGCCACTGGTCTTCAAAGGCCAATGTACCGTAAACAGCCTCCGATGGAGTAAATTCATCGATCACCGGAATGTCTTCTTCTGGTTTGATGGCAGATACCGGTGATGCGGTAAGCTTTATCATCACATCATTAAAATCATAATCTGCTTTCGGATCATCATAAGGGCGAATATCGAAGCCCATAATGCAACAGTTATAATCGGGCACATTTCGAATCACCGCATTCGTCCTTTTCGTTGCATTCAAAGATGGGGTAGAATAATAAAAGCCATTAACATCTCCATTCGGGAAGGTCTGATTCTTGAACTTATAGGAACTTTTTGAATTCACTCCTCCATTGGCAGCATTTACATTAGCTATATTCAATCCGTCACGTGCCACAGCAAAACCGATACGTGCACCTTTCGGGAATACCTTACTATATTGTTTTCCGTCCCAATACAACAATTGTACTTTTAAACCCGAAGGACACTTCTGCTGATGAGTATTCGGAAGTAACAAAGTCATACGATGTCCCTGTATATCTTCACGTCTGCCAAGCTCCCCTTCCTGGTAGCTATAATAAGCCAACACATTGTAGACGGTCGCATTATTTACATAAAATCCACCATCACCGACATACGTAGCCCACACTTCCGCTCCCAATTCATCAGTCACCACCAGATCAGAGCTCTTTTTCAAATCCACATCCTGCACATTCTTCTGTTCCGGATACCAACTATTCATTAAATTTAGAAACTTAGCAGATAATTCCTCTTTCGTAACAAGCGGAGAAGCATTCAAAAGTGGTATACCGTCTTTTCCAATCTCCGAATCAGTATAAGGGCTATACAATTCATAAAGATTGCTTAGTTTCTGGTCAACGGGAACATCCAATCCTGTTTCACTCCGGGTAGCAACCATACGGGTAGTAGCAGTCTTGATTTGAAAGGCTGTTGCAGTCAAGTTGCACGTCATCGAAGGTTGCACATCCATCTCCTGCACTCCAGGATAACCGGCTGTCAACGAAGCGACATACAACTTATCACTGTTTGCCGGAACAGAAATAGTAGCATCAATCTGCCCATTCCCATCTGTATAGCCCATATAGAGAGGCTTACCGGAAATAATCCCGTCTTCTTCATAAGGCTGTTGAAGATACACTCCAACCCCTATCCCCTCAGCAGCTTTTCCATCTGCTCGGGTAACAGATATATGAATCTGTTTATCGGATCTCAAAGCAAATTTGAACGATAAGTCCAATTCTTCCGTTTCGCCAGGATCCTCCCCCGACGGTTCATACAAATCTTTCTCATTTACACATGCTACACAGCAAAGTGCTATCAGCAGTGCATACTTCAGCAATGATACATTTCTCTTCATAAGACGATGTTTGTCTGTTTGTGTAAGGTTACTATATTCAGTAAATTAACAACCTAACTTGAATACAAAAATAACAAAAAAACAGAAACTTACAAAATCTAATCATCTTAATGTAGATTTTATTCTTTTTATATCAATTTATGTAGCCATGTGAAGCTTACAGTCAGTCCACGATCCAACTATCAATATTCCTTGTTTTCGAGCTAAAATTCACTCCTACCTTTATCAGTTGGCGGGAATCATTGGCAAACGGAGCGGCATATCCCTTTTCTTCTATCTGTTTCAAAGCCTCTTCCGCACTCCCGTCAAATTTGAACTCCATCACATGCTACCCCGCATTTTTCATCCTCTAAACTGAAGATTTAGAGGTTTTCAAATGCGAATCTATATAAAAGTAATTATCATCTCGCAAACTTTCAAAGTTCTGTATCCCAATCGGGTAAAGTTTAGCCATAGCGTATTCCTATTAATGGCTTCACTCACAAATATACAAGATTATTCCTAATTACCGATTCCGTAAACCATATAATAAAATGCCGCTATCCATTCTTTCAAACAGACAACGGCATTTATTATTTCAACCGAAATGATCGGCTGACCGTCAAAGTAATCCCTGACCTCCTATTACCCCGGCAATAGCACTTGCCACAGCAATGATTACTTTCAAAAAGATGTTCCAATTATTTTTCCTCATATTCTAATCCTATAGAACCGCTAACTACGCAGTCGGATCATCTACTATGTCTCCATCACCACCTCCGGAACCATTATTGCCCGAAGCACCGATTCCACTCGCTTTCTGGAACTCAACACCCTGAAACAAAGCCCGGGTAGTACCGATAGCCGCAGGACGAGTATATTCAGGAGTAAAATGACAAAGAAGGGCTGCCACCTGATTCGGGTTCACCTCTTCCTCTTTGTCCACTCCCCTTCCTCGTGTACGCGCTTTCATCGTAAAAGTACCCAATCCGTCCAGACGTACCGTCTTACTGTCCAGCAATGCACTACGCATCGCTGTCATCAAGTTACGAACCACATTATGCACATCCCCCGGAGTCAACGACGATTTTTCCGCAATCATCTCAGCCAATTGCTGAGTAGATACCACCTTGCCTACCTTCACCAAGTTCAAGTGCCATTTCTTATCACCGGACTTAGTTGCCATAGTCGATTTTACTGCTTTATAAAATAATGCCATATTCCTGCATCTCCTTTTTTTAATGTTATTACTACTGATTTTATCCACATTGCGTTGATCAACATTGCAAAGGTGAACATTTGCAGGAAGATGACAAAAGAAAACAGGGCATCCGGATCAAGTTATGCAGAATAAGTTATAATCATCACATTATCAGTGCTATTACTTATTTTTTCTTATACATCTACTTCACATACTCTGCTATTGTCCGATTATTCACATTATACCCGTTTAACGAAATGTCCCCAGTTTTATACCTGGCATGGCATAAAATCGGGGACGAAACAAAAATCTATACCCATTAGGGCATATCTCTTTTCTACTTCGTAAATCTCCGA